>JAESFX010000030.1_pt1 | contig 383122 bp, 362 predicted proteins | sample 9269501 | NCBI WGS metagenome assembly JAESFX01 (sample SAMN14515570, study PRJNA621655) | algae metagenome | isolation source: Desmonostoc geniculatum HA4340-LM1 and co-occurring heterotrophs from cave... | place: USA: Maniniholo cave, Kauai, Hawaii | collected 2009-07-28 | reverse complement strand
CTTGAAGTCCCACCATCAATGACAGTGCTGATCTTTCAGCAACGTCGATGGCGGATGATTACATCGCATCCAGATAATTTTCCGATTTGCACGGGCATCGATTATAACCCAATATCACTTGTTAGTGAGCGCCTGCTTCATTGCTTGGTGACCATAGCGTTTGTGACCCACCCGATCCCATCCCGAACTCGGCCGTGAAACCAAACTGCGCCGATGGTACTACCGCTTAAGCGTTGGAAGAGTAGGGCGTCGCCAGGCATTGCAGCCGGCGCTTGCTAAGTAAGTGCATTGGAAGAACCCATTCATAATTCAAAAGGCGGACCGCTGTCGTTCATTCGACGGATGTCCGCCTTTTTTAGTTTCTGGTGGTCCTGAAATGGATCGCAAGTTGGTGGCGCGGGATGGAGCAGCCCGGTAGCTCGTCAGGCTCATAACCTGAAGGTCGTCGGTTCAAATCCGACTCCCGCAACCAACTTAATACTGGGAATTCAATAAGTTAGCAACAAACCCCGATCGAAAGATCGGGGCTTTTGTTCGTTTTGAGCCTAACACATTGCTAACACAAATTGACTGCCCGTGAGAAACCTGATAGCCAAAGGTCTATCATCGACGGACTCGTGGAGGCACCTATGGAAAGCCACCGCATATTGAACGGCAAGGTTCAGCTCTACCGGCGCGGCGAAAGCCGGGTCTGGCAATGTGCCGCGTCAGTTGGTGGCAAACAACGGCGAGCAACGACGAAGCGCGAAAGCCTCGCACTTGCGTCTGAATTTGCCGAAGATTGGTATCTGGCGCTACGAGGCAAGGATCGGGCTGGCATCCTGCTTTCGGAGAGGAGTTTCGCGCAGGCGGCCGCTCAGTTCCTGAAAGAGTATGAAGTTATTACCGAAGGCGAGCGCAGCCAGCGTTGGACCGAGGGGCACGAAATCCGCCTCCGCGTTCACCTGCTGCCATTTTTTGGCGAGTTGGGGCTCTCAAAGGTCACGCCGGGGAAAGTTCAGGATTACCGCATCCATCGAATGACGTCGCGGCTCCAACCCAACCCTGCCTCTCGTAGCAATCGCCCGTTGGTGGATAAACCACCGGCACGCAGCACATTGCACAATGAAATCGTTACGCTCCGCCAAGTCTTGAAGACCGCGATACGCCACGAGTGGCTGGAGCATCTACCCGATCTGTCCGCGCCCTACCGCACGCAGGGTAAGATCGTCCATCGGCCCTGGTTCAGCCCTGCCGAATATAAGCAGCTCTATGAAGCCACGCGCGCCTATGCCCGCGAACCCTTCCACGCGGGTCACAAGTGGAATGCCGAGCAGGTGCATGATTATGTCTTGTTCCTTGCCAATACCGGATTGCGACCGGATGAAGCCAGGAACCTGCAACATCGTGATGTGGCAATCGTCGAGGACGATGCGACAGGCGAGACGATCCTTGAGATAGAGGTGCGCGGCAAGCGCGGTGTTGGCTATTGCAAATCCATGCCGAGCGCTGTTCGGCCCTATGAACGGTTGCTCCACCGGCCTAAGCCAGTGAAAGGCGACAGTCGGCGCGAGCGGCAACGGCGTCGCAAGGAAGGCTTGCCCTCGCTTTCCGAAAACCCGCCCGTTCTTGAATATCCCGAGGCGATGGACCCGGTGTTTCCGGGCAATCACGTCAAGCTGTTCAACGGCATTCTCGCCCGCGCGAACCTCAAGCATGACCGTGACGAGAAGCCGCGCACGGCCTACAGCCTGCGCCATACCTATATCTGTATGCGGCTGATGGAGGGTGCCGACATCTACCAGATCGCCAAGAACTGCCGCACCAGCGTCGAGATGATCGAGAAATTCTACGCGGCGCACATCAAGAGCACCCTTGATGCAGCCTCGATCAATGTTCGTCGTTCCAAGCCAGCGGCGAGGGTTGCCGCGCGCGCCGCGCTCAGCCTTGACGACGACTAACCCTGCTTACGGCGGGGAAGCGATACACCATAAACGCTGATCCCGATCATGCCCGAACGCGGGCAAAAGGGGGCAGCGCCGAACCCTTCCGCGAAATGACAGGCACAGGCCGGTCATGTTGGCTCGGAAAATCCCGCAGGGGATTGAGCCATCGCAACATTGGAAAGAGTGCGGCCTTCCGCACTGGTGAGCGCCGCCATACGCGCGATCATCCTGAAACAGGCATCATCATCAATTCACGACGAAATCACCACTCCGTTTGTCGATTGCGAGTAATGCCCTCCGGCGTCTAAAGACAAACAGTGTTAGACAACGATAAAATCGAATCCTTCATTGCAGAATGGGCGCTAACCGGCGGGTCTGAACTCGCCAACACGCAAAGCTTCGTCAACGGCCTTTGCGCCCTGATCGGCGTCGATCCGCCCAAAGGCAGCCGCGCGAACGATAGCCATAATGACTATGTGTTCGAGCGCCGCGTTTTCCAGATGGAAGCCGACGGCACGGAGAGTTTCGGGCGCATCGACGCTTACAAGCGCAACTGCTTCGTACTGGAAGCCAAGCAAGGCAGCGACGCCGACCGCAAAGCCGCCGAACAAGGCGAGGCCGACCTCGACATTTTCGGCCAGACCGCAGCCGCCCGCTTCAAGCGCGGCACCGCGAAGCGCGGCACACCCACCTGGTCAAAGGCGATGGTCGAAGCGCGCGGACAGGCAGAACGCTATGCCAAGGCGTTGCCCATCGATCATGGCTGGCCGCCCTTCCTGCTCGTCACCGATGTCGGCCATTGCATCGATGTCTATGCCGATTTCAGCGGGACGGGGAAGCAATATACCCAGTTCCCTGACGCAGCCCGCTTCCGCATCGCGCTCGACGATTTACGCGACGAGGATGTCCGCGCTCGCCTTGCAACGATCTGGACCGACCCGCTCAGCCTCGATCCGTCGAAGGAAGCCGCGCGCGTCACCCGAGAGATTGCCGGGCATCTCGCCGAACTCTCCAAACACCTCGAAAAACGCGAGCAGAACCTCACCCGCGTCGCCGATTTCCTGATGCGCTGCCTGTTCACGATGTTTGCCGAGGATGTGAAGCTCATCCCCGAAGGCAGCTTCACCGAATTCCTCACCCGCATGAAAGAGCGCCCAGAAAACTTCGCGCCCAGCCTGTCGGGCATCTGGACGGCGATGGACAAGGGCGGCTTGGCCGGAATGCTAGGCAAGGCCGGGGAAACCGTGCTGCGTTTCAACGGCTATTTGTTCAAGGATACCAGCGCGATCCCGCTCAACGCCGACGAAATCGGCCTGTTGATTGAGGCTTCGACGCACAAGTGGAACCATGTCGAACCCGCAATCTTCGGCACGCTGCTTGAACGCGCGCTCGACGGCAAGGAACGCGCCAAGCTTGGCGCGCATTACACCCCGCGCGCCTATGTCGAACGGTTGGTCATGCCGACGATCATGGAGCCGCTGCGCGCCGATTGGGCCGGGGTGCAGGCCGCCGCCGGGCAATTGATCGAGGCGGGCAAGGCTGATGAAGCGCACGGCGTCATCCAGAAATTCCACGCGCAGCTTGCGCAGACCAAGGTGCTCGATCCCGCCTGCGGCACAGGCAATTTCCTCTATGTGGCGCTCGCCCGGATGAAGGAGCTGGAAGGCGAAGTCATCGGGCGGCTGGTTGAGCTGGAACCGGAGGGCGCATCGCAATATGTCGCGGAACTGAGCGGCCACACCATCACGCCCGAGAATTTCCTCGGAATCGAGATCAACCCGCGCGCAGCGGCGATTGCGCAGTTGGTGCTGTGGATCGGCTATCTGCAATGGCATTTCCGGGTGAACGGCGAGGGCAAAGTGCCGCCGGAGCCCGTGCTGCGCGACGTGAAGACCATCGAAAACCGCGATGCGCTGATTAGCTGGGACAAGAAAGTGCTGGAGCGGGACGAGCATGGGAAGCCGCTCACTCGTTGGGATGGCGAGACGATGAAGGTTCATCCTGTGACGGGCAAGAAAGTGCCCGATGAGGATGCGCGGGTGGAGGTCGAGCGTTACATCGCACCCAAGGCGGCAAAATGGCCGAGGGCTGATTTCATTGTCGGTAATCCGCCATTTATTGGCGGCAAGGATGTGCGCGAGCGGCTGGGCAACGGCTATTTCGACGCCCTGTTCAAAACCACCGATGTTCCCGAAAGCGCGGATTTCGTGATGCATTGGTGGGACAAGGCGGCGCTGGCGCTGCGCAAGGACAAGACCCGCCGCTTTGGCTTCGTCACCACGAATAGCATCACGCAGGTGTTCAGCCGCCGCGTGATCGCCAAACATCTGAATGCAAAGGCTGGTGTAAGCCTGAGATTTGCAATCCCCAATCACCCTTGGGTTGATGAGAAGGACGGGGCCGCCGTGCGGATCGCCATGACCGTGGCCGAACCGCAAGGAAAGTCAGGACGCGAGTCGGGCATGGTGCAAACGGTCATCGACGAAAGCGCAGCACCGCAGACCGTGACGCTGGGCTCAATATCGGCCAGATTAGCGCCGATCTGCGCATTGGGGCGGATGTAACAGCCACGGTGGCGTTGGCAGCGAACGAAGCCCTCTGCTCACCCGGCGTCAAACTTCACGGTGACGGCTTCATTGTCACACCTGAGCAAGCGGATGCGCTCTCGCAGGGGCAAATCAAAACCGAGCAACCGGCAAATATCCGCACCGGCGCTGCGGGCGAAACCCAGGTGATCTTCGACTATCGCAACGGACGCGATCTTGCTTCGCGCCCGCGCGGTGTGAAGGTGATCGACCTCTACGGTTTGACTGAAGCCGACGTGCGAGCCCGCTACCCCGCCGTATATCAGCATGTCTCAACGACGGTGAGGCCGCACCGCGAGCAGAACAACCGCGCCAGCTACCGCGACAATTGGTGGCTGTTTGGTGAAGCACGCAGCGAACTCCGCAAAGCACTGGCAGGCGTGAAGCGCTACATTGCTACCATCGAAACCGCCAAGCACCGCGTGTTTCAATTTCTGCCGATGTCAATCTTGCCGGATAACAAGCTGGCCTGCATCGCCTTGGATGACGCCTATTTCCTTGGCGTCCTTTCCAGCCGCTTCCACGTGCCGTGGGCCATCGAAAGCGGCGGGCGATTGGGGATGGGCGACGACCCCGTCTATGTGAAATCGCGCTGCTTCGATCCTTTCCCCTTCCCAGCAGAAGTCCCCGAACTCCTCAAAACCCGCATCCGCGACGAGGCCGAGGCGCTCGACGCGCTGCGCAAGCAGGTGCTGGCCGCGCATGACGACCTGACCCTGACCGGCCTTTACAATGTGCTTGAGGCGTTGCGGGAGGGCCGCGCGCTGACCGACAAGGAGCGCGACACTCATGATCGCGGGCTGGTGACGCTGATCCGCCAGCATCACGATGCCATCGATAGCGCCGTTGCCGAAGCCTATGGCTGGGCTTCTGAGTGGAAGAGTGGCGACCTCACCGACGAAGACATCCTCACCCGCCTGGTCGCACTCAACAAGGCCCGCGCCGCCGAAGAGGCCAAGGGCCAAATCCGCTGGCTGCGCCCCGAATTTCAAGCGCCCGGAGCTGCCGCCCCCCAAATCAACGCCACGCTCGACCTGGGCGACGCCCCCGCCACCGCGCCCGCAACCATCATCCCCTGGCCCAAGACGCTCGCCGAACAAGTCAGCACCGTCGCCGCGCTCCTCGCCGCATCGCAAGCCCCCCAACACCCGAGCGAAATCGCCCGCGCCATCAAAGGCACCAACGCCAAGGGCGTGACGCCCGTGCTCGATGCTCTGACGGCGATCGGTCAGGCGCGGAAGTTGAAGGATGGAAGATATGCGGCTTAACTTTAGTGTCTCACAGAAAGTCCGCGCATGACGTCACTTAGACCCAACATCGTGAAGCGCATCGACCGGTTGCCAAAGCCGAAGAATGTGACTGCGGCGATGCAGCCGCTCTTTGAGGCCATCAGCAACGCCATCCATTCCGTACAAAATCGGTTCCCGGAGACCGTCGGCCATGACGGAAAGATCCACATCACGGTGAACACCAATCGCAACAAGGATCAGGTGTGGGCGACGGTGGAAGACAATGGCCTTGGCCTCGATGAGAAGAATTGGGACGCCTTCACCGAAACCGACACCGACAACAAAATTTCGATTGGGGGCAAGGGCGTCGGTCGACTTCTATGGCTGGATTGCTTTCAGAAAATCAGCGTGGTCAGCACCTTCAAAGCTGAGGGCGGCATGGAACGTCGTTCCTTCGATTTCGTGCTGAAGCAGGACAATCAGATTCAGAACGAGAAGGTTGAGGCAGTCGGATCGACCGATAGCCCGTCATTCTTCGTTCGCTTCGATGGGTTGCGGGACAATGGGTATCTGTCCAATTTTCCGGGCCGCGACAGCTTCGTTTTCCAGCATCTGACTTCGCATTTTCTGCCCACATTCATCGGCAAAAGATGCCCCCAAATTTCGGTTTATGTCGGTGACGAGACCCGTCACTACCCAGCCGAGATCGACAATATCGTTAATCGCAAGACGGCGGATATTCGGCTTGAAACCGATGATTATGGCCTGTTGCTGCTGACGTTGATGGAATGCGACAAGGTGGCCAGCGCCGACCTCAAGGGGCATCATTTCGTCCACTTCATTGCCCACGACCGCACCGTCCAATCGCAAAGCATCGACGGCAAGCTAGGCTTGAAATATTTTGGCGATGACGGCGACCGAGTGTTTCATGCGATTTTGACCGGCGAATATCTCGACAAGAATGTGAACCAAGAGCGGACGGCATTCATGTTTGAAGATGTCGTCCTGGATCGCATTATCAATGACGTTTGCACCACGCACATCGAGGAGTTTCTGAAAGCGCCACTTGAAAAGCTCGGCGGCGAACAACGCGAGAAGATCGAACAGATCACCGAGAGCTATCCGTCGGTTGCCTTCGGCGACACTGAGGAGCTTCAGGCCAAGATCCCGTCCGGCGAACTCAAAGAAGACGCCATCTATGGCCACCTTGCCCGCGAGCGATTTCGGCGAGATCAGCGGCAAGCCGAAAAGATCAAGTCTGTTCTTAGCCGATTGAGGGGCGGCGAGGCGGATGCCGCGACGTTCGCCGCCGCTATAACGGACGCAGGCAAGGCGATCGAAGACGCCGAACAGCGCAGTCTCGCAGAATATATCGTGCGCCGGAAAGTTGTTCTCGATTTCATCGAGATACTCTTGGAAAAAGTCCGGGACGATACGCGGGACAGCTCGTATCAGCGTGAGGACATCCTCCACTCGTTTATTTGTCCGCTGCGCGTGAACACGATTGAGGATGGCACCAAAAAGGTTGAATCCGCATCGTCTCACGATCTCTGGATCATCGACGAACGGCTTACCTTCGCGCAGTATTTCAGCTCTGATGTAGAGTTTTCCACATTGTCGCAGGCTATCGAAAGCGACGAACGGCCCGACGTTCTGATTTTCGATTACGTTGACGGTTTGCGGCAAACCGAGGAGCCGTCAAAAGTCCTTTTGGTTGAGTTCAAAAGGCCCGGTCGGACGAATTATGCCGACAACGAAAATCCGCAATCACAAGTTGAACGCTATGTCCGGAAGTTGCAGGCCGGGGGGTTGAGCGACGTAAAGGGGCGACCAATCAAACTCGATGATCACACGGTTTTCCATTGTTTCATCGTTGCAGATATTGTCGGCAAACTCGACGAATGGACATACACCTGGCAGCACACGGCTGATGGGCGGGGACGCCTTTACCAGCCCCAGAGTGGATTCCGGGGTTCGATAGAGTTGATCGGATGGGACGCGCTCTTGGGTGATGCACGGGCCAGAAATCAGGCATTTTTTGATCGTGCGGGAATATCGGGGAAAAGTTATTTTAGCCCGGATTGACCGCCTGCGGGCGAACCCGCACCGCGCTCTATTCCGCGATCCCGCCGACGCGGGTTCGCTCCACCGAGCCGCCTGCAGCGTCTCGGCCTGCCGGTGACGATCGCTGGCGCGAAGAGGGAAGGGCGGGCCGTCGGCCCGATCAAATGAGCGGGGCTGACGACGCGCTCTTTCCCGCAGGCCTTTGACCTGCTCCTTGAGGGCGCGGCGTTTTGATGTGAAGGGCCCCGCGCGCACTCTGAATCGGCGGGCATAATGCCATGCGCAGGCGTTCAAAGCCGACAGGCCCCGGCTTTGCGCCTGCTTTGCGATGATGAGCAAACCCGCCTCCTTTCAGGGTGCGGTTATTCGATTTGGCGATCTCGCTGGCCGCTCGCGGCGATGATGACATGAACAGGGTTGCTGTGGACGGCGCGGACGCGCCGGCGTTGTTGGTTCGGCCCCGGCGAGACGGGGTGGGCGGCGCTTCCGGCTAGGCGCGGCGCGGCCAGGCGCAACCCCTTCGGGGTCCTCCACTGCGTTGCGGCCGGGTTGGAACTTCGGCCATTGGCTTCAAGATCGCCATGCCGGTGCGCCTGTCCGCGCCGCGCCTCTCTGGTCGCTCCTTGCCGCCCACCCCGCCTCTCCGGGGCCGTGTGCGGTTTTGGGCAGCGTGTGGAGGCAGCGATGGGACAGAGTCGGACAGGCAGTGCAGGTGGCAAGGGTGGACAAGCGGCGCATCGCGCCGCGCGCGGGGATGGCCCCCGCGCTTCGCTTTACGACGAGGTGACTTCCAAGATCATCGACCAGCTTGAGGCGGGGACATTTCCTTGGGTTCAGCCTTGGGATGCTGCGGCAGCCGGTCCCGGCCTTCCCCGCAATGCGGTTTCTGGACGTCCCTATTCGGGGATCAATGTCCTCATCCTGTGGGGCGCGGTGTTCGAGTGTGGTTATCCCTCGCAGGATTGGCTCACCTTCCGGCAGGCTCTGGCAGCGGGCGGGAGCGTCAGGAAGGGCGAGCACGGTCAGACGATATTCTATGCCGACCGCTTTTTCCCCAGGGGCAATGCGGGGGCTGAGCAGAGTGAGGCGGACACGCCCCGCGCCATTCCATTCCTCAAACGCTTTAAGGTGTTCAACGCCGCGCAGGTAACGGGCTTACCCGCACGGCTGACCGCTGCGCCCGCGCCGCTTCCCGAATGCGAGCAGCATGAGCAGGCGCAGGCGCTGATCGCAGCGAGCGGCGCAAAATTCTGTGTTGGCGGAGCGGAGGCCTATTATTCACCGGCGTTCGATTTCGTGTCGGTGCCGCAGCAGGCGGCCTTTACCCACCACATCGATTTTTACCGGACGGTGCTGCACGAACTCGGCCACTGGACGGGCCATAGGTCGCGGCTCGACCGCGACCAGTCGGGCGGCTTCGGCACCTCCGCCTATGCTCGCGAAGAATTGTGCGCCGAAATGGCTTCGGCCTTTCTGTGCGCCGCGCTCGGTATCGTCCCGACCGTCCGCCATGCCGACTATTTGGCGAATTGGCTGGCGTTCTTACGCGCCGACAATCGGGCGATCTTCAAGGCGGCAAGCCAAGCCAGCAAGGCGGCGGACTATCTGTTGGCGTTCACCGATGCCATGCAGCTGGAGGCAGCGGCATGAGCGGCGATGTCCCCGCCTTCGAGACCGAGGTGACGCCCATCGGCGTTCAGGCCTTGGTGAGCGGCGTTGCCCCGATCACGCCCGCCGTTCGGCTGGCGATGCTCGCCAATGCGCCGATGCAGCCGCGCAAGCCGCAGCGCCCTGCCGATCACGAGCTGTTCGATACCAATGCCCCCAAACAGATTGAGATGTTTTGATGAGGTTCGCCGGTCCTTCACCCCTCCGAAGGACGGCAACCCCGCGCCGCATCAGCAGCGCGGGCAACCGGCCCCGCCTTCACTGCCCCCCAAGATGCCTCGAAGGCGGGGCCACCCTTTGGAGTAAATAACATGCAGATACAGAATATCGCCATTGACCGGCTTTCAGTGTCCAAAGCCAATATGCGCCAAGGCAAGAAGCCGCCGGACATTGCCGACATACTGCCGTCGATTGTCCGGCGCGGCGTTGTCTCGCCGCTGTTCGTCCGGCCCAATTGTCAGGACGGCTATTTCGAGATCGTCGCGGGCAAGCGGCGCTATTTCGCCAGCCTTGAAGCTGCCAAGCAGGGGCAGGATGATCGCGCATTGCCGTGCATCGTCATGGCCGATGGCGACGATGCCGATGCGCTCGAAATCTCGATGATCGAGAATATGCTGCGCCAAGCGCCCGACCCCGTTACCCAATGGGAAAGCTATACGCGGCTTGTCAAGGAAGGCCGCAGCGTCGAGGCGATTGCCGCGACCTTCGCGCTTACCGAATTGCAGGTGAAGCGCATCCTCGCGCTCGGCAATCTCTTGCCGCGTATCCGCGAGGCGTTCCGCGCCGAGGAGATCGACGCGGAGACGGTGAAGCACCTTACCCTTGCGACCAAGGCGCAGCAGAAAGCATGGCTCGCGCTGTTCGAGGGCGAGGACAGCTATGCCCCGCGCGGCAGCCAGTTGAAGGCATGGCTGTTCGGTGGCAGGGCGATTTCGGTGAAGGCGGCGCTGTTCGACATGGCCGGCTACGAGGGCCAGATAGTCGCCAACCTGTTCGAGGAGGACGGCTATTTCGCGGACAGCGACGCCTTTTGGGCCGCGCAGTCCGCCGAGATCGAGGCGCGCAAGGCCGCCTATCTCGAAGATGGCTGGAGCGCGGTCGAGATCGTCCCGCCGCAGAGCCATTTCTCGACATGGGAATATGAGAAAGCGCCCAAGCGCAAGGGCGGGCGGGTCTATATCGCGGTCAACAATCGCGGCGAAGTGACCTTCCACGAGGGCTATGTCACCGCCAAGGAAGGCCAGCGGCTTCGCAAGGCCGAGGCCGAAGGTAAGGACGTTTCCGCCCTTCCCAAGATGGTGCGGCCCGAACTAACCTCGACGCTCACCAGCTATGTCGATTTGCACCGTCATGCGGCGGTGCGGAACGAACTTGCGTCGCATCCGAGCGTCGCACTGCGCGTCATGGTCGCCCATGCCATTGCGGGGTCGCCGCTGTGGAAGGTCGAGGTGCAAAGCCAGCACAGCCGCAACGATGGCGTGACCGAAAGCATCGAAACCAGCGTCGCCGAAACGGCGTTCGACGAGCGCCGCCGCGCGGTGCTTGGCGTTCTTGGTTTCGATGCCGAGCGCGATACCGTCGCCAGCGGGCGCTATTCCGGCGCTCACATCGTCCCTTTGGTCACGCGGCTTCTGGAACTTCCAGATGCGGTGGTTTTGGAGGTGCTGGCGGTGGTCATGGCGGAAACGCTGGCCTCCGGTTCGGAGTTGATCGAGACGCTTGGCGTTCACCTTGCGGTCGATATGGCGCGTTACTGGACGGCGGACACCGCTTTCTACGACCTATTGCGCGACCGCGAGATTCAGAACGCCATTCTCGCCGAGGTCGGCGGCGAAGCCGTCGCCAGCGCCAACGCCAGCGAAAAGGGCAAGGTGGTCAAAGGCGTGATCGCTGACTGCCTCACCGGCAGCAATGGCCGCGCCAAGCGCGAGGATTGGGTGCCGCGCTGGATGGCGTTCCCGCCGTCAGCATACACCGAGCGTGGCGGGGTGGCGACGGTCGCCGCTGCCAACCGTGCCGTTTGGCTGGCGGAGAGCGAGGAACCGCTCGACCCCGACCCCGCCGCAGCGGGCGGCGCGCCAGCGCCGGAACCGCAAGAGGAGGAGGCCGAGGACGTGCGCCTTGCGGCGTAAATGGCGCGGGCGGCTGTCCAGCCGCCCGCGTTTGCCCTGCGAAGTCACCGCAAAGCCCCGTCCGGCGAAACCGGACGGGGCTTTGATGCAGGGTCGAAGTCGGTCAGCGGCACGACGCCGATACTGATGGTGCGGCAACCTTTGCCAGCGGCGAACAGGCTGGCACAGATCGGCGCGGCGCGAATGTCTCGGTGATCGAAATGGTCGCGGCCTTCGCCGTGGCCGTTGGCAGGCTGTCCCGTTCGGTCCTCACGGCGCGGACCGAATGCGTCAGGCCATTTTCGTATATGCCGCTCTGCATCGGCACTGAGCGCGTTTGCATCAGGCAAGGACAGATCGCCGGATGCCCGAGAGCCTTTGCGCCGGACTTTTTGAACGCCGCCCGACCTTCGCCAAATCTCCTTGGGCGTGTTGTCATACCCGCGCTCACCCACGGCCTCGTCAATGGCTTTGGTTGGCAGCGGACGGCTTCGCCTCTTGCCCCTTGCTGCAACGGCGCAGCCCGAACTTTCTTCCCCTGGGCTTCGCCCATTCCTCGCGAGCCAAGAAACCCCGGTCTGCCCCGTCCTCCACTGCGTTGCGGCCCTGCGGGTGCAGCGGGGCAAGCCGCTGCCTTCAACCAGCCATCGAGGCCGCGAATGAGCGCGGGTTCGAGCAACCAAGGAGAAGTATCATGGCAAATATCGGCACATTCAAAAAGTCCGGCAACGACTATCGCGGCGAGATCGTCACGATGAGCTTGCAGAAGAAGAACGTCACCATCGTCGCCGAACAGCCGAGCGACAACGAAAACGCCCCGACGCACCGGGTTTTCGTCGGAGCCGCCGAAATCGGAGCGGCCTGGGCCAAGACCAGCAAGGAAGAACGCGACTATCTTTCGATCAAGCTCGACGATCCCAGCTTCAACGCGCCGATCTACGCCAGCCTGTTCGCCGCCGAAGATGGCAAGACGTTCAACCTGATCTGGTCGCGCGGCCGCTCGAACGGCAACTGACCACGGCACTCAAGCCCCGTCCGGTTTCGCCGGGCGGGGCTTTGTCGTGTTCGTGCGGGGGTAAGTTTGATGGGGTGGCGCACGCTTTGGCGAGCGGAAGTGCTAGAAGGCGATGATTGGGACGACAGCAAAATTTCGATGCAACAATAAAATCAGCGATGTTGCGCAAGAGGATGCTCGTGTGCTTGTGGCGGCCCATGACCGCGCGTCTGCCATCCCCCTGCAAGGACATCTGCAAGCTGGATGCCTCCGCTTCCATCTGCACCGGCTGCGGTCGCACAATTGGCGAGATCGCCGAATGGGGGAGCGCGACCGCCAGCCGCCAGCATGAAATCGTCCGGCAATCTTCAACCCGCCTGCAAGACTTGGCTTCGCAGGCCAAGCAAGAATCCTGACCCTCGCGCGCATCCAACGCTGCCTTCACCATTGGTGAAGTTGGCGGCTTTGGATGCGCGTTTCTTAGGGGGTTTGTCGATTTTACCTTAGTGCAGGATAAGCCATGCGGCGCGTTTCGTATTACATTCCCATCGAAAACAACGGGAATGTGCGTGACGATAAACCCCCAATCGAGAACGGCGATGCTGTCGGCGCGGATCGACGCGGACACGCTCGCGGCGTTCGATGGCTATGCCGAGGCGCGGGGCGGACGCAGCGCGCTGCTGCGCCAGTTGATAGAACAGGCAGCAGCGGCACATGCCGACGCGCTGCATATCCAGCGTCCCGATGGCGCGGCGTCGAACCGCATATCGCTCCGTTTCACCGACACCGAGAACCTTGTTATCGCCCATCGCGCGGCGCAGCGATCGACCGATCGCGCCCGCTGGATCAAGGCGCTGGTGCGGCGGCACATCGGGTTGAAGGGCCGCGTCGATGATGGGTTGCTGGCGGAGCTGGCGCCGATCAGGATGCAGCTCCTTCGCATCGGCCGCAATCTCAACCAGGCGATGAAGGCCGCCAACACCGCCATGCTCGAAACCGGCGACAAGCATATCGAACCCGAGCTGCGACGGATCGCCGATATGCGAATGGAGGTTTCCGAACAGGTCGCAGCCATCGGCGAGGCCATGCGCGGCGATGCGAGCTATTGGACGGCGGCGGATTGATGGGGCTGGAATCAGCCCTGTGGGAAGCGACCCGTCCGGCGTTCCGGGTGCGCTATATCCATGATCCGGGCGGCCCGCTGCATGTGCCGCTCTACGCCAGCTACGGCGCTGCCAACCCACAAACCGCCCGAGCCAAACTTGCCCGGATCGTTTGCGGCGCACCCGAAGTCGTGGTCAAGGTCACGGGCCGTCAGCGCGGCGGCAGCCACGTCAAAGCCCATCTCGATTATATCGGGCGCAAGGGTGATGTGGAGATTGAAACCCGCGACGGCGAAATCCTCAACAGCAGGGATGACATTGCCGAGCGCGCGGCGGAATGGAGCGATACGCTTCAATGGCGGTCGCGGCCAACGGTGTCGTCGGTGTCTCTCATATTCTCGATGCCCGAAGGCACCGACCCTGCTAAGGTCCTCGGAGCGGTTCGCGCGCTCGCCCAAGCGGAGCTGAGCGACAATCACGATTACGTCCTGGCGCTTCACACCGATACGCCGCGCCCGCATGTCCATTTGACCGTGCAGGCCGAAGGTCTGGATCGCACCAGGTTCAACCCCCGCCCGGCTCAGCTCAATCGGTTCCGCGAGAGGTTCGCGCGGGAACTTCGCGCGCGCGGCGTAGCAGCCGAGGCGACACCGAGACGCGCGCGGGCACAAGGGATTGCCGGTTCGAGCATGGCGTTGGTCAAATTGCGGGCACGGTTGCGCGCCGGGGGGAGTCGCCAGATAACCGATTCAGACCGTCGCACCAATGAACAGGCCATTGCTGTCGCGCGCGGCCAAGATCAATTACCTCCGTTCATCGCAGTCGGCACCTTGCGTTGGCGGGAGATACGGCGTGCCTATGAACAAGCCGCCGCTGCGCTGGACGCGACCGGGCAGCAGGACGACCGGGCGCTTGCAGATGATGTGCGCGGCTTTCTCGACAAGCATCAGGGTGTGAATGCCACACCGGAAGTATTTGCTGCGCGTCACGCCCGAAATCTGGCAGCAACAACGCGAGTGCACGAACCTATATCGCACGACCATTCGCCAATCGAGCGCGGACGCGGGCGGTGATCCGGTCGCGCGTCCAATCCTTACTTTGCCTCGACCTCAATGGTCATATTTGTCGCGCGGAGTAAAGGTCGGGCAATATGCTCAACCCGCATGGCATGATGCACACGTCCCCCGAATTTCCAACACGATCTTGGTCGCGGTGAAGCTATGGCCGGACGCAAGACGCGCCAATGCGCCGACAGTTTCTGACATAGCGACCGGTTTGACCGTCTCGCAGCGCTCGCACAGCAGCCAGGCACAGCCAGCTTGCGCTTTAGTCATCGGCGTGAATTTTCGCCAGCTCTCGATCAGCGTAATATCGTTCGATGAAATCAGTGTCCGGAGCGCGCGATAGACGCTGTTGGCGTGGCGTTTTCGGCCATATCGCAACGAGAGACGATCGGTGATCTCATAGGCGCTCAAAGGCGTCAGGCTCGCGCCGAGCTCGCAAAGGATAGCCGTGCGCATACCGGGCCAATTGGGTTCGGGCGCGCCGCACCTTTCCAGCCCAAAGGCTGCGGGCTGGTCGAGTTCCACGACGTCCAACCAGCCCGCCCCCCTTGTCCTTAGAATGCGACGCGAGCGGTCACCCGGAAATCGCGGCCCGCGAGCGGTGCAAAATCCTTGAGGAAGCTGGCATGGCGGCGCGCGTCCACATCGAAGATATTGTTGGCGGAGAGCAACAGGCTGGTGCTGTTGTCCGCGCCAAAGGGTTTGAATGACAGCGATGCGTTGACGAGCGTAAAGCCCTCGCTCGGTGTTTCAAAGCCGGTCACGCGGTTTTGGCTGTCGGTCCATTCAGCCTCGATCCGCGCTTGCACGCTATCGGACTGCGCTTCGAGACCGCCGAGCAGCCGCAGCGGCGGAATGCGCGGGGCGGGTCCGCTACCATTGATGCGCGCGCGCACCAGATCGGCAAGGCCGTCGGCGACGATGGAAAACCCGCCAACTTCCGTCAGTTTCACCGAGCCTTCAACCTCAAAGCCGTAATAGCGTGCACCGGCCTGAAGGAACTGGAAAACCGGCAAATCATCTTCGATGGCTCCGGTCTGCACCTCATAAATATAGTTTTTGAATTTGGTGTAATAGAGCGAAGCGCCAAAGCTGTATCCATCGCCCTTACCGCGCAGCGTGGCTTCCACCCCGTTGCTGATTTCCTTGTTAAAGGTCGGATCACCTATCTCAAAGGCCTGCGTTCCGGCATGAGGGCCATTGGCGAACAATTCTTCGGCAGCGGGCGCGCGCTCGGTATGCGCGGCGTTTAGGCCGATCCGGATACCCGGCGTAACCTCATAGCTGGCACCGATCGAACCGCTATAGGCGTTGAAGCGGCGGCTGATATCAGGGTTACCAATCTGATCGCTGGCAAAGGCACGCGCCTTGGTTGTTTCAAAGCGTGCGCCGGCTTCGAGCTTCAACGGACCTCTGGTCACTTCCTGAAGCGTGAAAATGCCGATCTGGTCGGTCGTATTTTTGGGAACGAAGGCCTCTTCGCCGATCACGTTGAAGTCGCGGATCGACAATTGCACGCCCGATGCGCCGCGCCAGCCGCCCTTGTCGTTCTGCACCAGTTCGAGACGCGATTCGATGCTCTTGTTCAAAAAGGTCGTCGCAATCTCGCCGGTATCCTCGACTTCGAAATGCCGGTAATTGGCTTGCCCTGCGCGAAAGCGGATTTTTTCAAGGAACCCGTCGCCGGTATTGACCTCGGCACGAACGTCAGCGCGGCTTTGCTTGACATCCAGACGAACCTCCTCGGCCTCGATTGTGGGATCGAGCGAGTAGCGCACCGGCACGCCATAAAGGCTGTCATAGCGTGAGTAGGAGAAGCCAAGGCTGCCGCCTTCATCGATATAGGCGGCTCCGCCCGCCAATTCCCATGTCCGCGCGGCGCTGTTCGGCAACCGGCCCTTGAGCGATGCCAGATCCTGAATATCGGGATCGGCACTCGCCAGCGCTTGTGCGCGCAGCGCGGGCGTCAGGATGAAGCCGCCGGTGCGCAGGTCGTTGGTCTTGGCATAGCTGCCATCGAAATGGACGACGAACTTCGAGCCGATCGGCACATCGATCTTGCCGATCCCCGACCGTTCGTCAGCAGCCGTGCCATAGGTGCCAAGCGCTTCGATATGGACCGCCTCATCGGGAACCTTGCGCGGAATACGGTTGCCCAGCACGTTGACGACCCCGCCAATGGCCGAAGAGCCGAACAGCAGCGCCGATGGCCCGCGCAGCACTTCGATCCGCTCGGCGGTCAACGGGTTGATGACAACAGCATGATCGACCGAAGTGTTCGACACGTCGATGCTGCCAATACCATCGGTCAGCACGCGGACGCGCTCACCTTGGAAGCCACGCAAAACCGGGCGCGACGCATTCGGGCCGAACGATGTCGAGGACACACCGGGCTGGCGCGATAAAGTGTCGCCGATCGTCGGGCGGAGTTCGCGGGTCAGTTCGGTGCCTGAGAGGATCGTCGTGCCGGAGAGGCGCGAATTGGCATCCTGATTAAAGGGCGCGGTAACGACAATGTCTGTCGGGAGTTCGCTATGGTATGTGCCATCGCCGGGTGCTTCCTTCTCCGCAAGAGCGGGCGTAGCGAAAGCGAGTGCTGCGGCGGTCGAGAGTAAAGCGGCCCTGAACATGATGATCTCTTTTATGATTTGATATATTATCTCCCTCTAAGGGGTGTGCCGCTATAGCTCAAGCCGATATTGCAGCGCTGCGGCGACCAATCGGTCATACGTCCGACGCTGCGCACCTCCTGTCGCGCAATCGCGCTTAGCCTGGACGCGCGTTGACAAGCCGGTAGAAGATGCCGCTCTCATTCTGTCCGGTGAGTTGCAACGTCCCGGTCATGATATGCACCTTCGTTTCGTTCACGGGAACGCCGGCCGGACTCAAGACTTCGATGAACTGGTTGGGAAGCGCGTGCATGTGGAACGGACAGCCGGGAGGATATCCCAGCATGACCCAACGCTTCTGTGATTTGCCGTTTTCGAGCGGCGTCATCCAGCCAGCGACTTTGATCTGCTTACCGTTGAGCGCCTTCACGTCAGCCGGAAAAATGGGCTTGGTGTAAATGGTTTTGGTTTTGGGATCGGTTCGGTCGTTCAATTTGGTTTTCTGAAGCAACGTCCAGGATGTACCGCCCGGAGGGGTTTTCGCCGGTTTCCAGACATCTGCTACCTTCGGATCGGGAGCGCGGCTCCCCTTTTGCATCGCTGCGCTCAGGGGCGCTGTGGCGACAAGCACCAGAGCAAATGCCAAATAATGTGTTTTGATCATCATAATTCTCCTAAGTTGCGCGCGCCAGCGTCGCCGCCAGATCGGTGCGGAAAACGCGAAGCGCGGGGATAAATGCGGCGATAAGCCCGATGCCGAGCACAGCGGCGGCAATGCCCCACTCGCCCGGATGGATTGAGAGCGGATCGAAGCCCAGATCGTCCAATTGGGCAAAACTGCGGACCGCGAGCGCCATCAGCCCATGGCCGAGCAGCAGGCCGAGGATCACACCTGCAAATGCGGTAATCAGCCCTTCGGTGAGGATCGTACCGAACACAGTCGTGCGCCGCGCGCCCATCACCCGCAGCAGCGCGAGATCGCCTTCGCGCGCCGATGCGGCGTTGAGCAGCGCAACGAAAATCGAAAGCCCGCCGGTGAACGCCAGCAGCCACGCAAAAAGCTGCGCGCCGTCAATACCGACGCCGAGAAGCGACAAAAGCCGCGACGTCTCGACCGCCGGGACCGCCGCTTGCATCTCGGTCTGCCGGTTGATCATCGATGGAATGCGAACCGCACCAAAGCTAGATTTATAGGACACAAGCAGCGCGGTGACTTCGGGCTTAAGCTCGCCGCGGTCGGTCAGATTGGCGGCTTCTGCATCATGGTCGTGATCCTTATGATCGGCGTGCTCTTCGCCGTCATGATGCGCTTTGTCCTCTTCATGGTCATGCTCGATGCCGTGCACATCCCACACGCTTTCGACTGAAACGAGGATCAGCCGGTCGATCACAGTGCCGGTTGGCGCGAGCACACCGACGGCTTCAAACGGCGTCTGTTCATGCTCGCTCGCGCTTTCATCAGCTTCGAGCCCATGCGTGCCGAGGAAACGCTGCCCCAATTTCATGCCCGTCTGTGCGGCCACCTTGGCACCGATCACCGCTTCCTGGGGTTTGCCAAAGATCCGTCCCTGCGCGAGCTTCGCGCCGTGCAGGTCGAGATAGCCGGGCTCGGTTCCGACGATCCGGAAACTGCGGAAATTATCCCCCAGCGCCAGCGGGACGACGCGCGAGACCGCCGGATCGTTGCGTAAGAGGTCTATGCTTTCGAGGGGGATATTCCCGGTTGGCGAGTCAATCTGGTAAATGCTCGACAGGATCAGTTGTAACGGCGAGCCCTTGGCCCCGACAACAAGGTCTATGCCCTTCGCATCGCGCTCAAACCGCTGGCCGAGCTGCGTCGAGAAGGACAGGAGGATCACCAGCGTCGCCACCGCAAGCCCGAGGAGCAGGATATTAAGCGCCGTGGTCAGCGACCGGTCGCGCAGATAGGCAAGCGCGAGGCCAATCATCAGGCCGCCTCGCGCAGCGGAGCTGCCAGCGCGACAGTATCGGGAATGAACGCCTTAAGCCGCGCGTCATGCGTCGCCACCAGCAAGGTCGAACCATTGGCAGTCGCGGTATCGAGCAGAAGCCGCCCGATACGTTCGGCATTGGCATCGTCAAGCGCTGACGTTGGCTCATCGGCAACCAGTAACGCAGGTTTCGCCACGAGCGCCCGCGCGATGGCTGCGCGCTGTGCCTCACCCTGACTAAGCTCACGCGGTGCAGCATCGGCACGATGCGCGACGCCCACGGCATCCAGCAAGGCATCAATCGCATCATTATCAACCACGAGGCCCGCCAGCTTTTGCGCAAGGCGCAGATTGGCGCGGACCGAAAGGGCGGAGACCAGTCGTAGAGTCTGGAAGATCACCCCGATCTTCCGCCGCCGCAAATCATCGCGCGCTGGTCCGCTGAGCGACGACATAGCCTCGCCCCCAACCGAGACACTGCCCGTTGTCGGCAAAAGCAGGCCGGTGATCAGGTTGATCAATGTGGTCTTGCCCGAGCCTGATGGGCCGAGCAGAAGAAGATGATTCCCCGCCTTTTGCTCTAGCGAAAAATCGCTGAGAACGAACTGATTGCCGTAACGCACCGAGACATTCGTGATTAGAACCGTCATTGATTTGCGCTTGGCGGGCTATTGATCGTTCAGGACGTCATCCGGAGTCCATAAGCGGATTCAGCATCGGAGTTCGAAGCCTGCTCTTCCACAGTTACTGGTGACCGCGCCGTGGCACCCTCGCTTCTTGCCGCGTCTGATGGTCTGCTGTCGCTTTGCAAACTTTGCGTGTCAGCGGGCGCCGATGCTGGCTCTGCTTCGACGTCCTGCTTCACCGATGCGCTCGATCTGTTGCTATCCGCTTGCGCTGTTGTTGGTTCAGCCGACATCGCATCGGCAGGTGCTTGCTGGTGCGCGAATGACGAAAAGGCGGAAAAGCGACCATATCCGCCCGCTTCGAGATCGCAGGCCATCGCCGTTGCTGGAAGCGCGATCGCTGTCGCTGCAAACACTTTAAGAAAAAGACGCATATCAATCCAATCGCATACGACTCAAGGAATTGATATATTATAGCATAGCGCCTAAGCGCGATGGTAGTGTTTTCGCTCCAAACGCAACCAATTGCCGAAATGTCCCAGCGCCAGCAAAATGCTGCCGAGCACCGTGAGACCGGTTTCGCTAAATTCGCGCTGCGGCCAGGCGACGGCCATGATCATCAAGCAAAGGCCGGTCACGCCCAAAATAGCGGGGAAAACCGCCCCATGCCCGCGATATCCGGAAACCAAGGCCATCGCACTCACCGGCAATGCGATCATCAGCATGATGATGTGAACCAATTCCGGAGTGCCGAAAACTTCCGAAAGCGCGGGGATAGCCGCAAAGAAGAAGGGCATGGCCAGGCAATGAATCAGGCACGCGAAGGACGCCCCGATCGCAATGCTATCCAGCAGTGATTGCCTGATCTTCACATCCAAACCTTCGCTCGACCCACGGATCGGGGGGTGACAGCCCGAATCTTATCGTGCAATGATACATCATATCATGATTCGCAAGTGGGGATTCAAGTGCTGGACAAAATAAACAGCCGCCTGCCGGTAACGGTGCTCTCGGGCTTTCTGGGTGCGGGCAAGACGACGCTGCTCAACCACATCCTTGCCAATAGGGAGGGTAAGCGGGTCGCGGTGATCGTCAACGATATGTCCGAGGTCAATATCGACGCCGATCTGGTGCGCGGCGGCGAGGCGGCCTTGTCGCGTTCCGAGGAAGCGCTGGTCGAGATGACCAATGGCTGCATCTGCTGCACGCTGCGCGACGATCTGCTGAAAGAGGTGCGCACTCTCGCCGACAATGGGCGCTTCGACTATCTGGTGATCGAAAGCACCGGCATTTCCGAGCCGCTGCCGGTCGCCGCGACTTTCAGCTTCCGCGATGAAGATGGTGAGAGCCTGGGCGATGTCTCGCGGCTCGATTGTATGGTGACGGTGGTTGATGCAGTGAACCTGCTCGCAGACTATTCGAGTAGCGATCTTTTGAGCCAGCGCGGCAAGACGGCGGGCGAAGGTGATGACCGCAGCCTCGTCAATCTGCTGGTCGAACAGATTGAATTTGCCGATGTGGTGGTGATCAACAAGGTGAGCGCGGTCAGCGCCGAACAGCTTGCGGTGGTCAAGCAAGTCGTAGCCTCACTGAATGCCGATGCGCGCATCATTGAGGCGGATTACAGCAAGGTAGAACTCGACCAAATTCTCGACACCGGCCTGTTTGATGATGAGAAGGCCGAGCAGCATCCGCTTTGGTTCAAGGAATTGTATGAACCCGAAGCGCACCGCCCCGAAAGCGAGGAGTATGGCGTCGAGAGCTTTGTCTATCGCGCCCGCCGTCCTTTCCACCCAGCGTCCTTTTACCGGCTAATCACCGGTGCCGGCCTCGACAAGGTCATCCGCGCCAAGGGGCATTTCTGGCTGGCAACCCGCACCGATTTTCTGGGCGAGCTGGCGATTGCGGGGACGCAGAAGAGCGTCAGCCGCATGGGCCGCTGGTGGGCGGCTGTGCCCAAGAACCGCTGGCCCGAAGATGGCAGTTTTGAAGAGTTCGTCCTCAAACATTGGGACGAGACTTGGGGCGACCGACGGCAGGAACTGGTGTTCATTGGCATCGGCATGGACGAGGCAAAAATCCGCGCCGCACTCGATGGTTGCCTCGTCCCCGCAACCGCCTTCACGCCCGATCTTTGGGCCAAGCTCAACGATCCCTTCCCCGCATGGGGCGAGGCACAGCAAGTGATGGAGCCGGCATGATCGCCAGCTATGCCGAGATTATGGACGACTGGGCCCGCATTCACGGGTCCGATTGCCCGCTGTATCTGGAAGACCGTGCTCAGCCGCTGGGCGATACCACGCTTGCCGACATGCTGGCGATGACGCCCTTTTCAAGGCACTTTGAAGGCCCGCTGTCCCAACTCGGCAACTATCTTGTCGATCTGCCACGCGATCTTGCCGACGATATCATGGCGCTGGCGCGGCGCTTCGCGGATCTGATGGCGGTCGATGCGGTGCGGGTGCGGGTTGAGCGGGTCGACAGCAATGCCTGCAAAAAGGTCCACGCCGATTACACCGACGTCCGCCTGATCACCACCTATGCCGGGCCGGGGACCGATATTGCACCGCATGGCGATGCAAATTGTTGCCTGGAGCGGGTGCCGACCGGCTGGGTCGGTCTGTTCAAGGGCCTCACTTATGCCGCCGGCCACGCCCCCTGTTTCCACCGCTCGCCGCCCGTCGAAGGCACCGGCGATAGGCGACTGATGCTCGTGATCGATACACCGCGGCGCTCCGCATGGCAGGGCAATTGCCGTTCAGAAGGCGCGCATGATTAGCCGGCGAGGATTCGAAGCGAGTGCGCTGGCCGCGTTCGGCCTGGTTGCCCTTGCGCAGATCCTGACCGGGCCGCAGCTTGCCGAGCGCGGGGCCGGTGCCAGCCCCCCGCCGGAGGCTCCGCTTGTCGCGCTGACTCTGCTCACTCTGATCTTCGGCGAACTCGCTTGGCGGCGTTATGCCCGGCAGGATTTGACGTGAGCCAGCCGCCGAATTTCGATTTCGACGCCAATCCCGACCATGTCCGCGACTATGACCGCAACGTCCGGCTCTTCATGCCTGCCTATGATGCGAGCCATGCGATTGCATCGGTGATCCTGCGTGAAACCGTGCCGGCGGGTGGCCATATCCTTGCCATCGGCGCGGGCGGCGGGCGCGAGGTCGAGGTGCTCGCCGGGCATAACCCCGGCTGGCGCTTTACGCTGATCGACCCGTCGCGCGAGATGCTGGCGATGGCGCGCAGCCGTTTGGGGGACGATCAGCGTTTCACCTATGTCACAGGCATTGCGACGGACGCACCCGATGGCCCTTTCGACGCGGCGACGGCGTTCCTCGCGCTGCATTTTGTGGTCGACGATGGCGCTAGGCTCGCCCAGTTGCGGGCCATCCATCGACGATTGCGCCCCGGCGGCGCGTTTCTCCAGATCAACGGGATGCTCGATGATGACAGCGAGCAGGAAATGGCGCGCTACGCAGCACATGCGCTGCTGAATGGGGCCGCGCCCGAAATTGTCGAGCTGGCCAGCGTCCAGGTCCGGGCCGTCGCGCACATGCTCACCGAGGCGCGCGAACGCGAACTGTTGGCCGGGGCAGGGTTCAGCGACGTCCGCCGCTTCCTGCACGCGCTCCACATGCGCGGGCTGGAGGCGACGGCGTGAAACGCCTCGCCCCTCTACTTCTCGCCAGCGCCGCTGCGGCTCCCGCGATGGCGCAGGTTGCGCCGCCACCTGCTACGGCTGCACCTGCACCAGGTCGCGCCGAAGAGAATGCCGTCACGCAGGCCGAGGACGCGTTCGGCTCCAGCATCGGCAGCGAGCAGGTCGGGCTGTATTCGAGCTTCGACGTGCGCGGTTTTTCGCCGACCCGCGCGGGCAATGTCCGGATCGAAGGGCTATATTATGATCAGGTTTTCGCGCTCACCGGGCGGCTAAGGCGCTCGACGGCGATCCGCGTCGGCATTTCCGCGCAGGGCTATCCCTTTCCTGCCCCAACCGGCGTTGTCGATTACGCGTTTCGAAAACCCGGCGACGAAGCGCGGCTGTCGGCTGTGCTGACCGCAAACAGCTATGAAGGCGGGTCGGTCGAGGTCGATGCCGCAGTGCCGCTGGTTGAGGACAAGCTGAGCATTGGCGGCGGGTTCGGGCTTTACGCGAACGAGTTTTTCAACGGCACCAACAGCGTTCAGCATGTCGAAGGATTGATGCTGCGCTGGACGCCATCGCCCGATGTCGAGATCATGCCCTTTTGGTCGCGGTCGGACATTTATGATGACGAGGTGGGGCCGATTTATGTCCCCGCCGGACCCACGCTGCCGCCACGGTTAAAACGCCGCCAGTATCTCGGCCCGCAATGGATCGAATATGAGGGGACGGCATCGACCTATGGCGGGATCGGGCGGTTCGATCTGTCATCCGATTGGCAGGTGCGTGCCGGGCTGTTCCGTTCGTTCTTTGCCAACAGCATCGATCATTTTGCGTTGATCACCGATCTGACGCCCGATGGTCGCGGCAATTATCTGGTGTTTGCTGATCCGCCTAACAAACTGGCCTCAACCAGCGGCGAGTTGCGGATCACGCGCGAGATCAAGGACGGGCCCCGCCTCCACCGGCTGCATTTGTCGTTTCGCGCGCGCGACCGCCGCCAGCGTTATGACGGCAGCGATGTAATCGACCTTGGCCCGACGCGCATTGGCGAGCCGGTGAACGCGCCTGAACCGGTGCGCAATTTCGGCCCGCAAACCCGCGACCGTGTGAAGCAGCAGACGCTGGGGCTCGCCTATGAAGGCCGGTGGAAAGATGTCGGAGAGCTTAGCCTCGGCATCCAGAAAACCCGCTATCGCAAGGCGACCGATCAGCCGGGCCTGGCGCTGGCGACATCGCGCGATGATCCTTTTCTCTTCAATATCGCCGCCGCGGCTTATGTCACGGACAGCCTCGCTTTTTATGGCGGCTATACGCGCGGGCTGGAGGAAAGCGGAGTCGCGCCGATAAATGCGGCCAATCGCAACGAGCCACTGCCCGCCATCATCACCAGCCAGCGCGATGTAGGTGTCCGCTGGGCAAGCACGCCCAAGATCAAGCTGATCGCCGGGCTGTTCGATGTCCGCAAACCTTACTTCAATCTTGATGCTGCGAACCGCTTTGCGCTGCTTGGCGATGTCAAGAATCAAGGGATCGAGATGTCGCTTTCAGGCGCGATCACGCCGCGCCTCGACATATTGGCGGGCGCAGTGCTGTCGCGCCCGCGTGTCACTGGCGAAGGCGTCAGGCTTGGGCGACTGGGCCGTTTGCCTGTCGATCAGGCCGCGCGCCGCGTCGATTTCAACCTCGATTGGCGGCCGCCCTTGCTCGACGGCCTGTCGCTCGATCTCGCCATCGGTCATGCCGGCCGGATCATTGCAACGCGCGACAATCAGGTCGCAATCCCGGCGCGGACTTTGGTCGATCTGGGTGGACGATACCAGTTCAAGCTGGGGGACAAGCCCGCATCCTTCCGTCTCAGCGTAGGCAATATCTTCGATGTCTATGGTTTCGACCTGAGAGGTGCCGGCGCCTATGACCTGATCGACGGCCGGATCGCTACTGCGCGGCTAACCGTCGATTTCTGAGCCCGGCCGCCAAGAAAATACAAGGAACCATCGGTTGACTATGCAATGATATACTGTATCTGCAAATGCCTAGTTCCTTCAATCTAACAGAATCCAAGAAACGGACCTCCCATGCGTAAATCTCTCCTCACCAGCTTTCTGGCTTGCACCGCGATGTTCAGCGCTGTCCCGTTCACCCCTGCATTCGCAGAGGGAGCCGATGAAGCTGGCGAGGCCGAAATCACGGTTACTGGCATCCGCCAGGCCTATCGCGGGGACTTTGCCGAGAAGGAGATTCCGCAGGCCATCTCCACGATCACGTCGGAACAATTGGCCGATAACAACATCTTCCGCCTGACCGATGCGCTTGATCTTAATGCGTCGGTTTCGCGCCAGAATAATTTTGGCGGGCTGTGGGACAGCTTTGCCGTGCGCGGCTTTGCGGGGGATGAAAATCTGCCGAGCGGCTATCTGGTCAATGGCTTTAACGGCGGACGCGGCTTTGGCGGCGCGCGCGATGTCGCAGGCGTTGAGCGGATCGAGGTGCTTAAGGGACCAGCGGCGGCGCTCTATGGCCGGGGTGAGCCGGGCGGCACCGTGAACATCGTCACCAAAGAGGCCGAGTTCGGCACGTTCAAAGGTGGTGCATCGGGAATCTATGGCAGTTTCGACCGCATTCGTTTTGATGCCGATGCCAACATTCCCATTGGCGAGAATATCGCCATTCGCCTGATCGGTTTTTCAGAAAAGTCCGACAGCTTCCGCGATACCCTGGATGGCAAGCGTTATGGCCTGTTGCCCTCTGTGGCGATCCGGCTGGGTGAGAATACGCGGGTGCGTTACGATCTGGAATGGACGAAGGCCGAGACGGACTTTGATCGGGGCGTGCTGGCGATCAACGGCCAGCTTGGCCTGATCCCGCGCAGCCGCTTTCTGGGCGAGCCGGGCGATGGCCCGGTTAAAACCGATGTCACCGGGCACCAACTGCAAATCGAGCATGATTTTAGCGACAATTGGTCGCTGCTCTTGGGCACCAGCTACCGCGACACCGATTTTGGCGGCTTTGCCTCCTTTGCCGAACTGGTCGGATCGCGCCAAAGACTGCTGATCGATGGTCGTTCGCTGTCGCGGCAACGCCGCCTGACCACCTACAAAGGCGAGCATTTTGTCGTACGCGGCGAGCTTGCCGGGGATTTTGAACTGGCGGGCTTGCGCAATCGCATTCTGATTGGTGCCGATTATGACGAGTTCGACAATGATCTGGTCTTGCTCCGCTTTCGCCCCGGAACCGCCGCAGGGCAGACATTGGTAAGCGGCAATATCATCGATATTTTCAATCCCATCTATGGCCAGTTTCCTCTGCCTGCTGCCACTGGTGTCGTCACCAACCGGCTGGACCAGCAACGCGCGACGGGCGTCTATTTTCAGGACCAGATCACCTTGTCCGACGCGGTGCAGATCCGGGTCGGGCTGCGCTATGATGATTTTGACCTCGTCATCAACAACCGCGCCAACAATACGGTCGCGTCGCGCAAGGACAGCCGCGTCAGCCCGCAAGTCGGGATTGTCGTCAAGGCGAGCGATGCACTGTCGCTCTATGCAACCTATGGCAGCGGCTTCCGGTCAAACGTCGCGATTACGCCAGCGCTGGAAGCGGTAGCTCCCGAAACCAGCAAATCCTTTGAGCTTGGCGCAAAGTTCAGCCTGTTCGACAACCGTCTGAACGCGACGCTGGCTGTGTTCAACCTCAGGAAGAGCAATGTCCTCGCAGCGGACTTTGCCAATCCCGGCTTCTCAATCCCCATCGCCGCAGCGCGCAGCCGGGGGCTTGAGCTTGATGTGGCAGGCCGCCTGCCGGGCGATGTAGACCTTGTTCTGTCCTACGCCTATCTTGACGCAGAGGCGCGCGGCGATGTGCTCGATCCCAATTTCTCGCTGCAAATCCGCACTGGTGATCCGCTGATTAACGTGCCAAAACACAGTCTCAATGCGCAGCTCTCCAAATCCTTCGCGATTGGGGATGATAAGTCCGCAACCTTTGGCATGGGCGTTCAGCATGTCAGCAAGCGGCTGGGCGAGACGGCCACGACATTCTTCCTGCCAAGCTACACGCTCGTCCGCGCCTTTGCCTCGGTCGATCTGATGGAGGGGGTTCAGCTATTCGGCGATGTCAAAAACCTGTTCAACGAAACCTATTACACCACTAGCTTCGCCCGGCTGTGGGTCGCACCGGGCAGCCCAAGAGCCTTTACAGGCGGGGTGCGGGTGACGTTCTGATGGCAGTAATTGACATAGCGAAACTGGTGATTGAGCGGGGCGGACGGCCTGTGCTTGATGGTCTGTCGCTGCGCGTAGCGGCCGGAGAGGTTTATGCGCTGCTCGGCGGGAATGGCGCGGGCAAGTCCACAACTCTCTCGGCGCTACTTGGCTTTCTGCAACCATCAGCGGGCACTGCATCGGTTGCAGGCATCGATCCTGCATCCGACGCCGAGGCAGCGCGGCACAAAATCGCCTATCTGCCTGAAAATGTCGCGCTCTATGAGCATCTGACCGCGCGCGAGAATGTCGACTATTTCCTCGCGCTGGCAGGCGAAGTGCATGGCCCCGACGCGATTGAAGCGGCGTTCGACGCGGCAGGGCTGCAAAGCGAAGCGCGCAATCGGGCGCTGTCCGGATTTTCCAAAGGCATGCGCCAGAAAGTGGCGATTGCGCTCGCGGTGGTGCGGCAGGTGCCCGTGCTGTTGCTAGATGAGCCGACCTCTGGGCTTGATCCCCGCGCCACTACCGATTTCAACGCGCTGGTCATGCAATTGCGCGAGCGCGGAACCGCTATCCTGATGGTGACGCATGATTTGCTCGGGGCCGCCGATTGCGCCGACCGGATCGGCTTTCTCGATGCCGGGCGCATCGTCGAAGAGGTGCGCCGCATAGATGGCTATGACGTAATGGCGCTCCACCGCCGCTATGGCGATGCGGTTGCGGCATGAGCGCGGTCCGGCTGATTGCAAGGGATGAATGGCGGCTGATGCGTCGCAACCGCGTGGCGATGCTTGGCCTGTTCATGCTGCTCGCGCTGTCGATTATCGCGATCCTGACCTCAATAGCGCAGCGCGATGCCAGCGCCGCCATCCGCGATCGGTTTCAGGCGCAGGCGGATCAGGCGTTTGACGGTGCGCCCGCGCGCCACCCGCACCGCATGGTGCATTATGGCCATTTTGTATTTCGCCCGCTGCCCGCCTTTGCCGCGTTCGATCCGGGGGTTGATGCCTTTACCGGCAACACGATTTATCTGGAGGGGCACCGGCAAAACAGCGCCAATTTCGGCGATGTCCGCCAAAGCTCGCTGCTCGTCCGCTTTGGCCAGTTGACGCCTGCCTTCGTGTTGCAAGCGCTTGCCCCCTTGATGCTGATTTTTATCGGCTTCGGAATATTGGCGCGCGAACGCGAACGCGGCACCATCCGTCAGCTTTTTGCGCATGGCGTCAGCGCGAAGACGCTTATGCTGGGCAAGGCCTTGGGCTTGGGCGGGATCGCCGCGATCATCCTTGCCCCCGCTGCGCTGGCGCTGATTTGGCTAGTAGCTTTTGAGTCCGCGCCAGTCGCGCCTGCACTGGCAATCTTCGCTGGCTACACGCTTTATCTCGCAATCTGGGTGGTCCTGATCCTGATCGCGTCTTCACTCTCGGCCTATGCGCGCACCGCGCTCATGATGCTGATTGGCCTTTGGGCGTTAACGGTCATCCTGTTGCCACGGCTGGCCCCCGATCTGGCCGTCGCGGGCAGCCCCGCGCTCACCCGGCTTGAAACCGATATCGCAATCCAGAACGATCTGCGCCGGATGGGCGACAGCCATGATCCGGGCGATCCCTATTTCAATGCGTTCAAGGCGCGCACGCTAAAGCAATTTGGCGTCACGCGGGTTGAGGATTTGCCGGTCAATTATCGCGGCCTGTTGGCGGTGGAGGGCGAAAAGCTGACGTCGAAATTGTTTGATGACTATGCAGACCAGCAATTCGCCGCGCAAAAGGCGCAAAGCCGGATGAACGATGGCTGGGGGCTATTAAGCCCGGCCATCGCCTTGCGCCGCCTTTCCATGTCAGCATCGGGAACCGACCTTGAGGGGCATCGCCGTTTCCTGACGCAGGCTGAGGCTTATCGTTTTAACATCGTCCAGCAGCTCAATGCGCTTCAGGCCAATGCGATCACTTATGATGACGATAGCGACCGCAACAACGACCCGGAGGCTGCCCGGCGGGTGCGTATCGATCCGAAGAATTGGCGCGATGTGCCTGATTTCACCTATCAGCCCGCTACCACAGAGGAGAAACTGAAAGCCGCGCTCCCCGGCGGTTTGGCGCTCTTAGGCTGGCTGATTGCGCTTGGTTTCGGCGCTGCTTTCGCGGCCCGCGGCCTGCAAAGGGCAGCATGATGACGGGGCTTTGGCGGCACGAACTGCGCCTCTTTCTGCGCCAGCGGCTGGCCTGGGGTGCATTGGCGCTCGTCGCTCTGCTCTCGGCGGCCAGCATCTGGGCAGGCATGGCGGAAATCGACCGGCAACGCACCGTCATTGAGCGCATTCAGCCGCAACAGACAGCCGACGTCGCCGCGATTGCCAATTGGGTTTCCAAGGATGGCGATGCCGGCAATGCGGCCTATTATACAGCCCATGCGACATGGGATGCGCCGTCCGCGCTTGCTTTCGCCGCCATCGGCCAGCGCGACGTTGCCCCCTACATCCTGCGCGTGCGGGCGCTGGGGCTGGAGGCGCAGCTTTATGAAAGCGAGAATTACAATGCAGAGCTGGCGCTGCCTGGCCGCTTCGATTGGGCCTTTGTGCTCACCTATCTCGCACCTTTATTTCTGATCATTTTCCTGCATGACCTGAAATCGGGCGAGCGTGAGGCCGGGCGGCTGTCGCTTCTGGCGGCGATGGCACGGCATGAGGGCGCGCTGTGGCGGCGGCGCATCGCGGTGCGGCTTGGGCTGCTTTATGCGGCGTTAGTATTGCCATTCCTGATTGGCGCGCTGGTGTCTGGCGCAGGCATAGGCGGCATTGCCGCGTTTCTGGGCGTTGCGGCTGCCTATCTCCTCTTCTGGACGGCGCTCTGCCTCGCCGTGGGGCGCATGGGTGCAAGCTCGGTCGCCAATGCAGCGGGTTTGGCGGCGGCTTGGCTGGTGCTCACCCTCATCCTGCCAGCCATCGCCAACCTGGCAATCAATGCGGCCTTCCCCGTCCGCCAGGGCGTCGAACTCACGCTCGCGCAGCGCGAGAAAATCCATGGTGGGTGGGACAAGCCCAAGGATGAAACGATGCAGGCCTTTTTCAAGGTGCATCCCGAATGGAAAGATGCCGCGCCGATTAAGGGCGGCTTCCACTGGAAATGGTATTACGCATTCCAGCATCTGGGCGATCTTGCCGCCGCCTCCCAAGCCAAGGCCTATCGCGCTGGTCTTGAAGCACGCGACCGCTGGACCGCTCGATCCAGTATCGTTCTCCCCGCTGTCGGCGTCCAATCCCTCCTCCACCGCACCGCGCGGACGGACTTGAAAGCCAGCCTGGCCTATCAAGATGACATCCGCGCTTTTCACGAAATGCTGCGGCGCTTCTATTATCCCTATTTCTTCAACGAAGTGCCGTTTCGAGAGGCAGATTTCGCTAAAGCCCCGCGATGGAAGGATTGAAGCGAACGGTCAGGTTGGCTGAGAAGGCGATGCGCCGTTCGGCAACCGAAGTCATTCCGCTGTTTTAAGGAATTCGCGGCGGCCATCACGCCATAGTGCGACGATCGTGACGGGCGCGTTGCGTTGATTTTGCAGCGACATACGGAAATCGATTCTCGGTCCATCAAAGCATGTGTCCGGCGCTGCTGTAAGGCAAGCTTTCTCAAGAGCATACCAAAGATCCCGATTCAGCAATAGCCGAAGTTCTGGCTGACACTCGGCATCTGTACAGATTTTTCTTTCCAGCTTTACGCCGGGGATTGATGATCGGATAACCGTCACCTTGGTCCATTCCAGAGCATTGCGCCCCGCAAAACTCCCATCACTTTTCCCCAGCGTAAATGCCACACCAAAATAGCAGACCGCCAAAAGGATCGTACAGTTAATAATTCGCCAGAACTGCTTTATCATTCAGCAGGAACCAGTTGCACCGACTGTCCGACGGTTGGCGGCACCAGTCCGCGCGCGCGCCGAAGGCTAAGCCAAAAGCCCGAGAAAGAGAGAAAAGAGAGTATGAGGCCGAACATAAACCAGATAAACTTGGTAATCAGGCCACCGAAATCGCCAAAGTGCAGCGGGTCGGCTGTATCAATCCAGCGTTCGATCAGTGCAACCTCGGTCGCATCTTTGATGCGCAGAACCTCACCCGAAACCGGATGGATGTAAATAAGATTGCCGCGGCTGCGAACCAGCTTGGCCTCTGCATGCCCCCCGACTGTGATGGGTGCACCCGCCGTCTCGGCAAGGTTGATATAGTCGATCTCGAAGGTTGGCCAGTTTTGGCGCACGATCTGCGTGATTTGATCTACCGTAATCATCGTCACCGCGCCGTCGGCATCGGTCCGAACGGTCGATACGCCAGGTGCCTTGCGTTCCCAGCCATAGTCTGCCGATGACTCTACCAGATACCATATTCCGGTTACGGCGATGAACAGTATGAACCAAATTGACCATATGCCGCCCAGCCGGTGTAGATCGCCAATCAAGGTGCGGGTGTCGCGGTCGCGCGGCTTTCTCGCAAAACCACGCCAGAACTTTTTGTAGGCGACAAGTCCAGTAATCAAAGTGCCCAGCAAAAAAATGCCGAAACCCGATACGACATATATGCCGATCTCGGGTAGAAACAGTCCCATGTGCATATTACGCAGGAAACGCTGCACGGTAATCCAGCCATGGCTTCCCTGAACTGCCCCCGAGCCAGGATCGACATAAATCCGCTCATAGGCACCGTTGGGAGCCAACGTCATGACTTCTATAGCAAAGCCGGGCTCAACCGGCGCGGCAAGCCCTTGGATGTCGTTGGTAGGGAAGGCGCGCTGCACATTGTCGTGCACCATCTGCCAGCTAACCGGTGCGTTTGTGGCGGGCGCGCGCATTTCAGACCGCGCAAGCCAATCGATTTCATTGCTGACGACCGCCAATGTGCCGGTTGAAATAATGACAAACATCACAAAAAAAAGCTGAGCGCCTACCCAGCTGTGGACTTTGAAAAAAAGGAAACGCGTGGACTTTGTCATCCTTCATACAATGTCAAAATTTATGACCAACGGACAGGAAGAATTGGCGCCCGGGTTCGGGAAAAATATTCGCCGCTGCGCCGTTGCCAAAGCCCGTGAAATCGAACTTGTTCGTCACATTCTTGATGTTCAGTTGCAGCTCAAGATCGCCGCGACCCGTCGGGAAGGTTAACGCAGTCGCCAAATCAAAAATCGTCGCAGATGGGATCGCCCGGTTATTCTGCGCATTCAAAAATGCTCTGCCGTGGTAAAAGGCACCGCCACCGAACGTCCAGGTCAACGCATCGCTATCGACCAGCGCGTAATTGGCAAACAGGCTGACTTTGTGCTTATAGACATTGGCCAAACGCCGCCCGTTGTTCGCGCCGCCAACAACCGCATTATCGATATAGCCATAGCCGCCAACTAGCGTTAGCCGTGGGCCGAACTGGCCTGTAATTTCGACCTCGCCGCCGCGGCTGCGCACTTCGCCCTCTTGAATCGAGAAGTTAGGATCAATCGGATCGGGTAACGTCAGGTTTTGCTGCGTGATCTCAAAAACAGATGCGGTCATGCTGGCTTTGCTATCGAAAAACGACCATTTGACGCCGGCTTCATATTGGCTGCCGGTGGTCGGCTGAAACACGCGATTGTCTCTCGCGCGGCCGATCAGCTGTTGGAAGCTTTCAGCATAACTTGCATAAATCGAAAGACTATCGACCGGTTTATAGAGTGCGCCACCCCGGAGTGTGACGGCGCTATTGCTTTGTTCTGAACGCACAGAGCTGACAAGGTTCAAGTTATCGAACTTTATGTTGCCATAGCGTATACCAGCCAAAAACTTGAACTGTTCTGAAATCCAGAGATCATTTTGGATAAATGCGCCGGCCTCTTTGACGATGGTAGGCCCGGGATCGAAAAACACGAAGCCTGGCGTACTGCAACTAAAAGAGAGGGGATCGACAGCGTTGTAATTGGGAGCATCGACTGATGCTGTGAACAGGCCGGACCGATTGCCATTACATGAAGGAAAATCGTTGCGGCTACGCCGATAATCGGTACCCGCCAACACGACATTGCGCATTCCACCCAATGCAAATTCCGTCGTCAGGTTGAATTCCGCCGAACGGTCGACTGTCGGAGTAGGCGGGCGAAGCGAACCCGACGGGGTATAAGTGCGGTTGGCAATATTGTATGCGCCTGGGCGGATTGACAGCGAAGTGTGGGTGAAGCGCGTCTGATTTAGCAGCAGCCGCAGCCTCGTTCTGTCGGATACGTCCCATGCAGCACTGAAGGCTATAGCTTCGTCTTCGGATCGCTTGAATTGACCAGGATCGCCCAAAAAGAGGTCGCGGCGAAGCGTTCGGTTGGGCACCACCAAGTCGAAAGGCAAACCGTATAGGAACGTTTCCTCCAGCCAGCCAAATTCATAGACGAGATCGAGGGTCAACCCATTGCGCTGGAACCGCAAGCTCGGAGAAAAGAAGTAGGATTTAGCGTCCGCGAAATCGACGAAGCGTCCATCATCCTGAACCGCCGCAATCAGACGAAAGCTCAGCGCCCCTTCTGGCGCCAGCGGACCTGTAACGTCGGCAGAAAACTTCAGGAACTTGTCCGACCCGCCCGATATGTTCACTGATGCGCCGAACTCCGGCTGCGGTTTCTTGCGCGAATAAGTTATAACACCGCCTGGCGGCGTACTACCAAAAAGCATGCCAGCTGGCCCCTTAAGGACCTCCACAGATGCGATATTGTCAAGATACACCTCGCCAATCGTAGTGAATCGTGCGCCGTCCTTATAAACTGTTCGGGTGCTGAAGCCGCGAAGCGTGGTATTCTGGCTACCGCCGACATTGCCTTGGTTTGACGTGCGTCCGATTGTCGGGATATTCCGCAACACATCATCCTGCGTCAACGCGAACTGATCCTCGATTGTCTTGGCGTCTATCAGGGAAACGGACTGCGCTTCATTAATCAGATTCTCGCCGCTTTTCGTTGCCCCTGTGTCGCGATCGTCACGTCGCCCGGTGACAATGATCGTTTCGCGCCGAGTGGATTCGGCCTCTGCCGCTGCATCTTCTGCCTGCGCGGTGCCTGAAAAGCCCGACATGGCTGATGCCATCACTGCGATCTTAAATGCCCTACGAATCATTCGAAAACCCCTTTCGCTGCCTCCCATAGCTGTATGAGAATTATTCGCAATAGCATTGACGATGCGAATAACTCTCATTAGCGAATGAGTGATTGATGGTGTTAGCGCCACCTGATTCACTCCAACCAAGCGGGGAAAAGCACATCGCATGAAACATGGTAATCTCCGGACAAGTGTAGCGTTTGCAGCCTTGATGGCGCTGTCTGCTCCGTCCTACGCCGCCGAAAATGCGGCAGAGGGTGAGGACGATTCCGCGCGTGAAACCATCACCGTCACGGCGACCCGCATTCCGACATCGGTCGCTGACGTTCCGGTGATCGTCACCGTCATCGACGAAGAGAAAATCGCCGACGAACTGGCCTCTGATGTGCGTGACCTGATCCGCTTTGAGCCGGGCGTCAGCGTCCGGCGCGCGCCGTCGAGGTTCACGGCGGCCTTTTCTTCGACCGGACGCGGGGGGAATGAGAGTTTCAACATTCGCGGGATTGAAGGCAATCGCGTCTTGATTCAGGTTGACGGCATTCGCGTGCCCGATGGCTTTTCCTTCGGGGCGCAATCGGCGGGGCGCGGCGATTTTGTCGATATTGGTCTGGTCAAGTCGGTCGAAATTCTGCGTGGGCCGGCGTCCGCCATTTATGGCAGCGATGGTCTGGCGGGCGCGGTCAGCTTCATTACCAGCGATCCTACCGATATCTTGAGAGGCGATAAGCGTTTTGGCGGGCAAATCCGCACTGGCTATGACAGCGCGGACAATGAGATCAGCACCACCGCCTTTGCCGCTGCTTCGGCGGGCAAAGTCTCGATCCTTGGCGCCTTTACGCGGCGTGACGGCAAGGAGCTGGAAAATAACCGGTTGACCACGGCAACAAGCGAAGTGCCCGACAGCAGGCGCACCGCGCCCAATCCGCAGGATACCGCGTCCAATGCTGCGCTTGGCAAGCTGGTCTGGTCCCCTGATGACGATAATCGCATTCGGCTGACCGTCGATCATCTCGATAGCCGGGTGCGGACCAATGTGCTCTCGGGTCGCGCCGTTGCCCCCGTGGTGAGCGCGACCGGCGTTCTCGACCTTCAAGCACGCGACACCACACGCCGGGATCGGGTCAGCCTCGATTGGCGGCGCGAGAATGACGGAATCGTCGATTTCCTTCAGCTCTCGCTCTACTGGCAGGACGGCAAGAACCGGCAATTCTCCGCCGAAGACCGCAATACCGCCGCCGACCGCACGCGTATCAATGAATTTGAGAACCGCGTTCTGGGCGGCGCGTTCGAGGCGCGCAGCAGCTTTGCGACCGGCAGCATCGAGCATACCCTCCTCTACGGCGGCGACTATTCGGTGACGCGCCAGAAGGGCCTGCGCGATGGCACCACGCCGACCCCGCCCGATGTATTCCCGACGCGCGCTTTTCCGGTGACCGATTTCACGCTGTCGGGGCTATATCTGGGCGACCAGATCGTGATTGCCGATGGCGTCGTTCGCCTGTTCCCAGCGGTGCGCTTCGATTACTACAAGATCAGCCCGCGCACCGATCCGCTGCTGCCTGCCTTCTTCATTGGCTCTGGGCAGGATGGCTCACGCATCTCACCAAAGTTCGGCGCGGTTGTGAAGCTCGGCGATGATGCCAGCCTGTTCGGCAATTATGCACGCGGGTTCCAAGCTCCCAGCCCAATCGAGATCAACCAGTTTTTCGACAATCCAAGTGCCTTTCCCTTTGCCTACCGCACATTGCGCAATCCCGACCTTCGCCCGGAGAAAAGTGAGACCGTCGAGGGCGGGTTGCGGATCAACAGCAAGTTCGTTGATCTGACTGCCACCGCCTTTTCAGGCACCTACAAGGATTTCATCAGCCAGGTTCAGGTGGGCGGCACTGGCACCGTCGCCAATCCGGTGCTGTTCCAGTTTCAGAATCTCAATCGCGTTGAGATCAGCGGAGCCGAGGGCCGGTTTGAAGCGCGAAGTGGCAAAGGGCTGACAGGAACGCTCGCGATTGCTTATTCCAAGGGCACGGTGATCGACCAAGCCGGGGTGCAAACGCCGCTCGACACCATCGATCCGCTGAAGCTCGTCGCAGCAATTGGCTACCGCGCGCCTTCGGGCAATTTTGGCGGTCAGATCATCATGACGCACGCCGCGCGCAAGGAAGCCGACCGCGCTGCCGCAACCGTGTTCCGCCCCGATGGCTATACCATCCTCGACGCCACTGTCTTCGTGAAGATTGCGAACCGCTTCACCCTGCGCGCCGGACTCTTCAACCTGCTCGACAAACGCTACATCGAATATGCCGATGTGCGCGGCCTTGGCAGCACATCCACCATCAGCGACGCCTTCACGCAAGCAGGGCGCAATTTCAGCGCGTCGCTGAGCGTGCGGTTCTGACTCGGTCGCCGCAAATAACGGTACACCTCCTTTGACCAAACAAACACGCAGAAAATGAACAGGGAATATCAAATGAAAGAGTTCAGTACTTCTCTCATCCGAACCGCTGCTTCTGCCGTTGCGCTGGCATCTGTGCCCACAACGGCCCTAGCCGAAGATGCTGCTAATGCCGCTGCTCTTGAAGCAGCGGCAGACGTTGATGAACGAGAAACGATTGTTGTAAACGGTCAAAACATCGAAGTTGGCATCCCCACCGTTCGCGGCCCGGTGATCGATGTGCCGCAAGCCGTCAGCGTCGTCTCCCCCGAAACCATCAAGGAACAGCGGATCGTTACGCTCGAACAGGCGTTGCGCAACGTTGCCGGCGTAACGACCCAGGTTGGCGAAGGCGGCGTCGTCAATGGTGACCAGTTTTTCATTCGCGGCCAGGCGGCGGGGAATGATATTTTTACCGATGGCCTGCGCGATTTTGGCCAGTTCACCCGCGATGCGTTCAACTATGAGCAGATCGAGGTGCTCAAAGGGTCTTCGTCGACCGCGCTGGGACGCGGCGTGGCTGGCGGGGCCATCAACACCTCCTCAAAATCGCCGCGCACACAAGAAGCCTTTTCCATCGATCTTTCGGCGGGAACCGATGCTTACCGGCGCGCGGCAGTGGACGGCAACATGCCGATTGCCGGAAATTCGGCTTTCCGGATCAATTTCATGGCGCATGAAAATGACACGCCCGACCGCGATGTCGTGAATTCCCGGCGCTGGGCATTTGCGCCTGCAGTTGGTTTCGGAATCGGTACCGACACGCGGTTCACGGCGATTTACCTGCACCAGGAGGAAGACCGGATTCCTGATTATGGTGTGCCGATCGCGGTCACAGCGGCGATAGGCGACATCGAGCGGCCGGTGACCGAACTGGGTGTGCCGCGTTCGACCTTTTACGGTTTTGGTCCCTCGGATATCGACAGCACCAATGTCGATACGCTGACCCTGAAATTCGCGCATGATGTGAGCGAGTATCTGAAATTCACCAGCGATACGAAGCTTGGAAGTTATCAGCGGTTTTTACGCTTTGGCAGCGCATCATGTGCAGCAGTCACATGCACGACACCCTTGCTGGATGGTAATCCGCTGACCATCCCCACCGTCAGCATCACGCCGCGTGGCGGGATTGATGTCAATACGCGCGGCGTCCAGAATGTTTCAACATTGCTGTTCACCAAGCCGATTGGGGGGATGCGCAACGAATTGCTGGTCGGCTGGGATATATCCTATCAGACAAGCGAACGCGTTACCTTCGGCAACGGTACCGCTGTTGTCAAAACGCTGTTCAATCCGGTGAACAATGTCGCGGGTGTCGCCCCAGGGACAATCAGCAGCAGGCGTGACCTGCGCGGAACCGACATCGCCTTCTTCATCGACGACCGGCTCTGGCTGGCAGAGACGCTCTCGATCAACCTTGGTGCGCGCTATCTGAACTTCAAGACACGGCAGGAACTGTTCACTGCGGCGGCGACGGTTTGTGGCGGGGTGACGCAGCCTTCCGGTCCCTGTTTTGAAACCGCGCGCGGTAGCAACAACATTTTAAATCCAAAGGCTTCGCTGATCTGGGAACCCAATAACAATGTCAGCGCCTATGTAACTTACAGCAAGGCCGCGATTCCGCAGGCCAACGCGATTGGCAATGGTGAGACGCTGGCCAACCTTGCGGTTGGCAACAGCATCAGCCGGGCTAACCTTCCCCCCGAAAAGACCGAAACCTATGATTTGGGTGTGAAACTGTCGCTATTTGGCGACCGGTTGCTGGTGCAAAGCAGTCTTTTCCAGATTGATCGCAGCAACGCGACCGAATCCGATCCTCTCAGCGGCTTCCTGCAATTTTCGGCCGAGCCCAAACAGCGTTTGCGCGGGTTTGAGCTGGGCCTCAGCGGAGGCATTACCCCCGAATTGCGGCTGTCGGCCAACTATGCCTTTGTCGATGCCGAAATCCGCGAGGCGTTTACCGGGACGACGGGCACCGGCGCGGTGGTTCTCAACGCCGCCGTGATCGGCAACCAGGTGCGCTTCGTGCCCAAACATGCCGCATCGCTCTGGACAGCCTATTCGGCAAGCGAAGGCCCGTTGGAGGGCCTGGAACTGGGCGGCGGGTTTACCTACCAGTCCAGAGTGTTCCTGAATGCTGAAAACACGCAGGTTACGCCGTCCTATGTTTCGTTTGACGCGCTCCTCGCTTACACCTTCGGCAATTTCCGGCTGGCGGTGAACGGCTATAACCTGACCGACAAAAGATATTATTCGCAGGTCAATGGCGGCCGCGTCGTGCCCGCTGCCGGAAGGAGCTTTGTCGCGAGCCTCGGAATCGCTTTTTAGGGGGCACTGCAATGCTTTTGCACATTCCATCGATCCTAACGGCGGACGAGGTCGGCCATTTCCGCTCTGTGCTGACGCAGACGCAGTGGGTCGATGGCAATGTGACATCGGGCGTGCAATCGGCGCTGGCGAAGAACAATTTGCAAGTGCCGGAGGACGCTCCCGAAGCCAGGGCATTGGGTGAGACCATATTGCGCGCCCTTGGCAGCAACGCGATGTTCAACTCGGCTGCGCTGCCGCTGCGTGTCTTTCCGCCGCTGTTCAACCGCTATGATGTCGGCATGGGTTTCGATGCCCATGTCGATAACGCCATCCGCTACATAGCGAGCGCGCGGCAGCGGGTGCGGACTGACATTTCGGCAACGCTCTTCCTGAGCGAGCCGGAAGAATATGACGGCGGCGAGCTGGTGATCGAGCACAGCTATGGCGAGCAGCGGGTGAAACTGGCTGCGGGCGATATGGTGCTTTATCCGGCGGATAGCCTGCACCGGGTGGAGGCAATCACGCGCGGCAGCCGCTGGGCTTCATTCTTCTGGGTGCAATCTATGGTGCGCGACGATGGCGACCGGGCATTGCTTTACCGCTTTGACCAGTCGATCACGCTGGCCCGCGCCGAACTGGGCGACACGCATCCAGCGGCGCTTGGCCTGACATCGACATTCCACAACCTCTTGCGCAAATGGGCAGATTTATGAATTTTTGGAACCTCAATCAGTCTGGCCTATTATTTGTGCCGCGCAACTGGCAGCGGAACGCCGCCCTGCAATGGCTGAAACGTATCCATGCTTGGACGGGCTTTTGGGGTGCGCTGCTGTTTCTGATGCTCGGCGTCAGCGGCGTTCTCCTGAACCACCGTAGCATATGGAAGATCGAGACCGGTGATCCGGTCGAAGTGAGTGACATGGTCGTCGCAGTCGCTCCCTCCCGCATTCGGGCCGAAGATGATTTGAAGATATGGGCAAGGCAGGAGCTCAAACTCGATAACGAGCTGCGGCCGCCAAGATCGGAAGGTGCGAAGAAGAAGGCGTTCCTCGGCAGCGAAAGGGCCGAGGCAAAAAAATGGGCGCTGCAATCGAATCATCCCAACGGTCGCATCACGATTGAATATGTTCCCGGATCAACGGGCGTTACTGTGCGTCAGGATGCCTCAAACCTGTTGGGCGTCATCAAGAACCTTCACAAAGGCACAGGTGCCGGTGTTGCCTGGATCTTGTTCATGGACAGTATTGCCGGGGCTTTGATTGCCATGAGCATCACCGGCTTCCTGCTATGGACCCGTTTGCACGGCGGTCGTCTGTTGGCTGGCGGCATTGCGATCGGCGCACTTGCGATCGGCACTGCTGCAATAGCGCCGCAGCTTATTTGAACATCCCATGAAGTGCATGAATGAAGGAGGATTGACGATGCAACACACCACACGCGATTTGCGCCTCAAATGGATGGCCCTCGCCACTGGCGCTGCTCTTGCTTTCGGCACCGCCGCCATCCCGGCCTTCGCGCACGGACCGATTCCGGTAAAGCTCTCGGCCGAGGAGCAAGCCAAGTTCGATGCCGACCGCGCGAGCATTCTCGCAATGGCAGGCACTTTCAAGGTCAAGTTCGATTTTCAGGAACAGACCGCGTGGCAGCCCGACTATACCCCCATCGCCCCCAAAGTGTCCGGCGGCCATGAAGTCGTCCGCGTAATCGAGGATAGCGGCAAGCGGATCGTGCTTCAGCACATATTGGTTGGCGAGCATGAAGGCAAAATCTTCCCGATTAAGCATTGGCGGCAGGATTGGGTCTATGCGCCCGAAACCTACCTTGCCTACGCGGGTCCAAATCAGTGGAAGACGCAGGCTGTCCCGGAAAAGATGCGCCATGGTCGCTGGTCGCAGACCGTTTGGCAGACCGATGACAGCCCACGCTATGGCGGCCTTGGCGAATGGGAAGTGCAAGGCGGCATCCCGCGCTGGCGTTCAGGCTGGACCTGGCGACCGCTCGCCCGGCGCGATGCGGTGCGCAAGCCCGTTTACGACCGTTACCATGCGATCAACCGCCACCAGCCAACGCCGAGCGGCTGGGTCCATTGGCAGGACAATATGAAAATGGGGATGAAGGACGGCAAGCTCATCCCCTACGTCCAGGAAATGACGCTCAACACCTACACCAAGTTCGATGGCTTCAACGCCAAGCGCGCCGATGATTATTGGGCGGCGACCAAGGATTATTGGGCCGCCGTGCGCGCCGAATGGGATGCAGTGATCGCGAAAAATGGCGGCATTATGGTGGGTGAAGAGGCCCAAAATGGCTCGGTCACTGGCCCCAAGCTGATGGGCCTTGCCGATGATATCGAAGCGGGCAAGATCAAGACGCCCGACGCGATTGCCAAGGCGAAGGAAGCAATCGCGTCGGCCACCTCAGCCCCTAAAATGGCATCGGCGCTTACCATAAAATGACCGATTTTGTGGCGTCTCGCGCTTTTGACCGTGATGAGCCGGACACAGCCGGTTCGTCGCCATCGGTTGCGTATCCGCCGCTGGCGGCCTCGGACACGCTGAGCATTGAGACTGTGACGCGCGTTCATCATTGGAATGCACATCTTTTCAGTTTTGCGATCAGCCGTCCGCCAGCCTTTCGTTTTCGGTCTGGCGAGTTTGTCATGATCGGACTGCAAGGCGAAAACCGCCCGCTGTTGCGCGCTTACTCGATTGCAAGCCCCGCTTATGCCGACGAGCTGGAGTTCCTCTCGATCAAGGTTGCCGATGGCGCGTTGACCTCCCGGCTTCAAGGGATTGAAGCTGGCGACGGGCTCTATCTCGGGCGCAAACCAACAGGGACGCTTGTTACCGACGCGCTGCTTGGCGGAAGTCGGCTGTTCCTGCTGGCGACAGGCACGGGCCTTGCGCCTTTCCTGTCGCTGGTGCGCGATCCGGATATTTATGAGCGCTTCGGCCAGATCGTCCTTGTGCATTCGGCGCGGCAAGTCAGCGACCTTGCCTGGCGGGAGCAGCTTGAAAGCCATCTTGCCGATGACCCATTGGTGCGCGACGCGGCACTGCTTCAGTTTCATTATGTGCCAACGGTTACCCGTGAACCATTTCGCACACAGGGCCGCATCGCCGCACTGACAGAGGACGGCCGCTTGTTCGATGGCGTGTCCGGCCCGCGCCGGCTCGATCCCGCCACCGATCGGGTGATGCTGTGCGGCAGCATGGCAATGAACCGCGACTTTGCCGCGCGCTTGCAACTGCTGGGATTTGTCGAGGGGTCGAACGCCACCCCCGGTCACTTCGTTCTGGAGCGCGCCTTTGTGGGATGAAGCGATGGATATTTGAACAACAAGGTAAGGAGAGAGCCTGTCATGTATGAATTTCTGGATCGCCGCGTCACCAGCCTCGACCGGGGCGGGCAATTTCTGATCTGGTCGATGCGCAGCTGGGTGCTTGCACTGGCGAACCGCCAATGTCCCGGCGCAAGGTTGGGCCCGGCCTTTGCCAAGTGGAATATGCTGGTTGCCCTACCGCGCTTCCATGCGGCAATGGCCATTCTCAATCGCGACGGTCTTGACACCTTTTTATTCTGCCAGCTCGCCTGTCAGCGTGTCAGCGAACATGAAGCAATCCTGTTGTCGCTGTTTTGCCAGCTGCAGGGCGAAGGGCGTCAATCCATCCGTGAGACGATTGCGCTTCTGGTCGACGAAGATGCGGTTGAACCGCTGCTTGATGCGCTGACCCGGGTGACTATCGAGCTTGCAAAAGCCGAGATGCTTCCGACTGCGCCATCGGCGGGCCATGTTGGAAATGTGAGCGGCCTATGAGCCGAACAATGAACTATATTTTCCCGGCCCTGATGATCGCGATGACGGTTGCAGCGGCGCTGCGTTCACCGCCGCCGCCCTGGCATGAATGGGTGTGGTTGATCGCCTATTGGGCGCAGGGCATCATCCGGATGCCGCATGCCCGCGCCAACGCGGCGAATGTCGTCACTGGCGGCAATCGCGACCCGTCGGAAAAGATCGGCCTTGCCGCCATGTTTGTGACGATGGGGATGTTGCCGATCATCGAGGTCGGGACAGACGTTTTTGCCTTCGCCGATTACACGTTGCCGCTATGGGCAGCGATTATCGGCGCGTTGCTTCAGCTTCCCTTCCTCTGGCTGTTCTGGCGCAGTCATGCCGATCTTGGCCGCAACTGGAGCGCGACGCTGGAAACGCGAGAGGGGCATGAACTGGTCACCCATGGCATCTACGCCCGCGTCCGCCATCCCATGTATGCCGCGATCTGGTGCGCGGTGCTCGCCCAACCCTTGCTCGTGCAGAACTGGATTGCAGGACTTCCCATCCTTGCCGCCTTCACCTTCATGTGGGTCGTGCCGATACCGCGCGAGGAAGCCATGATGCGCAAGGAGTTTGGCGCAGCATATGATGATTATTGCGCCACGTCGGGGCGCTTGATGCCTAAGCGCCGGATAATAAGCGCTCCGTGTCAAGCGGATGCCGACGACATGCCAAGCAAGGATGAATTGAAGCACCAACTTGGTGTGGACCGGGATTGAACGGAGAGTTCGATCAGCGGTGTCGCCCATCTCGGTTCAACGCCTGATCGTGCGCCATCTCTCTAACGCGCTGGGCTTGGATGTTACGCACTTGGACAGCCGCAATCTTATCTCTATTGGCGATACGGCGCGCGACTTCCTGCCGCTTGGCCTCTATTTCCTTGCTCGCCTTGACCGGATCGCCAGGATACTTCGCGCGCGTGATCGAGATAGTTTGGGCGACCAGACTTTGGGCGCGGCGCAATTCGGGATCGCGGGCGTTTTGTTCGTGGGTTTGACTCAAGAAGCGTTCTGACAGGTCCTTGAGACTGATTGCCGCTTCAGCCGGTTTCGGTGAAGGCTTCGGTGATTTTCTGCCTTCCCAGCGTCGCTCGCGTTCTGCGATTCTGGCTCGCATCCGCTCGGCTTCGGCCTGGACGAGTTTCGACGGAGTATAGTTCTCGACCGCTAGCCCTTGTGCGGCGGCGGCCAGATATGCACCTTTCTTGAACTTGTCGCCGCCGTTTACGCGAATCGACGTCCAGCCATTTGCCTTGGCGATCCGCAAGATGTCTGGAAGGGCGTCGATGTTGCTGGTCTTGAGCCGGTCGGGTTCGAGGCGGGCTATCGGCTTGGTGTCGTCTGAGGTGCGATAGAGCTTGTTACCAACGCGCAAGAATTTGCCGGTGAGGTCGTCAGTGAGCGTCGGCGTTTCAGCTTTGCGCTTGGGCTTGGCCGAACTCGGTTTCCCTGTGTTCGGCTTTAGCTTTGCGGCGCTTTCCCGCTTTGACGGACGATTGCCTTCGGGTTTATCAGCCATTTTCGTCACCTTCGTCGATCAATCCAGAGACATTGCCGTCGTTGTCCAGTGTCATCAGATCGGCGAAGCAACTGGGGGCATCTGCCGTGAACACGTCATCCTGCGTCATGGGCCGGGTGAAGTTTCCAGCGGCCTCCTCTTCGGTCATATCGCGGAACGGGGTGGTGGGAACGACGTTGCTTTCCGACTTCGGGGCGGCTGGGACTTCAGGCGGAGGGAGCAGGCGCTGCTTAAACATGCGGTTGCTGAAATATTCAATCTTCGTACCCGTAATCGGTGGTATGCCGCCGCGCAGCAGTATCAACCTGTTCGGCGGAAATTGGAGCAGTTCCTGCGGAAGAAGCAGCGCGCGGCGCTGTTCGGAGATGGATTTCGAGCGGTTGGCTAGCCAGCCATTGATGTTAAGGGATTTGGTGACGCTCTCCTGCCCGATATAGCCAATGCGTTCGGACAGTTCATTGGCAACGCGCAGTTCCTTGGGCGTGAACGCCACTTCGACACCGCAATTGGCAATGATTTCATCGGCGATATGTTCGCCATAAACTCCGCGCAACTGTGAGCGGGACTGGATGACGGGCATGAGCCTGATCCCGTAGCCTGCGACATAGGAAAAGGCGCTGGCGATGACCGAGGCACGACCGAGCCGCGCAAATTCATCGAGGATGACCAGAACCGGAACCGGCTTGGTTTTGTCCGGGAGTTCGCGCACGTTGAGGTCGATGAGCTGCTGGAAGAGCAGATTGTAGAGCGGTGCGATGCGGTCGAGTTCGTCGGGCGACACGCCGAGATAGATCGACATGGGCCGCTTGCGCAGATCGCGGAAATCGAAGTCGCTCGATGAGGTTGCGGCATCGACCAGCGGATTGAGCCAGAGGCCGAGGACATTGGTGATGGTCTTCTTGATGTCGGCAAAGCTGTTGTCCGAGCCGCCGGCAAAGTCCGCGAGCGCCGTCCGGCATCCGGCCGAAAGCTTGAGCCTGGGATTGGCGAGTTCCTTCATGAAGAAGCTGCGCGCATCGCCCACCGTCAAATGGCGGTATATTGCGCCCATCGTCAGCACTTCGCTGCTGGTTTGGGCAAGCCATGCCCCAACGCCCACAAAGCCGGTGCGCGCGCCATTGGCCCAGAAAGCCTCGCCATGATCGGACGCAACGAACAGCATCGTTGCGATTTTCTGCAGTTCGATGATGACGTCTTGGCTGTCATTGCGGTCGATATAGGCGAGCGGATTATAGCGCGCGGTGTGGCCCTCGCGTTCGGTTGGGTTGAACAGATAAACGGCCTGCCCATAGGCGCTGCGGAACCCTGCGCTCGCATCGAAATTCTCGCGCTTCACATCGAGGACGACGACCGAGCCTCGCCATGTGAGCAGGTTCGGGATGACAATGCCGGTGCCTTTGCCCGTGCGGGTCGGGGCATCGATAAGGACATGCTCGCTGCCGCCAAAGGTCAGATAGCGACCGCCCTTGCGGCCAAGGACTATGCCTTCGCTTGCGCGAAAACCGTGGCGCTTGATCTCGCGCTCGCTGGCAAACCGTGCGGCACCGTGGAGCGGTGCGCCTCGCGACCACAGCGCATAGATCAGCCCCGCGATCAGCGCACCACCGACGATCAGCCCGCCCGCCATTGCGCGGACGACCTCTGGGTCGCCGCGATAATACCAGACAAATTCCGGCATTTTGAGCGGATCATAGGATGCGACAGGCAGGCCGAGGATCAGCCAGCCGATCATGCTGGCGATGGCGAGCGCAATGAGCAGGCCCAGCGGCGCGCCGATCAGCAATCTTGCCCCGGCGTTACCCGGCGGCGTGCCTGCCTTCAGGGTCATAATGGATCTCCGTCACCCGAAATTCGCCGCCCTCTTTCTTGGTTTGCACCACAACATCGACGAGCATCTTCAAGAGCGCGCGAATATCGTCGCGCGCCAGGTCAGAGCCGCCTTCGCTTTCCTTGACCAGCAAGGTCAGTTGCTCGAACGCCAGTTCCGCAGAGTCGGCATGAATTGTCGTGATCGAGCCGGGATGACCCGAATTGACGTTGCGCAAATAGAAGAAGGCCGTCCCGTCGCGCAGTTCCTGGAGCAAGATGCGGTCGGGCCGCATCCGAAGCGCGCTTTCGAGCAAATGCTTGGCGGTGACGTTCGCGGTGCCTTGGCCGTCCTTGGCGTAAAGCATGTGGACGACATTCCTGTGCGGTACGACCAGCTCGCGCGTGTCCTCGATTGTCAGCAGCCGTTCTTCGGGCGGGATGAGCTGGATCAACCCCTTTGACAGCGTGGTTTTGCCTGATCCCGTTGCCCCTGAAATGAGGATATTGAGCTTGGCTTTGACCGCTCGGTCGAAAAATTCGACATGGCGGTTCTTACGGAGCAGCGCGAGCAATTCCAATTCCTGCGGACTGACCGCCTTTTCAGCAATCCGCGTTTCCTTAAAAAGCCCTGCCCCCTCGAAATCGGCCAGCGTCATCGTGACCGTCGAAGGTTTGCGCACAGTGATCGACACGGTTTCGTCGGGGACAACCGGTGGCACGACGATTTGCACTCGCTCGCCGTTTGGGAAGATGGTCGAGACGATGGGGTTTTCGCGAGTGATGTCCTGGGCTGTGAACGCGGCGGCAGCTGTCGCAAGCGCCATCAGGTTTTTGAAATCGAGGCTGAGTTCGCTTTCCCATGTCCAGCTACCGCGCCGCTCGATTCCGACCTCGCCGGGATGGTTGATGACAAGTTCGGTAACGCGCTTGTCATCGAGATATTTGCGCAGCGGGGCTGTCACGCTGTCGAGGACAGCGGTATTTTTGCCCGGCGCGGCCATTATTTGCCTCGCGCAGCCACTATTTGAGACTGAGGCCGTAAACGGTCGAGAAGTCGAAATCCTGGGCCACGGTGATCCCGACGTCTTCACCCTGGTTCTTGCGCAGTACCGGCTTGATCTGGCCATTTTGTTGGAGGATCGTCGAGGCCGCGTCGGACGGGACGCGGGTGGTGTTCGACGCGCTATTGCCGACCGCTTCCGCGCCCACCGTCGCTGCATCTTCGACCAGACTGAACAGAAGCGCGGTGCCAAAGCGTTGCCAGAAGAAGTTATTGACCCGGCCATCCACGCCTCCGCGTCCGAGCGAATCGGTTGCAGGCGAGCCGACATCGATCGCGATGCCGCGCGGGGTGACCGCGCGGGTCCACAGAACGAACAGTCGATATTGGCCGCGATTGAGCCCGCCCTGATATTCGCCAACGATCTTCGTGCCTTTTTCCATGAGCACGACACGGCCATTTTCCGAATAGACATTGCGGGGGACGATGCAGCTCACATAGCCCGGCTGGCTCGAATCCATCGCCGATTGTAGCACGCAGGGAATGAAGCTCCCCGCCGTGATCAGGAAATTGCGATCAGGCAGCGCGCGGGCTTGCGCCTGCCCGATCGCCGATGCCTGACGAAGCGTATCGAGCGCGGTCGGAGGTGGAGCCGACCCACGCCCGTTGGACGGTGCTGCGCCGCTGTCGCCAATCCGAATTCCGCCACCTCCACTTTCACGCTCGCCGCCATAGGCAATCAGCGACGAACGGCGCGCGGCTTCGCGCAGCATTTCTGCTTGCGAGGCTTGACGCGCTTGGGGCGGTGCGGGCGGTGGACCTTGCGGCGGCAAAGGCTGCCCCGCGATAGCAGGAACCTGCCCGGCAGCGAGCGGTATCGGCGCATTGGGGTCGGTTGCCGCACCAGCGAGCGTCGGCGCAATCACCGTTGCTGGATCATATTGTGCGGGCTCGAGTGCGGGCTTGGGCTTGGGCGGCGGCAAGGTCGAATTGCCCGTCAGACCAGTGCCAAGCGCCAGCACCGCAAACATGATCGCTCCGGCGGCCGCCGCAAATCCGATCATCTTTTTCGGGTCCATTGCGGTGCCGGGAAGTGAGGGCATCTTGTTGCCGCGCTCGGCGACGGGGTTGCGGTCGATTTCATCGGGATTGGGGGTTTGATCGACGGTTGCTTGGGCTGTCTGGGCTGTGTCGGCCATCATTTTGTCTCCCCGTCATTTGGGCCCGTGGTGCGCTCGACGATGCTCGACGCGGTGCCTGTCTTGGGATCGCGCCCGTAGAAATCTGGCGCTTCATTAAAGACGCACAGCACCTCGCTACCGCGCCGCAAGCGAAGCTGTGCAAACACGCCGTGGATCACGACAAATTCGTCGCGGACATCGAAGGGAACGATGCTCTCGCTGCCATCCGGGTTGACCGCGAAGAAGGCCGGAAGTTCGCGCTGGTTTGGGAAACGCAGCGCGGTGAACTGGCCATTATCGGTGATTTCCGATGGCTGGATCGCCGAGGAGCCTTGCACGCTATAGCGGAGATTCCGTTTGCCTTCGAGGACGGCGATATCAAGCGCCGAACGGATCGCGCCAGCTTGCAACGCGACGGCCTGACGATAAGCAGCCTGCGTAGCTGCCGCTTGCGCTGCCGCAGCCTCCTCGCGCGGATAGCGGAACACAACTTTGAAGAAGGTATCGGCGCTGCGCGCACTGATCCCGCCGCGCCTTGCGCTGAGCTCGAAAGTGTAGGTGCGATTGCCTGCGCTCGACCGTGTGATGACGATCAGATTGGTCGATCCGGCCAATTCGCGCGGCTTGATGAACAGCGAGTTTTCGGCCGGAGCGACTTCCCATGACACCGTGTCTCCGAGCGCGACATGCTCAACGCGCTCGCCTGCCGAAAACACAATTTGCGTTGCCGAGCGGAACACGCCGACGATCCGGTAAACCTGCGCCTCGCTATAGATGACTTCGCGAATGCGGCTGTCTTGTGCAGTCGGGTGCGGCGTCTCGCTGGCACCCAATGGACCGGAGAAAATCATCAAGGCGATTGCCGTGAAGTGCGTTGCTGCTTTCATTGCGTCACCTCCAGATCGGCACGGTAGGTCTGCACCTCCAGTCCGAGCGGGTTTTTGAACCTTTGCTGTTCGGTCGTCGGCGTATCGGTGGTGTCATAGGTGACGGTGGCGATGGCCGGGCTGTCGGTCGCGGTCGCGCCGCGCTGGAGGGTCTTGGTGAAGCGGATTTGCGCGACATTCTTGGAAACGAATGTCACCGATTTGACCGCCACGAACACCGTATCCAGATCGGTGAAGGTCGATTGCGGCGACTTGGGATTGTCCTTGCTGTAGAAAGCCGTCCACCGCGCTTGTTCGTCGCGCGACGACATCGCCAGCACGCCCTCGAAAAATTCCTGGCGCGCTTGCGGTATCCACCCCTCGCGGTTGCGGACGTAATCGGCGAGGAAATATTTGGCGACGGCTTCGTTGTATGTGATTTGCTTGTCGCCAGACATTGATGAGGTGATTTCACTGGCTCCGGTCGCCTTGTCGACGGTGATGACATAAGGCGCAACAGTCTTGAGTGGAGTCAGCATTGCAATCGCGGCAACCCCGGTGATCGCCAATCCACTCGCGATGCTGGCGATGATCCAAGCCAACCGTTTGGAGCGCTCGGCGGCAATCAGCCGGTCATGATCCCAGCTCGCGGCTTCGGCGAAATAGGCTTTGAGGTCCTGCCCGTCGGTGACGCCGCCAGCCATGATGCTCAGCAGCTCCGATAGGGAGTGAGTGGACTTGCCTCGCTGATCGGCGGCACTTGCGCTTCGGGCATGTCAGCGGGTTTTGGCAGTTTGGGGGCGGGTGCGTCTTTTGGGAAGACTTCGACGCCGCGCCGATCTTGCGGCTGACTGGCCGGTATCGACGTTCCGGTGACAGGATCGACCGTCGGCAAGATCGAGCCGTAGGGATTGGCTGGGCGACGCTGGCTGCCATTGCACTTGGCCAGCTTTGGCGATTTGGAACCACCCGCAATGCTGCCCGTTGGCACTATGAGTGCAAAGGCAATCAAGATGCTCGTGAGTGTCTTACGCATAGCTCATTCCCTTATGTTGTTCCGCGACTGACCCAACCCGAGGTCCTAACCCTCGCAAAGCCGCGTGAAATGCCGCGTTCGATGGCTCGGCTTGTTGCTTGGGTTGCCGTGGCTCCGCGCCCAACGACAAAGCCGCCAGCAGCTGCAATTGCTGAGGCAAATTGATTGGCGAGCGCCGGCCCGCCGCCACCAAGTGAGGCGGCGAGCATCGGGATTTGCAGGAAGAAAAAGAAGCCAAGCGCATAGAAGGCCAAAGCCTTGATCGCGGCCATGCCGATTTCATCATTCTCCGATATGGTGGCGATGATCGCCTCGCCGGTCTGGGTGAGGAATAGCGTCAGCACGAGAGCGAAGACGATCAGCATCAAATAATTGATGCAGGTGCCGAGCCAGGCGAAGAAATAGCCGCGCGTCGATTCGAACAGCAGAGCCGCGACGAACAGCGGGCCGACCACCGACAGGAGTGCCAGCGCGAACAGTCCGAAGGCGCTGATGACAAAGCCGATGGCAGCGCAGAGCAGTGTAGCGATGATCACCATCACCACGAGGAAGCCCGCAAAGACCGCATAGCCAATGTCGGGAAGTGTGCCCTGGGTTTGCTGATAAGTCGCGGCGATCTTGCGCATGGTGTTGGCAGTTTCGAAGCCCGTCCCGGCGAGCTTGTCGTAAAAGCCGCCAAGCCCGCCCACATCCGCACCACCAAGGGCATTTGCAAATTGGCTCGGCAGGCCGCCCAGCGCGAACATGCCGATTTGGCTGCCGTAGAGCGAGGTCACGGCGAAATAGAGGAAGGCGAGTTGGCAGCCGCGATAGGCATATTCGCGGAAAGGATATTGCACCGCGCCGCGCATGATCGCGTAGCCGAGGAGCGAGACATAGATGACAATCCCGATGCGCAGCGCAGGCGAGACGATCCCGATCACGGCGGCATATTTGCCAACGATGGCCGCGAGCGCATTGCTCAGCGCCTCGAACATCGTCGTAAAAACATGATCGCTGAAATCCATGTCGGATGCTCAATCCTTCTTGCTTGCCGCTATTTGCCTAGCTGCACCTGCGACTTTGCGAACGCCGCCGCGCGGCAGTTGGTTGTGATGATGGCAGGCTGCGCATCGGAAGGCGCGGCAGAAGCCGCCCATTCGCGGCAAATCCTCTGCATCGGCGCGATCTCGCCCGGGTGATCGACATAATATTGCCAAGTCCGGGCTGGCATGTCGGCCTGGGGTGCGGACCCACCGCACCCCGCCAACAGCAACGCCAAGCCGAAGATCGTCAGCCGCGCCATCATTGCCCCTTATAGTAGCGGCTTGCGGCATCCAGCTTCTGGGCGAGAGCTGCCTGCCCTTCGGCTGCGCGCTGCCGCTCCTGCGCCTCTTGCTGCAAGGCGATGGCCTGCAAGCGCAGTTGGTCGTTCTGCATCGCGGCGGATTCCAGTTGCAGCCGCGCGGTCAAATCGGCAACTTCCTTGGCCGTGGACGCACTGGACAGGCGGGAGCGCAATTGATCGAGCCCTTCGCCGCGCGAAGTGACGGCATTGCCGATATTCTCGGCAAGGCCTGCCTTTATGCCGATGTTGCGCGCATTGAGATCGAACGCAGCACGAGACTCTTCGGAGCCAGCTAGCCCCAATTGCTTGAGCAAGTCGCGATAGACGGCATCGGCCTTGGCGCGGCCTGCGCCGACGACATCGAGATTACCATTCCCAAAGCCATCGAGCGATCCCGCCGATATGTCTAGTTCGCGCAAGGCGTCCGATTTCAACTGCCGCGCCAGCCCCGGAATGTCGGTGAGCTTGTTTAAGTCCTGATATAGCTTCTGCGCTTCTTCGATCTGCTGCTTGCCTTGGGCCACGACCTGGATCGCTTGTCGGACCGCATTGATCTGCTGAACAAGGCTGGCGCTGTCATGGACAGGCATGCCTTGCGCGAATGTTGGCATCGGCGCTGCGAACAGCGCGATTGCACAAAGTGCCTTGGTCAGTTTTCTCATCGACTTGTCCTTTCTCTCTCAGTTCAACTTTCTTGAATCAGCTGGGCCGCCTCCGTGCGTGGAAGAGGGGGAGCCAGATGGCGGGATCGCTGCCAACCTCGGCTATGATGTCATCAGCAACGGCGGTGGTTTCCGCGCGGCCCGAAAGAACCGCGAGCGCGTCATCAAGGCCGGAAAGATCGAGTTCGACAACCACGCTGTCATGGCCTTGCTTGACCAGAAACTTATGACTTTCAGGGGCCAAATCTTCGCGCACGAGTTTGAACTCGGCTTCGCTCAATGCAAATCCATCGACATAATCGCGCCTCGCGCCGAACGGATTGGGCAGCATGATCTTGGTCGCGACCTGTTCGAGAATCGAATGGCTGATGTCGCTCTTGAGCGCGTCGGCGGGCGATTGGGTGGCGAACACCAGCACCGCGTTGCGCTTGCGGTAGGTTTTGAGGCCATCCTGGGCGAAGCGGCGGAAGGCTTCGTCGCCGAGCGCTTTCCAGAACTCGTCGATGCAGATGATCATGCGTTCGCCGGTCAACAGCCGGTCGATGCGGTGAAACAGATAGAGCATGACCGGGGTGCGGATGTCGGCATTGTCTAGAAAATTGGTCATATCGAAGCCGATGAACCGGGCATCCAGCGTCATTGAGTCAGCCGGATTGTCGAACACCCAGCCGAGCGATCCTTCCGCCGTCCATTTTTCCAGCCGTGCGCCCACACCGCTTGCGTCCTTCATGCCAAGCATCGAGCGCAGTGCGCTCAGCGAGCGATCGGCGACGTCGAGCTTCATCACCGCGTTGATGCCGTCTTCGATCAACCGGTCTTCTTGCACCGAGATCGGTTTGCCGTCTGCGCGGACGAGCTGGCGGATGAACAGCGACAGGAACGTCTTGTCCTCGGCCCGGTCGGCGAGCGCCTTCAAGGGCGAGAAGCCGGTCGGGACGCCGTTGTGGAGCGCGAGGTAGGTTCCGCCGCTGGCCTGCACGAAAATCTGCGCGCCGCGATCCTTGTCGATGAATATCTGCCGTGCGCCGGTCTTTTCGCTCTGCGCCATCAAGAAGTTCAGCAGCACCGTCTTGCCGCCGCCCGAAGGGCCGATGATGAGCGTGTGGCCGAGGTCGCCCTTGTGGAAGTTGAAGAAATAGGGGCTACGAGCGTTGGTCTTGAGCAGGGCGATCGCTTCGCCCCAATGGTTGCCGCTCGCTTGTCCAGCGGGAAAGGTGTGGAAGGGCGAGAAGGCCGCGAAGTTGAGCGAGGTGATCGGAGCGGGCCGCGCACGCCATGCAAAATTGCCGACCAGCTGCGACCAATAGGCTGCTTCGAGCGCCGCGCCTTCGCGCGCGGCGACCATGCCGGTATCGGCCAGCGCCGCGCGTGCAACCGACAGGTGATCGCGGAGGCCCCTAACGCTGTCGGCATAGACCGAGAGCGTGAAGTGGTGATCACCCAGCACGAAGCGGTTCGACATCAGATCGTCGCCTGCATCGATCAGCGCATCGGCCTGACTGATTGCTCGGTCGCCCGCATTCTCCATCTGCGTCATGCGCAGGCGGAACTTCTCAGTTGCCGCAGCGCGGCCAAGGAAGGTGAAGCTCTGCGTCAGCACAAACCCGAAATCGACCGACAGCAGCGCCTCGAACTGGCGCGGCGTCGTTTGGGCGGGATATTCGCGGATGCCGAAGATTCCGCCGAACGCGGACGCATCGGCATCGCGCACCTCGATGGTTTCTGCGCCGAAGATGGTGCGTGAGCGGTAGAGTGCGCCGCCGAGATGACCGCGCACAACAGGGACGCGGCGGTGACGTCCGGTCATCACCATGTCGGCCACTTCCATCGTTTCGGAGAACATCAGGCCGCGATGTTCGTAGATGGCGCAGCGGCGCGGCTCGCAGCGCGCCATCAGCTTCTCGAAATCGCGCGCCTTGTCGTCGAGAAGCTCGACGAGCACCTCGTCGATCATCGGACCTTGCCGCACTTCCTTCGAGACACGGCTTTTGAACAACTGGATGATCTTGTCGCCACCGGTCGCAGCCGGGCGGATCACCAGCGTCACGAAGAAGCGGTTGATGAACATCCGCTCGCGATTGATGCGCCCGAAATAGGCGCGGTCGAGATCGGCAGCGAACCGGGATTTGAATGCGCCGCTTGGGATTTGATCGACGCGGAGGCGGATCAGATGCGTCCAGACCGACAACCGCTCGTCGTGGAGGTTGCGGAGCATTCCGTTGAGCTTGGTGTGCCAGTCGTTGAGATCGCGGACATCGGCGGTCTCGAAAGCGCGGCCTTGCAGCTCGAAGGTTAGCATGATGTCGCCGGAATCGAGCGCCACCATGGCCTCGTTCACATGCCGCGCGTAGGGCAGAAACCTGGCCGGGTCGGCTTCGCGCTGCGCGACCTTGAGCGGCACCGCGTTTGCTGAGGCGAGCGCCCTAGCCACGACGCCCGAAGGTTTTGCGGCGCAGGCCCGCCAGCGGCAGCGGCGAATAGCTGCTACCGCCCCAGAAAGCGCGGTTGCGATTGCCGAGCTTGGTACGTCCCCATAGAAACAGCAAGCGGAAGGCATTGACGTCGTGGCGGACGATCAGCCGTGAGATCGAATAGCCGAAGGCGACGACCAACGCGGCATAGACCGGACTGTTGCTCCAGATCAGCACCGATGCGCTCGATATGAGCAGCAACACTGCCGCCTCGATCGGGATGCCCGCCCACAGCGCGGGGCGCGTTACCGCGAGGAACAGGGTGTTCTTGGCCGGGATTTCTATGTCGTCGGTCATGGCGCTATCCGGCAATCGCGCCGACAATGGCGTCCGCCGAGAACACAATTGCGATGCCGATGATGACGGTGACCAGCACCGCCGTTGAAGCCCGGCCCGTGAACCACAGCAGCCCCGTCACGATCACGGCGATGACGGCGAGCGTGCGAAGCAACGTCGATGAGAGCAGAGCGCGCACTTTGCTCGCGAAGCTCTCCAGATTTTGTGCGTAGGCTGGATCGGGGTTCGCGAGAGACACTGCCACCGCAGCGAACAGGGCCACACCCCAGATAATCGCGCGCTGCTGTTTATGCGGCAGGCGGACGAATTTTTCCGCGCAGCGGGCGCGCCAAGCTCCAAGGCGGTTTCCAACTTTTATGAGCGCGTTCATATGCTCGACCTTTCAATCTCTGCGAGCAATCGCGTCTCGCGGTCATAGGCGGCGCGCGCGAAGACGTTCCAACTTGGCGGCGGTGCGGCGCGGGGTAGTGGGGGCGGTGGTGCAGACGTGCTGTTTTCTGCCTTCACCAATTGGCGCAAATCGGTGTTTGCGGGCTGGGTTTCCGCGATGACCGGGATCGCCTCACCATGAGGCGTGGCGGCGTCAGCAACGCCCGCATTGCCAACTACCTTGGCAACATAGCCATTCCGAGATCCCCGCGTCTGGCTGCCCGTGTTATACATGGATAGCGCGACCCGAAGCGCAGTCTGCGGATCGCGTCCGGCCTTGACCGCATTATAGTTGGTGGTCAGCACACGGCCGAGCGCTGCTACATTGGTGCACGGGTCGAACACCGTTTCCCAGGTCAGGCCGAGCCAGCGCATGTTGCGCGAATTGATTTGGCCGAGCCCCAGATCGACGGAATATCCTGCCGCAACATATTGCTGCGCCACGGCGGCTGCATCGGCGGCATTGCTTTGGCGCGCAGGCTGCCGTCCGCCATTGACGTTGAGCGCGAAAGGCTCGCCGCTGCTCTCGGTGCGAATGATAGCAAGCACCGTCTCGGGTGCAACCGTCGGTGCACATTGCGACGCCAATGCAATCAAGGCAGCCGCAGAATAGGCCATCAGATGTTTGCGCCCCTAGCGCTCGCAACCGATACAGATCGCACCCCGAGGATCATCGTGCATTACTCCCGACTTGCTGATTTCGTTCAGAAATGTCCCATTTGCCTATCGAACTATAAATAGCTGTCGGGGGTTCAGGTTAGCTATGGATTCACGGAGGCGTTCGGGGCTTTTCGACTTGTTTGTTGATACCGGGATCGACCTTTGACCTTCAAAATTGATCCTGCGGACCGTGTTCATAGCGACGTCGGGTGGGTTCGCGATCAGCCGATTCGTCGTCCAACTGCGAACAAAAAAGGCAAAAACGAGAATCTGCCTTCGCAATCTCAAGGCCCCGCTGGTGTCATCCAGCTAGGGGCATATTATGAACCGAAGCCGTTATGTAACTCGGCAACTCGACCAAATAGATCGAGCAATAATTGCGGCATTGACCGAGGATGGACGTATGACCATTCGCAAGGTTGCAAAACAAATTGGCCTGTCCAGCCCCAGCGCGTCCGAACGGATTAAGAAGATGGAAGATGCTGGCGCGATCCGGGGATATGTCGCTGTGGTTGATCCAACAGTCTTCGGTCTGGGTGTCGAGGCTCATGTACGGATACAGGCCATACCGGGTGAAGCGAACCGGATTGCGCGAATGCTTTCCGAGACTCCTGAGGTCGTTAAGGCTGATCGCATCACTGGAGCAGACTGTTTCGTGGCGACAGTCATAGTGAGTGATGCGCAGAAACTTCAGACCGTGATTGAACCTTTCCAGCGCTTCGCGTCGACCGATACGGCCATCATCCTGTCCCCTATCGTTGCACGTCGCTTGCCTAAATTGTAGCGCGCAAGTCAGATGGCTTAACGCTGGGGCCGAAGTTGCCGTTCCCGGCACCGATTGTGTCAGTTGACGGGAACGGGCGGCCAGCCACTGTTGGCATTGAGCCGCGCTTCAATTTTCCCGATGCTCTCCAAAACGGCATCGAAAGTTGGCACGTCCCCAAAAATCATGCCAGACATCGCTGTATAATCGCGACGCAAGTCCCCAATCATGTCAGCGACTGGCACCAGCGCAAATGTTCCGGGATTGGCCGTTGCCAAAGCAAGATCAGGGCTGTTGAAAAACATCCGGGCATGGCGGACGCAATCGCGCCCAAGTTCGGGATCGGCCAATGCGGCTTCGCCGGTGCCGGATGTGAGCAGTTGATATGCGTCATAATAATGGCGGGAAACCCTCTGGCCGCCGCCGCGCAGCGCCCCACGCCGGTCAAACCAGTTTTGTAGGCCGTGCAGAATAACAATCTTGTCCCAGAATGTCCGTTCGCCATCCACCGTCACGATATTGGAAACGGTCAGGTCAAACGCCGGTAGTTCATCGGCAACATAGGGACGGATAGTTTGAGCACTGTTCGGATCGAGCGCCGACTTCGCCCCGCACTCTATCTTGACCGCTGGACGAATATATCCGTCGGTTGCCGCTAGGACGCTTGGATACCAGACCAACAGACTTTGCCTACTTGCATCGTCGAGATCGAGTTCGACCGTAAGCGGCGGACTGATTTGCGCGCGTTTCAGCGTATTCTGGAAATATGTCGAAAACTGTTCCACGAAAGCGCCGCCAATATAGTCCTGACAGGCTTGCTTGATCGCATCGAGCTTGGCTTGACGCTTTTTGCCGCTCAGGGCTTCCAATGTCTCAACGCTTGCTGTTTCGCCAATATCCTCTCGAAATACCGTAATGTCTATGTCCTCGGAGAAGCGCGAAATGAGACCGAAGGCTTTTGAAAGCGAAGTGCCGCCTTTGAACAGAAGGCGCGGCCCGCCAGCTTGCAGATGATTGAATAGCGCATCCAGCGTCCAACAGACCCAAAAGTCCTTTTCAATATTTTGAGCAGCAGTGCCGAGCCTCTGGCTCGCACCAATGAAGGCGTCGCGCCGATCATCGGGCGTTGCGGCGAGGAAGCGATCAAAATCCGCGCTCATCGATTGACACTTCTTGGTGTCGATATGGCCACATCTGTCGTTGCGCCGCTTTCAGGGGCTGCGAGGAAATCCCGCAGGAAGAATTGCATCCAACTGGGCAGGGTGGACAGGCCATCGCGCAGGTCAGCAGTTATCGCAGGGCCATGCGTCGGATCGGCGAAGATTGATTGAAGCCGCTTTCTAATGCGCGGCGCATCGCGTTGCAGCGTATCGCGCAGCCAATGGAGCGCTTGCACGACGCGCATGGCTGGCCGTCCGGCCCAGAATAGCTTGCTGGGTGCGGTCTTTTTGAAGTCGATAACGAGGCTGCCAAGTGCGAGCGATTTGAGCCTTGCATCGGTATGAACAATGATCCGCGCTGGAACCGCATCGGACAATCCAATATCATTCGCAGCAGTTATCCCATCGACAATCATACGTGCCGAATCGCGGCGAGCCAGAGCATCAATGACCGCCCGAGGATCAGGGTGGGTTGATTTGCCGGTGAGGGTATTGAGGCTGGGCTTGTCATAGAGGCCGCGCGTGATCCGGCGTATGGTGCCAGCGCGCACCAATCGGTGAAGCACTTGATCCACTGCATCGCGCGGGCCGAGATCGGCGAAGTCGGCTGGCACCCACACACCGAAAGGCGAACGCGTGGTCACACGGTCGATGATGCACCCTTTCAGATCAATTCCTGGCCCACGCATGGCAATTCCTTTTGTCAGAAACATGTATACGTATATCTGACAAATGCGCAAGCCTCGAATAGTAGGGAATTGGGCCATCCTTCTGAATGCGGGGCAATGCAGAATTCCGCCACATCAAGCCATTGACGTGGAAATCCACGGAAATCGAGGATTGTCGAGCGCTGAGGGCTCTTGTGCTAACGCTCTAACACAAAAATCGATGATTTAGCCCAAAATAGCGAAAATGCTAACACGTATTCTAACACATATCATGAAATAAGATAATAAAATGTCATATTATCAATTAATTAACATTAAGCTGTTCCGTCTCATAACCTGAAGGTCGTAGGTTCAAATCCTACTCCCGCAACCAACAATTTTTCTTAGCGAGCCCAGCGAACTTAGAAAAATGTTGCCCCGGACTTGATCCGGGGCCTCGTGCAACCAAGCACCCACATTGGAAAAAGGCCCCTCACGGGGCCTTTTTTGTTGGTTTTGGGCGGTTGTGGATTTGCACCTCGTTCAACTCGAGCGATAGCGCAACCCGCAAGCCCAGTTTAGCACCAATTCCAGAACTCATTTTATCGCGTAGAGCCCCTGTCGGCTGAGGTATGGCCTGTAGAGCCTTTGGACATCGGAAACATTGCTGGCAATCAATGCCCCAATTGTCTGTAGATCATAGCCAAGCAGATTGCCGTGAATATGCAGAAGTTCCGGAAATGCGGTAGGCTCTTCGTAAGGGAAATCAGTATCTTGAGGTTCGCGCGTTCGCCATCCGAGTGATGAAATGCGTTTCCAAGCATATTCAGACTGATGTCTTGTCACCATATCCAAAGCTCCGGCTCGATACAGAAGGAACGCCATAGACATCCTCCAGTATGCTTTTTGGCGGGCCAGCCATTCAAGAGTAACCCCGGCACGTCCTGCAAACTGTCGTCGGAATTGTCGCTCGGGAACCATGAGTTCGCTGGCGAAAGCATTCGCTTCTTCTTCCATTGTGTCGGTCGGAACGGAATGCATGATGACATGCCCAAGCTCATGAGCGAGTGATGCCCTCATACGGTCAGGTGGGACGTTCCGATTTAGAAAGATGCACGGCGGAAGATCGCGCACTTTCATGGTCACGCCGTCGATGCCCTTATCAAGATCGCACCAAATCACAAGAATACCAGCGCGTTCGCAGTAGTCTGTCAGGTTTTCAATCGGTCCTTCGGGAATTGACCAAGCACGACGGATCGTCTGTGCTATCTGAGCTGGTCCTCCACCTTCGTAAACATCGATGTCTGGTAATGGAAGCTCTGGGTGAATATCGGCGGCGCGCAGATAACGGCGCAAGTGGATGAGCCGGATATTTAGCTCGGAATGAACCTGTTTAAGTGCGGTAACTCCGACAGATGCCTTTCGGCGATTCATGGGATGAACGCTTAGTGGAAGGCCCGCAAGACCGTCCTCAAGAAAAAAATAGGCTACCGGAAAATCGAGAGCATGAGCGATCTTGTCGACATTTTCCGGTGATGGACCATCAGGAAGAAGGCCGTTCTCAATCCGAGAATAATAGCCTTGGTCAAGCCCCGCCTTATCGGCAACGGCCCCCTGACTCTCCCTCCTATACTGCCTCGCAAGAAGCAGCAGCGCATGATTGAACTTGTCCGCCATTATCAGGCTTCTTTGTCGCCCGTTTCGTCGGCGTCGGGAATAATGGGGCGGACCACGGTGCCACCTGCCGGAGCTTTCGGAGCTGCCGGAAACGGAATGACCTCACGTTCATCACCACGATTGCGCAGCTCAAAATTCCAGATCACTTTGCCATCCTGTCTCGCGACTACGCCTATCCAATCGAGTGCGGTGTAGAAGCGATTGAATGTGTGAACGATCTCGACGCGCTGAAAGCCTTCGTGACCGAAAAGATCGGCATCATGACGGTGGAACAAATTCGCCAAAGAGGTTGGATAGTTGCGGCTAAAGAGTTTCCGGTCCGCCTTTTTCAACCGAAAAAGAACCCGATCATCTGCGATGAAAGATGCGGTATCGTGATGCTGGACACTTACCAAACCTGCATCGTCGCCAACCACCCCCATGACCTGATCAACCGAATGTTCCCACATGAGGGCACGAACAGTGGACGCGCGTCTATACCATGCCCGATCCGGATATTTTGCTTGCACGTCAGCCCAAGCTTGACCGATGGCATCACGAATTTTCAGATCACGCTCATTTCGGGCGAGAACCTCTTGAACTTGGTCACGGTTGGGCGTCGGCATTTTCGTCCCCTTTCGACCGTAAATGCCACATCGTTTTCCGGAAAGCAAGGCCGAAATATGATTCGTAATATGTCAGCTTGCTTTTTTGGCTTCGTTCCTGCCGCTGGACAAACACCAACCGGATGCGCATAAACCAGCCATGTTGTCTCGCCGTGCCCTTATCGCGTCAGGCGTCGCAGGGGCGGCGGCTTTGCCTGCGCTCGCCGAACGCTTCGTCGATCTGGCGCTTCCGGGTGGTCCGAGCGCGCGACCCTTAAGTCCTATCTTCCCGCAGAAGGGCGAGATGATCGTCCAGCGCGTCCATCCGCCGCTCCTTGAAACGCCGTTCGATGTTTTCAACAAGGGCGTGATCACGCCCAATGACCGCTTTTTCGTGCGCTGGTCGGGCGGGGTGATGCCGACGAGTATCGAGGCCGCCGCGCATCGGCTCAAGCTGCGCGGCGCGGTCAAGCGGCCGGTCGCGCTGACGCTGGACGAGGTCGCGCGCGCAGGCGAAACGGTCGAGGTGACCGCCGTCAACCAGTGCGCGGGCAATGGCCGGGGCTTGCAGGAACCGCGCGTTACCGGCGCGCAATGGGCGCATGGCGCGATGGGTAACGCCCGGTGGCGCGGGGTGCGCTTACGCGATGTGCTCGATCATGCAGGCATTGGCGGCGATGCGAAGCGCGTCCGTTTTGCGGGGCTCGACACGCCGCTGATCGACGGTGCGCCGCAATTCATCAAATCGCTGCCGATCGATATCGCGCGGCGCGACGATGTGATTGTCGCCTGGGGCATGAACGGCGAGATGCTGCCGCTGCTCAACGGCTATCCGCTTCGTCTCGTGGTGCCCGGCTGGTTTGCGACCTATTGGGTCAAGATGCTGTCCGATATCGAGGTGCTGAACACCGACGAGGACGACAGCTATTTCATGGCCAAAACCTATCGGATGCCGACGGTGCCGGTGAAGCCGGGCGACAAGGATTTCCCGACTGTGCCGATCACGACGATGCCGCCACGCAGCTGGATTACCAGCCACGCCCCGGGAGCGCGCGTCGAGCGTGGCCGGTCGGTCGAACTGCGTGGGCTTGCGATGGGCGGCGATGCCGGTGTCGCGCAAGTGGATGTGCTAGTCGGCGATAAAGCCATTCCCGCAAAGCTTGGCCCCGACGAAGGCGCGCTCGGCTTTCGCCGCTGGACCGCAACCTTGCCGCCTATCCGGGCGGAAACCACCATCGGCACAAGATGCACGAACACGAACGGCATCGCGCAGCCGGACGTCCAGGCCTGGAACCCGAGCGGCTATGCCCGCAACGTCGTCGAACGCATCATGCTGGTGCCTGCATGAAGCGGGTGCTGGTTATTCTCTCGCTCGGGGCGACCGCGTGCGATTCTTCGCCCGCAGTCGAATTCAAAGACGTTTCGATCACGCTGCCCGAAGACAAAGGCGAGTTTCCCGACCGGCCCGGCAAAGACGCAATGATCGCCAATTGCGCCGGTTGCCATTCCCCCTCGATGATCCTCACCCAGCCCCGCCTGACGCCAGACCAGTGGAAGGGCACGATCAAGAAGATGCGCGAGGTCTACAAGGCCCCGATCGATCCCGCCGCCGAAGCTGATATTCTCGCCTATCTGACTGCGGATGAGGCGACCGCGCGATAACCCGACCCACCATCCTAAGCTGGGCAACGCCCGCCGACTATGCCGACCTGGCCGACGTCATGTTCGACGCCGTCAGAAACGGCCCGAGCAGATATAGCGAAGCCCAGCGCGCCGCTTGGGTTCCGACACGCAGGAGCGGGGAGGAGTGGGAGGCCCGCCTTGCCCGTCAGGTCATTGCCGTTGCTCGCGATGAAAGCCGCGTCGTCGGCTTGATGAGTCTGGAACGGGGTGGCGGATATATCGATTTCGCGTTTATCAGGCCGGAGGCGCAAGGCACAGGCCTGTTCCGGCGCTTGTTCGCGCTGATCGAAGCACAAGCCATCACCACATACGAACCGCGGCTTTGGGTCCATGCCAGCCTCATGGCCGAACCCGCCTTTGCCGCTGTCGGCTTCGCGGTGGTCGAGCGGGAAGTTGTGCAGATCGGCAATGAACATTTTGAGCGGGCAAGGATGGAAAAGGTGTTCGTTACCGCCCCGAACCAAAAAAAAGGCTGACGCTTGAAATGGCTCGGAACGCCCGCCGGACGACGCCATCATACAGTTAACATTATCTTAGCCCATCCTGCGTATAGCCCGACATGGACCAACCAACCCGAGCCTGATTCGCAACTGTCGAGCGGGCTCAAACAAAGTGTTGCGCCGTGCGTCCAGAACCCGATCTCGCCAAAGCCCTTGCCGAACGCCGTTCGGTGGCAATCCCGCAATCAGGCAGATTTGCCCGCCTCATGCATCTGGCCAGCCCGGCGGCCATCCCACTGCCGGTGTACCGCGAATTTGTCGACATGCTGTACAGCATGCGGCTGCCCATCATCGGCCTGAGCGTGGTCTTTATCAACGTGTGTATCCTTGCGGTTGTCAAGCTTGGGTCGCCTATTTACGCCGTGCTCGCGGCGTTCGGCGCGGTGACGTTGCTCCTTCGGCTGGCATCGCTGCGCGCCTATGCCCGCGCCGCTCCAGTCGCCGATATCGACGGCCTGCGGCAATGGGAAAGGCGTTATGCGGTCGGCAACTATGCCTCGGCCACGCTGCTCGCGCTGCTCAACGTCCTTGCGCTTGCGGTCCACTCGCCCTTGTTGCATCTGATTACCGTCAGCCTGGTATTCAGCTTCGGCGCCGGTGTGGTTTCCCGGACGTCGATCCGGCCCAAAATCTGTGTCATCAGCCTGCTGCTCGCAACGGTGCCGACCGTTGCCGCGCTCACGCTTCATGCATTCGATCCGCATTCGGACCGGATGCACATGGAGATGTTCCTGATCGAAGCGCTGCTGATGGCGATGATAACCGGTCTGAGCCTGCAAACAGTCGCCTATCTCTACCGCTCGGCGGTCGAGCATCATACATCGCGGCACGATTTGGCGCAGCTTGCCAAATATGACGCGCTGACCGGACTTGCGAACCGCCTGCTGCTGCGCGAGCGCTTTCAGGCGGCCATCGACGCGGCGACGCGGCAAAGGCGCCTGCTTGCCGTGCATTTCCTCGATCTCGACGGCTTCAAGGCGGTCAATGACCGCTATGGCCACCCCGCCGGGGATGCGCTGCTCGAGCAGGTTGCGCACCGCCTGGAAGCGATCGTGCGGTCGGGTGACACGATTGCACGGCTGGGCGGCGACGAATTTGTCATATTGCAGGGCGGCCTTGTCCACGACGACGAGGCTGAGATGCTTGCCCGCCGGATCATCCGGCAATTGAGCGCGCCTTACACCATCGACGACCAGCCCATGAGCATATCGGTGAGCGTCGGTATCGTTACCGCGCCGGTACAGGGTATCGAGCTCGAACATCTGCTCGCCTGCGCCGATACCGCGCTCTACCGCGCAAAAGCGGGTGGCAAGGCGCGGGCGCTGTTCTTCACCGAGGACGATGCCGCGAAAATACATCTTGCTGCCTGAGCGCCGCTGACCGTTCCAAACCGCAAAAGCCGCAACGGTTCGTCGCAGCCATGGCTCGAAATGCCCGCTGAACAACGCCATTACCGCGCGCGTTCATCTACCGGAAAGGTTTGCACGACCACGCAACGATTGCACAAGGTTCAGATGCGGCATCAATGCTGCGCGTCTTGTAGAGACTAAAGGGGGCTCCAGTTGCCGGGCACGCCATGACAGGGGGCGGGTCCGCGAAAAGCCATGAATATGCCGTTACCGGCAATTTACCGGGTGAAGGAGTGAAGAATGAATATCAAATCCAAAGGACCAAAGGCGCTTTGCCTTATCGCCTTGCTGACCGCGCCGTCATGGGCGTTAGCGCAGCAGGCGCAGCAAGGCTATGAGGCCGAAGCCGGCACCGTAGTCACCGGCACGCCGCCGGCCGACCTGAGCGAACTTCCCGCTGGCCCCGACGTTGTCGGCTATATCTCTGCGCGCAATGCGGAGAAGATCCAGGTGACCAATGTTGCGGGCAGCGACACCGTCGTGTTCCTGAGCGAAGGCACCACTGTCAAGGCAAGCTCGGGCCTGTTCGGTTCGGGCAAGAAGTTCACGACCTCGCAGCTGTCGAACGGCCTTCCCGTCACTGCGAAGACCGTGCAGTGGGGCGGCGGCCTCGTGGCGACGCAAATCAAGTTCAAAAACAATGATATGAAGACCGCGACGATGATCCGCACCGGCACCGCGCAAGGCTTTGCCGAGCAGACCGCAGCCACCGCGGCGCTGCGCGGCCGCTTTGGCGATATCGACAATTACAATATCAAGGGCACGACGAACGTGAACTTCGACACTGGCAAGGCAGTGCTGACCGAAGCGGGCAAGGCCGAGCTGTGCAATGCGGCGAGCCAGGCGCAGGGCATGGACAATGCGCTGCTGCTGGTCGTCGGCTACACCGATTCGACCGGAAGCCAGGACTTCAACCAGGTGCTGAGCGAAAAGCGTGCGTCCAGAGTGGTCAACCACCTGCAACAGGCGTGCGGCTGGAAGCCCTATCGCATGCTGACCCCCACCGGCATGGCCGAAGCCGATCCGCTGGCGGATAATGAGACACCCGAAGGCAAGGCTCAGAACCGCCGCGTCGCGGTGAATATCCTCGTCAGCAAGGCTGTCGACGGTCTTGAGTAATATCAGACGGGGCGGGCTTCGGTCCGCCCCTTTTTTCAGCTATTGTATTTTCATCTTTGCGTCTTCGCCTCTTTGTTGGCATCCGGCAGAGCCGTTTGCGCTGCGTCGAACGGCGGATTGCTAATCGATCCGATCAGCGCCTCGTCGGCGGGGATCATGCCGTCCAGCATCAACATCGCCATGCCATGCACCATCGACCAGGCATGGATCGCCGCAAGACGCTGATGCGCTTCTGCAGAGCCCGGAAGAACCGCCGCGACATCTTCACGCAAGCCACGCATTGCCGCACCTTTGTCGTCAAGGACATCCGTCAACCAGCCCGATGCCGGCCGGATCGACATCATCAGGCGGAACAGGCTTGGATTGGCTAGCGCAAAGCGAACATAAGCCTCCCCGGACGCTCCGAAGCCCGCAATGCCGCCGCCTACTGCATCGGCAGCAGCGCGCTGTGCGGTTGCAAGCTCCACCTCACCACGTTCGCACAGCGCCGCAATCAGCGCCTGTTTGTCGGGGAAGTGCCGGTAAACGGCAGTCGCGCTGACGCCGACCAAACGTGCGATTTCACGCAGGCTGATATCATCGCCTTTTCTGTCGGCAAGCAAGGACAGGCCGGTTTCGATGAGCGCCGATCGCAAATCGCCGTGGTGATAGCCGCCGACCCGCCTATTAATGTTGACAGTGTTATCATGGCTCGACATATTTACAGCGTAAACATTGTCGATTTTGAACGCAAGCAGGGGAATTTACGATGGCCGGTGCGGTTGAAACCCTGATCCGCGATGCGATGACAAAGGGCGTGACGAAGATCGCCGAATGCAACCGCAACCGGCGGAAGTCCGACAAACCCAATCCCTATCTGGAGGGCATTCACCGGCCCTTGCCGAGCGAAGAGACGCTGACTGATCTGCGCGTGACCGGCACCATTCCCGCCGAGCTTGACGGGCGCTACATCCGCATCGGCCCGAACCCGATCACGCCGCCCAATCCGGGGCTGTATCACTGGTTCATGGGTGACGGCATGGTTCATGGCGTGCGGCTCAAACAGGGCAATGCTTTGTGGTACCGCAACCGCTGGATACGGTCGGGCGCGGTCAGCGAGGCGCTCGGCGAGCCGCCGGTCCCGGGGCCGCACACCCCGCCGTTCGATGTCGTGAACACCAACGTCCTCGGTCATGCCGGGGAAACCTGGGGCCTGGTCGAAGCGGGCGGATGCCCGGTACGGATCGACGAGGATCTCGCCACCATTGCCTACGATCCGTTTGCAGGCACGCTAAAGGGCGGCAGCTTTTCCGCCCACCCCCATCTCGATCCGGCAACGGGCGAGCTGCACGCGATCTGCTATGCCGCCGAAACCCTGACCGAAATCCGACATGTGGTGGTCGACACCGACGGCGAAGTCCGCCGTGAAGAACCGATCGCAGTGCAGCACGGCCCGTCGATCCACGACTGCATGATCACCGAAAATTATGTGATTGTCCTCGACCTTCCGGTCACCTTCTCGATCAAAGCATACATGAGCGGGGACGGCTTCCCCTATAAGTGGAATGCGAAACACAAGCCGCGGGTCGGGCTTCTGGCGAAGGACGGCAAGGGTTCGGACATAATCTGGTGCGATGTCGAGCCGTGCCAAGTATACCATGCCTGCAATGCCTATGAAAATGCCGACGGCACGGTGACGCTCGATGTCTGCGCGCATACCGACCTTTCCGGCGACAATGCCCACGGGCCTGATTCCGCCACGATCCCCTTCGAACGCTGGTGCATCGATCCCACCGCCCGCCACGTATCACGCACGGTAATCGATGACGATGCGCAGGAATTTCCGCGTATCAACGAAACGTACACAGGCCAGCCCTATCGCTATGCCTATACGCTCGCCGTGCCGCCGGCCGCCGAGCCATCGTCGCTCAGTGAAGCCAGGATGTTCAAGCACGATCTGGTAAGCAAGAGCCGCGAGGTGCACGACTTTGGCCGGGGCCGCGTAGCGGGTGAGTTCGCGTTCGTACCCGCAGCCGATGCAAGTGCCGAGGATCATGGCTGGCTGATGGGCTACGTCATCAACCCGGCTGACGAGACGAGCGAACTCGTCATTCTGGACGCCCGGAATTTCGAAGGCGCACCGCAAGCGGTAATCCACATTCCACATCGCATACCGCCGGGGTTCCACGGCAACTGGGTACAAACATAAAAAGGAGAGGCGCACGCAAAGTGCGTTGCTGGCAATTTCTGGGGGGAGATGGAAAATGAAGGTAAATCAACACATTTTGTCGAGTTCTTTGCGCACGCTGGCGCTTTGCAGCGCATTATTGCCCTGCTTTTCGGCTGCCTATGCGCAAAGTTCGCCGGATACTGAAATGGCATCAGCCAATGACGGCGCGATCCAGGAAATAGTCGTCAATGCGCGTCTCCGGCAGGAAAACCTGCAGGATACGCCTGTCGCAATCAGCGCGGTTAATGCGGAAACTATCCAGAATTCGGTCGTCACAGACATTACGGGCATCGGCAAGTTTCTGCCCAATGTCCAGCTTGGCCGCATCGCGTTCGCAGGGAACAGCCTCTCGGCATCCATCCGTGGTGTCAGTTTTGCCGATCTTGAAAAAACTTTCGATCCAGCGGTCGGCGTAGCGATCGACGGCGTGTTTCTGGGGACCAGCACCGGGGCCAATGTCGATTTCAACGATATCGAATCGGTCGAAGTGCTGCGTGGTCCGCAAGGAACACTTTTCGGTCGGAATACTGTTGGCGGTGTAATCAGCGTGCGCCGCACCAGCCCGACCGGCGAAATGGGGGCTCGCTTCCACACCCGCTATGGCAGCTACAATACGCTTGACCTCGATGCGGTTATCAACCTGCCCAGGCTGGGCGATGCGATCTCGACCAAGATTTCCGGCATTCGGCGAACCTCGGATTCCTTCACGCGCAACCGTGCGACTGGGGAGCATGAAAAGGGCCGCGACTATTTCGCGCTCGGCCTGGCCATACTCGCCGAACTCAGCGCGGATACGTCGATCCTGGCCACGGTCGATTACCAGAAGGACCGAAGCACTTATCCGTCCAACGTCAATCTGACCAAGGCAACCGGCCTGCCGTTCGGCGCTGGCGGAACGATTTGCGACCTGACGCTATCGATCGGTCTGGGCGTCCTTGGCTGCGACACGGCGGGAGCCTTGATCCAGCAACCCGAGCGGTTCAAATTCGCCAACACGACCATTCCCTTCGAGAGCTTCATCGACGGCTGGGCCGCATCGCTGGAATTCAAGTCGAAGCTGGGCGACGTTAATCTTACGGCTGTGACAGGGTACAGGGATACCAGAGATACGTTGCTCGTGGAAAATACGGGTGCGCCGCTCATTCCTCTGGCACCCGGCTTCGCTGTCCCGCTGTTTGTGGCGGCGCGCGACCAGCATTACAAGCAGTTCAGCCAGGAAATCCGCGTCCAAGCCGACATTTCCGATCGCGTCGATATTGTCGCTGGCGCTTATTATCTCCACACCAATTATGACATCAAGCCGCTCCCCTATAATAATAGCACCGCCGGAACGGTCTATCTGCTGGGTGGGCCGGTCCAGCGAATCGTATCGGCGCAGGAACTCAGCTCCTTTGCGATTTTCGCCGAGTCGATCATCGAACTGAGCGACAATATCCGTCTGACGGTGGGCGGTCGCTACACCACCGAGACCAAGAAATTCTCGACCACTTACTCATTGCCACCGTTCGCAGCCTTCACAGCCAGTCCCAAAGCGACATTCAAGGACCCGACCGGGCGCATCATTCTCGACTGGAAACCGAATAACGATACGCTGGTCTATGCGAGCTGGTCGCGCGGGGTCCGGTCGGGCGGTTTCAACGGTCGCGGAACGACGCCGACATCGATCGGACCCTATGATCCGGAGCGGGTCGACAGTTATGAGCTGGGGGTCAAGGCAGATTTTGCCAATGGCAAACTCCGTTTCAACCCGACAATCTTCCAGGCCGATTACCGCAACAAGCAGGAAGAAATATTGCGACCTGCGATTGGCGGCGGGACGGAAACAGTCGTTCAAAATGCCGCGTCGGCGCGCATTCGCGGAATTGAAGTCGAATTGCTGGCGCGGCCAACGCCCGAGCTGACGCTGCGTGCATCAGCGGCTCATCTCGACGCTGACTATCGCAGCTTCGTCTTGCCCGACCTGACCCTGCCGGGCGCGCCGCTGGTCGATGTTTCGGCCAACCGGAACTTCCGCCGCGCGCCGAAATATACGTTTAACGCAGGTATCGACTATGCTCGCGAAATTGGTGGAGGCAACAGCCTGAACCTGACCGTGGACTATATCTATACCGACGACACCTTTGTGTCGGCGATCAGCGACACAAGCGGTGCAAAGCGTGATGTCATTCCCGGCCGTAGCTCTGTCGATGTTTCGGTTGCGTTTATCCATGAAGGCGACAGCGTCAAAAATCTGCGGATTAGCGGCTATGCGCGCGACTTGCTGCACAAGGGCGGCGGTCGCCTGGGCGCTTCGCTGGATGCCGGGATTTTCTATTTCGGGGTTGTCGTACCGACGCGCGAATTCGGACTGGAAGCAGCGATCAAATTCTGAATTCCGTCCGCTTCCTCATAACCTGAAGGTCGCAAACACAGATGCTGCTCCCGCAGCCACAAAGACTGGCCCGCCTCGTGCGGGCCTTTTTTGTTGTCGTTCGCCGAAAGCCGGATTCCGATTATCGAAGCGGCACTGCGGCCTTGCGGTTGCGCGTTAGGCATGACAGCTTGCCAAAGTCAGTTTTGGGGGAGCTTCTCGATGAAAAATTATATCAAACCGGCCTTGCTGCTGGGTGCCGCATTCGTTCCGGTCATGGCGTTCGCGCAAACTCCTGCGACCGATGAAAAGCCGCCCAAATGGGATGTCGCCGCTCCTCCGGGCCTGACCGTGCGCCAAATCCCGATTGAAACGAGCGAAGGTTCGTGGATGAACGTCGACGTCAGCCCCGACGGCCGCACATTGGCCTTCGACCTGCTGGGCGATATCTATGTTATTCCCGTCAGCGGCGGCACGCCGACACGGATCGCCGACGGCCTCCCCTTTGAAACCCAGCCGCGTTTCTCTCCGGACGGGCGGCGCATTGCCTTTACCTCGGATCGCGGCGGCGGCGACAATATCTGGATCATGAACGCCGATGGCAGCGACAAGCGCCAGCTGACCAAGGAAGATTTCCGCCTCCTGAACCAGCCGAGCTGGAGCCCGGACGGCCGGTTCATTGCGGCGAAGAAGCATTTCACTACCGGTCGTTCATTGGGCACCGGCGAGGTGTGGCTCTACCATGTTTCGGGCGGGGCCGGCGTGCAGCTCGTCAAGAAGCCCAACGAGCAGCACCAGAAGGAACTGGGCGAACCGATCTATTCGCCCGACGGCAAGCATATTTATTACACGCGAAACATCACGCCCGGGCCGATCTTCCAATATGCGCAGGATTCGAACGGACGGATTTTCGATATCGAACGCTACGAGATCGAAACCGGCGAGACCGAAACTGCGGTCGCAGGCGTCGGCGGTTCGGTGCGTCCGACGCCTTCGCCCGACGGCAAGAAAATCGCCTTCGTCCGGCGCGAGGCGACCAAATCGAAACTCTATGTGAAGGATTTCGAGACCGGCGAGGAGCGCAAGATTTACGACGCGCTCGACCAGGATGTGCAGGAAACCTGGGCAGTAACCGGAGTCTATCCCAATATGGACTGGTCGCCCGACAGCAAGAGCCTCTATTTCTGGGCAGGCGGCAAGATCCGCAAGGTGGACTGGCCGTCAGGCGCTGCGAGCGAAATCCCGTTCCGCATTTCCGACACGCGCGGCGTCATCGACCCGCCGCGTCCGCCGGTCGAGGTCGCGCCTGCGGAGTTCAACACGACCATGCCGCGCGGTGTGGTGACCTCGCCCGATGGCCGGACTGTCCTGTTCGAAACGATGGGCAAGCTTTGGACCAAGCTTGCAAGTGGGGGCGCTACCAAGCGGCTGACATCGGGGACCGAGATGGAGGCCTATCCAACATGGTCGCGCGACGGCAAAAGCATCGCCTATGTCGCCTGGACCGACAAGGGGCTGGGCGAGTTGCGCACCGTCGGAGCGGGCGGTGGCGCATCGCGCAAGCTCACAACGGTTGCAGGCCATTATGCCCGTCCACGCTTTTCGCCGGATGGCAGGACGATTGTCTTCGAAAAAGGCAGCGGTGGCGGGCTGGTATCGCCGACACTATCGGATCAGCCCGGCATCTACCGCATCGCAGCCACCGGCGGCGCGATGGAGCGGGTGACCAAAAGCGGCGGAACACCGCATTTCGGTGCCCGCAACGACCGCATCTTCTTCACCGAAAATGCCCAGAACAAGCGTCAATTGGCCAGCGTTGACGTCAACGGCGAAGCCAAGCGTATCCATGCCAGCGGCGAACTCGCGACCGTCTTCGAAGTCTCGCCAGACAGCAATGCTTTTGCCTTCCGCCAGAATTACGAGGCCTTCGTGATGCCGCTGATGCCCGGTACGCAGGAGGTGAGCGCATCCCCGAACGGCGGCCCGCTTCCGGTGACTAAAGTCAGCAGCGGCGGAGCGGATTATCTCCACTGGAGCAATAACGGCAATAGCCTGCACTGGGCAATAGGGCCGACGCTCTATTCGGCGCAGACAAGCGCTTTCTTCCCCAACGCGCCGCTTGCCAAGGACGCCAAGCCCGCAAAGTTCGAACCGTCCAAGACCGGCGTTTCGTTGTCGATGCCGATGAAGGCCGACCGTCCTTCGGGGCTGGTCGCCTTCACCGGCGCGCGGCTGGTGACGATGGCAGACAAGAGCGGCGGCATCATCGATAATGGTGTGGTCCTGGTCGAGAATGACCGGATCAAGGCGGTCGGTCGCGCAGGCGAGCTTGCCATTCCGGCGGACGCGAAGACCGTCGATGTAACCGGCAAGACCATTATTCCGGGCCTCGTGGACGCGCATGCCCATGGGCCGCACGGGGTCGATGAATATACGCCGCAGCAGAATTGGGTAAACATGCTCAACCTCGCGATGGGCATCACCACGCGGCACGATCCCTCAAGCAGCGCCTCGACCGTGTTTCCCGCCGTCGAGATGCAGCGCGCGGGGCTAATCGTCGGGCCGCGTTCCTTCTCGACCGGTGAGATCGTCTACGGTGCAAAAGCCGCCGACGTCTATGCGCAGATCGACAGCTATGACGATGCACTCGCGCATGTCCGCCGCCTGAAGGCGCAAGGGGCGCACAGCGTCAAAAACTATAACCAGCCGCGCCGCGAACAGCGCCAGCAGGTCGTTGCTGCCGCGATTGCCGAGAATATGCGTTCGGTGGCGGAGGGCGGTTCGCTGTTCGGGATGGACATGAACCTGGTCGCCGATGGCAATACGACGGTCGAACATAATGTGCCGCTCGATGTCTTTTACGATGACGTGGTGCAGTTTTTCTCGAAATCGAAGGTCGGTTATACCCCAACTTTGGTCGTGACCTATGGCGGCCCCGCAGGCGACCCCTATTGGCGCTCGCGCACCGATGTGTTTGCCCATCCGCTGATGGCAAAACATTATCCGCCGACGCAATTGGCGGCAAACAATGCCCGCCGCGAGATTGCGCCTGAAAGCAATTATGTCGACGATGACGCGGCACGCGAGGCGCACAAGCTGGCCAAGGCTGGCGTGCCAGTCGCTATCGGCGCGCACGGGCAGGAGGCCGGCATCGCCGCGCACTGGGAGCTTTGGTCCTTCGTGCGCGGCGGCATGACCCCAGTCGAGGCGCTGGCGGCGGGGACCATCGAGTCCGCACGGTCATTGGGCTATGACAAGGATGTCGGCTCGATCGAGACAGGCAAGCTTGCCGATCTCGTTATCCTCGACGCCGATCCGAGCGCCGACATCCGCAATTCGGACAAGGTATTGAAAGTGATGATCGGCGGACGGCTGTACGACGCGGCGACGCTCGACGAGGAAGTCACCGGCACCCGCAAGCGCTTGCCTTATTATTGGGAGTGAGGTTGGCAAATGTTGCAATATCCTATCGATGATTTCTACAACGCTTTTCTGTGATCCATTGCGACCGGTCGACTCATTCGAACCGATCGAGCGATCCGCAAACCGGCTGGTCGGGGCGGCGTTTTCGCCGCATCGGCACGATACGTACACTGTCGCTTTGACGATGACTGGGGTGCAGGCGTTCAATTATCGCGGGGCGATGCGACATTCGCTGCCAGGGCAGGTGCTGATCCTCCATCCCGATGAATTACATGATGGCCATAGCTGCGATGACGCCGGGTTCAGCTATCGGGCGGCCTATGTTCCGCCAACGCATATCCAGACAGTGCTTGGAGGCGCGCAGCTGCCGTTTGTCGTCAACGGTGTCTCGACGGAGCCCGCCTTGATCGCGGCAGCCTTCAACATGGTTATGGACTGCGCGGGCGTCGACGGACCCGGTGCTTATGAAGACGCGCTTTACGATCTGGCGCAAGCCATGAACGACGTTGCTGGCAGGGCGGCAACGGTGAAAATCGCCAACCGAACAGCCGTCATGCGGGCGCGCGAATTTCTCGAAACCGCCATCGTTTCCGGTGCGCGCCTCGATCAACTCGAGCGAGTGACCGGCTGTGACCGTTGGCAGCTTTCGCGTGATTTCCGGGCGTTGCTTGGCACCAGCCCTTATCGCTATCTGCAGCACCGCCGGGTCGATCTTGCCAAGCGGCTGCTGCGCGAAGGCGCGACGCTGGCGGACGCAGCCCATGGCGCCGGCTTTGCGGATCAGAGCCATTTTGGCCGCACATTCCGCAAGGCCGTCGGACTCACGCCGAAGCAGTGGCTTCGTTCGGACTTGTTCCGCACGATCATTCTATAACGGTCTTCGGCGGGCAGTTAGCCGAGGTGCCATGACACAGACGATCTTTTCCGACGAGCCGGCAAAGGGCTGGATACCGCCGAGTATCGCTGCCCCCTTTATCTGCATTTTCCTTGTAGCTATCAGCAGCTTGCCGTTCGATTTCGGGCTCCAATATCTCGGCTTCACTGATGCCAAGGGCTCGCCGCGGGGGCCTTTGGGCTTTTGCCTCCTTCTGGCCTCGTTCGTCTCCATGGGGTTTGCGGTATTTGCCTGGGTGCGCTGGGTCGAAAAGAGAAGCCTCGCGAGCATTGGACTTCGCGGAGAACTACGGTCCAAAAAGTTCCTGATCGGACTCGCCTTGGGCATTGCCATGATGGGCGCGATCGTCGCTGCGATAGCACTTGCCGGCGGATATCGTGTCGGCGATCTGTTCCCGGCCTTTGCCAGCCCGGTTGCGCTCGGCTGGATCGCCCTGTTGCTCCTATGCTTCACGGTGCAAGCGAGCATTGAGGAAATCTTTTTCCGCGGCTGGTTGTTTTCAGCCATCATCCGGCGTTGGAACGTGGGCGCCGCCTACATATTAACGGCCGCCGCTTTCACCTTTCTTCACTTCTCACCCGGAATACCGCTGCTGATGCTGGCCATGACCTTCGTCTATTCGATTTTTGCCTGCGCCTGGGTCCGTCGTTCGAATTCGATCTGGGGGGTGATGGGCTGGCACACCGGCTGGAACTGGTTTGGGGGCACCGGTTTTGATGTGCCGATTACGGGTCTGGAGAGCGGTCTGCCTGCTCTGGTCGTAAAACTGACACCTGTCGGACCGGCCTGGCTCAATGGTGCCGGGGAGGGGCCGGAAGGAAGTGTGTTTACGGTTGCCCTGCTGACTGTCGCGAGCCTGAGCCTTCTGTTGCTTGCAAGGTCGCGCGGACGAACAGGGATCGATCCGGAGCTCCAACCATAACAGGCCGCCAGGACGCGGACGGCATTGGGCTCGGCCTATTCGCGCGGTTTTCGCAATTTGCGGACCCGCGCGAATAGCCCCGGGCTGGAAAAAGGCTCGAACATTTCGTCGGGGTTTTCGGGGTCGAGGATTGCATTGTCGGCAATGGCTTTTTCGGCCTCGTCGAGCTCGGGAAGCTCGAGCCGGTCGAGTGACGGGCCGTTGCCCGGCTGGCCTTCAATGATGTCGCGCATCGATGATCCGCCATCGAGCAGCTGGGTCACTTTTTCGGGTGGCAATCCGATATGTTCAGCCAACAGCGACGCGCGCAACGACTTGATATTATCGCAGGCGCTTTCATTGCCCTGCCGGTCGCAATCGACGAAAATATCGCATTCGCTGTCCAGCCCCAGCGAACGGTTGTTCATATTCGCCGAGCCGATACGCAATATCCGGTCGTCGACGATCATCAGCTTGGCGTGGACATAGATGGCTTCGCCGCCTGCGGTCTTGGGAAAATAATAACTGAAACGCCCCTTTTTGTCATGCTCGCCAATGGCACGAACGAGCTGCGCCCGCGCGCCGTCCATGGCCTTTTGCTCCAGCCAGCCATCGGCGGTCTCCGGCCCGACGATGACGATCTCGGGCGGATCGGGTTCGTCCATCCGTTTGGCAATTGCATCGGCAATGCGTGGCGAGGCGAAATACTGGTTTTCGGCGTAGATGAACTTCTTCGCCTTCGCGATTTGTTCGAGAAACAGATTCTGGATTTCGCGGACTTCGCCTGCGCCCTCATATTCGGCGCGGGTGCGGGCGATGCCCATTTCGACAAATTGATATTCGGCCTTGAGGAACTCGGGCCAAGGCGAGGCGGCATCGGCGGGGCAGGGTTGGAGCGGGTCGCCGCCCGCCAGTTCCCAACGCGCACGGCCGAGTTCGGCCAAAGCCGCTGCGGCTTCGCCCTCGACCAGCATCGTGCAGTCGTGCCACGGGCCGTAAAGCTTGCCGTTTGGCCGCTTGCGCCGCAAGTCGCCGTCGAGATGATCGCACGTGTCCCAGCGGTCGGCGGTCATGTCGATGCCGCCGCAGGCCGCCATCTTGTCGTCGATGATAACGATCTTCTGGTGATGGCTGCAGCCGACGGGATGCGCGCCGTCGAGCTTGAAGGTGATCTGCTTGTGCATCGCCCATTTGGCGACATCGACAATCGTCTTGCCGCGCCCCAGCATTTTCAGCGCGCCGATGTTCCATTTGAGCAGCTTGATTTCGAGACCCGTCGTGCGGTCGGCCAGCCAGAGGATGAAGTCGCCCAGCCGCTTGGGCGGATCGCCTTTTTTGCGGCGGCTGCGACTCAGGTCGATTCGCGTGTCAAAATCCCAGCCGATGAGCATGATGCGGTGTTTCGCATTCATCATCGCAGCCTGGATAATCTCGAAATAGTCGGCAGCATCGATGACGGGATGCGCGCGGGTCGCCTTGGCAAAGCGCCAAACCGCGTCGCTTTCGGAAATTTCGGGGTTCATTCGGCCTCCTCCCAATCTTGTATCAGCATAAACGCGCGGGGCGACAAAAAGGCGACTCCACAAATGCGAAAAATGCAGTATAGAACAAAAGATGAACATTGAGTCTGTCTTGCGAAGGGATGCGCTGTCGTCGGTGCTGCAAAAATGTCGGCCCGCAGACGCTGGGGGGCATTTGTCGTTCGGCGCTTCGTCGATCGACCAGCGGTTGCGAGGCAGGCTCCCCCGCGCCGCATTGCATGAAATATTTTCCGCGAAATCCGAGGATACCGCTTCTGCTTCGGCTTTTGCCTTGATGCTGATGCTTCGCTTGGGCGAGGCAGTCAAACCGACATTGTGGATAGCAGAAGAAAAAGTCCGCTTGCTTTCGGGTCGGCTTTACCCCCCCGGCCTGGTTGCGCTTGGCGGCAATCCGGATGCGATGGTGCTGGTGGAAACACGCAATGCGAAGGACGCTTTGCGCGCCAGTGCCGACGCCATCCGTTCTGCGGCGGCAGCGACGGTGATATTGTCGGTATACGGCAATGCACCGTCGGTCGATCTGACCGCTACAAGGCGGTTGATGCTTGCGGCATCGCACGCCGGAGTATTGGCATTGCTGCTGCGTTTCGATGCAAAGCCCGCGCCAAGCGCAGCCTATAGCCGCTGGCAAATCGCTTCCGCGCCATCGCGGCCCTTGGCGGCAAATGCGCCGGGCCACACCGCTTTCGATGTTGCGCTTACCCGCCATCGCGGCGGCGTTGCGCCTTTTGAAATGCGGCTGGAATGGAACCATGACCAACGAACTTTCCGCGAAACGCCGCTATCTTGCGGCCTATCTGCCCTTGCTCCCGGCGGAACGGCTGACGCACCAGAGCGGCAGAGCGCCTGACCCGCCTTATGCGCTGATCGAAAAGAGCAAAGGCGCGCTCATACTGGCGGCCTGCGACGCAAGCGCGCTGTCGCTCGGCCTTGCCCCCGGCCTGCCGCTTGCCGATGCGCGGGCACGTGTGCCGGAACTGACGGTATGCCCGCACGATCCCGATGCCGACCGCGCATTGCTCGACTGGCTGGTCGCTGCCTGCGAGCGCTATACCCCTTTGTGCACTTCACAACCGCCCGCCACGATTATCCTCGACATCACCGGTGCGGAGCATTTTCACGAAGACGAACAGGCTATGGCAGCCGACCTTCGGGGGCGGCTGCAAAGACAAGGTCTCAGCAGCCGGATTGCCCTTGGCGCGACGCCCGACAGCGCTCGTGCGCTGGCACGATTTGCTTGCGACAGCATTCATGATTTGCCGGTCGAAGCGTTGGAGCTTGAACCGAAAGTGCTGACGGCGCTCCGCCGCGCCGGACTTAAAACCATCGGCCATCTAGCCACACGTCCCCGGACCCCGCTGGCAACGCGGTTCGGCAAAACATGCACGTTGAAGCTGGCCCGGCTGCTGGAGGAGGAAGACCCGCACATCACGCCACGCCGCTCTCCGCCTGCCATAACCGTCGAACGCCGCTTCGCCGAACCAATAGCGCATAGCGAGATAATGCTGGCGATATTGTCGGAAATGATGGCAGAGGCCGCTGTCCTGCTTGCCGAGCGCGGCCAGGGCGGACGCCGTTTCGAAGCCAGGCTGTTCCGCAGCGACGGCCATGTTGCCAGCCTTGCCATCGACAGCGGGCTGCCGACACGCGACGCGAAATTGCTCGACCGACTGTTCCGCGAACGCATCGACAGCCTCTCCGACCCGCTCGATCCCGGTTTCGGCTATGACATGATGAGGCTCGATGTGCCCCGCACCGAGCCGCTTGCGCCCGCGCAAGTGGAAATCGACGGCCCGTCCAACCATGAAGGCGATTGGCGCGCCTTGCTCGACCAACTCAGCATTCGCCTTGGCAGCGAACGGGTGCGCTTCTTCCACGCCCGCGAAAGCCATATTCCCGAACGCAGCTTTTTCACCAGGGCAGCGACCGCAAAAATCCCCGATCAGGCATGGCTCGCGCCGGACCCCGAAGACCCACCCATGCGTCCCCTCAACCTGTTCGATCCCCCGCAACCGGTCGAAGTCACCGCCGGTTTCCCCGACGGCGAACCGCGCAGCTTCCGCTGGCGCAGGCAGGTCCACCGCGTCAACCTGGTCGAAGGCCCGGAACGGATTGCCCCCGAATGGTGGCGGCATCTTCGGGGGTATGAGCCGGGCAATAGGAGCCTGAGCCGCGATTATTATCGTGTGGAGGATAAAGAAGGCAGGCGTTTCTGGCTGTTCCGGCATGGTTCCGATCATGGGGCGGATCGACCGAAATGGTATCTCCACGGGGTTTTCGCATGAGCTATGCGGAACTGGTTGCAGCGACCAATTTTTCCTTTTTGCGCGGGGCCTCACAGCCAGCCGACATGGTCAAAGGGGCGCTAGCTTTAGGGCATAATGGTCTGGGGATCGCCGACCGCAATAGCGTTGCGGGTGTTGTGCAGGCTTGGCGCTATCTGAAGGATTTGCGCAAAGAAACGGGAGCGGGACGTGACTTCAAGCTTCTGACCGGCGCGCGGCTTGTCTTTGCGGACAACACCCCGGACATTGTGGCTTATCCAACGGACAGGACGGCTTGGGGGCAGCTCACGCGGATGCTGAGCGCGGGCAATCTGCGGACGGAAAAGGGCAATTGCCTGCTCTATTTTGCCGATCTGCTGAAATATTGCGAGGGGATGGCGCTGATCATATTGCCTCCCTTGGGTCCTCTTGTTTCGGCCGAAGATAATCAACTGCATTCCGCCATGACGATATTGCGCAACCGGTCGCGCAATCTGTGGATCGGTGCCACGATGGACCATCAAGGAAGCGACGCGCGACGACTGGCAGAATTGCGTGTCTCGTCAGCGGCGACAGGCATCCCGCTTGTGGCGGTCAATGACGCGCTTTACGCATCGCCGGAATACAGGCCGCTGCACGATGTGATGACATGCATCCGCGATGGCACCACAATCTCCAAAGCAGGAAAATTATTGCTGGCGAATGCCGAACATTATCTCAAACCGGAATCGGAGATGGAACGCTTGTTTGCCAAAGCGCCGGAAGCCATTGCGGCAATCGATGATGTACTGGCAGCCGTTCATTTCGACCTCGCCCAGCTTGCCTACGAATATCCCCATGAACCGGTACCGCGTGGATACACCCCGCAAGGCTGGCTTGAAACGCTGATCGACCGGAAGGGAAAGAAGCGGTGGCCGCAAGGCCTGCCCGATGGTTTGCAAGAACTGCTGGACAATGAAATCGGAATAATCGGGCGATTGGGTTTTGCTGCTTATTTTCTGACGGTTCACGACATAGTCCGCTTCGCCAATAAGCACGGCATATTGTGTCAGGGCCGGGGATCGGCAGCCAATTCGGCGATCTGCTATGTGCTGGGGATCACTTCCGTCGACCCGGTAAAGCACAGTTTGCTCTTTTCGCGCTTCATGTCGGAAGAGCGGGCCGAACCGCCGGATATCGATGTCGATTTCGAGCATGAGCGTCGAGAGGAGGTCATGCAATATATCTACAAACGCTATGGCCGCCATCGTGCGGGCATTGTCGCCACCGTTATCCATTACCGTCCACGCAGCGCGGTGCGCGAAGTGGGCAAGGCTTTGGGGATGACGGAGGATGTAACCTCGCGGCTGGCGGGGCTTGTATGGGGCAGCTTCGGTAGCAAGCCCGATGAAAGCCGGCTGCGCGAAGCCGGGTTCGATCCCGACAATCCGGAAATTGCACGGCTGAAATCATTGTCGGAACAATTGCTCAATTATCCCCGCCATCTTTCGCAGCATGTCGGCGGTTTCGTGCTGACCGAGGACCGGCTCGACGAGACTGTCCCGATCCACAATGCGGCGATGGAGGATCGCACCTTCATCGAATGGGACAAGGACGATATCGATGCGCTCGGGCTGATGAAGGTCGATGTGCTTTCGCTCGGCATGCTCACCTGCATCCGAAAATCCTATGACATGATTGTCTCGCAGGGCGGACCAAAATTCCGGCTCGATAATGTTCCCGATGAGGACGAGGCAGTCTTCGAGATGCTTTGTGCAGCCGACACCATCGGTGTTTTCCAGGTTGAGAGCCGAGCACAGATGAGCATGCTGCCGCGGCTTCAGCCTCGCGAATTTTACGACATTGCCATCCAGGTCGCGATCGTCCGGCCGGGGCCGATTCAGGGCAATATGGTCCATCCCTATCTCAAACGCAGAGACCTTTTCCGAAGAGGCCAGAAAGCGTTCGAGTTTCCTAAGCCCTCGCCGCCGAACGATCCTGACGAGTTGATAGATGTGCTTGGAAAAACACTTGGCGTGCCGTTGTTTCAGGAGCAGGCAATGAAGCTCGCCATCGTTACGGCGAAATTCACCGATTCAGAGGCAAACGAGCTACGCCGCGCAATGGCGACATTCCGCAATGTCGGGACTATGCACAAATTCGAGGAAAAGCTGGTCGGTGGCATGGTCGCGCGAGGCTATGAACGCGACTTTGCCGAGCGTTGCTACAAACAGATCCAGGGTTTCGGGAGCTATGGCTTTCCCGAAAGCCATGCCATTGCCTTTGCCCGTCTTGCCTGGATTTCGGCCTGGATCAAATGGCATTATCCCGCCATTTTTGCGGCCTCCCTGCTCAACTCGCAGCCGATGGGTTTTTACGCACCGGCGCAGATCGTATCGATGGCAAAGGGGCATGGAGTCCGGATACTTCCTATCGATGTGAATCATAGCGATTGGGACAATGCGGTCGTTCCGGATGCCACGGCATCGACCAAGGAAGGCCTGGCGTTGCGTCTCGGGCTTCGGCAGGTCGATGGTTTTCAAGAGGCTTGGGCGCAAGCGATGACGTCTGCGCGGCCTTTTGTTTCCATCGAGGATCTTGCCCGGCGCGGCAAACTGCCTTCGCGCGCCCTGCATTTGCTGGCGGATGCCGATGCGGTGCGTTCTTTGGGGCACGACCGGCGCGAAGGAGCTTGGGAAGCGCGCCGGACGCCACCGAAGCAATTGCCGTTATTTGCTGCCATGAAGGCGGATGAATTGGGGGAAGAAGAGGAGGCCGGCCTCCCTGCCATGCGGCTGGGCGAGCATATTGCCGCCGATTACCAGACCATCCGCCTGTCGCTCAAAGGCCATCCGATGCAGATCTTGCGGCCGATTTTCAGTGGGGAGGGGGTTAGAAGTTGTGCCGAGATTTCAGCGTCGAAAAACGGTGCCTTGGCGAAAGTCGCTGGCGTCGTGCTGGTGCGGCAGCGACCGGGTGAGGGCAAGGCGATCTTCGTGACGCTGGAGGATGAAACCGGCGTCACCAATGTCATCATGTGGGCGCGGACGTTCAAACGCTTCCGGCTCGCGGTGATGTCGGCGCGGCTGATGGAAGTGCAGGGCGAGGTCCAGCGCAGCCCCGAAGGGGTAGTGCATCTGATGACCCACCGGATCGTCGATCGTACAGTTGAGCTTTCGAAGCTATCTGAGATCGACGAGACCAAACCGATGCTTGCACGCGCAGATGAATTTGCCAATTCCGTACCCGGTCGCCATGTCGATGCGGGTCGGCGACACCCGCGCGACGTGCGGATATTGCCCAAGTCGCGCGACTTTCACTGACGGGTCAGGCGGCGTCCTTGGCGGCGCGGCGGGCTGCCAGTTCTTCGACTGAAGCGGCCCGCATGAAGGGATTGGTCGCGCGTTCGAGGGCGATGGTTGTCGGCACCGTCGCCTCGCCGCGTTCGCGCATTGCTGTGACCTCGTTGACGCGCTCGATCAGCGGCAGATTGCCGGGTTCCACGGTCAGCGCGAAGCGACCGTTCGACAGTGTATATTCGTGCGCGCAGTAGATATCGGTGTCGTCCCCCATTAGTTCCAGCTTACGCATGTTCGTAAACATCTGCTCCGCCGTGCCCTCGAACAGTCGCCCGCAGCCCATCGCGAAGAGGGTGTCGCCGACAAAAGCGGCTTGCTCAGTTGCGAAGTGATAAGCGATATGGCCTGCGGTGTGCGCGGGGACGTCGATCACCTGTGCCTCGACCTGCCCCAGCCGGACAACGTCGCCTTCCTTCACCCGCATATCGAGCGTCGGGATGCGGCCCGCTTCGGCTTCAGGCCCCGTGATCGTGCAGCCGGTCGCCGCCTTGATCTCGGCATTGCCGCCAGTGTGGTCGGGGTGCCAGTGGGTGTTCCAGATTTGCGTGATTTTCCAGCCGCGCAATTCGGCCTCGGCAAGCACGGGCACGGCGACCGCGGGATCGACGACCATCGTTTCACCGCTGTCGGACTCATGCACCAGCCAAACATAGTTATCCGACAGGACAGGGATGCGAACAATCTCCAACGCCATGGCGGTGCTTTCTGCAAATTCGTGCAATTTCAGGTTAGAAGAAAGAAACGGAAAAAGAAATAAGGGATCGATCCGAAATCCACGATTAGCTTTATCAAAGCATTCTTTTTCCTTATTTTCTTATTTCTTTTAGCAAGACAACTACATTAACTTATCTCACCAGCTCCCGACATTGGGCATCGAGGCCCAAGGCTCGGCGGGGTCGAGATGGCCTTCCTGTAGCAGCTCGATTGAGATGCCGTCGGGGGTGCGGACAAACGCCATATGGCCGTCGCGCGGCGGGCGGTTGATGGTGACGCCTGCATCCATCAGCCGCTGGCAGGTCGCGTAAATATCGTCGACGCGATAGGCGAGATGACCGAAATTGCGTCCGCCGTCATAGTCCTCCGCCGGGCTGCCATCGGCGGGCGGCCAGTTGTGGGTGAGTTCGACTTCGGCGACTCCACCCTGTCCGGGGGCCGCCAAGAAGATCAGCGTGAAGCGTCCGGCCTCGTTATCGAAGCGCCGCACCTCTTCCAATCCGAGCAGTTTGAAAAAATCGACCGTTGCATCCGGGTCGGTCACGCGGATCATGCTGTGGAGATATTTCGTCGGCATACTCACTCCGTTCATCGCTATTAAGGCACGGTTCATCGCTCAAGCGTTAGCGACGAGTTGCGCGGGGTCGGCGTGAAATATGGGCCCTGACAGCAACCGGCGCAAGGGGCGTAGAGGGGCTGCGGGTCCGCTTTTCAGGGAATGACGACATGAGTGACGAAATTTCGGAAAATGAGCGGGGCGGCTGGTTCGGAAGGCTGACTGCCAATCAGGGCAAGGCATGGCTGGCGGGTACGGGATTGCTCGCGGCGGGTCTGGTCGTTGGCGGCTATCTGATGGGCGACGGGCTTGTCCGAATGAAGCAGGCCGACCGTGCGGTCACCGTGCGCGGGCTGGCGGAGCGTGACGTGACCGCCGATCTTGCCACCTGGACCATCGCTTATTCGGCCGCTGCCGGAGATTTGCAGAGCGCGCAGGCGAAGGCCGATACCGACACGCGCGCAATCCGCAGCTTTTTCACGTCGCTCGGCTTCGATGCCGATGCGATCCAGCCGACCGGGGCCAATGTCACGCAATATACCAATGACGGCATCACGACATTCACCGTCAAGCAGCGGATGAGCCTGCGCACCACCCACATCAAAAAGGCCGAGGCCGCGGTCAAGCGGCAGTTCGATATCGTCAAGAGCGGCGTGCAGATCGAGGAAGGCTCGGGCATGAGCTATACCTTCACCAAGCTGAATGCGATCAAGCCCGAGATGATCGCGCAGGCGACCAAGGATGCGCGCAAATCCGCCGAGCAGTTCGCCAAAGATTCGGGCACGGGCGTCGGCAGCATCAAGTCGGCGACGCAGGGTTATTTCGAAGTCACTGCGCGTGACGGCGATGCGAGCGGCGGCTGGGGCGTGTCGGACAGCCCTTACAAGAAGGTGCGCGTGGTCACGACGGTCGAATATTATCTCGACTGAGCATCGGCAGGCGGCGGCGTGGGCGATCCGCTCAGCGCCGCCAATTGCCCTTGCGCGCTATTGGCTTGGCGGCTGGTCGGTGCGATGGCGATAACCTGTTCCCATTGCTTGCGGGCGGCATTTTCGTCGCCCGCGGCGATGGCGATATTACCCGCTTCGAGTGCCACTGCCGGGTCGCGGGGCAGAAGCGACGCGGCGGTTTGGATGTAACTTATCGCGTCGGGCAGCTTTTCCATCCGCCGCGCGAGCGTGGCCGAGAGCAGCCATGCTGTGCCATTCTCCGGGCCCAGCGTCCGCGCACTGGCCAACGCCTTTGCGGCATCGTCGGTCTGGCCCAGCGCCACCAGAGTCCGTCCGCGATCGACTTCGATATCGGCGCGCTCGGCATTGTTGGGCGCAGGTGATGCCAGCGCCTTGTCGAGCGCGACCATTGCCTCGGCAGGTTTGTTATCCGCAATCGCGGCATTGCCCGCTTGCGCCCAGAAACGCGCGGCGCGCGGGTCGCTCTTGGCATCCGCGCCTTGCGCTGCCTCAGTCAATATCGGCACCGCTTCAGCAAAGCGAAAGTCGCTGGCAAGTGAGAAGCCGTGGCACGCCTTGGCGAGATAGCCGCCACCCTGCTGGCCCCACAGGCTGGCGTCCATCACCGCCGATGCAGCGTCGGTGCGTGCAAGCGTCAGGCATTCCTCGAACTGGACTTCGTCGAGTGTTGGGAGGGGTTGGGCGGCTATGGGCGCAGCTTGGAGGAGAAAGAGGGGTAAAAACATGGGGAGCCTATCAAATATTATCGTCATCCCGAACTCGTTTCGGGATAACGCACCACCGTCGCCTGTTGTCCTGAAACAAGTTCAGGATGACGAGACTTGGAGTTTGGCCACAATATCGATCAGCAAGGCGATATCCGCGTCACGTGAAAGCCGGTGGTCGCCACCCTTTATCAGCAGCGTCTGCACGTCGGATGAACGGAGTGCATTTGCAAGCTTCAGGCTGGTTTTCCAAGGCACGTCAGGGTCGCTCTGGCCGTGCAGCAGGCGCACCGGGCAATCGATGGCGATTTCGCCGGTCAGACGACGATTATCCTGGCCGGATTGCCAGAAGACTTGCGTGATGACCGTTGGCTCATAGCCATAGTCGCTTGGTCGTTCAATGCGGCCTTTTGTCTGGATGGCGGCCCTGTCGGCATCGTCGAAATCCCAGTCGGTAAAGTCGGGCGCGGCGGCGATGCCGACCATACCAACGACTTGTGAACCCAAAGCCTCGGCCACCAACAACATCAGCCAGCCGCCCATTGAAGAGCCGACGAGGATTATTGGGCCGTCTATGGCATGGCGGATGACCACCAACACATCGTCGCGCCAGATGTCGAGTGTGCCGTCCTCGAACGCCCCCTCGCTTTCGCCACAGCCCGAATAATCGAGCCTCAACATTGCGCGGCCTTCACCCTCGGCCCATGCCGCCAAGGCCTGTGCTTTGCCGCCTTGCATATCGGACATATAGCCGGGAAGGAAGACGACGGTCGGGCCTCGCCCGTGCACATGGCGATAGGCGAGGCGGATGCCGTCTTGCCGCGTCACAAATTCCGGCGGCTTTTCAACCAGCGTCAAATCACCCAATCGACGGTGAGCATCTCGGTCACCGCCTCACCCTTGGCGCGGCGCTGCTCGACCATGATATGGTTGAGCCGCTTCACTGTGTCGCTTGCCGAAGTGATGCACCAGCCGGGAACGACGGCATGCACCAGTGCGCAAAGCCCGCCGTAAATCATCGTCACGCCGAAACGGCCGGCGACGCCGAAATGTTCGAGATAATTTTCGTCAACGCTTTTGGGGTGATCGACAAACAGGCGGCGGAACATGGCTGCTTACTCCTTTGCCGCTCCCATAACGCGATGGTCACTCAAAATCAAAGCCGAAGCCCGATTTCGCCTTGCGGTCCTGCGTGCACATGGTTTTGAGTTCGGTCCATTCGGCGGAGGTCAAGGCAGGTTTGTAATCCTTGCCCTTGACGATGCTCTTTTCGAACGCCTTCTTGCGCTCGCGCGATAGCGGGTGGCTCGACATATAGCCCGTAATGCCTCGGCCTTCCTCGCCACCGCGCGCGCTGCCATCGAGCTGCGAGAGCCGTTCGAAGAAGGAGGCAGTGGCGACCGGCGAGATTGCGGCATTGCCCAGTGCTTTCATCGAATGTGCATCAGCCTCGGCTTCCGAGCCACGGCTATAGCTCATCGCCAGCATATTGTTGACGAGCGCGCCGCTATTGCCATCGACCCCGCCCAGCACCACCGCGAGGCCCATCTGCCGCAGTAGCGCCTGCATCACATGCTTTTCGCGGATATGGCCGATTTCATGCGCGAGCACGCCTGCAACTTCGTCTGGCGAGCGCGCCTGTTTGACGAGGCCGTCGAACAATATGACCTTCCCGCCCGGTAGCGCAATGGCGTTAATCATGTCGATCTTGGCAACTTCGACCTGCAAATCCTGAGGGTTACTGTCGAGCGAGGCGACCAGCTTCTTGAGCGCCGCATCGCCCGCCTTGGTATGACAGAAGCGCCCGCCGAAATCGCCGACCAGCGCGTCGCCGAGCTTCTTGTCCACGCTGGCAGGGATTAGCGGCGCGAGCCATTGCGGGCTGAGCAGGACCACCGCGACGGCGGCGGCACTGACTATAGCAAAGGCAATCGTTGCCTTGCCCAGCCCCAGCCGGTCGACCCAGCCGCCATAGCGGCGGCGCTTTGGCAGCATCGCGGCAAGTTCCGCTGGCACCGGACCCGACAGCATCAGCCGCCAGCCATCTTCGCCTTCCAGCCCGTAGACATCGATATCGCCCTTATGCGCAACATATACGACGTCGGCGAATGCAAACGGGCCATGCCGCCGTTCGGTTTCGAGCAAGAAAAATTGCCCGCCGATTGTCTGCACCTCGACCTTGCGCTTGACCGCGCTTCTGCCGTCATAATGCCAGGCGTCGAAGAAAGTCGGCCCGTTCATATCGCTCCCACATCGAAGGCATCGAGCAGGCCTTCGCCATGTTTCGATACAATGGTGTCGGACTGAGTGAGCTCATCGATATTGATCTCGCCATAGGCTTCCATATGGTCGATGAAAAATTTCCAGTTGCGATAGGGCATGAAGATATAGCCGATCCCCAGCGTGCAGATAATGATCGCCATGTTGGCGAGGAAGAACAATATCCAGTCGGGCGCACGGGCGCGGAATTCGAATTCGAGATTGTGCAGGCGAAGCCCGCCAACCGCCATGCGGAAATATTTGCTGTAAAAGGCAAGCGCGGCGAGCGGCAGGACGATGTAGAGCGCCAAAATCGCAAAAATGAGCAAAATGCCACCAATCGCCATTCCCGAGCCGCTCAGCGCATCGGGTTCGCCTCCGGATGCTGCCATGGCAAAACCGAAAATGGCCGCACCTACGAACACCAAAAAGGGCACGAGGTAGAAGAGCAGATAGCGCTTCATCAACGGCTTCCACTCGGCGGTCGCGACAAAGCGATGCGGGCCGAAGCTCATCGCATTCCAGCGCTCGTTCCAGAGCGAAATCATCGACCAAGGGACCATCAGGAAGATGGGCAGCCAGCCGACGACGCTTTTCCACATGTAGGAAACGCCATAACCGAAGCCCGGATCGTCGCTGCCGCCGCGTATCCCGCGCCAGTATGTCCGGCTTAAACGGTAACGCAGCGCCCGGAAATAGGCGAGCCCGCCGAGGTAGAAGATGAGCGCGAACAGCAGGACGTTGATGGCGATGACGAGGTACACTTCGCCCCGGAAAATCAGTCCGTTGTTAACCAGCTGCACCGCAATCAGCGGCAGGCCCAGCAACATGAAAACCATGACAAACCCGATAAACAGCTCGATCCCGCGCCCGGTCCATTCCAGCCGCTCGTCAATGAAATCGGTTTTGCCCCACAGATATTCGCGCTCGCGCGTGGTCGCCCAGAAACGGTAGATGCCGAGCGTGACGATGGTGAGCAGCAGGTTGGGAAAGGCGATTCCGGCAAATTCCTGCCATGTTCCGTGGAAGCGGAAGGCGCTATGGCGCTGGCTCAGGTCTTCGCTCATTTACTCTTGCCCCCAAATCAATAGCGCAAGTGATGCGCGGAAGGGGCGGGGGATGTCAAGAAACTGTGGTCGAGCGGCTATTCGCTTCGACAGGCAACTACCAAAACCACCGTCACCCTGAACTTGTTTCAGGGTCCATTTCTCCTCTTGGACCGATGGTCTAGGTGGGGGGATGGATGCTGAAACAAGTTCAGCATGACGGTGGTTTTTTAATTCAGCGCTTTACTGGACCGTAACGGTCACCGCGCGGCGGTTCTGTGCCCAGGCGCTTTCGTCCGACCCCAATGCCTGCGGGCGTTCCTTGCCGTAGCTGACGGTCTGGATGCGCGCGGCATCGACACCCAGCGAGGCGAGGTAATTCTTTGCCGAATTGGCGCGGCGTTCACCGAGCGCAAGGTTGTATTCGCGTGTACCGCGTTCGTCGGCATGGCCTTCGACTGTAACCCGCGTATTGGGATAGCGGGCAAGCCATTGCGCTTGCCGCTGCAATGTCGCCTGGTCTTCGGCATCGATATTGAACTTGTCAGTATCGAACAGGATGCGGTCGCCATATTGGCCTACAGTTTGAAGAAAATCTTCCTGGCTGCCCGGGACAATAGCGCCAGTGCCTGCATTGGGATCGGTGGTCGGCTGGCCTTCGGTGCCTTCGGCGACGGGCGGAAGTTCTTCTACCTTTGGCTTGCTGCACCCTGCGATCAACGCTGTTGATGCCAGCAATATTGCGGCCATTTTGACGGTGTTCTTCATCATCTGTTCTCCTTAATCTCTGCCCCGCGGTTATTCCTCAGTCATATAACGCAATTATGGCAATATCGGTCCCCATGCCGGGTCGGAACCGTCGACCGGGGTCGCAAGCTTGCGTTCGTTCGCGCCGGTCAGGTCGACTTGCCAGATACTGGTCTTGCCGCTGCCGCGCGCCGTTCGGAAAAACTGGATGACGCGGCCATTGGGTGCCCAGGTTGGGGCCTCATCCTGCCAGCTATTGGTCAGCAGGCGCTCGCCCGAACCATCGGGGCGCATCGTGCCGACGCGAAAATCGCCCGCAATGCGCGTGAAGGCGATAAGGTCGTTGCGCGGACTCCATTCGGGGGTGGCGTAACGGCCCGAGCCGAAGCTGATGCGGCGCTGGTTGCTGCCATCGGCGTTCATGACATAGATTTGCTGGCTGCCCGAACGGTCGCTTTCGAAAACGATCTGCCGCCCGTCGGGCGAAAAACTACCGCCGATATCGATGCCGGGCGAGCTGGTGAGCTTGACCGGCGTGCCGCTGCCCGTCGCCGAAATCTTGTAGATATCGGTATTGCCCGCGACTGCCATCGAATAAAGGATCGTCTGTCCGTCGGGCGACCAGCGCGGCGCGAAGGTCGGGTTTCGCGACTGCGTAATCAGCCGCTGCCGCCCGGCGTCGATATCATAGACGTAGATGCGCGGATTGCCGTCGACATAGCTCAAATAGAGGATCGACTTGTAATTCGGCGAGAAGCGCGGGGTGAGCGCGGTCGACTGGCCGTTGGTGATGAAGCGATGGTTCGCGCCGTCCGAATCCATGATCGCAAGGCGCTTGACGCGCTTACCCTTGGGGCCGGTCTCGGCGATATAGGCGATGCGGCTGTCGAAGAAGGGCAGTTCGCCGGTGAGCTTGGAGTAAATCGCGTCGGCGCATTTGTGCGCCGCCCGCCGCCATTCGCGCGGGGGGACGTTGAAACCCAGCCGCGTGGTTTCGTTGCCGAAGCCGACATCGTAAAGATAGCAGCCGACGGTGAGATTGCCATCGCCACCGATGCGGACAAAGCCCTGCACCAGTTGCTCGACGGGGCGGGCCTTCCATTCGGCAAAGGCAGGCGCGGTGACTTCGCCCAAGGTGATTGCGCGCAGACCGTTCGGTCCTTGTGTTGTAAACACGCCTGAGGCGCGCAAGTCTGACGAAATCACTTCGGCGATCTGGCGGCCCAAGGCGGTGCTGTTGCCCGCAGGTGTATCGGCAGGGGCAGGCGCGACCAGAGCGGGCACGGCGATCGAGCGCGTTTTGGCAGTATCGAACTCGACCAGCTCGGGCTCGTCTGCAGCCTGTGTAGGGATTGCAGGAGGCGCGACTGTTTGCGCTAGCGCCGCCAGCGGCAGCAGCAGCGCAAACAGAGCGGCGATGAGTGATTGTAGCGACATGTTCATTCCTTATCCCGTAGCGCGCAGGCGCAGCGCGTGGTTTTTCCAGACATCATAATAATCGGAATCGAGGCCTTCATAAGGCGATGCGGCGCGCACGGCCTGCAATATGCAGTCCTTTAACGGTCCCGCCTGCGGCTGGTTGCTTTCGTTGACGCCGACCTGCTTGTCGAAACGAACCGAGTTCAAATTTCCGGAGGAATCGAGGCTGAGCGTGACGAAAGTCTCGATCTTGTTGATGTCGACGCCCGACGGCGCGCAGGCGCGAACGCGGCTGCGGATCTGGCCAGCAAGGCTGACGCTGACCGAACGACGGACCTCGGCGGCGGTTTTGGCGGCAGGCGTGCCGATGGCTTTGCCCGCTCCGGGTGCCTTGCCTGCTGCATTGACCGCATCCTCGAAGCTTTTGCTGAAGCCCGGCGAGCGTGGCGCTGCCGCTTTGGCCGTTTTGGCTGGCGGCTGCTTCTGAACGATCTTCTTCGGTGCAGTCTTGGCAGGTGGCGGAGGCACGTCGCGTTTGACCGGACGCTCGACTGCCTTGGGCTGGTCGCGCTCGAGCTTCATCACCGGCGTTGGCGTGGGTTCGACCGGCTCGCTTTCGGCGGGGGCGGGCGGCGCGGATTCTTCCTGGATGGCATCAGGCGCGGTCGAGACATCGGCGATCTCACCCACCAGCGAAACCGAAATCGCTTCGGGCTTTGTCAGGCGGTCGGACGAGATGAACAGGCCGAGCACCATAGCGCCCAGCAAAACCGCGTGGCCGCCAATCGCCGCCCCTAGTCCCAGTTTCTCTGCCCGGTCCATCGCCATATAGCTAGTTTTCGTTCCCTGAACCTTGCGTGACCAGGCTCACGCTGTTAAGTCCTGCGCGGTTCAATTCGCCCATCACGCGCATCATCTTGCCATAGCTGATTTTGGTGTCACCGCGCAGCATGATCTGGCGTGGATTGTCGGCATCTTGCGCGGCAGCGATCTCTTCGAGCCGTGCCGGTAGTTCGGATGGCGACACCTGCGTGCCGTCAATAAAGGTTGCGCCGCTTTCATCGATGGCAATCTCGACCGGCTCGTTCTTCTGATCAAGTGCATTCGCACGGCTTTCGGGCAGCTCGACCGGAACCCCGGTGACGAGCAACGGCGCAGTGACCATGAAGATGATCAGCAGCACGAGCATCACGTCGACCAACGGCGTGACGTTGATCTCGGCCATCGGCGCGCGGCGATGCGCACGTCTCGAACGGTGGCCGCCGCCGGAATTGAGGTTCATCGCCATTGAATCCTCCCCATTCTTTGAATGGGGAGGGGGACCACCCGCAGGGTGGTGGAGGGGTATTTGAAGGGCAGAGGATACCCCTCCACCATCTTCGATGGTCCCCCTCCCCAAGCAAGCTTGGGGAGGATCTGAGCCGCCACGCTCATACTTCCCGCTCCAGCTCGCGGCTCAGCGTGCCGTGGAAACCGTCGGCAAAGCGGCCCATGCGCGCTTCATACTGGTTCAGCCGGTGCGAGAAGCGGTTATAGGCGATAACTGCGGGAATGGCCGCGAACAGGCCGATGGCGGTCGCGAACAGCGCCTCGGCAATGCCTGGCGCTACAACCGCGAGCGAGCTATTCTGCTCGGCGGCAATCGCGGCGAAACTGCGCATGATGCCCCAGACAGTCCCGAACAGCCCGACAAAGGGCGCGACCGAGCCGGTGGTGGCAAGGAAGTTCAGCCGGTTGGCCAGCTTGTCCGCCTCTGCCGCGATCGTGGCGTCCATCGCCGTGGCCAGCCGTTCGCGCGTGCCTGCGCGGTCGATGCTCTTGCCATTGGTCGAGCGCCGCCATTCGGCAACGCCAGCAGCAAAGACGCGCGCGACGGGCAGTTCGCTCTTGCCATAGCCACCGTAAAAGCCGTCGATATCGTTGCTCGCCCAGAAATCGCGTTCGAACTTGTCGCTCTCGCGGTTGATCCGGCCGATTTTCAGCATGAAGCTGAAAATGATCGTCCACGCCCAGATGCTTGCGAGCGAAAGGCCGATGATCACTGCCTTCACCACCCAGTCGGCTTGCAAGAACAGTTCGATAGGGGAAAAACTAGCGCCTTGCGTTGCGATAAGCAGGTCCATGATTATCCTTATTCTGCGGTTCGGTTGATGACCGGCTGGAACGCCGCGACCCATATAGCGGGCTGTCGGCGCGGTTTGCCGTCGGGAGAGACAAAGGCGGCGGTGACCCGAGCCTCGGTGAGTATTTCGCCATCGCGCATGACTGTCTGATGAATATCGCAACTCGCCGCGCGGACCGCTTCGACCGTGCTGATGACGAGCAACGCATCGTCGAACTTGGCGGGGCGGCGGTATTTGATGTTCAGTTCGGTGACGGCATAAGCGCCTTGCCCCGCCTCCTGCACCACGCGCTGGTCGATGCCGACGCGCGCCAGCATGTCAGACCGTGCCCGCTCCATGAAATGCAGGTAGCGCGCATGGTAAACGACGCCGGAAAAATCGGTGTCCTCGAAATAGACCCGCACCGCGAACAGGTGCTGTGTGCCGTCAAAATGGCCTTGATAGGGGGTGGGGACCGACATCGGCCAACGGCTTACCGCAAGGATTCCGCGACCGGAAGGGGGCGACGCGAATAAAAATTCGATTCGTCGCAGCTATTTGTCGAACAGTCCGTCCTGCGCTCCGGCCGGCGGGTTGAGGCCAAGATGCTTCCATCCGCCTGCATTAAGGCACCGGCCGCGCCCGGTGCGGGCGATCAGGCCGAGTTGGAGGAGGAATGGCTCGACGACATCCTCGATGGTGTCGCGCGGTTCGGACAGGCCCGCCGCCAGCGCCTCGACGCCCACCGGACCGCCGCGATAGATGTCGGCGATCATGTGCAGATAGCGCCGGTCCATCGCATCGAGGCCAAGCGCATCGACCTCGAGCCGGTTCAATGCGGCGTCGGCGATCTTGGCAGTAACCGTCGTTTCGCCTGCGACATTGGCAAAGTCGCGCACCCGGCGCAGCAAGCGTCCGGCGATCCGCGGCGTGCCACGCGAGCGCTTGGCTACCTCATGTGCGCCATCGGGCGCGATATCGAGATCCAGCAACCGCGCGGCGCGGGTGACGACGAGTTCGAGTTCGGAATGCGTGTAGAAATTGAGCCGCACCGGAATACCAAAGCGGTCGCGCAGCGGCGTGGTCAGCAACCCCTGCCGCGTGGTCGCGCCGACCAGCGTAAAGGCAGGCAAATCGATACGCACCGAACGCGCCGACGGCCCCTCGCCGATCATGATATCGAGCGCGCGGTCCTCCATCGCGGGGTAGAGGATTTCCTCGACGACGGGGCTAAGGCGGTGGATCTCGTCGATGAAAAGGACGTCGCCATCTTCGAGATTGGTGAGGAGTGCTGCAAGGTCGCCCGACTTGGCGATGACGGGCCCGGACGTTGCGCGGAACCCGACACCCATTTCCTTGGCAACAATCTGCGCCAGCGTGGTCTTGCCAAGCCCCGGCGGCCCGAAAAACAGCACATGGTCGAGCGCCTGTCCGCGTCCCTTGGCGGCCTCGATAAACACGCGCAAATTATCGCGTGCTGCTGCCTGGCCGATAAACTCGGCCAGCGCTTTTGGGCGCAGCGCGGCGTCGACATCCTCGGGGCGTTTGTCCGGAGTGGTAAGGCGGTCGTCGGTCAATGTCACTGCGCCAACGCCGTCATCAGTTCGTCGACAGAAATTCCAGCCTGCCGCAAAATCCCGGTTAACGTCCCTTTTTTCACCTCCTTGTGATCTGGTACAATACAGATTTTGCCGTCCCGTCGCAGTTTGACGTGACTGCCTCTTTGGCTTGCTACAACAAAGCCAAGTCGTTCCAATGCACGTATGACCTCGCGCCCCGAAACCGATGGAAGTTTAGGCATGTTCGAGAATTGTAAGTGTCGTTACCAGAGGTGGACCTGACAGCGTAATGTCTTCGTCTTCGAGATAAAGTTCGACCGCTTCTTTAAGGTTCGCCAGCGCTTCTTCAACCGTATCCCCTTGCGTAGTGGTGCCGGTTTCCGGGTTGAAAGCGACGTAACCGCCTTCTTCCGCCGGATTCAAAACTGCTGTAATTTGCATTATGATTTCCTTTCACGTGCATCATACGCTGCCGTTCAACGCATAGCGAGTCGCTAGCCCGTCACCTCATCGAAGGTGCCGACATAATTCTCCCGCGTGGCCAGCCCGTCCATCTCGTCGTCCATCGCCTGATAGCGGTCGGCGAAGCGGCGCTTGAACTCCTCGTAAGCCTCGCGGCTCTCCCAGCGGTCGTGGCTCAGATATTTGCCCGGATGCTCCTTGTCGCGCAGCAGCCACGTGCCGAGGAAGCCCTCTGCCTCCTCGAACAGGTCGACCCACGGCCCTTTGCTGCCATAAGCGCGCTCGAACGCTGGCCGATTGGCTTCGGGCACATGAAATTCCCAGACCACCGAAAAGCTCATTATGCTCCCTCAATCCGTTGGATGTTCGATGCCGTCGCCGATGATGGCGACCCAATCATGCTTGCGGTCCTCCCATACCGAGTAATGCGGCGCGGGAAAGTCCTTGTCGGCGAACCCACCTACGGCAATGGCGAACAATTCGCGATAGGGGCGGGCATGATACCAGAGCGTCGAGCCGCAGTTGGGGCAGAAATGGAAACTGGCCGCATTGCCGCTGTCGCCGATATGCTCATAGACCTTATGCTCGCCGCTGACCGTCACCGCGTCGCCCGCAAACCGCGCCTGAAAAGCGAAAGCCGACCCACTGCGTTTCTGGCAGTCATAGCAATGGCAGACCGAGACACGGACCGGCTCACCGGTGCAGGTAGCTGAAAGCCGACCGCAGCGGCAGGTGGCGGTTCTGTCGCTTGTCACGCGGCCAACTTCCCCACTCCGTCACCCTGAACTTGTTTCAGGGTCCATTTTGCAGCTATGCCCCACCGATGAAACAGGAAAAGCAACCTTGCGTGTATATCCTTGCAAGCAAGCTCTATGGCTCGCTGTATATCGGCGTTACCTCTGACCTTCTGAAGCGAATGTCGCAACATCGGGGAAGGCTTATGGGCGGACACACTTCCAAATATTCGATATTTCGCCTCGTGCATTTTGAACTCTTCAGCACAATGGAGGCCGCAATCGCGCGTGAGAAGCAATTGAAGAGATGGCACCGGCAATGGAAGATCAATCTTATCAATGCGGAAAACCCGCATTGGGTTGATCTTGCGGTGGGATTGGGTTTGCCGCCGATAGGTAAAGCCGGACCTGACGATGGACCCTGAAACAAGTTCAGGGTGACGGCAGTGATGGATTGATGGGAGACGGGTCACCGCGAAGCCTTCTTCAACGCCAGCCGAACCAGCGCATCCAAAGTCGCATCCGGCCCGAGTTCCTCGACCGCCTGCGCCACTGCGCTCCCTGCCTCGCCGGGCTTGAAGCCGAGGCCGGTCAGTGCCGACATCGCGTCGCTGGCGTGGCTTCCGCTCGCAGCCACCATCAGCTTTGCGCCGCCGCCGATGCCGGCCAGCGCGCCGACCTTGTCTTTCAGTTCGTTGACGATCCGGCTGGCGAGTTTCGGGCCGACGCCGTTGGCGCGCGCCACCATCGCCGCGTCGCCGCTTCCGATGGCGAGTGCCAGATCTGCGGGTTCGATTGCAGAGAGAATAGCCAGCCCGACCTTGCCGCCGACACCCTGCACATTGGTCAGCAGGCGGAACCAGTCGCGTTCCTCGCGGGTGGCAAAGCCGATGAGGCGCATGTCGGTTTCGCTGACCTGCATTTCGGTGAAAACCGTGGCGAAATCATCCGCCTTGCCCAGCGCCGCCAATGTCCGCGCGCTCGCCTGCACCAGATAGCCGACGCCGTTCACGTCGATCACCAGATGGTCGATCCCCGTCTCGTCGATGCGGCCATAAAGCTTTGCGATCATGGGCCATGTCCATAACGCCTCACTTGGCGCTTGTCGAAACTCTTTTTCCTGTTTTGTTCCGAGGGATTTTTCGTTTCATAAAAGGCTAGAAGGGAAAAAGACAAAAAAGAGGGCAAGCACAGCCCATCGTCCTTTTTATCTTTTTCCCTTCTAGCCTTTTATGAAACCTATCGACACCTGCGGCGCTTAGCCACGGATATGATGCGCGTGTGTTATCGCCACGGCCAGCGCATCCGCCGCGTCCTCGCCCGCCAGTTTCAGGCCTGGCATAAGCACGCGGAGCATGGCGGCGATTTGGGCCTTATCGGCTTTGCCGGTACCGACCACCGATTTCTTCACCAGCCGTGCGGCATATTCGGTGACTACCACCCGCGCCCTTGCCGCGCCCAGCAGCACGACCCCGCGTGCCTGGCCAAGTTTGAGCGTCGATTGCGCGTTCTTGTTGACGAACACCTCCTCGACCGCAACTGCGTCGGGCTTGAAGGTTTCGATCACGGCTGAGAGCTTGGCGTCGATAATCAGCAGCCGGTTGGCCAGCGGCAGTTTCGCGTCGGTGTCGATCTCGCCATTGTCGATATGCGAAAGGCGGTTGCCTTCCTTGCGGATGACGCCCCAGCCGGTGGTGCCAAGGCCGGGGTCTAAGCCAAGGATGATCACCAAATCCTCCCTGGAACGGGGAGGGGGACCACCCGAAGGGTGGTGGAGGGGGATCGAGGTAGCGAGCGTTGCGTGAGGCGGAGGACCCCCTCCGTCAGCACTGCGTGCTGCCACCTCCCCGGCTCGGGGAGGATTAAGTTGATCATCCCAGCTTTGCCATCACCTCGTCGGAAACATCGTAATTGCCCCAGACGGTCTGGACATCGTCATCGTCCTCGAGCGCGTCGATCATCTTGAGCAAGGTCGCGGCATTGGCCTCATCGACCTCGACCAGCAATTGCGGCTTCCACGCGAGCTTCGCGCTTTCCGCTTCGCCAAGCGTTGCTTCCAACGCCTTGGCGACTTCGTGCAGGCCGTCCATCGCGGTCCAGATGCTGTGCTCGTCCTCGCCCGATTCCACATCTTCGGCCCCGGCCTCAAGCGCAGCCTCGAACACCGCATCGGCATCGCCCGCCTTGGCCGGATAGGTGATCAGCCCCATGCGGTCGAAACCGTGGCTGACCGCGCCCGATGCGCCGAGATTGCCGCCGTTTTTGCTGAACGCGGTGCGGACGTTGGTCGCGGTGCGATTGCGGTTGTCGGTCAGCGCCTCGACGATGACCGCGACGCCGCCGGGGCCATAGCCTTCGTAGCGCATTTCCTCATAATCTTCGCCACCCGCTGCCGATGCCTTGTCAATGGCACGCTGGATATTGTCCTTGGGCATCGACTGCGCCTTGGCCGCATTGACCGCGAGCCGCAGCCGCGGGTTCATGTCGGGGTCGGGCATGCCCATCTTCGCCGCAACGGTGATTTCGCGGCTGAGCTTGGAAAATTGCGCCGAGCGCTTCTTGTCCTGCGCCCCTTTACGATGCTGGATATTCTTGAACTTGCTATGGCCTGCCATGGCTCTTTTCTTTTCGGGCTGGAGTGAATTGAAGGCGCGCCCTTACATCAGCGATGCGTCTTTCGGCAAGCCGTCTGCGTCACCCCAGCTTGACCGCCGTCCCCGACGCCGTGACCATCAGCATCGAGCCTTCCTTGCCGAGCACTTCATAATCGAGGTCGATGCCGATGACGCCGTCGGCGCCGAGGTTGCGGGCTTCTTCGGCGAGTTCGGCCAGTGCGGTCTGGCGGGCATCGCGCAGGCTGTTCTCATATGCGCCCGAACGCCCGCCGACGATGTCGCGGATGCCGGCGAACAGATCCTTGAAGATATTCGCGCCGACAATGACTTCGCCTGTTACCACGCCGAGATATTGGCGGACGGGCTGGCCTTCGATGGTGGAGGTGGTTGTTAGAAGCATGGCTTTACCCTTTCAGTTCTCGTCATGCTGAACTTGTTTCAGCATCCATCTATCCGTCAAGCCCGGTTTTGGCTGCCCGATGGACCCTGAAACAAGTTCAGGGTGACGGCAATGGGCAAGGGTGGAATGCTAGGCCAGACCCAGCGCCGATTTGTAAGTGTCGAGCACTGCCTCCATCTCCATCCGGTCGTCGTTGCTCATTTTGCGCAGGCGCACGATCTGGCGCATGATCTTGGCGTCATAGCCCTGGCTCTTGGCTTCCGAATAGACGTCGCGAATGTCGTCGGCGATGCCCTTTTTTTCTTCTTCGAGGCGCTCGATGCGCTCGATGAAAAGACGCAGTTGATCGGCGGCGATATTGCCTTCGGCCATGATATTCTCCTGTTGTGTTGGGTGAGGCGATCAGCCCCGAATCAGATTTGCACCCGCTTAGTGCGACGGCGCATTCTTGACCACGCTTTCCTTCATCCGTTGAAGCTGTTCGGGCGTTGCCTCGCTCTGATATTTCGCCTTCCATTCGGGGGCGGGCATCCCGTGGATCAGCTCGCGGGCTTCGTCCTTGGTCAGCGTCCCATCCGCCTCCATCACCCAGTCGGCAAGGCAGTTGCGGCAGAAGCCGGCGAGGCCCATCAGGTCGATATTTTCGGCGTCGTGGCGGTGCTGCAAATGCGCGACCAGGCGACGGAAGGCGGCGGCTGCGGCGGCGTCTGAAATTTGCTTGTCATCATGCATAGCTATGCGCCCTTCCCGTTACTCGTCTGCGCCGTTATGGGGAGGGCCACGAACTAAATCCAGCGCGGAGAGCCAGCCAACATGCAATATCACAAGCCGCGCATGCGCAAGGTCCGTATCCTCGCCACATTGGGTCCGGCGAGCGATACGCCGGAGATGATCGAAAAGCTGTTCCGCAGCGGTGCCGATGCGTTCCGCGTCAATATGAGTCATGGCGAACAAGCGGCAAAAGCAACGCTCATCGCCAATATCCGCGCGCTCGAAAAGGTCTATAACCGGCCGACGACGATCCTGGTCGATCTGCAAGGCCCCAAGCTTCGCGTCGGCAATTTTGCGGGTGGCAAGGTCGAACTCAAGACCGGCGCTTCGTTCCGGCTCGATACCGACAAGAAAGCGGGCGATGCCAAGCGTGCCCACTTGCCCCATCCCGAAATTTTCGCGGCGCTGGAAATCGGCGCGCGGTTGCTGCTCGACGACGGCAAGTTGGTGCTGCGCGTCACCGACATCGGACCCGACCATATCGACACGAAAATCGAGGTCGGCGGGATGCTGTCGGATCGCAAGGGCCTGAACGTACCCGATGTCGTGGTGCCGATTGCCGCGCTCACCGAAAAGGACCGGTCGGACCTCGCCTTTGCGCTCGAACAGGGGGTCGACTGGATTGCCATGTCCTTCGTGCAGCGGCCAGAGGACGTGGCCGAGGGCAAGAAGCTGATCGGCAACAAGGCGGCGTTGCTCGCCAAGATCGAGAAGCCTGCAGCCATCGGCCGTCTGGAGGAAATACTCGAGCTGGCAGACGGCGTGATGGTTGCGCGAGGCGATTTGGGCGTCGAATTGCCGCCCGAACAGGTGCCGCCGTTGCAGAAGAAGATCGTTTCGACCGCGCGGCAGATGGGTAAGCCCGTAGTGGTTGCGACGCAAATGCTCGAATCGATGATTGTCTCGCCTTCGCCCACTCGTGCCGAGGTTTCGGACGTGGCGACAGCGATTTACGACGGTGCCGATGCGGTGATGCTATCGGCTGAAACTGCAGCGGGGGCATGGCCCATAGAGGCGGTATCGATCATGGACCGGATCGCGCAAGAGGTCGAAAGTGACCCGGATTTCTTCAAACGAATCCACTTCACGGAAACACCCGCAGACGCCACCACCGCCGATGCCTTGGCCGAAGCGAGCGGCAAGATTGCCGATACCGTCGATACCAGCGCCATTGTCTGCTTCACTTCGTCGGGTTCAACCGCGAGGCGCATTTCCCGCGAGCGTCCGTCGGTGCCATTGCTCGTTCTTACGGCGAGTATGGAAACGGCTCGGCGGTTGGGACTGCTCTGGGGTGCCTTTGCCGTGCGCACCAAGGATATTGGTTCGTTCGAGGAAATGGTCGCCAAGGGCAAGCGTATGGCCTTGCGCTATCATCTCGGGCAAGCGGGCGCGCGGATCATCATCATGGCGGGCGTGCCGTTCGGGACGCCCGGGTCCACCAACGTGCTCCACATCGTCCGGCTGACAGGGGACGAGTTGAAAGGGCATTAGTTCCTAACGTCATGTAACCAACAGTTCCTCTTGGACGAATCCCCCTCTGGTAACCACGCCGATTGGGGGGCGAACTATGCAAAGTGCCACAGGGAAATGGACATCCATCATGGCGATTGGAATTGCCGTCAGTCCGATGCCAGCGGTAGCACAGAACGAACTGGGGGCCTTTCCCGATTGGCAAAGTGCGTCGCAAATGACGATCGATCTTGTTATTCCCCTTGGTCGCGCCACGACGAATAAGGCGCAAAATGCGCCACGGTTGCAACTGGGGATGGCGTATTATCCGCGCTCCGGGTCCAAAGGCTCGGAATATGATTTAGTTCGTCAGCGCGAAAAACGGACCAGCACCATCGGCTTTACGTTGGATGGCAATGCCGCATGGATGCTCAATGGCAAACCACTTGCCGCACCGGGCCGTAAAGCATCGCTCAATACGATTGAAACTGTCGGCGTCGTGATCGGTGGACTAGCGTTGGTTGTCGGCGGTTTGGTTTTATACGGTGATTCAGTAATCGACAACGAAGATAACTAGCGCTCGCCGTCCTGTGCGTTCTTGTTCGAACTTGGCGGCATTAGAAGCGGCTCGCCATCATCGGGCAACAGCAGCGATGAATCGCCATAAGAGTAAAAGCGATACTCTTCGGCAATCGCGTGTCGGTAAGCCGCTCGCATCGTCTCGCGCCCCATCAGCGCGCTGACGAGCATGAACAAAGTCGATTTTGGCAAATGGAAATTGGTCATCAGGCCGTCGATCGCGCTGAAGCGATAGCCCGGCGTGATGAAGATGTCGGTATCGCCCTCGAAGGGCTGAATCACGCCATCTCCATCGGCTGCACTTTCGACAAGGCGGAGCGATGTCGTGCCGACCGCGATCAGTCGTCCGCCCGCTTTTTTGATCTTATTCAACCGCGCGGCGGTCTCGGTATCGATGCGCCCCCATTCGCTGTGCATTTTGTGGTCGTCGGTGTCGCCTGCCTTGACCGGTAGGAAAGTGCCCGCGCCGACATGCAGCGTCAGCGTGGCCGTTTCGATGCCTGCGCCGGCAATCGCTGCCATGAGTTCGGGCGTGAAATGCAGTGAGGCGGTCGGGGCGGCGACTGCGCCGTCCTTTTGCGCAAACATGGTCTGGTAATCGCTTCGGTCCTGCGCATCGGTGTTGCGCTTGCCAGCGATATAGGGCGGCAGCGGCATGGTTCCGGCGCGTTCGAGCAAAAGTTCGACCGGCTCTTCGCCCTCGAACGCCAGTGTGAAGCTGCCATCTTCGTGTCGTGCTTCGGCAACTGCCCATACCTCGTGCCCGAAATCGATCCGTTCCCCGACACGGAGGCGTTTGGCGTTGCGAATGAAAGCCTGCCAGCGCCGCAAGTCGATACGTTTGTGCAGCGTTGCACCGATGCTCGCATCTCCGCGGCGGCCCTCGAGCTGCGCCGGGATCACGCGGGTGTCGTTGAAAATCAGGCAGTCGCCTTTGCGCAACAATTTAGGCAAATCACCGACATGGCGGTCGGCGAGAGCGCCATCCCCCGTAACGCACAGCATCCGCGCCGCATCGCGTGGCACTGCCGGGCGTAGCGCGATGCGTTCGGGCGGCAGGTCGAAATCGAAAAGGTCTACGCGCATGTGCGCGCTTAATTGCCCTGCGGCGCGTTCAACTGCTCGACGGTTATCGCCGGATTCTCGAAAGACGGCGCGGGCGCTGCTGCCGGTGTGGCGGGCGGCGGCACATTGTCGGATGCAATCGAAGCCTGAATGATACGGCTCGGGTTCGCTGGCGGCTCGCCGCGTTCGATCGCGTCGACAAACTGCATGCCCGACGTCACCCGCCCGAACGCTGTATATTTATTGTCGAGGCTGAAGCGCGGCTGGAAGCAGATGAAGAACTGGCTGTTGGCAGTATCTGGCTCATTGGTGCGCGCCATCGATACCGTGCCGCGCAAATGCGGGGTCTTGTTGAACTCGGCCTTCAGGTCGGGAAGCTCGGAGCCGCCCTGGCCGGTACCCTTGGGATCGCCCGTCTGCGCCATGAAGCCATCGATCACACGGTGGAAGATAACGCCATTGTAAAAGCCCTGCCGGGTCAGCGTCTTGATGCGTTCGACATGCGCCGGGGCATTGGCCGGAAACATCTGGATGGTAACGCGACCGCCGGTCGAAAGGTCGAGAACAAGCATATCTTCGGGGCCCGGCGCTGCGGGAACTGCGGGCGCGGCCACGGCCTCCTGCGCCGCTGCGTGCGGAATTATTGCAAAAAAGGCGGCCATGAAGGCGATAATCCGGGCCGTAATGCGAAGTCGTGCTGACATGAAAGGCTTTGTCCTGCGTTCTGGGTTGGCGTCCTATTAACGAAGGTCGCTGTCGCTGTCATGAATGATTTTAGGCGATGGAATTCTTGGTCGATTGGTGGTTTGCCGCTGCCTGGCTGCACTGTTGCATAAAGGTGACAGCGGCGAAATATTATTGTCATTAGCCGCCATTTTCTTTGCGCAACCCACGCTTTTGGGCCAAAGCACGGCCAACCCGGAGGGATATCATGCCATTTTGCACGCCACCAATGCGTGCATTTGCATAGGTAAAGCTGGGGAGTCTTAACTGCCATCAGGATGCGGAAAGCCCGCAGAAAATGGCGATATTTATAGGGGCTATACCGTGAAAAAAACACGTATCAGCAATTTGAAATATGCCGCAGCGCCGCTCGCGATCGGCCTCGCGCTCATCTCGACGCCGTCATTCGCGCAAGACGCAGCTGAAGAAGAAGAGCCCGCCGGCGAAATCATCGTTACCGGTTCGCTCATCCAGAACCCCAACCTCGAACAGTCGACGCCGGTCAATGCGACCACCGCCGACGAAATCGACCTTCTCCAATCTAACGTTGCTGAAGAAGTTCTTCGCGAACTTCCCGGCGTCGTCCCAAGCATCGGTTCGGCCGTTAACAACGGTAACGGCGGCGCTTCGTTCGTCGACCTTCGCGGTCTCGGTTCGATCCGCAACATCGTTCTCTTGGACGGCAACCGCATCGCGCCATCGGGTCTGCTCGGTCGCGTCGACTTGAACAACGTCCCGCTGGCCCTCATCGAGCGCGTCGACGCGCTGACCGGCGCAGCCGTGACCACTTATGGTGCCGACGCTATTACCGGTGTTGTCAACTTCATCACCCGCAAGGATTTTGCAGGCCTTGAAGTTTCGGCAGCGACTCAGCTTACCGAAAAGGGCGACGGTCACACGGTCCGCTTCGACGCTACGCTCGGTGCCAATTTCGACGATGGCCGCGGTAATGCCGTGCTGTCGATAGGTTACCAGCAGGCCGACCCCATCTATCAGGGCGACCGCGATTTCTCGAACGTGCAGATCAGCTCCTACACGGGCGGTCCTGCCGGTTCGGGCACTGCGTTCCCGTCGCGCTTCGGCGGCACTCGTCCGCTGACGGCTGGTGTTCCGAACACCACACCGGAATCGATCTTCACCGGTGCCCGGAACCCCGATGGTACCCCGATTTACACTGCCAACCCCGGTGGCGCTGCCAATGGCGGCCTGCGTCAGATAAACGCAGCGGGTCAGGGCGTCGGTACCTTCTCGACCTTCAACTTCAACCCGTTCAACGTCTTCCAGACGCCGTTCGAGCGCTTCAATATCTTTGCCCAGGCAAATTATGAAGTGTCGGATGCGGTAGAAGTTTACACGCGCGGCCTGTTCTCGAAGAATACCGTTGATACCATCATCGCGCCTTCGGGTTCGTTTGGCGGTACCGTCAACATCAACCTGAACAACCCGTTTTTGCCGGCGACACTGCGCAACCAGTTCTGCGCATTCGACGTCAACCCGCGGCCCGACATTTACACGCCGCGTTTCACTCCGGCTGAATGTGCCGCTGCAGCGACCGCGACCGGTCCGAGCGATCCCAACTACCGCGTCATCTCGTCCTCGAGCAGCGGTGCGCTGGTTCCGTTCGACGTCAACAATGATGGCGTCATCTCGGCTGGTGAAGGCTATCGCAACAACCCGTCGGTCACTTTGAACCGTCGCGCTGTTGAAAACGGTCCGCGTATTTCCAACTATGTCACGACGATCTTCGATTATCGCATCGGTGCTCGCGGAGCTATCACCGACAGCATCGACTGGGATGTCAGCGGCTCTTATGGCGAGTCGGAAAATATCCAGACGATCAAGAACTACACGCTTCAGTCGCGCTATCGTCAGGCTACTTTGGTCAACGGCACTTTGGCTAACCCGGTTTGCCAGGATACGTCGAACGGCTGCGTTCCGGTCGATATTTTCAGCACCGTCGGCTACAGCGCCGCGGCGGCCGAATTCCTGAACGAGAATTCGACAACCATCAACCGCACATCGCTGGCACAGGTTCGTGGCACGGTTTCGGGTGACGCCGGCTTCACATCGCCTTGGGCGACTGAATCTGTCGGCTTTGCTATCGGTGGTGAATATCGCAAATATCGCGCTACCCAGGCTTCCGACTTGTTGTCGAAAACCCCGGGCGAACTCGGCGGTGCCGGTGGTGCTGCTCCCGATATCGACGGCCAGTACGACGTCTATGAAGCGTTCGGCGAAATCATCGCACCGATCGTTTCGGAAAAGCCGTTGTTCCACAGCCTGACGCTTGAAGCGGGTATCCGTTATTCGTCTTACAACGTTCCCGGTGCGATCGAGCAGAACAAGACCACCACCTGGAAAGCAGGCGGTAGCTGGGAGCCTGTCGAATCGCTCAAGATTCGCGGTAACTACAGCCGCGCCGTCCGCGCTCCGAACATCGGTGAATTGTTCACGCCGCAGACCGTTGGCCTGACCAACCTCGGTATCGACCCTTGCGCCGGTGCCGCTCCGACGACCAACGCCAATCTGCGGGCAATCTGCCTTGCGCAGGGTGCGCCCGCCGGTTCGATCGGTTCGATCACCAACCCGACTGCGGCTCAGGCCAATATCACCGTTGGCGGTAACCTGAACCTGAAGCCCGAAAAGGCCAATACCTGGACGCTTGGCTTTGTGTTCCAGCCGGAATTCGTTCCTGGCTTCAACATGTCGCTCGATTATTACAACATCAAAATCGAGGACGTCATTGGTACGGCTCTGCCGGGTGACATCATCGCGGCTTGCTTCGGCAGCATCACCGCCGCAAGTGCCGCCAACCCGGATTGCACAAGCATCCGTCGTAACCCGCTCACCGGCGGCCTCGATGGTGACCCTGCGATCACCGGCGGTCTGTTCGGTCCGACCAATAACCTCGGCAAGCTGTTCACCGAAGGTTTCGATCTTTTGGCCAACTGGCGTGGCGATCTCGGCTTTGCCGACCTCAGCCTTGCTTTCGTCGGCAACTGGACGAAGTCGTCGAAGTTCAATGCCAACCCGGCGAACCCGGCATCGCTTAACCGCGAATGCGCTGGATATTATTCGGTGAACTGTTCGTTCACCGGCTCGATCCAGCCGGAATTCCAGACCTCGACCCGTGCGACCTTTGGCGTCGGCGATGTCGACCTGTCGTTCCTGTGGCGCTGGACCGATGCCGTCCAGTTCGAGCCTGCCCAGCTGGAAGCTGATCTTGCAGCGGCGCTGGCTTCTCCGGCTGACTGCCCCGATCCCAACGGTGCAGACCCCGGCGGTTGCTTGGTCGAGCCGGAATTCCGTCGCATTGGTGCCGAACATTATTTCGACGCCACTTTCCGCTGGAATGCGAGCGACAATTTCTCGTTCACCTTCACCATCCAGAACCTGCTGGACAACAAGCCGAAGCTCGTGGGTAACACGATCGGTTCGACCACGTTCAACAGCGGTAACGTCTTCCCGTCGACCTACGACGCGCTGGGCCGCCGCTTCGGTGTGGCTGCCAAGCTGACCTTCTAATCGGGTCAGCCAGCAAGACACAAAAGGGGGCGGGCAGCGATGTCCGCCCCTTTTCTTTTTTTGGCCCTGCTTGACAAATCGGGCCAGGCACCGTTCCAGATATTCCTGTGATCGACCCCGCCCTTCAATCTGCCGCTATGCAGTCGCAGTCCCAAATCGACCAAGGGGTTGGTGACGCTTACGACCATGCAATTGTGGCGCTTGCCTATTCCGCCAACGGTGACTTCTCAAAGGCCGATGCACTTTTCGATCAGGCGCTGAAGCTGGAACCGGGCAACCCTGCCACCTTAACCAGTCTAGCGATTCATTACCGCAACCAGAACCGCAATCGCGACGCCGTGCTTGCCTGCGACGAAGCCATTCAAAACTATCCCGATTATGCCGATGCGTGGCTTGAACGGGGCGCAATACTGGGCGGCGGGGGATCGAGCGAAGCCGCACGCGCCAGTTTTGCCCGGGCCGCCGTCCTAAACCCTTCGCTGGCAGCGGCGCATGCCGGCCTTGCATCGCTCGACGCACGCGAGGGCAATGCCAGCGCCGCACGCGATCACGCGGCACGCGCGTTGGCGATCGATCCCGACAACGCGACCGCAATCAATGCCATGGCGAGCGCCGAACTGTCATCGGGCGACGCGGCAGGAGCGCTGGCTCTGGTGGAACCACTGATCACGCGCCTGCGCGAACCCAGTCTGGAGCGAAGCCTGGCGCACAGCTTCGCGGCTAATGCGCAGGACCGGCTTGGGCATCATGCTACCGCATTTCAGCATTATTCGGCAGCAAATGTCGATTTCACCGCAATCCACGCAGCAGCAGCCGAAGGTGATCTTGACCAGACGAACTTTATCGAAGCATTGACAGCAGGCATCGTCCATGCGGAGTGGCATACTGCTCCGGCCCCGCAACCTGCAAATGCGGCAAAGCAGCATATCTTCCTGATCGGCTACCCCCGCTCCGGCACGACATTGGTAGAGAATATCCTTGCCTCGCTTCCGGGTGTCCATGCCCTTGAGGAACGACCGACGCTCGTCGCGGCAGACACCGATTTCATCGCAGGCAATCGGGCTGAAATCGTTGCCGGACTCCAGCGCTTCTCGATACTCGACAGCGCCGAACTTGAAACATATCGTGCCGCCTATTGGGACAAGGTCGCGGCGTCGGGAGTGGCAGATAGTGCAAGCTGCTTTGTCGATATGGACCCCCTGAAAGCCACGCGCTTGCCTTTCATATCGCGGCTTTTCCCGGATGCGCGCATATTGGTCATGCGGCGCGATCCGCGCGACGTCGTGTGGAGTTGCTTCCGCACCAACTTCGCCATGAGCAGCGGTACGCTCGAATATACGACGCTTGAACGCGCGGCGCGCCATTATGACGCGCTGATGCGCCTGACCGAACTTGCGATGGAGCGACTGCCGCTCAAGTTCCATATCGTGCAATATCACCGGCTGGTGCAGGACTTCGACGCCGAAACACGGAAAATGTGCGGTTTTGCAGGACTGGAATGGACCGAAGAAGTGCGCCGCTTCGACCGCACGGCTGCGAGTCGCGGCGTGACTACGGCAAGCGTCGGACAGGTTACGCGCGGGCTGTACGACGGAACGGGACAGTGGCAACCCTATGCCGAATATCTGGCCCCGGTCCTTCCGATCCTTCAACCCTGGATCGAGAAGTTCGGCTACGGCTCCTGACCTGAGACCAGCGGGAAGGGCAATTCGAGCGATATATTTGCTGTTTCAGCGACGGCCTTCGCCCAGACAAGAACTTTCTCGATCTCGTCGCCATGGGCATCCGCAGCTGCTTTATGCTCGGCCGCACGATCCGCAGTGTCGAAGCTCCCGCCGAACTTGCTGTGCGTGGCAAATGCCGGATGGCCCTGTATGGATTGCTGTGGAACATCCAGACCATAATGACGGCAAGCTGCTGCGAGCATAGCTTCGGGATTTTTCGTAAGCGTCTCGCTATCAAGCGTCGCGATCCGCTCCGCGCCGAACTTGTGCGTTATGCCGTGAAATAGCCGGTGTTGTGCCAGCCAGCCGACGGCGGCCACTTGCAGGTCCGATTGCCGGAAATAATCGCGCGGCTCGAAACCGAGATCGACAATGCCGTCGGTCACCAGCCCTTCCAGCAGCTCGCGGCACCATAAGCGGCACCACAGTCCCTTGCGGGCGACCGAGACCAGAAACACGTCGAGCGGGGCATGGAGCAAAATGGCTTTCGCACCCGGCCGCATGGTCAGCGCCAGCGGCACCAGCGAATTGAACACATTCGATGGCTTCACCACGACGGCCCTGTCCCCGGCAAAAGGCCGCGCCAGCATGTGCAGGCCATGATCGAGCCGTTCCGCGACCGCTGCGGGCGCAGCGCCCCGCCGCCGCCAGCCGACGATATCGTTGAGCAGGACAGGCTCCTTAAGGCCCATCGAAACGCCGGGAAGGTTGAATCCGCGCGCCAGCATTGTGGATGCGCAAAAGGCCGAATGGATGATGAAATGCAGCGGATTGTCGCGGGACACTGCGGCAATTGCGTCGCTGCGGTCCAGTGCAATCACATCTTCGGCAGCGCCCAGATATTCGTCGGTAATGAACGTCGCGGCATCGTGCGCCGCCCGATCGAGGTGGCGAATCTGAAACTGGTCGCGTTCGGCGTCGTAGCGATGGGCGAGATATGCGCCGTCCGCCAGCATTGTCCGCATCTTATTGTCGCTCACCATATCGCAATCCTTGCCGCGCAAAGCTTATGATGGCAAATGATTAGCGATGGCGGGGAGCATCGATACAAATGAAGCGGCAAGGCTGAACAGCGCGGGCATGCAGGCCTTGCGCAGCCAGAGCTTTGCTGCTGCGGAAGGCCTGTTCCTGCAGGCGGTCGTGTGCGACCCGAAGGCGAGCGCGCTTTGGCGCAACGTCGCCGCCGCCCGCCGCGCCGTGGGCAATGACGAAGGAGAATTGCAGGCGCTCGATGCCGCCATCGACATCGACCGGCGCGATTTCATGGCATGGCTGCGCAAGGCCGAATTGCATCAGCGAAAAGGCGAGGCAGCCCAAGCTCTCGCGGCATGGCAGGGCGTGTTGCAGCTGGCGACGCACGCAGGCGAAGTGCCGCCGGAAATCGGTGCGGCCTTGCAGGCAGGCAGCGATTTTGTTGCTGCCTCAATGGCCAGGATTGCCGGTGCAGTCGAAACCGAACTCGAACCTCTGCGGTCGGCAATGGATGAGACCGGGAAGCGCAGGAGCGCGGCATTTGTCGATCTCGCTATGGGCCGACGGCAGGTTTATGCGAACCAGTGCGAGGGCCTGCTCTACCCCTTCCTGCCAGCCGACGAGTTTTTCGACCGCAGGCATTTCGGCTGGATGCCCGAGATCGAGGCTGCCACCGCCGACATCAGGCAGGAGCTCGAAGCATTGCTTGCCGACCCGGGCGAGGCATTGCGGCCCTATGTGCGGATGGATAAGGGGTTGCCTGACAATAAATGGTCGGGCCTCGACCACTCGCTCGACTGGGGCGCATGCTTTCTGTGGGAATATGGCGAGCCCAACCCGCCTGTGCTCGACCGCTGCCCGAAAACAGCGGCGGCGCTGGCGGCGCTGCCATCTGCATCCATTCCCGGCCGGTCGCCAAGCGCATTCTTCTCGATCCTCAAACCCAAAACGCACATTCCCGCGCATACCGGCGTCACCAACACCCGCGCGATCGTCCATCTCCCGCTTATCGTCCCGGCCGCATGCCGGTTTCGCGTAGGCGGAGAGACACGAATATGGCGCGAAGGCGAAGCGTTCGCCTTTGACGACACCATCGAGCATGAAGCCTGGAATGACAGTGACGAGTTGCGCGCGGTCCTTATTTTCGACGTCTGGAACCCGCATCTGACCGATTCGGAACAGGAATTGATCAAGCGCTACTTTGCCGCCGCTGACAGCACGGGATTCAATCCTGCCCGATGATAACGATTGCATTCGACAAACGACATGTACTGACGATTGCGGGCCGCTTTTGGGCGTGATACGTTTTCGCGTTAATTTTCTCGGGGATTTAAAGACTATGCGTCACATCATCACTGCTTTTGCGCTGACTGCTTCGCTTGCGGTTACGCCTTCATTCGCAAATGAAGCCGGCAACAAAACAGCCGCGTCTGATCCGGATCAGGCAATCAAATGCCGCAAGGTCGAAGTCACCGGCTCGCTGGTCAAGAAGGGCAAGGTCTGCAAGACCGTCGCCGAATGGAAACAGATCCAGGCGAACGGCAACCGCACCGCGCGGGCGATCGCCGAGAGCGGTAATATTTGCGCAGGCGGATCTTGCGGTAACGGCAACTGATTAACCGGTAGAGGGGGTGCGGCGTGAAATGGAAACCTGTCCTATCGGCCTTGACCGTCCTTTCGCTAGTCGGTTCCTCATCGGCAGTATTTGCAGGCTCGAACGCGGTTCAGCCAGCGGTTGAAACCCCCGCCGATGCCGATCAACAGGTCAAATGCCGCAAAATACAGGTCACCGGTTCGCTGATCCGTAAAGGCAAGGTCTGCCGCACGCTAGCCGAATGGAAACGGCTGCAACAGAGTGGCAATGATGCCGCACGCCTCATGGCTGGCGAACATGGCTGTTCGGGCGGCGAATGCCGCGGCCTCGAAATTCAGAGTGAGATAGGGCCGCTAATCTCTCCCCGATAGATATGACGATCAGCGTCCGCTGGAAACTCAGGCCTTGAGTACCAGCGCGCCATCGCCTTCGTCGACCTTGACCGTTGCGCCATCGGGAATCTCGCCGCGCAGCAACATGTCGGCCAGCGGGTCCTGCAGATAGCGCTGGATCGCGCGTTTGAGCGGTCTTGCGCCGTAAACTGGGTCGTAGCCGACGCGGCCCAGCCAAGCCTTGGCCTTGGCCGATAGCGAAAGCTCGATTTTGCGGTCAGCGAGCAATTTCTGCACGCGCCTGACCTGAATATCGACAATCGGCGCCATATGCTCTGCCGCGAGACGGTGGAACAGGATGACCTCGTCGAGGCGGTTGAGGAATTCGGGGCGGAAATGGCTGCGGACGATTTCCATGACCTGTGGCTCGACTTCCTTCACATCCTGCCCGTCGTCGAGCCCTGCCAGATACTGGCTACCGAGGTTCGAGGTGAGGATGATGAGCGTATTGGCAAAATCCACCGTGCGGCCTTGTCCGTCGGTGAGGCGGCCGTCGTCGAGTACTTGTAGCAGGATGTTGAAGACATCCGAATGCGCCTTTTCGACCTCGTCGAACAAGACGACCTGATAGGGCCGCCGCCGCACGGCCTCGGTCAGGACGCCGCCTTCTTCGTAGCCGACATAGCCCGGAGGGGCACCGACGAGGCGGGCGACGCTATGCTTTTCCATGAACTCGCTCATGTCGATACGGACCATCGCATTGTCGTCGTCGAACAGGAATGAGGCGAGGGCCTTCGTCAGCTCGGTCTTGCCGACACCGGTGGGGCCGAGGAACAGGAATGAACCCAGCGGCCGGTTGGGGTCTTGCAGGCCGGCGCGGCTGCGGCGAACGGCTTTCGACACTGCCTCGACCGCATCCTTCTGGCCGATCACGCGCGCGCCGATCAATTCTTCCATCTTCAATAGCTTGTCGCGCTCGCCTTCGAGCATCTTGTCGACTGGAATGCCTGTCCAGCGGCTGACGACGCTGGCGATGTCCTGCGCGGTCACTTCCTCGCGCAGCATGGCGTTGCCTGCCGCCGCTTCGGCCTCTTCCAGCTGCTTTTCGAGGCCGGGGATGGTCCCATATTGCAGCTCGCCCGCCTTGGCGAGATCGCCGCCGCGTTGCGCCTGTTCAAGCTCGATCCGCGCCGCGTCCAGTTGCGCCTTGATTGTCGCCTCGGCGGAAATCTTCTCCTTTTCCGCCTGCCATTTCTGGGTCAGTTCGGTTGATTGCTGCTCCAGATTGGCGAGCTCGTTTTCAAGCGTTTTGAGACGGTCCTTCGATGCGGAGTCGCTTTCCTTCTTCAAAGCCTCGCGTTCGATCTGCAACTGCATGATCCGCCGGTCGAGATTTTCAATCTCCTCGGGTTTGGACTCGACTTCCATGCGCAAGCGGCTGGCAGCTTCGTCCATCAGGTCGATCGCCTTGTCGGGCAGGAAACGGTCCGAAATATAACGGTGCGACAGCGTTGCGGCGCTCACCAATGCGCCGTCGGTAATGCGCACGCCGTGGTGCAGCTCGTATTTTTCCTTGATGCCGCGCAGGATCGAGATGGTGTCCTCGACCGTCGGCTCGCCGACAAACACCGGCTGGAACCGCCTTTGCAGTGCAGGATCTTTCTCGACATGCTTCTGATATTCGTCGAGCGTGGTCGCGCCGATGCAGTGCAATTCGCCGCGCGACAAAGCGGGCTTGATAAGGTTGGCCGCATCCATCGCGCCCTCGCCTTTGCCCGCGCCGACCAACGTGTGCATCTCGTCGATAAACAGGACGATATCGCCTTCGGCCTGCTTGACCTCATCGAGCACGCCCTTCAGCCGCTCCTCGAACTCGCCGCGATATTTCGCGCCCGCAATCAGCGCACCCATGTCCAGCGAAAGCAGCTTGCGGCCCTTCAGGCTGTCGGGGACATCGCCATTGGCGATGCGGATGGCGAGCCCCTCGGCAATCGCGGTCTTGCCGACGCCTGCCTCGCCGATCAGCACGGGGTTGTTCTTGGTCCGGCGTGCGAGGATTTGTACGGTGCGGCGGATTTCCTCGTCGCGACCGATGACCGGATCGAGCTTGCCCGCACGCGCAACTTCGGTGAGGTCGCGGGCGAATTTCTTGAGCGCATCATAGCGGTCTTCGGCGCCCGCCGTGTCGGCTGTCCTGCCGCCGGTAAGCTCCTTGATCGCCGCGTTCAGCGCTTCGGGCTTTACGCCTGCAGCGGCCAGCGCCTTGCCCGCTGCAGTGCCCGAAGCAAGCGTCAGAGCCAGCAGGATGGTTTGGACGCTGACATAGCTGTCGCCCGCTTTCTGCGCGACCTGTTCTGCCGAATCGAGCACGCGCACCGCGTCATTGTCGAGCCCCGGCGTCTGCTGTGCACCGCCGCCCGACACCGCCGGAACCTTCGCAAGCGCTGCATCGGTTTCGCGCAAGGCCGCGCCCGCATCGCCACCTGCTGCCTTGATCAGCCCCGATGCCATGCCTTGCTCGTCCTCAAGCAATGCCTTGAGCAAATGCTCCGTCGAGATCCGCTGGTGACTCATGCGGATCGCTACGGTCTGCGCGCTTTGCAGGAAGCCTTTGGCGCGGTCGGTAAATTTTTCGAGATTCATGCCCTCAGTCCATCTTTTTCAAATGCTTCCCCGCTGACGATTTAGGAAGCGTTGGCCAAAGATGTAATGTTGCATTTATGACACACAAGGCATCGCGGCGAATTTACTCGGCGCGATAATTCCGCGCCAACTCGTCGAGCAAATGGACGCCCCAGCCGGTCGCGCCCTTGGGCGCCACCGCATAGCCCTTTTCGCTCCAGTTGACGCCCGCAATATCGAGATGCGCCCAAGGGGTGTCCTTGTCGACAAAGAAACCGATAAAGGTTGCTCCCAGGCTTGCACCCGGGCCGCCGCCTTCAGCGGTATTCTTGATATCGGCAATGTCCGACTTCATGTCTTCCATGTGGTTTTTGTGGAGCGGCATTCTCCACAATTCCTCTCCCGATGCAGTGCCCGCAGCCAGCAGGGCACCTGCAAGCTTGTCGTCACGGCTGAAGAGGCCTGCATATTCGTCCGCGAGTGCGCCAACGATCGAGCCGGTGAGCGTTGCCATATTGACCAGCGCGGCTGGCTTGCGGTTGGCGATCACATATTCATTGGCGTCCGCCAGGACGAGTCGACCTTCGGCGTCCGAATTGAGCATTTCGATCGTTTTGCCGCTCATCGTGCGCACCACATCGCCAGGCCGCTGGGCGTTGCCGTCGGGCATGTTTTCGGCCAGTGCGGCGACACCGACGACGTTCACCTGCGCTTTCGATTTGGCCAGCGACAGGAGCGCGCCGACGACGTTGGCAGCCCCCGACATATCGGCCTTCATCCGCCACATGCCTGCACCGGGCTTCAGCGAAATACCGCCCGAATCGAAGGTAATGCCCTTACCGACGAATGCGAGCGGTGCGCCGTTACCCGCGCCACGATATTCGACCAGCATCAGCCGCGACGGGCGACGCGACCCCTGGCCGACACCGACCAGCGACCCCATACCGAGCTTGCGCATCGCGGACTCGTCGAGCACCTCGATCTTCACATTGGCGGTGTTGCCGAACGCTGCGCGGACGCGCTCGACGAAGGTTTCGGGATAGATGACATTGGCGGGTTCGGTCGCCAGATCGCGTGAAAGGGCGACACCTTCCGCCAATGCCGAATGCCGCGATTTCCAGAGGGATTCTGCGGCTCCGGCGTCGCTCGTGACGATGGTCACCGCATTGGCGGGAGGGGCTTTCCTGTCGACTGTCTTGTAGCGGTCGAAGCGATATTGACCGAGTGCATAACCGAGCGCCGCAGCGGCGGCTTCTTCGCTGGACAGGCCGCCCGCAATGCTGACCGCTTGTGCCTCGTCCTTCAATTCCTGTGCCGCCTTGCCGGCGGCGTTGCGGACATTGGCGATGCGGTCGCCTTCGGTGCCGGTGCCGGTCAGCAGGATTCGCGAATAGCCGCCGATGCCACGCAACGACAATGTGCTGCCTTCCTTGCCCTCATATTTCGCCGCGGCGATGGCAGCGTCGATCGCCTGCTTTGTGCCTGCATCGAGCGCGCCTGCCGGCAGCGTCGCGTCGCGCATGACAATCACCATTGCCCCGCTGGCGGGGGTGGTTCCGGAAAAAGCAATAGGGCGCGTGCTGGAGTTACCTACGGTGGCAGGCGCAATGCCCGAGCCGACGGTAACGTTCTGCGCGAATCCCGGCGAAATGGCGGCGGTGGCAAGTGCAAGCGCAATAAGGGTGCGACGCATGGAGGGACTATCCTTTCCTATATTCTTCATTATGCGTGTCTTTTAGGCAAGCGGACCGACGTTACAAGGTTACGCAGCACCGGAGAGCGAAGAAATGCGGAAATTTTTGTGGGCGCTTCTGGCGCTCATGGGGCTGGTTGCAGCGGGCGGGCTGGTTTGGGAGCCGCTGGTTGCGCGCGAACAGACTGCCCCGGCCACCCGCCAATATGATGTCGAGATTGCCCGTGATGCCTTCGGCGTTCCGCACATCAACGGCAAGACCGATGCCGACGCCGCCTACGGCCTCGCTTACGCCCATGCCGAGGACGATTTTTCAACCATCGAAGAAGTCGTGGCGATGACCCGCGGGCGTTACGGCGCGATTGCAGGGTCGGAGGGCGCGCAGGTCGATTATGTCTTCCACCTGCTCGGTGTCCGCAAAACCGCTGAGCGCGATTATGCCAGCATCCCCGCCGATGTCCGTGCGGTTGCGGAGGGCTATGCCGCCGGGCTCAACCATTATGCCGAAAAGCATCCGCAGGAAGTGCGGTTGTCCAAACTGTTTCCGGTGAACGGGCAGGATATCGTCACGGGCTTTGTGTTGCGCGCGCCGTTTTTCTATGGGTTGGACAATGCCATCGGTTCGCTGGTGGAAGATAAGCCGCTCTCGAAAGACAGCGCCGAGCCGATGACGCCGGTCGGGCGCACGTCAGACATGAACGGCTCCAATGCCTTTGCGATTGCGCCCAAGCGGATGGCCGATGGCCAGCCCTGGCTGATTTCCAATTCGCACCAGCCTTATGAAGGTACTGTCGCCTGGTACGAGGCGGTCGTGCATTCGGGCGAAGGCCTCGACATGGCAGGTGCGCTGTTTCCGGGATCGCCCTTCATATTGCTCGGGCACAACCGCAATCTTGGCTGGACCAACACCGTCAACCGGCCCGACCTTATCGATATCTACAGACTGGTGCTGAACGAGGCAGGCGACCGGTACCGCTACGACGGCAAATGGCTGCCGCTCGAGTCAAAGCGCGTCTGGCTGCCGGTCAAATTAGGACCGTTCGCGCTGCCTGTGCCGCAGACGGTGTACCGTTCTGTGCATGGACCGGTGATCGTCAACAAATCGGGTGCCTATGCGATGCGCTATGCCGGGATCGATAGCGTCAAATCAGTCGAGCAATATCACCGCAATACCAAGGCGCAGAACTGGGAGGAATGGACAAGATCGATGGCGCTTGGCGGCATTCCTGCCACTAACTTCATCTACGCCGACAAGGAGGGGCGGATTGCTTATATATACAACGCGCTTTTCCCCGACCGGAAACCCGGATTCGATTACACGAAGATCCTGCCCGGCGACCGGTCCGATATCGTGTGGCGCGGGCCAGTCGGGTTCGACCGCTACCCGAAGATAGTCGATCCGGCATCGGGCTTCGTGCATAACGAGAATAACTCACCCTATCTGGCCGCTGGCGCCGGTTCTGAATTGCAAAAGTCGGACTATTCGCTGCTGCTCGGCATCGAGCAGAATATGACCAACCGTGCGATCCGCGCTGACGAACTGCTGTCGGCGGACAGCTCGATTACGCCTGAAGAGCTGCTCGCGCTGCGACGCGACATGAACTACAGCAAGAAAAGCTGGCTTGGGCCCTGGATGGCCAAGATTCTGGCGCTCGATGTGAGCGACCTGCCGGAACTGGTCGAAGCGCAAAAATTGCTCGCGAGCTGGGATTGGTCGAGCGACGGTGTCGGCCGTGCCGATGCCTTGGCCGAGCGCGTTACCCGCTATGGTGCGCGCGCGGCTTACCGCAGTGGCGCGTTGCCTGATGCCCGAAAAACGCTGATCGATGCGGTCGCTGACATGAAGAAACGTTTCGGGCGTATCGATCCACCCTTGTCGGAAATTCAACGGCTGCGGCGCGGCACGGCGGATATGGCAATGCTGGGCGGCACTGACACGCTGCGCGCGACCTCGATCTGGGATCAGGATCAGAAAGACGGAAAGTTTCGCGTGCGTCATGGCGACAGCTTCATCATGCTTATAACCTGGGACAAGGCGGGCAAGGTCTTTTCGCGTTCGATCCAGCCTTATGGTTCGGCCACCAACCGGCCCGAATCGCCGCATTATACCGACCAGATGAAGCTGTTCGTGGCGGGCGATTTCAAGCCCGTTCATTTCGAATGGGCCGATGCGGTTAAGAACGCCAAGCGCCGTTATCGGCCCTAAATGCCGTTTGTCGAAATTTATGGGCGATTTCATTGTGTTTGAAAGGCGCAACGCTATCTTTCGCGCCAATCACTTTGCTGGGAGCAAAATATGATCCGTAAATTCACTCTTGCGCTGATGCTGTCCAGCTCGGCGCTTATCGTTACCGCACCTGCCATTGCGCAGGAAGCCGCGCCGGTCGCCAAGCTGGTCGAGGCCGTGAACATTCCGCACGAGAAATTCACGCTCGACAACGGCCTGACCGTCATCGTCCACGAAGACCGCAAGGCACCGGTCGTTGCGGTTTCGATCTGGTACGGAGTGGGATCGAAGAACGAACCCAAGGGCAAGACCGGTTACGCCCATCTGTTCGAGCATATCATGTTCAACGGTTCGGAAAACGCCAAGGGCGATTATTTCGAATGGACCAAGAAGATCGGCGCGACCGATTTGAACGGCACCACCTGGCTCGACCGTACCAATTATTTCCAGACCGTGCCGACCAGCGCACTGGAATCGGCTCTGTTCCTCGAAAGCGATCGCATGGGGCATTTGCTGAACGCAGTGACCAAGGAAAAGCTCGACAACCAGATCGGCGTTGTTTCCAACGAAAAGCGGCAGGGCGATAACCAGCCTTACGGCCTTGTCGGTTACCAGCAGTCGGAAAATCTCTTTCCGGTCGGCCACCCTTATCATCACGACACGATCGGCAGCCTCGAAGATCTCGCCGCTGCCTCGCTCGACGATATGAAGAACTGGTTCACCGACCATTATGGCCCGAACAATTCGGTGCTGGTGCTGGCGGGCGACATCAACGCCGCGCAGGCAAAGCCGCTTGTCGAAAAATGGTTCGGCGATATCAAACGCGGCAAGGATGTACCGCCCGTCAATGCGCCGATCCCCACGCTCGATGCACCCAAGAAAATCGTAATGAAGGACAAGGTGCCGACAACCCGTATCTACCGCAACTGGGTGGTTCCGGGCCTTGCGGACCCTGAATCGAATGCGCTTTATGTCGGCGCAAGCGTATTGGGCGGCCTCGCCAGCTCGCGGCTCGACAACATCCTCGTTCGCGAGGAGCAGAGCGCGGTCAACGTGTCGGCCTATCTTCTGCCCTTCGTGCATGGCAGCATCTTCAACATCCAGATCGATGTAAAGCCCGGCGGCGATGCCGACGCGGTGGCGAAGCGGCTCGACGAGATACTCGCGGATTATATCGCCAAGGGTCCGACCGCCGATGAAGTGCAACGTGTTGCTGCCAGCACCGCCGCGCAACAGATCAGCGGCCTTGAGCAGGTCGGCGGTTTCGGTGGCAAGGCAACAGCACTCGCCGAGGGGCAGCTTTATGTAGGCGATTCCAATTTCTATAAAACGGAGCTGGAACGCCTTGCTGCCACCAAGCCCGCGACCGTGACGGCGGCCATGAAGAAATGGCTGACCCGCCCGGTGCTGGAAATCCGGGTCGAGCCCGGTGAGCGCGAGGCTTATCAGGAAGTGGCGGCTGGCGTTGGCCAGCGTACCGGTGTCCTGACTGCGCCCGCTTATTACATCGCGCCCGGCGAAGAGCCGCGTGGCAATGTTCGCGCCTTTCAGGCCGATCGCAGCAAATTCCCCGAACCCGGCGCAAGCCCCGACCTCGATTTTCCGACGGTCGAGGAAGCGACGCTGAAAAACGGCATCAAAGTGTTTTTCGCGCGCCGCGCAGCAGTGCCGATTGTGCGCGTTGCGCTGAGCTTCGATGCAGGCTTTGCTGCCGATCCCGAGCCGAAGCGCGGCATTGCGTCGATGATGTCGACGCTGATGACCGAGGGCACGGCCAGGCTGAGTTCGAAGCAGATAGCGGAAACCGAAGAAAAGCTGGGTGCCGATGTTAGCGTCTCGTCATCACAGGATCGCACCGTCGCCAGCGTCCGCGCGGTCAAACCAAATCTTGCTGCTTCGCTCGACCTGCTCGCCGATGTCGTCCAGAATCCGGCCTTCGCGGAAAAGGAACTCGAGCGTATCCGCGTCCAGCAACTGACGCGGATCAAGGCCGAAATGAACCAGCCGCAGGGCGTTGCCACACGCACGCTGCCGCCGATTCTCTACGGCAAGGGCCACCCATATGGCGGCCCGCAGACCGGTAGCGGCTATGAGCAGACCGTGGCGACCATCAGCAAAGCCGATGTAACGGCATTCCACCGTGGCTGGGTGCATCCTTCGAAGGCCGAAATTTTCGTTGTCGGCGATACCAGCCTTGCGGAAATCACCAAGCTGCTCGACGCACGCTTCGGCAACTGGAAACCGGCTGGCGCGGCTGCTCCGGCCAAGAATTTCAGCACCGCTATTCCCGCGCCCAAATCGCGCATCATCCTGATCGACCGGCCCAATTCGCCGCAGTCGCTGGTACTCGCTGGCAAGGTACTTGACGCCAAGGGGTCGGACGATTTGCTGACGTTGCGCGCCGCGAACGAAATTTTCGGCGGTGATTTCCTCTCGCGGATCAACATGGATCTGCGTGAAACCAAGGGCTGGTCCTACGGGGTACGCAGCCAGGTGTCGGGCGCCGAAGACCGCGTGCCGTTCCTGATGTTTGCGCCGGTGCAGACCAACCAGACCGGGCCGTCGATCAAGGTGCTCATGGACCAGCTCAACGATTTCAACGGCGCAAAGCCGGTGACGCCCGTCGAGCTTGAGCAGACGATCAAGGGCAATGTCCTCGAACTGCCGGGCAGCTATGAGCAGTCTGCTGCGGTGCTGGGGCAGATGCAGGCAGACAGGCTGTACAAAAGACCATTTACTTATGCTGAAACCATCGCCGACAAATATGAAGCATTGACGGCCAAGAAACTGAACGACGAGATGCGCGCCAGGATCGATCCGGCGCAGATCACCTGGCTGGTGGTCGGCGATGCTGCAAAGGTGCGGCCGCAGCTCGAACCGCTCGGATTGCCGATTGAAAACATGGGTGAAGCTGCTAACACCGCTGCAAGTACAACAGCGAAATAAGGAGCAGGAATATGGCCGCAGTGGATGGCGATTGGAATGTAACGATCAAAAGCCCGATGGGCGACCAGAACGCGGTGCTGACAGTCAATAGCGACGGCGGCAGCTTTACAGGGCAGATGTCCGGCGGGCTTGGCACGATGGACATTACCGATGGTACGGTCGATGGCGACACGCTGAGCTGGGGCATGGACATCACCGTGCCGATGCCGATGCATCTCGATGCCACCGCCACGGTGGATGGCGATGCGATGACCGGCGAAGTCAAGGCGGGTGCCTTCGGGTCGATGGGGCTTTCGGGCACGCGCAAGTAGCTTATCGCTCGTAGCATAACTATTAAGAACAAGGCCGTCTGCCCCATGGCTGGCGGCCTTGTCCTGTTTTGCGGCAATGCTAAGGTTGGGCCGAATCAACCGGAGTTCTCCCCCGTATGAGCCAGCTTGCTTCCGCCGCCCAACTTCGCATGTCGCTCCTGCGTTGGGCGTTGTTCGTCATTCCGGTGGTTATGTTTCTGGGGTTCCTTGCGGGTGCGGTGTCGGGCTCGAATGGTGATAGCGGCTGGTATCAGGCGCTGATAAAGCCGGACTTGCAGCCGCCACCCTGGGCCTTCCCGATTGCCTGGACGACGCTTTACTTCCTCATGGGGCTGGCATTTGCGATGGTGCTCCACGCCCGCGGCGCGCGCTATCGCGGACCGGCAGTTGCCTTGTTCATCGTTCAGTTCCTGATCAATCTGAGCTGGTCGCCGATATTTTTCGGCCAGCACAAGGTGTGGACCGCTTTTTTGGTGATCGTCGTGATGGTCGTGGCCGCAATCGCCACGACCGTTGTTTTTGCTCGTGTTCGCAAGGCTGCCGCTTGGCTCATGGTGCCTTATCTGGTCTGGATCAGCTTCGCCGCCGTGCTGAATTATCGAATTCATAAACTCAATCCCGACGCGGAAAGCCTTTACGTTCCGGCTGTGAGTTCCCAGATAGGAAGCTGACCGATATTTGGAGTTTGAGACATGCAAAGCGAAAAGCGCATTTTTGACGATCTGGCCAAGGTATTGAATGGCGTCGCCGGGACCGTTGCGGGCATGGGCCGCGAGGCCGAGGCGAGCATGCGCGAACGGGCGCGCGAATGGGCTGGCGGGCTCGATCTCGTCACCCGTGAAGAGTTTGATGCGGTCAAGACGCTGGCCGCCAATGCCCGCGCCGAGGCCGATGCACTGGCGAAGCGGGTGGCAGCGCTGGAAGCCGCTGCGGGCGTAAAGGCGCCTGCCAAAGCAGCAGCAAAGCCTGCATCCAAAGCCAAGGCGGCACCCAAGAAGCTTTAATTTTCCACAGGCGGCCCACAGACTTGTGCCGCGCGGCGGCGCAAGACTCTTGCGCGCGAGTCTGCGGCAGGGCAGAATCCCGAAAATAAACACGGGCGCAAAAACATCATGCACGATCCAGACGAACAATTTGAGCAGTTCGAGCGCGACGAATCCGCGCCCGTCGACATGCTCGCCGCCCTGTTCGAGGCACGCGGCTGGTCCTACGAGCTCGAAGGCGAGGACGAGATTACCGCCGAATATAAGGGCAGCTGGACCAGCTACCAGATCCGCGCGATCTGGCGCGAGGAGGACAATGCGCTCCAGCTCATCGTGCTCCCCGATGTTACCGTGCCGAGCGACAAGCGCGACGCAGTCTACACGGCGCTCGGCCTCATCAACGAGCAATTATGGCTCGGCCATTTCGACATGTGGTCGGCAAACGGCATCCTGCTGTTCCGCCACGGCAGCCTGATGCCAGCCAACGGCCTGCTCGGCGTCGATCATGCGCAGACGATCATCGACGTCGCGATCGATGAGTGCGAACGCTTCTACCCTGTTTTCCAGTTCATCATCTGGGGTGACAAAACGCCCGAAGAAGCAATTGCCAGCGCGCTCATCGAGACGCACGGCGAGGCCTGATTTAACATAAAACTGCCAAAAAATCGCTCTTAGCTTCCCAAACTTCACAGGGTAGGGTTTTTTGGTGCGAAGTTAAGCTGGGATGCTGCACCTGGCCATTATTCCGCTCGGATAGGCAGTGCCATTTGTTTCATAAAAGGCGCAAAGGAAAATAAGGAAAAAGGGCGTGGTTCTCAGTTAAATCTCGTGCGCCAAGATGCAACTGGCGGGGATTTAGGGGCTGCACCCTTATTGTCTTTTTCATTTTGCGTCTTTTACGAAACAAATGGCACGACCGGGAAGCATCTAGCGACGTTGAAAATGCGCTCGATTCTCCCCCCTCTCGCCGTGACGTAAAGCCAGCGGAAATCCATGCAAGTTCACAGTCGTTTCGCTGCATTTCCTGTAGGACCGAAGTCCAACAAATATCACAATGTCAAAGAGCCAGAACGAGGCTCCCAAAACAAATCCTACATTTCAAGACTTTCTGGCTTTGCCGATCAGATAATGCATATGGCCCATTGCAATGGGCTTGTCGGCATCGTCCTGCCATGCGCGCGCTTCGACATTGGCCATAGTCCGACCGAGCCGTGTGACCTTGCCCACAGCAAAGGTCTGCTGCCCCAGCCCCCCGCGCATGAAGTCGATAGTGACATTGACCTGTTTGATCGCGGCGTCGCTGCCCTGTGTGCTTAGCGCGCGGTAAATCGCGGCGACCGCTGCCATTTCGAGCAGGCCGGAGATAGCGCCGCCGTGCAGATATCCGGGGCGACCTTGGACCTTGTCGGCGAATGGCATGGTGATCACCGGCGCGCCGTCGATTTCGCCCTCGATGACCATGTCCAGCGCCAACGCATAAGGCGGCAGGCCAAAAGATTTGGTCATATCCGGTCCCCGACGCGGATGAAGGTGCCGCTGGCATGCGCCAGCGGATCGTCGGGGTTGCCATTATGTGCAAAGCCCCGCACGAAACCGATCTTGTGCGTCAGATGATAGCAAATCCCGCGCCCGAACACACGCGCGCCGGAAGGCGAGGGGCGCAGATAGTCGATACGCAGATCCATCGTCACCTGCGGGCGGAATTCGCCGAGCTTGGTCCAGATCGACATGCTGGTGGCATTATCCATCAGGCTGATGACCACGGCGGAGGCAAGAATGCCCGTATCGGGATTGGCGACCAGATCCTCGCGCCAGTCGATGGCGAGCTCGACCCAGTCTTCGCCATGGCCGACATATTCCATGCCGAGAAAGCCGCCATGTCCGAATTGGCCCATCAACTTGTTGACGAGCGCCGGGTCGAACGCAGTGCCGCCGGGGATGAGGTTTCCGAGATCGGGTTTACCGAATGCCATTATTTACTGTCCATGCTGGCACGGAACGTCGGCGCTACGCGCGCCTTCGAAAGCTGCTCATAAGCATGGCCCGCCTTCAGCACCAGATGGTCGTGCCATTTGGGGCCGATGAAGCTGAGGCCGACTGGCAGCCCTCCTGAAAGTCCCATCGGCACGGTCAGGTGCGGGAAACCCACAATAGCGGGCATCTGGCTGGCGCTGGGGCCGGAAAAGGCGTCGCCTTTGCCAAGCGTCGAAAGCCACGCAGGCCCGTTGGTCTGGGCGACGATGATATCGATCTTCTGGCCTGCGAAGAAGCCGTAGAGCGCATCGCTGGCAAGGCGTCGCGAGGTGGCGCGTGCTTCCAGATAGGCGGGATCATCAAGGCCCTTTTCCTTTTCAGCGAGCTCGAAAATATCCTGCCCGAAATGCTGCAATTCCTTGTCGGCATTTGCCTTGTTAAAGGCGATAATGTCGGCGAGCGTTTTGTGCGGCACCAGTCCTTCGGGCAGGCCTTGCAGATAGGCCGCAAGGTCGGCTTTCAATTCGGCGAGCAGCACCTTGAACTCAGCCTGCCCCATTTTCTGCCGGTCGATCTTGCTGGCATCGAGAACGACAATCTCCGCGCCGCCTTGCTTCAGCTTCTCAATTGCTGCGTCGAACAAAGCAGCATCGACATTGGCTGCACGGACAACCCCGATGCGCAGCCCTTTCAGCGCATCGTCTGAAAGCCCGGCGGCGTAGTTGCCACGCCATGTGTCGGCTTCAGCGGTGGTGGCATCTTCTGGATCGCTGCCCGCCATCGCGGTCAGCATGATCGCCGCGTCACGCACGCTGCGCGTCATCGGCCCGGCTGTGTCCTGGCTGTGGCTGATCGGCACGACAAAGCGGCGCGAAACCAGGCCCACGGTGGGCTTGAAGCCGACGATGCCGTTGACTCCTGCCGGACAGGTGATCGAACCATCTGTTTCGGTGCCAATAGTCGCCGCCGCCAGCCCCGCCGCCATAGCCGCACCGCTGCCGCTCGACGAGCCACAGGCATTGCGGTCGAGCGCGTGCGGGTTTTTAACAAGGCCGCCGACAGCGCTCCAGCCGCTGGTTGAATTGTCCGAACGGATATTGGCCCATTCGGACAGGTTGGTCTTGCCGATGATGACCGCGCCTGCTTCGCGCAGCCGTGCGATCAGCGGGGCATCGCGGTTGGTGATGTTGGGGGCCAACGCGAGCGAACCGGCGGTGGTCGGAAGCGGCCCCGCAACCTCGATATTATCCTTCACCAGCACCGGCATCCCGTGCATTGGCCCGCGATATTTGCCACTGCCGATTTCGACATCCATCGCCCGCGCCTGGTCGAGCGCGTCCGGGAAGGTTGCGATGACTGCATTGAGCGTAGGCCCTGCATCGTCGATGGCGGCGATGCGTTCGAGATAAGCGGCAGTGATTGCCTCGCTGTTCAGTTCGCCATCGTCGATGCCATCGGCAAGTTGCGAAAGTGCAAGATTTTCAATCGGCCCATATGTTGCGAGATTAGCTTTGGCGCGCTCTGTAGTGGGCGGCGTGGCGACCGACGCGACAAGCGGATGGGCGATGACGATGCCAGCGGCGATTAGAAACAATCCAGCTTTCAAACTCATTCCCCTTTGGCTAATTCCGCACCACGATCCCTCGCCGCGCGCAATGTTTCCGCAACCAGTGTTTTCAGCGCGTCGCCATCATCCAGCATCGTCAGCCCTGCCGCAGTCGTCCCGCCCGGACTTGTAACGCGCGTGGCCAATTCGGAAGGGGTTTCGTTCGAAGCCGCCGCCAGTAGCGCTGCGCCTTCGACCGTTGCCAGCGCGAGCCGCGCGGCCACGTCAGGCTCCAGCCCTGCTTCAATCCCGCCCTGCGCCATCGCATCAATGAAGCGGTAGACAAAAGCGGGACCAGACCCGGCTAGTGCGGTTACAGCGTCCATGTGGCTTTCATCGTCGAGCCAAACGGGTGTTCCCAATGGCGCAAGCATTGCGTTAAGTCCGGCCTGCGCCTCTGCATTAAGATGCTCCGAAAAAAGACCCAAAGGCGATTTGCCGATGGCCGCGGCGAGATTGGGCATCAGACGAACAATCCGCGCTCCGGGGAAATGCGCTGCCAATGTCGCTGTTTCCGCCCCCGCAAGGATCGAAATCAGCAAGGCATCGGGTGTCAATAGCGGGGCGATTTCCGGCGCAAGAGATGCCAGCATTTGCGGTTTGATGCCGAGCAGCACGGTGTCGAAAGTCCGGTCCACTTCGTTTGCCGAGCGATGGACCGCGACGCCTTCGGGCAAATTCCGCACCGCCGGATCGACGACCGTGAACCGTTCCTGCCCAACTCCTGCCGCCAGCCAGCCGCGCAACATCGCGCCGCCCATATTGCCGCAGCCGAAAATCAGGATGTGGGGAAAGGTTTCGGACATGAAGTCAGCTTCATGCCTTATCCTTACGCGGACGGCAACCGCAGGTAGAGCGTCAATCCGTCAGGCGCCTCAATTGGCGGCGGGCCTTCCTGTCGCACCGCGTCTGCGCGGGCACGGTTGAGGATGGCGCGCGGCACGCTGGCATCATGGAAAATATGGTCGGCCTCGCCCAACAAGCGCGCGGTCAGCAGAGTGAGATCGTCGGGGTGGTCCGACAGCAAGGGAATTTCGACCAGCCGCGACGCTTGGGGCGCTTCGGCGTCGGCGACCCAGCCTGCAACATCTTTATCATCATGGTCGGCAAAGGGATCGAGCGGCCCGCTTTCGGCAAACGCGGCATCGAGCGCGCGGCGGCGGTCGGCGGCTTCTGCCCATCGGAAGCGAATTGCCTCGCGGGCATTGGCGACTGATTTGGCAAGCCCTCCCAGATTTGCAGGCAGCAAAGTCTCGATCCGTTGGCGAATGGCCTTGGCCATGCCTGCCGAAGCGCTGCCGGTGCCGACCGCGACTAAAACCGGCGAACGATCTACAATGGCGGGTGTGGTAAAGTCGCAATGTTCGGGGCGGTCTACGACGTTAACCAGCAGGCCGCGTGCCTTGAGGTCGTCGGCGGTCGCAATTGCTACCGCTTCATCGTTGACTGCGACAAAGGCCAGGCACGCCTCGCTGTCGCCTGCATCGACGCAGATACCGCCCGCCCGCTCGATCAACCTTCGCTTGGCATCCGCCGCATCGCCTTCGCCGACCAAAACGACCTTGCGGCCGTTGAGGTTCACAAAGATCGGCAGCTGCTCCATCATTCGAGCCAGTCGGGCACATGCTCTGCGGCAAGGATAACTTCGGGCGGAATGCGCTCGGCGACCACAGCGAACTTGTCGCCATCGACCAGCACTTCGGGTACTAGCCCGCGGCTATTATAGGTGCTTGCCATCGTTGCGCCATAGGCCCCGGCGGTGCGGAAAATGGCGAGGTCGTTCGCTGCAACCTCGTCGATATCACGCGCCATTGCGAAAGTATCGCCGGTTTCGCACACCGGGCCGACGATATTGGCAGTGACGCGGCGGCCATTGGGTTCGACCGCTTCGAAATCGTGCCAGGCGTCATAGAGGGCAGGACGGGCGAGGTCGTTCATCGCGGCATCGACGATAGCGAAGGGCAGGTTACCCGATCCGGGCTTGACGCGAATGACGCGGGTGAGGAGGACGCCTGCGTTTCCGGCGATGACGCGGCCGGGTTCGAACATCAGGCGGACGTTCCAGCCCTTGGTCACGCGCGCGACCATTTCGCCATACGCAAAGGGATCGGGCGGGTTGTCTTTGGCCTTATATTTGACGCCAAGCCCGCCGCCGAGGTCGACATGGGTGATGGTCTGGCCTTCCTCGCGCAGTTCCTGCACCAGCGCGCCGATCTTGCCGAACGCGGCTTCGAGCGGGTCGAGGCTGGTAAGCTGGCTGCCGATATGCAGCGCCACGCCGCGCATGTTGAGGCCTGGGAGCGCACTCAATCGCGCATAAATTTCGGGTGCGCGGTGGATGCCGACGCCGAATTTGTTGTCAGCCTTGCCGGTGGAAATCTTGCCATGCGTTCCGGCATCGACATCGGGGTTGATCCGCAGCACTGCATTCGCACGATAGCTCAAGGTATCGGCGAGGATCGCCAGCTCACGACCTTCTTCTTCGGATTCGATGTTGAACTGGCCGATGCCTGCCTTGAGCGCGCGGACGATTTCCTCCGCCGTCTTGCCTACGCCCGAAAAAATAACATCCTCCGCCGCGATTCCCGCCGCCAGTGCACGGTCCATTTCTCCGCCCGAAACGACATCGGCGCCGTAGCCTTGCTTGGCCAGCACCTTGAGTACTGCCAAATTTGGGTTCGCCTTGATCGCAAAAGCGATATGCGGATTATCGAGGCCCGACAGCGCCTCGCGAAACACGCGCGCATGGCGTTCGAGCGTTGCCCGCGAATAGACATAGACCGGCGTACCGACCGCATCGGCGATGACAGGCAAGGGCACATTTTCGGCGTGGAGCACGCCATCGATTGCTTCGAAATGATTCATGGGACTTAGCTTGGCTTTTCTTCGAGTTCTTCGGCGGCAGCTTCTTCAGCGTTGAAAGGCGTAGGTTCCTTGCCCGGCGGGACATCGAACGGATCGTCCTCGCGGCGTTCGGAGCGTTTGAGCAGTTCGTCGGTGCGTCCGGGGCGGGCCTGCACCGATGGCCTTGTCAGCGCTGCGGCGGATTGTTCTTCCTTCTGACCATAGGCCTTGGGCGGCAGCGCGTTTCCGCTACGCGGTTCAAGATCGCCGACCTTGCCGCAACCGGCGACGCAGAGCGCGAGTGCGATCAGGGCGGGCTTGCGGACGGTCATGCTTCGAGTTCCTTTTTGGCGGCGGCGATGGCTTCGCTTACGCGCATTGGTGCGGTGCCGCCAGTGCTGGTGCGGCTGGCAACTGAACCTTCAACTGACAAATCGGGCAATTTGCTCCCTGCCAGTGCCGGATTTATCGCAGCGAGATCGTCTGCGGTGAGGGCGTCGAGGCCGATACCGCGCGCCTCGCAGCTCTTGACGATGCTCCCTGTGACATGATGCGCGTCACGAAATGGCAGGCCATGTTCGCGCACGAGCCAGTCGGCCAAATCGGTCGCTGTGGAGAAGCCGGAAGCGGCGACTTCGCGCATCCGCATTCTATTGAACGTCACATTGGCGACCATCCCGGTCATCGCCGCGATCGACAATGCCAGTAAATCATAGGCCTCGAACAAGGGCGGTTTGTCGTCCTGCATATCCTTCGAATAGGCAAGCGGCAGGCCCTTCATCGTTACCATCAGGCTGTTCATGCAGCCCATGATCCGTCCTGCATGGCCGCGCACCAGTTCGGCGGCATCGGGGTTGCGCTTTTGCGGCATGATCGAGCTGCCGGTGGACCAGGCATCGGGCAAAGCGATGAAACCATAAGGCTGCGATGCCCAGAGGATCATTTCTTCTGCCAGCCGCGAAAGGTGCAGCGCAGTCTGTGTTGCCGCGGTCAAAAACTCGAGCGCAAAATCGCGGTCGGAGACGGCATCGAGGCTGTTCGCCATCGGCGCTTCGAAGCCGAGCGCCTTTGCCGTTGCGGCGCGGTCGATGGGGAAGGAAGTGCCCGCGAGAGCCGCAGCGCCAAGCGGCGACTGATTCAGCCGCTTCGCACAATCGGCAAAACGGCTGCGGTCGCGTTTGGCCATCTCGTAATAAGCCAGCAAATGATGGCCCAAAGTCACTGGTTGCGCGACCTGCAAATGGGTGAAGCCGGGCATGATGCTGTCGGCATGCTCTTCTGCACGTCCGACCAAAGCCGACTGGAAGGCTTTCAGTCCCGCATCTACCTGTTCAATCGCACCTCGCACCCAAAGCCGGAAATCGGTCGCCACCTGATCGTTGCGCGAACGCGCGGTGTGGAGGCGCGAAGCCGGCTCGCCGACCAGCTCGCGCAGCCGCGTTTCGGTGACCATATGGATGTCTTCGAGCGCCAGATCTTCGGGCACGCCGTTCGCCTCATACTCGGCGTGAATGGCGGTAAGCCCGCGCTGGATTGCGGCATTATCTTCACGCGAAATGATGCCTTGCGCGGCCAGCATATCGGCGTGCGCCTTGCTGCCTGCTATATCTTCGCGCCAAAGCCGCTTGTCGAAAGGGATGGAGGCATTTATCTCGCGCATGACTGCCCCCGGGCCTTCGCCGAACCGGCCGCCCCACATGCTATTGGAGTCAGAATTGCGCGTCGAAATCGCTTTTGTCCTTTTGGCTCTGGCCGCGTGCGATAAGGGAAGCGCGCCCAAGGGGCAAGAACAACCCGATATCGCGCAGACAGCGGTAAAAGACACCGCTGAAATCGGCCTGGAAAGCGCCAGCGGGATGCGCGCGACCTTGAGCTATAAATTTGCGGGCGCACAGGCTCCGAAGGCAGTGTTTACCGGAGCCGATGGCCGCGATGTCAGCCTGTCGGACTTTGCCGGACGGCCGTTGCTGGTCAATCTGTGGGCGACTTGGTGCGCGCCGTGCAAGGCGGAAATGCCGACGCTCGACGCGCTGGCGGCGCTGGAGGAAGGCCGGATTTCGGTGATTGCGGTGTCGCAGGATCTGCAGGGGCGCAAACCGGTAGTCGCTTTTTTCAAGCAGACGGCGGTTGCCAATCTCGAACCCTATACCGATCCCGATAACGCCTTGCTCGCGGCGTTTAACCACATGGTCCCCCTGCCGACGACAATCCTCTACGACAGCGAAGGCAAGGAAGTGTGGCGGGTTATCGGGGGTGTCGAATGGGACGATGCCGAAATGGCAAAGCTAATACGCGAAGCCAGCTGATTACATCAGAACGCGGCGGATACGTACTTTGTCCTTCTTGCGAATCGGCAGTGGTTCGGTCTGCGAACGAACGACATGGCGATGGCGCGGCTCGGTGCATTCCGCAGCTTCCTGTTCGGTTTCACGGGCAAAAGCGGGTTCCGGCACCAGCATGGCACCAAAAAACACGAACCCGGTCGCAAATGTGGCTACGGCTCCCCTCATACGGGAAGTCTGCGCTTTCAAAGCTTTCTGTACGATGAACGCCATCGGCTTTTTTCCTGTTTTTCAGGTCGCAACTGAAATCCCTATATGGTGGGCGCTAACGGGCTCGAACCGCTGACCCTCTCGGTGTAAACGAGATGCTCTACCAACTGAGCTAAGCGCCCCCAATGGGGAAGGCGCCCTTTGCCAAAGCCATGCCGGTTTTGCAAGCGCTATCAGATTGCCTTGCCTGCGCCCATGTCCGCAGCGGTGAAGTAATCGTCGATTTTCGCGCTGGTCTCGTCGGACAACAGGATGAACACCCGGCGCGCGTCGTCCGGGTCCTGCTCGCGGATCAGCATCCCGCTTTCGGTCATCGCGGTGATCCAGCGCAGCGCAGTGGTCGGCGGCACCGCCGCCGCAATACACAGGCTGGATACCGATACGCGCCGACCCTCGATCCCTGCCGCCTTAAGGTCGAGCAATATGTCCCAGGCCGGGTCGGCAAACAGATCGCGGTCGAAAAAGCGGTCGCGCAGGCGGCGCGCCCTGATGATATCGCGCAGTGCCCTGGCGTCGATCCGCCCCGTGCCACCCGCATTATCAGGCAATGCCTGAAAGCCGCCGACCGGTGCGGGCCGAAAAGACGCCGACCTGTCCGAACCGTTCGATAGCCGCTCGGGGTCGGCGAGTCCCGCCAGAGTCCGGGCAAATTCCGCAAGCTCGTCGCTGATCCGGTGCAGCGAGCCGAATTCTACTTCGCGGTTCCTGTCATGCAGTCGGTTCATTGCGTCCCGCCCATAAGCTCCAGCCAGTATCGGCATTGCCTGGACATCGCTGGCATCGACAAGAAAATGGGTCTGGCCCGATGGAAGTGCCGCATAGGCATCTTCAAGGCCGTCCATATCCGTCCAAACCAGCGCAACGCTGTGATGACGTTCAAGATATTCCCCTATTTCGGATAAGGAATCCCGAAGCGGCTCCGTTTCGGAGCAAAGGTCGAGTAGCAAGAAATCGGCTGCACCATCGGCGCTTAGGGCTATGGGCGTATAGCCGTAAAATCGGACTAGTGCAGCAAGCTCCGCCTGCCGCTGTGGCGAACCGCCTGCAACCATGGCAATGCCGCGATGGCGCGCGCCTGCGAAATCGCTTCCTTCATTGTCCATTGCCTTGCCCCCTCGTTTGATCGCTTACTGTTTCTGCTTCCAAAATCACCCTTTATCAGCATGGCGGAGCGGAAATTTCTGCTCCGATTTGGATGTATCAATTGTCCGAACTGGTTGTTTGCATGGCGCATGCGAAGCCGCTAATCGCCAATTCATCAGACGGCGGCTAATCGCCGGAGAGTTTAGGAGTATCATGCGTGGAAACGGGAAAAATTTTGGCAAGCGCGGTTATGTTCTTGCTGTCGGGAGCTTCGATGACTGCGGTTGCTAATGCCAGGGAAGCGGAAGCCGCAACGGCTTCGGAGCCTGCATTGCTCAAGGAATGGACCGGGCCTTATGACGGCGTTCCGGCCTGGGATCAGGTCAAGATCGCGGAATTTCCGGCCGCTTTCCAGGTTGCGATGGACGCATCCAAAGCCGAGTTCGAAACGATGCTGGCGACACCCGGGCCGGTTACGTTCAAGAATACGATCGAGGCATCCGAGCTTTCGGGCAAGAAGGTCGGGCGGCTGTTCGCCATATGGGGCGTGCATAGCTCCAATCTTTCGAATCCCGAAATTCGCAAGATACAGGCCGAATGGGAACCGAAGGTCAGCGCCTTTTTTTCGGAGCTGCAACTCGACGCCCGCTATTTTGCGCGGGTGAAAGACCTTTATGACCGGCGCACGTCATTGGGGCTCGATGCCGGGCAGACCCGGCTGTTGGAGCGTACATATGACGGGCTGGTTCGTAACGGTGCTTTGCTCGATGCGGCGAAGAAATCGGAAGTCGTCAAAATCGAAACCGAGCTGTCGAAGCAATTTGCCGCATTTAACGAAAAGGTTCTGGCAGACGAGGAAAAGTTCATTCTGCTAACCGACGAAAAGGACATTGCCGGGTTGCCTGAAAGCTTCGTGGCGTCTTTGAAGGCGGCCGCCGCTGCAAAGGGCCAGACTGGCTGGGCCGTTGCCAATACCCGCTCTGCGGTACAGCCGTTCCTTGAAAATTCGACGCGGCGCGACCTGCGCGAGAAAATCTGGACCGCCTTTGTCAAGCGCGGCGACAATGGAGACGCGAACGACACCAAGGCTACCATCGCCGAAATACTGAAACTCCGGCAGCAGCGCGCCGAAATCCTCGGTTTCCCGACACATGCGCATTACCGCATGGCGGACACGATGGCCAAGGACCCGGCCAAGGCAATGGACCTGATGATGAAGGTCTGGCCGGCCGCGACGGCGCGCGTGAAGGAAGAAGTCGCCGACATGCAGGCAATCGCCAATGCCGACAAGATTACCATCGAACCGTGGGACTACCGTTTTTACGCCGAAAAGGTACGCAAGGCGAAGTACGATCTCGATCAGGAAGCGATCAAGCCTTACTTCCAGCTCGACCAGATGGTCGCCGCTATGTTCGATGCGGCGGGCAAGCTGTACGGGATGAGCTTCACCGAGAATACCGGAACGGTTCCGGTGTTCGAGCCGTTGGTCCGCACATTCGAGGTCAAACGCGATGATAAGGTCATCGGCCTCTTCTATCTCGATAATTTTGCGAGGGGTGGCAAACGGTCGGGCGCATGGATGACGACCTATCGCGACCAGCACAGGCTGGGCGGCAAGAACAACATCGTGCTGGCATCGAACAATAACAATTTCGTGCCCGGCGCGAATGGTGCGCCGACGCTGATCAGCCTCGACGACGCCTCGACTCTGTTCCACGAATTCGGCCACGCCATCCATTTCCTCAATTACGATATCACCTGGCCCGGCCTTGGCGGCGTGCCGCGCGATTTCGTTGAGTATCCGAGCCAGGTGCATGAGAACTGGCTGCTCACGCCTTATGTGCTCAACACTTATGCCAAGCATTACAAAACCGGCGAGCCGATCCCGGCGGCTTTGGTCGAGAAAATCAAGGCGAGCGACACCTTCAACCAGGGCTTTGCCACGGTCGAATATCTGTCGAGCGCAATTCTCGATATGAAGCTGCACAACCGAACGACTCCGGTCGTCGATGCTGCAGCTTTCGAGCGCGATACGCTGGCGGAAATCGGCATGCCCAGGGAAATGGTGATGCGCCACCGCCTGCCGCAGTTCGGGCATCTGTTTTCGAGCGACGGCTATTCGGCGGGCTATTATAGCTATCTATGGTCGGAAACGATGGATGCCGACACCTGGGCTGCGTTCACCGAAAAGGGCGATGTCTGGGACAAGACGACGGCGGAGCGTTTTCGTTCCATGCTGCTTGCCACTGGCAATGAAACCGACCGGATCGAAGCCTATCGCGCCTTTCGCGGACGCGACCCTGACGTCAAATATATCATGAAGAAACGTGGGTTTCCGACTGGCGAACCGGTGGCAGCCGCCGCCAAATAATTATCGCCACGGCAAAAAAATTATGCTCTCCTCTTCGTGGGGAAGAGGAGAGCGTAAATGGCTGCCGATGGGGTCGCAATTCACCGACGGCCATTTTCAAAATCGGAATGGCCCGCCTTTGAAAGCGGTGCCCCCACACCCGATTCGTTCTGGATTAGCTTTTACCTAACGATGATACGCAAAAAGTCAAGTTTTTCAGGGCGTCCCTGTGGCTAAACGAACCGCAGGCGACGCAGCCAAAACGCGCGCAAAAATATTGGTGGAAGCCCGCAGGCTGTTTGCTGCCCAAGGCTATGCCGGAACATCTGCCCGCGAGATATCGGCTGCGGCTGGGGTCACAGTGGGCGCAATGTTTCACCATTTCGAGTCGAAGCTCGACCTGTTCCAGCAGGTTTTTGAAGAGCTCGAACTTGAAATGGATGCAAAGGCGAAGGCAGCATCGCGGCCCGAGCTTGGGCTGGCACCGCTCGATCTGGTTCTTGCAGGTGTCCGCGTCTCGCTCGACTTTGCCGAGCAGCGCGAATTTCACCGGATCGTCTTTATCGAGGCGCCTGCCGTTTTCGGCGAAGAGAAATGGCGCGAAGTCGATTCGCGGCTGGGCCTCAAAACTGTCATGGCTGGAGCCCGCGCCCTGATGGCGGCCGGGCTGATCGCAGAGCAACCGGTGAAGCCGATAGCCATCTTGCTGATGGGGGCTATGAATGCCGCTGGTTTCACGCTTGCGCGGGGGGAAGAGGGAGTCGATAAGGATGCGCTGGTAGACGCCTTGCGGCTGCTGATCACCGGTCCTGGGAGGAAGCCATGACTATCGAAGCATTGCGGACACCTGACGAACGCTTCGCCGACTTGCCCGATTTCGACTTCCCCGTCGGCTGTGTCGATGACCTGAATGGTTATGAGAGCTTACGCATAGCCTATGTCGATGCCGGACCGAAGGATGCAGCGCGCACTTTCCTGTGCCTGCATGGCGAACCGAGCTGGTCGTTCCTGTACCGCCGTATGATCCCGGTTTTTCTCGAAAGCGGGGCGCGCGTGGTTGCGCCCGACCTCCTGGGTTTCGGGCGCTCGGACAAGCCGGTAAAGCAGTCGGATTACAGTTTTGACTTTCACCGAAACTATCTGCTCGCGCTGGTCGAACGGCTGGATCTGAAGAATATCACTTTGGTCGTGCAGGATTGGGGCGGATTGCTCGGACTAACGCTGCCAGTCGATCCCGCATTCAAGCCAAGGCTCGAACGCTTGATCGTTATGAACACCGGGCTTGGTACCGGCAATTCGCCGGGCGAAGGTTTTCTTGCGTGGAAAAATTATGCGCTGTCGACCCCCAACCTGCCAATTGGCGCGCTGATTGCTCGGGGAACGCCCCACCTGACCGCACAGGAAATGGCCGCTTATGACGCCCCTTATCCTGCCCCGGAGTATAAGGCCGGTGCGCAGGTCTTTCCTGCTTTGGTCCCGGTCTCGCCGGAGATGGAAGGAGTCGAAGTCAGCCGCGCCGCGGCGGCATTCTGGGCAAATGAATGGCAGGGCAAAAGCTTCATGGCGATCGGCATGGCCGATCCGGTACTCGGCCCGCCTGCGATGATGAAGCTGCACGCACTCATCAACGGCTGCCCCCCGCCGATGGAGATAGAGGGGGGCGGCCATTTCGTGCAGGAATGGGGCGAGCCTATTGCCCGCGCTGCACTCAAAAGTTTTGGCGACCTCTAGGCCGCGACTGGCATTGCTGTCGAGCTGCCCCTGAACCAGAATAACGGCTCGGGCGGCTGCGACATGCTGGCCGCAAGTGGCAAGGCGGTTTCGCAAAAGGCACATTCGGCGGTTGAACGCCCAACATGCCAGTGCGTCCGTCCGCATCCGGGGCAGTGATTCACCGTGTCACCATGATATAGCGGCTGATAGCCATGGACGGCGCGCCGGTCAGGCGAAAACCCTGAAAATCTTTTTTTATTCAATAACATTTCACGTCTCCATCAAACGACGAGGGGAGATATTTGATGCGACCAGCCGTTTTTTTCTGTCGACTAATTGAGCGATATAACATGAATTCCAACTGAATGTTCCCCCATTTTTTTCGATTCGTCTTGTAAAAACGGGTTAATGATATTATTATGATATCATATTTAACGGGAGGTCTTCCATGAGCGATTCGACGAGCAACAATCTCAACGCCAGCAGCGAAAGAGCGGCCAGCAGCTTCAACGGCTATCTGATGCTTTTGCTGATGCTTGCGAGCATTGGCTGGTTCGGCTGGGCGTTATCGCAGGTGATTGCGAGCGAAGGCGGATCAGCTTCGGCAATTTCGGGGTTGGTCACGAGCGTTTTTGTCTTTCTCTTCGTTTCCATCGGTTTCTACATGATCCAGCCCAACCAGGGCGTGGCATTGACGCTGTTCGGCGCCTATCGCGGCACTGATCGCAACGAAGGCTTGCGCTGGATCTGGCCGTGGATCGGCAAAGCGAAGGTTTCGCTCCGCGCGAACAACCTCATTTCCGAGAAGATCAAGGTCAACGATTTGCGGGGCAACCCGATCGAGATGGCGGCACAGGTCGTCTGGCGCGTCACTGACACCGCGCAGGCGCTTTACGATGTCGACGATTACAAGGCCTTTGTTGTCGCGCAAATCGAGGCGGCGGTACGCACCATTGGCGCGCGCTATCCTTATGACGATTTCACGCACCAGGAAGTGACCTTGCGCGGCAATCACGATCAGGTCGGCGGCGAGTTGCGGCTGGAGTTGATGGATCGGCTCCGTGTGGCCGGCATTACGGTCGATGAATGCGGCTTTACGCATCTTGCCTATGCGCAGGAAATTGCCGGCGCGATGCTCCGCCGCCAGCAGGCCGAAGCCGTTGTGGCGGCGCGCAAGACGCTGGTCGAAGGCGCGGTCGGCATGGTCGAAATGGCACTCGAAATGCTGTCGGCGAAAAATGTCGTCGAACTCGATGACGAACGTCGCGCGGCAATGGTTTCCAACCTGATGGTCGTGCTCTGCGGCGAACGCGATACGCAGCCTGTGGTCAACACCGGCACGCTCTACCAGTAAGGAATACAGTTGGGCGCTCCCCCCAAAAAGGCGTTCCCGCTCCGCCTCGACCCCGCATTGTTCGCGGCGGTCGAGCGCTGCGCTTCCGCCGATTTCCGGAGCGCCAACGCCGAGATCGAAGTGTTGCTGCGCGAGGCACTGGCCAAGCGCGGCGTGAAGGTAGGGGTCAGCGAAGCGCCGAGGCGCGGACGGCCTCCGGCGAAGGGACATGTATGATGCGCGAAGAAGAAAAGCCTTTCATCTGTTACAAAAGCAAATGGAGCATGAAAATCGTTCCGCGAAACGCGGCTGGTTGGCGCTATTTGCTATATTGGATATTGCCATTTTTCGCGATGATTGCTGCCAACATCTGGATCACTTCCGCCTTGGAAGCGAAAGGAATAGATGATCAGAAAATTGCCATATTTATTGTTCCCGTTTTCCTGATTTTTGCAACAATATGGACCGTCGCGTTGGTCCGTTGGACTAGAAGCCGGTCGGAAATAATAGATATCGATGAGCTGATCGTGTTGAAGCGTGACCTTGACCGCACCAAAAAGCCGAAACGGCGCTGAAGGAAGGAGGGCGACAATATGCTGCATTTGTTTATGGAAAAAGGCCCATGGTTCCGTGCCAAGCGCTTTGGCTATGGTGCTGGACTGCCCTTCAGATGGCAAGGTTGGGTTCTGCTTACTGCGCACATGGCGCTAATCATTGGGTTGGCTTTTGTATTGAGCGACCGACCGATCATTCTGGTACCACTCATCCTGCTGATCGCACTCGTACCAATGCCGATTTATGCCGCGCGTACAGAAGGCGGTTGGAAATGGCGAAATGGTGATGATGGTTGACCCTGCATAGCGCGGGGCAGGCAGCCGCAGCCGCCTGCCACACTTATGTTATTTGAATTTCAGCTGCCGCAACAGGAACGATCCCATCACGGTGCGATATTTCGCCCTGTCACCGGAGGCGGTCTCCAATTGCGCGTCGCTCTGCTTCATGAACTCGCGATAGGCGGCGTTCCGCTTTTCATCTTCTGCGGCGTCCGGCATGCTGGAGAAACTGGTCACCAGATAGAGGTCGGGCTCGCCGGGCCGCGGGTTTACGTTGGTCAGAACCTGATAGCCGGTAATCCAGCCTTTCGACATCGCATATTCCTGGTTCTTCTTCCAGGTTGTGGCGAGGAAGTTGGCATATTCATATCCGCCGCCGTCGCTGACATCGATCATCCCGACTTCTTGGTAATCGCCGGGAGTGAACGGGTAATTCTGCGCCGCCGCTGGCGCTGCCATAGCAATAGCTAAAGGGGCGGCCAGCATGGCCGCGAACATCGATTTTCTCATGACTTTTTCCTCCGTTGGTCACGGCTCAGCCAGATGGCTGACCGTTAAACCTGTCGCTCAGAATGGCGACCCTCAAGATGAGGTGGACAGGTGGCGGAAACGTGCGCCGGAAATCGAGTCGAGTCAAAAATTTAATTATTGTCAGATACTTATATAGCTTTCGTTATAGCTGGGCGGCGAGGTGATCGATCATTCATCACCGTAAACTGCAACCATCTTATCGCCCGCGCTCGTCGCCTTGCCACGATACATTCCGGGCGTGTTGAACGCGAAGGTTGCGGTGCCGTCGGGCGCGGTGACGATGACGCCGCCGGTACCGCCGAGCAGGCCCAGTTCCTTGATCACATGGTCGGCAGCAGTCTTTGCGTCCTCGCCCAACATGCGCATACGCGCGCAGATTTCATGGGCGACGCCCAGACGGATGAAGAATTCGCCGGCACCGGTTGCAGAAACGCCGCAGGCGCGGTTGTCGGCGTAGTTCCCCGCACCGATCACCGGTGAATCGCCGATGCGGCCCCAGCGTTTGCCGGTGAGGCCGCCGGTCGAGGTGCCTGCCGCGACATTGCCGTCGCTATCGACCGCGACCGCGCCGACGGTGCCATATTTCAAATCGACATCGTACCAACCGAGTTTCTTGGCCTTTAGCTCCTCCAACTGCCGCCAGCGTTCGGGGGTGGCGAAATAATCAGGGTCGACTTGTTCCAGCCCGTTTTCACGGCTGAACTCGTCCGCGCCTTCTCTGGACAGAAACACATGCGGGCTTTTCTCCATCACCGCGCGGGCGAGCAATATCGGGTTCTTGGTGTAACGCGCGCCAGTGACCGCGCCTGCGCCTAGCGTCTTGCCGTCCATGATCGATGCGTCCAGCTCGTTCAAGCCCTTGTAAGTGAACACCGCGCCCTTGCCGGCGTTGAAGGTCTCGTCATCTTCCATGACCATGATCGCCGCGCTGACCGCATCCATCGCGCTGCCGCCCTCGGCCAGCACCGCAGAGCCTGCGTCGAGCGCGCGGGCAAGTCCTGCGCGCGCTGCGGCGTCCTTTTCGCGTGGCATCTTTTCGCGAACCATCACGCCTGCACCGCCGTGGATGACCAGGGTCCATTTTTTCTCGGCCACTTTCTGGTTTCCTTCGTCATGGTGGCCCGGGTGGGCAGCAAGCGGTGTGGCGACGGATAGTATCAAAAGCAACCAGATGCGAATGATTTTGGCGGGCATCAACCAACTCCTTTTTGTTTCCTCACGGCGATAGCGAATTGGCTCATCCGAAGCACCGAAGAATAGAAGGCGTATCGCTTTCTTCGATTCTTCGGTGCTTCGGGTGACATATTTTCAACGATTGCTGCGCGGCGAGCGCTCGCCTATATCGCCTCCATGTCTTCCGTTCGCCCGTGGCGCGATATCGCGCGCCGTCAATCCCGCCAGATCATGGTCGGCAATGTCCCCGTCGGCGGCGACGCGCCGATTGCGGTGCAGACGATGACCAATACGCTGACCAGCGACGCCAGGGCGACCATCGACCAGATCCGCCGTTGCGAGGATGCGGGCGTCGATATAATCCGCGTGTCATGCCCCGATGTGGAGTCGACAACGGCGCTCAAACAGATCGTCCGCGCGGCGCAAGTGCCGATCGTTGCCGACATTCATTTCCACTACAAACGCGCGCTTGAGGCGGCGGACGCGGGTGCTGCGTGCCTGCGCATCAACCCCGGCAATATCGGTTCGGCGGAGCGCGTGAACGAGGTGGTCAATGCCGCCAAGGCAAACGGCTGCGCGATCCGCATCGGCGTAAACGCGGGAAGCCTCGAAAAGGACCTGCTCGAAAAATATGGCGAACCTTGCCCCGAGGCGCTGATCGAAAGCGCGCTCGACCATATCAAGCTTTTGCAGGACCGCGATTTCCAGGAATATAAGGTGGCGGTAAAATCATCCGACGTCTTCCTAGCAGTCGCCGCCTATATGGGCCTTGCCGAAGCCGTCGATTGCCCGCTGCATCTGGGTATCACAGAGGCGGGCGGGCTGATCGGCGGGACGGTCAAGTCGGCGCTTGGCATCGGCAATCTGCTCTGGGCCGGGATCGGCGACACGATCCGTGTGTCGCTGTCCGCCGAGCCCGAGGAAGAAGTTCGCGTCGGCTATGAAATCCTCAAAACTTTGGGCCTGCGCACCCGCGGCGTTCGCGTGGTAAGCTGCCCAAGCTGCGCGCGGCAGGGCTTCGACGTCATCCGCACGGTGCAGAAGCTCGAAGAGGCGCTCGGCCATATCAAGACGCCGATGTCGCTGTCAGTGCTGGGTTGCGTCGTCAACGGCCCCGGCGAAGCGCGCGAGACCGATATCGGCATCACCGGCGGCGGGCAGGGCAAGCATATGGTGTATTTGTCTGGTGTCACCGACCACCATGTCGCCGATGACGACATGATCGGACATATCGTGAAGCTGGTCGAGGCCAAGGCGGCCGAAATCGATTCGGGCAATGCCGTGAGCATGGATACGCTGCACGGGAAGGCTGCTTGAGCCTTTCGATCCGAAAGGCCGTAAGCGACGACCTGCCGCTCATCGCGCAATTCATTCGCGACCTCGCCGAATATGAGCGGCTGACGCATGAGGTGCGATTCGATGAAACGAAACTTGGAGAGCGGTTGTTCGGCGAACGGCCTTATGCCGAAGTGCTGATCGGCGAGATCGATGGCGCGGAGCAGGGCTTTGCCTTGTTCTTTCACAATTTTTCGACCTTCGAGGGGCGGCCTGGCATCTATCTCGAGGATCTGTTCGTGCGGCCCGGGGCGCGGGGTTCGGGGCTGGGGAAGGCGTTGCTCGCAAAACTCGCCGCAATCGCCGTCGAGCGTGATTGTGCCCGGCTCGAATGGGCGGTGCTCGACTGGAACGAACCGTCGATTGCCTTTTATAAATCGCTGGGCGCAAAGCCGATGGACGAATGGACGGTCATGCGCGTCGATGGCGATGCGCTGGGCGAATTGGCGGGCCAATGATGCTATTGCTCTCAACGATGTTACTGGCCGCGCCGCCGACATTCCAACCGCGCCCGCCGCCACCACGCGCGGTAACGGCCGGTGACCGCTTTTCGACCATTGCCTTCGACCCCATGCGGGATGCAGCGACCGATCTCGACCTTGCGCTTCGCACGGCACAGGTGAACGGCAAAAGAATCATCGTGATTATGGGAGCGAACTGGTGTCACGACAGCGCGGCGCTCGCCAATCTGCTCGACAGCCGGCGCTTCGTGGGGATGATCAACGATCGATATGAGGTTGTCTTTGTCGATAGCGGCACGCCACAGACCGGCAAGGGCCGCAACCTCGATATTGCCAAACGCTTCGGCGTCAAAAAGGTCAAATCGACGCCTTTGGTCTTTGTGCTGTCGCCGGACGGCAAACTGCTCAACAGCCGCCGGGATGCGATAAGCTGGCGCAACGCGGCGAGCCGGAGCGAAGATGCGATCTTCGCCTATTTCGACGATTTTACCCCGGCTTAAGCAATCGCGCTTATTGTGCGCCCATGGTCATCAAGCAGGTCTTGCCGCTGTTCGTAATCGCAGTTGCGATTGGCTGGTTCATGCCATCGGGTGATCCTGTGGCAGGACCGACGGATGCCTTGCCCGCTATTGCCAGCGTCACGGCGGAAGCGGATGTCGATACTGACGCAGATGACGATGTCGAACCGCTTCTGACCGACCGGATCGAACTGAACCGCGAGGCCGACGGTCATTTCTACACCGATGTCGAGGTAAATGCGGGCAGCATTCGCTTTCTGGTCGATACCGGCGCGACGGCAGTGGCATTGACCGGCGACGATGCGCGCGAGCTGGGCCTGCACTGGAGCGCCGACGAACTGGGCCCGGTCGCGCGCGGCGCGGGCGGGACGGTGATGGGCAAGCGGATCGTCATCGACCGGATGCAGCTTGGTAATGTGCAGGCGACCAATGTGCGCGCGGCGATTATTCCCGAAGGTCTCGATGTGTCGCTGCTCGGGCAGACATTCCTGAGCCAAATCGATTCGGTCAACATCAGCGGCGACAGGATGGTGCTGAACTAAAGCTTAGAAATAGATGTCGATATAATCGGTAAGCTGGTCGCACCATTCGAACTCGCGCATCCGCCAATATCGGCGGCCCTGGGTAATCGCGAACTCGCTGTCGCCGTCTTTCACGCATTTTCGCCCTGCGTCGGGTGTGTCGGTAATGGTAATGCGCCCCCGGAAGATAAAATCGTTGCTGTCGATGCTGAGTACGTCGCCCTCGATTTCGACCCGGCCCTTGCCATCGGGTGCAACCTGAGCGCCCTTGAGGTGGACAACATTGCCGCGTTGGCTGACTTCGACCCTGCCGCGTTGTTCCCACCCGATCCATTGCAGCGTCAGCCCGCTATTGCCGCGCAACTCCTCGAGCGCAGCGAGATCGCGCACTTCGGTTGCCTGCACCGGTGGCAGCGGTATGCCCACGGGTGCGCTTGCTGCAGGTGGCGGTGCGACGGCGTCGCTCCCGGCATTTTGGGTAGCAGGGGCGCATGCGGAGAGCGCGACACAGAGCAAGATATGGACAGTTTTCATCGCCGATCTTTTTAGCGTCTTGATGAACGCCCGCAACCCGCTTGAGTTGCTATGGCTTCTCCGCCAAGAGACAGCCGTGTCACAGCTCCACCCCCGCCCCTTCATTCCTTTTGCCGTCGCTTGCGCGGGTGTCGGCTTTTTCAGCCTGATGGATGCAGTGATGAAGGATCTGGCACTGGCGATGGGTGCCTATAATGCAGTTATCTGGCGCAACAGCCTTGGTGCATTGCTGATGGGACTGGTCTTTGTCGGCAGCAGACAGAAATGGCCATCCGTTGCCGTGCTGAAAGTGCATCTGTGGCGCAGTATGGTCGTGTCGGTGATGGCGGTCAGCTTCTTCTATTCGATCACTGTCCTGCCGCTCGCCGAAGCCATCGGGTTGAGCTTTATCGCACCCGTTATCGCGCTCTATCTGGCAGCGGTCTTGCTTGATGAGAGCATCGGGCGTGAAGCGGTGCTGGCGTCGGTCGCGGGGTTGATCGGTGTGGGCATCATCATGGCCGGACGCTTGAGCGGCGACTATACGAGCGAGCATTTGTGGGGCGCGGCGGCGGTGCTGTTTTCGGCTGTCGTGTTTGCCTATAATCTCATCCTCGCGCGCAAGCAGGCGCAGTTGGCGGGACCGATCGAGATCGCCTTTTTTCAGAATCTCTTTGTTGCGGCGACGCTGAGTCTGGCGGCACCCTGGTTCCTGCAACCGCTGGTCATGGGCAAGGTGCCGATGCTGAGCGCGGCGGCGGCGCTGGCGCTCGTCTCGCTGCTGCTGATGAGCTGGGCCTATGCACGCGCCGAGGCGCAGATATTGATTCCGGTCGAATATACCGCTTTCGTCTGGGCGGCGGCGTTCGGCTGGCTGTTCTTCGCCGAGCCTCTGACGTGGCCGGTGTTGCTGGGTACCGGCTTTATCGTCGCAGGCAGCCTGATTGCGGCGCGCGCAAAACCCGAGCCGGTTAACCAAGTCGAAATCGCAACCATCTAAAGCGCTTGCGATGATGTTGGCGGATTATTGGTCGGCTTTTGGGCGGAAATTGGGGGCGTGGCAGCACGCCCGTGCTGTGCGTGCCGTCCTCAATACGCCGCCGATTGTATCGAAAGACGACGGCGTCATCCTCTTTTCGATGATCGGCACGGCAGTGCTGCTGCCCTATCTCGTGGCGGTCAAGTCGCTGCATCATCAGTTGCAGCGGGGACGGGTGATGCTGCTCGACGATGGCACCCTGACGCAAGCGGACAAAGCCGTACTTGCGCACCATGTCGGCAATCCCGCGATCCTTAGCTTTGCCGATATTGACACCGCACCTTGCCCCAAAGGCAATTGCTGGGAGCGACTGCTGGCCATCCTCGATTTGCGGGGCGACCATTATGTCATCCAGCTCGATTCGGACACAGTGACGCTGGGGCCAGTGCCGGAAGTTGCGGCGGCGATTACGGACAACCGTAGCTTCACCCTGGGCGGGGGTGTGGAGGATTCCGCAATCGGCTTTGTTGCGGTGCCGGACATCATGGAAGCAATCTATGCAGGGTGCGAAGTGCCCGACCATATTCAGTCGCAAATCGAGGCAAAGCTGGGCGATATGCACGAAGCTGACCAGCTCAGTTATATTCGCGGCTGTGCTGGATTCTCGGGCTTCAGCCGATCCATCACGGGACGGTCGCTGGTAAACAGATTTGCAGTCGAGGCGGGCGGTCTGGTCGGCGAGCGCTTTGCGGAATGGGGCAGCGAGCAGGCGGCGTCGAACTTCGTTGTCGCCAACGATCCCGATCCGATCCAACTGCCTTATGACCGCTACACCAACCATTGGGAAGAGCCGCTTCCTGCGGACCCAGCTTTCATCCATTACATCGGAACTTATCGCTATGACCGTGGAAGCTATCTCTCTTCGACCGAGCAGGCGATCAGACAGCTAGGGCAGAATAGATCATCGTCTTGATCTCGCGCCGCACCGGATAGGTGCTCGACGGCATCAGCTGGGTCATGAAGATCATGATGATGTCCTCGACCGGATCGACGAAGAAGGCGGTCGAATACATGCCGCCCCAATAGAAATCGCCGGTCGAGCAAGGGGTGAGCGTCGCGGCACTGTCGATAGTGGTGGCAAAGCCGAGGCCGAAGCCGATGCCCGCCATTTCGGCCTCGCTGAACAGCGATTTCGACAATTGCGTCAAATCCTTGCCGTCGGGCAAATGGTTCGCGGTCATCAGCTCGATCGTTTTGGGACTGATAATCTGCACGCCATCCAGCGCGCCGCCGTTAAGCAGCATCCTGCAGAAACGGTGATAATCGGCAACCGTAGATGCCAGGCCACCGCCGCCTGAATTGAACGACCAGCCCTTGGTCCAAAGGCTCTCCGCGCCCGCCTCGTCGAACAGTTTCATCTTCTTTTCGGGGTCGAAGGCGAAGCATTGCGGCAGACGCGCGGCCTTGGCGGCGGGCACCGTGAAAAAGGTATCGTCCATGCCCAGCGGCGCAAAAATATGCTCGCGAAAATAATCGGCGAGCGATTGCCCGCTAATCCGCTCGATCAATATGCCAAGGACATCGGTCGAGACCGAGTAATTCCATTGTGTGCCGGGATCGAATTCGAGCGGGATTTGCGCCAACGTCTCGACGAAGCCTTGCGATGTATTCTTGGTCCAGCTTTCGACGTCGGTCTTGCGGTAGGCCGCATCGACATTGCTGCGTTCCTGGAAGCTGTACGTGAAGCCCGTAGTGTGGCGCAGCACATCGACAATGCGCATCGGCGACGCAGGCGGACGGGTGACGAACGGCACTTTGTCGCCGCCTGCGACGAACACGCCGAGCCTGGAAAATTCGGGAATATATTTCGCGACCGGATCGGTGAGCGCGACCTTGCCCTGTTCGACCAGTTGCATGAAGGCGACCGAAGTGACCGGCTTTGTCATCGAGGCGATGCGGAAGATGGCGTCTTCAGCGACGCCCGAACTCCATTGGTGCGCGATCTCGTCGCCGCGTCCGATCAGCAGCGACGCAAAAGGCAATTTGCCGCTGTCGAGATATTTGGACTGAACGAATGCGCTGATTCGCTCGAGGCGGTCGGGCAGGAAGCCGAGCTCTTCGGCGCTCATACCGCCGTTTGTCCCGTTAGTTGGCGGGTTACCGGGTGCGAGCTTGAAAGTCCGCCATCGACGGCGATGGCCTGTCCATTGACGTAGCTCGCCTGATCACTGGCCAGGAACAAGGCGACATTGGCCAGCTCTTCCGGCTGCGCCCCACGGCGCAACGGGTTCAATCGACCGATCTTGTCGGTCACGCCCTTTTCCTTGGCATAGTCGAAGGTCGGCTTGGTCATGCCGGTTTCGGTAAGGCCTGGGCAGATTGCGTTGCAGCGCACACCGGTCGCCGAAAGCTGCTGGGCCGAGACCTTGGCAAGATTGATGACACCTGCTTTCGACGCCGAATAAGGCGGCCCGCCTGCGCCCGAACGTATGCCTGCGACGCTGGCGGTGAGGATAATCGATCCACCGCGCCCGGCATCGACCATTGCCTTGCCAGCATGTTTGACCATCAGCCAGGGGCCGATAAGGTTGACACGCAGGACGCTGGTAAAGTTCTCGACGGTGTTGTCGAAAATACCCTCCATGCCGCCAGAGATGCCCGCGTTGGCAAAGGCGATGTCAAGCTGGCCGTGCAGTTCCAGCGCCTTGGCGACGATGGCGGCAACGTCGGCCTCGTCGCCCGCGTCCATCTGCACGGCAGTGGCCGCATCGCCGATCTGCGTGGCGACATCGTTGACTGCAGGGTTGAGATCGCCGAGCACGACTTTCGCGCCTTCAGCTGCAAAGCGGATAGCCGAGGCCTTACCTATGCCCGACCCTGCGCCTGTTATAATAGCAACCTTTCCGTCCAGCGCTCCCATATCAACCTCCGCTAGATGTGTTGCCACCGTCGATGACGATGGTCTGGCCCGTGGTAAAGCCACCAGCCTTGCTGGCAAGAAAAACCGCCGCGCCCGCTATTTCATAAGGCTGGCCGATGCGGCGCAGCGGCGAGCGGCGGGTGGCGATTTCGAGGTTATCGGGATTTTCCCAAAGCGCGCGGGCCATGTCGGTCTGGATCAGGCCCGGCGCAATACAATTCACCCGCACGCCACGCGGCCCGAACTCGTCTGCGAGGTTGCGCGCCATCTGCATGTCCGCTGCTTTCGAAATGCAATAGGCACCGAGGATTGTCGAACCCTTGAGGCCACCGATCGAGGAAATGATGGTTATCGAGCCTTCTCCGCGTTGCATCATCTCGGGCGCAACCATCGAAATCAGCCAGTGATTGGACAGGATGTTGTTGTCCATGATCTTGCGGAACTGCTCATCGCTGATTTCCAGCGATGGCCCGTAATACGGGTTCGAAGCGGCGTTACAGACAAGCGCAGTGATCTTGCCAAAGGCCTTGCGCGTTTCGGCGACGAGATTTTGCAGATCGTCTTTCGAGGAAATGTTGGCGGGAACGGCTATTGCAGTGCCATCTCCGTAGCGCGCGTTAAGTTCCGCAGCCGCCGCATCGCAGACATCGGACTTGCGGCTGGAAATCACTACCTTCGCGCCCTGTGCCGCCATTTCCTCTGCAGTTGCGCGCCCGATGCCGCGCGAAGAACCGGTTATCAGCGCAACCTGACCCATCATGTCGAATAATGACATGCTTATGCCCCTGCCTTGACTGCAAAGCTCCATGCAGCATCCGCCAGCGGCTGAACGCGCTCCGCCATCGTTTTTGCATGCGCGGAGCTGGCGGTGCCGTCGATGACACGTTTCTTGATGCCTTGGATGATGCCGGTCAGCCGGAAGAAATTATAGGCAAAATACCAGTTCATGTCCGGCACGCCGTCGCGACCGGTTGCGGCGCAATAACGCTGTGTCATCTCGTCCAGTTCGGGAATGCCGAGGGCGGCGCGATCCACGTCCATCACGCCCGAACGCCCGCCATTTTCAGTCACCCAAGCCATTGCGACATAGGTGAAGTCAGCCAGCGGATCACCCAGCGTCGAAAGCTCCCAGTCCAGCACCGCCAGCACTTTGGGCTCGGTCGGATGGTAGATCATGTTATCGATCCGGTAATCGCCGTGGACGACCGAGGTCCGTGTCTGTTCGGGCAACGTTGCGGGCAGCCATTCGATCAGGCGTTCGACTTCGGGCATTGTTTCGGTTTCGGCAAGCTTGTATTGCTTGGTCCAGCGCTCGACCTGTCGCGCGAAATAATTTCCGGGTTTGCCGAAATCCGAAAGACCCGCCGCCTCGACATCGATATTGTGCAAGGCTGCCAGCGTGTCGATCATTGCCTCATAGGTCGCGCGGCGTTCGGGCGGATTCGCCCCCGGCATCGCGCCGTCCCAGATGGTCCGGCCCTCCACCATATCCATGATGTAGAACCAGCTACCGATGACGCTGTCGTCGGTGCACAGACCGAAAGGCTTGGCGACAGGAAAGCCGGTCGGGTGCAGCCCTGCAATGACCTTATATTCGCGGTCCACGGCGTGTGCGCTCGGCAGCAAGATACCCAAAGGCTTGCGGCGGAGCACATAGGAACCGCTCGTCGCGTTGAGCCGGTAGGTCGGGTTCGATTGTCCGCCCGCAAATTTCAGAGCTTCGACCGGGCCTTCGAAGCCCTCGACATTGGCACTCATCCATACTGCAAGTTTCGCTTCGTCGAGAACGTCTGCCCCCGTGGGCTTAACGGTACCGCTAAAGGCCTTCTGCGCGTCGATCTGTTCTGTCATTGGTCGAATACAATGACCGAACGGGCGGCATCGCCGCGTTTCATCTGGTCAAAGCCTTCATTGATGCGTTCGAGCGGAATCGTTTCCGAAATAATGCTGTCGAGATCGAGCAGGCCGCGCATATAGAAATCGACGAGGCGCGGGATATCGACAGGGAAGCGGTTGCCGCCCATTATTGCGCCTTGCAGTTTCTTGCCCGAAAGCAATTCCATCGCGCTGAGGCCAACGCTGTGCTGGAGCGGCATCATGCCGAGGATGGTGGCAGTGCCGCCGCGTTTGAGCGACTTGACTGCCAGTTCGCCCGAAGCGGGTCGGCCCACGGCTTCGATGGCATGATCGACCCCGCCTTTGCTGAGTTCGACAATCTGCGCGGCGGCGTCATCGGCCATCGCGTCGACGGCATCGGTCGCACCCAGCTTCATCGCAAGCGCGCGCTTCTCCGGAATCGGATCGGCGGCAATGATGCGTCCGGCACCGGCAATCTTGGCGGCGTTGATTGTGGCAAGCCCCACGCCGCCGCAACCTATGACCGCGACGGTTTCACCCGGCGTTACCTTGCACGCATTGAAAATGGTGCCTGCACCGGTAGTCACGGCGCAACCAATTACCGACGCCTGGGGCAGCGGCATTTCTGGGTCGATCGCGACACACGCATGTTCGTGGATGAGCATCATTTCGGCATAGGCCGACAGGTTGAGCATCTGCGCGACGGTCGAGCCATCGGGTCGCGTTATGCGTGCCGGTTCGTCGGGCTTGCGCCGCGTTTCCGCGCCGAGACACAACGACATCCGCCCGGTCACACAAAACTCGCAATGCCCGCAAAAGGCGGAGAGGCAGGTGATGACGGCGTCGCCAACCTTCACCGTGCGCACTTCGCTCCCCACTGCCTCGACAATCCCCGCCGCTTCATGGCCGGGAATCGCGGGCAGGGGGTGCGGATATGCGCCTTCGATAAAATGCAGGTCGCTATGGCAGAGGCCACAGGCCGCGGTGCGGATCAGCACCTCGTGTGGGCCGGGGCTGGCGATATTGACCTGCTCTATTTCGAGCGGCTTGCCCGCTTCGACAAGGACCGCTGCTTTCAACGCGAAGCCCCCACATCGCCGCTCGATAGTTCGGCCTTGGACCGCGCGCCGTGCTTGCCAAGCTCGATACGGGCGATTGCACGCGCGTGGACTTCATCGGGCCCGTCGGCGAGCCTCAGCGTGCGTTGGTGCGCCCATGCCGAGGCCAGACCGAAATCGTCGGACACGCCGCCAGCGCCATGCGCCTGGATCGCGTCGTCGATGATCGAAAGCGCCATGTTGGGTGCCTGCACCTTGATCATTGCGATCTCGGCGGCAGCGGCCTTGTTGCCGACCTTGTCCATCATGTCGGCCGCCTTCAGGCAGAGTAGCCGGGTCATTTCGATGTCGATGCGCGCGCGGGCGATCCGTTCTTCCCACACATTATGCTCGGCAATCGTCTTGCCGAAAGCGACGCGCGATTGCAGGCGCTTGCACATCTTTTCGAGTGCTTCTTCCGCCGTGCCGATCGTGCGCATACAATGGTGGATGCGGCCCGGCCCGAGGCGGCCCTGCGCAATCTCGAACCCGCGTCCTTCGCCAAGCAACATGTTCGAGGCCGGGATGCGGACATCGTTCAGTTCGATTTCCATGTGGCCGTGCGGTGCGTCATCATAGCCGAAGACGGGAAGGTGGCGTTTTATGTTCACGCCCGGCGCATCGAGCTCCATGAGCACCATCGATTGCTGCGCATGGCGTTTGGCTTCGAAATCGGTTTTGCCCATGACGATGGCGATCTTGCAGCGCGGATCGCCAGCGCCAGACGACCACCATTTGACGCCGTTCAATACATATTCGTCACCCTCGCGGCGAATCGAGGTCTCGATATTGGTCGCGTCGGACGAAGCAACCGCAGGTTCGGTCATCAAAAATGCCGAACGGATTTCGCCGTTCATCAGCGGGATCATCCAGCGCTGCTTCTGCTCGGCGGTGCCGTAGCGCATGAACACTTCCATATTGCCGGTGTCGGGGGCGGCGCAGTTATAGACCTCGGATGAAAAGCCGATCCGGCCCATTTCCTCGGCGCACAAGGCATATTCCATGTTGGTCAAGCCGGGGCCTTCGAAGCCTACCGAATCATCGACATGCGGATGGCCTGAGCCGGGCGGCATGAACAGGTTCCAAAGGCCCGCCGCCTTGGCGCGCGCCTTTTCCTCTTCGACCACTTGAAGCACTTTCCACCTGTCGCCCTTGGCCTGCTCGGCATAATAATCGGCGACGCGCGGGCGCAGGAAGCGCTCGTTATGATCGCGGATACGATCGCGCCAATAGGCCTGCTTTTCGGTGAGATCGAAATCCATGACTCAACATCCTCTCAAATTTAATCGGTCGGTTAACTGGCAGACTCTGTCGCTGCATTCAAGGCCCGCAAACGCTCATTATGGCTTTCGCGCGTAATCGGGAAATGACGGAGCACCAATATGCCGGTGATGCCGATGACAAGGATCACCAGCATGTAGCCCAGCGCCATGCGGTCCAGCACCTCGGCATCGACCTGCCCAGCGATTGCACCCTGCGGAAGTGCGGACAGGCTGACAATCATTCCGGCCACGAACGTACCGACACCGATCGCGCATTTCTGCATGAAGAAATATCCGGCATAAAACAGCCCTTCGGAGCGGCGACCGGTTTCCAGCTGCGATGCTTCGACAACATCGGCCATCATCGACGAGGTCAGGATCATCATGCTAATCGAGGCGCTGTTCGAAAAGATGACCAGCCCGAACATCAGCCGCACGTCGGGGTTGGCTGGTGCGCCTGGGACCAGGTCGAGCAGCCACAGCGCGTATATCGCGGAGTTCACCGCCAACGCAAAGATCGCGAATGCCATCGCTGCGTTTTTCTTGCCCAACCGTGCGGACACCGACGGCACGATCAGGAAGGCAATAATCATGCTGGCAAACAGGATCAGCGCGTAAATCGTCAGTTCGTTGGTGCTGAGCTGCCACAGAAAAGTGAGCAGATAATTGGTCATGGCAAAGGTGATGCCCTGATTGACCAGACCGAACAGCGCAGCGAACACCAGCCAGAGAAACGGGCGGTTCGAGAGCGTTGCCTTCATTTCCCTAATTGTGTGGCCCAATCCCTGACTGGGCGGTCGTGGTGGGGAAGGCCTGGCAACACGCTTGTGCTGGCCAAGGGCGGAAACCAGTACCGCGCCGACAATCATTAATGCTCCACACAAGGAATAGGCGTCATAGCCTGCGCGGTTGGTCACGCCTCCTTCACCTGCAAAGAAAACGCCATAAGCGAGAATCAGGATCAGCAGACCGCCCGCCCATCCGAACAGGAAACGATAGCGCATCAATCTTGTACGCTCGTCATAATCGCTGGTCAGTTCGGGAACGAGCGCAACCGAAGGTACTTCGCACATCGAAACCAGCGTGCGCACCACCACCGCTGTTCCGAACAGCCAGAGCACCAGCATCGCGTCGCTCATTTCAGGCGGATGCCAGAGCAGCATCCACGAGATGCCGAGCGGAATTGCCGAGGCGTACAGCCATGGCAGGCGTCGGCCCCAGCGGCTTTGCGTGCGGTCGCTTAGCTCGCCAATAATCGGGTCGGCAAAGGCGTCGAAAATGAGCGCGCCCATGATGACAGCGCCAACCAATCCGGCATCGAGCCCCAGCACCTGATTGTAGAAAATGAGCAGAAAAACCGAAAAGCCGTTGTCCTTGACGCCATAGGCAATCGAACCAAATCCATTCAGGATTTTCAAGGATCGTGGCAGGCGCTCGGCTCCTGTCATGCGACGCACCCGGTTGGCGCTTTTGCTGCGAATCGCATTTGTACAGGCTCCTCTTCGACTGGCCATGCTAGGCGCGAGGCCCTGCCTGTCAATCGGCGCGGAAATGACGTTACGGCAAGCTTCCCCCGCCGATAAGCGCTTGCGTTTCGGCGGGGGACGGCTCAAAATTTAGCCAAGCAGTTAATGGGAGAGTATAATGTCCGACCTTGAGGCATTCCGCGCCGAGGTGCGCCAGTGGCTGGAAGGAAATTGCCCGCCTGAGATGCGCACCCCCGCCAAGAGCGACGCCGATGTCTGCTGGGGAGGACGCAATTTTACCTTCCAGTCCGAAGCGCAGAAGCAATGGATGGAGCGGTGCGCGGCGAAGGGCTACACAGTGCCCGATTGGCCCAAGGATTACGGCGGTGCTGGGCTGTCTCCGCAGGAAACCAAAATCTTCCGGCAGGAAATGGCGCGCATCGGTGCGCGTCCGCCGCTCAGCAGCTTCGGTATCTGGATGCTCGGGCCCGCGTTGCTCAAATTCGGCACCGAAGAGCAGAAGGTGCATTATCTGAACCAGGTTGCACGCGGCGAAATTCGCTGGTGCCAGGGCTATTCCGAACCTGGCTCGGGCAGCGACCTCGTCTCGATGCAGACCTTCGGCGAGGACAAGGGCGACCATTGGGTCGTGAACGGTCAGAAAATCTGGACCAGCTACGCCGACGAAGCCGACTGGATTTTTTGCCTCGTCCGCACCGACAAGACCAACAAATATCAGGGCATCAGCTTCCTGTTGTTCGACATGGCGACGCCGGGGGTGTCGACAAAGCCGATCAAGCTGATTTCGGGTAACTCGCCCTTTTGCGAAACTTTCTTCGACAATGTCGTGGTGCCCAAACATCAGATTGTGGGCGAACTGAATCGCGGCTGGGACGTGGCCAAATATCTGCTGGGCCACGAGCGCGAAATGATTTCGGGCGCAGGGGCGGGTGGCGACGGTGCTCTGTCCGGTATCGGCGCAGCCATGAAAGACGTATTGGCCGAGGAGCCGGTGCTGCGCGCGCAAATGGCGTTGTTCGACGTCGATAACCTGACCTTCCGCGCGCATGGCGAACGCTTCATGGACGAATGGAAAACCGGCAAGGCACATCCGGCCTATTCGAACCTGATGAAATATGTCGGCACCGAACTGAACAAGAAGCGCAACGAGCTGGTGATGTCGATCGGCGGCTCGAACGCGCTCGAATGGGAAAGCGAACGCTCGAACGGCGGGTCCAAGGCGCGAAATTGGCTCAGGACCAAGGCGAACAGCATCGAGGGCGGCACCAGCGAGGTGATGCTCAACGTTGTTGCCAAACGCATTTTAGATATGCCGGGAGCCTGATCGATGGCGATGACACTGAACGACGACCAGACAATGCTGCGCGACAGCGCGCGGGACTTCATGGCGAGCGAGGCGCCGGTCAAACATTTCCGCGAATTCCGCGACAAGGCCTGCAAGGACGGTTTTTCACACGATCTGTGGAAGCAATTTGCCGAGATGGGCTTTACCGGCATCCTCATTCCGGAAGACCAAGGCGGGCTGGGTCTCGGCCATATCGAGGCGGGGATTGTGCTCGAGGAAATCGGGCGCAACCTGTCGCCTTCGCCCTTCCTGTCGACCTCGGTCGCGGCGGTCGAGGCGCTGAAGCTTGCCGATAAGGCAATGCGCGAACGCTGGTTCCCCGGCATCATCGCGGGCGAGACGGTGATCGGGCTTGCCATCGATGAAGGTGGCAAACACCGGCCCGAAAAGACCGCGTGCAAGGCGGAGCGTAGCGGTAATGGTTTCAAGCTGTCTGGGCAAAAGCAGTTCGTGGTGCAGGGCGCATCGTCGGATATGCTGATCGTCGCCGCGCGCACCGCTGGCGCTCCGGGTGAAACCGACGGGCTGACCCTGTTCGCGGTCGAAAAGGATGCGGCGGGGCTGTCGCTGGAAGCAGCGCGCCTGGTGGATTCGGCGGTGGCCGCGCATGTGATGCTCGATGGCGTTCAGGTCGATGCCGACGCGGTGATCGGCGAGGTTGATGGCGGCTGGATCGTGCTTTCCAAGATGCTCGACGCGGGCCGTGTCGGCGCGGCGGCGGAGATGGTCGGTGTCGGCGGCGGCGCGATGGACATGACCTTCGACTATCTCAAACAACGCAAGCAGTTCGACAGGTTGATCGGCGAGTTCCAGGCGCTCCAGCACCGCGCCGCGCATCTCTATGGCGAAATGGAAGGGGCGCGTTCGATCGTGCTTAAAGCGCAGTCGCTGCTCGACGAAGGCCATGCCAAGGCGGAGCTTTATGTGGCGGCGGCCAAGGCCAAGGCGGGGCTCGCCTGCAACCTCGCGGTACGCGAAGGGGTGCAGATGCACGGCGGCATCGGCATGACCGACGAATATGACATCGGCCTGTATATGAAGCGCGACCGGTCCTTGAACGAATTTTTCGGCGACGCTTTTTATCACGCCGACCGCGTCGCGACGATGAACGGATACTGATAAAACTCCCCTCCCGCTTGCGGGAGGGGCCGGGGGAGGGTCAGTGGACATCGCTGACTAACGCTCCCCTAACCCCTCCCGTAAACGGGAGGGGAACTTAAAGGAGATCAAAAAATGGACATCCAGACTCTGTTCAACCTCGATGGCCGTGTTGCCGTCGTTACCGGCGGTTCGCGCGGCATCGGCAAGATGATTGTCGAAGGCTATCTCAACGCTGGATGCGCGCGAATCTATATCAGCGCGCGCAAGGTCGACCAGATCGAGGAGACTGTTGCCGAGTTCGGCGACAACGTCATCGGTCTTCCGTGCGACCTTTCGACGGTGGAGGGCTGCACCTCGCTCGCCGCGCAAATCGCCGAGCGCGAGGAGAAGGTCGATATTCTCGTCAACAATGCTGGCGCGGCGTGGGGTGCGGATTTCGGCACCGTCACCGACGCGCAATGGGATCGGGTGATGGACCTCAACGTCAAGGGGCTGTTCTTCCTGACGCAGGCGCTGCACCCGTTGATGAAGAAAGCCGCGACCTTCGAACGGCCCGGCAAGGTCATCAACATCGCCTCGATCGACGGTATCAAGATCAACCCGTGGCAAACCTATGCCTATCAGGCGTCGAAGGCGGCGGTGATCCATTTGACGCGGCGGTTGGCGGCGGAATTGGTGCGCGATAACATACTGGTGAGCGGCATCGCGCCGGGCGCCTTTCAGTCCGAAATGAACAAGGCGGCGCGCGACCACGGCGACGCAGTGGCCAAGGGCATTCCTTTCCCGCGCATTGGCACGCCCGAGGATATGGCAGGGCTGGCGATCTTCCTTGCGGCACGGTCGGGCGATTATATCGTCGGCGACACCCTCGCTTGCGATGGTGGGATTGCATATTCGAGCCTGCCGCATAATGGAATTGCACCTTAATTTTCGGGCATTCGTATGCACAATATGACTTGACGCTACGGCAATCAGGTCAGTTGCAAAACATGCAACTGACCTGATTCTTTACGCAATTGCAGCATAAGCAAGTGCTGGCTATCTGACTGTCAACGGCAGCGATGCCGAAACGCACTTCAGCCGGGCGGCACTCTCCTCCTCTCTCCCTCGCCCCCGGTTGAATCGAACGGCCTTCATGCACTGCGTGGAGGCCGTATTCGTTTGCGCTCCAATTTTCTCCGCCAACTTGTCCACCGCAAACCATGTTGCCTGTGGATAAGTTTGCATTTTTATGTTTGCGCGACTCATTTTTCGTGACAGTTTCAAGTCATCAGGCGGTGCCGCCACGAAGCAAAGTCTCTTCGGAGACAGAGCGGAACGGCAAATCGCCAGATCGCCAAATCGGAAGGCAAGCCTTTCTTCGGGAAGGAAAATGTGGCTGAAGAGGCGGCGCTGGAAAACGAAGTTCAAGTGCGGCGACACGCAAGTGGAGCAACGCCGGGACGGATACCGAAAGTGCATTAGGGGAACCAACAAGGCCTTCGGGCCAAGTTGGGGAACCTGACGCCAGATACCGGAAAGAATGACCTTCGGGTCAAGGACTTCCACCATCAGGCGCAGTGGCCGCTGGTAGCAATACCAGCGGCCATTTTCGTTTGGCGCTTGTGCAAATGGGCGTCACCCCCGCGCAGGCGGGGGTCTCAGCCCAAGATTCCCGCCTTTGCGGGAATGACGAAGCAGGGGGAGGGCTTCGCATATGTTCATTGGCCACTGGGCACCAGCGATGGTTGCTGCGACTCACAAGGACGCGCCAAGCCTGCCAGTACTCTTCATTGCCGCGCAGTTGGTCGACTGGGCGTTTTTTCTTTTCCTTATCTTCGGCGTCGAGGCGATGCGGGTGACTCCCGGGATATCGGCGATGAACCCGATGGACCTGTACCACATGCCTTACACGCACAGCCTGCTGGGTTCGGCGGCATGGGCTGCGGGTTTTGGGGGTCTTGTCTTTGCCGCGACCCGCAATAGATCTGCAGCCGTCATCGCCGCGCTGGTTATTTTGTCGCACTGGTTTCTCGACCTGATCGTGCATGTGCCCGACTTGACCATAGCGGGCAGCCCGCCCAAATTGGGATTTGGATTGTGGAATCATCCGGCTATCGAGATACCGCTCGAATTGCTCCTGACCTTTGGCGCCTTGTGGCTCTATGCGCGCAAGGCCAAGCCGAAAAGATTGCCGTTAGCTGTTTTGGGCGGCGTATTGTTGCTGCTCCAAGGGGTCAACTGGTTCGGTCCGGTAGAACCGGAAATCACTACGGGTACCAGCTTGCTCGCCTTCGTTGCATTCGGAATTGTTACACTCGCGTCATGGTGGACGGCGCGCAGCGCGCCATGAAGGGGTTCACGCAGAGTTCGCAGAGTTCGCAGAGCTTTCCCTTTACATCCTCTGCGACCTCTGCGTGAACCAAAAATCAAACAGGCTGGATAAATACAGGTCGCCTCGCTAAGGCGCTGCCATGTCCGAAATCACCCCACAAATCGTCGCCGACCACGGCCTCAACGAAGAAGAATATGAGCGTATCCTGCACGCGATGGGGCGCGAGCCCAATATGGTCGAGCTCGGTATATTCTCGGTTATGTGGTCGGAGCATTGCTCTTACAAATCCTCGCGCATTCATTTGAAGAAGCTGCCGACGACCGCGCCGTGGGTCATATGCGGCCCCGGCGAGAATGCCGGCGTTATCGACATCGGCGAAGGCCCGAACGGCACCAAGCTGGCAGCGATCTTCAAGATGGAATCGCACAACCACCCGTCCTACATTGAGCCCTATCAGGGCGCGGCGACTGGCGTTGGTGGCATTTTACGCGACGTGTTCACGATGGGCGCGCGACCGGTGGCCAACCTCAACGCGCTGCGTTTCGGGCGGCCCGACCATCCCAAGATGAAGCATCTGGTGCAGGGCGTGGTCGCGGGCATTGGCGGCTATGGCAATTGCGTCGGCGTGCCGACCGTGGGCGGTGAGACCAATTTTCATCCGGCCTATGACGGCAACATATTGGTCAACGCGATGACCGTGGGGATCGCCGATCAGGACAAGATTTTCTATTCCGCCGCGACCGGCGTGGGCAATCCTATCGTCTATGTCGGCTCGAAAACCGGGCGCGACGGCATCCACGGCGCGACGATGGCGTCGGCGGATTTCGGCGAGGATACCGAGGAGAAGCGCCCGACGGTGCAGGTCGGCGATCCTTTTACCGAGAAACTGCTGATCGAGGCCTGCCTCGAACTGATGGCGTCGGACGCGATTGTCGCAATTCAGGATATGGGTGCGGCGGGGCTGACCAGTTCGAGCGTCGAAATGGCGACCAACGGCAAGGCAGGCATCATCCTCGACATGGACAAGGTGCCGTGCCGCGAGGAAGGCATGACGCCCTATGAGATGATGCTGTCCGAATCGCAGGAACGCATGCTGATGGTACTCAAGCCCGGACGCGAGGAATTTGCCAAGGCGATTTTCGACAAATGGGAACTCGATTTCGCGGTCATCGGCGAAGTCACCGATACCGGCCATATGGTGCTGACCTTCAAGGGCGAGGTCGTGTGCGACATCCCGCTCGGGCCATTGGCCGAAGACGCGCCGCTCTACGACCGGCCAGCCGCGACCAAGACAGAATATAAGGCCTGGGCCAAGGTCAAACCGCTCGGCGATATTCCTGAATCGACCGATATCGGCGCGGATTTGCTGAAGCTGATGGCCTGCCCCGACCTCGCCTCGCGCGCATGGATCTGGCAGCAATATGACTCTCAGGTCGGCGGCGACACCGCGCAGCTTTCGGGCGGTGACGCGGCGGTGGTGCGAATCCACGGCACCAACCGCGCACTGGCGATGAGCACCGACTGCACCCCGCGCTATTGCTACGCCGACCCCTATGAAGGCGGCAAGCAGGCAGTGGCCGAAACCTATCGCAATATCTGCGCGGTCGGCGCGAAGCCACTCGCCATCACCAACTGCCTCAACTTCGCCAACCCGCAGCGCCCCGAAATCATGGCGCAGATTGTGGGCTGCCTCGAAGGCATGGCCGACGCTTGCCGCGCGCTCGATTACCCGATCGTGTCCGGCAATGTGAGCCTCTATAATGAAAGCAAGGCCACCGGCGGCGGCAGCGCGATCCTGCCGACGCCCGCGATCGGCGGCGTGGGCGTGCTCGAAGATGTGAGCAAGATGGCGACGATTGGGTTTAAGGCAGAGGGTGAGGCCGTTCTCCTGATCGGCAAAACCGCTGGTGAGCTTGGTCAATCATTGTGGCTGCGCGAAATTTGCGGTCAGGAAAGCGGCATGCCTCCGGCTGTTGACCTTTCAGCCGAGCGACTTGCAGGTGAATTTGTTCGCAACTTGATCGCTGAAAATCTGGTTTCCGCCGTTCATGACGTTTCCGACGGCGGTGTTCTAGTCGCAATGACCGAAATGGCACTTGCGACCGGTATTGGCGTAAGCACCGAATTCGACTTTGAGCGCGATAGCGGGTGGACATCCGAGATGTTTGGTGAAGATCAAAGCCGATATGTCGTAACCGTCAACCTCGCCCACGAAGCCGCGGTGCACGCGCGGGCAGCGGACGCAGGCTTAACAAGTTCGCGGCTCGGCGTCACCGGGCACGACTATATCGGCATCAACGATGACCAGCTTTGTGTTCCCCTCTCCGACCTCCGCGCGGCCCACGAAAGCTTCTTCAAAAACTGGATGGAACAATGAGGCCGCGCGCCGGATTTATCCTGTCATGACAACAGGCTATTCCGGCACCCCGCTCGTCAAGAAGCTCGGTTATACAGACGGGATGCGCGTCTGGTTCGATGGCATGCCCGACAGCGTCCGCGCCGAGATTTATGCGCAGGAGCTGACGCTATCCGAGGAGGAAGTGCCGACATCGGGCATCAACGCTGCGCATATTTTCGTGACCAGCCGCAAGGCGCTGGAGGAGAAGCTGGAGGCGTTGCGCAAGGTCATCGATCCCACCGAAGACACGATCCGCGAGATCATTCTGCCCGATAGCGATCTGGTCGATGTGAAGGTCTGCGCGGTCGATGAGATTTGGTCAGGGCTGAAGCTGGTAGTGCGCAAAGAGCGGCGTTAGCAAAAATACCTTAGCCCTGAGCCGTCAGCGCATTTATGCGCTGGCGAAAGTCGAAGGGCGCTTCTCCGCCAAGCACTGCGCTGGACCGATAAGCGCCCTTCGACGGTCGCGGTCGGCGTGCGACCGCTGCTCAGGGCTACGGTGCTTTGGTAAGCGTTATTACTCTACTTACCCGTTCAACCCGAGCCCGTCGATCACCCCGGATGAAAATGCATTGCGCTCCGCTGCGTTAGGCAGAAGCAGCTTGCGCGTCGCATTCCACCGATCGACATCACCGCCGAAAGCATTGCGCACGCGGGCCTTGCTCATGTGGTTCGTCTTGCCCCAATGCTGGGTGAAGGGCATTCCTGCCGCTTCCAGTTTCTCGGTGGCGAGCTTTATTAGCTTCAGTGTTGCGGGCGTCTCGACGCCGTCGATGTCGATGATGCAGGTCGGGTCGTACCGGGTGAAACCCAGCATTGCAGGCGATTTTTTCGCATAGCGGCAGGTGAAGACTACTGGCGCGCTTTTGTGGATGAGAAATGCCTCGCGCATGATTGCAAGCGCCGTCGTGACCTGTGCGATGGGTACGCCGAATCCCGAGCTCGCGACGCCTTCGCGTGCGCTAGTGAAGCTGTAGGTTTCGCCCGGCACACGCCATTCGGCCTCGACATCGGTGCGCACACGAAGCTCGATGTTCATCAAGGTCCGCACCGCAACGTCGCGCAAATCGGGGAACATCTGAATCGCCGAGGCAATCAGCCTCGGCACGTCGGTTCCCGGCTCCGAGGCGGATTTGAGATTATAGTTGGGGACATAGCCCGGCGGGCAGGCTTCCTTGTAGCGGATGGTGGTGAAGCCGACGTCCATCTGGCGCGGGTCTAGGATGACCTGGAAGAAATAAGGCACGCGGCTTTCGTCGGGGATGCCCGAGCCAGTGAAGGTTAGCGTGTTGAGCGCAGTCTGCAACTGGCCGAAGGGGATATGCCGTAGCGAAGAGTTGAGCCGATAGCGCCCGGTCGAGCGCAGCAGCACCGAGTGAACGATGCCGAGTGCACCGAGGCTGACCAGGGCGGCATCGAACTTCGCATTGTCGCGTACCAATGTCGCGCCGAGTTTGGTGGCAAAGCCAGCGGTCATCGTGGGCGCGCGCGCAGGTTCGAGCCACAGATTCTGGCTTGCAGTCAGAAGCTGGATGCCCGCCACCTGGCTTTCAAGCCCGCCGACACCGATGGCCGAGCCATGCACGCCGGTCCCGATCATCCCGCCGATAGTCTGGCCGTTACTCGCGCCTGAGGTGCGCAGCGCGCGCTTGCGTTGCACGGTTTCCAGCCGCTCGTTGATCTTCGATACCTTCGCCCCGCATTGCGCGAGATACAGGTCTTCGGGCAAAGTCGCAGAGGTGGGTTCGACATCGCCCGCAGCGACGGCAAATGTGTAATCGAGACGGCTGGTCTCCACCATCCATCCGCCGACCACCAGCGGAATGTCCGAAAAGGACCAGCGCGAGCCGCAGGCGCGAATGCGAACACCCGCCGCTACCGCTTGCCCGATAAGACCCTGTATCCGTGCAGCAGTGGCGCGCATGCCCGCCATCGTGGCTTGCGTCGGCGTCTCGTTCTTGACCGTCAGCCGTTTGGCGACCGCGCCCTTCACATTCTCGTGATGGTTGACCCATAGAACATTATTCTCGGTGATGACATGCGGATCGGCTGGCATCGGACTTCTCCCTGAGGGTTAGAACCAGCTAAATACAGCATCGAGGTTTGAGGCCATTTTGCACAGTGCAAGGCGGCGAGCGCTGGGCATAGTGGTTCTATGTCCGAGCTTGCCAACGCAGCAATGGGCAAAATGGGTCAAATCCCGAAGGGACGCCAAAATGGCTTCGATCTCGAAGCAAAATACGCTTGCAGGCAGAATAACTGCCTGACTGCGCGCATTTTGCTCCGATATCTTTGCCATTTTGACGCCTCGATGCTGTATTTAGCTGATTCTAACCCTAATTGTCGGTGCTGCCCTCTTCATTGGGCACGTTGCCGCAGACATATTCGATGGTCGTCGGCATATAGATGCCAAGCGTCAGCACCGTCGCCAACGCCTGCCCGAGATTCTGCTTCACGCGCACCTCGTCGATGATGTTTGTGTCGCAACTGACGACATTGCGCCGCTGCACCGTGCCGAAGGCATATGCATCGCTGTTGACGGTAATGGGCGCCCCGGTCGGGTTGGGACGCGGCACGATCAGCCGGTGCTCGGCGCATCCCGACAGCACCGTCATCGCCGCGACAAGATAAAGGGTACGCATGGTCATCTCCTCCCGGATGGACGCTGCCCGGTCCTTTGCGGACTCATGAGCGCGTTGAGACGACCCTGCGCGTGATACTCCTCACATCGCGGTTAAATTGCAATTAAAATGACTTAGGCGTTGCGCCGCTTAGCGCGATTTGTGCGTCAGGCAGCGGCGGCAAGCAGATTATAGGGATCGACGCCGTTCGAACGCATCGCTTCATGCGCGGCCTTGTACGCGACCGGCTCGGGGATACCGATACGCTTGCGCGCGTCGGCCAACGGCTCTTTCAGCAGCGCGATGATATCTTCGTGTACGAGATTGCTCGCGGCCTTGCCGATGCGATAGCCTTCGTGAACCGCTTTCATGATCGGCGAGGAGCGCGCGACGCGGCGCTTCAGCTCGAACCCGCCCATATAGGCAATGAAGCCGACGCCGAGATTGCGGTTCTGCGCATAGGTGAAAGCCAGCACGCATTGTTCGCCCAGCGCGTCGCGGCCATAGCCGGTCAGGATATGGTGCAAATCATGCGTATCGCGCAGGCGGTCGCCATAGCGGTCGATACCGTCTTCAAAGCGCGTGCCTGCCTCGGTGAACTTGGCATATTCGGCTTCGAGTCCCGCTGCGCTCAGACCCTCGCGTTCCATGAAATCGACGTATGCGCGGCCCACCGTGCCTGCGGGAAGCTGCTTCAGCGTGTCGTGGTCGTCGAGAACGTCGATCAGCCGCTGGTTCGTCGCAAGCAGCCGCTGACCCTTTTCGCTATGCCAGAATTTGCCTGCAACCTTGCGGAACGCCTTGCCGCGCAACGCCGCGATAATGTGGAAAACCTGCTCGGTATCTTCCTTGTCCGCCATCAGGTTCTGAAAATGATGCCAGGCCTTCAATGGGCGAAACTCGCTCGAAGGGCGATCGGGGTGATGAAACGGAATGGCAGTCATGGGAGAGCTCCAGCGAATCTGTTGAGCATGAAATATCGCTTACCTACACCGATGTCAATAAGGAAAGATTAACGGGGCTGGACGAGTGCAAAATGCATCTGTATTAACCGACTAATACAGGGAGGATTTATGCAGGCTGAGACGACGCGGCATATCACGCTGGACGCCATGCGCGGTTTTGCAGTCATGGGTATATTGGCGATGAACATCGTCGGCTTCTCCATGCCCGAATGGGCCTATGTCACGCCCAAGGCTTATGCTGGCGAATCCTTGTCAGACCAGATTACCTGGTTCCTTTCCTTCGTTTTCATCGACGGCAAGATGCGCGGGCTGTTCTCGCTGTTGTTCGGTGCGAGCATGATGTTGATCATCGAGCGTGCCGATGCCAAAGGCGAAAGCGCCAAAAAAGTCCATTATTCGCGCATGTTCTGGCTCGCTTTATTCGGATTGGCGCATTATTTCTTCATCTGGTTCGGCGACATATTGTTCCTTTACGCAAGCGTGGGCAGCATCGCCTTCCTGTTCCGCAACTGGGAACCGCGCCGCCTGATCAAATGGGCACTCATTATCTTCGGCGTCGGCTTGCTGCTGTGGGGAGTGCAGTTTGGCGGGCTCCAGATTCTGCAGTTTCTGGCAACTATGCCCGGTGCCGACGCCGAAATGGTCAAGCAATATAAGGAGATCATGGCGAGTCCCGATTTCGATCTCAATGTCACCAAGGACCTGGCGCTCCATCGCGGGCCGTGGTGGCCGATTGTCGCAGACAAGCTTGCCGAATGGTACTCACCGCTCACGCTCGTCCTGCAGTCGATTACCGAAACACTGCCGCTGATGATGATCGGCATGGCGATGAAGAAGAACGGGTTCATCACGGGCGAATGGACACGGGCAGATTATGCGCGCTGGGCGCGAAAGCTCGTACCGTTCGGCCTCGTGCTCAGCGCTTTGCTTGCAGGCTGGGTTGCTGCGACAGGTTTCGATCTGATCACCTCGCTGGCGGTATTCATTGCCTGGAGCGCGATTCCGCGGTTGATGCTGACGGTCGGCTATGCGGCACTGCTCATCATGCTGGTCGGGCGGCTGGCTGGCGGAGGCCTTATCGCGCGCGTTGCGGCGGCCGGACAGGCGGCTTTTACGAATTATCTTGGCACCAGCATCGCTATGACGACCATCTTCTATGGCTACGGACTCGGCCTTTTTGGCGACGTCAGCCGCCTCGGTCTTTTCGCGTTTGTAATCGGAGCATGGGCGGTAATGCTGCTCTGGTCGAAGCCCTGGCTGGAGCGATTCCGTTATGGGCCGCTCGAATGGCTCTGGCGTTCGCTGGCGCGGATGAAAATTCAGCCATTGGCCCGTTAAAGCTATTGCAACCAATTCGCATTAACGCTATCTCCTTCCCAGGAGACGAATCTATGGTCGTTTGCGTGTGTAATGCCATCAGGGAAAAAGACCTGCGCGCCGCAGTGCGTTGCGGGTCGGAGCGCCCGAATGACGTTTACGCGCGTTTGGGCAGCAAGCCGAAATGCGGCCAGTGCCTTTCGTTTGCGCGAAACATTATCAGCGCCGGACCTGCGACCGCGTAGCAATAGCGCGCCAAAAAACCTAGCATTTCTGCGGCTTTCGGGCTTTTCTTGTGCGCCATTTGGCGCTATCCTGCATGGCACTATCCACCAGGAGACACGCCATGAAGGGCGATGCCAAGGTCATCGAATATCTCAACGAAGCGCTCAAGAACGAGCTGACTGCGGTCAACCAGTACTGGCTGCATTACCGGATGCTCGACAATTGGGGCGTGGCCAGGCTCGCGGCTTTCGAGCGGCATGAATCGATCGACGAGATGAAACATGCCGACCAGCTTTCGGAACGCATCCTGTTTCTCGACGGCCTGCCCAATTTCCAGTTGCTCGGACGCCTGCGCATCGGCGAGACGGTCGAGGAAATCCTGAAAGCCGACCTCGAACTCGAATATGAAGCGCTGCCCTTGTTGAAAGACGCCATCGCCCATTGCGAAAGCGTGCGCGATTTTGTCAGCCGCGAGATATTCGCCCACATCCTGGAAAATGAGGAGGAGCATGTCGATATCCTCGAAAAGCAGTTCGACATGATCGCGCGGATGGGGCTTGAAAATTACATCCAGCTACAGTCGAAACCGGCCGACGACGAATCTTAAAGGTTCGTCATCCTTAACTTGTTTCAGGACAACGCAACGCCCGAGCCTGTTATCCCGAAACGAGTTCGGGATGACGAAACCGGGTTATCAGCCGTAGCTCATCCCGCCTAGCGCGTTGCGTTGGCCGAAGCTGACCGGGCGGCGTTCGACAAGCGGGCTGGCTTCATTTTCAAGCGCAGCGAGGGTCGCTTCGAAAATCGGGCGCAGACGCACGACTTTTTCGACCAGCTCGGACGGATCGATCTGGATTTCGACATAATGCCGAGCAGCCACTTCGATTTCCTCGGCGAGCAATGCCAGCTTGTCGGCCCCGAACTGCCAGGACTCGCCTTTCAACGTGTGTGCCGGCATCACCAGCCTGGCTGAATCCTTCAGGCGCATCGCTTCTTCGATGGCGGCAACCGATTTGGTGCCGTCCTCGCGGAAATAGCCCAATATGCGCACAAAACCGGCACCCAGCAGATTGCGGGTTTCGGTAAAGGTTTTCCAGTCGATCAAATCATCCGGCTTGTCGGTCAACGCGCTACTCCATGGAACAGGTTAAAATGACTGGTCCTGTCGGGTTCTTTTACACTATCAGAAGTAAACAGAGCGTTGATGCTATCTGTTTAAGAAACTCTTGCGCGCGGCTTAGTCCTTGTCGGCATAAGGGTTTTTCGACGAGCGGAAGTTGATACGCACCGGCACCGCGCCGAAATCGAGGTCACGGCGGATGCCGTTTAGCAGGTAACGCGCGTAGCTTGCGGGCAATTCATCGGTGCGGTTGCCGAAAATCACGAAGGTCGGCGGGCGATTGCGCGCCTGAGTCATGTAGCGCAGTTTGATCCGCTTGCCGCCCGGGGCTGGTGGCGGATTTGCCGAAATCGCCGCCTCGAACCAGCGGTTAAGGATGCCCGTGGGCACGCGCTTGTTCCAAGCCTCGCGCGCTTCGAAAGCAGCAGAGAGCATCTGGTCGAGGCCCTTGCCGGTGGCAGCCGAGACCGCAATCAAGGGGACGCCCTTTAATTGCGACAGGCCTTCTTCGAGCGCAACACGGATGCCGTTGAACAGGCTGCTGGCATTTTCGGCAACGTCCCACTTGTTGATCGCGATGATCAGCGCGCGGCCTTCTTGGATGACATGGTCGGCGATTTTCAGGTCCTGCACCTCGAGGCCCTTGGTGGCATCGAGCAGCAACACCACGACCTCGGCAAAGTCGATGGCGTGGCGGGCATCGGCGACCGAGAGCTTTTCCAGCTTGTCCTGCACTTTGGCGCGCTTGCGCATCCCGGCAGTGTCGATCAGACGGACGCGACGCTCGGTCAGCAGCGGCGGGATATTGCCTTCCTCGTCGGGATCACCTTGCCTGGGATTCGGATCGGTCCAGACCCAGTCAACCGAGATGCTGTCGCGGGTTATCCCTGCTTCCGGTCCGGTAATCAGCCGGTTTTCGCCAAGCAGTTTGTTTATTAAAGTCGATTTGCCCGCATTGGGGCGCCCTACGATGGCGAGTTTCAGTATCGCATCGGGAGCCTCGGGGTCCGGAACCTCGAACGCGCCGCCGTCGATATGCGGCAACAGCGCCTGGAACAGGTCGGCCATGCCCTCGCCATGCTCGCCGCTGATCGCGATCGGGTCGCCGAAACCGAGCGCATAGCTTTCGAGTATGCCGTCGTCGCCCTGCTTGCCCTCGGCCTTGTTGACCGCCAGCACCACCGGCGTCGCGCTGCTGCGCAGCCAGCGGGCGATCTCTTCGTCGAGCGGGGTGACGCCCGCGCGTCCGTCGATCAGGAACAAGGCCACTTGTGCCCCTGCAATAGCCGCCTCGGTTTGCATCCGCATCCGCCCGGGCAGCGTATCGGGGTCCTCATCCTCGTAACCCGCAGTATCGACGATGGTAAATTCGAGGTCGAACAGCCGTCCCTCGCCTTCCCGCCGGTCGCGGGTAACGCCGGGCATGTCATCGACCAGCGCCAGCTTCTTGCCGACCAGCCGGTTGAAAAGCGTGGACTTGCCGACATTGGGCCGACCGATAATGGCTACCGTCGGCAACATGCCGGATTAACTCCTTCGATTATCCACGAAAGGCGGAAATGCGTCCGCTATCGTCGAGGATGTAAAGCGTCTGGTTCGCGACGATTGGCGCTAGCGAAACGTCGGATTTCAGGTCTACCGCCTGACTTGCCGTCCCATCGCCGGGAGAAACGGCCCAAAGCTGTCCGCGCGAATTGACTACCATCAGGCGTCCTCCCGCCAGCACCGGACCGTACCAGCTGATCGGCCCCTTTTTCTTTTCCTCATTGTCGTAGCGCTGCAGCTTTGAAATCCAGCGGATCTTGCCGCTCGACCGCGCGACACAGAGCAGCCTGCCCTCGTCGGTCATAACGAACACCCATTCGCCGGCCGAAACCGGCGTCGAAATGCCCGCAATGTTGATTTCCCAGATTCGCTGGCCGCTGACCAGTTCATAGGACGCCATGCGCCCGCCCTTGCCGAGCGCGAATACGCGGCCGCGATCGATGACGGGGTCGGCGTCGATATCCGTCAGAGTCGAGACGCTAGTCGATAGTGAAGTGCGCGATAACGTGTCTGTCCACAGGCTACGGCCGTTTTCATAACGGTAGGCGGCAAGTTCGCCGCTAGAATAGCCGGCGATCACTGTGCCCTGCGCCGCAGCGGGGGCACCGACGCCGAAAATACCCGAGGCTGCAATCGGGCCTGCCTCGTTCCACTGCGCTTCTCCATCGGTCTGGCGCAACGCATAGATCTGGTTGTCCTGCGTCATGACATAGACATTGCCGTTCGACAAAGTGGGCGCGCCACGAAGCGGCCCAGCAGGTCGCTTCTTCCATACAAGGGCACCGGTATCGGCTGCGAGTGCCGAAACATCACCAACACCATTTGTTGCAAAGACGTTCGTATCAGTCGCACTTACGCCGCCACCGAAACGTGACGGTTTGCCGTCATCGTCGATTTCCAGCGCGTTCGACCAGATTTGTGCGCCATTATTGGCATCGAATGCGGTGACACGCGCGGTGGTGTCGACAACATATAGCCGACCGTTGCTGACAACAGGACTTGCCGCAAGGCGCGCGCGGGGATTGGCGCCCGTGACCGTCGCAGTCCAGATGCGCGCCAGACCCTGACCAAGTTCGACATGGCCCGGCGCCTTGTAGGCATTGCCGCCCGGCTGCGCCCATTCGGCATTAACGGCGGCAGGCGGCAAGATCACCGCGACATTGGCGAGCGCTGGATCGACTTCCATGTCGCGTTCGGTGCCCAATATGTCGACGCGGTTGCCGACGGTCGGCGTGTTGTTCTTTTTCCCCGCATCGCCACGCACGCTGTCGATGACGGCGCAGCCGCCGAGCGATGCAGAGGCGGCAAGGGCCAAAAGCAGTTTAGCGCTGGTCTTCAATTCTTACTCTCCTGTGGAGGCGGCTTCAGCCGCCTTCGTTGCCGCATTGCGCTTTTCGTCAACCTGAACGGTATCGACCCCCAATGCCCCCGCCATCTGCTGCGCCCTGGAGCGCTGCGTCTGCGGCAGCCCGTCTTGCTTGGCAATCTGGGCAAAAATGGGGCCGGCAAGGTTGTCCTTGCCCATTTTAATATAGGCCAGAGCGGTCAGTTCGCCCGCGCTGCCGAACCATGCATGACCGGGCGTTGCCAGTGGCTTCAGACGGTCAACAACGACCTGCGGTGCAAGCGTATCGAACTCGGCGCTGGTCTGGCGGACGAGCGCAAGATCGCGGAAGGTTTGCGGCAGGCTGCTGTCGCCTGCGACCTTGGCATAGATAGCAATTGCCTCTTTGGTCTTGCCATCCTCGCCGAGCAGATTCGCTTCGACGAGCTGCGCCATCGCGCGATATCCGGGCTGGTCGGCCTTGGCGAGCGTTGCGAGCTTGGCGCGCGCTTCCTTCTCCTGACCGACGCGCAATTTATCCATTGCGTCGACAAACTCTTCGCTTTGCAGATCGGCCTTGGCCTGCTGCTGGTTGCGGTAAACTATGTAGCCGCCAAAGGCCAAAAGCCCCGCGACAAGGGCAACCAGCAGCCAGCGCCCGTAGCGCCGCCAGAAACTGGTAAGGTCGCTGGCGCGGACCGCATCGTCCACTTCGCGCAGGAAAGCCTCGTCGCTCCCGGCGCGCTTGTCAGTCGGTGTCAAAGCCAAAAGGGCCTCCGAAATTTGGTGATTACCATAAGTTGGCGCCGTCCTTAGCGGGACTCCGCACGATAGGCCAGCCCCGCTTTATGCTGGCTGATAAAGCTGGTCGGGGCCGGGAAAAGAACGGTCGCGCACGCCACTTGCATATTCGCGCACGGCTTCTTCGACCGTCAGGCTCATATTGCCGAACTTCTTCACGAATTTCGGTACGCGGTCGAACAGGCCGAGCATATCTTCGGTGACCAGCACCTGCCCGTCACACTGCGCCGACGCGCCGATGCCTATGGTAGGGCAGGCGATCTTGTTGGTGATTTCGATGGCAATCGGTTCGAGCACGCCTTCGATGACCATAGAAAAAGCGCCTGCCTCCGACATTGCGACTGCATCCTCGACGATCGATTTGGCTTCTTCTTGGCTCTTCCCGCGCACGCCGTAGCCGCCCAGGATATTGACCGCCTGCGGCGTCAGCCCGACATGCGCCATCACCGGAATACCTCGCGAGGTGAGAAACTCTACCGTCGGCGCAAGCACGCGGCCGCCCTCCACCTTGACGCCCGCCGCGCCGGTTTCCTTGAGCAGGCGCGCCGCATTGGCGAAGGCTAACTCGGGCGACGCCTCGTAAGTGCCGAACGGCATATCGACGATCACCGCCGCATGATAGCTGCCTCGGACCACCGCCGCGCCATGCGCCGCCATCATCTCCATCGTCACCGCGACGGTATGCGGCAGGCCGTAAATCACCTGACCCAGCGAATCGCCGACCAGCAGCATGTCGCAATGCGGGTCGAGCAACTGCGCCATGCGAACGGTGTAAGCGGTCAGCATCACCAGCGGCTCGCCGCCCTTGCGCTGCCGGATACGCGGCACGGTGAGCCGCTTCATCGGCGACGGCGTCGGGTTGGCGCGGCTGGTCGAGGTGTCGAAGGTGAGCGTTTTGGGAAGCGTGGACATAGGGCGGGGGCTTAGCCGCTAAACGGCGTCGGCAAAAGCGCGAAGCATCACCATGTTATTTATGTTTGACTTAATGTTAAAAATTTATAACATAAAGTGCGAATCATATAACATCGGAGGTTTCGTATGTCGTTTAACGAGAAAATCCATTGGGCCGCGTTCCTTGCCCTCACCAGTGCCTTTGGCTGGTACTTCCTGTCCTACCCTTGGCAGATCGTCGACACCCGTGCAGGGGTGGCCGCTGCGGCCGGGATGCTGGTGCCGGTGACGGTCATCATCATTGGCGCGATGTCGATAACTGCCGCCTTTTTTGCCATTCGCGCCCCAAAGGAGGCGCATCTGAAAGATGACGAGCGCGAACGGGCGATCCACATGCGCGGTACGCATATTGCTTATTATCCGCTGGTATTGGGTGTGTGGGCCAATCTGTTCGCGATCTTCTACCATTTGAGCGCGGCAGCGCATCTCAACCTGCTGATCGCGACGGTTGTTATTGCCGAACTGTTGCGCGTCGGATCGCAGCTTTACTTTTTCCGCCGGGGCTATTGAGCGATGCCGCCGCCGCTCAGCAACGACATCAAGACCCTGCGATTCCTTGCGGGCGAAATGACGCAGGGCGATCTGGGCGACAAGGTCGGCGTCACCCGCCAGACCATCGCCGCTATCGAGCAAGGCAAATATTCGCCTTCGCTGGAGGTCGCATTCCGCATCGCGCATGTCTTCGCCAAGCCACTGGAAGAGGTTTTTAGATGGGAGAATGACATCCCTTAAGTGCTGCGCAGCACCGGGGGCCTGGACGCTTTGCTCCCCAGCTTCTGTTCAGGCCTCCAACTTACTCGGCTTTGGCGGCAACCGCTTCGCTGACATTGTCGCTGAAAAAGCCGTCGATGCCGGTGGCGAGAAAGGCCCGGATTTCGGCCTTCAGGTCTCCCACGCCTCGTGGGTCGATGCCCGACTTTTGCCCGAGCGGCAGGAAGTAATTTTCGCGGCGGAAGGTCCAGGGGTGGACTGCAAGTCCCGCCTTGTGTGCGTCGGTGACGAGGGTGGTGGGGTCGCCGAGATTTCCAAGCAAATTGCGAGGGATGACCAGCGCCTTGTTGGGGCCGATACCGTCGGCGTAGGTGGCAATGGCTTTCAGGCCATCTGCTGTCGCCATTGAAGGATAGGTCATATTTGCGCGGTCGGCGGGGCTGCCTTTTTCATCTAATAGCTGGATCAGCCGAACCTTTGTTTTGCCGCGCAGTGCCTGCAAGTTTCCGACCTCGAATGACTGGATGAAAACCGGCGACGTCTTTTCGACATGGCCGTACTTCTGCAGCAATGCGAGCAAAGGCGCTTCATGCGGCAGCCCTATCGACGCGAAATAGGACGGATGCTTGGTCTCGGGATAGATGCCGACGCCGCGCGTCTTCGCCAGTTCCAGTATCTCTTCGAAAGTCGGCACTTCGAACTGCCCGTCATAGGCCATGTTGGCCTTGCGCAACTGCGGCAGCCGCTCCCTGGCGCGCAGCGTCTTCAACTCGGCGAGCGTGAAATCCTCGGTAAACCAGCCCGTCATTTGCTGGCCGTCGATGGTCCTGGCCGTCTTGCGCCCGGCAAATTCGGGCTTTGTCGCGACATCGGTGGTTTCCGAAATCTCGTTCTCGTGACGCGCGACGAGCACGCCGTCCTTGGTCAGTACCAGATCGGGCTCGATATAATCCGCGCCCTGATCGATCGCGAGCGTGTAGGCTGCGATGGTATGTTCGGGCCGCTCGCCGCTGGCACCGCGGTGGGCGATGACGATGGCTTTGCCTTCGAGCGGTTTTTCCATGGCTTGGCCTTCCTTGGGCAAACAGGCGGGGAGGAGGGCGGCGATCAGTAGCGGGAATAGATATCTCATCATGACGCCATGCCCCGCCCACATTTCATCTTTACGACAACGCCGCGTCCCACTCCTCCTTCATGAACCCTACAAGCAATCCGCCCGGATATTCCACCACGGGGCGCTTTATCATTGAGGGTTGCCCGATCATCAGATCGATAGCATTAGCCTCATTCAGATGGGATTTTGAGGCTTCGGGAAGCTTCCGGAAAGTGGTACCGGCCCGATTGAGGATGGCTTCCCAGCCTTTCGCTTTGCACCAGCGCTGGAGTTTATCAGGATCAACGCCCGCTTTCTTATAGTCATGAAAACCATATGCAATTTGTTTCCCGTCGAGCCAGGCCCTCGCCTTTTTGACCGTGTCGCAATTGGGGATGCCGTACAGCGTGATTGTCATTTCAATGGTCCATATTCGAGGGTGATTTTGCCAGCAGCGGCGACCGCAAGTTCGCGCGCCCTGCCAGCGTCTTCGCCTGCCGTCCGCGCGAGTGCCACGGCCATCCGCCGATAGGGTCGGGTGACTGGCTTGCCGAAGATGCGCACATCGATGTGCGTCCCGGGCGTTGCCAGTGCGAGCGCGTTGGAAAGGCCGTCGATGCTGAAATGTTCGGCATCCCGGTCGGCTAGGACGACGGCGCTGGCCGATGCGCCCAGCAATTCGATTTCGGGAATCGGCAGGCCAAGGATGGCGCGGGCGTGGAGATCGAATTCGGTCAGCACCTGCGACACGAGCGTCACCATGCCGGTATCATGCGGGCGGGGTGAGAGTTCGGAAAAGATGACCGCATCGCCCTTCACGAAAAACTCGACGCCGAACAGGCCGTAGCCGCCGAGCGCATCGACGACCTTTGTCGCCATCTCCTGCGCCGATTGCAGCGCTGCCGGTGACATCGCCGCCGGCTGCCAGCTTTCGCGATAGTCGCCGCGTTCCTGCCGGTGGCCGATGGGAGGACAGAAATGAACGCCGTCACGCGCACGGATGGTAAGCAGCGTGATTTCATAGTCGAAATCGATAAACTGCTCGGCAATGACGCGCAGCCGGTCGCCGCGCATTCCGGCGGCAGCATAATCCCATGCCGGGTCGATCTCGGCGTCGGCGCGCACAGTGCTTTGCCCTTTGCCCGATGAAGACATGACCGGTTTGATCACTAAGGGCAGGCCGAGTTCGGCGACCGCTGCATGCAGTTCCTCGCGGCTTTCGGCATACAAATAGCGCGAGGTCGTGAGGCCCAGTTCGCGCGCCGCCATGTCGCGGATCGCATCCCGGTTCATCGTCATTTGCGCGGCCTTTGCCGACGGAACGACAGTAAACCCCTTGACCTCGTAATCGGTCAATATCTCGGTGCGGATCGCCTCGATTTCGGGGACGATAAAGTCGGGCTGGTGCTTCTCGATGGCCGCGCCCAGCGCCGCGCCGTCGAGCATGGAAAACACCTCGGCCTCGTCGGCGACCTGCATCGCGGGTGCCTTGGCATAGCTGTCACAGGCGATGACATGGCAGCCGAGCCGCTTCGCTGAAATCACGAACTCGCGGCCCAGCTCGCCCGAACCGAGCAGCAATATTTTCGCGGTCGGAGTCATTCGGGCCAGTGCGCCGTGTCGTGGTCGGGGTGCTGGTGGTTGCTCGCCCTTATTGCAGGAACATAGTCGGCCATCGTGCTTTCGGTCGTTCCTTCCTCTTGCAGGCTGCAAAGCTCGCCGAACCAGGGCAGCTTCGCTTCGTTACCGAACTGCACTTGCGGCGGGAATAAAGCGGGATTGTCGAGCGAGCCGGTGGTGATGTTCAGATGCTTGCTGTCGGCATAGTCATAAAGCAGGGGCGTACCGCATTCACGGCAAAAACCGCGCGTCACGGGTTCCGAACTTTGAAACAGCGCCGGTTCGCCGCGTGTCCATGCGAACGCCTCGCGCGGGACGCCGACCAGCGCCGCAAAGAAATTGCCGACGGCCTTCTGGCACATGCGGCAATGGCAGATGTGCGAGCTGTCGAGAAATTGGGTCGCACGATAGCGCACCGCGCCGCACTGGCACCCGCCGCTAGCTTCGATGTCGAGCCTTTTGCGCCCGCTCATGCTTTCTCTCCTTCGGCCACGTCGATATCGAAATGCATCACATCCTCACGGCTACCCAGCTTGGTGTAAAGCGCAATTGCGGGCTCGTCGCCATAGTCGGCCTGCACATAAACAACCCACGCGCCGCATTCACGCGCGATAGCGCGCAACTCTTCGATCAGCGCCGTCGCAACGCCGTTGCGCCGGTTCGTCTCTGCGACAGCAAGATCGTAAATGTAGATTTCGCTATGCGCCTTTTCGAACTTGGGAAGTTCGTAGGCGACCAGCCCTCCGACCATTTCAGCGCCTTCAAGGGCCACCAGTGCGATGACTTCGGGCTTGGCCAGCAATTGTGCAAGATAATCGGCGGGCGGCGGGTCAGAAAGATAATGTCCATCATCCTCAAACGCCTGCGCAAAAAGGGCATTAAGCGCGCGTGCCGCTTCGACATCGCCCTGTAACAGTCGCGCAACTTCCATTAGTCACATCCTGAAAAGTTGCTGCCAGCGCGGATCGGAGCGCGCGACGCGGACAAGGAACGGACAGGTTGGTCGCGCTTCGATGCCCATCGCCTCGATCTGTTCGAACACGCCATGCGCCAACCGCGCGCCCGCGCCGGTTCCCCGCAGCGCTGAGGGTACCTCGGCATGGGGCAACAGCATCACCTCGTCCCGCCAGATAAAATCGACAAAGGCGTCGCCTGCGTCGGTCGCCATTGTGAAGCGGTTGCGGTCGGGTTCGTACTCGATGGTCATGCGGCGCGCAGCCTATGCCCACTCAACCGGAAGGGAAAGCAATATCCGTAATTTCCCGCCGACCGGCGCGTTTCTCCATCTGAACAACGATGTCGATCATGGATTTTGCGTAATGGATCGTTTCCGCTCTCGACAGGCCGAAGCCTGCCTGCATGCAGATAAGAGCAATTTGCTCGAATGCGCCGTCCGCCGAGCTGGCGTGGATCGTGCTCAGCGATCCCGGATGTCCGGTGTTGATAGCGCGCAGAAAGGTCACGGTTTCATTGCCACGCAATTCGCCGACGATCAGCCGGTCCGGTCGCATCCGCAGCGAGGCGCGCATCAGATCGTCGATGGTAACGCGGGCTTCGCCCTGATCGCCCGTAACGGCCACAAGCCCGACCGCATTTGCACGAGACAGCTTGATCTCGGGGGTGTCCTCAATCGCGATGACGCGCTCTTCTGCGGGTATTTCCTTGAGCAAGGCGTTCAGCAGCGTCGTTTTGCCCGACGAGGTGCCACCCGACAGTAATATGGTTTTGCGCGCTGCGACGGCGTTGCGCAGGAAAGCCAGAGTGTCATTCACGGCATGTCCGGAATCGAGCAGGCGCTGCGCGTCTGTTTTGCTGGTCTTTTTGATGCTGAATCCGCCGCTGCCCAGACAATCTTCGAGTGTCAGGTCGTGAACGACATGCTTGCGTATGGCGAGTGCGACATCGCCCCTTGTAGCGGGAGGCAGCACCATCTGCACGCGCGCGCCATTGGGCAGGACTGCGGCCAGCAACGGTGTTTCGCGACTGACACCCTGATGATTGGTCCGTGCTATCTGGTGCGCAAGCCGTTCGAGCAGTTGCGCGTCGATCGCCGACACGTCGTGGCGTTCCATTTGCGCGGCACCGACGCGCTCGACCCATAGCTCGCCGGGCCGATTCACCAGTATCTCTATAACATCGGGCGCATCCAGCCATTCCGCAAACGGCGCGAGGTAGCTGTTGAGGTAGATATTTTCGCCACCGCCAACGGGGCGCATCATGTTCATGGCCGGGCGCCGTCGGTGCCCGAAAAATCGAGATCGCGGGCAAGGAAAATGCGGATGGCCGTGCCTTGGGCCACCTTGACCGTCGGCGGGATATTAATGTCGCGCTGTAGCGCGATGCCCGCAACGCTCTTCGCGTCATCGGCAGTGCGGACGACCACGTCGTTGCCGCCCCGCTGCAAAAGGCCGAGCCCCGACTGCACGACCGAGAATAGCAGCGCCGAGCCGAACCGCTTGAGGAAATGGCTGTCGACCTTTCCGCCCAGACCGGCGCGTCCCAGCGTGTCGGTGGCGGGCGAGCCTAGCGATATCGTCACGCCGTCGGGCCTTGTGAGACGGGTCCAGACGATGAAGGCACGCGATTGCCCGGCGGCAAGGCCGGATTTATACTGGCCGATAAGGCGGCTTCCGCTGGGAATGAGCACACGCCTGCCGTCGAAGCCCATGACATCGCGGCTGACCACCGCCCGGACATAGCCGGGCAGGTCGGAATTGATCGCGGTTTCGAGCACACCTGCGATGATCGCACCCTGCGGCACGGTGTAGCTGCTGTTTGGGATGCGAACCGCGCGGGCAGGGGCATTTTCGGCGGCGGCGACGCGGTCTGCGAACCTGTCGTCAGCGCTGAGATCATCGGCTTTCATTCCGGCAAGTCCCGGCGTAGGCGGCAGCAAGGCGACGCCGCCTTTGGTCAGGTCGACAACCACGCCGGGCGATTGCAGACGGTTAGCGCCCGGGGTCGTTGGACCAACCATGCCCAATATCGGCGCGCCATTGGCAGCGACCGGCGGCGGCACCAATGTAGGTGGCGGCAATTCGGGCGGGCCGGGACGCAATATCGCCTTGGGCACCAACCCACCTTGCGGGACGACTGACGCAGCAACCGCTGGTGCCGGGGCAGGAGTTGCACTCCCGGTCTGGTTCGCATCGCCGCGGCTGGTCGCCAGCGTGGTGAAGGTCAATATGCCGAGTAGGCCGATGCCGACAAAGCCGAGTTTCATGCCCGGCGACAAGCCAGTCGGCATGGCGACCGGCGACAACAGCGGCTGGTTGGCATCTTCGAGCGTCTCGACGTCCATTGCGGCGCGGGGATCGGTGCTGCCGGGCTTCATTACACTCATGGCTTTGCCTCCCTCGACTTGCAGCCGAACAGCCCGCATTTCCTCTTGGCGCGCTCGCGCGGCGCATCGGGGCCGGGGGTCGGCGCGGCATAGGCATCGTTGAAGATGATCGTCACTTCCTTGCCGTGGCGCAGGACAAACTGAGGGGCGACCTGCTCGACCACGGTGTAGGGCCCGCGCACCGCAAAGTTGACGATGCTTTCGCCCGCGTCGGGCGTGATGCTGAAAATGGCAGGGCTCGGGCTGCCTACGGCAAAACGGAAATAGGTCGCCTTGCCATCGTCGAAGACTTGCTCAGGGACATTGCCCTTGGCACCGTCATAGCTGTAGGCGCGGTTCCACAGTTCGGGCGGTGTCGCGATCAGCGGCGGCGGGCTCGCTGCGGCTTCGGCGGCCACGGGCTTTTGCGGATAGCGAAAGCGTACCGCATAGACGATCTGGCTTTGCGGCACGCGCAGGCCCGATCTTGCGACCAGTTCAAGATTGTAGCGGCGCTGGTTGGTGACGATCGAAAGGTTCGTGGTGCGCGCCATGCCGACGGGTTTAAGGAACATGATCGTCCCCGCGCCATTCGGCGTCACCTGCCACCCCGACGAATCGCCGATGCCCACGGTTTCGATTCTTTCGCCGGGTTCGAATTCGAGCATCATCTGATAGCCGGTATGGCCGGTCAGGCGGATGATGGCGTCGGGGTTGTATTCGACATAGCGGATGTTGGGCGCGACTTCGGTGGGCGTCGCAAGCTGCGCGGCTGCCGGTTGCGTCAGCAGCATGCCTGCAAGTGCCAGCCAGAGATGTTTCTGCGTCATGCGGCGTTCCTGATGGCTTTGATAGGCGCGCGGACAGCGGTCACGCGCCCCCGCGATACACGCCGGTCGGATTGCATATTGTCCTGGCGAGACGCTGCGCCCTCGTTCTCGAAGCGTTGCGGCAACAGAATGGCGCGCTGGTTTGCCGGACCTGCGGCCGAGGTCGTCATCGCCGAACGCTCGATCGAGCCGATAAGAGACTGCATGCGTTCGTTGTAGATCATGTTGACGGGCTGCCCGGTTTCGAGGTTTTGTTGCGCGGTGACCGCCGCACCGTCCGTAGCCCTGCTCTGGCCGAAGGGCAGCGTCCAGCCGCTGACAATCGTCCGGCCGATACGGAACAGCTGAACCGATACCGCAACCATCACCAGCACGACGACCATGATCGCCAGCGCCGAGCGGAGCGAGAAAATGCCCTGACCCGCCAGAACATACATTTCGGTCAGCACCGGCTCCAGCAAGGCAACCGCGCCTGCCGAGGTCATCGTGGTCATGACCGGCACCAGCGCCATCAGTATAGCAGCACGACCCCAGCCAAGCGTCAGCCCCCGTGTGCCTGCGAACAGGCCAAGCACCGCGAATATCGGTCCGAGCAGCAGCAGCAGGCCGAGAATAATCTTGGCCACCACCAGCACGCCTGCCGATGCCAGCACCAGCAGTAGCGCGCTCAGCAGCAGCATATTGGGTCCGAGCGAATCCTTGGGCGCGACAAATGCGGTAATGCCTGTCGCAGTGGCAGGCAGTGCCTCCGGCTCCGTCGGCATCTCCGTTGCAATCGTCTGTTCCGGCCTTGCATCGAACTCGGTCCAGGCATCGGCCAGGTCGACCATCCGTCCAGACAGCATATCGACGCGCTCGGTAACGCCCCCGGCTTTTCCGGCACCGGGATCAATTGCGGCCACGATTTCCTGCGGGCCGTCGGTCAGCACGTCATAGACCAATGTCTGATAGGTAGCCCAGTTACTGGTCAATGCCAGCACCGCTCCGATCAGCACCATACGCGGCACCATTTCGCCCATGCTCAGCGTCGAGCGTCCGAAGATCAGACGATAGCCGACCAGCGCGACATAAAGTGTCAGCGCGATGGTCAGGCCATAGCCGAACGCGCTGCCGGGGCCGAGCAGATTGGCATAGCCTGCCTGCACATTCGACTGCATGTAGCAATCGACGGTCGCTACCATCGTCTCGGCTGAGCCCGCTGCGGGGTTTATGGGAGCGCAAACGGCCATTAGCGGCGTGCCCCTGCCCAGAGAACCGACGGCCCCTCGTCGGCGGCCTGCAACAATTGCGGCATCCAGTCCGACGGCGCATCGCCATGGTGAAGGCGCAGCTCGTCGAGCTTGCGCACGCTGGTTTCGCGGCCCGACAAGACCGTGATCGCATCGGGCATGTCCGACATGTCGAGCCTCGCCACCACGCTGTTGCCGCCCTGCTTGACCAGCACGCAACGCAAATGTTCGGGCAGCGAGCGGACGAGGTCCAGCTCATGCTCGGTCAGGCCGAAACCGCCGCAATAATCCGAGGCCTGCGCCTTGGGGTTGCTCATGAACAATTGCGTCGCCGATTGTTCGATGATGGTCGCGGCAATCCGGCTTTCGATGGCATCGCTCGCGCTTTGCGTGGCGAAGCCGACGACGCCATTGCGTTTCCGGATCGTTTTCATCCAGTCCTTCAGCCGGTGGACAAAGACCTCGTCGTCGAGCGCTTTCCAGCCTTCGTCGATGACGATCATCGACGGTGTGCCATCGAGCCGTTCGTCGACGCGGTGGAACAGGTACATCATCGCAGGTGTGCGCAGCACTGGATTGTCGAGCAATGCAGTCATGTCGAACCCGGCGGTGCGGGTGTCGAGGTTGAGCTGGTCCCGTGCATTGTCGAACAGCCAGGCATGTTCGCCCGCGCCATACCAAGGCGCAAGCCGCGAAGCGAGATCGCCGCGCATCGGCCGTGCGCCGCCCGCGAGTAGTTCGACCAGATAGCGAAGCTGGCGATGTTCGGCGGGTTGGTCGAAATTGGCTTCGACTGCGCTTGCGATAATAGCATTTTCGTCGGCGGTCAGCTGCCCGCCCGCAGGCGTCAGGATTTGCGACAGCCATTGGCGCAGGAAGGCCTGGTTTGCTGCATTGCCGGGCAGTTGCAGGGGGTTGAAGCCGGTCGGCGTGCCGGGACGCAGCACGTCATAATGGCCGCCAATCGCGCGGATGAAAATCTCCGCACCGCGATCCTTGTCGAAGAAGAAGGTACGCGGCGCAAACTTCTGCGCCTGCGCGATCAGGAAATTGAGCACCACGGTCTTGCCCGAACCCGATGGTCCGATCAGCGTGAAGTTGCCCAGATCGCCGCTGTGCAGGTTGAAGAAATAAGGCGTGCTCGATGTGGTTTCGAGAACGGTGATAGGCTCACCCCAAGGCCCGCCTGCGGGCACGCCGATCGGGAAGCCGTGAAGCGAGATCAGGCCCGACAGGTTGGCGGTCGAAACGAGTGCCTTGCGCGCGATGAAATCGGCATTGCCGGGGAATTGAGCCCAGAAGGCGCTTTCGAGGTTCAGGTCTTCGCGCACCGCCACCGCGCCGATATCGGCAAGCGAAGCCTGCACATCGGCAACCGCAGCATCGAGCGCATGCAGGCTGCCTGCGCGGACATGGACGGTCAGATGATGCTCGCCATAGGCCGCAGCCCCGCCGGTCAATTCGTCCTTCGCGCCGAGCAGGCCCTGGCGCAGCGTCGTGGTTTCGTCCGACGCCGCGCGCAAGCGGCGCAAGGCAAGGCCGATCCGCTCGTCGGCGATCTGCCGGTCGACAAAGGCGAAGCTCTCGGTCAGCGTCAGTTCGTGCGGCAGGCGCAGCAGATTGTCGAGCATGCCGGGCGTGGTGTTCGCTGGATAATCTTTGATCGAAACGATTGCCCCGAAGCGCGATGTATCGGCGCTCGCGCCTTTCAGGTGCAGGGCGTCGAGGCCGAAGCTGATGCGCTTGTAGGGAAGATAATGCCCCGCGTCGCCGCTCGGTTCCAGAACCGGCTGCATCTCGGCATTGTACAGCGCTGACAATATCTCCAGCGGTTCCGAGCAGATACCGCCTGCGCCCTGATAGCGTTCCAGCACGCGCGGGCCGTAGCGGGTGAGCGCCGACAACAGGTTGGTGCGCGCAGCGTCCAGCTCGCGCAGTTCGCGCGCCTGTTCGGCCAGCCGCTCGGCGCTGTTGCGTTTGCCGCTGCCCCATTTGGTCAGCCGCTCGACAAAACCGACCTTGCCGCGCGCCGGACGGCGGACGAGCATCAGAACGATGTCGTTGATATAAAGCTGCTTGCCGCGAAGCCGCTGCTGCCAGGCTGCATCTAGATCGCGGGCAAAGCCTTCGGGCTGCTCGCCCGACAGTTCCGCCGCCACCTGCCGCCGGATGACATGGCAGTAAAGCATGAGGTTGCTGTTTGCGACACCGCGCATAACGACGTCGCGCACCGCGGCCATGTGGTTCAACGTGTCGCTGTCGGCGGTCTCGAAGGCGATGCCGTCGAGCTGGATCATCTGGATCAGTTCATCGGTGCGCGTCGCCAGCGTGTAATCGTTGACATGCCCCGCATAAGGCAGCCTGTCCCCGGCACGCGGGTCTAACCTGGCTGGGTTTTTGGCGGCGGCTTTCATGGGTCAGGGCCGATAGCTGTTGCAGCGCCACAGATCGTGCGTGCGTGTGCGGCCGCAACGGCTCATCTTGGTGATCCACAGATCGAAAATCCGCGGCTCGCGCAAACAGGCCATATAGCCGATGGCGTGGATGACGGCGGCTGCGGGGATCGCCCAGAAGGAGCGGGTGATAAGGAAGATTTCGGTCGTCACCACCAGGTTGATGACGAAATAGCTATAGGTCACGCCCGCAAACATCTGCGGCTGGGTCAGCGCACGAAAGACAGGGGTGCGGTTGAGCGGCGTCACGCTTTAGCCCCCCACAGCAGCGACGCGAATTCCCGAAACGATGGCTGTGGCCCCGAACAGCACGAAGCAACCGACAATGACCGTTGCACCAAAGCGCCAGTTCATCCGCCCGGTCAGCATCATCAGGCCAACGACGGCCACGGCGATGACGGCTGCGGTCGTCGCGACATTGCCGAGCAACGTGCCCTGCATCCAGTTGAGTGCATTGACGATCGGCCCCGACCCTTGCGGATCGGCACCGGACACCTGCGCAAAGGCAGCTTGCGGAAGCGAGGCGGCAAGCGCGCCCAATCCTGCCAGCTTCAGATTCTTGAACGGCATCGCGACCTCCCTCAATATTCGCTGCGGTAAACCACGGGGACAGACATCCGCCGCATGATCTGCCGCACATAATTCTGGGTTTCCCGATAGGGCGGGATACCGCCATATTTCATCACGGCGCCGGGCCCGGCGTTATAGGCGGCAAGCGCAAGCGGTACATTGTTACCGAATCGCTCGAGCTGCTCGCGAAGATAGGCTGCACCGCCAGCGACGTTCTGGCGAACGTCGTGCGGGTTGGTAACCCCAAGCTGGCGCGCGGTGCCGGGCATCAATTGCATGACGCCAATCGCGCCAGCGGAAGACCGGGCGCGTGGATTATAGCGGGATTCCTGCCATGCCACTGCATCGACCAAAGCGCCGTTGATGCCATATTGCGCGGCGGCATTCTGGATATGCTGCCTGACCCCGGTTTGTGACGGGGCAGGAGTAACCGGCTGCTGTGCCACGAGGGCAGAGCCCTCGACCGCTGGCATTTCGGCCTGCCAGGCAGGCTGCGAAATTTCGACGAAATTGCCGTCGCTTGCCAGTTCGAACACGTCGGCATGGGCGACGACCGGCATCATGCCCGACCCGAAAACGGCGAAAAACAGCGGAAAGGCGCGACTTTTGTGCATGCCTGAAAACTAGGCGGCACAGGTTGATAAATGGTTAATAATTCCTATCCGCCGGTCATATCGCAAACGTTTTCCTAATGGGGCTTAACCAAGAGCCGAAAGGTTGCGTTACACAATCTCTGCGATCTCCCTGTTAACGACGAAATCGGGTCCGACATCTTCATTCCCGATTTCCCGCTCCTGGGGGGAGAGTGTGTATGAAGGACGCTTTGCACCGTTTCGATCTGGACGCCGCTGTCGAGACAGACGTCCCAAGCGATTTTTCCAACCCCGACGCACTTCCTGCTTCGGTCGAACCAGCACCTACCTCGCCCCATATATATGCCATACCCGCAGCTGCACTCGTCACGGCGGCATGCGGAGGCGGTGGCGGCGGTGGTGGATCGTCGGGGTCTACGCCGCCGCCACCGACCGTTCAGGTGGCCAAACCGACAACCGATGCGGAGGCCGCACGCTTCATCCTGAAATCCAGCCTGTCGGTTTCCGAAGCCGAGATCAGCAATATCCGGTCGGTCGGTTACGAGCCGTGGCTGAACGCGCAAATGGACGCCTCGATTGCCCAGACCGGCGTCGCCTGGCTTTCGTCGCGCGGGTACGACCAGATTACCGCCGATAACTTCTTCGACAACGAATATCCTGGCGATTACATGATCTGGAACCAGCTGATGAGCGACGCCAATGGCGTTCGCAAACGGGTGGCGCTTGCGCTTTCGGAATTTTTCGTCGTCTCGCTGACCGGGCTGGATTTCAGCTGGCGCGCGCAGGCGATTGCCTATTACTGGGACCAGCTGAACAGCCGAGCCTTCGGCAATTTCCGCGCATTGCTGGAAGACGTGACGCTGAACCCGGCCATGGGCTATTATCTCAGCACGCGCGGCAACCGGAAGGAAGATACGCGCACAGGCCGCGTGCCTGACGAAAATTACGCGCGCGAGGTGATGCAGCTTTTCACCATCGGCCTGTACCAGCTCAACAATGACGGTTCGCGCAGGCTGGATGCGAACAACCAGCCGATCGAAACCTACACCAATACAGATGTTACCAATCTGGCGCGGGTTTTCACCGGCTATAACTGGGACTTCACCGGCAATGTCAGGACACCGTCGACGAACGATCCCAACCGGCTGATCAACAGCACAGGCTATGTCCTGCGGCCGATGACCATCGACAACACCAAATGGGAGTTTCCTTCCAGCACGAGCCAGCATTCGATGCTGGAGGCGACATTCCTGGGTACGACTATCGCCGCAAACACGGACGGCACAGCGGCGCTGAAAACGGCGCTCGATACGCTGTTCAACCATGCCAATGTCGGGCCGTTCTTTGCGCGGCAGATGATCCAGCGTCTGGTGACCAGCAACCCGAGCGCCGCCTATACCGACCGCGTCGCCCGCGTGTTCAACAATAACGGGTCGGGCGTTCGCGGCGATCTGCGCGCGGTGTTCAAGGCGATATTCCTCGACGATGAGGCGATGGGCGCTGCCGGTCAGACCGCTCCGACGTTCGGCAAGGTGCGTGAGCCGATGTTGCGGTTCGTGCAATGGGCGCGGACATTCGGTGCAGCCTCGACCAGCGGCAACTGGAGGATCGGCAACCTTTCGGACCTGGTCAGCGGTCTCGGACAAAGCGCGCTGCGTTCGCCGTCAGTGTTCAATTTTTTCCGTCCGGGCTATGTCCCGGCCAATACCGCGATTGCGACCAACTCGCTCGTCGCGCCGGAATTCCAGCTCGTCAACGAATCCAGTACGCCCGGCTATGTCAATTACATGGCCTCGGCCATCGGCAGCACCAACGGCGTGGGGGGCGATGTGAGGGCCGCCTACACCTCGGAACTCGCCATTGCACATGACTCGACGGCCTTGCTCGACCGTCTCTGCCTGCTGCTGGCCGCCAACCAGATTTCGGATAGCAGCAAGGCGACAATCAAGACTGCACTCGACGCAACGACGGTAACACAGACCAGCACCACGGCAGAAAAGCAACGCCGTGTCTACATGGCGGTCCTGCTCGTCATGGCTTCACCCGACTATCTGGTTCAGAAGTAAAGGGGCGCAATCATGCATATCAGTCACATGGACGACATTTCGCGCCGCGCCTTCCTGCGCCGCAGCAAGCAATTGGCGGTTGCCGGAACGGCCTCCTCATTTGCGATGGGCCTTGCCGGAATAGGGGAAGCCGCAGCCTTCAGCGCAGGCAATGACTATAAGGCGCTGGTCTGCATTTTCCTTTATGGCGGAAATGACCATAACAGCACGCTCATTCCCTTCGATTCCGCCAATTACGACCTCTACAGCGCAATTCGCGGCGGCGGGGCTGGACAAACTGCGGGCGGGATAACTTTGGCACGCGCGAGCCTTGCCGCGACCGCACTCACCCCATCCGGGGGGCAGACGCTGACGAACAATCTGCAATATGCTCTGGCACCCGAAATGACCCGACTCAAGGCCCGTTTCGACGAGGGCCGGCTGGCACCGGTGCTGAATGTCGGGCCACTGATAACCCCGCTGACGCTCGCGCAATATCAAAGCTCGAACCACGTCGCCAACCCGCGTCCGGCGAAGCTGTTTTCGCACAATGACCAGCAGTCTACTTTCCAGTCGTCGAAGCCAGAGGGCGCGACTGATGGCTGGGGCGGCCGCATGGGCGATCTTGCGCTTTCCAGCAACGCCAACGCATTGTTCACCTGCATTTCTGCCACCGGCAACGCGGTTTTCCTGTCCGGCCAGCAGGCGCTGACCTATCAGGTGTCCTCGAGCGGGGCACTGTCGGTCAACGGAATCAAAAACGCATTGTTTGGCTCGACTGCCGGCAGCACGGCCTTGCGCACGCTGATGACGCAGTCCAGTAACCACGTGCTTGAGGCCGAATATAACCGCGTCGCCAAAAGGTCGATCGAAGCCGAAGGCGCGGTGACCACGGCATTGCAGGGGGTCACGCTTGCCACCTCCTTCACCCCGCCGACCGGGAGCAACAATCTGGCGTCGCAATTGCGGGTTGTTGCCCGTTTGATCGCGGCGCGTCAGCCACTGGGCGCACGGCGTCAGGTATTCATGGTCAGCATGGGCGGCTTCGACCTGCACGATAATCTGATCGGCAACCAGGGCAGGCTGATGGGGCAACTCGATTTTGCCATGGACGCATTTTATCGCGCGACAGTCGAACTGGGGATCGCCGACAAGGTGACGACATTTACCGCATCCGATTTCGGCCGGACGTTGCAATCGAACGGCGATGGTTCCGATCATGGCTGGGGTTCGCACCATTTCGTCTTGGGCGGTGCGGTCAATGGCGGTCGCTATTATGGCGTTGCGCCCCAAGTTTCGGTTACCAGTCCCGATCAGGTCGGCCAGGGCCGCCTTTTGCCGACCATATCTGTCGATCAATATGCGGCGACAATGGCAAGCTGGTTCGGGGTATCGGCTTCCGAATTGCCGAGTGTCTCGCCGAATATCGGGCGTTTTGCCAGCAGCAATCTGGGCTTTATGGCGTAGAATTTGCGGATTTAGCCCAGCGTTTTATTCCCACTCGATCGTCCCGGGCGGCTTCGAGGTATAATCGTACACCACCCGGTTTATGCCTTTCACCTCGTTGATGATCCGCGTCGAAACGCGGCTCAGGAAAGCGCTTTCGAAGGGGTAGATGTCCGCTGTCATCCCGTCGGTGCTCGTTACCGCGCGCAATGCGCAGACATTGTCATAAGTCCGCCCGTCGCCCATTACGCCGACAGTGCGGACCGGAAGGAGGACAGCGAAGGCCTGCCATATCTCGTCGTACAATCCGGCGTTCCTGATTTCCTCAAGATAGACTGCATCGGCCTTGCGCAGGATATCGCAACGCTCTTTGGTGACCTCGCCGGGGATGCGGATGGCTAGGCCGGGGCCGGGGAAAGGGTGGCGGCCGACGAAGACGTCATTGAGACCGAGCTCACGGCCCAGTGTCCGCACCTCGTCCTTGAACAGTTCGCGCAAGGGTTCGACCAGTTGCATGTTCATCCGCGCCGGAAGCCCGCCGACATTGTGATGGCTCTTGATCGTTACTGACGGCCCGCCGGTGAAGGAGACGCTTTCGATGACATCGGGGTAAAGCGTACCCTGTGCGAGGAAATCCGCACCGCCGATTTTTTTCGCTTCTTCCTCGAAGACGTTGATGAACTCGCCGCCGATGAATTTGCGCTTTTTCTCGGGGTCGGTTTCGCCCGCCAACCCAGCCATGAAGCGCGCCTCGGCATCGACCACGACGAGCGGGATATTGTAATGGTCGCGGAACAATGTCTCGACCTGTTCGCGCTCGTTCATGCGCAGCAGGCCGTGGTCGACGAAGACGCAGGTCAGTTGTTCGCCGATGGCTTCATGAATGAGGATGGCTGCAACCGATGAGTCCACGCCGCCCGACAGCCCGCAAATAACGCGGCCCGATCCGACCTGTTCGCGGATTTCGGCGATCTTGGTTGCGCGAAACTCGGCCATTGTCCAGTCACCTGCAAGGCCGCAGATTTTGTGCACGAAGTTGGAAATCAGCTTCGCGCCGTCGGGTGTGTGGACGACCTCGGGATGGAACATCGTCGTGTAATATCGTCGTGCCTCATCGACGCAGATCGCAAAGGGCGCGTTGGGCGACGTGCCGATGACCTCGAAGCCTTCGGGCGCGATTGTAACGCGGTCGCCGTGGCTCATCCAGACGGGATAGCTGCCTCCGACGTCCCAGAAGCCGTCGAACAACGGGCTGGATTTCAGGATTTCGACATCGGCCCGGCCGAATTCTGCCGCGTGGCCGCCCTCCACCGTACCACCCAACTGGGTGCACAAGGTCTGCTGGCCGTAGCAGATAGCAAGGATCGGTAGGCCGCTATCGAACACGACCTGCGGCGCGCGGGGCGAACCTTCAGTCGTGACCGATGCGGGGCCACCCGACAGGATCACGCCCTTGGGCTGCATCCGGCGGAAGGCTTCTTCGGCGTTGTTGAACGGCGCAATTTCGGAATAGACCCCCGCCTCGCGCACGCGGCGGGCGATAAGCTGGGTCACCTGTGACCCGAAATCTACGATGAGGATGGAATCCGATGGCTGAATCGACATGGGCAGCCGATAGGCATTGCCGCCGCCGCTGTCCATACGGGCGCGGCGGCGGCAAGCAGATTGTTAGTCGAGGACCTCGACGTTGCCGCGACGCAAATAGCCGCGTTCGCGCATCTCCTTGGTATAGTCCTTGCGCGCATCGTGCAGTTCATTGTCATATTCGGCATAGGCTTCGCGGCGGTCCTGCGCAGTCTTGGCGCGGCGCAAATCCTTGCGGAGTTCGATTTCGGCTTCTTCGAGGTCCGAGCGATAGTCGTACCAGTAGTTATTGCGCACACCGGCAATCGGAGCGTCCAGCGTGTGTGCATGGGCTTGCTGGCCATGGTGTGCCGAAAGTGTGGTTGCGGTAGCACCGATCATCAGTGCACCCGAAACCGAAAGCAGCACAATTGCACTTTTCGGAAAATTTGTCATGTCTAACTCCTTACCTTTGCTGGCTTGGGACCGGGAGAAGGCGCCGAGGCATGTTTTGGTTCGCTGAACTTCCGATGATTCAGGATGATATGGTATGCAGGCACGATGGGAGGAGCAAAATGCCCCCCGCTGCTATGCGAGGGACATTTTTTGTAACAGGCGATTCAGTCGAGCAAGCTGTCGCTGCGGGTGCGCGCGATGGTGCGCTCGGGTGCCGCCACCGGTTCAGGCGCGGGCGCTTGTTGATGCACCCAATCGGCGACTTTCTTCCCGTGCCGCGTCACTGCGCCCATGTTGAAAAAGTGCATGGCGCCGAGCACGAGCACCGCCAGCCCTACATACCAGCCGAGAAAGCGCATCAGCTCGGGCGCATCGGCCACCGTCCCTGCGGCGCTCAAGGCGAGCGCGATGAAGCCCAGGTTGACGAGGTAGAAACCGACGACGAGGAGATGGTTTACAGAAGTGGCCAGCTCGGCATCATGGCCGAAACAGCGAATGAGATAGATCTTGCCATTGGTGCGTAATGTCCACGCGACCCAGATCGTCATGCCGATCGCAAGGATGAGGTAGACGCTGTAAGCCAATAGGGTCATGGCTTGGTCCTTTCTTCGGGAGAGAGTGTATTCTGATATTTCTGTAAAAATCGAAACTATTAGTTACGCGATCGTTCGGGCGGCATGGTCTTTCTCCTGATTAAGGGTGGTCTTTCGATCCGGGGATGAAACGGGCGACCTTTGCGCCCATCTTCATCAGCGAAATCAGCGTCGATTTTTTCAGGCCGCGCACCTGTTCGTACCAGCCGGTCAGCGTCGAAATGAACTCGTGCATCCGCCCGATCCGTTCGCGCACATGCGCAGGCAAGTCGGTGTTCGCAGCCATCCGCTCCTTGAGCTCGCCCAGCTTGGCTATCGTCGGATCGATCTCGCGCCGCTTGCGTTCGGCGGCGATCGCCATGAACAGATCCCACAATTCGGTTTCGGCCGTAAAATGGTCGCGCCGGTCGCCGGGGATGTGGGTGCGGCGAACGATGCCATAGCCCTGCAATTCCTTGAGCGCGGTCGAGACGTTGGAGCGTGCCAGATCGAGCGCTTCGCAAATCGTTTCGGCATCGAGCGGCTGGTCACTGAGATAGAGCAGCGCATGCACCTGCGCGACCGACCGGTTCGCCCCCCAATGCGTCCCCATCTCGCCCCAGTGGAGGATGAACTCCAGCGCTTCGGGATATTTTTCGACGCCCATAGGACTCGTCCTTTTCGTTATTTCTGTTTTTACAGAAATAACGGGATTTGTCAATCGTATTGTGAGTGGGGTTTTGTTCTTGGCCCGATTGAAGGTATGCTAGCGGATGCAAAGGAGATATCGTGGAAAGAAAGGATGAAAAGCTTAGAGAGCTAGGAGAACGATTAAGACAGGAGATACCGAAAGAGATGCCGGTTTTCCCTGAACATCTCATTTCATCGGTTAAGAAGCGAATGCGTTGGGATATCTGGGAAAATGATGTTGAGAGCGTAAATGACAAGGAGTACCTCTACGGCCTGATGTTCCAGCATCCAGATGCATCGTTTTTCCTTTTCCGAGAGGAAAGTGCGAAACGCAGCGCTAATTCCGGATTATTTGCAAATGAACGGATTAGGACCGTCGAAACGCAGCGGCATTGGTTTGAGCATCCTTTATACCCGAACAATTTCGTGCGCATTAACCCTGACCCGCGCCGGGATTGGGAAAAAGAAGCTATTGAGACGGGTACGCCACTTCTTCGCCTCGAAGTGGTCATGTCTGATTACGAGCGACGGCGACGGTCAAATGCGGAGACTGCTGATGCAATTCTTTCAGCAATGACGCCGTCAATGCCAGCAACTTGGTACCAGCGATTGAGCTACCACTACCAAAAACACTCCGTCATGTATTATGCCGGAGGTACGGCTCTCGCAATTGTGGGTATAGCTGTCTCACTTTGAATCGTACCCGTCTGCCAACTCCACCCACGTCGGCGCATGGTCGCTGGCCTTTTCGCGGCCCCTATGGTCCTTATCGACGCCGCAGGAAATCAACCGGTCGGCAACGGTAGGGCTGAGCAGCAAGTGGTCGATGCGGAAGCCATGATCGCGCTGCCATGCGCCCGCCTGGAAATCCCAATAGGTCCAGACGCCGCCTTGCGGATAATGCGACGCCAGCGCGTCGGTCCAGCCTTGCCCAAGCAGCGCGCGATAGGCGGCGATGCTTTCGGGCTGGCGCAGCGCGTCGTCGAGCAGTGCGGCGGGCGACCAGATATCGTGAGGGTGCGGGATGACATTATAGTCGCCCGCCAGCACCGTCGGAATTTCCGTCGCCAGCAATTCCGCCGCGCGCAATTGCAAGCGCCGCATCCAGCCCAATTTATAATCGAATTTCGGTCCTGGAAGCGGGTTGCCGTTGGGAAGGTAAATGCTCGCAACACGAACACCGAAAACATCGGCCTCGATATAGCGCGCATGTTCGTCCTCGGGATCGCCTGGAAGGGTACGCTGTGCCTCGACCGGCTGTGTGCCCTTGGCGAGAATGGCGACGCCGTTAAAGGCCTTCTGCCCATGCCAGATCGCGCCGTAGCCGACGCGCTCGAAATCGGCGACGGGAAAGCCCTCGTCCTGCGATTTAACTTCCTGAAGGCACGCAATGTCGGGCTGCGTTTCCTCCAGCCATTCGAGCAGGCGGGGCAGGCGTGCCTTGACGCCGTTGATATTGTAGGTCGCGATACGCATCTGCTGCTGTTTAGCGCTGTTGAAACGAGATGCCAGTGCCGATAATCATTTGGCGGTCTACCTTGCAGGCAGGCCAAGGCGCAAAGGCACAAAGGCCAAGCCGAGAGCAAATTTCTTTGCGTCTTCGTGCCTCCGCGCCTTCTTTACAAATTTTCTATATTTAGACCGAAAAGCTGGAACCACAGCCGCAACCTGCCTGGGCTTGAGGGTTGGTCACCTGAAAGCTCTTGCCGCCCAATGATTCAACAAAATCGACCGCCGAGCCGCGCACCAGATCGAGGCTGACGGGATCGACCACCAAGCTTGCGCCTTCGCCTTCGGCGCGGACGTCATCGGCTTCGACCGCATCGGCCAGTCCGAAGCGGTACTGAAAGCCCGAACAGCCGCCGCCCTCGACCGACAACCGCAATACCGGTGGCTTGCCGAGCTTGGCGGCAATCTCCGCCACGCGGCGCGCGGCATTTTCTGTCATGGAAATGACTTGAGTGTCGGTCATAAAACAGATGTAGGCGGTGCGGCAGATAAAGAAAAGGGGCGGCAGCGTTTCCGCTACCAGCCCCCAAGATTTACACCCTCTCCCAAAGGTGATGCGTTTAGCCGGACGGCTTACTCGTTTTCAGCCGGTCCGCCCATAGCCTTGCTATCAGCAGTTTTCGCCGCAAGCAAGACATTTGCCTCTGCCTTTACGGGCGATAAAAAAGCCATCGGATTGACGGCTTCCCCTGCGATGCGCACTTCATAATGGAGATGACTGCCCGTGGAGCGACCCGTCGAGCCCATATAGCCCAGGACGTCGCCCTTGCGGATACGCTGGCCTGGAACCACATTCATTGCCGAAAGATGGCCGTAGCGCGTCTGCATCGCGTTGCCATGTTCGATTTCGACATATTTGCCGTAGCCGCCAACCCATTGGGCGCGGCCGACGGTGCCGTCGGCGGTGGCATAGATCGGTGTACCGACCGGGCCGGGAATATCGATGCCTTTGTGATTGCGGCTGGCACCGCGCGTCGGTGCATTGCGATAACCGAAGCCGCTGGAGAATTTCATGATCTCGACCGGGTTGATCGAGGGTACGGCGACTTCGACCTTACTAGCAATGCCTGTGACCGCCGCGTTGATCTTGCCCCAGCTGGCCGAAAGCGCCCGGAATTCAGGGTCGGAAACGCCCAGAGCGGTGTGATTGGCCTTCACATCTTCCGGCTTGATGCGGAAATTGTCAGAGGCGGTGGCTGCCGAATTTGCATAAGCGGGGGTTGCTGCGGTGACAGCGACCAATATGCCGAGTGCGGAAACAGCTTTGAGGGTCAGTGATTGGCGGATGGCCAAAGCGCTGCATACCATAGCGTGTACGTACCTTTTTTTGCGACCCACGCTAAATCGCGCAGCCCCGAAGTTTTTCAAAAGGCAGTTGATCTGCCCACCCCTTATGAGAAGGGTGGTGTCTCAGGGCGCAGGCGAATGCAACCTACGCATAATAATCGCGGGACAAACCGGCGCTCAAACGCGCTGAGTCGTTGAATGGAGGCTTAATCGCGCCTCGAAAGTGACGGTTTACCAGCACTTTCCAGTAATACTTTGGTAATAGATTGCTCTCGACACAACCTGTCTCGAACCATTTTGTTCCCGCCAGAACATGCGAAATTTCGTCATTATAGATGCGATTCAGGATGCGCGCCGAGGCCGAATCGCCCGCCGCTTCGAATCGGGCGATGGTTGCCGGCGTCACGTCCAGTCCGCGCGCTTCGAGCACCATCGGCACTACGGCGAGCCGCGCCAGCGCGTCGTGGCGGGTTTCGAACGCCGATTCCCACAGCCCGTCATGCGCGGGGAGTGCGCCATAATGGCTGCCCAATTGCCGTAACCGCCGGTCGAGCAGGACGAAATGCATTGCCTCGTCGGCCCCGACGCGCATCCAGTCGTCGGCAAATTCGGGCGGAAATTGCCCGCCGAAGCGCCCGACGAGGTCGAAAGCGAGATCGATAGCGACGAATTCGATATGGGCAAGGGCGTGAAGCAGGGCGATGCGGTTGGTCTCGGTCCCGCCCTTGCGTCGCTTGGGCATCCGGCCGGGCGGCAGAAGTTGCGGGTGCGCAGGCCGCGCAGGCGCATCGGGCATTTCCGCGTCGAACACATACGCCAACCGTCCCAGCCGCCAATCCCGCGCCGCCTTGCGTGCCGCCATGACCTTGGCATTGGGGTCGGCGGTGGTCAGGACATTGCGGCAGGCCGCGCCAAGGGTAGCGGTTTCAGCCAAGCGCCTTCGCCGCCGCCAGCACTTCGTCGGCATGTCCCTTGACCTTCACCTTGCGCCAGACCTGCTTCACCGTGCCGTCCTTGCCGACAAGGTAAGTCGAACGATCGATGCCCATGTAACTACGCCCGTACATCGATTTTTCGACCCAAGCGCCCATCTGCTCGGTGGCGTCGCTGGCTTCGTCCGAGAGCAAAGTCACGTTCAAATCATATTTCGTGGCAAATTTCGCAAGTTTGGCCGGCTTGTCCTTTGACATGGCGTAAACCGCCACGCCGATCTTCGCGAAATCGCTTGCGAGCGCAGTGAAATCCTTCGCCTCATTGGTGCAGCCGGGCGTATCGGCCTTTGGGTAGAAATATAGCACCAGCGGGCCTTTGAGCGCCGCAAGGTTGACGGCTTGACCTTCGCTGTCGAGCACGGTCATATCGGGCAGAGTGTCGTTCACATCGGTCATCACGGAGTCCTTTTCAAAAATCGCGCGGTCCGAATAGGGCTTGCCAATGGCCTGTGGCAACCCCGCGATAATCCCTAACCGCCGTCATCAGGCTGGCCCAGTCGGCATAACCGAGGCTCTTGGAGATTAAAGTCTGGGCGGCTTCGGGCGGGATACCACAATCGGGCGCAACCAAACGAACCATCACCAGCAGGCGGCTGAGCAACGCATCGGCCGTCGCGAATTCGGGAGTCAAATGTCCAGCGGCGACCAGTTCATCGATAGCTTTGCCAAGTTGCGGAAACAGCGCTTCGTTCTTTCCCAACTGGAGGGCATGGACAATGAATTCCATGTCTACCAATCCGCCGGGCAGCAGTTTGACATCCAGCGTCCCCTTTGGAGGTTTGTGCGCTGCCATTTCTTTCCGCATATCAACGATGTCGGCATGGAGTTCGGGTAAATTGCGCGGCGCGGTCAGCACTTCGGCGATGACGCCCTCGACTTCGCTGCGCGCCGTATCCGAGCCGAACAAAAGCCGTGCGCGGGTCAGCGCCATATGCTCCCACGTCCAGGCGCTCGTCCGCTGATATTGGGCAAAGCTTGTGACCGACGCGCACAGCAACCCGTCGGCGCCCGACGGCCGCAGCCTTGTATCTACCTCGTAAAGCGCCCCCGACGCGGTTGGGACGGTCATTGCTGCGATCACGCGGCTCGCCAGCCGGTTGAAATATTGCGTCGCGCCCAAGGGCCGTGGGCCGTCGGATTCGGCGAGATAATCGCCGGTGAAGAGCAGGATGAGGTCGAGGTCGGAAGCATGGGTCAGCGCTTCGCCGCCCAGTCGCCCCAAAGCGAGAATCACGAGTTCGCCGCCCGGAACCTTGCCATGCGTCTTCTCGAACTCGGCGATGGTGGCTTGGGTAAGCGTCTGCAACGCCGCCTCGGCCAGATGCGCGTAGCTGCGTGCAATGGCCAGCGCATCGCTTTGCCCTTCGATCAGCTGCACGCCCAAGGCAAAGCGTTTCTCGCCGACATAATCGCGGACGATATCGAGGATCGTCTGATAATCGGCGTCGCCGATCCGCCGCGCGAGGCCTGCGCGCACCTCGTCCGCATCGCCCGGCAAATCCATCGCGCTGGTGTCGATCAGTGCGTCGAGAAAGCGGCTGTTGCGCCCCAGATCGTCGGCGAGCGTCGGCGCATAGGTCAGTATGTCGGCGAGCAATTGCATCAGTCCGGGCCGCGCCTCCAGCAGACGAAAGACATTGATCGCGCTCGGCATCGCCTCGATCAGATTGTCGAACCGCGCAATGGCGTTTTGAGGGTCGGGTGACTGCGCGAATGCCTTCAAGAGCGCAGGCAACACCGCCTCGAACGCCTCTCGTGCCGACGGGCTGCGCACCGCGCGCAACTTGCCGCTGCGCCAGCGCGCCATGCGCTGCATTAGCGCATGGGGATCGGCATAGCCGAAACCGGCGAGCTGCTCCTCAAGTGGCAAGCCATCCTCCGCCATGAGTGGCCCATCGCCGCCGACATCGACCATGCGGTCGTAAATGGAAGCAACGCCTTGCGTGATTGGGCGGATAGCAGAAATCAGTGCCGCGCCATCGGCCAGCCCATGCAGCCGCGCCACCGCATCGGCGGTCTCCGCCTGTTCGGGAATGCTGTGCGTCTGCCGGTCGCTGTGCATTTGCAGGCGGTGTTCGAAGGTCCGCAATTGCTCGTAAGCCGAAGCGAGCGTGGTAGCTTCCTCCGGCTTGATACAGCCCTGCACCGCCAAAGCCGCCAGCGCTTCGCGGGTATCGGCGCTGCGCAAGCTTGCATCGCGTCCACCGTGGATCAACTGATGCGCCTGTGCAAAAAATTCGCATTCGCGGATGCCGCCATGCCCGCGTTTCAGGTCGAAGCCAGGTCCGAGTTTCTGCCCCTTGGCATAATGGTCGCGGATCGCAGCAGTCATCGCCGTGATATTTTTGAGCTGCCCGAAATCGAGCGATTTTCGCCAGATAAAGGGCTGGATGGCATTCAGGAAATAATCGCCCAGCGCCCGGTCGCCCGCACAGATGCGCGAACGAATGAAGGCTGCCTGCTCCCAAGCCAGCGCGCTCGATTCATAGTAACTGATCGCCGCATCGACCGGCAGGACGATGGGACTGACCTCGGGCGAGGGGCGCAGCCGCATATCGACACGGAATACATATCCGTCGCCGTCGAGCGCCGAGAGCAATTCGATCACCCGCCGCCCGTAGCGTACCGCGGCTTCGGCAACATCGTCGCGCTCGCGGTGCGGCAGCGTCTCGGGGTCGAACAGGAAGATCGGGTCGATGTCGGAGGAATAATTCAACTCGCGCCCACCATGTTTGCCGAGCGCAATGACGGCAAAGCCCTGGTTCGGCGCTCCCGGAACACGCTCCTCGATAGCGGCGGCAATCGCGGCGTCGAGCGCATGGTCGGCAAAGTCGGAGAGTATGCGCGTGACGCGGGTCAGATCCCAATCGCCCGCGAGGTCGGCGATGGCTGTGGCTAACGCCACGCCTTGCCGCTGCTTGCGGAGCATCGTGCCAACATTGTCCGATGTGCGCGAAAGGGCGCTTGCCAAGGCACCTTCGAAGTCGCCTGCTTCGATAAGTGATACTAAATCGGCATTGCGCTCGATCAGCCCTGACAGAAACGGACTGTTCGCTTGCGCACGGGAAAGAGCTTCTGCAACCGCCAAGAGCTAGCGTGGCTTCTTGTCGATCAGCACATCCTGCTGCCATTTGCTGGGTGCCTTGTCGGTCCGGTGAATACAGCCCGCCCAGCAACAGGGTCGTTTCTTGCCTTCGAGCAGTTCTTCCCCGGTGCGCTGGATGCGACGTTCGCGGGTTTTTGCCTGCTTGGCATCCTCGACCCAGCAAATGAACTCGTTACGCCCCAGCGGCGTCAGATTTTGCCAAAGTCCAAGCAGCGCGGGATCGCCCTCTATAGCGCCGCGCAGATCGTCCGCCGCCTCATGCGCTGTGCCGTGAAGGAAAGCCTCGCTCATGCCCCCAGATAATCGCGCCTGAAGTCGCTTGCAAACTCATTGAAGCACCCCTCGGCAATTGCGCGGCGCATGTCCGCCATCAGCATCTGGTAATAATGGAGGTTATGCTGAGTCATCAGCATCGCCCCCAATATCTCGCCCGAGCGGATGAGGTGGTGGACATAGGCGCGGGTCCATGTCGCGCAGACGGGGCAGGTGCAGCGCTCGTCGATCGGGCCTTGGTCCTCGGCAAATTTGGCGTTGCGCATGTTAATCGCGCCGTGGTGCGTAAACGCCTGCCCGTTGCGACCGCTCCGGGTTGGCAACACGCAATCGAACATGTCGATTCCGCGTTCAACCGCGCCGACAAGGTCGTCGGGCTTGCCGACGCCCATCAGATAGCGCGGCTTGTCGGCAGGGAGTTGGTCTGGGGCATAATCGAGGCAACCGAACATCGCTTCCTGACCTTCGCCCACCGCAAGTCCGCCAATGGCATAGCCGTCGAAACCGATATCGATCAGGGCATCTGCCGAGCGTTTTCGCAATTCCTCGTCGAGCGAGCCTTGCTGGATGCCGAACAAGGCAGCCCGCTCGGCATGCTCGCCACCGTTATCGAACCCGTCGCGCGACCGCTTCGCCCACCGCATCGACAATTCCATCGACTTGATCGCACCCTCGCGGTCGACACCTGCGGCAGGGCATTCGTCGAAGGCCATTACGATGTCGCTGCCGAGTAACCGCTGTATCTCCATCGAGCGTTCGGGCGAGAGCATGTGGCGCGACCCATCGAGATGGCTCTGGAACGATACGCCTTCCTCGGTAATCTTGCGCAAGGCCGACAGGCTCATCACTTGGTAACCGCCACTGTCGGTCAGTATCGGGCGTTCCCAGCCCGAAAATCGGTGTAGTCCTCCGAGCCGTGCGACCCGCTCCGCTCCCGGACGGAGCATCAGGTGATAGGTGTTGCCAAGGATGATATCGGCCCCCGTCGCACGCACTTCGGCAGGCCGCATTGCCTTCACCGTGGCGGCGGTGCCGACGGGCATGAAGGCAGGTGTACGAATTTCGCCGCGCTGCATCTGGATGCTGCCGGTGCGTGCCTTGCCGTCGGTGGCGGAAATCGAAAACTGGAATCGGGTGGTCATCGCGTGCGCATTAGCAGGCTGCGCCGATGAGGAAAGGGCTTCACGTATCGCCCGCGCCCTCCCATATAGGTGCCATGACCTATACCGACCCCCGCTCCTATCTCTACCAAGACGGCCTGCTCGACCCCGATGGCGCGCAGCGCATTACCCGCGAGGCACTCAGCGCCTGCGACGATGGCGAGCTCTATTTGCAATATAGCGCCACCGAAAGTTTCGGCTTCGACGATGGCCGCTTGAAAATGGCCGACTATTCTACGGGTTCTGGCTTCGGCTTGCGCGGTGTGTCGGGCGAGATGACCGGTTTTAGCCACGCCAACGATCTTTCCGAAGCCGCAATCCGCCGCGCGGGCGAGACGCTGAAACTGCTCGATCCGGCCAAAGAGCAACCAGCCCCGCCGCCGCGCAAGAACAACCGGCACCTTTACACTGACGGAAATCCGCTCGAACTCGTACCATTCGCCGAAAAGGTGGCTTTGTGCCAGCAGATCGACGCCGCCGCCCGCGCCCGCGATCCGCGCGTCGCGCAGGTCAGCGTCAGCCTGTCAGGGAGCTGGAGCGTGGTTGAGATCGTCCGCGCCGACGGCTTCGTCGCCACTGACGTGCGGCCTCTGGTGCGTCTCAATGTCTCGATTGTCGCAGCAGACGGCGACCGGCGGGAATCCGGCAGCTATGGTTTCGGCGGGCGCTATCTCTATGGAAAATTGTTCGAAGAGGCGCAGTGGGAACATGCCATCGACGAGGCGCTCAAGCAGGCGCTCACAAACTTGCGCTCGGTCGCCGCGCCTGCGGGCGAGATGACCGTGTTGCTTGGTCCCGGCTGGCCGGGCGTGTTGCTACACGAAGCGGTGGGCCACGGGCTTGAGGGCGATTTCAACCGCAAGGGAAGCTCGGCTTTTTCGGGCAAAATCGGCCAGCGTGTTGCCGCTCCGGGTGTTACCGTGGTCGACGATGGCACGATTACATGGGGAGAGGGGGCCGGCCGGCGCGGCTCGCTCTCCATCGACGACGAAGGTACGCCGACGCAGGAAAATGTCCTGATCGAGGATGGCATCTTGAAGGCCTATATGCAGGACCGGATGAACGCGCGTCTGATGGGCGTTGCGCCCACTGGCAACGGGCGCCGCGAAAGCTATGCCCATGCCCCGATGCCGCGGATGACCAACACCTTTATGCGAGGTGGCAACGACGATCCCGCCGAGCTGTTGAGCCGCGTCAAGAATGGCATTTTCGCCAAGAGCTTTGGCGGCGGTCAGGTCGATATCGTGTCTGGCAAATTCGTATTCAGCTGCACCGAGGCGTACCTCGTCAAGGACGGCAAATTGGGCGATCCGATCAAGGGCGCGACCTTGGTCGGCGACGGGCCAACAGTGCTTAACAAGGTCATTGGCCTTGGCAACGACATGGCGCTCGACGAAGGCGTCGGCATCTGCGGCAAGGCAGGGCAGAGCGTGCCTGCGGGCGTCGGCCAGCCGACAACCTTGGTGAGCGCGCTGACGGTGGGCGGCACTGCCGGGTGAGCGAGTTACCCGACGACTGGCCAGCGCAAGTCGTGCGCTTCTGGTTCGAGGAGCATGGGGAGGCGGACTGGTTCGGCGGTGGTCCGGAGTTCGACGCAGCAGTCACCGAACGCTTTGCCGGATGGCGCGACGCGCTGCGCAGCCAGCCGGTCGAGGCCTTCATCACAGATGCCCACACCGCTTTGGCCGCGATCATCCTGTTCGATCAGGTGCCGCGCAACGCCTATCGCGGGACGGCAGAGGCGTTCGCCACCGACCATATCGCGCTCGCCATCGCTAGGATTGCGGTGGACAAGGGTTTCGACGCGGGGATGACGAAAGATCAGCGCCTGTTCCTGTATCTGCCGCTCGAACATAGCGAAGACCGAGAGGACCAGCGCGAATCGGTGCGGTTAATGAGCACGCTGGGCGACCAGCGGCTGCTGCAATTTGCGCTCGACCATCAGGCGATGATCGAACGCTTTGGCCGCTTCCCGCATCGCAACCAGGCGCTCGGCCGCGCCGACCGGGCAGGCGAAGCCGAAGCCGTAGCTGCAGGTGGGCATTGGTAATCGCTTGAACCTTATGCCTGAATGCATATAGTCACTGCATAACGGGTCGCATGTTTGTCCGGGAACTCCCGGAGCCTAGAGGAGTGCAAACATGCGTTTTGATTTTCGAACGGCCTCGCTGGCCGCTGTTGCTGCTGTAATCATTACCGTTCCCGGTTCGGCGCAGAAAACCACAGGTCCCAAAGCAACCTATGCCATGGATGTTTCGACTATGTCGGGAATGGGCATGGGAGCAATGATGGGCGGCGGCGGATTAGGCAGTCTGCTCGGCGGTGGGGGCGAAGACAATTACATGCTCGACTTGCGGTTGAGCTCGGCCACGCCCGCACCGGCTCAGCCCGAAAAAGGCGACCATTTCTTCCAGCCAGTTGCAAAAATGGGGAAGTCAGTGCCTCTGCTGGGCGATACCCCCGGCAAGCCCGCAAAACCCGACCGCGACTATGAACAATATATGATGGAAAAGCCCAAAGGGCGTCTCCTGATGTTCTGGGGCTGCTACACCAAGGCACCCAAGGGCCAGCCCTTCATCATCGACTTTGCCAAGTTACCCACCGCACAGATGCCCGCCAACATGCCTGCACAGATGCGGGGATATGAGGCCGCTGCAACAGCGCGCGATGCCAATGCAGCGTGGTGGCCGAACGGGAGCAATGGCAGGCAGCCCAAATCGGGTTCGTCGCTTCGTGGCGATCACCGCGTGGCGAGCGGCTTTACCCCCGAAATCAAATTTGCCGTGGCCAATGACTATATGGCGTCGCTCAATGTCGACCCTTCGGAGCAGTTGGGTGCAATCCTCTTGCGCTGGAATTCGGTGCCGACCGCTACCGGATATGTTGCCTGGGCAATGGGCGGAATGGAGCGCGCGGGGCAGGGCGGCGACCTGGTGATGTGGACCTCGGCCAATACGCGCGATGCAGGCGTCGGCAACGACTGGCTTTCGCCTGCGGAGGTCGGGCGTCAGATCGCAGTCAAAAATATCATGCCGCCAACGCAGACAAATTGCGCCATTCCGGCGGAGGCAAAGGCCGCAGCAGGCGGGATGATGTTCGGCAGCATGAACGCTTTCGGACCGGAGGAGAATTTTGCCTTTCCGCCCAAGCCAGCCGATCTCAAGGCGGTTTGGAATATCGACTGGACCGCCAAAGTCCGTTTCCGCTCTTTCGCCAGCTTCATGACAGGCATGGGCGGAATGGGCGGCATGAGCGATGCAGGAGGAAGCGCGTCAGAGCCGCGACCGAAGAAGAAATGCAAGGGGCCGATGGGGATTCCGATCCCCGGCACGTCCTGCTAGGCTTTAGCGCTCGACGACATCTTTGCGCATCGGGGCGAGTTTCGACAGGAAGCGGTTCTGCGCCTGGAAGCCGACACCTTCGGCGACCATTGCGCGCTGCAGTATCTCGACCAGCCGGTTCATGTCGCGCTGCATCACGCCCAGTTCCTTGTGCGACGATTTCATGTCTCGACCGCTATAGCTGCACCCGGCATTGAGGATGAAGCAGAACTGTTCGACCAAGGTGCGGCTTAGGCGGACACGGTCGTGGCTGGTGAAGATCTCGCCGATGACCGGATCTTTGTAGCTGTCCTCCACAAGCCGGTCGACAATGCGGCGGATGCCATCCTGCCCGCCGAAGGCGCGCGCCATGCGGTCGCCTTCGAACGGCGTTGCGCCGGCGTTGCGCGGGCTGACTTCATACGGGTCGATGGCTTCTTCGCCGGGCATGGCATGTGGCAGCGGGGTAGCCTGAAGCAGAAGCAGGGCGGTCATCAAAGTCATGGATAATTCCTCAATAGGCCGCCTGCAGCGAGAAGAACACGCCGCGTTGCTTGTCTACGGTGGCGATAGAACCAAGGTCGGTATAAGCGACAGCAGCCGTCAGATGGCGGTTGATGGCATAAGCACCGAAGACGTCGAACCAGTCGTCTTCGCGCGCAACACCCAGATTGTCGGGCTTGCTGCGATATTCGCCGCCAATGGCAAAGCGGCGTGAAATCTGCCAGGCGAGCGAGCCTTCGACTTGCAACGAGTAGGACGATTCCCTGTCGCCGCCGAAACCGAGCAAGCCCAACTGATTGGCCTTGGTCGCGCGTAGCGTGACGCTGGCGAGAACCGAGTGCGACAGGAACAGTTTGCTCGCGCTGGCATAATAATCGACGCCTTCGTCCTTCTTCGCGCCGATGGCGCGGACCACCGCATCGTTCTTGTTATTCTTGTACTGTGCGCCGACTGCGATGGCAGGCATCACCGGTGAACCGTAGACGAGATCGCCCGCCAGCCTGACCTTGGCGCCGACAACATCCTGATTGAAGGCATAGTCCGCCCCGAGCCCAAGCGCCGCGCCGATTTCGTTCGTGTTGAAATTGTGCCGCGAATAGGAGAGCTCGACGCGGTCGAACAGGCCGACTGCGATCCCTGCGCCATGGAAGTCATAGCTTTTGAGCTCGACGATGGTGCCATGTGCGGAAATGCCGATACCGGCATCGGTTTCGTTCCCGGCGATCACCGCCCACGGCGTCAAGCCGCCGCCCGATGCTCCCTCCAGCGAGGTGATGCCGTTGGTCAGCAATAGCTTGCCGCCTGCCTGCAGGTCTTGGGCAAATGCTGTCTGCGGGACGGCAACGCCTATCGCAGCAAGGTAGATAAAAGCGACTTTCAAACTCTGTTTCATCCGGAATGGACTAAACGAAACTGGTTAACGGAGATTAAAATCGACCTCCCAAAACCCGTCAAAACCGTCCAAATCTTAAGGCATTGTTGACGGTTCACAGCTTAAATTGTGCATAATGCGTAGTTTTCTTCTTGTTGCCGCTATTGTGCTGTCCTGGCCTGATATGGCTATGGCCGGAACACTCGAGCTGCGTCTGACCGATGCCAAGGGCAAGGCTGTCGAAGACGCGGTTGTTACCGCGCATCCCGCCAGCGGCACGCCAAAGAAGGCAATATCATTCCCTTGGGGCACCACAATGGTCCAGCAGAATTTTGCCTTTGCGCCGCATGTCCTGATCGTGCCGGTCGGCGCGACGGTCAAATTTCCGAACAAGGACAAGGTGCGGCACCATATCTATTCCTTCTCGCGTCCGGCCAAATTCGAAATCAAGCTCTTCGGCAAGGACGAGTCGCGCAGCTATACCTTCACTACCGAGGGTGCGGTTGCGCTCGGCTGCAACATCCACGACACGATGAGCGGCTTCATCAAGGTCGTGGACACGCCGTTCGCGGCCAAAAGCAACAATGCGGGCGCAGCCCGGATTGTGGGGCTTCCCGTCGGCTTTGCCCGGATTACAGTGTGGCACCCCAGGCTGCGCGGCAAGGACAACGAAATGACGGTCAGCGTTCCGCTCACCGCTTCCGGCACTGTGTCGCGCAACCTCACATTGGCGCTGCGGCCATGACGATCCGCTGGTCATTCAGAACGCGGAGACTGTTCTACGGTGTGCTATCGCGCCTGTCGGTGAAGATGACCCTGTTCTTCGCCCTCATGTTTGCGGTGGCGACCGCAATTTCTCTCGCCGGAACGCGGGTTGCCGTAGAAAATTATGCCCAAAAAACCATCAACCGTGAGATGAGCGCGGGCAGCGCTGTGTTCGAACGCATCGCGCAAATGCAGTTCGAGCAGTTGCAACAAGCGGGCAGCGTACTCGCAGCAGATTTCGGTTTTCGCGAAGCGGCGGCAACCGGCGACGCGCCGACAATCGATTCTGCCCTCAAAAGCCTCGAATCGCGGCTTTCGCTTTCCGACGCCTTTGTCGTCGGGCTCGACGGTGAAGTGGTCGGTTCCGACGGCAAGCTGACAGCAGCCGATCAGCAACGGCTGTTCGAGGCGCTGGACACAGGCAGCGAAGAGGGCATTGCCCGCTTTGGCGAGCGCGAGACAGTGGTCGTTGCAGCACCCATCGAAGCACCTTTGCTGATCGGCTGGGTGGTCTTCACCCGCGACGTGGGCGCAAAAGAATTGAACAGCCTTGCCCAGCTCTCGGCATTGGATCTGCGCCCGACGATTTTGCCGGTCAGTAAGCTGCCGAAAGGTGTCAGTGTCGCGAAAGGCAGCAATGCCGCCACGCAGGAGGCCGCCAATGGCGAGCAGTTGCTGGTCCGCGCGAGCCTGGTCCGTAACTTCATCGAGGACGAGCCGCAGGCGCTGCTTTTGACTTACAGCCTGACCGCCGCGCTCGCGGGATACCAACCGATTTTCACAGCATTGCTGGTTTTCGGCCTGCTCGGCATCGCGCTCGCTGTGGCAGGAAGCTGGGTCCTCGCGCGCCGGATGGCGCGACCGATCGCAGCGCTCGAACACGCTACCCGCTCGGTCGGTTCGGGCGAACATGCACAAGTTGCCGTGGATACGCACGATGAAATTTCGCGGCTCTCGCGCTCGTTCAACCGCATGGTGCACAATATCGCCGATCGCGAACGGCAGATCGCACATATGGCATTTCACGATGCGCTGACGGGCATTCCCAACCGCTTGCTGCTGCGCGAACATATCATCCAGCAATTGAAGTCCGGTGGCGATAAATCCTTTGCGCTGCTTTGCCTCGATCTCGACAATTTCAAGGCCGTCAACGATACGCTCGGCCATCCGACCGGCGACGCACTGCTGTGTGAGGTCGCCGCGCGGTTGCAGGAACTGGCGGAAAACGGCTTTGTCGCGAGACTCGGAGGCGACGAGTTCGCGCTTTTCGTCGAGGGCGATGCGCGGTCGGCATCGGTGCTTGCGCGCTCTATCCTTACGGTCGCTGCGGGTGAGTTTCATGTCAACGGTCACCGCCTGGTAACTGGAACCAGCATCGGCATCGCGATAGCACCACAGGACGGGAACGACCCCACCGCGCTTCAGAAGAATGCCGATCTCGCGCTCTATCGTGCCAAAAATGACGGCAAGGGCGGCTTCCGGTTTTTCGAGACCGCAATGGACGCCGAGGCGCAGGAGCGGCGGGCTATGGAGATCGACCTGCACGATGCAGTGCGCAATGGCGAACTGGAACTCTTTTTCCAGCCGCTTTTCGCGCTGTCGCAAAATCGCGTGACGGCATTCGAGGCATTGCTGCGCTGGAACCATCCCGAACGCGGGCTTGTCTCACCGGTCAATTTCATTCCGCTGGCCGAAGACACCGGGCTCATCATTCCCATCGGTGAATGGGTGCTGCGCGAGGCATGCCGGGTCGCGGCGACCTGGCCCGATCATATCCGCGTCGCGGTCAATATCTCGCCGGTGCAGTTCCGCTCGAACCGGCTGAATGCCGTTGTTTTGCAAGCGCTGACTTCGTCGGGTCTCGAACCGCAGCGCCTAGAACTTGAAATCACTGAAAGCCTGTTCATCGACAACATCGAAACAACGCTGGCGTCGCTGCATTCGCTGCGGGCGATGGGCGTGCGCGTCGCGCTCGACGATTTCGGCACCGGCTATTCGTCGCTCAGTTACTTGCGCAGCTTTCCCTTCGACAAGATCAAGATCGATCGCAGTTTCATCGAGGATCTGCTCGCACACGATGGCGCTACGGCGATTATCAAGTCGATTACCTCGCTCGCCGAGGCGCTTGGCATGGAGACGACCGCCGAGGGCGTGGAAACCATCGACCAGCTTGATATATTGCGCGAACAGGGCTGCAACCAGATTCAGGGCTATTACTTCAGCAAGCCTGTACCTGCAGGTGACGTCGGCCGCATGTTCGGGCTGCAAAGCAGTGAAAACCAGACCAGGACCGCGATCGTGCGCGATCTCGATTTGGGCAATGCGGCAACCGGCTTCGAATGGGATGAAGGGCCACAAGAAGTGAGAAAGACCGGCACTTAAGCGCTTTCAAATCGCGGGACGCTCTGGCAGATAAAGCCGATGGCCGATTTCACCGATACCCTGAACGACAAGCATGTCGAGATGATCGGCAAGCAGCCGGTTTTCTTTACGGCGACCGCCGCACCCGACGGGCGGATCAACCTTAGCCCCAAAGGCTATGATGTCTTCCGTGTGCTGTCGCCTGCCCGCGTCGCCTATCTCGATCTCGGCGGGTCGGGCAACGAAACGCACGCGCATCTGTCGGTCGATGGCCGCATTACTATCATGTTCTGCAATTTCGACCGGCCCGCTTTGATCCTTCGCATCTACGGCCGGGGCAGGGCTGTATTGCCGCAGGATGTCGAATGGGAAGCACTAGCCGCGCATTTCACGATATTGCCCGGGACGCGGCAGATTTTCGTCATCGAGGTCGACAGCGTCCAGACCAGCTGCGGTTGGGGCGTGCCGTTCATGGCGTATGACCGCGAGCGCGAGACACTGCAAAAAGCCCATGCCGGGCTTGACGAGGAGGCGTGGCTGGCAAAGGCACGCGGCCGTGCGAGTAGCATCGACGGCATCCCGACGCGCGTAACCGACCGCTATTTCGGCCCGGCAAACCAGCCTTGAATGGCGCTTGTCGAGCTGGCCCGTTACCCGAACAATATGGAGGCGGAAATCGCCCGGACGCTGCTGGAATCGCACGGCCTGTTTTCGGTGACCTTCGATAGCGGTATGAACATCGCTGACAGCGCAGCCTTGGCCATTCCGGTGCGGCTGATGGTGATCGATGAGGAACGCGACGAGGCCGAAGCGATATTGCGCGAGGCCGGGGCGCAATGAGCTACGGCATCAAGGTTGTCACCTACAATATCCGCAAGGCCATCGGCCTCGACCAGCGGCGCAGCCCCGAGCGCATATTGAATGTGCTCAAGGAAATCGACGCTGATATCATTGCGCTGCAAGAGGTCGACCGGCGTTTCGGCGCTCGCGCGAGCGTATTGCCGCTGGCCATGATCGAAGCCGAGACCGGCTGGAAACCGGTGCCGCTGGATTTCAGGCCGCAGGCCATAGGCTGGCATGGCAATGCGATATTGGTGCGAAAAGGCATCGATGTCCGCCATGCCGAACCTGTACAAATGCCAACACTCGAACCGCGCGGTGCGGTCATGGCTGAGCTGCTGTGCGGCGGGCACAATTTGCGCGTCATGGGCGTACATCTGGACCTCTCGGGTTTGTGGCGGCGCAAACAGATCAGGGCGTTGCTGGCGAAGATCGACGGGACGCACCGCCATATGCCGACCGTGCTGATGGGCGATTTCAACCAATGGTCGGATCGCGGCGCGCTCAGCGAACTGGCTTTCCATCACCACCGCCTGGTATCGACGCCCAAGAGCTTTCATAGTGCACGACCGGTGGCGCGGCTCGACAGAATTATCGTCAGTCACGATATCGCAGTCGATGCTGCCGACTGCCACATATCGCCGCTGTCGAAGCAGGCATCCGACCATCTGCCGGTGTGGGCGAGCCTGCAACTCAGATAAATGCCTAAAAAATGGGCATCCAATTAACAATGTATAAAAATTAGGCATTTTTCGGTCGTTTGCCAATGCGTGAAAGCGCCGAAACCACGCTTTTGTGGCATAAATGATTCTGGCACAGCGTTTGCATATTGCACTGCACAACCAACGGGGGGTGTGCATGAAATATATTATCGCCATCATAAAGCCGCACAAGCTCGACCCGGTCCGCGAAGCGCTGACCGCCTTGGGCGTGTCGGGCATGACCGTGACCGAGGTCAAGGGCTTCGGGCGGCAAAAAGGCCAGACCGAAATATACCGCGGCGCCGAATATGCGACCAATATGGTGCCCAAGGTAAAAATAGAGGTCGCCTGTCCCTCTGATCAGGCGCCCGCCATTATCGAAGCCATCCAGCACGCTGCCGAAACCGGCGCGATCGGCGATGGCAAGATCTTCGAATTCGAACTCGCCGGTGCGCTACGCATCCGCACCGGCGACACGAACGAAACCGCGCTTTGACGCGAAGAAATCAAGCTAGGGGAACCATAAAAATGATGAAATCCTTGAAATTTCTGGGCGCGGCGGGGGCGACATTGTTCGCTGCCCTGCCTGCCTTTGCGCAGGAGGCTGTAGAGAAAGCAGCCGAGGGCGCAGCAGCGGCCACTGAGGCCGTGGCCGAAGCGGCTCCTGCAGCTGCCGCAGCATTCGTGCCAACGGCCGAGATGGTCAACAAGGGCGACGTTGCGTGGATGCTGGTCGCATCCGCGCTCGTGCTGTTGATGTCGGTGCCTGCACTCGCGCTTTTCTATGGCGGCCTTGTCCGCACCAAAAACATGCTGTCGGTGCTGATGCAGGTGTTGACGATTGTTTGCGTCGCGGCGCTCGTCTGGTTTGGCTGGGGCTATTCGATGGCGTTCACGTCTACCGGTACGCCTTGGCCGAAAATTGTCGGCGGTCTCGACAAGGCTTTTCTCGCCGGTGTCGACCCGACGACCTTTGCGGCGACCTTTTCCAACGGGGTCTATCTGCCCGAATATGTGTTCGTGATCTTCCAGATGACTTTCGCCTGCATCACGCCGGCGCTGATCGTCGGGGCTTTTGCCGAACGGGTCAAATTCACGCCGCTGATAATCTTCGTCGTGGCCTGGCTGACGCTTGCCTATTTCCCGATTGCGCATATGGTCTGGTATTGGGCGGGCCCCGATTTCCTTCATGCCGCGCCGGATGACAGTGGTCTGCTTTGGGGCTGGGGCGCGCTCGATTTCGCTGGCGGCACCGTTGTCCACATCAATGCGGGTATCGCAGGCCTTGTCGGCTGCCTCATCATCGGGCCGCGGATTGGCTTCAAGAAAGAACCGATGCCTCCGCATTCCTTGGTCATGACCATGATCGGTGCATCGCTGCTGTGGATCGGCTGGTTCGGCTTCAATGCTGGCTCCGGCCTCGAAGCCAATGCCTTCGGCGCGCTGGCCTTCATAAACACTTTCACCGCAACAGCAGCGGCAGGGGCAACCTGGGCCATCATCGAGCAGGTCGTGCACAGAAAGCCGTCGCTGCTCGGCGGGGCTACGGGCGTCGTTGCCGGACTTGTCGCCATTACGCCTGCAGCAGGCTTTGCCCATCCCGGCACCGCTATCCTGCTCGGTGCTGCCGCTTCACTGGTCTGCTTCTTCTTCGTTACGACGGTGAAGAACAAGCTCAACTATGACGACAGCCTCGATGTATTCGGCGTTCACGCAGTCGGCGGCATCGTCGGCGCCATAGGCACCGGCATCGTCGCCAATCCGGCCTTTGGCGGCCAGGGGTGGCTTGATTACACCGCCCCAGTCGCAAAGGCGGGCGAATATGACATGGCTGCACAGATCATGATTCAGGTCTGGGCGGTTGGCACCACCGTTCTGTGGACCGGGATCGTAAGCGCCGTGCTGTTCCTCGCGCTGAAATACACCATCGGCCTGCGGCCTTCGGCAGACGTCGAACAGGAAGGCCTCGACCTCGCCAGCCATGGGGAGCGCGCCTACAATTACTGATTTCCAGCTTGGCGGCGGGGCGCTTTCTCCTCTCCTTTCGCGCCCCGCCTCCTCCCGATGTTCCTCCCGCGAACATCCACCTTGCGGCCCGGACCTGAAAATGGTCCGGGCCAATTTTGTTGCATAAATGTTACATTCGCCGGAAATATGCTGCTAAGCTGCTGAAATTTGTAACACCCTGTTGCGACATTGGCGCAATATGCCCCGGTTGAGCGGTTCCAAAGAGGCCGCCCGCTTCGGGAGAAACAAAATGTCTAAATTCATCAACCGCTCCACGGCGCGTCTTGCCGCGTCGGTGTCCGTTTTCGCTGCCTTGTGGACGGCAGGTCCGGCCTTTGCCCAAGACGCCGATGCCGCCGATGAAGACGATGTCATCATCGTTACCGCTACCAAGCGCGATGCCAATCTTCAGGATATTCCCTTTTCCATCAACGCACAGACGGCGGAGGATATCCAGCGTTCGGGCGCCGTGACGCTCGAAGACCTGTCGCGCAATGTTGCGGGTCTTGCCGTGCAGAACCTCGGGCCGGGCCAGAGCCAGGTCGCCATTCGCGGCGTTTCCGCAGGGCAGATCGTCCGCGACCAGCCGGGTGTGAAGGAACAGGTCGGCGTGTATCTCGACGAGTCGGTGATTTCGCTGTCGCTCTTCACCCCCGATCTCGACCTGTTCGATCTGAACCGCGTGGAAACCCTGCGTGGGCCGCAAGGCACATTGTTCGGATCGGGCAGCATAGGTGGTACCATCCGCTACATCACAAACCAGCCCATGATCGGTGTCACCGAGGGCCTGGTTGAAGGTAACGTCAACCTCGTCGATGGCGACGATTTTGGCGGGCATCTAAAGGGTGCAATCAACCTTCCGCTGGGCGATAGCCTCGCCGTTCGCGCAGTCGGTTATTACACCCGTTACGGCGGCTTCATCGATGCGCTTGGCGAAGGCGGCAGCGTGACCGAGGATGTCAACAGCGGCGAGCGTTATGGCGGGCGCATCGCGCTGACCTTCGAGCCATCGGACAATCTCAGCATCACACCGCGCGTTGTCTATCAGAAGGTCAGCACCGACGGCTTCAACCGGCAAGAGGTGTATAATCTCTACGCCAACCCGTACACGACCACACGCCCGACCGTGACCTTCGACGAGCGCCAGCAGTTCCTGAAATTGCGTGAAGCTTTTGTCGACGAAACCCTGCTCGCCGACGCGACGATCAAGATCGGCTTCGGCGGCGTCGATCTCACATCGGTCACATCCTATATCAACCGCGATATCCTGGTCAGCCGCGATGCAAGCGCGCTGACCGGCTCGGTGTCCGTCGATCTCGGTTATCCGGCGGCTGCCGTCAACCTGCCATCGAACCTTCGCGATACCACCGATCTCAAGACCTTCACGCAGGAACTCCGGCTGTCGTCCGCGACCGATGGTCCGTTCCAATGGGTCGTCGGCGGCTTCTACACCGATATCGACCGCTTCTATCGCCAGCGCCTGCCAACCCCGGGCTATCAGGCAGCAACCGATGCGGCGCTAGGCGCGGGAACATCGGCGGCGGTTGCCAACGGCTTTCCCGATCTGAATTCGCCCTATAATGCCGATCTGCCTTATGACATCCAGCAGTTTGCTGTGTTTGCGGAAGGCAGTTACGAACTGACCGACCGCTTCACCGTTACCGCCGGGGGCCGCTATTACGACTTCAAGGAAGAGCGCGACTTCGTCTCGGGTGGTCTGTTTGCCAACGGTGACAACAACACCGATCGAACAAAGTCCGACGGCATAACGCCGCGTATATTGTTGAGCTACGAAGCGTCGGATGCGATCACCTTGAACGCACAGGCTGCAAAGGGTTTCCGTCTGGGCGGGGTGAACGATCCGCTCAACCTGCCGCTGTGCACACCTGCTGATGCTGCGATTTTCGGGGGTTTTCAGGACTATGGCGACGAAACGTTGTGGAACTACGAACTGAACATGAAGGCGCAGTCGGGCGGCATTACGCTGAACGCCGGGGCTTTCTATACCGATATCAAGAATCTGCAGGTTACGCTCGATGCCGGCAGTTGTTCGTCACGCATCGTTTTCAATGTGCCCAAGGCGCATTCGAAGGGTCTCGAGTTCGAGTTCAGCGCCCGGCCTGACGATAATTGGGAATTCGGTGTATCGGGCAGCTTGCTCGATTCGAAGTTCGATTCAACGGTGACGACTGGTGCCGGCACCGTCATCGGGGGAATTCGTGATGGCAACAGGTTGTCTTCAGTGCCGAAATTCCAGATCGCGGGTAACGTTGCCTATAATTGGGAAGTTGGCGGCGGCGATGCCTATGTCGCGGGTTCGGTGCAGCATGTCAGCAGCCGCTTTACCCAGCCGAGCGACCAGGAAAGTTCGAACCGCGTCTTTGTGCACGGCCTTCCCTTTGGCGGTGCGCCGGCAAGCGCGTCGACCACAGTCAACCTGATCCTGCCAACCTATAATCTGGTCAATCTGAGCGCTGGGGTCGATTTCGAAAGCGGGCTTTCGCTGGTGCTGTACGCGAACAATGTGTTCGACGAAAATGTGCTGACATCGTTCGACCGCGAACGTGGCGGACGGGCGCGACTTGGCTTCAACGTGGGCCAGCCACGCACATTCGGGATTACCGCCCGCCAGAAATTCTGAGGGGATTGAACCAACAAAAAAGGCGGCTCGCAAGGGCCGCCTTTTTTACATCTGCCAGATTGCCGTGATCAGGCGACCTTGGATTCAGCCCCAAGGATCAAAGGGTCGGCCGTCTTGCCAATATCGACCGTCGTGCGTGATATGCTTGGCGTATTGCTGTTGCCGCTCGATGACTTGTGCTTGAACTTGCCTTCTATCTGGCCGCCAGGGGCGATGGTCAGATTGTTGTACACGACATCGCCGATGATGCGGGCACTCGCTTCGATCACCAAATCATTGGCTTCGATCGATCCTTCGACCTTGCCCGATAGCTTGGCCGATTCTGCGGTGACCTTGCCGGAAATGACGCTACCTTCGCCCTGCACGATGCTGCCGCAGGTCACATCGCCCTGCACCTTGCCGTCGATGTGCAGATCGACGCGGGCGTTGACATTGCCGACGATTTCCACGTCGGAAGCGATGATCGAGAAGGTGTGGCCTGAGCTGCTCATACGGTTGCTACTTCTTTGCGAGTTTTGTGGATTTTGCGGGATTGTCGGAACGCTGTCCGGCAATGGTTTGGACTTCGAGAACATCGGGATTAGCCTCCAGAAACTTGCGCGGGTTGATCGCCTGGCCGTTCAGACGGACCTCGAAATGCAGATGGCTGCCGGTCGAACGACCCGTGCTGCCCATCCGTCCTATCTGTACACCGCGCGCGACCTTTTGGCCATGCGCAACGTTGAAGCCCGAAAGGTGGGCATAGCGCGTTACCAAACCATTGGCATGGGTGATTTCGATGCAGTTACCATATCCGCCCTGGCGTCCAGCAAAGGTAATCTTGCCGTCGGCAGCAGCCAGGATCGGCGTGCCGACGGGGCCTTTGAAATCGAGGCCGTTGTGCATTGCGCCGGCACCGGTGAGCGGATCGCTGCGATAGCCGAAGCCGCTCGACATCATCATGATTGCTGCAGGCATTGAGGTCGGGATAGCGGCCAGCGCCCGCTCCATCGCGTCCATGCGGCTGAGCGATGCGGCCAGCCTGGTGAAACGCGGATCGCGCACATCTTTCTTCGCGCTACCGAAAAACGGTTCGAACAGACCACCCTGCGCGCTGCGCGCCTGACGGGCAAGGACGTCGGGATTGAGCCCGAACTGGCGGATCGCGGCCTCGGCCTTTTGCGTGCGTACTTGCGCCACGCGCGTCATCAGCTTGGCAAAACGGATTTGCCGCGCTTCGATACCCGCAAGACCTGCGGCTTCGGGGACAGCCAGACTGATGGTTTTGACGGCCTTGTCCTCTTCGCTTTCGGACTGAGAACCTTCGGAAGCGGTGGCGGGAATTTCGTCGAGATACTGGTTGCTTAGCGATTCAAGCATTTTCTGGCGGCGGTCGAGATCCTTGGTCACTTCGTCGATTGATCCGCGATAATTGGCAACGCGCTCTTCAGCCGACTCGACCCTGGCTTTCTTTTCGCTCAGCGCCATTCGCTCGAATGATACGCTGACCTGATTGACAGCCATGCCCAGCGTAACGACAACCCACGCGCCGACGACGAGCGCGGCGGTACCGGCAACGCGGCGTTGCATCTGCGCAGATATTTTCAAGAACCGGACCTGGCCATTGGCGCGCATGAAAAATTCGCGATCAATAAACCATCCGGCAATCCGGTTTTTCCAACCGGTTATGCTGGTCTGAAGCGACACGACCCACCCCGTTATTTTATTTGTGACGCGCGGTTAGCAGAGGAACAAAATACACGCGAATCGGTTTTGGGCGACTCGTGACGAGTCGGGCGAGTCGCACGGTGAGCTGTGGAAAACGTTATCCAAAGTCCAGAAAACGTGACTGAAAATTACGCAGCCAAAAATAGCCTGATTGCAATACCGAGTAAAAACAACGTTTTATGTCGCTTGCGATTCGCAAAACACTGCAAATATTGGCTTTTCGACCCGATACTTCCCTTTTTCCGCCGTTTCTCTACGAGCAAAGCATAATGACCGAAGTCGAAACCCTCGTTGCGAAGATGAGCGCCAAAGCAAGAATGGCAGCGAAGCAGCTTGCGCGCACGAGCGATGCGGCAAAGGCCCAGGCACTGAAAAATGCCTCTACGGCGTTGCGCGCGCACGCGGTTGAAATTATCGCGGCCAATGCTGTTGATATGGAGTCAGGTGCCAAGGCCGGGCTATCATCGGCGATGCTCGACCGGCTAAAACTTGACGATGCCCGCGTCGAGGGCATTGCCGCCGCAATCGAGCAGGTGGCGGTGCTTGCCGATCCCGTGGGTCAGGTCATCGACAGCCACACGCAACCCAATGGTCTTGTCATGGAGCGCGTCCGTGTGCCTTTGGGGGTACTCGGCATCATCTACGAAAGCCGCCCCAATGTAACCGCCGATGCCGCCGCATTGGGCCTGCGGTCGGGCAACGCGGTGATCCTGCGCGGTGGCAGCGAGGCGGCGAACAGCAACCGTGCGATCCATACCGCGATGGTTGAAGGCATTACCGCTGCTGGCTTGCCCGCCGATTCTGTACAATTGGTGCCGACACAGGACAGGGGGGCGGTCGGCGCGATGCTGCGCGCACAAGGCGCAATCGACATGATCATTCCGCGCGGAGGCAAGTCTCTTGTGGCGCGCGTGCGGGACGAGGCGCGGGTGCCCGTGCTGGCGCATCTCGACGGCATCAACCACAGCTATGTCCACAAGGACGCCGACCCGGCGATGGCAAAGGCGATCATCGTCAACGCCAAGATGCGGCGGACAGGCGTTTGCGGGGCGACCGAAACGCTGCTGATCGACCAGGATTATGCCGCGCCGGGCGAGTTGGTCTCGGCGTTGATCGATGCGGGCTGCGAGGTGCGCGCCGACGATATGCTGATGGAGCTCGACCCGCGCACGGTGTCGGCGGACGATGCCGACTGGGACACCGAATATCTCGATTCGGTCATTTCCGCGCGCGTCGTGTCCGGTCCCGACGAGGCAATGGCGCATATCGCCCGCCACGGATCGCAGCATACCGACGCGATTATCACGCAGGACGAAGCGGTCGCGGCGCGTTTCCTTGCCGAAGTCGACAGCGCCATCGTCATGCACAATGCCTCCACTCAATTTGCCGATGGCGGCGAATTCGGGCTGGGTGCGGAGATCGGCATCGCCACAGGCAGGCTGCACGCAAGGGGGCCGGTGGCGCTGGAGGGGCTGACAACCTATAAATGGCTGGTGCACGGGCAGGGGCAGGCGCGGCCTTGAAAACTATCGGTCTGATGGGCGGTTCGTTCAACCCCGCGCATGGAGGACATCGGTCGATCAGTCTGTTTGCGATTGAGGCGCTCGATCTCGACGAATTCTGGTGGATGGTTTCACCAGGCAACCCATTAAAGCCTAAAAAGGACATGGCGCCGCTGCCCGCGCGGTTGGCGTCGGCCAAGGCGCAGGCGCGGCGCAGTCGCATAAAAGCCACCGCCATCGAACGCGAATTGGGCACAGTCTACACCGTCGATACCTTGCGCAAACTGATTGCACACTACCCCAAAACCCGTTTCATCTGGATCATGGGCGCTGACAATCTGTTGCAATTTCATCACTGGAAACGCTGGCGTGACATCGCCCGCCTTATGCCGATTGCAGTTATCGCCAGACCCGGCTATGATACCCATGCGATTGCGGGTCCCGCAATGGCCTGGTTCAGACGGTTTGTCCGGCGCCCGGACCAGCGTCATCACTGGACAAAGTGGAGTACGCCAGCGCTTGTCTTTTTGCGCTTTCGTCCAGATCCCCGTTCGGCAACCGCAATACGCCGCGCCGACCCATATTGGTTTCACCGCTATGAGGAATTTGGAACGCGAGACGGCGTTACCCGCAAATTTGTCCGTTAAGGAGCACACTTGATAGAAACTGCATCCGTCCCCGCGCCCGCAAAGGCCAAGGGACCATCATTGAGCCCCGACGCGCTCCACACCCTCATCCTCCAGTCGCTGGACGATGACCAGGCCCAGGAAGTCGTCACCATCCCGCTAGAAGGTAAAAGCAACATCGCCGACCATATGGTCGTAGCCAGCGGCCGTTCGTCGCGGCAGGTGGCATCGATGGCGCAGAAGCTTGCCGAGCGGATCAAGAAAGCCGGCAGAGCCGCGCGGATCGAGGGCTTGCCTTCGGCCGACTGGGTGCTGATCGACGCAGAGGATGTCATCGTCCACCTGTTCCGGCCCGAAGTGCGCAGCTTCTATAATCTGGAACGCATGTGGGCCTTCGGCGACGCACCTGAAGTCGCGACGGCTTAAAAGTTTCTTGAGGCGCAGATGGCGATGCGCCTGCACATCATCGCGCGCGGCAAGATCGGCCGCTCGCCCGAGGCCGACCTGGTCGACCGCTATCTGAAGCGGATTAGCTGGCCGGTTAAGCATAGCGAACTGCCTGATAGAGGCGGAGAGCTGCCTGCTTCCGACACGCCGTTCAAAACCATCATTCTCGATGAAAAAGGCGAGCAGCTTGGTTCGACCGAACTCGCGCGTCTGCTCGAACGGTGGCGCGACGACGGGGTGCGCGAAACCCGCTTCCTGATCGGCGCAGCGGACGGCTTCGGCGATGCAGAGCGGGCGGGGGCGGACAAGCTCCTCGCCTTCGGCAAGGCGACCTGGCCGCATCTGATGGCGCGCGCGATGCTCGCCGAACAGTTGTTCCGTGCCACATCGATCATTGCCAACCACCCCTATCATAGGGAAGGATAGAGCGATGCGGTTCGCCCTTGCTCTTTCCATCCTCGCTCTGGCGCCGCTGGGCGTTGCAGGCGCGCTCATGGCGCAAGGCGATGTCCAGCAGGAAGCGCTCCGCAACGCCAAGGAGCGGGCACTGGCTGCCGAGCGGCGAAGCGAATTTTTGCGACAGGAGGCGAGCAACGCTGCTGACACTGCGGATCGCATCGTTGCACAGCGCGCCGTGCTATCCGCTGAAATTGACGCCGCCGAGGCGCAAATCCAGGCCGCCAATGCGCGCATTGCTATCATCGGCCAGCGGCAGCGCGCACAGCGCTCGCAACTGGGCCGTGAAAGCGAACCGATCCTGCGGCTGAACGCCGCGCTCCAGCAAATGACCGCGCGCCCGACCACATTGATGATGGCACAGCCGGGGCAGCGTAAGGACTATGTCCATCTGCGTGCCGTAATGGCGACGGTGCAGCCCGAAATCATCCGCCGCACCGGGCAGTTGCGGCAACAGCTTGCAGTCCAGCACGAGTTGCGCGCGCAGGAACTGGTGGCGCTCAAATCGCTTAGCGATGCCCGCAGCCGCCTGTCCAGCCGCCGCACCGCGCTGGCGCGGCTCGAGGGCGATGCAAGAGGCAAGGCGGGGAGCCTGTCCGCCGACGCAGCGGTCGAGTTCGAACAAGCCATCGCGCAGGGCGAGCGTGCGCGAGATATTGTGGGCCGCATCGACACGCTGCGGCTGAGCGGCGAGAAGGCAGCGGAACTGGCCGCGCTGGATGGCCCGATATTGCGGCAAGCGGGTGAAACGCGGCGGGTGCGGGGTGTCGGTGCCTATATCCTTCCGGCGCGCGGGGAAATCGTCTCGGGCTTTCACGAACTCAACACCACCGGCTATCGCGAACGCGGCATACGGCTCGCCATCCCCGCCTCATCGCCGGTGGTCGCGCCTGCCGGTGGCACAGTCATATTCGCCGGACGCTATCGCAGCTATGGCCAGATCGTCATCATCGAGCATGGCAGCGGCTGGAATACGCTGATTACCAACCTCGACGCGGTGCAGGTAGCTAAAGGGCAAAGCGTAAAGCAAGGCGCAGTGCTTGGGGCGTCCGGCGAGGAAGCGTCCGAAATCGGGGTTGAGCTGCGCAAGAACGAACGCGTGATGGATATTGCCGCCTTGCTTGGCTAACGCCGCTTGTCGGGCCGCATCCGGCTTTTGTGGTAAACGCGCTTTCACCAAAGGTTCATGCGCGATATACGACTCGTTCAGGTTTACGATTAACTGGATTTGCCGATGAAAAACCGCTTGTTGCATTCGACCATCGCTCTCGCTCTTGCCGTGAGCATCCCGGCTACCGTGCTGCTGGCGCAAAGCGCGCAGCAACGCCAGGCGCAGACCGACCAGTTCCGCGAGCTTGAGGAATTTCTGGCCGTCTACAAGAAGGTTAAGGCGTCTTACGTCGACAAGGTCGAGGACAAGCAATTGATGGAAGGCGCGATCCAGGGGATGCTCGCCAGCCTCGATCCGCATAGCGGTTTCCTGAACAAATCCGATTTCAGCAGCCTGCAGACGCAAATCGACGGCGAATATGGCGGCCTTGGCCTTTCGGTCACGCTCGAGGACGAAGCGGTCAAGGTCATCGCGCCGACCAAGGATACGCCTGCCGACAAGGCCGGGATCAAGTCGGGCGACTATATCACGCATCTTGACGGCAAGCTGATCTTCGGCGGCACGCTCGATGAAGCGGTCGAGGCAATGCGCGGTGAACCCGGCACTGCGATCAAGCTTACTATCGTCCGTCCGGGCCGCGATGCGCCGTTCGATGTGACCATCACCCGCGCAATCATCGACCTCAAACCCGTGCAATGGGAAGTGAAAGACCGCATCGGCCTCATTACCATCACCGGATTTTCCGAGGAAACCGGTGCTGACGTCGTCGCGGCGGTGTCGAGCATCAAGAAATCGCTCGGCGGCAAGCCGTTGGGCTATATAGTCGACCTGCGTTCCAACCCCGGCGGCATCCTTGATGAAGCAGTCGCGGTATCCGACGCATTTCTTTCCGAAGGCGAAATTGTTTCCGAACGCGGGCGCGACAAGAAATCGATCGAACGCTGGTGGGCTGAACGCGCGGTACCGGGCGACGTGACTGGCGGCGCGCCGATCATTGTGCTGGTCGATGCCGGTTCGGCTTCGGCCTCCGAAATCGTCGCCGGTGCCTTGCAGGACCATCATCGCGGCCTCGTCATGGGCGAGCGCAGCTTCGGCAAGGGTAGTGTGCAGAATGTGTTACCGCTCACCCGCGACACCGGCCTTCGCCTCACCGTCGCGCGCTATCATCTGCCTTCGGGCCGCTCGGTGCAGGAAGGCGGGATCAAGCCCGATATCCAGGTGCCGCAGCTTTCCGACCCCGATTACAAGAAGCGCGTTGCGATCCGCGAATCCGACCTGCGCCGTCACCTCGTCAACGAGATGAAGGATGATGCAAAGGAACTCGAAGAGGACATCGCCGACGATCCCCGCTTCGCAATGACTGCCGAACAGTTGAAGGCCAAAGGCATCGAGGATTTCCAGCTGCATTACGCGATGGAAACGCTGACGCGGCTGGGTTCGAAGACGATGAAGCTGGCGGAGAAGCCGGTCAAGGGTAAGGCGCAGAATTGACGGTGGCGGTACCCCAACACCGTCACCCTGAACTTGTTTCAGGGTCTATTCCGCCTCTCAAGCTCGGGTCTCGCTGCACGATGGACCCTGAAACAAGTTCAGGGTGACGACAGTGGGGAAGTCGAAATACGGGTTCGCGCACTGGCTGGCGTTACTGCTGCCTGCCGCGCTGTTGGCGGGCGCCTATGGCTCGCAATATATCGGCGGGATGTACCCTTGCGAAATGTGCTGGTGGCAGCGTTACCCGCACTTCGAGGCAGTGGCGATTGCCTTCGTCGCCTTCTTCGTGCGTAATCCGCCCTATCGCCATGCGCTGGTTGCGCTGGCGGCATTGGGTATTTTGACCAGCGGCTTGATCGGCGGCTTTCATGCCGGCGTTGAATATGGCTGGTGGGAGGGTTTAACTGCCTGCACCGCGACAATATCGGGCACCGGAGACGAACTGCTGAAATCCATAATGGAGGCGCCGTTGGTGCGCTGCGACGTCGCGCCTTGGTCATTGTTTGGCATTTCGCTTGCTGGCTATAATTTCCTCTTGTCGGTTGGCGGTGCAATCGCCATCCTTGTGCTGACATGGAAAAGCCCGAAAATCTGAAAACTGCGGCGAACCAAGCCGACGCCATCGCCAGCATGATCCGCGTCAACCAGGCGGGCGAATATGGCGCGAAACGCATTTATGCAGGGCAACTCGCCGTCATGGGCGACCGCACCCCCGCCGCACGCAGCATCGCGCATATGGCAGAGCAGGAGCAGCGGCATTTGTCGGCATTCGACAAGATGCTGGCAGAACGCGGCGTGCGTCCGACTGCGTTACAGCCCTTCTGGGACGTTGCAGGTTTTGCGCTTGGTGCAGTTACCGCCGCCATAGGCCCCGAAGCAGCAATGGCCTGCACCGTCGCTGTCGAAACCGAAATCGACCGTCATTATTCCGAGCAACTGGCCGAACTGGGCGACAGCGATCCGGAGCTATCGGCGATGGTGCTCGAATTTCAGGCTGAAGAACTCGAGCACAAGGCAACCGCCTTGGCTGAAGGCGCAGAGCGAGCGCCTGCCTATCCGCTAATGACCGCGATGATCGGCATGGGTTGCCGCGCGGCCATAGCGATTTCGAGACGAATCTGACTTTCAGGGGTTGTTCAGCTAGCAACGCCGATTACGAACGAAATGTCCGGGAGACGCCCAAGTGAACCTAATGTCCAAAACCTTCTTTACCGCGACGGCGCTGATGCTCTCCATACCGGCCTTCGCGCAGGATATTCCATCCACGCAGCCAGGCGACGAGAAGATCAACCAGCTCATCGTCTATGGCGACGACGAATGCCCCGAGAGCACCGACGATGTCATCAACGTTTGTGCGCGTCTGGACGAGGCCGAGCGCTTTCGCATCCCTCCCTCGTTGCGCAGCGACCCCAATGACCCGCGCAACCAGGCGACTTCGGAGCGCATAAAGTCCTATGAATATGTGGGTGCCAGCGGCACGATGAGTTGTTCGCCGTCGGGCGCGGGTGGCTTTACCGGCTGCGGTCTCAAGGAAATCGACCGCGCCTATGCCGAAAAGGCGCAGGACCCCGGCCTTACCTTCGGTCGGCTGATAGCGGCGGAGCGCGCGAAACGCATGGCAGGTATCGATGCCGAAGCTGCGGAAGTCGAAGCGCGTGTTGCCGAGTTCGAAAAGGGCCGTGCCGAGCGCGAAGCCAAGCTGCAGGCCGAACTCGACGCGAAGGAGGCGGCTGCGGCAGGCAATTCGCCGGACGCGGAACCGCTGCCCCAACCCAAATAACTACCAACCGAGCGCCGCGCGCATGATGTGGAAGATCGTGTTCTGCTCGATCGTCCCCTTGAACAGATGCGCCTTCGGTCCCGCCGCGCGAGCGACCACGTCATCTCCACCATGTGTTTCGGAGTTTAGTCCAACCAGCGCCTGCTGACGGTAGTCCAACGCTTCGGTATCCTGCTTTGCCGGGTCGGGTCGTTCGGAGGCGGTTACTGCGCCGGGGCCGTTGGCATAGCCCAAAGTCGTGTAGGCCTTTCCGTCCTTCGCCAATATCGGCTTGCCGACGGGTGCCGCGACGACGCCCAATATCGGATTGCCGCGTTCGGGATAGCCCGACATGGTGAAGGTGTGGCTATGGTCGGACGTGACGACGATCAGTGTATCCTTCAGGTCGACACTGTCCATCGCCGCCTTGAGCGCCTGGTTAAGCGCGACCGTATCCTGCAACGCGCGACGGGCATTGCCGCCATGATGCGCATGGTCGATACGTCCGGCCTCGACCATCAGCACATAGCCCTTGCGGCTTTTCGACAGCATCGCAATCGCCTTGCGCGTCATCTCGGCGAGCGAAGGCTCCTTGTTGCCCGAAGCCGTCCGGTCGGCTTCGAACTGCATATGCGAAGGTTCGAACAGTCCGAGCAGTTTCGAAGCCTTTTTGGTGTCGACTGCGTTGAAGCTGTCGCTGTTCCATACATATTCGCCTGAAGGGTTCGCCGCCTTCCAGATCGCGGCCAGATCCTTGCCATCTGCGCGTTTGCCCTTGGCATTGGCATATTCAGGATCGATCGCAGTCGAGGGCAGAAAATGGGCGCGTCCACCGCCCAGCATGACCTCAAGACCGTTGCCATGCGGCCATTCGATCATCTGCCGCGCAATGTCGGTGCAGCCAGCCTGCTTGGCCGCGTCGGGCATGTTGGCGTCAACCTCCCAATCGCGCTGCGCGACATGGGCATAAGTCGAGGCAGGGGTGGCGTGGGTGATCGTCGCAGTCGAGACGATACCGGTGGCATAGCCCTTGTCTTCGGCCAAGCCGAACAGCGATGGCACCTTGAACGGCGCACTGGCGGCGCAATCATTTTCAATTGCTTCCGGTCCGACGCCGATCACGCCATTCTTTGTTTTGACTCCTGCGACAATCGCCGTCGCGGTCGGTGCGCTGTCGGCGACCTGAGCATCGTGCGAATAGGTTTTGACCAACGCGGTGTGGGGCAGCCGGTCCATTTCGGCGACATAGGATTCGCCGTCGAGGCCTTCCTGCTGGCCTTCGAAAATGCGGCCTGCGGTCAGCGTGCTGACACCCATTCCGTCGCCGATGAAGATGATGACATTGCGCGCCTTGCGGTTGTTTGGCTTGTCCGCAAGCAGACGCTTGAGTTCGGCCTGTCCGGCCTTCAGATAGCCATCGCTGGTTGTGACCGGCGGCGTGGCGGGTTGGGCCAGCGCGGGCGTAGCGATCAGGCATGAGGCCAGCAGCAAAGTCGACAGATTACGCATCATATCCTCCAATTATATCCAGCGTCGCGTCACACAGGATGGTGACGGCGGCATGACAACAGATGCTATTTCGCCTTCCCGGCAGTGACCCAATCCTTGACCTGCGCCTCCAGAACATCGAGCGGGACCGATCCTTGGCCCAGAACAGTGTCGTGGAATGCGGCAAGATCGAACTTCGCGCCCAACTCTTTCGTCGCCATCGTCCGCAATTCGCGGATTTTGAGTTCGCCCAGTTTGTAGGCCAGCGCCTGTCCGGGCCAGCTTATGTACCGGTTGACCTCGGCTTCGATATTGGCGGCCGAAAGTGCGCTATTGTCGGTCATAAAAGCGATGGCTTGCGCCTTGCTCCAACCCTTGGCGTGGATGCCGGTATCGACCACCAGGCGGCAGGCACGCCACATCTGGTAGCTTAGCTGGCCCATTTTCTTGTCGGGCGTATCGTACAGCCCCATTTCCTCGCCCAAGCTTTCCGAATACAATCCCCAGCCTTCAGTAAAGGCAGTGAAAAAGGCGCCATATTTGCGAAAGTCGGACAGCGGCAATTCCTGCTGCAAGGCGATCTGGTGGTGGTGCCCCGGCACCGCTTCGTGCACCGACAGCGCGGGAATTTCCCAGAAAGGCCGCTGGTTGAGTTTCGAGGTGTTAACGAAATAGGTGCCTGCCATGCCGATCTCGGGCGACCCAGGATTATAATATGCCGTGGTCGTGCCCTCTGCGGTTTCGGCGGGGATTTCCTTGATGCCATAGGGCAGGCGCGGCAGGCGGCCGAAGAGCGATGGCATCTTGCCATCGATAGTCTTGGTCACCCGCGCAACCTGAAGCAAGAGTTCTTCGGGCGTTTTCGCATAATAACGCGGGTCGGTGCGCAGGTGCTGGATGAAGGTCTCGCGGCTGGGAAATCCGGCCTTGGTGGCGACCTCGACCATCTCGGCCCGGATGCGCGCAACTTCCTTGAGGCCGATTTGGTGGATTTGCTCAGGCGTCAGGTCGGTGGTCGTTTCCTCGCGGACGCGGAATGCATAATATGTGTCGCCACCGGGCTGTGCCGACACGCCGGGAGCTTTGGCGCAGGCGGGTTTGTAGCTGGCGGTATACCAGGCAAGTTGTTTATTGAGCGCGGGGTGGATGACGGTCTGGATCGTCTTTGCCGCCTCTGCGGCCAAAGCGGTGAACTCGGCCTCGCTCACGCCATCGGGCCTTTTGGCAGCATAGGGTCCGTAGAAGCGCGACTTAGCGATATCTGTCGCGATCAATCCGCTGACGGTGCCCTCGAAACCCGTCAACGTCTCGCACGGCTGCGTGAATTTCCCCTTGATCGCCACATTGGCGACTTCGATATTTTCATCGTTAACTCGCCCATATTGGGCGATGCGCTTGTTATAGCTTTCGAAATCTGCCTTGGTCCTGAATGGCAGGTTTTCCGCCATTCCGGCAAATTGCTGGTGCCAGCTCGAATAGGTCGTGAAGTTGATCGCGCGCTGGCCGAAGCGGTTGCCTTCGATGGTGCTATTCAGGGTCCGCCGCATTATCCCGGCTTCGACCTTCGATGCTGCGTCCAGTTCGCTTGCCGGAATAGCGTCAAGCCGCTTCAGGAACGCCGCCGCATCTGCCGCGCGCCGGTCCTGCGCCGCAAGCGTATATTCGCCGACTTGTCCCGCATAGGTATCGACGCCCAAGGCGCTGGCATAGACCGGTTGTTCTTTCAGGGTTGCAGCCCAGACATCGTCGACAAGTTTTTTGACATCGCTGTTGGCATCAGCGTGGGCAGGAGCCGAAATTGCTAAGGCTACCGCAAAAGTCGTCGCGTATAGACTACGCATTATCACTCTCCCCTCAAACAGGTCGGGGAGCTTAAAGCAGGGCAGCGTTTGCTTGGCTAGCCTGATTGCACAACACAGGCAATGGTGCAGGGCCGGTTTTGACGCGACCCTGCACCCGCCCCGATCCCTCGTTCATCCGGAGATGTGCGACCCGAGGGGAACGTGACGACCCCTGTTAAGGGGTTGCAACCGGCAAGATGCCCCCGTCGGTAGTTTCTTAATCCCTGTAGTTTCTGGCTTGCGCCTTTGCTGCGCGGAAGCTTTCTTCCATTTCGCGGCCCATGCGCTCGAATTCGGGCATCATCATTGCCATCGCGCGGGCGAAACCGCTCATCATTCCCATCGCCTCGCGGCTGCGGTCGCCCAATTCTTGCGGAAGATAACGCGCATCGCGGCCTGCCAGGTCGGCAACAGTAGCATCGCCGCGCATCCGGCGACTGACGGTACCGGGACGGGCGCGCTCGATGGCTTCGGCAAATCGACCGACGGGCAAAGTCATCATCGCGCCGGCAGCACCTTCGATTGCAGCGGCGACGCCGTCCTGCACTGCGGGGTCGGACATCTTGTCGGCCATGCCGTTAAAATCGGCATCGCCGTTGTCAGCGGCCGACGCAAATTCGTCTTCGTTTGCTTGGATTGGGGCAGGCTCGCCGGTGCCCGAAACAAATACGACGTCCTGTGCGGATGCAGGCGCAGCGGAAACCGCCAGCAACGGAAACGCAAAAAGCAGATATCTGAAACGCATGACAATCATCCTCACTCACCGCCCCAAAAAGGGCGTCGCGGCGAAGGTGCCGTTAGCGGGCAGTTAGGTGCAAGTGGCTTAGCCCAAGCTGAACAAATCGCTCAGCCTGCTGCAAGCAAGGTAAATGGGTGTAAAATGCGGTGAGGCGTTATTCTGCTGCTTCCAGCGCCTCGCTGTCCGACAAGGGTTGCACCAGCCGCGTGAGCATTTCCTTTGGACAAATCTGCCAGAATTCGCCGCGCCGCCGCTCCCAGTCGTCGATGATCGAATGCGACCATGCGCTGTCGGTCGAATGCGCGTGGGCCATGACGAGCGCCTTCAGCTGCTCTTCCCAATAGCCGCTGTCGATCCGCTGCCATACGATATTGTCGGGATTGGCGTTGACCTCGAAACTGCCATCGCGGTCGAGCACGAAGGCCATACCGCCGGTCATACCCGCACCGAAATTGCTGCCGACCTTGCCGAGAATGACAGCAATACCGCCGGTCATATATTCAAGGCCGTTCGAGCCACAGCCTTCGACGACGACGTGCGCGCCGGAATTGCGCACGGCGAAACGTTCTCCGGCCTGCCCGGCGGCAAACAGCTTACCCGACGTCGCCCCATAGAGAACGGTGTTGCCGATGATGCTGTTATCCTGGCTGACAAGCGGACTGCTTACTGTTGGACGAACGACGATGGTACCTCCGGATAGACCCTTGCCGACATAGTCATTTGCGTCGCCGAAGACCTCGATCGTAATGCCCTGGCACAGAAATGCGCCCAACGACTGCCCCGCTGAACCACGCAACCGGACATGAACATGGCCTTCGGACAAGGTGCTCATGCCGAACAGGCGGGTGATCTCCGACGAAAAACGGGTGCCGACGGCGCGGTGCGTGTTGCGGACATTGTAGGTGAGCTGCATTTTCTCGCCACGGTCGAACACCGGCTGCGCGTCTCGGATCATCTGCGCGTCGAGGCTGTCGGGCACTTCGTTGCGGAAGGTCGCTATGGAGAAACGCCGCGCGCTGTCGGGCGCATCGACCTTGGCGAGTAGAGGGTTCAAGTCTAGGTCGTCGAGATGCTCGGCACCACGGCTGACCTGGCGGAGCAGTTCGGTGCGGCCGATTATTTCGTCGAGGCTTCGATAGCCGAGCCTCGCCAATATCTCGCGCACTTCCTCGGCGATGAAGGTCATCAGGTTGATGACCTTTTCAGGCGTGCCGGTGAACTTCTGGCGCAGAGCTTCGTCCTGCACACAGACGCCTACCGGGCAGGTGTTCGAATGGCATTGGCGGACCATGATGCAGCCCATCGCCACAAGGCTCAATGTGCCGATGCCATATTCCTCTGCGCCCAGGATTGCGGCCACCACGATATCGCGACCCGTTTTCAACCCACCGTCGGTGCGCAATTTGATTCGATGACGAAGGCCGTTGAGGGTCAGCACCTGATTGGCTTCGGACAGCCCCATTTCCCACGGCGTGCCGGCATATTTGATGCTGGTCTGCGGGCTGGCGCCGGTGCCGCCGACATTGCCCGATATGAGGATGACATCGGCATGTGCCTTCGCCACGCCCGCTGCAATCGTGCCTATCCCCGCTGCGCTTACCAGCTTCACGCAAACCCGTGCGCGCGGGTTGATCTGCTTGAGGTCGTAAATGAGCTGCGCCAGATCCTCGATCGAATAGATGTCATGATGCGGCGGCGGCGAGATCAGCATCACGCCGGGGGTCGAATGGCGCAACCGCGCTATCATCTCGGTGACCTTGAAACCAGGAAGCTGTCCGCCTTCGCCCGGCTTTGCGCCTTGCGCGACCTTGATCTCGATTTCCTCGCATGCGCCGAGATATTCAGCAGTCACGCCAAACCGCCCGCTGGCAATTTGCTTGATGACGCTGTTGGCGTTGTCGCCATTGTCATAAGGCGTGAAGCGCCTACTGTCCTCGCCGCCTTCTCCTGACACTGCCTTCGCGCCGATACGGTTCATGGCGATGGCCAGTGTTTCATGCGCTTCGGGGGACAGCGCTCCAAGGCTCATACCGGGGGTGACGAAACGCTTGCGGATTTCGGTGATCGCTTCGACTTCGTCGATCTGCACCGGTTCCTTGGCGAAGTTGAATTCGAGCAGATCGCGCAGGTAAATCGGCGGCAATTCCTTCACGCCCTGCGCAAATTGCAAATAGGTCGAGTAGCTGTCATTGGCGACCGCGCTTTGGAGCAGGTGCATCAGCCCTGCGGAATAGGCATGGGCCTCGCCGCCGTTACGCTGCTTGTAGAAACCGCCGACGGGCAGCCGCGCGACTGCGGCATCGAAGGCCGCTTCGTGCCGGTCCTTGGCGTTGACGTAGAGCGAATGATAGCCTTCGCCCGAAATCTTGTTCGGCATGCCGGGGAAGAAATCGTTCACAAGCGCACGGGACAGACCGACCGCCTCGAAATTATAACCGCCACGATAGCTCGAAATGACCGCAATGCCCATTTTGGACATGATCTTGAGCAGGCCTTCGTTGACGGCGGTGCGGTAGTTGCCGATTGCGCTTTCAAGGCTGAGGTCGCCCAACAGCCCCCGCGCATGGCGGTCCGCGATGGCAGCTTCGGCCAGATAGGCGTTCACCGTCGTCGCGCCAACGCCGACCAGTACAGCAAAATAATGCGTGTCGAGACATTCGGCCGAGCGGACGTTGATCGATGAATAGCTGCGCAGGCCGTTGCGCACGAGATGCGTGTGGACGGCAGCGGCGGCGAGGATCATGGCGATGGAGACGCGCTCGTGACCGATATTTTCGTCGGTCAGGAACAGTTCGGACTTGCCCATGCGCACGGCGGCGACGGCTTCTTCGCGGATGCGAGCTATGGCAGCGCGCAGGCCTTCCTGCCCTTCGGTTATGTCGTAAGTGCAGTCGATCTCTGCGGCGAGTGAGCCGAAAGCAGATTTGAGCCGCACCCATTCTCCACTGGTCAGCGCAGGGCTTTCGAGTACCAAGACGTCGCTGTTCTGGCCTTTTTCGTCGAGAATGTTGGCAAGGTTCGAAAAGCGCGTTTTCAGGCTCATCACGTGGCGCTCACGTAAGGAATCGATCGGCGGATTGGTGACCTGGCTGAAATTCTGCCGGAAAAACTGGCTGATCAGGCGCGGCTTGTCGCTGATGACGGCAAGCGGGGTATCGTCGCCCATCGAGCCGACCGCTTCCTTGCTGTCCTCGACCATAGGCGCGAGGATCATCTCGACATCTTCCAATGTCATGCCCGCAGCAATCTGGCGCTTTGTTAGTTCGGCCCGGCTCCACGCGGGCCCAGCTTCATCAGGGGCCTTGGGCAAGTCATCTATCGAGCGGAAACCCTTGACCAGCGCACCATAATCCTGCTCGGCGGCGATCCGGTCCTTCAGCTCATGGTCACGGTAAAGCTTGCCCTCGTCGAGATTGACCGAAATCATCTGGCCGGGTCCGAGGCGGCCTTTTTCGACAATCGTCGATTCGGGCAGCACGACCATGCCCGTTTCGGAGCCGATGACGAGCAGATTGTCGTTCGTCCGGCAATAGCGCAGCGGACGCAGCGCGTTGCGGTCGACGCCCGCCACCGCCCATTGGCCATCGGTCATGGCGAGCGCGGCGGGGCCGTCCCACGGTTCCATCACCGATGCCATATATTCGTACATCGCTCGGTGAGGTTCGGGGATATTGGGGTTCGACTGCCATGCTTCGGGTATCAGCATCAGCTTCGCCGTCGGCGCTTCCTTGCCAGAACGCACCAAAGTTTCGAACACCGCGTCCAACGCCGCAGTGTCCGACGACCCCGCCGGGATCACCGGCTTGATGTCGTCCGACTGCGCGCCAAAGGCGATGCTCGCCATCTTGATTTCGTGGCTCTTCATCCAGTTCTGGTTGCCGCGAATGGTGTTGATCTCGCCATTGTGCGCGAGCCCGCGGAAGGGCTGTGCCAGCCACCATTGCGGGAAGGTGTTGGTCGAATAGCGTTGATGGAAAATCGCCACGCGGCTTTCGAAGCGCTCGTCCTGCAGGTCGGGGTAGAAGACCGACAGGCTCTCGGCGAGGAATAGCCCCTTATAAACAATCGACCGGCACGACAGCGAGCAGATATAGAAATCGCGGATTTGCGCGGCGATGATCTTCTTCTCGATCCGGCGGCGGATGAGATAGAGATTCTTCTCGAATTCGGCAGCATCGACTTTGTCGGGCATCGGTCCTGCGATCATGATCTGCTCAATCTCGGGCCGCGTCGCCTGCGCCTTGGTACCGATCACCGAGACATCGACCGGCACCTGCCGCCAGCCGTAAATGGTATAGCCCGCGTCGATGATTTCCGCCTCAACGATGGTGCGGCAATTCTCCTGCGCGCCCAAATCGGTGCGTGGCAGGAAGACCATGCCGACGGCCAGCCGGTTGGGCATCGGCCGGTGTCCGCTGTCCGCGACCGCATCGTCGAAGAAGCGCAAGGGCAGGTCGATATGCAGGCCCGCACCGTCCCCCGTCTTGCCATCGGCATCGACCGCGCCGCGATGCCACACCGCCTTGAGGGCTTCGATCCCCGCCGCAACCACCCGCCGCGAAGGCTTGCCATCGGTCGCCGCTACCAGCCCGACACCGCAGGCATCGCCCTCGCTTTCGGGATAGTACATGCCCTCGCGGGCGAGGCGTTCATGTTCGGGAGTGGGGAATTGGGTCATGGCATGGCCTGTCGGTTAAATCGCCGCAACTGCCTCGACGGCAGGGGCTGAATCATCGTTGTTTTCAGGTGGTGCTGGCGGCGGGGTCCAACCCTCGGCCAGCATACGTTTGCGCGCGGCGTCGACCGCTGCCTGCCAAGCCTTTTCATAGGCTGCATAAGCTGCCGACGATTGCTCCGACGCGGCTTCCGACTTTGCATTTGCAGAATCATATTTCGCTTCGAGCGACTTTACCTTTTTCAGCTCTCCGCTCGTCCACGCCTCCTCGGCATACCAGGGTTCGTTGCCGCTCTCGTCGGCATGAGGATCGGCTGTGGTAGCAATCGTGCGATGGTCCTCGAGCGTCTTGGTTTCCACGCCGAGCAGTCCTGCCAGCTTCTGCAATTCCGCGTCGGAGAGATCTTTCAACTCACGCTGCTTGGGTAACGCATCGAACATAGCCTTGAACTTGGCTTCGTCACCCATGAAGCTGGTAAAAATAGCGGGCAATGCCTTGAAGGTTGCCTGCATGACTTCGGGGTCGGCCTGTAGCGCAAAGCTTTCGCGTGCGAACGCTCCGCCGGTAGGCGTCGTGAAGAAGCCGTTAATCGTCGTGAGCTGTGGCGCGGTAAATTTGCGGGCATAGGCACGCGACAGGCCCGTGCGCATCGCCGGTTCGATAACTGCCATGGCTTCGGAAATCATCGGCCGCATGATATCGATAATCTGCTTCCCGCGGTCCTTGCCCTGCGGGTCGATGATCTGTGTGACAGCGGCCTTTTTCTCGTCGGTCAGTGCAGCAACATTCTCCGCCGATGCGCCGGTTGCGGCAACGATCTGGTCGTCGGTCAGGCCCGGAAGGATATTCAATATCGGCGTCAGAATCTGTTCGAACATGCCGTCCATGATCTTGGCATAGGCACCGTCGGGCAGCAGCTTTGCGGCGGTGACCTTCGCAAGTTCGAGCCGCGCCGGTTCGGGTTCGGGCAGGTTGCTGGTATCGAATATCTTGGTGAAAATGGACATCATGTCATCCATTTCCTTCGATGCTTTCTGCGTTTCGGAAAGCTCGACTGGCGGGCTTTCGGTATCAGGCGTTGCCGCAAGCACGGCAGGGGAGGCGGTGGTCAGCAGCAGCGCGGCGATGATCGGCTTCAACATGGTCATTCTCCCAAACGTCAGGCCGCGACTTTCGCCGCTTTCGCCTTGGCCTGCAACCAGCTGTGCATGTGCTGCGTGACATCGCGACCGTCGCGGATTGCCCAGACGACCAAGCTCGCGCCGCGCACGATATCGCCGATGGCGAATACCCCGTCGAGGTTGGTCATCTGCGCGGCATCAACGCGGACAGTGCCCCAGCGGGTGACGCCCAGGTCGGGTGCGCCGAACAGCACTGGCAAGTCTTCGGCTTCGAAGCCGAGAGCGGTGATGACCAGATCGGCGTTCAGCGTGAAATCGCCTTCGGGGTCGCTCTCGGGTGCGCGGCGGCCGGAGGAGTCCGGTGCGCCAAGCCGCATCTTGCTGACATGGACCCGCTCAACCTTGCCGTCGCCATCGAAGCCCTTGGGGCCTGACAGCCAGACAAACTCGACGCCTTCTTCTTCGGCATTGGCGACTTCGCGTTGCGAACCCGGCATGTTCTCGCGGTCGCGGCGGTAGAGGCATTTGACCGATTTCGCGCCCTGGCGGACGGCGGTACGCACGCAGTCCATCGCGGTATCGCCGCCGCCGATGACGACGACATGCCTGCCCTCAGCATTCAGCGCGCCGCCGTCGAAGGCCTCGACGGCATCGCCAAAGCCTTTGCGATTGGAGGCAGTCAGATAATCGAGCGCAGGCACAATACCGTCGAGGCCGATGCCTGGTGCCTTGACATCGCGTCCCTTGTAGACGCCGGAGGCAATAAGCACCGCGTCGTGCTTGGCACGTAGTTCGTCGAGCGAGGCATCGCGTCCGACCTCGAAATTGGCGTGGAAGATAATGCCGCTATCCTCGAGCCGCTTGATCCGGCGCATGACTATGTCTTTTTCAAGCTTGAAGCCCGGGATACCATAAGTCAGCAACCCGCCCATACGGTCGTAGCGGTCGTAGACGTCAACCTCATATCCCGCGACACGCAGATATTCGGCAGTGGTCAGCCCGCCGGGGCCTGCGCCAATGATGCCCACCGATTGCCCACGCGAAGGACCGACTTCTATGGGTTCGACCCAGCCCTCTTCCCATGCGGTGTCGGTAATATATTTCTCGACCGAGCCGATGGTGACTGCGTCATGGCCCGAAAATTCAATGACACAATTGCCTTCGCACAAGCGATCCTGCGGGCAGATACGACCGCAGATTTCGGGCATCGTGCTGGTCAGGTTCGACAGCTCGTATGCCTCACGCAACCTTCCTTCGGCAGTCAGGCGCAGCCAGTCGGGAATATGGTTGTGCAGCGGGCAATGCACCGAGCAATAGGGCACGCCGCATTGCGAGCAGCGCGACGACTGTTCTGCGGCGGCTTCGGGGGCATAGCGGTCGGCGATCTCGGCAAAATCCTCCGCACGCAATTTTGCAGCCCGCTTTTCCGGGTAAGCCTGTGGCTTCGACACGAATGTAAGCATAGGGTCTTTGGCCACAACGCACTCCTTGAAGATGCGCTGCGGATAGGCAGGAAATTCGCGAATGTCACGCCGAAATTGAAAAAATAGGTCAGTATATATGACTTATATTGGAGGCACTTTAAGCTAGTTTCACGCCCTAGCAATAAAATTACAACATATTAGGTCCGAATCGGGCATTAGCGCATATTGAGCCAGAGCAATGCCGCCGAACCGACAATGATTCGATAATAGGCAAAAGGCGCAAAGCCATATTTCCCGACCACCGCGACAAATGCTTTCACGACGAAAACCGCCACGATGAATGCGGTGAAAAAGCCTATGCCGATCATCCCCAGATCGTCACTATTGAGCAAGTCGCGATCCTTCCAGAGCGCATAAACGGTTGCGGCCAACATGGTGGGAACGGCAAGGAAGAAGGAAAATTCGGCAGCGGTCTTGCGTTCGACTCCCATCATCAGGCCGCCCATGATGGTCGCGCCCGACCGGCTCACCCCGGGCAGCATCGCTGTGCACTGCACAAGGCCAATGGACAGCGCAGTGCCGAAGGGGATCTCCTCGACCGACTGGAAGCGGACATTCTTCACCAGCCGCTCGAGCAGCAGAATGACAAAGCCGCCCACCACCAAGGCGATGGCGACAATCTGCGGCGTCTGCATCGCAGCGCGGATGGCCTCATAGGCGAGGACGCCGATGACCAGAGCCGGGGCAAAGCCCAGCAGGATGTTGCGGGTGAACGCAACCGGCTCGGGCTCGAACCGCAGCAAACCCATTCCCACGTCCCAAAACCTGCGCCAGTAGACCAGCAGCACGGCGAGGATGGCACCGAACTGGATCGCGATTTTGAAAGCGACCGAAGAATTGTCGGTAAAGCCCAGCAATTCGCCACCCAGAATGAGGTGCCCGGTCGAAGAAACAGGCAGAAATTCGGTCAATCCCTCGACAATGCCGAGGATGATTGCAATCATCCAATCGGTCATGCGCTGGCTTGCGCCCCGAAACGCCCATGCTTGCGATAGATATTCAGCCAGTCATGTGCCACGGCGTCGAGCGGGGTCGGTACGATGCCGAAAGCAGCCAAGCCGTCCTTGCCGGTCACCACATTGTCGTGGCCCAGCATCTTGAGCTGGTCGGACGTAATCGGGGCAAAGGGCAGCCAGCCGGTCGTCGTGGCAAGCAGCTGTGCTGCAAATTCAGGCACGGGCGCAAAAACCGGATCGCGGCCGATTGCCTTGGCGATCCAGCGGTTGAGTTCGAGCATCGAGAAGGTTTCAGGCCCGGCCAGCTCGAGCGTCTCGCCGCCTTCGCCTGCCAGTGCCGCTGCAACTGCCTTGGCGACATCGCCGACAAATACCGGCTGGAATTTGGCATCCGCGCCGATCACCGGCACCACCGGTAACATGCGGATCAGGCCCGCGAAACGGTTGATGAACTGGTCCTCGCGCCCGAACACGATCGACGGCCGAAGGATTGTCGCCGAGGGAAATGCGGCGCGAACCTGTGCTTCGCCCCCGGCCTTGCTCTGCCCGTACTCGGCTTCGCTTGCAGGGTCTGCTCCAATTGCCGAAATATGCACCAATGCCTGTGCGCCCGCATCCGCCGCTGCTTTCGCGACATTGCCCGCGCCTTTGTTCTGCACCGCGTCCATATCGGCGAAGCTGCCGACGAGATTGACTACAGCATCGGCGTCGGCAACCGCGCGGGCCACGCTGGCGGGTTTGCGAACATCGGCGGCGATCAGTTGTACCTGCCCAAGGTTACCCAGCGGCTTGATATGCATCGCGCCCGCCGGATTGCGGCATGCGACGCGCACCCGCGCACCCTGCGCCAGCAAAGCCTGCGCCACATAGCGGCCCAGAAAGCCGCTGCCTCCGAAAATCGTAACCAGTTTGCCCTGCATGGATGCTCCGCCTTGTGCTGGCGCCGCTTTGCACCAGCGCTGTTGTGCTTTCAAGGCCGATAAGAGCTAAAAATCGCGGCAGTCGTTCGGCGCGGGCTTCCCTGCAAAGCGCGCATCGATCCAGTCGAGCGTTTTGGTGGCGCTATCGGCTGCACTGGTGGGATGCCCGCCCTTGCTATTGATGCTGATATAACGCAGCCGTGCATTGTCGCGGCACAGCTTGCGGACGAACGCCTTGGTGACATCGGGCGATACGATGGTGTCGCCGTCATTCTGCGCAATGAGGAACGGCACGCCATAATCGCGCGGGGTGGGGCTGTTGTCGCGGGCGATTTCCTTCCACGGGCTGATGCGGCCCAGATCGACATTTTTGAGCCGTGCGCGCAAGACCGCGATGCCCACTACCATGCCCAAGCGTGGCTTGCCGCCGAGGGTAACGCAATTGTTCCTGCCGAGCCGGGTGATGATATCGCCCGTCGACTTGCGACCGAGCGTGCGCAGCGAGATACCGAAATGCTCCGACCAGCTATGCGCGGCAAAGGCGGTCAGGAAAGCGCGGACCGACGGGTCTGTGCCACCTGTCAGATTCTCGATGAGGTCCGTAGGCGGCGCGGCGGCGGCAACGCCGGTTAGTGTGAGGTCGGGCGCATAGCTCCGGGCAAGCTGCCCGGTCCACAGCGAAGCATGGCCGCCTTGCGATTCGCCCCATACCGCGAAACGGTTGGTGGCTCCCGCTTCGGCTATCGACCGCGCGGCGCGCACTGCGTCGAGTACCGAATGAGCGGCGCTAGAGCCCACCAGATAGGGGTGCATCGGCTTGGTACCAAGCCCGGCATAATCGGGGGCAACCACAACATAACCGCGCGCGATCATCTGTTCCAGCGCGGGGGTGGCGTTAAAGAAATTGTCCGACTGCGATGGCGTGCATTTGTCATCGACCCCCCAGGTGCCGTGCGCCCAGGCGAGCACTGGCCTGCCCATGCGCGACGGCGGGCCAACGGGGGCGATGACGACGCCGGTCATTTCCTCTGCCGCGCCACGGTCGCTGGTCGAGGCATAGCGGATGCGCCAGGCCTTCATGCCCGCAGGCGCATTGGCCATGCGAACACTCTCGACGAGCGTGCCCGCGCGTTGGGCCTGCGCGGGCGCGCCTGTCGCGACAAGGGCGGCCAGCAAAAGCAGCAGCCACCCCGGCCTCATGCTATTTCCGCATGAAGCGGCTGGTCGCTCCACCTGCCGATGTGATGACCAATGCGCCCTCAGGAGTTAGCGTGAGCGACTGCGCCGTTTCGACCAGCCCCCGATAGGCCTGCTCCTGCGTCATCAGCGCAGGCGCACACATCATCCGCGTCCCGATCATCGGCGGAAAGACCTTCAGCGTCTCGCCGCTAAGCTGGTAACCCGCCGAATAGCCGTTGCAGCCCGATTTGCCGCCGATCTTGCCATCGCTGCCCAGCATCAGCGTGACCTCGCTATTGTCGATCAAGCCCCTGCCGCCGATATCCTCTGCCCGCCACCAGACGTCCTTCACCGAGGCGAGGGGCGGCGTCGCGACCATCGGCTCGAACAGCTCCTGCACCTCGACCCGCTTGGTCTTGCGGTTATAGAGGCACAGCATCCGCGCCGCTGCGCCCTTCATATGCGGTTGCGGCCATTTGCCGACGACGACACGCGCATCGATTCCCGTGCGGTCCGAATAGCGGACCGGCGGGCCGGTGGTGGCGTCGGTCAGATTGGCGGCCTTCAGACAGGCGGCCTGCGACGCTTTATCGACCGCCATCCACTTTTCCGGCGTCGAGGCCGAAACAGGTGGCGACAGCGTTACCGCAAGCAACGCCGCGCCCGACCAGATTGCACACCGCATCGCTCAATACCCCGTTCGCGTGCAGAGGACGTCAGCCAGATAGATTCGCCGGTTCACCGTCTCCTGCGTCTGGCTGGCCGATCCTCGATAGCCTACCGACTGGCAGAACTCGTCGGCGGTCTCTGCCGCGCAATTGGCGGTGCCACTGCCGTTCGGGCAGGACTGGATACGATAGCCATAGCGACCGGGCGCAGGGAAAAATTCGGCCGACATGCCACGCAGCGATGTGCCTGCGGGCGGGTCGGGTTGTACCGGCGGCTGGATCGCGGGGCCGCCCAGCGGCCGCATCGACTGTACCGCATACAGCACCCTGCTTACCCGCCGCAGATCGGCTTCGTCGGCGGAAACCTTGACGCACGGGCTGCGATAGCGGGTTCGTGCACACAATTCCCACAGGCCAGAGCGGACGCGGATCGAGCGGACTGGCCAGCTCAGACCCAGATTGGTCTTGGCCTCGCCGACGAACACGGCGGGGCCCTGAAATCCAACATCGCGATAGATGGTCGCTTCGCCCTGGCCGATGGGGGCCATTTTGTCGGTCTGCGCGAACCCGGCGCTTCCGCCCAGAGCCAGCGCGGTGGCTGCTAACAGAAAATGGGGGTATTTTTGCATGGCGTCTCTCCTCCACGGCCGGAATAGGCCACGGCGCGTTGCCGCACCGGAATCATCGAAACCCACGGAAAAATTGACATAAGTTTCCAAATGAATCCAGCGGAAAAATGATAGTGGCCGACAGGAAGAGATGATTTCGGCGGCGAGCCGCGCCACAGGCGTTGACATCGCAGACGCAAGCCTTAAAGGAGCGCGCCTACCCGATGTCCGGCGTTTCAGCAGGGCATCCAAGTGCCCGGATGGCGGAATTGGTAGACGCACCAGCTTCAGGTGCTGGCGCTGGCAACGGCGTGGAGGTTCGAGTCCTCTTCCGGGCACCAGATTTTCCGTAAAAAAATCATGCGGGGCATGATTTTAGGAAAATCTCCCGTAGCGATAGCGGAGGGTGGCCTCGCCGAAAATTCCCAAGCGCCATTTTTCGTTTTGGCCTGCGGGGCACACCTCTCCGAATTGCGACCAGTTTTCAGTATCGCTGCATCCGACCCTAATGGGGTGTCAGCCCGGCTTTACAAAATTGCCACTAAGTTTCCACCTTGATCGCGCCCCGCGAGCGCTAAAGATACAAAAGATACCGGTGCGTGGGAGGCCGTTTGTATCCTTTGTAGCTTTAAGGAACAGGCTGTTGTTGCATGCCCCGGTCAGCCAGGGGGGCGGTTGGCGATTTCCGGAACTGCATAGCAAATAATGGCCAGTTTTTCAACCTTCCCGGCTTGCGCGGGCGACAGCAAGGGCGAGGCAGCCAGCACCCGTGGTACGGTCAGGCGGCCTTCAACGCCGCTCGCGCTTCGACCGGCAGTCGGGCAATCACGCTCAGATAGGCAGCGGCCGTTGCATCGGGGTGCCGCCGCCCTTGCTCCCAACCTTTGAGCGTCGCCAGCGGAATCCGGTAGGCATTGGCAAAGGCAGTCTGCGATAGCCCGAGCGCCTCGCGGATTGCGCGCACATCGGGAACGTCGATGACATGCGTGCGTGCCACCGCGCCCTTGCCCCGCGCATGTGCCGCCGCTTCTTCCATTGCGGCGATGAGGTCTTGTCCGAATGTATTTGGCATTTTGTGTTCCTTAGATCGTACCTTTGATCATCGCCGCGAAGCCAGACACAACCCGCTTTTCCTCCGACGTCAGGTCGGTCGCCTGCGATTTTGCGTAAGCGAGCAGCAGATACAGCGGGCAATCCATCTGATAATAGAAATAGATCACTCGCGTCCCGCCACGCTTGCCGCTGCCCGCCTTGCCCCAACGCAGCTTTCGCACCCCGCCCGTTCCGGGGATGACGTCGCCATCTTCCGGATTATGCGCGAGATGATCGACCAGCGCCGCCAGCTCATCCTCGCTCCAAATTTTCTGCGCCGCGCGCATGAAGGCGTGCGTCTCGGCCACCGTAACGGGGCGAGTAAGCATTATAGATACCTATACGTCAATGACGCCCTTCCTGCAACCGAATATTCGACCATATTGCGGGGCCGAAGAGCTTCATTCACGCAAAATTCGGAGAAAGCTCAGGTTTCCAACATTCTACGGATTTGAAGGCACGGAATAGTTTTTCGGCACTCATAACAGTGTCATCTTTCGCACTTTGAAAATGCGACGCCACAGATCGAAATCCGTCAAACTCGTGCCAGGCGTGATCCTCAGAATTCGGGCCTCCTCCAAACTCAAAAAGTTTACTGCATAGCGGAGGGATACCGACCTGCTCGGCAATGAAAAACTGGCCCGATTCCATCCTCTCTTCGATGGCAGTCCGCTGTTGCGCCGTCAGTTTTCCGGTCAACAAAACCCGACCCTCGACCTTGTAGTTTCCTGCGTCTCGATAACGATATTCGAAGACCAGATTGGAATTTCTATGCGCCAACGAATTGCTCCTTGTTGTGCCATGCAAGCAACGCAGGGTCGGGGTCAAACCGAGCGCCGGTCCGGATTTTCTTGCTTTGATAAGGGACAAAATGCGCGCGTGTTTCGGAACTGGGGGAATCCAATAGCTGTTTGGATATTTCTACAGAACCATCCGTGAAAACAGTTAATAGCCCTCGGTCGAAGGCGCGATCAAATGTTGCTGACAGCGATAATCCGTTGGCTGGGTTGTGTCGGTTCTCCACATCTGAGCCCCAAGGTACAATATGGCTTGCGTTCAATAGTCTTTGGTCGGCAATGCCAGTGATACAGCAACATTCATCGAAATTTGCTATCACCGCCCGTCTGAAAAATCCTTGCCCTAATCTCTGCTCTGATAAACGTTGAATCGACGACGGGCCGTCGGCTTTGCGCCACCTAAAATCAGTCCGCGTTTCCATTAGGGGTGTTGGCTCATTTCGGCTGCCGTCGCTTTGCATCAGTCGTTCTGCTTCGGCGACCAACAAAGTCCAATCTTGTTGGAAACGAGCAAATACTTCGCGGTCAAGCTTCGAAGCGCCGTCCAATCCGTGTCGCCCGCTATCCGTTATCTTTGGATCTAAACTCGCGAGGTTTGCCAATTTCATAGCTACCGATGAATGCGTTCGACCAATTGCGTCAGCCAACCGCTGGATTTCAGGATTGCCCGAATGCAATTGACCAAAAGGTAATTGAAAATACAGGTACAAAGCTAGAATAGTTTCGCTTTCGGACCACCTTCTAGATTGCATATCGTCCTCACGTCTTAGACTATATTGTAGAAGAACATAACATGAATTTTAGGGAACGCGAGAGCTGATATTTGCCCATCGGTAACTTTCCGATCGATGGCCACATGTGCAAGGAAAAATGGCGACAAAAGCTGCGGGCCTTGGGGTCTGCCTGTAGATTAGGTGCGCCCTGCGCGCAGGCATGCGCTAACCGATCAAGCTCAAGCGCCCAGAAGCATCTGTCGGCAAATTTGACGATCCGATCAAGACTTTTAACCATATGAACAGACAAGTGATATTTATTTCTATAATATCCGAAGTTTAACATAAAGATATAGTTAATATATTGTTACTATTAGAATAAATACCGAAAATAGACTATAACTCGACTTGCCGAGTCGCCAATAAAATCTGAAAATTTAATCATTACAACAAGTCGCGCAGTCCTGCGTGGCAACAATCTTGTGTGCTTGATTGAGGAGGAATTTATCATGGCTGGAAAAGACAAAAACACGCCGCAGGTCGATAATCCCGGCGACGACAATGAAGGCGGCCCGGTCGGCGGGACGTTCGCCTCGGGCAATCCCGAAAATCCCGACGCGGACTCGGCGGGACTCGAAGCGCTGGGTTATGAGGCGGACCAGCAGGCGACCTTTGCCGAAGCGGGCGTCTCCGACGATTTGCTCAGCCTGCGCGATGCGGTCGAGGCGGCGTTGGTACCGGCATCGGGCGAGTTTGCCTCGCTGTCGGAAGCGCCATCGACCGGCGGCATCGTCGGCGTCGGCATCGGTCTGCCCGATCCTGGCGAGGGGGCGCTCAGCCTCGGCGCTCCGGGCGAACCAGTGCTGACCATATTCACCGAGAGCGAAATGCCGATGGACACGATATCGGGCCATCTGGCGCAGGCGGCGGGCACGCGCGCATTGTCGAGCGTTCCGGTGCAGCAGGTGGTAACGGGCGTTATCGATGCCTATTCGCATCGCGCGCGTCATCGCCCGGCGCCGGGCGGCGTTTCGGTGGGGCATACCGCAGTCACCGCGGGCACGCTGGGAAGCCGGGCGATCGGGCTGACCGCGCCGTGGACCAACCGCCACCTGATCCTCAGCAACAACCATGTGCTGGCGAACTCGAATGCCGCGCGTGTCAATGACAGCATCATCCAGCCGGGCACGGCGGACGGCGGCCGGCATCCCGCCGACCAGATCGCGGTGCTGGCGCGCTGGGTGCCGATCAACTTTGGCGGCGCGCCCAATTTTGTCGATTGTGCGATCGGCTGGGCGTGGCACGAGCGCATCCGCGGCGAGCAATATTATGTGTCCGGCGGCGTCGGGCGCCATTATCGCACCGGCACCGTGCCGATGCCCGCTTCGCTCGGCCTGCCGGTCGGCAAGAGCGGGCGGACCACCGGCCTGACGCAGGGCCGGGTGACGCAGATCGGCGTGTCGATCAATGTGAACTTCGGCGGCGGTCGTGTCGCCCTGTTCCGCAACCAGATTGCGATCCGGTCGGTGAACAACAACCCGTTTTCCGCAGGCGGCGATTCGGGATCGGTGATCTGGCACTGGGCGGGCGGACTTCGGCCGGTCGGGCTGCTGTTCGCGGGCGGCGGGGGCACGACCTTTGCCAACCCGATTGCCTCGGTGCTGTCGGCGCTGAACATCCGGTTGCTGCCGTGACGACGGGCCCGGCTTCCCTTTTAATGCGCGCGCCGGTTTCCTATATGCCGCCAAGGCAGAAGGAGATCGATCGATGAGCGGGCAAGGGAAGCCGGGACCGGATTTTTCAGGATCGGGACCGGTGGAATATGATCCCGCCGGTGTGCAGGCGCAGTCGCCGGTCGAGGCGCTGCTGGCGCGCGAGGAGCCGGGGCTGCTGTCGATACCCGGTGTCGTATCGGTGGGCATAGGCGGTGGCGGGCCGGGGGGCGAGTACTTCGTCGTGGGCGTGACCGACGCCGGAGTCGCGGCGCGCCTGCCCAGCGAGATAGGCGGTATTCCCCTGACGATTTCGGTGACCGGAGAGGTCGACGCGCAACCGCTGGAATGGCCCCCGCGCTAAGATTTGGCGCGCTTCAGCACTCGACCACGTTGACCGCAAGCCCGCCTTGCGAGGTTTCCTTATATTTGTCGCGCATGTCCGCACCTGTCTGGCGCATGGTTTCGATGACCTTGTCGAGGCTGACCATGTGCGATCCGTCACCCATCATCGCGAGGCGCGAAGCGTCGATGGCCTTGACTGCGCCCATTGCGTTGCGCTCGATGCAGGGGATCTGCACGAGGCCGCCGACAGGGTCGCAGGTGAGGCCCAGATTATGCTCCATGCCGATTTCGGCGGCATTTTCGACCTGGGCATTGCTGCCGCCCAATGCGGCGGTCAGCCCTGCGGCGGCCATCGAGCAGGCCACCCCGACTTCGCCCTGACAGCCGACTTCCGCGCCGGAGATCGAGGCATTGCGCTTGTACAGCGCGCCGATGGCGGCGGCGGTCAGCAGGAAGATGCGGCGGCTGGCGGCATCTCCGCGATAGCAGCGTTCGTGATAGCGCATGACCGCCGGGATGATGCCCGCCGCGCCATTGGTCGGCGCGGTCACGACGCGACCGCCGGCGGCATTTTCCTCATTCACTGCCATCGCCCACAGGTTGATCCAGTCGAGCTGTGCCAGCGGCTCGTTGAGCGCCCGGTCCTGCCGCGCGGCAAGCTCTGCGGCAAAGGACGGTGCCCGGCGCTTGACGTTGAGCCCGCCGGGCAGCGTGCCCGATTGCTGGCAGCCGCGATCGATGCTGGCAGACATGGCGGCGGCGACTGCGTCCAGCCCCGCATTGACCGCAGCAGCGTCGCGCTTCGCGCATTCGTTGGCGAACATCATCTCGGCAAAGCTGAGGCCGCTTGACTCGCCCAATGCGAGCAGCTCGTTGCCCGATGTGTAGGCATAAGGTGCAGTCGTGACGATCTCGTCGAGCGCGTTGCGTCCCGCTTCCTCCTCGTCGACGACAAAGCCGCCGCCGACCGAATAATAGAAACGGCGCAGCAGCAGTTCATCACCTTCCCCGCGCGCCTCGAACGCCATTGCGTTGCTGTGAAAGGGCTGCCGCTCGCGCTGGTGGAACCGCATGTCGGTGGCAGGGTCGAACGCGACTTCATGCCGTCCGAGCAGCGCAATGCGCCCGGTTTCATCCGTGCGCGCTATCAGCGAGGGTATTGCATCGATATCGGCAGTGGCAGGCTCGGCGCCGGTCAGGCCGACAATCAGCGCAGTGTCCGAGGCATGGCCCTTGCCGGTAAGCGCGAGCGAGCCATAGAGATCGATAACTATATGCCGCGTCGCCTCCAGCAATTGGCGCGTCTCCAGCAACTGGCAAAACCGCTTCGCCGCCACCATCGGACCGACAGTATGCGAACTCGAAGGGCCGACGCCGATTTTGAAAAGGTCGAATACCCCTGCGGTCATGCAGCTGGCCCTTAAAGCGCAAGCGGCGCCAACGGAAGGAAAATCCGGCGGGGGCTGTGCCAAGGAAAATCTAAAATGCACCGGTTCATCGGCGAACTTGCCCACGACTGTGCAATCAATTTTACGCTTCCGCCCATAAGGATTTAAACAGGGAGCATATTATGAAAATTTCTCGTTTGTTGCTGGCGGGCTCTATGAGTTGCCTTGCCATCAATATGTCCGCGCATGCCTATGCGCAGGATGCCGGGGCAGAGCCTGCCGACACTGTTGCAGAGGACGCAGCGTCGGACGCAGGCGATGCGCCGATTCTGGTCACCGGTTCGCGCATTTTCCGTGCCGAAACTGACTCCATCGTTCCGGTTGCGATTGTCGGCGTTGACAATATCCAGCAGGATGCCTCGCTCAACGTTCAGGATCTGCTGCAGGAATTGCCGCAATTCGGCATCGGCACGTCGCGCACCAACTCCAACTTTTCGACATCGGGCAATGGTACAGCTACGCTCAATTTGCGAAGCCTCGGATCGAACCGCACCCTTGTTCTGGTCAATGGTCGCCGGCACATTGCAGGCTTTGCGGGGTCGTCCAGCGTTGACGTCAACAATATCCCCACCGAGTTTCTCGACCGGGTCGAAATCGTCACGGGCGGCGCATCGTCGGTGTATGGTTCGGAAGCTATCGCGGGTGTCGTCAATTTCATCATGAAGGACGAATTCGACGGTCTGGAATTCAGGGCGCAGTCGAACATCACCGGTCGCGGCGACAATCCACGCTATCTCGCCTCGCTGACCGCGGGGGGCAAACTGTTCGACGACCGGCTGTCGGTCATCGCTAACCTCTCATACGACCGCGACGACGGGTTGCGGTCGAACAAGCGCAAGCGCTCGCAACAGGATTGCAGCGCGCCGGTTGGCGCTCCGGGCAATGGAATTATCTGTGGGCCTCAATCCTACAGCGTTTTTTCGGCGCAAGGCCAGTTCTACTATAATCTTCGCGGGACGGGCACGACGCCCGTCGTTGCCAATGGCGGCAATACGGCGAGCTTCAGCTTCAATCTGGATAATAGTGTGCTTTTTGGCCAAGGCCCCGGATTCAATCGCAATAACGAGCGCTATATCTCTGTCCCCGTCGAGCGTTATCTGGGAAGCTTCATCACTACATTCGATGCAACCGACAATCTGCAATTCTTCCTTGAAGGAACCTATTCGAAGGTCAAGTCGCGATCGAGGCTGGAGCCTTCGGCAATCGGTATCGGCCTTGTTGCGGCAGCGGACGTCACATCATCGATCCAGCTCGACAATCCCTTCATCCCTGCGGCTGTGCGGGCGCAGATCAATGCACTGAATTCGGATGCCAATCCCGCCAACGATATCGTCAGTATCTCCGCGCGTCGCAGGTTCAACGAGGTGTTCGACCGAAGCAACAAGAACGACCGCGACACCTCGCGCCTGACCTTCGGCGTCAAGGGCGACATCGGCAAATGGCGCTATGATGCGTCTTATGTTTACGGTCGCTTCGAGGATTACACGGAAAGCGAAACTGCCGACAAGGCGCGTATTGCCAATGCGCTCGATGCTGTCGTCATTGGGGGGCAGACGGTATGCCGAAGCGCGGCTGCCCGGGCCCAAGGTTGCGCGCCGCTAAATCTTTTCGGTTATGGCACCGCCAGTGCGGCTGCATCGGCTTATGTGCAGGCCACCATTCCCCGCAGCCTCCAGATCGTTAACGAACATCATATTGCCTCGGCCAACATTTCGGGGTCGCCCTTTTCATTATGGGCAGGCGAGGTCGGCTTTGCCGCCGGTGTCGAATATCGTGAGGAAAAGGCGCTCAGCGACAATGATCCGCTGACCAATGCGGGCCTGAACATCGGGAACCAGACACAGGATCTCAAAGGCAAGTTCAACGTCAAGGACGTCTACGGCGAGCTCAACATTCCTTTGCTCGACGATATGGGCGTAAGCTATCTCGGCGTTAACGGCGCGGTCCGCTATTCGGACTATTCGACCGTCGGCGGCGTCGTCAGCTGGAATGTCGGTGCCGAGTTCGAGCCGGTAAAAGGCATCAGGTTGCGCGGTGTGTTCGCCAGGGCAAACCGGGCACCCAATATCAATGAACTGTTTCAGGCTGCCAATGAAACATTCGCGACGATCACCGACCCGTGCAACGGCGTGAATGCGACCAACAATCCCGGTGTCAGCGCTACATTCCCGAGCGGCTTCGGTGCTGCCTGTCGGGCGCTCCCGGCTATCCAGGCGGTGGTGAATGCCGGTGGAACATTCTCCTACACTTTGGCCCAGCAGCAGCAGATCAACGGATTTATCGGCGGTAACCCTAACCTGAACGAGGAAACAGCCGACACCATCACCATAGGTGCGGTTTTCACGCCTTCATTCATGCCGGGCCTGAGCCTGACCGCGGATTATTATGACATCCGGCTCGCCGAGGCCATCTCAACCCTCGGTCGTCCGTTCTCGGTCCAGCAATGTTTGCTAACCGGCGATCCGGTGTTTTGTTCGAACGTTTTCCGTGGCACCGATGGCCGCATTACGCGCGTCGACGGGCAGTTCATTAATGTTGCCAAGGTCGAAACGCGCGGCGTCGATATCGGGCTGCGTTACAGAGGCGAACTCGGACTGCGTCCTGACGACATGTTTTCATGGACGGTCAACTATACGCGGTTGATCGACTATGAATCGCAGGGCAACCCAGCGGCTCCAGTTGTGGAACTGGTTCCAACCGCAGGCCTGTCGAAACACCGCAGTAATGCGCGGGCAGCTTATTCGGCGGATGGTTTTACGCTGAGCTGGGGCATGACCTATGCGTCCAAGGCCGTATCCAGCGTCACGTTCGCGAACGCCAACAAGGCCATCGAGCGCCTCAACAACATCCGTGCATATATCTATCACGATGTGCAGTTGCGCTTCGATTTGGGTGAAGAGGACCGGTTCGCACTCTATATGGGCGTCGACAATCTGTTCGACGAACAGCCTCCCTATCTTCCCAGCCCGCCCTTCGCGTCCATCACCGGAACCGAGACGCTGGCCGATACATATGATCCATACGGTCGCCGCTTTTACGCAGGCTTGCGCGTCAAATTCTGACGGAAAAGCATGAGGGTTAACTTGAGGCCGGCTCCTTTTGGGGTCGGCCTTTTTTGTGGGCATTGTCCTGGCATTCTGCCCGGTGAACCGGTGCATCGTTCAGGTTGCGGCCCGGTTGCAGCTTCCTGTTTAACGCGAGCCATGCGAATACTAACTGCCCTTATCGCCGCAGGCGTTTCCGCTCCGCTCGCCGCTGCCGATGAATCCGGGTGCGGGGCAGGCCTTGTCTGCGCTGCCGACCCCCAAACGGTTGTCAATGCGATACAGAAAAACGGCTATCGCGCGGATTTGCGACCTGACCCGGTCGGCCCCTATATCGCCAGCGCCGCGTCTGGATATCGCTTTCACGTCATGTTCAACGACTGCGTCGCGGGCGAAAAATGCACGTCGCTGCAATTCAGCATCCTGTTCCCCGCTAACAGCATCCACACGGCACAATATGCCAACGGATATAATGTGCGTTACCGCTTTGCACAGGCCGGTGCCCTGCAGAATGGGGAATTGCGGCTGAGCTATGATATCAACACCCATGGCGGGCTGACCGATAGCAATTTCGCCGCTATCCTCGCAAACTGGTCGGGTGCGATCGGCGCTTTTTCGGCCTATGCACGCGAACAGGCCGCGCCCGTGCCGCCGATTCCGCCAACTGCCCCTGTCAATCCCGATGCCGCCAAGGGGGCAAGGCCCGTAACAAACCCTTCGGGCAAGAATTGATGGCTCTAGGGGTATCAATCGATGAGACGGGCGCGGAAATTATCGCATAGACTGGATTACGGACGGAATTTCTTTGGCCGTAATCCGTAACGGTTCAATTTGTCGTAAAGTGTCTTGCGGGGTGTGCCCAGTGCCTGTTCAAGCAGCAAGACATTCCCGCCAACGGCCCGCAACGCATTCTCGATTACAGTTCGTTCGAAGTTTGCCACGGTCAGATGAAGCGGACTACCGTCCAGGGCGATCCGCACGTCTTTGTCTGGCATGTCGAGGCCAATCGCCCAGCTCCGCGCGAATGCCTCAAGTTCGCGGACGTTGCCCAGCCAGTCGTGGGTCTGGAGATGTTGCCAGACATGATCGGTGACCCCGCGATGCGGCAGCCCCAGCTCTGCTTCGTGCCGGGCAAGGAAGTGGTGAAACAGCGCGGCAATGTCGTCGCGCCTTCTGGCGAGGGGAGCCATCGTCAGCCTGACGGCGCTGAGCCGTTCATGAAACAGGCTTTTGCCATCATCCAAATCTGCGGATTCGTCCTGCAACTGTCGCGTCACCACAACGCGCAAGTTCAGTTTGCGGGCACGTTCGGCCCCGGCAGGCAGAATCGACCGGGCACCCAGAACTGACAGCAGCCTTGCCTGTAGAGGCTGGCTCGCGGCTTCGATATCGTCGACCAGCAAGGTCCCGCCATTGGCCCGCTCGATCAGCCCGGTCCGCGACAGGCCACCCCGGCCCGGTTCTCGTCCGAACAGGAGGAGGTCTGCATCCTCATGGGTAAGTGTCCCCGCATCGACCAATATAAACGGGCGATTGTGGCGTGGACCCAGTTCATGGATCAATCGTGCAATGAAGGTCTTGCCCGTACCGACCGCACCTTCCACGATCACATCGACCTCCGCTTGTGCCACCGCCGAGAGCATCCCGCGCAGATTTACTGCAAAATCCGACGAGCCGATAAACCCGCCTTGCGCTTGCTGCTTGAGGGCCTGGCGAAGCCTGCGGTTCTCCAATACCAGCCGACGTCTTTCCGCAGCAATGATAATCGCCCGGATGAGTGCCGCCGAAGAATAAGGTTTGGTAAGGAAATCGGCTGCCCCGTCCTTCATCGCGGCCACTGCCATCGCCACATCGCCATGACCGGTGGTGAAAATCACCGGCAAATCCGGGTCCTGTTCCTGCAACAGCGCGAACAGCGCCAGACCGTCCATGCCGGGCAGCCGGACATCGCTTACCACTACGCCTAAAAAATCGTCCGGCAACGCCGCAAGCGCAGTGTCTGTGTCGCCGAACAGGGCAACTTCCATGCCTTCCAGGCGAAGCGCTTCCGCGACCGCCTGGCCAAGGTCGTCGTCATCTTCGATCAATATGACATTGATGGGTTCGTGGTCGGTCATATGCCGGGAATCACCATCGTAAAGCGCGCCCCTCGGGTTACCTGTGCCTCGACCAGATCCCCGCCCAGTCCGCGCATGATATCCTGCGAGATCACCAGCCCGAGGCCGAGCCCGTCGGCCTTGGTCGTAGCGAAGGGCTGGAAAAGGCTGGAGCGTTGATCCGGCGTGAGACCGGGGCCGTCATCGGTTACCGAAAGCTGCCGGAACTGGTCCAGTTCGGCAATTTCGATAGCAACCCGGCCGCCTTGTCCGGTGGCATCGAAGGCATTTTGCAAAAGGTTCACCAATACCTGTTCGAGCGCGACATGCTCACCGCGGACGATCAGGTCGAGCGCGGGCCCGGGTGGCAGGACAAGGTCGATGTCGAGTTGCGCCAGCCGGTCGCGCAGCAACAGTAAGGCCCCATCGACCACCTGATGCAGAGGAACCGGGCGCGGCTCCCGATCGCCACGACGACTGAACCTGCGCAGTTCATCCGTTATCGCGCCGATCCGGTCTGTCAGGGCAGTTATCCGGGCAAAGTTCGCGGTGACCTGTTCATGCGCTCCGCGTTCGCCCAAGCGCTCGCCCGTCTCCGCCAGAATGCGGATGGCGGCGACCGGCTGGCGTATTTCATGCCCCACCCCTGCGGTAATCTGGCCCAGCGTGGCAAGCCGGTTGGCCTGCTGCAGCTGGTCACGCAGGCGGCCTGTCCGTTCGTCGAGCAGCGCCTCGGCCCTGGCTTCCCGTCGGCGAATGCCAAAGACTGCCAGCCCTGCGACCGCAACTGCCAGCAGCAGGAGGAGAAGAAAAAGCAGCCGCCCGTTGGCTTTGGCCACCGCAAGCGCGGTTGAAGGATCGGACAGCAAATGCAGGCTCCAGTTGACCGGTGCCACTGGCTGACGACTCTCGATGAGGGCAGGGGCCGACACCGGGACGCTTCCCGCGCCGGGATTGAACCGGGGGAGGTACGCTTTGCCGAACTGGCGCAGATCTTGCCCTGCATCGCGTTGTCCCGGTGCAATCGACCGGGTGGCATTGAACCGCCAGGCTGGGTTGCTGGTGACCAATATCACGCCCTCGGCGTCGGTCACATAGACGCCGGATGTGGCCTTGGCCCAGCTCGCTTCGAGCGGGTTGAACTCTACCTTGATCGCCACCACGCCGACCGGGCCGAAACGGTCGTCCACACGGCGGGAAATATACAAACCCGGCCGTCGGCTGACGGTCCCCAGCGCAAACTCGTTCGCCTCACCCGACGTCATGGCGTTGAGAAAATAATCCCGGAACCCGTATGTGGAGCCGACGAAACTATCCGGCCGGTTCCAGTTGCTTGCCGCCAGTGTCAGGCCGTCGCGGTTCATCAGATAGATGGCAGCGGCACCGGTCTGCCTGGCGATTTGCTGGAGACGCTGGTTGAGACCGGGTTGCTGTGCGCGGTTGCCCTGCATGAGCGACTGAACCTGCGGATCGCGTGCCAGCACCAGCGGAACCAGACTGAACTTCTCCAATTCGCTTTCAAGGCCCGCCGCCAGGATCGCGGCCTCATTTTGCGCTGCATTTTCGGCTTCATCGAGCGCGGAGGCGCGCATGGTGCGCTCGATGGCCAGCAACCCCAATGCGGCAGCGAGCAGAACGCCTGTTGCAATTATGCCGGCAAGGTAGCGGCGTCCGGGCTGAGGCGAAGACTGGGCCTTGCGTGCCGGACTCATCGAAGGCCTTCCGGCGCACTGCGCGAAGGCCCGCAAACCAGGGTGGCGATCGAGAACGGCGTTGGGAAGAATTGGAGAAGCGGCACTGTACCCGTCCTTTATCCTGTGGTGACGCTATTTGGGTCAGGCCCGGGCCCATTTGCCTTTATACGAAATCATAGCATTCATAAGCTATGTCTGAAAATCCGCAATTTTGGCAAGGATTTTGTCTGGAAAGTCAGAATTATTCAACCAAATATTGTACTATATCTTTGTTTTAAAACAGATTCATGATCTGGTGAATTTTTGTTGTTAAGGTCCTTACGCGCCTTATCCTAATCCGGGAGCGGACACAAAGTCCGGAGGAGAGGCAGAAATAATGCGGACAGCAGCGCCGGTAATTGGTGGAACAGACACGCCAGGCCGCCTTCCATTCTATCGGCAACTTTATGTCCAGGTGCTGGTGGCAATCTGCTGTGGCGCGCTGCTGGGACATCTATATCCCGAAATCGGGTCGGCGCTCAAGCCGCTGGGCGACGGCTTCATCAAGCTGGTGAAGATGATCATCGCTCCGGTTATTTTCCTTACCGTCGCCACGGGGATTTCCGGAATGCGCGATCTGGCATCGGTCGGTAGCGTGGCAGGGAAGGCTTTCGCCTATTTTCTGTTCTTCTCCACCCTCGCGCTGATTATCGGTCTGATCGTCGGCAATATCGTGCAGCCCGGTGCCGGCCTTAACATCGATCCAGCCACCCTCGATGCCAGCAAAGTCCAGGATTATGCCAAAACATCGGAAGGCCAGACGATTGCCGGCTTTGTGCTGAACATGATTCCGGAAACTTTGTTCAGCGCCATGACCGATGGCAACATTCTGCAAGTCCTTCTCGTCGCTATCCTGACCGGATTGGCTCTGGCCGCCACCCGCCCGCACAGCGACCTCGTGCTCGACGTCCTCGCCTCGCTCAACGAGGTCATCTTCAAGCTCGTGCACATGTTGATGAAGCTGGCGCCGATCGGCGCATTCGGCGCGATCGCCTTTACTATTGGCGAATTTGGCATCGCCTCGCTTGCCAATCTCGCCGCTCTGGTGGCCACATTCTATCTCACTTCGTTGCTCTTCGTGATCGTAGTGCTTGGCGCCGTCGCCTATTTCACAGGCTTCTCCATCTTCAAGATGATCCGCTACCTGCGGGAGGAACTGCTGCTGGTGCTGGGCACGTCGTCCTCGGAAGCGGCGCTGCCAAGCCTTATGGAGAAAATGGAAATCGCCGGCGCGCGGAAATCTGTGGTCGGCCTCGTGGTGCCGACCGGCTATTCGTTCAACCTCGACGGCACCAATATCTACATGACGCTGGCCGCATTGTTCATTGCGCAGGCTGTCGGCATCGATCTGTCCATGTCCGAACAATTGGCGCTGGTGCTGGTTGCCATGATAAGCTCCAAGGGCGCGGCGGGCGTTACCGGTGCCGGGTTTGTCATCCTTGCGACAACGCTCTCAGTCGTGCCGTCGGTCCCGGTCGCAGGCATGGCGCTCATTCTGGGTATCGACCGGTTCATGAGCGAATGCCGGGCGCTGACCAACTTCATCGGCAATGCCGTGGCAACGATTGTCGTGGCGCGCTGGGAAGGCGCGCTCGATACCGAACGACTGGCAGCTGCCATGGCGGGGAGGCCGATGCCTTTGCCTGAAGAAGATATCGAACGGCACGAACGCAGCGGGCCGCGCAGCGAGGCATTGGCAGAAGCGCTGGGCGAAGCCTCATGATCGCACGACGTACCTTGTTGACTGGCGTCGCCGCGCTCACTGCGGTCGGCGCTGTGCAACTGGTCGGCGCTGCGCCTGCAATGGCCGAAAAGTGGGAAGAGATTGCATTATGGCCTGGCCAGCCTCCGGGCCGGGGCGGGGCCACAGGTCCGGAGAAGCTGGGCGAAGCAGGCGGCGGATTTGGCGCGCTGTCGAACATTTCGGTCCCGCGTATGCGCGTCTATCGTCCGGCAAAAGCAAATGGCGCGGCTGTTTTGGTGTGCGGCGGCGGCGGGTATTTCCGGATACAATTGTGGAAAGAGAGCACGCCAGCCGCCCGCTGGCTGCAACAGCGCGGTTTCACGGTATTCGAGCTGATCTACCGCCTGCCGAACGATGGCTGGGATGCCTCAGCCCCGTTCATGGATGCGCAGCGCGCCATGCGGATCGTGCGCACCAGGGCAACCGAATTCGGCATCGACCCGCAGCGGATCGGCATCATGGGTTTCTCGGCGGGCGGGCATCTCGCAGGGTTTACCGCGCTGCAGCCGCAACGCCAGCTTTACACCGGAACGGACATTTACGAGAAAGCCAGCGCCAGACCCGATTTTTCGGTGCTGCTTTTTCCGGTCGTTTCGCTGCGCAAGCCCTATGATACAACGCGGACGCGCCGTGAAATCATTGGCGAAACCCCCGGTCCAGACGCAGAAAGCGCGTGGTCGCTCGAAACCTATGCCAGCGCCGACGCCCCGCCGACAATTATCTTTGCATCGGCGGACGACAAAACCACCCCGCCGGGCCACGGCATTTTGCTGTTCGAAAAGCTTAACGCCGCTGGCGCTTCGGCTGAGCTGCACCTGTTTCGCGATGGCGGTCATGGCTGGGGTCTCGGCCGCCCGGAACAGGTGCTGAGCCAATGGCCCGATATGTTCGTGAAATGGTTTGACTCAGGAAAAATGTTAGAAAACAAACAGGGAGAATGAAGATGGCAACCAGGATGTTCCGCAAGCTGGCATTGCTCAGCACGACCGGATTGATGACAGCCAATATGGCATATGCGCAAGACGCGACTGCCCCGGTTGATCCAGCAGCTGCGGCGGCCCAATCCACCGAGGAAACCGAACCGGCGATCGTGGTGATCGGTTCGCAAATTCAGGGCGCGAAGATCAACGACGTCCTGCCCGTCACCGTCCTTGACGAGCAGCAAATCGAGAATACCGGTGCATCGTCGGGCGACGAGTTGTTCCGCGCAATCCCGCAAGCGGGCACCGTTGCGTTTAACGAACAGAACGCCACCACCCAGAACAATGTTCGCGGCGATGTCGGGTCGGTCAATCTGCGCGATCTGGGCACAGGCAACACGCTGCTGCTGATAAACGGTCGCCGCATGAACCTTCATCCCGGCTTCCAGACCGAGCTGCTCGTTCCTGTCGTCAGCCCCGACACCAACGAGATTGCTCCCGGCAGCGTTCGGCGGATCGAGGTTTTGCGCGATGGTGCTTCGGCAGTATATGGTGCCGATGCGGTCGCAGGCGTGATCAATACCGTCCTCAAAGGCAATATGGACGGCGGCTTTCTTGAGGCAGACTGGCGCGCGTCTGACGGGACCAGCCTGTACAGCTACCGGATTTCAGGCGGGCTCGGCTTCGATTTCGGCGGTGGTCGCGGTAACCTGACCCTATATGCCGGACATTTCCACGAGAACGGTCTCGATGCGTCAAAGCGCGATTATTCGCGTGACGACAACAAGCTGCCGCTGGTGGTCGGAACCGATTTCGAAGGCGATGCCTCGTTCAACAACCGTAACACCTTCGGCCCGTTCGGCCAGTTCGATATTCAAACTTCACCCAACAGCCGCACGCCGATCAACGATGACGACTTTTTCCTGCAGCCCAGCACATTTGCCGGATGCCGCATGGATTTCCGCAACGGCATCTGTGCCCGCAACGGCGAAACACCCGTCACTGCAGTGCGGTACAACACCGTTTTCGGTAACACGCTGATCAGCCGCAAGAATCGCTATAACGCGATGGCTTTGCTGAACTACGAGCTTACCGACAGCCTCGAAGCCTATTTCGAAGGCAGTTACTACCGCTCCGAAAACGAGCGTAAAAACGATGCCTCGGCTATCCTCAGCGCGGTTCCGGTCGGAATTTCGCGGACCGCCTACTGGAACCCGTTCGGCCCGACCACATTGGCCGGTGGCGGGGCAAACCCCAATCGGCTGCCGGGCACGACCATCCCGGCAGGCGGTGCAGATGTGATCATGGAGCGGTACCGCTTTGTCGATGCCGGCAACCGCGGCGTGTTTGTCGACAAGGACTCCTACCGGCTGGTCGCGGGCTTGCGCGGCGATCTGGGAGCCTGGAATTTCGATACCGGCTTCGTCTATTCCGAATCGAAGGTGACCGACATCGAGACCAACCGTGTGTCGCTTACCGCGATGCAGCAGTCCATCAACCGGACGACGCCCGATGCCTACAACCCGTTCAACGGCGGCTGCCTCGACGATCCGGGACTGGGCGATTGCACCCCGAACCCCGCATCGGTGATCGATGCGTTCCGTATCGATGTATTCCGCAAGGGCGGTACGAGCCTGGCGCTGGCCGATTTCAAGATTAGCCGTGATGACCTGTTCTCGCTGCCCGGCGGCAACCTTGGCGTTGCGACGGGCATCGAATGGCGGCGTGAAACCTTTTTCGATGATCGCGATCCACGGCTCGACGGTACAATTACCTTCACCGACAGTGTGACCGGCGTGTTCAATGGCAGCGACGTCGCCGGTACCAGCCCGTCACCGGATACCGATGGGACGCGCACAGTCTATTCGGCCTTTGCCGAATTGTTCGTGCCGGTGGTGAGTCCCGATATGAATATTCCGCTGGTCGAGGATTTCAACGTCCAGCTAGCGGGCCGGATTGAGCGCTTTCAGGATATCGACGCAACCGCAATGGTCCCGCGCGTGGCCGCATCGTGGACGACCATTCCCGGGGTCACGTTCCGCGGGGCATGGTCGCAAGGCTTCCGTGCGCCCAATCTGGTGCAAGTGAACGACGACGGGACGACCCGGTCCAACACCCGCGACGATTTCGTGTTTTGTCAGGCGCAGGTCAGAAAAGGCCTCCTGTCCAGCCTCGACGCCTGCCCGGGCGCAGGTGTCATCAGTTTCCGGTCGGGCGCGCGGAATCTCAAGCCCGAAGATAGCGAAAGCATCAATCTCGGAGTCGTGCTTGAACCGCGTTTCATTCCCGGCCTGACGCTTACGGCGGACTATTGGCGGGTCAAGCAGACCGGATTGGTTGGAACATTCGGCGACGACAACGCGATTGCGCTCGACCTGCTCCGCCGTCTGGGCGGCACCTCCAATCCGAACGTCATTCGCGCTGCGCCGACTGTGGATGACATTGCGTTGTTCACCGGTACAGGTCTTGCCCCGACAGGCAGGATCATTCAGGTGCTCGACCCCTATCTGAACCTCGACAGCCGCGTGTCGAAGGGATGGGACTTCGGCATGTCCTATAATGTCCCGGAATTCGGACTGGGCAAGTTCCGCCTCCGGCTTAATGCCGCTCGGCTGAAGAGCTTTGTCCAGAGTGCTGGCGTCGACGGCGAGGAGCTGCTGGCCGGGATTGCCAATGGGACGCTGCCGGCCGACGTCACGGTTGGCGGGCTGGGTGAATTGCTCGAGGTCGATGGACGTCCCAAATGGCGCGTAAGCGGGTCGATCAACTGGGAAAGCGGTCCCGTCGAGATCGGGCTGTTCGGCCAATATACCGGCAAAGTGTGGGACACCAGTGTAGTACGCGACATATTGCTGGTTTCGGACGATCCGAATGCCAACTTCTACCGGGTAAACGACCAGTTCCTCACCAACCTGTCGATTTCCTATACGATCGATAACGATACCGCGCTCAACGGAACTCGGTTGCGTTTTGCGATCAACAACCTGTTCGACAAGGACCCGCCGCTCGCCGACGAAACCTATGGTTTCTATAGCGAGTTGTATACTGCGCGCGGACGGGTCTTCCACGTCGAACTCCGCAAGAAGTTCTGACATGGAGCGGCGGGCAGGATTTTGGCTACCGCTCGCCGCGTGGTTTGCCATTGGGGCCGGGACGGTTGCGTTTGCGCAGCCACCCGGACCAGGACATTCCAGGCCGTCGCTGTCCGGATGCCAGACGGCACAGGGCAGCGTCGATTTCGACTTTGAAGGTGCGTCGCGCTCAACCTGCTATGTAGAGGATGAACGCACGCTTTCGATTCTGGTCACCGCCGAACATCTGCCTCCGATCAACCCCAGTCCCTGGTATGCCTTTCGCTACAGCGCCGCCAAAGGGGGCAAGCTGACTGTTCATGTGCGTTATGTTGGCGCAAAGCACCGTTATGTACCGAAATGGCGGGGAAAGGGTGATCCGGCTGCGTTTTCGGTATCGGTGGCGAACGATCGCAGCGCGGTATCGATTACGCTCCCGCCGGGAGAGGGCACTGTCAGTGGCCAGCCGGTGATCACGGCCGCCCATTATGACAAGTTGGTCGGGCAACTCGCACAAAGTGGGAAAGGCGGCAGGATCATATTGGGTCGCTCGCTCGATGGGCGACCGATCAATGCCGTTCGTCTGGGCAATGCTGACGCCCCGCGTCTCGTGGTTCTGCTCGGCAGGCAGCATCCGCCTGAAGTAACCGGGGCAACGGCCATGGATGCGTTTTCGCTGACGATTGCCAGGCTGGTGCGCTCCGGTGCAATCGACCGGAAGCAGTTCCAGTTTCTCATTGTCCCGATGCTCAATCCCGATGGCGTAGCTCGCGGGCATTGGCGCGCGAACCTGGGCGGGGCGGATCTCAACCGCGACTGGGGCACGTTCAAGCAGCCGGAGACACGCGCGGTCGCTGACTGGCTTGCCCGGTTACCCGCTGGGGTACAGCCAGTGCTGATGCTCGATTTTCATTCGACCAGCAGCAACCTTTTCTATGTTCAGGGAGAGGAAGCGAGTGCGCAGGGCAAGGCGTTCCTCGTTGCGTGGCTGGGCGGCAAAGAGACTGCCTTTGAGGGATATCGCTTCACGATCGAACCGCGCGATGCCAATCCCGGTTCGGGCACGACGAAAAACTGGTTCAACACCAGATATGGCATTCCCGCCTATACATATGAGGTTGGAGACGAGACGGACCCTGCAGCGGTTCGCGCGGCCGCTGAGGCGCTGGCAAAAAATGTGATACCGGCGCTAGCATTGTCGCTTAAGGAGGCGCCGGGCCAGTGACCCGGATGATTGGGGACAAGGCCGTCAATCAGTTCGAGCCGGAGATAACAGGATGCCCAACCGTATAATCCAGCTCGTTACAGGCTTGCTTGTCGTTTTCGGGGCGTTTTTTGCGGCTTTTCCCGCCATCGCAAAAGAATGCGAACCGCTTGCGCCCGGATCGTCGCAGATCGTTTTCTCCGGTTGGTCGGGGCCGGAACTGCCGGTTTTCGTGCACAGGCCGCCGACAGCAGATGAGAATAGCCGCATCGTCTTTGTCATGCACGGCGTCCTTCGCGATGGCGACCGATACAGGGACGAATGGCGCGATCTGGCCGAAAAGCATGGCCTGATCATCGTTGTGCCTACGTTCGGAAGGAAGGATTTTCCGACCACCGGTTCCTACAATCTTGGCAACATCGTCGATGAGAAAGGCCGCAGAAATCCACGGTCGCAATGGTCTTTCTCGGCAATCGAGCCACTGTTCGACGACATAGTCTGCCGTATGTCAGGCCAGCAGCGTGGCTATGCGCTTTACGGACATTCTGCCGGTGGGCAGTTTGTGCACCGCTATGTCGCCTTTGCCGATGCGCCCCGGATGGAAGTGGCCGTTGCGGCTAATTCCGGATGGTATACGATGCCGGACGAGACTGCATTCCCTTATGGCTGGGGCGGTGACGCGGCAGGGCTGGTTTCTCCCCAAAAGGCTTTTCAGCGACCGCTCACGGTTCTGCTGGGAACGGAAGACATCGACCGAAATCATCCCAACCTCAGGAAAAACGAAGAGGCCGACCGGCAGGGGCTGACACGTTTTGAGCGGGGGCATAGCTTTTTGGCTACGGCGCGCGAACAGGCCGGGAGCTCTTTGTCATTTGGCTGGCGGATAGCCTATGCCCCGGGGATCGGTCATGACAATGGTGGAATGGCCCCTTTCGCCGTTCCACATCTCATTGGTACTGGCAAGCAATAGGCAAAGGTTGTCGGTGCTAGTCAGCGAATTTGCACGACTAATGTAGCGCGGCAAGGCGTTGCCAGGTTATCCGTGGTGCTGCTGGGGAGGATTGAACTCCCGACCTCGTCATTACCAATGACGCGCTCTACCACTGAGCTACAGCAGCTTGCACCGACGGTGCGGCCCTATGCGAAGCGGCGGGGGCAATGTCAAGCCGCTTGCGCGGACAGCCGCTATTTGGCATCGGCGAGGCATGTCGAGGGAAAGCGATGCCAGGGAAAAAGAGCGGTCGGAGCGGTTGCGCGAAGCCTTGCGTGCCAATTTGCGACGGCGGAAAGCGAAGCCGGACAAGCCGGCGTCAATCGACCCTAGCTCTCCGAAATCAACGGACTGACCTTGCCACCCAGCGAGCGCCGTCCATCCATGGTCGCGCGGGTCAACGCCGAACGACCGTCGCGCAACTGGCTTGGCGTGAGGCCGGTAAATTGTTTGACCTCGCGGATCAGGTGCGACTGGTCGTAAAAGGCAAGACCCAGTCCGGCGTCATCCAGGCTGTCGCCATGCGCAAGCAGCTGCGCTGCACGAAGCGCCCGGTATTTCCGTGCCAGCTTTTTGGGCGGCATACCATAATGGCGGTTGGTCATGCGTTCCAGTTGCCGCTGCGACAGGCCGGTTGCTGCGGCCAGCACTTCGACATCGGGATCGCTGTTCCTGCTCAGCCAGTTATCGACGGTGTTGGTAAATTCGAACGGCGCCGTGTTCTTGAACCGGAAAATATCCTCCGCAGCTATGCATCCCAGCTCGATCTGCTCGGCAAAACTGTCCGCCGCGATCAATTCGTCGCGAACCTGCATGATCCAGTCGCCGAAGATCCGCCGTGCATCGAAGGCGCGGTCGAACCAATCCGGCCCTTCATTGCCCATCAGCGCCGCCCAGCCCGCCGAATTCAACCCCCAGCCGAACACCGACAGAGGGCATTGCGCTTTCGCCGTCATCGGCGCTGTGGTCGGCCCGATGACGGTGACCGGAAAGGTGGGGGCGATGGTGCCATTGGCGAAATGATATTCGCCGCCGCCGTCCAGCTGGAAACGGATTTGCGCGCGGTCGGCCCGTTCGAGTTCGGAAAAATTGTCGCCTCGATAGTCGAGCCGGTAGAATGACGAAATCAGCATCGCCAAGCGACCGTCAGGCGCTTCATACTGGACCTCAATCACGCGCGACCCCTTTTTTTTGTACAATACACCGTTCGCGCGGACAAAAAAAGACCCGCCGTTTCGGGCGGGTCTAATAGGAAAAAGAACTCCTCGTCTTTCGACGTCGAGCCCTTCGGGTCGCACCTCCCCTATCCACCGATTTTGTAAAACGCTCTTGCACGGAATCGTCATGGCGGACGATGCTATTTGACATTTTCGGCCAATGTAGATGCTATCGTGGTTAAGAATCTGGAAAATATGGTTTCTTGCAAATTTGTGACACCGGATTGTTAACTGCCGCATAATGGTGGATAGGCAGGGCCATGAGTTACCCGCTGGCCCTTCCGTTCCTGTTCAGACTGAATGCCGAACGCGCACATCTTCTGTCGCTGTCCGCGCTCAAGCTTGTGCCGGTTCCGGCCATTGGATTTGCCGATCCGGCGCTCAGCCAGGAGGTGGCGGGCCTGCGCTTTTCCAATCCGGTCGGGCTTGCGCCCGGATATGACAAGGATGCGGAGGTCCCCGCCGAGATATTGCGGCTGGGTTTCGGTTTTACCGAGGTCGGAACGCTCACGCCGCTGCCGCAAAAGGGCAATCCCCGACCTCGTCTTTTCCGGCTTGTCGAAGACAGGGCGGTCATCAACCGCATGGGTTTCAACAATGAAGGTCAGGCAGAGGCAATCAGGCGGCTCCAGAACATGCCCCCGAAGGCGCTGTCGGGGCCGCTCGGGATCAATATCGGGGCGAACAAGGATAGCGTGGACCGGACTGCCGATTATGTGACCGGTGTCCGCAACATGGAACCTTATGCCGATTATATCACCATCAACATCAGCTCCCCCAACACGCCCGGATTGCGCGCCTTGCAGGACAAGGCGGCGCTCGACGACCTGCTGGCGCGGGCAATGGCAGCGCGCACTGCGGATACGCCGGTCTTTCTGAAAGTCGCACCCGATCTGCAACGGGCGGATATCGACGACATCGTTGAAGTGTCGGTCAGGCAGGGGATTGCCGCCTTGATCGTTTCGAATACCACCGTCAGCCGCCCTCCGCTCGTATCGAGGCATGCGGGCGAGGCGGGCGGCCTGTCGGGCGCACCTTTGCGCGAGCTGGCGCAGCAGCGGCTGATCGATTTCCGCAAGGCCAGTGGCGGCAAAATTCCGTTGGTCGGCGTCGGCGGCATTGCCTCGGCGGAGCATGCCTATGCCCGCATCCGCGCAGGCGCTTCGCTGGTGCAGCTTTACAGTGCTTTGGTCTATGAAGGGCCGGGACTGGCGCGGACGATCAACAAGGGGCTGGCGCGTCTGCTCGAACGCGATGGATTTGCGAATATCGCCGATGCCGTGGGCGTAGACAGCTAAAAAGGCGCTTTGCCTTCAACGATATGCGTCGCTAGACAGGCAACCATGAAAAAGCTTCTTATCGCGTTAGCCGCATTTGCTTCGCTCCCTCAAAATGCTGTTGCCAACACTGCAGGCGTCGCATCCTCCGCCGATCCGCGCGTGACAGAGGCGGGGATGGAAATGCTGCGGCAGGGCGGCTCGGCTGCCGATGCGGCGATGGCGATGATGCTGGCGCTGACCGTGGTTGAACCGCAATCGAGCGGGATCGGCGGCGGCGGGTTCCTGCTCTATCAGGATAGCAGCAAGGGCGTTTTGAGCACAATAAACGGTCGCGAGACGGCACCGGCGGCGGCAACGCCGGACCGCTTCGTCGGGCCGGACGGCAAGCCGCTCGGTTTCCTCGCCGCATTTCAGGGCGGGCGCTCGGTGGGCGTACCGGGCAACATCGCGCTGATGGCAGAGGCGCACCGGAAATGGGGCAAGCTTCCCTGGGCAAAGCTGTTCAAGCCAGCGATCCGGCTTTCGGAAAAGGGCTTTACCGTCAACAGGACGCTCGAATCGCGTTTGCAGGGCATTGGACCGCTCTGGGGCAATTTCGATGAGGCGCGCGGCCTTTACTGGGTCGATGGCAAGCCATTGAAAATGGGCGCCAGGTTCAAGAACCCGAAGCTGGCGGCGACAATGAAGCTGCTGGCGAAAAAGGGTGCGGACGCTTTCTACACCGGGCCGATTGCGGGGCAGATTGTCGAGGCGGTCGGCAAGAGCAAGCTCAGCCCCGGCGACATGACAATGACCGACCTCGCGCAATATCGCGCCAAGGAACAGAACGCTGTCTGCGCACCTTATCGCGTCTATGTGATCTGCGGCATGGCCCCGCCGTCGTCGGGGGCGACGACGGTACTCCAGATACTTGGAACGCTCGAGCGCTTCGACCTGAAGACGTCGGGTAAGGACAGTCCCAAAAGCTGGTATCTGATCGGGCAGGCGATGCAGCTCGCTTATGCCGACCGCGAAAAATATCTGGGCGATAGCGACTTTGTCGATGTGCCGGTGGCGGGGCTGTTGAACCCCGAATATATCAAACAGCGTTCTGCGCTGATCGACGAAGCCAAGGCACGCACCGATTATCCGGCGGGCAAGCCTCCCGGAGCGGCTCCGCGCACAGCAGCTATCTCCAGCGAAGTTGCCGGCACCACGCATTTCACCGCCGTCGATGCCAAGGGCAATGTCGCCAACATGACCTCGACGATTGAAGGTCCTTTCGGCAGCCAGTTGCTGGCGGGTGGCTTCTTCCTCAACAATGAACTCACCGATTTCACCTTCGCGCCCGAAAAGGACGGGGCACCGGTCGCCAACCGCGTCATGCCCGGCAAGCGACCCTTGTCGTCGATGTCGCCGACCATCGTTTTCGACCGCGAAGGCAAGGCGGTGCTGGCACTGGGTTCTGCAGGCGGCAAGCGGATCATCATGCATGTCACCAAGACGCTGGTCGGGGTAATCGATTTCGGCCTGCCGCTCCAGCAGGCCATTGCCCTGCCGAATATCTATTTCGGCGGCGGTCAACTGGAGGTCGAGCAGGGGACACCACTCGCGGCGAAGGCAGCCGACCTTGCCCAATACGGGCAGAAGGTGCGGGCCTCCGATCTGGGATCGAAGGTCAATGGCGCGCAGTGGACAAGCGGCGGCTGGACCGGTGCCGCCGATCCGCGCAGCGAGGGCACTTCGGCGACCATCGATGCCAAGGGCAAAGTGACGGTCACTGCCCCGAGAGCGTCGTCCGAAGCGCCCACCGAAGACGTGGGCTGACGCCAACACCGATTGCGCCGCACGGCGAGGCGGGCTAATCGGAACAACGAGTCCGGACAACGGACCGCAGCGAGGAGAGAGTAGTGGCCGCCGAACAGTTTGACGATTTCGACAGCTTTCCCAACCTCGTGACCATGTTTCTGGCGCGGGCCCGCTATCGCGGCGATGCGCCGTTCCTGTGGGCGAAGCAGGGCAGCGAGTGGGTGTCCATTAGCTGGGCCGAAGCAGCGCGCCGCGTTGCCGGCTTTGCCAAGAGCTTGCGCAAACTGGGTCTGGAAAAGGGCGACCGGGTGATGCTGGTGTCCGAAAACCGGCCCGAATGGTGCATCGCTGATTTGGGTATCATGGCCGCAGGGTGCGTCACCGTGCCGACCTACATCACCAATACCGAGCGCGACCACCAGCATATCCTCGACAACAGCGCCGCGCGCGCGGTGGTGGTTTCGACCGCAAAGCTCGCCAAAACGCTTATGCCCGCTGCGACGAAATCTGCGGGTGCGGAATTCATCATAACCATGGAGCCGCTGCCCGCGAGCCAGCAGGGGCAACTTTCGATCCATCACTGGGCCGACATGGTCCAAGGTACAGACGCCGATGTGCGCGCGACCGAAGCGGCGATGGCGTCGGTGACGCGCGACGACCTTGCCTGCATCATCTACACAAGCGGCACCGGCGGCGCGCCGCGCGGAGTGATGCAGCATCATGGTGCGATCTTGCACAATGCCGACGGCGCGGCGGCTGTGTTGCGCGAGGATTTTGGGCTGGATGAAGAAGAGGCGTTTCTTTCTTTCCTGCCGCTCTCCCACGCCTACGAACATTCGGGCGGACAGTTCCTCCCCATCGGTGTCGGCGCGCAAATCTATTATGCCGAGGGCCTCGAAAAGCTCGCCGCGAATATCGAGGAAACACGGCCCACCTTGATGGTCGTCGTCCCCCGGCTGTTCGAGGTGCTGCGCGCGCGGATGATCAAGGCGGTGGAGAAACAGGGCAAGATGCCCAATTACCTGCTCGACAAGGCGCTGGCCATCGGCGACCGCGACTATAATGGCCGCAAGCGGCTGCGCGATGCGCCGATGCGGCTGATATTATCACGCACGATCAAGCCCAAAATCCAGGCGCGCTTCGGCGGGCGACTGAAGGCAATGGTGTCGGGCGGCGCACCGCTCAATCCCGATATCGGCGTATTTTTTCAGTCGCTCGGCATCACATTGCTGCAGGGCTATGGCCAGACCGAGTCCGGCCCGGTGATAAGCTGCAATCGCCCGGCGGCGGGCATCAAGATGGACACTGTCGGCCCACCGCTCAAGAATACCGAGGTCAGAATTGCCGAGGATGGCGAAATCTGCGTGCGCGGGCCGCTGGTGATGAAAGGTTACTGGCGCAACCGTGCCGAAACCGAGCGCGTCATCATCGACGGCTGGCTGCACACCGGCGACATCGGTCATATCGACGAGGCGGGCCGGATCGCAATCACCGACCGCAAAAAGGACCTGATCGTCAACGACAAGGGCGACAATATCGCGCCGCAAAAGGTCGAAGGGATGCTGACGCTGCAGCCCGAAATCCTGCAGGCGATGGTGAGTGGCGACAAACGGCCATACATTGTTGGCTTGGTGGTGCCCGATCCCGAATGGACAGTCGAATGGTGCCGCGCACAGGACATGAAATGCGATTTCGCGTCCTTGAACGACAACCCGCAATATCGCGCCGCCGTGCGTGCAGCGGTTGATCGCGTCAATGCCGACCTGTCAGTGACCGAAAAAGTCCGCCAGTTCGAGTTTACCGACGAGCCCTTCACTATCGAAAATGGCGAAATGACACCCAGCATGAAAATCCGGCGGCATGTGATACGCGAGCGTTATGCCGACCGGTTGAAGGGCATGTACAAGGACTAGATTTTCGTTCGAGGCTCGATTTTTCCGTTAGAAGGAAAAAGAAGATAAGGAAAAAAATCGGAGCAGGAAGTTCACTGCAATCCTTTGTGATGGCGCGAGTTCACAAACCGCAACCAAGTGTTTTTCCCTTTTTTCCTTATTTTTTCTAAAGAAAAAATCCACCGATCAGCGGAACGCCTAAACGCCTTTGCGCGCCCAAACAAGAAATTCGAAATTGCCCTGAGGTCCGGTAATCGGGCTGGTCGTTAGCCCGCAAACATCCCAGCAGCTGCTTTCCAGCCATGCCGAAACTTCGTCGCAAACCCGTTTATGGACGGCTTCGTCGCGCACGACGCCGCCTTTGCCGACCTCTTCGCGGCCTGCCTCGAATTGCGGTTTGATAAGCGCTATGAGTTGCGCGTCCACCGTGGCAAATGTCAGCGGACGTTCAAGAACCTTGGCTAGACCGATGAAGCTCGCATCGCACACGATAAGGTCGACCGGTTCAGGGATATGCGCCTCGGTCAATATCCGCGCGCTGGTTTGCTCGTGGACGATGACGCGCGGGTCCTGCCGCAATTTCCACGCGAGCTGGTTGGTGCCACTATCGACGGCATAGACCTTCGCCGCGCCGCGCGTCAGCAGCACGTCGGTGAAGCCGCCGGTCGAAGAGCCGACATCGATGGCGATCATGCCGGTTACATCGATACCGAATTCTTGCAGCGCATGCGCAAGCTTGATGCCGCCACGCGACACCCAGGGATGGTCGCTGCCTTTGACTATAACTTCGGCGTCATCGGGAACCTGCTGCCCCGGTTTCGACGCCTTGACGTCGCCGACATAGACATGCCCCGCCATCACCAGCGCCTGCGCGCGTGTCTTGCTCTCGGCAAGGCCGCGATCGACGATAAGCTGGTCCAGACGGATTTTTTTGGTCATTATGTGGGAGGGCGCTAGCCGAACGAGCCGTGTTTGGCCATAAGCAGCGAATGCATATGCGTTTCCTTGCTTTAGCCGCGCTGCTCGCCGCACCGGCCTGCGTTCCGCCCCCGCCACCGCCGGCACCGCAGCCTGCTCCCAAACCGGTCGCGCCAGCGCCCGCCCCCGTACAGCCACCGCGTCCGGTTGCGGAGTGGATCGACTGGCCGCTTGCGGCGGGCGACTGGGTCTATCGCAGCGATGCGCGCGGCTCGATTGCTTCATTCGGTCCTCCTGGAGCCAATGCCACTGTCACGCTACGCTGCGACGCCGGACTGCGCCGTGTCTATCTTAGCCGCGAGGGATCGAGTGCGGGTGGCCGGATCGTAATCCGTTCAAGCTCGATGATGAAAGAATTTGCAGCGAACCCCACATCGGAAATCCTGCCCACCGACCCGATCCTCGACGCGATTGCGCTAAGCCGCGGGCGCTTCGCCATCGAAGCTGATGGCACGCAACCGATTGCAATGCCGTCATGGGCGGAGATCACGCGAATTGTGGAGGATTGCCGCGCCTGACACGTCGGCGCGCAGAGCAAAGATAATTGCCGCAAAAAAAAATTATTACAAGTCTTGTTTCCAAACTTTGTTTGATTCACTTTCCGAGTCGCGGAGGGCAGATAAATGTTTGAAGCAAGCAATTTCCATTCAACGAAAGGAGGTGATCCGATGTCTCATGGTTCAGTAAAGAGGTCGGGCAAATCCGTTCGGGAGATCGGCCGCTGATCAATTCAGCGATGCCGGTCACGGCATGAAAGCAACTTCCGGCAGCGGGACATCCGACCGCTGACCCATGTTTAAGGGCCGCTGGTGCAAATCCGGCGGCCCTTTTTCGTTGCCCTTTTGTCGTTTGTCGAAAGAGCGCTGGAATTAGCGAGGCCAAGCCCTACATCGGGTTGGGACAATCAAAGGGTCGAACCATGACATTTTTGCGGGTTAGCTGGAAAATCATCGTCGGACTGAAGGACCTGCTGGTGCTGTTGCTCCTGCTGCTGTTCTTCGCGCTGCTTTTCGCTTTGCTCAGCGCCAGCCCCAATCCCGGCATAGTCCGCGATGGCGCCTTGTTGATCAAGCTGGACGGCGTCGTTTCCGAACAGCCGGCAGAGATCGACCCGCTGACCGCCCTGACTTCGGCGGCGACGCCGGTGCGTGAAATCCGGCAGCGCGATATCGTCCGTTCGCTTCGGCTGGCGCAGACCGACAAGCGTATCAAAGCCGTGGTGCTCGACATGGACCGTTTCATGGGCGGTGGGCAGGCGAGCCTTTCGGCCATCGGCGACAGCCTCGATGCGGTGAAGAAGGCGGGCAAACCGGTTTACGCTTTCGCCACCGCCTATACCGACGACAGTTACCAGCTCGCGGCGCATGCGACGCAGATCTGGATGGACCCGCTGGGCGGTACGATCCTGACAGGCCCGGGCGGGTCGCAACCCTATTTCAAGGGCTTGCTCGACCGCTTGGGGGTCAAGGCCAATGTCTATCGCGTCGGCACCTTCAAGAGCGCGGTCGAGCCCTTCACCCGCAACGACCAGTCGCCTGAGGCCGAAGCCGCGATCAAGGCGGTCTATGACGAGATGTGGGGCCAGTGGCAGGCCGATGTTGCCAAGGCGCGTCCGCAGGCGGTGATTGCGCCGCTGCTGGCCGACCCGGCGGGCGCAGTCGAGGGGGCGAAGGGCAATTTGTCGGAGCTGGCTTTGACCAACAAGCTCGTGGACAAGCTTGGCGACCGAGTCGCTTTCGGCAAATTCCTCGCGGGCAAATATGGCGCAGATGACAAGAAAACGACCGGTGGTTTCGCGGCGACCGAAATGGATGCGCTGCTGGCCAGTTACGGCCCGCCAAGCGCGGGCAAGCAGATAGGCGTCGTCACAATCGCGGGTACTATTGTCGATGGTGAGGGCGGACCCGGCAGCGCGGCGGGCGATACCGTGACCAAGCAGATTTACGAGGCGCTCGACACCAAGGATTTGAAGGCGCTGGTGGTGCGCGTGGATTCGCCGGGCGGGTCGGTAACGGCGTCGGAAAAAATCCGGCTGGCGATTGCGGCGGCCAAGGCGAAGAAAATTCCGGTCATCGTATCGATGGCGAACCTCGCCGCGAGCGGCGGTTACTGGATTTCGCTTCCTGCTGATGTGATTTTCGCCGAGCCTTCGACGATCACCGGGTCGATCGGCATTTTCGGGGTTATCCCGAGCGTCGAGGCGGGGCTTGCAAAAATCGGCGTCGGCTCGGATGGGGTGAAGACTACGCCATTGTCCGGCGAACCCAATGTGCTGGGCGGTTTCAGCCCTGACTTCGACCGCGTGGCGCAGAGCGCGATCGAGAATGGCTATCGCGATTTCATCACCCGCGTCGCCACCGCGCGCAAGAAGACGCCGGAACAGGTCGACGCCATTGGCCAGGGCCGCGTCTGGGCAGGCGGTACGGCGCGGCAAAATGGCTTGGTCGACCGGCTGGGCGGCATGGATGAGGCGCTGGCCGAGGCGGCAAAGCGCGCAGGACTGAAGCCCGATGGCTGGCACGCGGTCTATATCGAGCCACAGCCAAGCTTCGCGGGGACTTTGCTGGGCGGGTTGCTGCCGAAACGCGAAACGTCAGCGGCACCGATGGACATTTTCGGCCATGCCGCGTGGCAGCAGCAACTGTTCGTGCAGCGCGTCGCCGCCGATCTGGAGATGCTGACCGGCGTCAAGGGCGCGCAGGCGCGGTGCCTCGAATGTGCGGATTTCGGGGTTCCGGTGACGGTAAAGGCGGATGGAGGCTGGCTAGCCGCATTGCTGCGGATTCTTGGCTAATCCATTTATATCCAGACCGTCACCCTGAACTTGTTTCAGGGTCCATCGTGCCACAAGACCGGTGGTTTCGGCGGAGAAATAGACCCTGAAACAAGTTCAGGGTGACGGTGGTTTTAGACGAGCGTGTGGGTCCTAAGACTTAACCGCGCAAATCAGGCCGGACGAACTGACCACGCCCAAAATCTCGGGGTCCTGCAACGACCTTGTGCGCTTCAGGAATTCCTCGACGGTAATCTTGCGCATGTCCTGCCCGCGCAGCTTTTTGAGGCCGGACAGCCGGTTGAGCTGGATCAGCGAAAGCCGGTCCACCATCCGGTCGGCCATGCACGAAGCGATGGGCTTGGACAGCCCCGCGTCGATCAGCGCCGTTCGCACGCGCGTTTCGGGAGTAGCGCAAGCGGTCAGCGCCAAGACCGCGCCCAAGGCAGCGACCCGATTCATATCCCCTTTTCCGTCGCCCGCTCCACGCATTCCATGATGATGCGCTTGGCGTCCGCCTCGTCGCCCCAACCGTTGAGCTTGGCCCATTTGCCGGGTTCCAGATCCTTGTAATGCGTGAAGAAATGCTCGATCTGCTGGAGCACGATCGGCGGCATGTCCTTGTAGGTCACGACGTCGGCATAATAAGGAAATGTCTTGTTGACGGGGACGCAGAGCAATTTCTCGTCGCCACCAGCGTCATCCTCCATCATCAATACGCCGATGGGGCGGCATTTGACCACCGCGCCCGCAACGATGGGCGAACGGGCGACGACCAAAGCGTCTAGCGGATCGCCATCCTCGCCCAACGTGTGCGGCACAAAGCCGTAATTAGCGGGGTAGCGCATCGGCGTGTGCAGGAAGCGGTCGACGAACAACGCGCCTGATGCCTTGTCGAACTCGTACTTTACCGGCTCACCGCCGATGGGGACTTCGATCAGGACGTTCAGGCTTTCGGGGACATTGTCGCCGGCGGGGATAAGGTCGATACGCATTCAGGGGCTTTCTTCATTTGCGGCGCGGCTTCAGCAGGCGGTCTATGGCTGTCTCGCCGCTGCCGACACGTTCGAGGTGCGGATAGCGAAGCCCGCCTGAATAAGCGATGTCTATTTGCTCGAACCGCTTGTTGCGCTCGACCAGCAGGCGGACGGGGGTTTTGCCGTCTTTTGCGGCGGTGACCGCGTCGGTCAGCCGGTCCTTGGCATAGGCTACGCCGCCCACTGCGATGATCTTCGCGCCGCCGACGATATCGGCCTTGAAGGCCGGACTGTTCCACAAAACAGAAGTAACCTTGCCATCCTTGTCGAGCGAGAGGCCGAGCGAATGGATGAGGTTGAGATTGCTGCCTTCTTTCATGATCTCCTTGTCGAAGATGTTGGGCTCTTCCTTCCAGACGAGCCTGTAGCCACCCTTCTCGAAGCCAGTCAGTGGTGCAGGCTGCCCTGGCTGGCGCAATCTGGTGTCGAGAAACGTCGCCCAGTCATAAGGCTGCACCGCGTTCAGCGTGCGCACGACTTCGTCGAAATCATAGGTCAGCACGCCCCAGTCGGCATCGCGCACCCCGAAGAAGGCCTTGGCGAAATCGTCGAGCGATTTGGTGCCGCGCGACAGTTCGCGGATCGTCATGTCGGTGGCGAGCCAGACCAATGAGCCTTCATTATAATAATCCTCGCCGCGCGCCTGTGTTGCAAAGGGCTTTGCCTTGCGCGCGCCGAAGATCGGATCGTGGGTGGTGTCCTCGACCGACCGCCAGTCGCGGCCGGGCTGCTCGGCATAGAAGCCAGCATATTTCGCCCATTCGGCAAGCACCATTTCCTTCGATTGCAAGCCCGACCGTGCCGCCAGCACCAGGTCCCAATAGCTCGTCTGGCCTTCGTAGACCCACAGCAGATTGTCGCGCATCGGCGTCGAATAATTGGGAGTCCACATCGTGTCGGGGCGGCGGAATTTGCCGTTCCAGCTATGCACGATCTCATGCGGCAGCAGGCCGCGTTCGGACATGTTATCGTCCCACTCGACGAAATAATCGGTCTCGCGGGTGTTTTCGCTCGATCGGTGATGTTCGAGGCCGATGCCGCCCAACTCCTCGGTCAGCCCGAGCAGAAATTCATACCGGTCGAAATGCTTCGAGCCGAACAGGATGACGGCTTCGTCTACCAGTGCGCGATGCGCCGCGATCTGTTCGGGCTTGGCCTCGAGGAATTTCGCCTCGTCCGCCCAGACGTTGAGCGTCACCTTGTTGCCCAAATCCCATTTGCGGTAATGCGGCCCTGCGAACATCGGGCTGTCGATCAGCGTTTCATAGCTCGTCACGGCATAATCGATGCGGTTGGCCGTGGTTTTTGCGCCATCCAGCGCAGCAACTCCTGTCCATCCTTTGGGCAGCATAATGGAAGGCTGCACCTGGATGGCCCGCGTGAAATGGCCTGCGGGATAGAAAGACACCTGCTCCCACTGGATATTCATCATCGCGGGCGTGACGACGATGCGGCCTTCCGAACCTTGCACTGGCGAGGTGAACTGGAATTCGACATCGACCGAGCGTGTCCCCGCGGGCGTATCGACATGGAAGGCATAAACCTCCACCGGATCGCGCGTCCATTCGAGCAGCTTGCCGTTCGAGCGGATTTTCAGCCCCGTCATCTCCGCCAACGCCCCGCGCGGGCCGTGCTTGCCGGGCAGCCATTGCGGGTAGAGCAGGATCAGCGGTTTGCCTGCCTCGACCGGGATGGTCTGCTTCACGCGGAAAATTGCGCGCGCGACATCGGTGGCATCGACTTCAAGCTTCATTGGTGCGGGAAGGGGACGGTCTTCGGGTTCCGGAACGCGGTCGATGATCGGCACCGGCTGCGGCGCGCTCTGTGCGATAGCAGCGGTGGCGAGGGCAGAAGAAAGGGCGAGGGCGGCGAGCAGTTTTATTTTCATGCGGCGGTTTTTGGCGGAAGAGGTGGGTCAGGTCTAGTCCGAATCCTCCCCATCGACTTGTGATGGGGAGGGGGACCGCCGCGAAGCGGTGGTGGAGGGGCCTCCGACGTTGAATGCCCCTCCGTCACGCCTTCGGCGCGCCACCTCCCCATCGCAAGTCGATGGGGAGGAGACCTATTCCGTTTGTGACATTTAGCCGCTAGGGCACCGGACAATGGCAAAAAACACCACCCCGCAAGCCGTGCGCGGCACCCAGGATATGTTCGGCGAGTTCGAGGAACGCTTCGCCCATGTCGTCGCGACCTTCGAGCGCGTTCGGCGGCTGTATGGCTTCAAGGGGCTGCAACTGCCGGTGATCGAACCGACCGCTGTGTTCGCGCGTTCGCTGGGCGAGGCGACCGATGTCGTGTCGAAGGAAATGTACACTTTCGAGGATCGCGGCGGGGATTCGATCACGCTGCGGCCCGAATTCACCGCCGGGATTGCGCGGGCGTATCTCACCAACGGCTGGCAACAATATGCGCCGATGAAGCTGTCGGTGCATGGGCCATTGTTCCGCTACGAACGCCCGCAAAAGGGCCGTTATCGCCAGTTCCACCAGATCGATGCCGAGATTATCGGTGCGGCTGAGCCAGCGGCGGATGTCGAATTGCTGGTAATGGCGGACCAGTTGCTTAAGGAACTGGGCATCGATGACGGCGTGACGCTCCAGCTCAACACGCTAGGCGATACGCAAAGCCGCGATGCATGGCGCGCGGCGTTGGTTGCCTATTTCAACGATCACAAGGAAGCCCTTTCCGAAGACAGCGTCGCGCGGCTCGAAAAAAACCCGCTCCGTATTCTTGACAGCAAAGACCCCCGCGACCGCCCCATCGCCGACGCCGCGCCGGTGATCGACGATTATCTGTCGGGCGAAGCGCAGGACTTCTTCGGCAGCGTCACCGCCGGGCTGGATGCGGCAGGCGTCGCATGGGAACGCAACGCGCGCCTCGTGCGCGGCCTCGATTATTACCGCCACACCGCTTTCGAATTCGTAACTGACCGGCTCGGCGCGCAGGGCACGGTGCTCGGTGGTGGCCGTTATGACGGGCTGATCGAAAATCTGGGCGGGCCTGCGACGCCAGCCGTAGGTTGGGCTGCGGGCATCGAGCGGTTGGCTATGTTGGTGGACATTCCGGTCGAATTACAAATGTCTGACTTTTTGCTCTGTGCAATCGTCGTTGAGGACGATGGAGCATTGCCTGTAGCAGGTTGGCTTGCATCCGCTCTGCGGCGCACAATTCGCTCGGCAGACGGTGTTGATTACGGGTTCACGGTGGAGGTTTTTGCACAAGGATCGCGGAAGAAGCGTTTCGACAAAGCGATGAAAGCAGAACCGGTAAAAGTAATTGTACTTGATGACGTTGTCGAGAATGGAGCTATCGCAAACTTGCGTTTCAAGGGCAAAGGATCAGGTGGAAAATTTGGGCATCGGCTTTGGATGGCATTGAACGAGCGATTTGACCTTCCGAAATCTGTTACAGAACAAACCGTCGTCTCAGGCGGTCATATTCCGCTCATTCCGAAGCAAAAATGACCAAAATCTCTGCACACCGTATCGCGCAGATCGAAGGCCGCTTTGCCGAGCTTGAGGCGCGGATGGCTTCGGGGCAGATGGAGGGGGAGGCCTTTGTCGCCGCTTCCAAGGAATATGCCGAGATGGAGCGCGTCGCCAGCGCCGCCAGCAACGTCCGCCGCCTGCGCGCGGAGATCGACACCTTGCAGCACATGGTCAAGGATTCGACCGACCCCGAGCTGCACGACATGGCGGTCGAGGAGCTGGACGATGTCACGCACCAGCTCTCCGACGCCGAAACCGCTTTGGCCATATCGCTGCTACCGAAAGACGCCGCCGACGACCGACCAGCAATGCTTGAAATCCGCGCCGGGACCGGCGGCGATGAGGCGGCCTTGTTCGCGGGCGACCTGTTCCGCATGTACGAACGCTATGCGGCGGGGCAGGGGTGGAAGGTCGAGGCCATCTCCTTGAACGCCTCCGATGTCGGCGGTTTCAAGGAAATCGTTGCCGAGGTCAAAGGCAATGGCGTGTTCGCCAAGCTCAAATTCGAAAGCGGCGTCCACCGCGTGCAGCGCGTGCCCGTTACTGAATCGGGAGGCCGCATTCACACCAGCGCCGCAACCGTCGCGGTGCTGCCCGAGCCCACCGAAGTCGATGTGCAGATCGAGGACCGCGACCTGAAGATCGACGTCTATCGCGCCTCGGGCGCGGGCGGGCAGCATGTGAACACGACCGACAGCGCTGTCCGCATCACGCATTTGCCGACCGGTATCGTCGTCACCTGCCAGGACGGGCGCAGCCAGCACAAGAACAAGGAAAAAGCGATGCAGGTGCTGCGCGCGCGGATGTATGAGAAGGAGCGCGAGGAGGCAGCCGGGGCCGAGGCGGAGGCGCGCAAGGCGATGGTCGGCAGTGGCGACCGTTCGGAGCGGATACGGACGTATAATTTCCCACAGGGGCGGGTGACCGACCACCGGATCAACCTGACCTTGCACAAGCTGCCGGAAATATTGGAGGGCGGCGGTTTGGGCGAACTGGTCGATGCGCTGATTGCCGAGGATCAGGCCGAGCGGATGGCTGGGTTGGGGGAGTAACCTCTCCAACCACTTAACCGTCACCCTGAACTTGTTTCAGGGTCCATTTCTCCGTTGAAACCGCCGGTCGTGTGGCGCGATGGATGCTGAAACAAGTTCAGCATGACGGTGTGTGATCGTTGTGGGTTTAGTCTAGTGACAACCTCCCATGCTCCAGCCTCGGCAGCACATAACGCGCAAACATGTCGCATTCATTGATATGCGGATAGCCAGACAGGATAAACGCCTCGATACCCACGGCGCGGTAAGCGTTGATTTTGGCCAGCACCTGATCGGGATCGCCGACAATCGCTGCACCGCAGCCGGAACGCGCACGGCCGATGCCGGTCCACAAATTGTCCTCCAGATAGCCGTCATTGGCCTCCGATTGCGCGCGCAATTCGGCCTGGTGCGCGACGCCGAAGGTTTGCGTGTCGAGGCTCTTGTTGCGGATCGCCTCGCCCTGCTGCGCGTCGAGTTTAGACAGCAGCCGGTTCGCATAATCGCGCGCCTCACTCTCGGTTTCGCGGACGATGACATGGCTGCGAAAACCATATTTGAGGGTGCGCCCGAATTTGGCGGCGCGGGTGGCCATGTCCTCGACCAGCTCCTTCGCGCCCTGCACGGTTTCAGGCCACATCAGGTAGACGTCGCAGCCTTCGGCGGCGGCATCCTTTGCAGCAGGCGACAGCCCGCCGAAATACAGCGGCGGGCATTTGCCGCTGACCGTAGCCAATCGCGGCGGGTCGAGGTCGATTTTGTAATGCTCGCCGTCGAGGGCGAGATGTTCGCCGTTGAGCAGCGTCTTGAGGATCTGCATCGCCTCCACCGTCCGGCGATAGCGCGGTTCGCTGTCCATCTTCTCGCCGGGAAGGTCGGAGGAGATGATGTTGATATTGAGCCGCCCACCCGAAATTTGATCCAGCGTCGCAATCTGCCGTGCCAGTTGCGGCGGCCAGCTTTCGCCGATGCGCACCGCCATCAGCAATTTTATGCGGCTGGTCAGCGTCGCGATGGCGCTGGCGAAGGCGGTGGTGTCGAGGCCGAGCGCATAGCCCGACGGCAGCAATATATTGTCGAACCCGCCCTTTTCGGCGGCAAGCACGATATTGCGGCAGTGCTCCCAACTCGAGGCAAGCATCGGGTCGGGTACGCCCAGAAATTCGTAATCGTCATCGCACAGTGCGGAAAACCAGCTAACTTCAACAGGATTCATGGGAGCGGTACTCCTCTTGCGGCCACCAGCACGCTGTACCAGTCGGCACGGGTCCATTGGACTTTGAAAGCATCGGCGGCCTCGGCGATACGCGCCGGGTTTTGCGAGCCGACAATGGGGACCGGTCGTGCTGGATGCGCCATGATCCAGCTATAGGCGGCGGCCGTGCGCGACACGCCATGCGCGGCGGCAACGCCCGACAGTGCGGCAGCGACGGCCTGTTCGCGCGGATTGGTCGGATCGCCGATGCGGCCACCGCCCAAAGGCGACCAGGCCAGCACCGCCATATCCATTGCGATGGCCTGGTCGAGCTCGCCGTTTTCGATGGTGTCGATGCGCAGCGGCGACAGTTCGGGTTGGGTCGAAACGATGGGGACAGGGCAGAACTGCGCCAGTGTGGATATTTGCGACTGTGTGAAGTTGGAAACACCAAAAGCCCGGATCTTGCCGGCCTTTACCGCATCCTCGACCGTGCGTGCGATTTCCTGCGGATGGGTCAAGATGTCGGGCCGGTGGATTTGCCACAGGTCGATGCGGTCGGTCTGCAACCGGGCAAGGCTGTCATCAATCGCCCTGGTCAGATATTCCGCACTGCTGTCATAAGGCACAGGCGGGGTAATCCCGCCCTTGGTGGCGAGCACCATCCGGTCACGCATTTCGGAGGCGTCGGCGAACACCCGGCCAAGCAGTTCTTCGGCCTTGCCAAAACCCTGTTCGCCAAAGCCGTATATATCTGCGGTGTCGAACAGGGTGATGCCTGCTTCGAATGCCGCATCGATGGCCGCCCGCGCGGCTGATAATTCAAGCCCGGCAAAGCGCCACATGCCCCAGGCGAGGCTGGAAATTTCGATACCGCTCTTGCCCAGCGGGCGGGTCAGCGGCGGTTTGGTCAATGTCATATTTTGCTCTTCTTCGAGGGAGGGGAGGTGGATTCGCGGATGACGAGCTCGTGCGGCAGGCGGCGATGCTCGATGCCGCCCTCGCCGAACAAAAGGTCGGCTCCGGTCGAAGCGAGGTCGCGCACCGGCTGGCGGATGGTGGTGAGTGGCGGCCAGACGACGCGGGCCAGCGTGGTATCGTCGAAGCCCGCCACCGAAAGCTGCTCGGGCACGGCAAGCCCGCGCCGGTGTGCGACCGCAAGTACGCCCGAGGCCATGTCGTCGTTCGACGCGAAGATGGCGGTCGGCGGGTTTTTCAGTGACAGGAATTGCTCGGTCGCGGCGACGCCGCTCTCGAAGTCGAACTCGCCCTGCGCGATCAGATCTGGATCGACCGTTATGCCGACGCGACCAAGCGCGCGCTCATAACCTGCCTGTCGCTCGGCGCTGGCCATATGGTTTGGGTGGCCGATGATGAAGCCGATCCGCCTGTGGCCGATATTGATCAGGTGCGTCGTCATATCGTCAGCCGCCTGCAAATCGTCCATGAACACCGAGCTGGTCAGCGCATGGTTGGTCCCGGGCGAAATCCGCACAAACGGAATGTTCAGCGCCTCGAGCGCGGACAGCACCGGTGCGCAATCGGTAACCGGCGAGGACAGGATCGCGCCATCGACATGTGTCTGCCGCACCATCCCGCGCACCTGTTCGCCGACATCGGGGTCGGCAACATCGACCGGCTGCGCGATGAGGCGCATGCCTTCTTCATGGCAGCGGTCCCAGCAGCCCTGCATGATCTGGTGCATGTAATAAGGCGAGTGGTTGTCGTAGATGAGCGCAATCTGGCCCGATTTGGTGCCTGCTAATATGCGCGCCGCAATGCTGGGGCTGAACCCGAGTTCGGCCATTGCGGCATCGACCTTCTCCTTGGTCGCGGCGCTGACATAAGGGTGGTTGTTGAGTACCCGGCTGACGGTCTTTACCGCGACGCCTGCGAGTTTCGCTACGTCCCTGATATTCGCGCGCATATTGGTATCTTTGGCGCTCATATGCTGTTCCTGACTTCCACTAGGCCCGCGAACAGACTGGCATATTCGCTACCCTCGCGCCAGAAGACCGGCGGCGAGCCTATCGGCGCATCAACCTCATGCCAGCCTGCGCCGAAGCGTTTTCCGCTCCAGACATGCACCCAATCGCCAGCGGGCAGGTAGATGTTGCGAGCGACAGCACCTTCCTCGATCACGGGCGCGACCATAAGGTCGGCTCCGTAGAGATACTGATCCTGTATCGTGAAGGTTGCACGGTCGTCGGGATAATGCAGGAACAAAGCGCGCTGCGCCGGAAGGCCGGTCGCGACCGCCTCATCGCACAAATGCCGCACCCAGGGCGCAAGCGCGGCGTGCACGCGGCTCCAGCGGGCAAATCCGGAGAGCAACTCAGGCGTCGAATCGATCTGCAAATTATCGTCGGGCCGGTTACCTTCATGGGTGCGCATCACCGGCGTGAATGCGCCCAGCTCGTACCAGCGCTGCATCAACTCCTCGGTGCGGATATTGCCATGCAGGCTGGTATAGCCACCGACGTCGGAGTGGGAATAGGCATTGCCCACCAGCCCCGCCGACAGCGCGGCGGTGATGACGGTGCCGATGCCGTCATGGCGCGAGAAATCGACCGACTGGTCGCCCGCCCAGAGGAGGGGGCAATATTCCTGCACGCCGGTAAAGCCTGCGCGCATGAAAAACAGTGCATCGCCCGTCCGTCCGCGCGACGCGACAGCGTCGGCATTGACCTTGGCCCAGTGGACCGGCCAGCGATTATGCTCCTCCATCGGATCGCCGTCGTGGAGCCGAAGATCAACGGGCAGATATTCGCCGAAATCAGCCATCCAGCCATCGAGGCCGAAATCGAGCATCTGCTTGCCGATGATCTCCTTGGAGAACCACGCGGCGGCCTCCGGGTTGGTGAAGTCGACAACGCCCGCATCGAACTCGCCGAAATCGACGGCATAAGGTTCGTCGCTGTCGAGTTTGCGCGCGAGATGCCCCAACCGCACCGCCTCGGCATATTGCGGGCCATCGACGGCAAGATAGGGGTTCACATAGCCGAGAAACCGGATGCCGCGCGCCTTCAGTTCGGCAATCTTTGTTGGCAGGTCAGGATAGCGCGCACCATTCCACTGCCAGTCCCAGAACAACCGCCGTCCGAAGCTTGTCTGGCGAATGCCAACCCAATCCTCGCACCACAGGCCGGATACGGCAGCACCGGAGGCGATAATCTTATCGAGTCGCGCAAAGCTGTTTGCCCCGTCCTTAAGGCCGACAATCGCGCCGCCGATGGCCCAATCGGGCAGCGGTGGTTGTTGGCCCATCAATTTAGCAACCTGCCCGACGAGACTTGGCAAATTTTCACCTTCGATCAGCCTAAGATTCAGATCGCCCTGCCACGCGCTGATCCGATGGCGTTCCGGATTGGAAAAATCGAACACGCAATAACACGCGGTATCGACGTTGATGGCATAACCCCGCGATGAAAGGAAAATCGGCTGCGGGTAATTGGTCGTCCAGTAGTCGCCACCTGCGCCGGAGCCGTCAGCATTTGACTTGTCGGTCAATTCGGTACCCGGTTCACGTCCAACGCCCGGCTCGCTGGTCCATATCGGAAAGGCGCGACCATTGAGTGCCAGATAGCTCATCTGCTCCCCGCCGCCCCAGATTACCTCGTCCGGGTCTGCTGCGAAGTCGACGGTCAAGCGATCAAACGGATCTCCTTGCGGGCATCGATCGACACTCAGCCATTGCTCCTGTTCGTTTATCAAGACTTTGAGAAGGGCTACGCCATCCGGCTTGTCGGCCAAAAATACTTCGCCATATCCGTTACCGGCGTCGACCCACTTCACGATGTGCGTGAGCACGCGCTCATCCTCCGGCGCATCCTCCATCCGGAAATTACCGCGCACCATCGTGACGGTGGGGTTGCCCTTGGCTATCCGGAACGCAGGCGCATCGACGCGGTGGCGCAATATCACACGATCGCCGAGAAGCAGGTCGAACCCGTCATCCTTTGCTTCGAACCTTGCGGTCACGCTTATCCTCTCGACCTGCTCCTACGCGGCTATGGCAACATTGCCACAGTTTCCAGCGAAATCATCTGTCCATATGACACCGCTAGACATATCGAGTCAATGCAGCTAGACAAGACACCGCAAGACAATATCGCGGCCTACAAGTTTTTCTTGCTTGTCATTTATCAATCGAAAAGGTTGAGAATGTGCCGTCACTTAGGGAGGTTCAAATGCACGCTAAATCCACCGCTCACAATTTCATCCGCGCCGCCTTGCTCGGCAGCACTGCACTTGCCGTAGGCGTCTCGGCGCCGGCGATGGCGCAGGTGGAGGAAATTGTCGTTACCGCGCAAAAGGTCGAGGAAAATGTCCAGGACGTGCCGATCGCCATCACCGCTTTGTCGGGCGATGCGCTGATCGCAGCTGGCACCACCAGCCTGGAGAATCTCGGGCAGCTCGTACCATCGGTTACCTTCCGCAAGGGCACGACCAACGCCAACTCGGCCGTCGTACTGCGCGGCGTCGGCACCATCTCCTTCTCGATTGCCGCCGAACCCAGCGTCTCGACCGTGGTCGACGGTGTTGTGCTCAGCCGTTCGGGCCAGGCCTTTGCCGATCTGGTTGAAATCGAGCGGCTCGAAGTATTGCGCGGCCCGCAGGGCACGCTGTTCGGAAAGAACGCTTCAGCGGGTCTGATCAATGTCGTTTCGAAAGGCGGTACCGACACGCTCGAGGGCGAATTTACTGCCGAATATTATGAAGGCGACGAGGTGCGCACTCGCGGCACAATCTCCGGCCCGATCGCGCAGGATTTGACTTTCCGCGCCAATGCCTTTTTCGGCAAATATAAGGGCAACATCACCAATGTCGTTCCGTTCGCCGTCGGTGACCGCAAGATCAACGGTTACGAACATGTCGGTTTTCGCGGGCTGCTCGATTTCGACAATGGTCCGGCGCGGATCAAGATCATCGCCGATTATTATGAGGCAGATGACGATTGCTGTGCAGAGGTTACCGGCGTGTCGCGCGGCGCGCAGCTCAATGCCGAACTGAACCTGCCGCTTGGCGTGTCACAGGGCGAAAACCAGCGTTTCGTGAACCACAATCTTGTGACGCAATCGAACGACCGCCAATATGGTATCACCGTCAACGCCGATTTCGATGTCTTCAGCGATCATGTGCTGAGCGCGATCTACGGCTATCGCAACTGGAACAATGAAGAACTGCGCGAAGGCGACTTCCTGCCGCGCGCCGTCGTTGGCACACCCGAGTTGCACGACCGCGGCTTTGTCGAAACCGACCAGAGTTCGCTTGAACTGCGCCTGGCATCGGACCAGAGCAAGCCGTTCAAATATCAGGTCGGCGGATTTTACTGGCGGTCGGAGAATACGCAGGATTTCACCCGCAATGTCGTTAGCTGCACAACCTCGACCTTGCCGGTCGATCCGCGTACCGGTGCACGCCCGTGCAACCTGAGCGATAATGTCAACACGCTGTTCCCGACCGCAACATCGCGCAGCCTTGTCGATATCGAAAATTACGCTGTGTTCGGTCAGGCGACCTACGATTTCAATGACTGGATCGGTCTTACCGTGGGTGCACGTTGGACGCACGATTCGATCGACTATGCCCACCGCCGCGCCCCTGGCGTCAATCGCACAACCGGGCTTCCGGCAACTGGTCCCGGCATTTCGGGGGCACCTGCTGGTGGAACCATCGCCAGCGGCGGGAATGGCACGGTCCTTTCGACCGGCTCGTCGTCGAACAGCAATTTTTCGGGCAAGGCGGTTCTGACCGTCAAGCCGACCGAAGACCTGATGCTCTACGGCAGCTATACCCGCGGTTACAAGGGACCGGCGTTCAACGTATTCTTCAACCATACCGCGCCGGTGAACTCGGTGCCGATCGACGAGGAAACATCGGATTCGTTCGAACTCGGCTTCAAAAGCAAGTTTGCCGACAACCGCATCCAGTTGAACGCCGCTGCATTCCAGGTCACTTATGACGGGTTCCAGGCCAACAACTTCGTGCTGTTGAACGGTGCGGTGGTAACCAACCTCACCAACGCAGGTACCGTGCGCAGCACCGGTTTCGAACTGGATGCTCTCGCCAATCCGGTCGAAGGCCTCGACCTGTTTGCCAACATTGCCTATGCCGACGCCAAGGTTCGCCGTTTCAACCCGAACCCGCTGACCAACGCACCCGACGCGCGCAACGGAACACGGCTGCCACTGGCTCCCGAATGGAGCTGGAATATCGGCGCGGCCTACGAAACGCCGTTCAATATCTTCGGTGCCGAGGCAAAGGTCTATGTCCGCACCAGCTACAACCATGTGGGCAGCCAGTTCTCCGACCTCGGCGAAAGCGGTCCGATCGCGAGCTATGGCCTGTGGAATGCCAGCGTCGGCTATTCCGATGCCGACGATAACTGGCGGCTGACCTTCATCATGAAGAACATCACCGACGACAGCTATGTGCTGCTCAACACCAGCGCCGGCCAGCGTTTGCACATTCCGCGCGATGCCGACCGTTATATGGGTGCGAGTCTGCGCTTCCGCATCTGATCGATAACCCCAACGGGTCGAGAGGGGGCTGGAATCCGCAAGGGTTCCGGCCCTTTTCTTTGTCGATTTTTCGGGAGTAAGCCAGGACGGGCGGTGCGAGACCAGTAGCAGCCCGCCCGTCCTTGCTCGTGGGTGGGTGTGTTGAACATCGATATATATGCACCCGCCGTGCCAGTTCCGGCAGACACAATATTTTCAATGCCTTGGCTGGTTATCGCGCTGTTAACACTGTTTCCGGCTGTAAAGATGTTCGACAAAAAGCAATCCAGGGAGCACGAACGACGTTTACATCTGTAATCGAGTCGATTACGACTGTAGTCGGAGAATCGATATGAGTCTGGAACGGATCAGCGACGCAGAGCTGACGATTATGGAAATCCTATGGGAGCAGGCGCCGCTAACCGCGACCGATGTCGCCGCGCGTCTGCCCGATGACCGCGACTGGTCTTTGCCCACCGTGAAGACGTTGCTGTCGCGTTTGCTTTCGAAGGCCGCTGTCGAGCACCGCGCCGATGGCCGCCGTTTCCTTTACTCGCCGCTTGTCGAGCGCGAGGATTATGTATCTCATGAATCGAAACGGCTGGTCGACCGGCTGTTCGGGGGCAAGTTCATGCCGCTTGTCGCGCATCTCGCAGAGCAGGAAAATCTGAGCGATGCCGAAATAAGCGAGATCGAGAAATTGCTGAGGGAGATGAAGTCATGAGTGGGGAGTTCATGCAGACATGGCTGTTCGACAGCTTGCTGGTCACGACATTGCTGATGGCCGCGATCTTGCTGGTACGGCGACCGGTGGCGAAGCTGTTCGGTCCCGGCGTTGCCTATGCCTTGTGGCTGGTCCCGGCGGCGCGGCTTTTGATGCCGAGCCTTGAGGGAGACGCTGTCCCGGTTGGTGAAAGCGGGCTGGGCGTGAGCGATGCAGTGCGCGATTCGATCCTTGCCGGTATGTCGGCGCCTGACACGGTGGTGGATAGCGCGAGTAAATCTGTCGTTGCGGCGGTCGACCTTACTGCGCTGGGTGTCACCGTCTGGCTCGGTGGCGCGGCCTTGTTCTTCATCATCCAGATGATTCGCTATGCGTCGATGCGCGACGACCTGCTCTCCGATGCCGAGGAAATCGCCTATATCGAAGGCGTGAGTGTCGTTGCTTCCGATCAGGTCGCAGGCCCGCTCGCCTTCGGCTTGTTCAAGCGCTATATCGCGGTGCCGCAGGACTTCACCAAGACCTATTCGCCCGCCGAACGCGAACTCGCGATCGCGCATGAAATGGCACATCACAAATCGGGTGATCTGTTCGCCAATTTGTTAGCCTTCATCATACTCTGTCTGCAATGGTTCAACCCAGTGGCGTGGATGAGCTGGAGCGCCTTCCGCTTCGACCAGGAAGCGGCCTGCGATGCCCGCGTGCTGGCGGGCAAGGGCGCAGAGGAACGCGCGATTTACGGACAGGCGCTGGCGCGCACCGCTTTCGACGGCGTGCCGACCTTTGCCACTGCATTGAACTCCCCCAAAACGATAATAGAAAGACTAAGGAGACTGACCATGAAAGACGCGAGCTTCAAGCGCCGCGCACTCGGCAAGCTCGGCATCATCGCTGCCGGTGCCGTGATCCTGCCGCTGACCGCTACTGTCGTGCCTGCCGTGATTGCGCAGGAGGCTCCTGAAGCTCCCAATGCGCCCGCCGCTCCGGACGCGCCTGCCGCGCCGGAACCTGCCGAGGCACCGAAGAAAATCGTCAAGAAAGTCAAGGTCATCAAGATCGACCGTGATGGCAAGACCATCGACATCACCGGCGAAGACGGCGACGGCAAAAAAGTCCGCAAGCTCGACCGCGACGGGAAGACCTTTGTGTTCCGCACCGACAAGGAACTGTCCGACGCCGAACTCGACAAGATGGTCGAAGAGGCAGAGAAATCCGCCGCTGACGCCGAAAAATGGATCGAGGAGTCCGAAAAGCATCGCGGTGCTGCCGACAAGGCCCGTCATTCGGCCGATATTGCGCGTGTCCAGGCGGATGCCGCCCGCCGTTCCGCAGATGTTGCGCGCAAGATGGCCGAAGTCCATCGCGTCCGCGCAATGAAAATGGCACCGCTTTACATTCCCGAGATCGATATCAAAGAGATTACGACAAACTGCAAGGAAGGGCAGCCGGTCTCGACCAATGTTCACGGCTTCGACGGCCAGAACAAATCGTCCGTCAAGATCGTGATGTGCGGCAAAGGGCAGGCGAAGCTGGCCCGGATGGAAGCAGTGAAGGGCCTTCAGGAAGCGCTTGGCGAAATCCGGTCTGAAGAAGACATGCCCGACAGTGTTCGCAAGGACGTCATCGAAAAGCTCGAACAACAGATCCGCAAGCTGAAAGCGCAAACGGACAGGTTAGACTAACAGGGAAACTGCTTCCGGACGAGGCAAGCTCCCCTTTTGATAGTCCGGCCGGGGCGGTTTTCGAGAGCCGCCCCTTTTTCTTTGGGGCGCGATGGTCCATATCGGCTGGATGAGCTGGCCCGACACCATCCAAGCAGGCGAAACCGAACAGCATGAGCCGCTTGTGCGCCGCGTGCTTGCGCCCAACCCTTCGCCTTACACGTACACCGGCACGCAAACCTGGCTGGTGGGTACCGGCAGCGATGTCGCGATCATAGACCCCGGCCCGACCGGCAGCGGCAAGAGCATTGGCGACCCTGCCGATATCAACGGCGAGGGCCATGTCGAGGCCATATTGCGCGCCATCGGCGCCGCAAAAGTCACCGCGATCATGTGCACGCATACGCACCGCGACCATTCGCCCGCCGCGGCGCCCTTGAAGGCTGCAACCGGTGCACCGATCATCGGCTGCGCTCCATTGGTACTAAAGGACGATGGCCCGCGTGCCGACAGTGCCTTCGACCCGGACTATGCCCCCGATCGCATCCTCACCGATGGCGAACGCATTTCGGGGGATGGCTGGACCATCGAGGCCGTCGCCACCCCCGGCCATACCAGCAACCATCTGTGTTACTCGCTCGTCGAAACCGGCGCTTTGTTCACCGGCGACCATGTGATGAAATGGTCCACCAGCGTCGTCAGCCCGCCCGACGGCGACATGAGCGCCTATATGGCAAGCTTGCAGAAACTCTACGACCGCGACGACCGCGTCTATTACCCCGCGCACGGCCCTGCCGTCGAAAAGCCCAGGCAGCTCGTGCGCGGCATGATCGGCCATCGCCGGCAGCGCGAACGGCAGATTTTGAAACTGCTCGAAGCAGGCGAGGGGCATATCCCCGACATGGTTGCGGCAATGTACAAGGGCCTCGACCCGCGCCTGACAGGTGCAGCGGGAAGGTCGGTGCTCGCCCATTTGGTTGATCTCGAAAACCAGGGCCGCGCTGCGCTGCAAGGCGACCGCTGGCGGCTCAATATTGCTGCTTGAGCCCGTCGCTGGGCGGTGATACCGCATTTGCGGTCGCAATGCCTGATGACAGGGAGGGGAAAGTCATGGCAACGCTTGCGCCTGCGCAACATTCAACCGCACCTGCCGACAGTTTTTTTCGAACGCTTGCTATCGCGATGGCACTGACCGTGGTTACGGGCTTTAGCTTCCATTACGCGATGGGCCGCTCGACTTTTGCCGCAAGGCCGCTGGTGCATCTGCATGGCCTCGCTTTCATGGGCTGGGTCGGTATCTTCGTCACGCAGGCATGGCTGGCGACGCGGGGACCGATTGCGCTTCACCGGAGACTGGGCTGGATCGGCGCGGGCTGGATCGTGCTGCTGATCGTTCTGGGCTGCTGGATCAGTATCGACGTTACGCAGCGCGGCATTGCGCCCTTCTTTTTCCGACCGCAATATTTCCTGATTGCCAACCCTATGGGCATGTTCGCGTTCGCGCTGCTGGCGTGGAGCGCGATCCGGTTGCGCAAGCAGACCGACTGGCACATGCGCCTGCATATTTGTGCCATGGCGGCGATTATCGGTCCAGCTTTCGGGCGGTTGCTGCCGATGCCGCTGCTGATTCCGCATGCCTTCGACATCGCCGTGCTGGCCGGGCTGGTCTTCCCGCTGGCGGGGATGATCCGCGACTGGCGGCGTGAGGGCAAAATTCACCCTGCCTGGTGGCGCGGTGTTCTCGCGATTTTGGCGGTTCTGCCGCTGGCACATCTGATCGCTTATTCCCCGGTGGGGGATGCAATTTATGCAGGCGTGACGGCGGGCCATCCCGGTGCCGCCGTTCCGGGGCTCGAATTCGCGCCGCCTCCGCCGGGCATGATGTAACGCTTCCGCCATTGCAACCGTGCCGCACCTCCTTATGTTGCGGCCATGAACAACAACCGCCTTGTCGTTCCGCTGCTGGCGGTCATTGCCGTCATCGCCTTGCTTTTCTGGTGGAACGGGCGGGACGATGGCCCCAATGCGCAAACCGTCGCGAGCGCCAGCCTCGAAGGCATCCGCGAACAGAACCGCCTGTCGGCCTTTGCCGCCAATTATGCTGCGGTGGTGACCAGCGAACAGCAACGCTTTGGCCTCTCGGCGAGAAAGACGCTGATCATGCAGGGACTAGTGCGTTACGAGGTAGACATGGCGAAGCTCACTGACGATGACGTCCGCTGGGATGCCGCGAGCAAGACGCTGAGCGTCAAGATCCCGCCAGTCGAAGTTGCGCCGCCGCAGATCGATTTGAACTCCATCCAGGAATATGGCGAAGGCGGCATCCTGACCGCGCTGACTAATGCCGAAGATGTGCTCGACGATGCCAACCGGGCCAAGGGGCAGGCGGAACTGGTCCGCCAGGCCAAAAGTCCGGTTCCCATGCGCCTCGCCCGCGACGCCTTCAAACGCGCGATAGCACAGAATTTTCAGGCACCCCTTCGCGCCGCAGGCCTTGATGCCAAAGTGGAAGCCTATTTTGCCGACGAGATGGGTGGGGACGTGACAACTCGCTGGGATGAATCGACACCGCTAAGCGAGATTGTGGGAAAGTGATTTGGTTTAACGCGAAGGACGCAAAGATTTTGAAGATGGCAGTTGTGGACTGACGGTCATCCTCTAGAATGACCTCTTGAAAATCTTTGCGTCCTTCGCGTTTAAATTCGAAACGCCTTCGGCGAATTTGGAGTTGATAGAATGAACGCCCCCATCCGTGAAAATCTGCAAGGCCTCGACCTGCTTGCCGAAATCGGTCGGCTGAAGAAAGAACGCAACGCCGTTATCCTCGCGCATTATTACCAGAAGCCCGAGATTCAGGACCTGGCCGATTTTGTCGGCGACAGTCTGGAACTCAGCAAGCGCGCTGCCGAAACCGACGCCGATGTCATCGCTTTTTGCGGGGTCAAGTTCATGGCCGAAACCGCGAAAATTCTCAGCCCGCAAAAGACCGTCATCCTGCCCGATCTCGCCGCTGGTTGCAGCCTCGAAGACTCATGCCCCCCCGGCAAGTTCAAGGCCTTCCGCGAAAAGCACCCGGACCATATCGCGCTCACCTACATCAACTGCTCCGCCGAGGTGAAGGCGTTGAGCGACATCATCGTCACCAGCAGCAGCGCCGAGACGATCCTGTCCCAGATCCCCAAGGAGCAAAAAATCATTTTCGGCCCCGACCGCCATCTGGGCGGCTATCTCTCCCGCAAGTTCGGGCGCGAAATGCTGCTCTGGCCCGGCGTCTGCATCGTCCACGAGGCCTTCTCCGAAACCGAATTGCTGAAACTCAAGGCGCAGCATCCCGGCGTCCCCGTCGCCGCGCACCCCGAATGCCCACCGCACATCATCGACCATGCCGATTATGTCGGCAGCACCAGCGGCATCTTGCAGTTCGCCAAAACACTCGAAGGCGACACGCTCATCGTCGCCACCGAACCGCACATCATCCACCAGATGGAAAAGGCCGAGCCGACCAAGAATTTCATCGGCGCACCCGGAGCCGACGGCAACTGCGCGTGCAACATCTGCCCCTATATGGCGCTCAACACGATGGAAAAATTGTATTTGGCGTTGCGCGACCTCAAGCCGCAGATTGAGCTGGATGAAGGCGTGCGTGTGGCGGCCAAGAAGAGTTTGGACCGGATGCTGGACATGGCCAGCGGGACGGTTGGGAAAGGCGATCTGGGGCGAGCTTAACTCAGCAGATGGTCATCCCAGCCGGTCCAGTAAGCGGTCGATTTGTGCACGCCGTTGCGCCCGTGCATAGGCATCGGGGGCGAAGTCAATATCGGCGCTTTCATAGCCCCTTTGCGCGCGCATTTCGGTTAGCAACGTTCTGACTTCATAGTCTTCACCTGCGTCGCTGGCGGTGCTCTTCCTGACCTGCAATTGCCGGTGATAGCTGAACGCCAAGAACCCGGCCACCGCCGCAGCAAAATAGCCGATCCAGGTCAGCATGAAGCGTATGTTGAGGCCAAGGCTGGCCGCTAACTCGCCGGATTCGACCAGATCGTAGATTTCGCGGGCCGCAAATAGCGCCAGCACGCCTACGGCCGAAATACGCAACAGTGCGATCGCCTGGACCGCTGCCTTTTGCGCCGAAAGACGGTCGGCGGCGCGCAGGGCGAACCATAATATCACGGCACCAAGGAGTACCGACAGCAGCCGCTTTGCTTCGATCAAATGGTTGATTTCATAGGGACTCAGCAGGGCACGGGTCGAAAGCGCTGCATAGGTGATGGCTGCAAAGAGCGTTGCGAACCACAGCAACCGGGCATTGCTGGCTTGTCCTGAGTCGGGAGAAAAGGGCGATGCATTCATCTTGTGCTTGCGGCTGGGGCAGCCGCCCTCCGTTCGAGTGATGGGGCAAACGCTATCATGGCCTGCCGAGGCATGAAGCCTTTTTCGATAAACGGCATAGGCGGCCATTTGTGCCAGCGGCCCCAAAAACAGTTTCTCCTTTCCTACCGCTAGAGATTCGGATTAGCTGGGATGATGAAAATCCTCCCCGAATCCACGTCCGGAAATTTCACGCACATCAGTGTGAACTTGAGCAATTTTCTGCGCATTTCAGGCGAGAAACCAGCATGACTTTCAGTCTGGCACACTTTGACCTCGATGCCTTTGTCAGGACCACACTGGCTGAAGACTTGGGGCCCGTTGCACGCGATGTGACGTCCGAAAGTGTCATTCCTGCAGATGTCCGCTTTTCCGGCGTAATGGACAGTCGCGATCCGATTGTGGTGGCGGGGCTGCCGCTGGCGAAGGCATTTTTCCGGCATCTCGATCCGGCGATTGATATCGAGACGCTGGTCGGGGACGGGCAGCAAGTAGCAGGCGGAACCGATCTGATGCGCCTGCATGGCAATGCCCGGGCGATGCTGACGGCGGAGCGCTCGGCGCTCAATACGGTACAGCATCTTTCCGGTATAGCCACGCTTACGCGCAAATATGTCGATGCCATTGCGGGCACCGGCTGCATCCTGCTCGACACACGCAAGACCATTCCGGGCCTTCGCGTGCTTGAAAAATACGCAACACGCATGGGCGGGGCGACCAACCATCGCATGGGATTATGGGACGCGGCGATGATCAAGGACAATCATGTCGCAGTCGCGGGCGATGTTGCCGAGGCGGTGCGGCGTGCGAAGGCTGCGGGGGTCGCGCGCATCATCCTCGAGGTCGACAGGATAGCGCAGATCGAGCCGGGACTGGCTGCGGGCGCGACGCATTTGCTGCTCGACAATATGGACGTGGCTGAATTGCAGGAGGCGGTTGCACTGGTGGGTGGCCGGGTGCCGACCGAGGCCAGCGGCGGCGTGACGCTGGAAACCATCCGCGCGAAGGCCGAAACAGGGGTGACTTACATCTCGGTCGGCCGTTTGACGCAAAGTGCACCGGCGGCAGATATCGGGTTGGATTTTGCGCAGGCTTAGCGTTCTCGGTCTTGCGCTGTTTTGCGCTTCGTCGGCGAACGGCCAAGCGTGGCAATGCCGCGCGCCCAAGTTTCTGCCGCGCCCCGCGCTCGAACTGCCCGAATCGGGACAGGTCCGGCGAACCGCTATTGACGGCTATATCCTCGCCTTGAGCTGGAGCCGCGAATATTGCCGGGGAAAGGAGCGCGATCCGGCGATGCGCTACCAATGCTCTGGCGAAATCGGCGATTTCGGATTCGTCCTTCACGGCCTCTGGCCCGAGGCCAAAGGCCCGGATTACCCGCAATATTGCCGCAAGGTCGGCGTGCTTCCCCGGAAGATTGTGGCGCAGAATATCTGCATGACGCCGTCGCCACAGCTTATCCAGCATGAATGGGTAAAGCATGGCACCTGTATGGCAAAAACACCCGAAGCCTATTTTGGCGCTGCGCGTTTACTGTTCAATGCAGTCGAATTTCCGGAGATGGACCGGCTGTCGCGGCAGGTCGAGCGTGGGACGCCGTTAACCGCAGCGGGAATTGCGCAGGCTTTTGCCGAGTTGAACGAGGGTCTTCCTGCCGATGCGGTTCGCGTAAAGACGAACGATAAAGGCTGGCTGCAAGAGGTGCGTATTTGCCTTGGCAAGGATATGAAACCCCGGCGCTGTCCGGCCTTTGTGCAAGGCGCGTCGGCCAAGGCAGTGGTCAAGGTGTGGCGGGGCTCTAGCCCTCGATAATCCGCGTCCCCGGATGATGCTTGTCCAGATGCTTCTTGATGATCCGCAAATTCTTGCTGTTCGAGCGGAACACAAGGTCGAATGCATCGCCCACGAGCGGGATTGCGCCGAGAGCAGTATCGACGCCGACATTGGCCGTCATGCGTATCAATTGCCATTTGGACATGCCCAGATTGCGAGCTTCCCAGACGATGTACGCGCCCATCGCGGCGGTCACGACATCGCCGATCACGGGAATCAGGCCGACAACGCTGTCGAGCCCGAATGGTATCTTGGTGCCTGGAATGACAAATGAACGTTCGAGCAGCTTTTCCATTGCCTCGACGCGAATCCGCACCGAATGCGGATCGCTCCCCATACCGGGCAAGTCCCTGGCAATCTGGTCAAACTGCTCTTGCGAAATCGGCATCAGTCGAACTCCTTCGGCTGTTATGTCGTATCTCGCCCCAGATATTGCAACAGATGCCAGCCGCGGCCATTTGCAAAATGTCCTAACAGCCCCGGCCGCGTCACCGACCAGCGCAGCGGATTGGCGAGCGGCACAAAGTTGCGCACCGTCTGCAACTCGGCCTCGGCCTGTGCGAGCAACTGCGCGCGCGTTTCGATGTTCCCGGCCATCCGCGCTTCGGCCACCAGCCGGTCGGCGTCGAGACTGCAAATCGCGCTGACGGTGCAGGATAACTGGTCCATATACCATGCGGGACTCGACTGGTCGGCGGTGCGGTCGATCAGCCGCAAATCGTGCGGCCGGTCGAGCGTCACCCGCTCGATGTCGAGGCCGATCGCCGCCATATCGGCGCGCAGCCGGGCGAAGAAAATCCGGCCGCCATAGCCGCGCGGCAGGGCAACTTTCAGCGGGCGGACGATCCCGTAGCCGTTCTCCCACCGCGTAATGGTCGCTCTTGCCATTTCCTTGCGGCCCGGCATCTGCTGCATCGTCCATACGGGGCGGGGCGTATCGAGCCGGTTCGGGAGGCTCTCGGGCACCAGCGTCAATGCCTCGCGCCATGCCACGATATCGAACGCAGTCAGCAATTTGGGCCGGTCGATGGCCATGGCTATCGCCTCGCGGTTTTGCGGGTCCGAAAGAAACGGGCCTTCGCCGACGAACAGCAGCCCGAACAGGCCCGGCACCGCATCGAACTGAATGTCGCCCGCATTGATTCCGGCAGCATCGAGCAGGATATAATCCTCGAAACGTCCGCCTTCGACCAAATCGCTTTGACCTTCGACATAACGTGCAAGCGCGAGCGAGGCCACGCTACGGCGGAGCGTGACCGTTTCGGGCAGCAATAGGGGATCGCCTTGTTCATCGAGGCCTTTCAGCCGCAATTGCATCGCATCGCCAAGCCTTTCGGCTTGCATCGGGCCCGAACCGTGTCCCCTCCGCACCAGCCCGAATTCGGGCTGTGCCAGCATTTCGAGCAAATAGGGCATCGGGGCTTTCAACCGGATTTCAACGACCTTGCCGGTCATCGGTACGACCCGGTCGATGACGGCCAGTTCGGACACAAACCGGCCTTTACGTAATTCGCGGATGCGCGTGTTGAGCAGAGCAGCGACTTCATCCGACGTCACCTCACGCCGGTCGTTCCAGCGCGTCTTGTTCAGCCGGAAAATGTAGCTCATGCCGTCGTCGGTGACGATCCAGCGATTGGCGAGTCCTGGCGCAACGCGGCCTTTGTTGTCGAATGTCACCAGCCCCTGTGCGGTTGCGGCCCGCAGATAGGCCGATGCCAGCGGCAGGGGCGTGGCGGAGATGTTGAACGGGCGAGGGCGCTCTTCGATGACATCGACCCGCACGCGGCTGTTGTCTACACCTTGCGCGCAGCCCGCGAGCAGGGCCAGCACGATCAGCATTGGCAAAAGGCGGCGGGTCATGCCGGCACCTTAATCAGCTTTCGCTGCAGCTAAAGACCAAAATTTCGTTCGGCGACGGCGGCACCAGTTCGCGCACTGCCTTGTTCATGTTGTCGATTCTGGTGCGTGTGTCGCTGGTCATCGAACAGGCCTGCACATCGTAGCGCTGGCGGGCTTCACGCGCCTTTTCCATGCCATCGAGTCCGAGCAGATACCGCTCGATCCGGTATGTCCGGCTTTCCGGTGTATAGCTGACAAAGGAGACTTGCGCCTCGCTATTGGGCACAAAGCTGCGGCTCCATGTTCCGCCATTTTCGATATATTGCGTGCGGCCGTTGATGCAGCCTTCTTGCGACCAGTCGAACAGTATATCTGCCGTATCCGAAACGGTTATCCGGCTGCGCTCGGGCTGGATGACACAGCGCCGCTTGCCCGAACCGGCGAGTGCGGCCGGCTTTGCCGCTTCCTGCTCCTTTTCGATTTCCTCAGTCATCGCCGCGCGCACGCGCTCGTTTACCTCGTCGAACGACGGCCGCGAGAAAAAGGCGATCAGCGCGAGAAAAAGGGCAACCCCGCCAACACTAGCGGCGATCTTGAATTTCCGACGCTGGTCGCGCTCGTGAAACTGCCAGGCCGCTCCTCCCGCGACCGCGCCCAGCACAATCAGAAGAAACGCAAAGGCCATGTGGTTTTCCCGCGCGCCGATGACAGCATGTTCGGCATCGCTGCGCACCTTGCCCTCGCGGCTCTGGCGCAGTTCCCTGGCGATGCGTGCCTCGGCTTCGACCCTGGCGCGGGCAGCGGCTTCACGCTCGGCCTCGGCGAGGGTCAGATCGGCGACCGAGCGGCATTCCCCATTGGCCGAGCTGAGCGTGACGCCTTGTGCTTCAAGGAAAGTCACCAGTTCGCGCACCGAGATCGCAAAGTAGAACTCCGCGCCGCCGCCCTCCGCCACCGCGCCGAAGCTGTTGATTCCAACCACGCGGCCGCAGGCGTCGACAAGCGGCCCGCCGCTATTACCCGGCGCGATAGGTGCGGTGTGGAGCACCGATTCGACCGATTTGGATGTTCGTCCGGCTGAAATGCTGCCCCGCGTCTTGACCGGCGGCGAGGGACGGAGGACATCCTCCTCGCTCTGCTCCAGGGCAATGTCGACATTGGCGGGATAGCCGATGGCAAAAACGTCGCTACTGTCGCCGACTATGCCGGAAAAGAAGCTGGCCGGAATAAGCCGGCCGTCTTCGGTGAGTTGCAATAGCGCCAGATCCTTGCCCGGCGACGATGCAACCAGCTTCGCGCTATAGGTCTTGCTGCCTCCGGAAGGGATAACGGTAAAGGTCACGCTCTCGTCGAAACGCGCAGGCTCCGCAACATGGGCGTTGGTAACGACCTTGTCGCCAGCAACCGCAACACCCGAACCATGTCCAATCAGTGTCCTTTGCCCGTCTGCCGCACTGAAAACGGCGATGCGCACCACGCTGCGGGTCGCGGCTGCAATGTCGGTCGCATCGCCATGCGCAGGGGTTATGACGGGAAAAAGAAGGAAGCCAAATATCAGGCTCAGCAGGAAAGCACGAACGGCAGGCATTTCAACTTGCCGGTGCAGCTTTTGCGGTGGCGGCTTCTGCCGCCCCCTCCCTGGCCGCTGTAATGTTACCGGAAAGCATATCGATCATTTCCTGCGCTGCCTCGGCGCCGTTGCCTCCATGCGGGTCGAACGCCATCGGACGCAGCAGCCTGATGGCTTCGACGAGCGCTGCCGGATCGTTGCGGGACGCCAGCGCGCTGGCCAGTTTAAAGCGCACGCTATCATCCTGCGGAACCAGCCGCTGGGCTTCGGCGAGGCCGTCGATCGCTGCCTTTCCGGGGCGCCTGCCTTCGACGGCATAGCTGTCGAACATTGCGACAAAGGGCAAAGGATCGCCGGGATCTGCGGCATTAGCCTTTGCAAGCCATTCGCGGGCGGCTTTGACGGCCACGGCGACATCATCCGCCTTCTCGGCCAGCTTCAGGTCAACCTTGCCCTTCAGCCACAGCGCACGCGCATTGTCCGGCGCAATCCTGACCAGCCGGTCGGCGATGGTGCGTGCCTCATCATAATTTTCCATGTCGAGCTCCGCTTCACCAAGCAATTGCAGCGCGGCGGGGTCTTCGCCGAAACGGCCTGCTTTGGTACGCAGCTTCGAAAGAAAGGCCTTGGCCTCAGCTTCGGGCATCCGGCGGCCAAATTCGATCTGCTCCTCCATCAGCTCGACCTCGCTTTTGCTCAGCGGTCGAAGGGCTATGTTCGATATGAGCGTTTCGGGAAGAGGCAACGCCTTATATTCAAACGACCGCCGCGACAAATAGGCGCGGACATCGCGGTTGAACTGGTCCAAATCGCCGAAGGCTTTTGCGGCTTCGGCCTGGCTCCTGCCGCGATTGATATCGACCAGATAGGCCTTTAACTGCTGTGAACGCACCGGCGACAGCGTCAGATAATGAGCAAGCAGCCAGGATTGACCGTAAAAGGCCTCACCCGATGTTTTGGGTAATTCGCTGCGCGGCTTCGACACAATGTCCCCGGCATGCGTCCAGGTACCGTAATCGAGTTCGGCCGCGCGGTCGCTATTTGCCTTACCAAATGTTATCGCGCCTTTGCGTTCGAATGAAGATGTCGCAAACAGCTCTGCCCAGCCTTCGACATACCAGGCCGGATAGGCGATGGGCGTATATTGCAACATGAAATGATGGCCATATTCATGGTATAACACTTCGGTTGGATCGAGGCCCATTCCCTTGGAATCGGCTGGAACTACCGCAATCGAACCACCCGGACCGGGGCGGTAAAAGCCAACTGCATTTTTCTGCGTGGACAGCCGCTCGACCAGTGCAGGCGTTCCATAGATGTAAATCTTCACCCGGACTGGCGACTTGTCGTCCTGCAGGCCGATGGCGCGCAACATAAGATAATGCACGGCCTCCAGCCGCTCCGCAAAACGGGTGAGTTCGCTGTCCGACTTGTTGCCGTAAATCAGGAAATGGTCGGTCTTCGCCTCCTTCCATTCGGCAAAGGCGACAGCCGGACAAAAGGCCAGAACAATAGCCAGCAAAATACGCATTCTCGCTCCCCGCATGAACAACTACAGCCAGCATCGACCATAAAAAGCAGGGGCAGGCAACGACTGATCAACGTTGCGGCGGATTATCCCTTGGATTTTGCTTCACCTCGACGCCCTCGCGGCCCAGTTTGACCTCAAGCGGAATACCGCCGACTTCGGTGTTGACAGTTACGCCATCACCCCCGTCGACGCGCACATCGGTGCCCTGGATATCGACCGGAATGTCGGGCAATTCGGGCAGGTCGAACGGCTCGACCGGGCCTTCGGGGTCCGGTTTCGGCTGCGGTCGCGGTGCCGCTTGGGGCGCGGCGCCTCTGACCGCCTGGCTCATGAAATCGCGCCAGATGCGCGCGGGCAGGCCACCGCCGTTTATACCGCGCAAGGGCGTGTTGTCGTCATTTCCAATCCACACACCGACCACCAAATCGCCTGCAAAACCGACGAACAAGGCATCGCGATTATCCTGGCTTGTGCCGGTCTTGCCATAGGCCGGGATCGACAGCCTTGCCGCGCGCCCTGTGCCATCGCGGACCGTTGCGCCGAGCAAATCGAGCAACATCCCGTGCGTGCGGCTGCTGAAACTGCGCGGCCCGGCAAACAGCCATTCGACCCAGCCCTGCTTTTCCTGCTCGACAGCATGCGGTTCGACCGGCCAGGCGTTTGCGGCAACGCCGGCATAGGCGGCGGTCAGCTCGAGTAGGGTCACTCCTGAGCTGCCCAGTGCAAGGCTGGGGTCGAGATTGAGCTGGCTCCTGATGCCAAGGTCCTGCGCGGCGCGGGCGACTGCGTCACCGCCGACCTGCTGGTACAACCGGACCGATGCGACATTGCTCGACCGGGCAAAGGCTTCTTTCAGGCTGATATTGCCACGATAATTATCGCCGGAGTTTTTCGGGCGATACAGCCCATCGTTCATTGGCGTGTCGGCGATTAGCGAATCGGGCTTCATCCCGGACCGCAACGCAGCGAGATAGACGAACAGTTTGAATGTAGAACCTGGCTGCCGCTTGGCTTGTGTGGCGCGGTTAAAAGGCGAATCTTTGTAGGAGCGTCCCCCGACCATCGCCACGACCTCGCCATTGGGCCGCATCGCCACGAGTGCGACCTGTGCCTTGCCGAGCCCGCCGACCGAGGTGACGCGGCGCGCGATATTCTGCAGCCGCGCATCGAGCGTTGTCGTGATGCGCACATCCGCATAGCCGCTTTCGGTCAGAAGCCGCGCCTGCGGGATCGCCCAGTCGGCAAAATAGGTGCCTGTGGGGATCGTCTCGCGCACCCGCACGTCGAGCTTGGCTATAGGCACCGCGTTGGCCCGCGCCTCGGTTAGTACGCCATTGGCGACCATCGCGTTCAGCACCAGCTTGGCGCGCTTGGCCGCGAGCTTGGGGTTTTTGGTCGGCGCAAGCCGCGACGGCGCCTGTACCAGCCCCGCCAGCATTACTGACTGGCTGAGCGTCAGATTTTCAGGCTGGCGGTAGAAGTAATGTAGCGATGCGGCGCGCAAGCCATAGACGTTGTCGCCGAAATAGACATTTGAGAGATAGCGTCCGAGAACTTCATCCTTGGTCAGCCGCCCTTCGAGCCAAAAGGCAATCAGCATCTCGCGGCCTTTGCGGGTAAGGCTGCGCTCGGGGGTCAGGAAGGTGAATTTGGCGAGCTGCTGCGTAATCGTGCTGCCACCTTGCGTAATCCCGCTGCCGAAAGCGTTCGACCAAGCGGCCCGGGCTAGGCCGCGCGGGTCGATACCCCAATGCGAATAAAACCGCCGGTCCTCGATGGACAGGAAGGCCTGCACTACGTGCGGCGGCAGATTTTCGACCTCTACGGGCTTGTCGACAATAGCCCCGTTGCGCGCAATCGGTGTGCCGTCCGAGGCCAGCAAGGTTATGCGCGGCGGCGCGATGGGCTGGAGCGATTTCGACAGAGGCGCTGTGATTGCCAGCCACGCAACGAGCAGAATGAAAAGCAGCAACAGCCCGGCCGAAATCCGGCTGAACCACCACCAGCGGGTCTTGCCGAGAAACGGCTTGCGCGGCGCTTTGGGGGCTGGCGGAGGCGATGCCTCCCAAGGCTTGGGATCATCGGGAAACAAGCCGGCATAAGCCTGATCGAAGGCCGCAAGGCGGCTGTCGATGTCGGACGCAGGCGGGGGATTGTCTCGTTTGAAGAACATCGAATGGCTGTATTATATGGATAAGACGGTAAAGGGTAGAGCAAATTTCACATTACAGGAAGCTGTATGGATCGACATCCACCCCTATGCGCACACCGCGCGGGAATTGCAATTTGCCAAGCCATTCGCGGATAATCGCCTGCACCTCCACCGAGCGTTGTGCATGGACCAGCAACCGCTGCCGGTAGCGCCCGCGCAGCATCGCGAGCGGGGCGGGGGCAGGGCCATAGACATACATGCCGTCGGCCTGTGGCGCTGCACCGCCCACCGCGCGGGCGGCTTCGATGGCCTCGCGCTCGTCTTCGGAAGAAATGATTATCGCAGCAAAGCGCCCGAAAGGCGGCGCGCCTGCCGATTTACGCTGTTCGGTTTCGGCATCGTAAAAGGCATCGCGGTCGCCCGCGACCAAAGCGGCGATGACCGGATGATTGGGGTTGCGCGTCTGGATGAACACCTCGCCGGGTTTCTCGCCGCGTCCGGCGCGCCCCGCAGCTTGCGCGATTTGCTGGAAGGTGCGTTCGGCGGCACGCAAATCGCCGCCTTCGAGGCCCAGATCGGCGTCGATTACCCCGACCAGCGTCAGTTCGGGGAAATGATAGCCTTTGGTCACCAATTGCGTGCCGATGATGATGTCGACCGCCTTGCTCTCGACGCGCGCGACAAATTCAGCGGCTTTTTCGGGCGACCATAACGTGTCGGACGTTGCAACAATTGTCCGCGCCTCGGGCAGCAGGCGATTGACCTCGTCGCTAATTCTCTCGACGCCGGGGCCGCAGGCGACAAGCGTGTCCTTTTCCCCGCATTCGGGGCATTCGTCGGGCGGCGGCATGACATGGCCGCAATGGTGGCAGGCGAGGCGGCGGACGAGGCGGTGCTCGACCATCCAGCTCGTGCAATTGGGACACTGGAAGCGGTGCCCGCAGGTCCGGCACAAGGTCAGCGGCGCAAAGCCGCGGCGGTTGAGGAACAGAAGGCTCTGCTCCCCGCGCTCGATGCGCTCTTCGAGCGCTTTGAGCAAGGTCGGTGCAACCCAGTGCTGCCGTTCGGGCGCATCCAAAGTCAGGTCGATAGCCTTGATTTCGGGCATCTTCGCAGCGCCGAACCGCGAGGGGATTTCAAGGCCCTTATAGCGCCCGATAGCCACCATATGCCGCGATTCCAGCGCGGGCGTGGCGCTCGCCAGCACCACCGGAAAGCCCTCGAAGCGCCCGCGCATCACCGCGACATCGCGGGCATGATAGCGCACGCCGTCCTCCTGCTTGAAACTCGTTTCATGTGCCTCGTCGACGATGATCAGGCCCGGATTGGCAAAAGGCAGGAAGAGCGCGGAACGTGCCCCGACCAGCACCCTGGCACTGCCATCGGCGACCGCCCGCCAAGCCCGCCGCCGCTGCGTCGAGCGCATGTTCGAATGCCACACCGCAGGTTCGACCCCGAAACGCGCCTCGAAGCGCTTGAGGAACGGCTGGGTCAGCGCGATTTCGGGAAGCAGGACCAGTACCTGTTTATCGAGCCGTATCGCCTCGGCCACTGCCTCGAAATAGGTTTCGGTCTTGCCCGACCCGGTAACCCCGTCGAGCACGAATGTATCGAACCCGCCGCTGCGCACTGCCGCCGTCATGGCGTCGGCAGCGGTCCTTTGCGCGGCGTTCAGCTCCGGCACCGCGAAGTCCGCCTGCGGCTCGGGGAAGGGCGTATCGACGCTGATCGTCAACGGCTCGAAAGCGCCAACCTTGATAAGCCCGCGAATGATCGCATCGCTTACTCCGGCTTCCGCCGCCAGCTCGCGTACCAGCCCCTGCGCATCTTCCAGCGCATCAAGCGCTGCCGCCCGCTGCGGGGTGAGGCGTGCCGGTTCATAGCCGGTGCGGCGATACTCGATTATGGTGCCCGATGCGGTGAAAGCTGCCGAAGAAGCCAGCACCATCCGCAACACTGCTGCATGGGTTGTCAGATAATAGTCCGCGACCCAATCGACCAAGCGGCGCAATCCCGGCCCGACGGGCGGGCATTCGACCAGCTCCAACACCGCTCGCAGTTTCTTTGCGTCGACCGGATCGTCACAAAAAATGTCGTCATCCCAAACCACCCCCGGTAATTTGCGCGGGCCCAATGGGACGATGACGACGCAACCCGCCCTCGCCTCCATCCCCTCGGGCAGCCGGTAATCGAGCGGGCCGATGGCTTGGGTCAGCAGGACGACACGGACACGGGATGCGGCGGGATTCATCATGGGGATATAGGCAAACAAATGCGGAACGTCACCGTCTTATCCGATGGATAACCAAGCCCTGTCATGCTAACGCCCATGGAGAGGAGAGTAGCGCATGACCACCACCCGCCGCCAAATTCTGCTATCAGGCGCCGCCCTTGCTACGCTTTCACTCTCCGGCTGCCAGAGCATGCCTGCTTTCAGCCTCACCGAAGCCATCCGCCGCCTGTTGACGCTCGCCTCGCAAAATGCGTTCGCGCTCCTGCTCCAGCCGGGCGGCTTTTACGATAGCTCCGTCGCGCGCATTGCCTTGCCCGAGCGGCTGGGCGGAAGTGGGACGATACTCTCCGCCGTACTGCAAAGCCGTACTTTCCGCGACCGCTTGCAACGCCAGCTCAACCGTGCCGCCGAAAAAGGTGCCGAACGCGCCGCACCGATTGTCGCCGATGCCGTTCGCAATGTGTCAATCGAAGACGCCGCCAGCATTGTGCGCGGCGGCCCCCAGGCGGCAACCACCTTCCTGCGCGGCAAGATGGGAACGGCCTTGCTCGACTCCATGCTCCCCGGAATCTCCGACGGCCTTCGCCTGTTCGACGATCAGGTCATCAGCCAGGCGGTCCGTTCGGTAACGGGCTTCGACATCGCCGCGCTGGCGCAGGATATCACGCGCAAGGCCGACGACAGCATTTGGGCCGCCATCGGTCTTGAAGAAGCAGGCATCCGCGCCGACCCGCAAAAAACCAACGATCCGGTGCTGATCGGGGTGTTCGGGCTGCTCAAATAGGCGCTGTCATTTGCAACGGCATTTTGCCAAGAGGCGATTCACCGAATCCCGATAGTCAGGACAGCCTCATGAAATTCTTCGCCGATACCGCCGAAATTGCCGACATCAAGGAACTGGCGGCGACGGGATTGCTCGACGGGGTGACCACCAACCCGTCGCTGATTGCAAAGTCGGGGCGGGACTTTATCGAGGTGACGCGCGAGATTTGCGGCCTGACGCATGGCCCGGTGTCGGCCGAAGTGGTCGCGCTCGATCATGAGACGATGATGAAAGAGGCCGAAATCCTGCGCAAGATTGCGGACAATGTCTGCATCAAGGTGCCGCTGACCATAGACGGTCTTAAGACCTGCAAGGCGCTGACGTCGGATGGCACGATGGTCAATGTGACCTTATGCTTTTCGGCCAATCAGGCGCTGCTTGCGGCCAAGGCAGGCGCGACCTTTGTATCACCCTTCGTCGGTCGGCACGACGATAACGGTTTCGACGGCATGGCGCTGATCAGCGACATTCGCCTGATCTACGACAATTACAACTTTGCCACCGAAATCCTCGTCGCCAGCGTTCGCCATGGCATCCATGTGCTGGAAGCCGCAAAAATCGGCGCCGACGTGATGACCGCGCCGCCGTCGGTCATCAAGGGGCTGTTCAAGCATATCCTGACCGAAAAGGGCATCGAAGGCTTCCTCGCCGACTGGGCCAAGACCGGGCAGGCCATAGGGTAAATCTGGTATAGGATCGAAAGGCGGGCGGCATTATTTCGCAGGGCAAATGGCGGCATTCCGGTCCGCCGGAGAGGCCCGATGAACAAGCCCGACAAGGTGTTTCCCATCGCACATATTCATTATAACGACGAAATCGACAACAACGGCAAGGTCGTGGTACCCGACGAGGTGCAGGATGCAATCCGCACCTTGATCCGCTGGTCCGGCGATGATCCCAATCGCGAAGGCCTGCTCGACACCCCTGCCCGTGTCGGCCGCGCCTGGCGTGAATATTGTTCGGGCTATGCCGACGATCCCGCCGCGCATCTGTCGCGGACATTCGAGGAAGTCGGCGGCTATCACGAACTCGTGCTCCTCAAGGATATCCCGTTCCAGTCGCATTGCGAACATCATATGGCACCGATCACCGGCAAGGCGTCGATCGCTTATATGCCCACCGACCGCGTTGTCGGGATTTCGAAGCTGGTCCGCGTTTTGAACGGCTTTGCGCAGCGGCTTCAGGTGCAGGAACGACTGACCGCCGAAGTCGCCAACTGTATCTGGGACAATCTGAAGCCGCATGGCGTGGCAGTGGTGATCGAGGCGACGCATGGTTGCATGACCGGGCGCGGGGTAAAGGTGCACGGTAGCGGCATGGTAACATCGAAGCTGATCGGCTGCTTCCTCGACGACCAGTCGAGCCGCAAGGAAGTGATGAGCCTGATGGGTTACTGATACGAAAAGACCCTCCCGCACCGGAAGGGCCTTCTCTGTCCAGCCTGATATTGCGACCCTCAGGGCCGGATTGCATGGCTTAACGCGCCGCATGTGAATTGGTTCCTGCACCGTCAATTGCCAAATAGTTGATTTACCGGTCCGCATTGCTGCTGCATTCTTCTGTCCGATCAAGGGGAGGGAATATGCGGTCTTTCATGCTGGCGCTGGCGATAGGCGCGTCACCGGTGGCCGCTTTCGGGCAAATGGCTGCGAAACCGGCATCGAATGCGACGGCGGCCGCACAGCAGCGGGCGGCGGCGGAACTGCCAGCCGATGACGGGCGCGATGCCGAATTTGCGCAGCGGGGCTATCTCGGGACTTTGGCCGATCCGGTCATCAGGACCAGGGACGGCAAGCCGGTCTGGAACCTCGATGCCTATGCCTGGATGGAGGGCAAGGCACCCGACACCGTCAACCCGAGCCTGTGGCGGCATATGGGCATTTTGCGCAAGCATGGCCTGTTCGCGCTGTCGGACAATATGTGGCAGGTGCGCGGCTTCGATGTGTCGAACATGACGGTGATCAAGGGCCAGACCGGCTGGATATTGATCGATCCGCTGACGACGCGCGATACTGCTGCGGCGGCGTTACAGCTGGTGAACGAGAAGCTCGGCCAGCGGCCTGTCACTGCAGTGATCTACAGCCACAGCCATGGCGACCATTTCGGTGGCGTGCGCGGCGTGGTCGACGAGGCCGATGTCAGGGCAGGCAAGGTCGCGGTTATTGCGCCCGAGCATTTCCTCGCCGAAACCGCGTCCGAAAATGTGATGGCTGGCTCGGCGATGGGGCGGCGGGCCAATTACCAGTTCGGCGGCAATCTGGCTCCGGGACCGCAGGGGCAGATGGGCAGTGGTATCGGCAAGGGCATTGCAGGCGGGGACATCACACTGATTTCGCCGACCGTCGATATCAGGAAAACCGGCGAGACGCATGTCGTCGATGGCGTCACTTTGGAATTCCAGATGGTCCCGGAAACCGAAGCGCCCGCCGAGATGAATGTTTTCGTGCCAGCGTCGCGGACCTTCCTTGCCGCCGAAATCGCGACCTGTTCGCTGCACAATATCCTTACCCCACGCGGCGCGAAGGTGCGCGATGCGCATGCCTGGGCCGGGTTTCTCAACGAAGCGGTCAATCTGTACGCGGACCGCAGCGACACCATTGCCTCCAGCCATTGCTGGCCGCGTTTCGGGCAAGGCGAGGTCAAGGGATGGCTATCTGGCCAGCGCGACAATTACCGCTATCTGCACGACCAGACGGTGCGGATGATGAACAAGGGCATGACCCAGGCCGAAATCGCCGAGGCGCTGAAGGCCCCTCCTGCCATCGCCAACCAATGGTTCAATCGCGGCTATTACGGAACCTACAGCCATAACAGCAAAGCGATCTATCAATATTATCTCGGCTGGTACGACGCGGTTCCCGCCAATCTGAACCCGCACCCGCCCGAGATACGTGCGACAAAGCTGGTCGCGGCGATGGGGGGTGCGGGCAAATTGCTGGCGGAGGCGAAAAAGGCGATGGCGGCGGGCGATTATCGCTGGTCGTCGGATTTGCTCAACAGCCTGGTCTTTGCCGATCCCAAAAATGCCCAAGGCCGGGCGCTACTGGCCGACAGCTATGAACAGCAGGGTTATCAGGCCGAGAGCGCGATATGGCGCAACATGTACCTTTCCGCCGCCCGCGACCTGCGCGAAGGGGTGAAGGCCAGCATCACGACGCAGAGTATCGATATGATTTCGGCAATACCGACCGGATTGTTACTGGATTCGGTGGCAACCCGGCTGGACCCAGCGGCGATCGTGGACAAGGCGCTGGCTCTCAATTTCGTCTTTGCCGACCGTAAGGAACAGGCAAAGGTCAGCGTTGGCAATGCGGTGATGTTCAGCGAGATGGGCGCTGCCCATGCCGCCCCCGCCGCAACGGTCACTGGCCCGCGCCAGCTTTTTCTCGCCTTGCTGTTCCTGAAAATGCCGCTGGCGCAGTTGGAAGGCGCTGGTCTGAAAGTCGAAGGCGACCGGGCGGCGGTCGAGGGACTTCAGGCGGCGCTCGATCCGATGCCGGGACCGTTTAATATCGCCGAGCCTTGATCTGAAATCCAGTAAGGCGGTGTTGTACAAACCCGCAGAAAAGCTGACAAGTTTACAGTGGAATCGATGCCGTTCCGACCTGAAACATACGCCGCTAACGTTGCGCATTGCGGTGGCGTAGTGCCTATGGGTTTCATAGAAGGAAAAAAGGAAAGAAGATAAAAAAGCTCGCGCCTGATGGTTCGGTCCAACCTCTTTTTTGCTTTTTTCCTTTTGGCCTTTTATGAAACCAACATGGCTTGCGTCGAACGCGATGCGGCGAGAGGTCACACTAAGGTCTCACGTTAAACGGCAGGACAGGCGCACTAAGTTGACAAAATAGACGCATAGAGCACCCCAGACTGTCCACATTGTCAATTTAAGCGAATGTGCATGATGGCTGGTTGCGTGCCCTTACAGCCTCTGGGCGAATAGCGATTTTGAGCGCAATTCTGGCAGCGCTAGTCCTACATTGCAAGGGACCAATCACACAGCCACAATTCTGACTCGATTGTAATTTATTAACCATTTCTAGCAAGGATGGGCGCATGACTGGAACGATTTTTACGATTGGCTATGAGAAAGCCAAGCTCGATGATTTCATTTCGACGCTAAAGGCGTGCAAGATCGAACAAGTTCTAGATGTGCGTGAATTACCGCAATCCCGTAAACGGGGGTTCTCAAAAAATATACTCGCTGCTGCATTAGAAGCGGAGGGTATAAGCTATTTACACTTTAAGCAGTTGGGAGATCCAAAGCATGGTAGAGATGCTGCCCGACTAGGCAATTATGAGCAGTTTGAACAGATATTCCAGGCTCATATGGACTTGGAAACGTCAAAGGATGCGCTGGCGTCACTTGCTAAGTGTGCAGAAGAAAAGATTTCTGTTTTACTCTGCTACGAGCGGGATCATCGATACTGCCATCGGAAAATTCTTGCAGATAAGCTTCATGTTCATTATTCGTTCTCGGTAGCGCATCGTGGCGTTAGCCACGGCTTGGCAGGGAGCGGAGATGAGCAGCAGCAAGCCAGAAGGCCACTTAGAGCATAGTGCTGACGAAACATATATAATCGTAAAGGCTGCGCCTCGTCGAAGCCAGAAATATGGCGAGACTGTTTGCATAGCGGGGCTAAACGCGGACGGTAGTTGGGTCCGCTTATATCCTGTTTCTTTTGTTTACCTCAATGAACCGCAAAAATTTAGCCGCTGGGACAAAGTTGCTTATCGTTGGAGCCAACCGAAAGACGTGAGGACCGAGTCCCGAAGGGTTGACCCCAATTCCATACAGATTGTGGGAAAGTTGCCAAAAGGCGAGATAATCACATTCCTTAATCGGTCTGTCGTAACTAGCCTTGTTCGGGAGCATCAATCTGGGCGAAGCTTGGCGCTGATCCGGCCGGAAATTCTTGGCTTTTGGCATGAGCAAAAATCGACCGCAGATATTGAAGAACAGGAGAGGGTGCAAACCCAACTCAGAAATCAACTGGATATGTTTGCCCCAAAGGATGTGATCCCGCAGCGCGTCTGTCCGTTTGAGTTTAAATATCGATATCGAGACGAGGATGGTATCCATGTCGGCACCTGTCAGGACTGGGAAACCGAAACGACATTTTTTCGGAGACGGTCTGAAACTAACGAGGCGACAGCCTTGCAATGGATGCAGGAAAAATTCGGCGTTGAGTTTCCCGCAAAAGGCATGGCGTTAGCGATGGGGACACATCGCCGCTGGCAAGATCAGTGGTTGATCAACGGTGTAATACGGTTGGACGAGGATAAACAAGGCGACTTGTTTTAATCGTCCTCAGTTCGCGCAGGCCTACATCTCCCCCCGCTCGCGGCGGATGGCGTACCATTTTTCGACATTGGCGTTATGCTCTTGCAGCGTGTTGGCGAAGACATGGCCGCCCCTGCCGTCGGCGACGAAGAACAGCGCCTTGGTTTCCTGCGGGTTCAATACAGCCTCGATGGCGGCGCGTGAGGGGTTGGCTATGGGGCCTTTGGGGAGGCCGACCATCGCATAGGTGTTGTAGTCGTTCACATCGGCGATTTCGGACTGGCGGATGCGGCGGCCCAAGGGTTTGCCTTTGGTGATAGGGTAGATGATCGTCGGGTCGGCCTGGAGCATCATGCCTTGCGTCAGCCGGTTCGAGTAAACGCCCGCGACCATGCGCAGTTCGGATTTGAGCGCGGTTTCCTTTTCGACCACCGAGGCGAGGGCGATGGCCTCCTCAGGCGTTTTGACCACAGTGCTCTTGCTGCGTTTGGGCCAGAGTTCGGCGATGGTTTTCTTCATCGCGTCCTGCATGCGTTTGAGCACTGCGGCGCGGGTTTCGCCTTTTTCGAAGGCATAGCTATCGGGCATGACCGACCCTTCGGCTGGCACGGGAATCTTGCCGGTCAGCCGGTCGTTGGCCATCAGCCGGTCATAGACCATGATCGAAGGGAAGCCTTCAGGGATGACGACCATCCGCTGCACGGTCTTGCCGCCAGTCAATATGTCCAGCACGTCAGCGTTCGACGCGCGCGCGGGAATGACAAATTCGCCTGCCTTGATCGTACTGGTCGCGCCGAAGATTTTGGCGCGGTTGACGAAGGCATCGGCGGATTTGATGATGCCGGATTTTTCGAGTTGCTCGGCGGCGAGGGCGATGCTTGAGCCTGGCTTGATGACGACCGACGCTTCGCGCGTCAGCGGGCCGGGGGCGGTCCAGCCATAGACGAAATTGCCGCCGATGAGGGCGAGGAGCAACGCGGCTGCGATGATTGCCCATTTGGCCAGATTGCGCATCGGGTTTTTGCGGGACCGGGTTGTCATCACAAACCCTCGTCATTCCCGCGAAGGCGGGAATCTAGGGCGTCGAACACTGCGCTTGAAGGCCCGAGATTCCCGCCTTCGCGGGAATGACGAGGGGTGGAGGCTGAATGGCCTATGCTGGCGGCCTTTGCCATCGTTTACTCGACCGCCTTCAGCACCAGACTCGCATTCGTGCCGCCAAAACCGAAACTGTTGTTCAGCGCCGCCTTAACCTCGCGCTTCTTGGCAACCAGTGGCACGAGATCGACGCCTTCGGTGCCCTCGTCGGGATTGTCGAGATTGAGCGTCGGCGGCACGATCTGGTCGCGGATGGCGAGGATGCAGAAAATGGCCTCGACCGCGCCCGCGCCGCCCAGCAAATGGCCGATGGCCGATTTGGTCGAGCTCATCGACACGTCCGAAATGGCATCGCCGAATAGCCGCTTCACCGCGCCCAGTTCGATGGTGTCGGCCATCGTCGATGTGCCGTGGGCGTTGATATAATCGATATCGGCGGGCGTCATGTTCGCGCGTTTCAATGCCATTTCCATCGAGCGATAGGCGCCGCTGCCTTCGGGGTGCGGCGCGGTCACATGATGGGCGTCGCCCGACAGGCCGTAGCCCACGACCTCGGCATAGATTTTCGCACCTCGGGCCTTCGCGTGCTCATATTCTTCGAGCACGACAACGCCTGCGCCTTCGCCCATGACGAAGCCGTCGCGATCCTTGTCATAGGGGCGGCTGGCCTGTTCGGGACGGTCGTTATAGCTCATGTTGAGCGCGCGTGCCTGTGCGAAACCGGCGATGCCGATGGGGCAGACGGTCGCTTCCGCCCCGCCTGCGAGCATGATGTCCGCATCGTCGAGGGCAATCATTCGCGCCGCGTCGCCGACCGAATGTGCACCGGTCGAGCAGGCAGTGACGACGGCGTGGTTCGGGCCCATCAGGCCGTATTTGATCGAAACCTGACCCGAGATGAGGTTGATAAGGCGGCCATGGACGAAGTGCGGGGATACGCGGCCCGGGCCTTTTTCGGCGAGCAGCAGCGATTCGCTCTCGATCCCCGGAAGCCCCCCGATTCCCGAACCGATCGAGCAGCCTGCGCGATAGCGTTCTTCCTCGCTCATATCGGTCAGGCCTGCATCTTCGAGCGCCTGTCCGGCGGCATCGATGCCGTAGATGATGAAGGGATCGACCTGGCGCTGGACCTTGTGATCGACGCGCTTGTCGGGGTCGAAGCCCCAGGGATGGTCCTTGGGTTTCACCTCGCAGGCGATCAGGCATTTCTGCCCGCCTGCTTCGGCATCGAACTTCGTGATCCGGCCAGCGCCCGATTTACCGGCGATCAGATTGGCCCAGCTGGTTTCGACATCCGCCCCCAAAGGCGTGACCAGACCCAATCCGGTGACGACGACACGACGCATATCGCTCCCTTTCAATTCACTCAAATCTGCGGCCCATTACCGCCATTGGCTGCCAAAAAGCAAACGGCTTTCCGACTGGAGCGCTCATCACGCTGGCCGGAAAGCCGTTCCTGTTTCAGTGCATCAGCGCATCGTAGCGCGATGGCTCAGCTATTGCTGTTGATGAAGTCGATCGCGTCCTTGACGGTCGAAATCTTCTCGGCAGCATCGTCGGGGATTTCGACGTTGAATTCTTCTTCGAAGGCCATGACGAGTTCAACGATGTCGAGGCTGTCTGCGCCCAGATCGTCGATGAAGCTGGCTGCTTCAGTCACCTTGTCGGCTTCTACGCCCAGATGCTCGACAACGATTTTCTTGACCCGTTCCGCGGTATCACTCATTTTTTTGCCCCTTATTGTTTGGGAGGATGAATTTCAGGATTCGCCCTAATGTCCATTAAGGACGCTGGCAAGGGGATAGCGTCAAAGCATCGCCATGCCGCCGTTGACGTGGATTGTCTGGCCGGTGACATAGCCTGCTTCCTTCGAGGCGAGGAACGCCACGGCAGCGCCGATATCGCTGCCTTCGCCCATGCGGCCCATTGGGATGCGGGCGTTGAGGGCTTCCTTTTGTGCGTCGGGCAGCTCAGCGGTCATTGCCGTGGCAATAAAGCCGGGGGCGACGCAATTGGCAGTGACATTGCGGCTGGCGAGTTCCTGCGCGATGGCCTTGGTCATTGCGGTGAGGCCGCCTTTAGACGCGGCATAATTGGCCTGGCCCGGGTTGCCGGTGGTGCCGACGACGCTGGTAATGGTGATAATCCGCCCGAAGCGCGCCTTCATCATCGGTTTGGTCGCCGCGCGCATCAGGCGGAATGCGGCTTCGAGGTTGATGCGGATCACGTCGTCCCATTCCTCGTCCTTCATCCGCATGGTCAGATTGTCGCGGGTGACGCCGGCATTGTTGACGAGAATGTCGAGTGTCCCAAGCTTTTCGAGTGCGGCAGGCACGAGCGCCTCGACGCTATCCCTGTCACCAAGATTGCAAGGCACCGCAACATGATCGCCGCCGAGGGATGCGCGAAACGCCTCCAGCTTGTCGACATTGGACCCCGAAACCGCCAACCGCGCGCCCTGGCCTGCGAGCGCTTGGCAAATCGCGCTGCCAATGCCGCCAGATGCGCCGGTGACGAGGGCGGTCATGCCTGTAAGATCGAACATCCTTTAATCCTTTTTTCGCGCAGAGACGCAGAGGCGCAGAGAGTTAGTAGTCGTTAACAAGCCGCTTGATACCTTCTTTCAAAGTCGCGCCGCCAAAGTTTATAAGCAGCCCAACGGGCTGCTTGGTCAATCTCAAATATGTCAACAACTGTTTGGCATGCACAGCTGCAAGGCGCTCAACTGATTTAATTTCTAGGATCAGTGTTTGATTGACGACAATATCAGCTCGAAACGCCGCCTCGAACCGAATGCCGTCAAATTCGATGTCAATGGGCTGTTGTCGAATAACCTGATATCCCATCTCTTCGAGTTTGGCTGCCAATAAGGCTTCATAAACACTTTCCAAAAGTCCCGGGCCGAGGGCTTTATGCAGCTTCATGGCAAGATCGATGACTTCACCGCTGATACGATCAATTTCCCTCAAAAACCCTCCGCGTCTCTGCGTCTCTGCGCGAAATTTAAATTGCTTTTAAAAGCGCTTCGATGTCGTCCATCGTTACGACGATATCGGTAAACACATCCTCCCCAGCGCTGCGTTTGACCATGGGCGAAAGCACCTTGCCGCCGAACTCGGCGAAATGGGTGACGCCCGCTTCGGTCATAGCAATCGCGGATTCGCGCCAGCGGACGCGGCCGGTGACCTGTTCGACCAGTTGCGTGGCGATGATATGCGGGTCGGCGACCGGTGCGGCGGTGACGTTGGCGTAGAGCGGCACGAGTGGCGTGTGGATCGTGACTTCGGCGAGCGCGGTTGCCATTTCGTCGGCGGCGGGCTGCATCAGCGGGCAGTGGAACGGGGCCGAGACGGGCAGCAGGATGCCGCGTTTGATGCCGTGGTCCTTGACCAGTTCGATGGCCCGGTCGATTGCGTCCTTATGGCCCGAAATGACGACTTGCGACGGATCATTGTCGTTGGCGACCGTGCAGGTTTCGCCTTGCGCTGCGGCTGCGGCGAGTGCCTCGGCCTTTTCGATATCCGCGCCGAGCAAGGCCGCCATTGCGCCCACACCGACGGGCACCGCCGCTTGCATGGCGCGTCCACGGAGTTTGAGCAGCGATGCAGTCACCGACAGCGGCAATGCGCCTGCCGCACAAAGTGCCGTATATTCGCCAAGGCTGTGTCCGGCCACGAAATCGCATTTCTCGGAGAGGCGAACACCGCCTTCCTTCTCCAGCACGCGCAAGGTCGCAATCGCATTGGCCATAATCGCGGGTTGCGCGTTCTCGGTCAGCAACAGGTCGCTTTCCGGTCCCTCGCACATCAGCCTGAACAGATTCTGCCCCAGCGCGTGGTCGACTTCTTCGAATACTTCGCGCGCGGTGACGCTGGCGTCGGCCAGTGCCTTGCCCATGCCGACCGCCTGGCTGCCCTGACCCGGAAAGATGAATGCGCGCATGGTTGCTCCTTAGCCTAGTTTGGCGCGAACGCCTATAAAGCGGCGCGCGTTGTGGCAAGCCCGAACGGGACGACCTTGTTGTCCGCATCGTGGCCGATATCGACGCGGCCGAGATATGGGATGCCCGATTTGCGGCACCAGCGTTCAGCGATGTCCTCTGCGCTTTCGCCGAAGGGGCGGTCGTTTTCGGGCACATCGCTGACGCGGCCAAGGCGCAGGCCCGCCAAGCCTGCGCCCGCCAAATGGCTGGTGACGTGGAAAAAGGCGCGGTCGTAACCGTAGAGATATTCGCTGACCTCTTCGACCATCAAGATATGGCCCTTCAGGTCGGGCATCAACGGCGTTCCGGCCATCATTGCCAGCGTCATCAGGTTGAATGCGGCATATCGCTGGCCAGCCTGGACGCTGGCTTCGAGCGATTGCGGATTGGCGTGGACAATCCAGTCGAGCGCTCGCGTCACCGCAGCCTCGCCGCCCTCGCGCCTTATATCGGCGGGCATCGGTCCATGTGCGACGCGGCCTATCCCCGCCCGATACAGAGCTCCGAGCAAATTCCCGGCATCGCTATAGCCCATATAGAGCTTGTTGCCCGCGGCTGAATTGAGCCGCTCCACCGCGTTCCCGGCAATCCGGCAAGCGCCATAGCCACCGCGCACGAACCAGATGGCTTCGCAGGCAGGGTCGTTGGCCGTTTCGACAAAGGCCTCCAGTCGTTCGGCATCGGGCCCGGCAAAATGACCGTTCTCGGAAAAGCATTGCTCGTGGAAAACGAGTTCGGCGGTGGGGTGGCTGGTCGCGGCGAGGGCGGTAACGCGCGCAGCGTCTTCGCGGGTGAAGGGGGTGGAGGGGGCGCAGATACCGATACGCATATGAACCCGCCCAACTCCTCTCTCGTCATTCCCGCGAAAGCGGGAATCTCGGGCAACCGAGCGCCGCGCTATCCGGCCTGAGATTCCCGCTTTCGCGGGAATGACGGATATTGAACGAAGGACCCATTGCCAAAACTCTCCCCACCCAATAGCTGCCCCCCATGCACAAAAACAAATCCTATTTCTTCTGCGGCATCGGCGGGTCGGGCATGTTGCCGCTGGCCAATATCGTTCGTGACACGGGCGCGACGGTGGCGGGTTCGGACCGCGCGCTCGACCAAGGCCGGCTGGCACCGAAGTTTGAATGGTTACAAAGCCTTGGTATCGATCTGTTCCCGCAGGATGGCAGCGGCCTCACCAGCGGCGAGCAAATCCTGATTGCATCCGCCGCGATCGAGGATAGCGTGCCCGATATCGTCAAGGCCAAGGCGTTGGGCTGTCTCCGCATGACCCGCGCCGAACTGCTGGCAGACCTGTTCAACGCCGCGCCGCGCAGCATCGCGGTCGGCGGGACCAGCGGAAAATCGACCGTTACCGGCATGATCGGCTGGATTTTGAGCGAGGCGGGGCTCGACCCGACGATTATGAACGGTGCGGTGATGAAGAATTTTGTCGCCGATAATGCGCCCTTTGCCAGCGCGCGTGTGGGGCAGGGCGGGGTTTTTGTCTCCGAGGTTGATGAAAGCGACGGCTCGATTGCGTTGTTCACACCCGAAGTCGCGGTGCTGAACAATGTCAGCCTCGATCATAAGAGCCTCGAAGAATTGCGCGCACTGTTCGGCGATTTTGCGGGCAAGGCAAAGCATGTCGTCTGGAATGCCGACGATGCCGAGACCTTCGCGCTGGTGTCGTCGCTCAAGCTATCGGCTTCGCTGAGCTTCGGCACTACCGATGCCGCCGATGTCTACGCCTCCGACATCACCGACTTGCCGCTCGGCAGCCGCTTCACGCTCACCGCAAACGGCGAAATCGTCCCCGTCACGCTACAAGTCCCCGGCCGACACAATATCGCCAATGCGCTCGCCGCCATCGCCGCGGCGCTGGCTGTCGGCGTGCAGCTGGCAAAGGCGGTGCGCGGTATCGAGGGTTTCAAGGGCCTCGCCCGCCGTTTCGACATCGTCGGCGAAGCAAACGGCATCACCGTCATCGACGATTTCGGCCACAACCCCGAAAAGGTCGCCGCGACGCTCGACACGCTGAAGGCCTTTCCGGGCCGCATCATCGCCTTTTTCCAGCCGCACGGCTACGGCCCGATCCGCATGATGGGCGCCGAACTGGCCGAAGTTTTCGCGAGCCGCCTGGACGGCGACGACCGGCTGATCCTCTGCGACCCCGTCTATTTCGGCGGCACCGTGGACCGCAGCATCGGCAGCGAAAGCATTACCGCAGCCGTGGTCGCGGCGGGCGGCCAAGCCGAACATATCCCCTATCGCGAGGATTGCGGGAAGCGGATTGTCGAACTGGCGCGGCAGGGGGACCGGATCGTGATCATGGGCGCGCGGGATGATACGTTGAGCGGGTTTGCTGGCGCGTTGTTGATGCAAATAGCTAGTGAACAGTAACAAAGGACGAACGAAGCCTAATTGTTGCCGTAACCTTCTTGAAAAACTGGTTAATAATTCCCATGTCAACCGAGAATGTCTTCTTTAGCGCCCGCTCTGTTGCACAATGCGGCTCCGACCGGCCAGTGGCTCTATGTCACCAAGCGATTTTCAAATTTCATCGAAAATCTTGGAATAACGCAAAATCAAAACGATGACGGGATTATCAAACAAGCTGGTGTACGAGATTGCTTGAATCGCCACTACTATGGCTACTCGTCAAATACAGAAAATTCTATCTTAACAGGCTCTTGGGGGAAGAGCCTACGTGTACGTCCTCCTCGCGACATCGATGTGATGTTTGTATTGCCTTGGCATGTTTTTCACCGGTTTGAGGAGCGTCAGGGTAATCGGCAAGCGCAGTTGCTTCAGGAAGTAAAGAATGTCTTGGGCGCTCGTTATGTTGAGTCTGATATGAAAGGCGATGGTCAGGCGGTCGTTGTTCGGTTCTCCTCCATGCCTGTTGAAGTGGTTCCTGCATTTCGCTTTGATAACGGACAGTTTTGGATCTGTGATTCCAAGAATGGGGGCCGCTACATAACAACCGATCCAAATGCTGAATTATATGCTCTTGACCAGTCAGACCAAAAAAATTCCGGCGCAACCCGCCATCTAATAAGGATGGCCAAACAGTGGCAGCGTCACTGTAATGTCCCGATCAAGTCATTTTTGTTGGAACGATTTGCGGCCCACTTTTTGAATGAATGGGACGGATGCCGACATTATATTTGGTATGATTGGATGGTCCGAGATTTTTTTGCATTCATGGCAAAATATGCCGATGGAACGGTCACAATGCCCGGTACAGCTTCCAAAATACACCTTGGGAATGCTTGGCTCAGCAAAGTTCAAACCGCTCATAGCAACGCCGTAAAAGCGTGTGACTACGAAAAGATAAATGAAAATCTTTTGGCTGGACTGACTTGGCAGAATATTTTTGGAACCTTCATATCTGCGGATGCAACATGACGAACGGAATGAGAAAAGAGATTCAAGATCGCAATCAGTCTACCGCTATCGTGGATGAAGCTCGGAAGCTAGCTGTCGACGTCCTGTATTCGGAAAAGGGCCATTTTGCTGCGTCGAGTTGGTGGCGATTTGTGAATTACGCTCTAGGTATCCCTTCAGTACTGCTTGGCGTTTTTGCAGGTGCAAGTATCCTGCAGCAAGAAGGAAGCGAACTTTTGGCAGCACTAGCTGCCCTCTTGGCATCGGCACTCACGGCGTTGAACACATTTCTTGATCCGTCTCAGCGAGCTTCTCAGCATCAGCAAACTGGGACGGCTTATGGACGATTGAGAAGAATCATTCGGCAATTTGTACAGATTGAGGGCTTGGCTACCGAAAGCGTAAGCGAATTACGCGAACAACTGAATGACTTGACTGAAAGTGTCAGCGACATTCAGAAAGATGCTCTGCCGATTTCGAAGCGCGCATACACCAAAGCAACCAAGTCTATCAAAGCGGGATCGTCGGAATATACGCCCCAAGAATTAGATGCTGCTACAGGGCCAAAGGTCGCCGAATAACAAGCTTCCTTTTGATGCGAGCCAAACCCCTTGCATTCCCGCCCAAACCCCTCTAACGGCCCCACTTCGCTCGGGCTTGCTCGCAGCGAAAGAAGAAAGCCGGAGGGGCGTTCGCATGGTGCGGCGTCAGCGATCGGCCAGGACAAGGAAACGCCCATGCCGTATTACGAGCATGTATTTTTGGCGCGTCAGGATTTGAGCCAGGCTCAGGTCGATGCGCTGGCTGAAAATGCCACCAAGATCGTCGAAGAGCATAAAGGCAAGGTCATCAAGACCGAAACCTGGGGCCTTCGCACGCTGACCTACAAGATCCAGAAGAACCGCAAGGCGCATTTCGTGATGCTCGACATCGATGCCACAGGCGACACCATCGCCGAGCTCGAGCGTCAGACGCGCATGAACGAAGACGTCATCCGCTACATGACCGTGCGCGTCGACGCGCATGAAAAAGGCCCGTCGGTGATGATGCGCAAGAGCGACCGTCCAGAGCGCGGCGAGCGTTCGGATCGTGGCGGTTTCGGTGGCGGCGACCGCGATCGTGGCGCCCCGCGTGGCGACCGTGGTGGCTTTGGCGACCGCGACCGCGCACCCCGTGCAGAGCAGGAGGCATAAATCATGGCACGTCCGTTTTTCCGTCGCCGCAAATCGTGCCCCTTCCAGGGCAAGGATGCACCGAAGATCGATTACAAAGATGTACGCCTGCTTCAGGGTTACATTTCCGAGCGCGGCAAGATCGTCCCGTCGCGCATCACCGCCGTTTCGGCAAAGAAGCAGCGTGAGCTGGGCCAGGCTATCAAGCGCGCCCGCCACATCGGCCTGCTTCCGTACATCGTGAAGTAAGGAGCCGAACATGGATATCATACTTCTCGAACGAGTCGAAAAATTGGGCGCCATCGGCGATGTCGTCACCGTGAAGGACGGCTATGCCCGTAACTTCCTGCTGCCGAACAAGAAGGCGCTGCGCGCCAACGACGCCAACCGCAAGGTTTTCGAAGCCAACCGCAGCAAGATCGAAGCCGACAATGCTTCGCGCCGCGACGATGCGCAAAAGGCTTCGGGCGATGTCGAAGGCAAGCAGATCGTTTTGATCCGCGCCGCCTCGCAAACCGGCCAGTTGTACGGTTCGGTTTCGGTCAAGGACGTCGTCGACGGCCTGAACGCGCAGGGCGCCAAGGTTGCCAAGTCGATGATCGTGCTCGAACGCCCGATCAAGACGCTGGGCCTGTTCGACGTCAAGGTCGTTCTGCACCCCGAAGTTTCTGTCAACGTACAGGTGAACGTTGCCCGTTCGGACGACGAAGCCGAGTTGCAGAAAGACGGCGTCAACGTTCTCGACCAGATGTTCGAAGCCGAACAGGCCGAAATCGCTGCCGAAGCCATTGAGGCTCAGGTTGAAGCGGAAGCGGCCGCCGATGCGGCTGAAGCTGCCGAAGCCGAAGCCAACGCAAAACGCCGCGAAGAGCAGGCCGCCGCGAAGGCCGCTGCCGAAGCCGAAGGCGGACTTTCCGCAGACGCTGGCGAAGGCGACGACGCTTAAATATATTCGTCACGAAGCAAATGAGCCGCCCCGTCGAAAGACCGGGCGGCTTTTTTGTGCCTGCTTTTGCTCTTGTATCGTCATCCTGAACTTGGTTCAGGACAACACGCTACCGTCGCTCGCTATCCTGAAACAAGTTCAGGATGACGAAACTGAGAGTTTCTGGAAACACCTTACCTAGGCTGGCCGAAATGACCGCTCCCATCATCATCACCGCCCAAATGGGCAAGACAGATCAGGCATGGGCCAACGGATTACGCGCCAAACATTTCCCGCCCGAGCGCAACTACCTCGACGCGCATATCACGCTGTTCCACCATTTGCCGCCAAGCCATTTGGCCGAGATCAAATCGCGATTGGCTGCGCTGGCAAGCGAGTGTCGCCGACCGGTCGCGCATCTCACCGAAGTTATGATGCTTGGCAGAGGTGTAGCCTTCCGCGTTGAAAGCCCCGAGCTGCTATCAATCCGCGATGAATTAGCAGAGGAATTTCGTGGTATTCTGATCCCGCAGGACCAGGCCCGCCCAAGGCTCCACATAACCGTGCAGAACAAGGTCGAGCCCGCAACCGCCAAGGCGCTACACGCTCAGCTTTCAGCCACTTTCAAACCCCGCCCACTCGCCATTTCCGGACTTTCCGCACATTATTATCGCGGCGGTCCGTGGGAGCATATCGCAAGCTGGAAATTCCGGGGCCGAACCCCTTGACCCCTCCAGACCCCGCGCCTATAGCGCCGCCTTGCTTCCCGCCAAGGTGCGGGAATCGCACCTGGTATGGCGAAGTAGCTCAGCTGGTTAGAGCGGTGGAATCATAATCCATAGGTCGGGGGTTCAAGTCCCTCCTTCGCTACCAAACAGGCCTGCATTGCAGGCCATTACCTTCGACGTCTTGCCGATGTCTGCCCCATTTTTTTGTTAGCTGCACGGCAATGACGAATAGTCCACTGTGGCCGTAGAGGAGTGTGCCATGGCCCAGGCGTTTTTCGACCATCCTTATCTGTCCGGACATCACGAGCCGGTTCGGTTCGAGGCGACTGCGCCCGACCTGATCGTCGATGGTGAAATTCCGAAGGATCTGGCCGGTGTTTTCTATCGCAACGGTCCGGAGCCGCTATATCCGACCCGCGAGGGCGATTATCACTGGTTCGACGGTGACGGGATGGTCTATGCCTTCCATATAGAGGACGGCCGCGTATCGATGCGCAATCGCTGGGTGCGCACCGAGAAGTTCGAAATGGAAAAGGCGGCCGGCAAGCGGTTGTTCGGGATGTTCGGCAATCCGATGACCGCAGATCCCAGCACGCAGGGCAAAACATATAACACGGCGAACACCAATATCATCCTGCATGGCGGTAAGCTGCTGGCGCTGATGGAGGGCGCGAAACCAGTGGTAATGGGCCCGAACGACCTCGAAACGCTGGGCGAGCATGACTATGGCGGCAAAGTCACCACGACTTTCTGTGCGCACCCCAAGGTCGATTATGCGACCGGCGAAATGATCAATGTCGGTGCCATGATCAACGGCCCGATGGGGCCACCCGAGCTGCGCTACGATATCATCACCGCCGACGGCAATGTTCGCAAGTCGGAGATTATTCCCGTGCCGCATATGTCGCTGGTGCATACCTTTTTCCTGACAGAGAATTGGGCAGTGTTTCCGATCATCCCGATCGATGCCGATCTGGGGCGCTTCATGAAGGGTGGGCCGATGACTGCATGGGTCAACGGCCGTCCGACCAAGATTGCGATCATGCCGCGCGAAGGGAGCGCAGCCGATGTCCGCTGGTTCGAATATGAGCCACGTCACATGTTCCATGAGCTGAATGTGTGGGAGGAGGATGGCAAGATCATTGCCGATGTCGCTGCTGCCAATGGCACAGCGCTCTTCCCCGATGAAACCGGCCAAAGACAGACGCATGGTGATACACAGCAATCCTTACGCCGCTGGACCATCGATCCGGGAGCGAACACGGCGTTGATCAGGGAGGAAACGCTCAACGACCGCGATATCCAGTTCCCGCGCCCGGACGACCGGCTGATGACGCGCAAATCGCGGCAGAGCTTCGCCAATATCAACCTCAACTCGCGCGACGGCCGGGTCGAGGGGATGGATGCGGTGCTGCGCTTCGACACCGAAAAGGGGACCGAAGATTATTATCATTTCGGCCCCGGATCGGCGGCGGGCGAGCTTGTGTTCGCACCCCGAATGGGCGGCACCGACGAGGCCGATGGCTATGCGATGACAATCGTCCATCGCGCCAATTCGCCGACTAGCGAACTGGCGATCTTTTCGGCGAAGGACATTGCTGCGGGCCCGGTTGCGACGGTGCGGATACCGTTCCGCGTGCCATCCGGCTTCCATTGCAACTTCTATTCTGCCGACAATCCGCTTTACCAGCAGGCCCTGACGCCGATGGCGACGGCGGCCTGACAAGCGGGCGCTTGGTTCAGTTACTGTTAGCCTGAATAGCGTAGCGATCGCTGGCCTTCCTGTAATTCCGGTAAACCGGTACCGCAAATTCCGGGGGTACAAGTCACTCATTTGCGACCGATCCCCTTTCCGGACGCATGTTCTCGCTAACATTTATGGCGATTGCGGCGCTTTGGGCAGACATTAGGAGGTCAATCGGGCAGACGACCATCCGTCGTTGCTTCAACCCGTCGAACGGACAAGGGAAAAAATGAAATATCCGAAGCTTCTGGAACCGCTCGATCTGGGTTTCACGACTATCAAGAACCGCGCGATCATGGGTTCGATGCATACCGGGCTGGAAGAAATGGATGGCGGCTTCGAGCGCATGGCTGTCTATTTTGCCGAACGGGCAGCCAACGGCATTGGCATGATCATTACCGGTGGCATTTTTCCCAATGCGGAATCGTCTCGCGACGGCGCGACGATGTCCAGTGACGAAGAAGTCGAACAGCACCGGCTGGTCACCGATGCCGTGCATGCTGCCGATCCGGACGTAAAAATCTGCATGCAGATACTGCATCCCGGCCCGCTTGCCGGAACCCGCGATGCCGTCGCGCCGTCCGCGGTCAAATCGCGCATCGGTCGCTACGTGCCCAATGCGCTTGATGCGGCGGGAGTCCAAAAACAGATCGGCGACCATGTGCGCTGCGCCGTCATGGCACAGAAGGCCGGCTATGACGGTGTCGAGATTATTGGATCTGCCGGCTATCTGATCTCGTCCTTTCTGGTCGAGAAAACCAATTTGCGCGATGACGACTATGGCGGCTCTTATGAAAACCGGATGCGGTTTGCACTCGAGATTGTCGAGCAGACCCGTGCAGCGGTCGGGAAGAATTTCATCCTCATTTTTCGGATTGCTGCAATGGATATGCTCGAAGGAGGGATGAGTTGGGATGAGGTTGTCACTCTCGCCCAGCGCCTCGAACAGGCGGGCGTGAGTATCATTTCCACGCACTTCACCTGGCATGAAAGCGCTGTTCCAACCATCGCAACGATGGTGCCGAGGGCTGCCTTTACGGGCGTCACCGGGCGGCTGCGGGCCCGGGTCAACGTGCCGGTCATCACTTCTAACCGCATCAACATGCCCGATGTGGCAGAGGCGGTGCTGGCACGCGGCGATGCCGATCTGGTTTCGATGGCGCGGCCGTTGCTTGCCGATAGCGAATTCATGCGAAAAACCATCGAGGGCCGCGAAGACGAGATCAACACCTGCATCGCCTGTAATCAGGCCTGCCTCGATCACACCTTCAACGGCCTGCTGACGTCGTGCCTTGTCAACCCGCGGGCGTGCCATGAAACCGAGCTCAACTACCGACCGACCGCGGCACCGAAGCGGATTGCGGTGGTTGGCGCTGGCCCTGCAGGACTGGCCTATGCCACAACCGCGGCACAGCGAGGGCATCATGTCACACTATACGAAGCGTCCAACGAAATCGGCGGCCAGTTCAATCTGGCCAAGCGCGTTCCCGGCAAAGAGGAGTTTTACGAAACCATCCGCTATTTCAACCGGATGATCGAGCTACTTGAAATCGACCTTCAGCTCGGCGTGAAAGCCGATGCAAAGCTGCTGAAGGAAGGCAGCTTCGACCGGATTATCATCTCCACCGGAATCACCCCGCGCGTGCCCGATATTAGCGGAATCGATCATCCCAGTGTCGTTGGCTATATTGACGTCATCCTCGGCAAAAAGCCCGTCGGCGACAGGGTGGCGGTGATTGGCGCAGGGGGCATCGGCTTCGATGTGTGCGAACTCATTACGCACAGCGGGCCGTCGGGCGCGCTTGATCGCGATGTCTTTGCTGCCGAATGGGGGATAGATTTCGAAAACCATCCGCGTGGTGGGGTGACCGGCGTTGAGCCAAGGGTCGCCCCATCGCAGCGCGAGGTCTTCCTGCTCCAGCGCAAGGACAGCAAGGTCGGCGGCGGTCTGGGCAAAACGACCGGATGGACTCACCGGATTACGTTGGCGCGGCGCGGCATCAAAATGATGAACGCCGTCGAATATCTGAAGATCGACGATGACGGCCTGCATATCCTGCAAAACGGCCAGCCCATGTTGCTGGAAGTCGATACCATCATCATTTGCGCGGGTCAGGATTCGGCCAGGGCGTTATTCGACGAGGTAGCTGCGATGAACATGGAGGCCGAATTGGTCGGCGGCGCCTATGAAGCGGCCGAGCTTGATGCAAAAGCTGCCATCAAGCAGGCCAGTTATCTGGCTGCAGCTGCATAAGGTCCAAATGCCATCCGACCCTCCTATTGCTGTCGTCATCATTGCTGGAGGTGAAGGAAAAAGAATGGGCGGCGGCAAGGCGCTGCGGGTTCTGGACGGCAAGACCTTGCTAGACCATGCCATCGGCAAAGCTGCTGCATTTTCCTCGATAATCGCCGTCGCCGCAGATGAAGACAGGGTGGCACCGCTACCCCGGAAAGCCACATTGCTTGTCGATAAAGTCGAGGGCTACGGCCCGATATCGGGCCTGCTGTCCGCACTGGAATATGGCACGGCGGAGAAGGCCGGGCACGTGCTGACCATCTCTTGCGACACCCCGTTTTTGCCAGACGACCTGTTGACGAAGCTATCTGCGGCGATTGGCAACGCCAACGCTGCGGTCGTGGCATATGACGGCAGGGTGCATCCGATTTGTGCATTATGGAGGACCAGTGCGCTGCATCTGCTGCACGATTATCTGACACAGGACCGTCGCTCGCTAATCGGATTTGCCGAGGCAATCGGTTATGTCGAGGTCGAATGGCCAGCCCAGCCGGTCGACCCGTTCTTCAACATCAACACCGCCGAAGATCTGGCCGAAGCCGAACGCCTATTGGCCCAAGCTTAGCAGACGGTCCGTGCTTAAGCGGGAACAGGGTCTCTCTTCACCGTGATCACCTGCGGATAGGTATATTCCAAGAGGCCTTCCTTGCCGTTCTCCGCGCCAAATCCCGACTGTTTGTGTCCGCCAAAGGGCGCGAACGGCGACAAATGCAGGAATTCATTCACCCAGACCGTTCCGGTTTCGAGCTGTTCGGCGATCCGCACGCCCTCTTGTGCATCCGCCGTCCAGACGGCACCGGCAAGGCCGTAATCGGTGTTGTTGGCGCGTTCGATGGCCTCTTCGACAGTGCTGAACTTCATCAGCGGCATGACCGGGCCGAATTGCTCTTCGACGACAATGCGGGCATTTTCGGGCGGATTGTCGAGGATAGTGATGGGAATATAATAGCCCGGGATCGACGGATCGCCCTCGCCGCCGACCAGGAATTTATAGCCATTGTCCTTGGCATCCTGAATCAGCGCGAGCACCCTTTCATATTGCGGCCGGTTCTGAATCGGCCCGACCAAAGTGCCCTGTTCGGCGCCGTCGCCAACCTTTATCATTCTGGCATATTCGGCGATGGCGGCGCTCATTTCGTCATAAATATCTTCGTGAATATAGATGCGCTTTGCGGCGATGCAGATTTGTCCGGCGTTGAGAAAGCTTGACCAGAATAGCTGTTCGGCGACCTTGGCGACATCGGCATCGGGCAGCACGATCGAGGCATCGTTGCCGCCAAGCTCGAGCGTAATCCGTTTGAGGTCCTTCGACGCGCTCTCCATCACCCGTTTGCCAGTGGCGGTGGAGCCTGTGAAACTGACCTTGTCGATATCGGGATGCGCGGTCAGCATTGGCCCCAGCGCGTCACCGCCGGTAATCACATTGAGAACGCCAGACGGGATCAGACCGGCGATTAGCTCGACCAGGCGCAACGTCGCAATCGGTGTGTAGGGGGACGGTTTCAGCACCATCGTGCAGCCGCTCAGCAAGGCAGGTGTAATTTTGGTAACTGCCAGCGCGACCGGGAAGTTCCACGGCACGATGGCGCCCACGACGCCCACCGGCACGCGGCGCGTCCGGCTGAGGCGCACATCGCTGTCCTCGGTGATTTCGTCGTCGAGGGTCAGGCTGGACAAAGCGGCGACATTGGCAGCCGAAGCGGCGATTTCGCCTTGTGCCTGCGCGTGCGGCTTGCCCTGCTCGCTGGTCAGAAGGCGCATCAGCTCGTCGGCATTGTCCTTGATTGCATCCGATATCTGCATCAGCACTGCACGGCGTTCCTCGATAGGCTTTTTCGACCAAGCCGGGAAAGCGGCGCGGGCAGCAGCTACAGCCGCATCGAGTTCGCGCTGGCCGCAGTCGGGAACCCGGCCGATAACCTGCTCGTTCGCGGGATTGAGCACGTCAAGCCAGGTGTCTGCGGCAACCATATTGCCGTCGATGAGATTCAGATATTGCGGTGTCATGATCAATTCCCGTCGTTCGCGAAGCCGGTCGATTACCCTCTATTATGGCAGTTAAAGCCATCACCAATTTCGATAGGATGATGGCGACAGGAGAGAAGGAATGACCAGGGAATCGCGACGCACATTTTGCCGGTTTTGCCATGCAAGCTGCGCCATGATCGTCGATATCGAAGACGGCAAGGTACTGGCTGTCCGCGGCGATCCTGTTAACGAGATGTATGGCGGCTATACCTGCGTCAAGGGTCGGCAAATGACCGACATGCACAATCTTCCCGAGCGATTGCTCAAGCCGCTGATCCGCCGCGACGGCAAATTTGTCGAAATTTCGACTGCCGACGCGCTGGCCGAGGCGGCGGCGCGCATGAAGCAGATTGTCGACGAGCATGGACCGCACAGCATAGCGCTGTATTGCGGTACCAATGCCTTCCAGAACAGCGCCGTGCTGGGAACGTCCTTCGCGCTTGCCGAGGCTATCGGAACGCGGAATTATTATACCAGCGTCACCGTCGATCAGCCGGCGAAGGTCTACACGAATGCGCGCTACGGCCAGTGGATGGGCGGGCCCAACAATTTCGAAGATTCCGACGTGGTGATGTTCGTCGGCAACAATCCGCTGGTGTCGCATTATTCGCCGTCGGGTGGGTTGCCTCCCTTTTCCCCATCGAAGCGGTTGCGCGATGCGAAGGCGCGGGGATTGAAGGTGATTGTTGCCGACCCGCGCGAAAGCGATGTCGGGGCGCATGCCGACATCTATCTGCAGGTCAAGCCCGGCGAAGATCCCGCGTTGCTGGGCGGTATGCTGAACGTGATTATTGCTGAAGGGCTATACGACCAGAATTTTGTTGCCGCGCATGTCGAGGGCTTTGAGGCACTTGCCGATGCGGTCAAAGAATTCACGCCCGATATTGCCGCCCAGCGGGCGGGAGTCGATGCGGGGCAATTGATCGAAGCCGCACGGCTTTTTGCACGGGCGACAAAAGGCAAAGTAGTGACGGGCACCGGTCCCGAAATGGCGGGCAAGGGCACGCTCACCGAATATCTGGTCTGTGCGCTGAACATCATCTGCGCGCGGTTCAATCAGGAAGGCGACAAGGTGGCCAACCCGATGGTTTTCATGCCCTTCGCGGCAGGCCCAAAAAAGGCGCAGGTTGCGCCGCCGGTTGCGATGTTCGGCGAAGGCTTTGCGCAATCGCGGATAAGGGGTATCGGCAAGCTGGGTCAGGAAATGCCCTGTCCCGTACTCGCCGACGAAATCCTGACGCCGGGCGAGGGGCAGGTGAAAGTACTTATCTCCATCGGGGGCAATCCGGAAATTGCCTTTCCCAACCAGAGGAAAGTGCGCAAGGCGCTCGATGAGGTCGAGCTGTTCATCCAGATCGACCCGTGGATGTCGGCCAGCGCCAAGCGCGCGGACCTTATTCTTGCGCCGAGCATGTGCCTGGAGCGCGAAGACATCAACAATGTGTCGCAGGCTTTCTGCGAAGAGCCTTACGCGCATTATACCGAGGCCATGGTCCCGCCGCCGGGCGACACGATGGACGAATATGAAATGCTCTGGTGGCTGGCAAAGCATATGGGGTTGCAGCTGTCATTTCCGGGCGGCGATTGTTCTATGGAGTCCTGCCCGGACAAGGTTACAATTCTGGACCTGATCTCTCACGGATGCCTTGTAGCGCCCAGCAAGGCCAGGGCAGATGCGCAGGCCGCCGAACGCCCCGGCAGCGCGATATTCTATCACGACCAGCACCGCACCATCGAAGCGGCGGACCCGGACGCATCGGAGAAATTCTATCTGAACGCTGGGGACATGCCCGATGCCTTCAGCGAATTTGCCGCAAGCCCGCCCGACGCGGACGGGTTCGACTTCCGCCTGATTTCGCGCCGGTCGAAGCACCGCTACAACAGTAACGGTCACACATTTCCGTTCCTCAAGAAAAAAATGCCGACCAATCCGGCTTTTTTCCATCCCGACGATCTTGCGACACTGTCGATTGCCGATGGCGATATTATCGAGATAAGCTCCAAAGTGGCCTCGATCTTTGCGGTGACGCAGGCCAGCGACAAGGTCCGGCGCGGCGTCATCTCGATGTCGCATGCTTTTGGCGACGATGACGCCGGAAAAGATGATGTGTTCGACAAGGGCAGTTCGACCAACCGGTTGATCGACGACGCCGAAGACATGGACCCGATTACGGGGATGGTGCTGCAAAGCGCCATACCGGTCAGAGTATCAGTCGCCAGATAATATAGTCGAACGGCGCCGAGCGGCCATTCGCTATCCACGCCCCCAAACAAAAAGCCGCCCGTAACAGGGCGGCTCAATGTTTTAGCAAATAATGCTGTCGATCAGAATCTGAAGCTGGCCTCGACGAAAATCTGGCGCCCGCGATTGTAGTTCACGTTCAGATCGTCACCGACCGGCACAAAGGTCGGGCTGCCGGGTACGCCCAGCGGCGTCCCAGCGAGGAAGGGACGACCGCCGCTGGTTGTGGCGTAGATTTTGTCGGTGACGTTGATCCCGACCAGCGAGAGTTTCCAGTTGCCGTCGGGATGGCCGATCGAAATGCCGCCATCGATGGTGGCATACGCTTTCTGCTTCAAATCGGTGAAGCTGGTGGTGGTCGTGAAGTAGGAGCTGGAAAACTGGAAATTGCCGTTCAGCCCGAGCTCGATTGCATCGCTGATCGGTACGCCCCAGTCAAAACCGATATTCCCGGCCCATTTTGGTGCACGGGCGGCTGCCCGTCCTTCGAGGTCGACACCGGCGAAAATTTCCGACGGCAGCGACTTGGTGAACTTGGCATCGGTATAAGCGAGGGCTCCTAAAATCCGCAGACCATCGAGCGGCGTCCGCCACGAGAAGTCGACATCGAAGCCTTTGGTGGTCAGCTCGCTGGCATTGAAGGTGCGGAACTGGATGGTTGCCGCGTTGAATACCTGCAACTGAAGGTCGCTGAAAACATAATAAAACGCCGAAGTATTCAATGTTATCGAGCGGCCGGCAAACTGCGTCTTTACGCCCACTTCGCCGCCTTTTGCGGTTTCCGATTTGTAGATCAGTCCATTCGCAACCGCGTCGCGCGTGGCGGGATTGTCGAGGCCCAGCAGGTTGGACGAAGGCAGCGCACTATTGTCGATGCCGCCGGACTTGTATCCGGTCTTGTAGGCAGCATAGACACTGACATCGTCGGTCACTTCATAGCGCAGGGCAACTTCCGGCGAGAAATTGGTGTCTTTGAACTCGATCGGTCCCGAGAAGAATCCGGAATCGATGAATGCCGGTCCTGACGACAGGAACAGGTGCACATAGGGCACAGAAATGGTGTTGACCTTCTTTTCCTTGGTCCAGCGCAACCCGCCGGAAAGTTCGAGCCTGTCGGTGATGTCGAATATGCCGCTGCCGAACAGCGACACAGCGGTGGTCCGTGTGCGGTGCTTCTTGTACCAGTCGAAGGCGCTGCCGGTTATCGGGTCGAGGGCGATTATCGAGATGTTGACGCCCTGTTGCGAGGTGTTGAAGTTGATGTCGCGATCTTCATAGAATGCGCCGACATTGAAATTGAACGGGCCTTCGAAGTCGCTCGAGAGGCGCAGTTCCTGGGTATATTGCTCGGTCGTGTTGCGCGGGTCGCTCGAACCGAACCCTTGCGATGAACCGGGCAAATTAACCGCTGCCAGACGCGGCGCAATGGCGGCAACCGGAACGCCGTTCGGATTGAATGCAGGACCGACGCCGACCGAGCTGTAGGTATCGGAATCGACCGAATCGAGATCGAAATAGCCTGTCACCGAAGTGAGTTTCAGCGTGTCGCTCAGGTCCAGATCGAAGCGCAGCCGCGCCAGCCAGATTTCAGTGTCGCCGAATGGGCGGCCAGGATATCTGCCATCTCCGGCGGCACTGCCGGTGGGATAATTGCTGTTCTGGGTAGCCGAAGGATCGCCAATTGCGAAAAAATTGTCCCTGGTGTTGCAGTTTGCGCCCGACGGAACTGCAATCGCACCGCCCAGCAGGATCACCTCGTCGGCCCGGCCATTGGCACCGCAGTCGATGTCCTGATGGGCGATGGCGCCGTCATTCTTGTTGGTGATGTAATTGAGCTTGAAATTGGCGGTAAACCGGTCTGTCGGATTCCAGTTGAGGGTCAGCCGACCGACAAAATCCTTGAGTCCGCGGTTGGGCTTGACCACCGGAAAACCTGGCTGGATCTCTACATATTTTTCGATATCATTGTACTGCGCCGCAATCCGGATACCTAGCGTATCGGTTATCGGGCCGGAAATAAATCCGCCGACAACATAGCCTTTTTCCTCGAATTCATACGACGCCTTGCCGCCAAACTGCCATTCGGGGGTCGGATCGTTCGAACGAAGCGAAACCACCCCGGCGGACGCGCTTTTGCCGAAAAACAGCGACTGCGGGCCTTTGAGTACGTCGATTTGCTGCACGTCGAAGAAACCCGCCTGCACCAGCCGCATCGAGCTGAGCTGAATGCCGTCGATATCGAGCGCTACGGCTGAATCGAATGCTGCGGAGATGGCCGACGAACCGACGCCGCGAAGTGCTATCGAGCCACCGGAACCCGACCCGCCCGGCTGTACGCTCAGCGTGGGAACACGATTGCCGATCTGTTCGAGTTTGGTCGTCTGGTCCTTTGCGATCAAATCGCCGCCGAGCGCCGTTACCGTTACCGGCACCTCCTGAAGCGTTTCGGTATTCTTTCGGGCCAGGACCAGAATGATTTCGTCATCGTCGGCTGCGTCCGCCTCCGCTTCCGATTGGGCCAGCGCTATTTGCGGTTGCATGAAACAGCCGATTGCCGCGCCGGCAAGCAATGCTGTTTTCCAGGATGCTGTAAAAAACCTCGCCTTCATGATTTGCTCCCTCCCCGTCAAATCGGCGCTTTAGTTCTTTTATTGCGCGCCCGTTGCAGACTGCATAATTATGCGATGAGGCTAAGCTTTCCGGCGACAGCAACAACTATCAAAAAGACGAAGTGGCCACCGCCGTGCCCTGGGGAGGGCTATCCCTCTTCGGGACGAATGACCGCAAAAACGCCGCTCATGGTCATGAGTATCCGGTTTTCGCAGCTGATCGAACCATGGCTATAGGCCAGCCTGCCGCCAATCCGGTCGATCACGGCACGCGCTTCGACCCATTCGCCCAATCGCGCAGCGCTTAGAAAATTGGTGGTCATGCTGACGGTCGAAACCGGCAATTTGGCGTCGCTGCTGTCGTAAAGCTGCAAGCTGAGCGCAACATCGGCCAGCGTCGCCAGGACGCCGCCATGGGCGACGCCGAGATAGTTCATATGCAGTTCGGTCATGCGGCAGCCGACGATCGTCGATCCTGCTTCGCGCTTCAGGAAATACGGTCCCGAAACCTCAAGAAAACCGGGTGAAAATTGCGCGGGAGCAAAGCCGTCCGGAATCGGCAGGTCGCCGGCTGTCATGATCTACCGGCTCTTCGGCGCGGTCTCGCTAGCCAGCCATTTGTTCAGCGTCTCGTGAAAATGGCGGATCTTGCTTTCCTGATAGCTCGCGAAAATCACTTCGCCCTTGGGATGATTGTGCAACCCCTTCTGCACCATCGCATGGTTCAGCGCGTCCTGGTTGAACACTTTGGTCAGATAGCTGCCAAATTCCGAAGCTTGCGTATAATCATCGTCAAGGTCGAGGAAGGTGCATTTGGCTGGCGGCGGACGCTCGGCACCTTCAGGCAGCACGACCATGAACATCACCTCGTGCAGGCACTGCTCCGGATTGTTGCCGTCGGGACGGAAGCGATAGAAGATCGGATTATAGTCGATCCACGGACTGATATTCGGAAAGACGCTGAAAAAGATCGGGTCGATAAGATCGGCATCGCTGATCGTATCGACCATATCGCCAAAGGTCGGGCGCATGGTGTCGCGCCGTGCCTGCGCCATCTGCGCGCGGTATTGGTGAGAGCTTTCGACTGGCCCGCCAGACGGCATGTCTTCGTCCCCCGGCGCGATCTTGCCCGCGATCCAGTTACACATATGCGGATCGGCCGATTGTACCTCGCCCTCGATATGGTTGGCACGCATGTCGAAAATGCCCGTCTTGCCGTTGGGCAAGGTCACCTCGACGCGGTTTTCCTCAAGCCTGCGAAACACATGCTTGCTGATCGGGTGGACGAAGCTCTGGAACACCTTGCCGTCGGGAAAGGCGGTGTCGTCGGGTTTGGTCAAATCGGTATGGGGGCTGGGCGGTCCCGTGAGAGACATCGCACGCGAGATATTGTCCCAGACGTCATATTTCGAATTGGCGTCGGAAAAGGCAGGTAATAGCTCGGGATGCGTGCCGACGACGTGGTAGGATTCCATAAAGGCTTCCTGCGCGACCTTCCAGTTGCAGGGCAGGCGCTTGATCAGATGCGCTGCCTTGTACCGTCGCGAAAAGGGCACCTGGAAATGACGATCAATGTCGCCGAGGAAATCCTCCAGCGGCTCGCAGTCGGGATCGGGGTTGATGAATATCCATCCGCCCCAATGGCCAACGCGCAGCGAAGGCAGCGAATATTCTTCCGGCATCACGGTGGGGAAATCCCAGTGGCAAGGCACTTCCTTCAGCCCGCCATCCAGATTCCATGACCAGCCGTGAAAGGGGCAGCGCAAAACTTTCAGGCCCTTGCGGTGATCATCGCACAGTGCGCGCCCGCGGTGCATGCAGGCATTGGGAAAGGCCTTTACCTCGGTTTCGGACTGGCGGACAATGATATAGGATAGTCCGGCAATGTCATAGACATGGGTGTCGCCGACATTGGGGATATCGTCCTCGTGGCAGGCCATTTGCCACACCCGCTTCCACAGGCGTTCGACTTCGCGATCATGCTCTTCACGGGTCCAGTAGCGGCTTACCTCGACATTGGTGACGCCGGGATGCATCGGCGATTCTTCGAAGAAGACGGCAGGCGGCCTGACCGCGTCGCTTGCCAGCACATCGACCAGCGGCGTACCATTCGACCGATCATGTCCCGTATATGTTTCGACCATTACCCGTCTCTCCAACCGCTTTGCCGTCAATCTAGCACCGGCCCCGCCTCCGCCTATTGGCCTTTTTGAGGGGAAATCATCTTGTCTCGCTCGATCGCCGATGCCGTCCAGACATAATATATTGCGCCGGGTACGCCAAATGTCATGCATATCGCGATGACGGCATAGTTGAGCGACATGATCCCATATGCAGGGGCCAGCGCATCGCTCAGCGAGCCGACCAGAAATGCCCCTATCGCCTGGCCCACCAGATTGTTGACGAGCATCGCGATAGCAAGCGCCGACGCGCGCTGGTTCGGTCCGACCGACAATTGCATCAGCGCGAGCGTGGAAGGCGTGGCAAAGAGGAAGATGAAATAGCCGGTGCAAAACAGCGCCAGAAACGGCCAAAAGCTGCTCGTCATGATGACGCACACAAAATAAATGGGCAGGCACGCGATCCCGGCAATGGCAGGCAGCCATGCGCGCCATTTGGGATCTCGCTTCGCCAATATGTCACCGAGAAGGCCGCCCAGTATCGGCCCCGGAATGCCGCCGATGATGAAGGCCAAGCCAAGATAGAGGCCGATATCGCCGGTCGAAAGCCCGAAGTTGCGGATCATGATCGCGGCAAGCCACAGCACCATCGCATAACCGATGACGTTGAGCAGCGCGTAGCTGATAGTAACGCGCACATAGATAGTATTGCGCGCCAGCGAGGCCATCGTCGCCCGCCAGCTATCACCCGCCGTTATGTGCGACTGTTGCGCGGCGTAGCGGCCACGTTCGGGCTCCCTTATCGTCAGGTAGAGGACGCCCGCGAGCACGATACCGGGTACGCCCAAAACAACAAAGGCCATGCGCCAGCCCCAAATATCGGCGATGAAGCCGCCGGTCATCAGGCCGAGCCCGGTGCCTGCGGTTGCCCCCAATGTGAGAATACCGAACGCCTTCGCCAGTTCATGCTTCTGGAAATAGTCCGCGAGCAGTGAGCTTGACGCCGGCCCGCTTCCGGCTTCGCCGATGCCGACGCCAATCCGGCACAGGAAAAGCGACCAGAAGCCGACAGCAGCTCCGTGAAATGCGGTCATCGCGCTCCACCCGGCAAGGCAGATAGCAACAATCGTCTTTCGATTTTTATGGTCGGCGATCCAGCCAAGCGGGATCGAAAAGACGACGTAGAAAAGCGTGAATGCGATGCCGGTAATCAGGCCGATCTGCGTGTCGGTGAACCGGAATTCGGTCTTGATGTCCTGCAGCAGGATTGAGAGGATCAGCCGGTCGACGATGCTGAACATTGCCGTAACCGTCAGCATCGCCAGCACATAATAGCGATAACCGCGGCCCTCGCCTGCTGCTGTGTCCTGCTCCATGTTAAGAAAGCTGCGCCAGATGTTGCCGGTTTCCCACTAGCAATTTGATGCGGCCAGCATTGGTTGTTCCGCAACCCTAGCATTTTCAATCGTCGCACTGCCCTGCTTTTCAGGACTATCACCTTGTGCAAGGGACGGGTGTGCGACGCCCGCTGATTGGAGACCGAAAGATGAGTGAAGCGCTGAGTCCTGTCGCACAAGATCTCTGGACCGACGAACCCGCCCCGCGTCTGATTGGCGGCCGGCTGCCCTGCGGCAGGATCGTGTTTCCTTTTCCGCAGGGCGACGCGGCCGAAAATGTCGAACCCTATCCGCTGTCGCGCAACGGCACATTATGGTCCTGGACGCGGCAGGATTTCAGGCCAAAAGAACCTTATGACGGGCCGGAAGCATTCGAGCCCTATTTGCTCGGCTATGTCGAATTGCCGGGCGAGACGATAGTCGAAACGCGGCTGGTCGATGCCGGACTCGACGACTTGGCACTTGGCATGAAAATGGAATTCGTCATCGTGCCTTTTGACGACAGCCGAACGACTTACGCATTCCGCCCGGAGACGAAATCATGAGAGATGTCTATATCATCGGTGCGGGAATCCACCCGTTCGGCCGTACAGAGGGCCGCTCGGGCCGCGATCAGGGCGTGTTTGCGGTTCGCGAAGCGATGGCGGACGCTGGGCTCCAATGGGGCGATGTCGGCTGCGCTTATGGTGGGTCGGCGGCGGCGGGAAGCGCCGATATCATGGTCAACGAGCTCGGGTTGACCGGTCTGCCGTTTATCAATGTCAGCAACGGCTGTGCCACCGGCGGGAGCGCGCTGGCCTCGGCGCGCTATGCGATTGCGGCGGGGGAATTCGATGTCGCACTGGCGGTCGGCTTCGACAAGCATCCGCGCGGAGCGTTCAATGCCAAGCCGTCGGACTACGGACTTCCCGAATGGTATGGGCAGACCGGCATGATGCTGACCACCCAATTTTTTGCGCTGAAAATCCAGCGGTACATGCACTTGCACGGAATCAGCCGCGAAACGCTGGGCCGGGTCGCCGAAAAGGCGTTCCGCAACGGCGAGAAGACAGAACATGCCTGGCGGCGCTCGCCGGTCGACCTCGATACAATCCTGAACTCGCCGATGATTAACGATCCGCTCACCAAATATATGTTCTGCGCCCCAGCCGAAGGGGCAGTCGCCCTGATCCTTGCCAGCGAAAAAAAGGTAAAGGAACTTGGCGCGGATGCGGTCAAGATTGCCAGCGTTGCAGTGCGCACGCGGCCGCCGGGTTCGTTTGAAGTATTCTCGCCATCGGTCGATATCGAAAATGGTGGGAAGCCGACAGTGCTGGCCTCCAACGCCGCTTTTGAAATGGCAGGAATAGGCCCGGAAGACATCGATGTGGCCCAGTTGCAGGACACCGAGTCAGGTGCCGAGATCATGCACATGGCAGAAAACGGCTTCTGCAAGGATGGCGAGCAGGAACAATGGCTTGCCGAAGGGCGCACGGAAATTAGAGGGAAGTTGCCGGTCAACACCGATGGCGGTTGCCTTGCTTGCGGCGAGCCGATTGGGGCATCGGGATTGCGTCAAGTGTACGAAAACACCGTCCAGCTGCGTGGACGTGGCGGCGCGCGGCAGGTTCCGGATTCGCCCAAGACCGCCTATAGCCATGTCTATGGTGCGCCCGGTCTTTCCGGCGTGGCGATACTGGAGCGATAAATATGGGGCGGATGTCGGGGAAAGTTGCGCTGGTTTCGGGCGGCGCGGAGGGCATCGGTGCGATGGTCGGCCGCATGATCGTGGCCGAGGGCGGAAGCGTGATGCTGGGCGATATCCAGCTCGATAAAGCCCAGGCGCTTGCCGCCGAGCTTGGCCCCAATGCCGATGCGGTTGCGCTCGATGTGCGCGATCTGCAGGCTTGGGAGGATGCTGTCGTCGCAACATTGGAGCGCTTCGGAAAGCTTACCACCCTTTGCAATATCGCAGGCATATCGGAACCCGGCAACACCGTAGATGTCGATCTCGATAGCTGGCACAGACATATCGACATCAATCTCAACGGCACCTTTTACGGCTGCCGCGCTGCAATTCCGGCTTTAGCCGAAACGGGAGAACCGGCAACGATTGTCAATGTGGGTTCGATGCTCGCCCACCGCGCCAACGCGACGATGGCGGCCTATTGCGCATCCAAGGCTGGCGTCACCCATTTGACGCGGACGGTGGCGCTCGATTGCGCCGAACGCGGCCTGAACATCCGCGCCAATACCGTGCATCCCGGGGCCATCCGCACACCGATGTACGACCGTTATTTGTACGCAGGCGGTGCGACGCCCGAGCAGATAGAGGTTGCCATGGCATCGGCGCACCCGATGGGCCGTATCGGCACGGCGGAAGAAGTCGCGCAGGCGATTATCTTTCTGTCCTGCGATGATTCCAGCTTCACCAGTGGCACCGACCTCAACGTCGACGGCGCCAGCGCGATCAGGAGTTAGGCCATGACCAAGAGAATCGACGCCCATTTTGTCGCCGTCGGCAAATATCACGACATCGATTTTGCCCGTCTCGAGCTGCTGAAATTGCTGGCCGAACATCCCGAAATCCGCACCACAGTGGCCTGCGACTATGCCGATATCGAGCGGCTGAATGCCTGTACGATGCTGGTTACCTATACCTGCGACTTCATGCCGTCCAAGGAAGAAGCCGTTGCCATCCGCAAATGGGTGGAAGCAGGTGGCAAATGGCTGGCGCTACATGGCACCAATTCCATCCTGAAGTTCACCGATGGCGGCGTGGATGCACCCAATGAACGCCCCGACGTGATGGAAATGCTGGGTACGCAGTTCAAGGCGCACCCGCCGATCGGCACGTTCACGGTCGAGGTCGCCAACCACGATCATGAACTGACGCGCGGGATTGTCGATTTTGTGACCGAGGACGAACTTTATCTGTCGCACACCACCGCCGAAATCGACACTTTGCTCCAGACGCGCTTCGAAGGCGAGGCCGCCGGCTTTGTCGATCATAGCTGGCCAGAAACGGTGGTGCCGATCCTCTACACGCGCGACATGGGCAAGGGGCGGATCGTCTACAATGCGCTCGGCCACTGCAGGGGGCATTATGACCTTCCGGGGATTCAGGATTTCTATCCTGTGCCCGAACGCTGCTCCTGGAACTATCCGGTCTATTACGAGCTGCTCCGGCGCGGGATTGCTTGGGCGATGCGGGGCGAGGCGTCTTGACCACGCGGCATTTGGTCGACCCGGAAATTGCGCCGATGCTCGACGCATTTCCTCCGCTTGAATTTACCGCAGAGACGCTTCCTGGCATTCGCGCAATATTTGGCACGCCGATGCCGGATGCCCCGACGCCTGTCCTAGAACCCGAGCAAATCTTCGCGAAGGGTCGCAATGGCGCGCCTGATGTCCGCATATTGATTTTCGATCCCCCGGGTCGCACCGGAAAGGCAGCCATTCTCCATATTCATGGCGGCGGGATGGTGCTGGGCTACACCGCTGCAAATGATTTGGCCAATGCCGCGTTGGCGGTCGCGCTGGGCGTTATGATTGTTTCGGTCGACTACCGGCTGGCCCCGGAAGCGCCATTTCCCGGTCCGCAGGAAGACTGTATGGCGGCCTTGGACTGGATCGTTGATAACGCTGACGTGCGCGGCATCGATACGTCCCGGATTGCGGTTGCAGGAGAAAGCGCAGGTGGCGGTCTGGCAGCTGCGGTCGCGCTGATGGCGCGCGCCGAGGGGACCATTCGCTTGCGTGCCCAATTTCTGACTTATCCCATGCTCGATTACCGGACGGGCACCGAGCAAAGCCCAGGTCTGCAGCATACGGGTGAGTTCATCTGGACCCGGTCGCATAACCGGTTCGGCTGGGATGCGCTGCGCGGCGATTATGCGTGCGACGACGTCCGGGCAGGATGGTTTTCGCCCGCTCTGGCCACCGACCTGTCGGGCTTGCCGCCGACCTTCATTGCGACGGGCGCACTCGATCTGTTTCTGGAAGAAAATCTCGAATATGTCCGCAGGCTTGCCGGGGCTGGCGTTCCGGTCGAACTGCACGTCTATCCCGGTGCCTTTCACGCCTTCAACATCATGCCGACAGCGCGAATCACGCAGAATTACAACCGCGATCTTGCTGCCGCGATTTCCGCCATGCTGCTTGCTTAATTGACGGCCCTGCTCTTGCCGACCCAATAAGGCGCACGCAATTCGCGGCGCAGAATTTTGCCCGAGGGATTGCGCGGCAGAGCAGGGATGAAGTCGACCGACTTCGGACATTTGTAGCCCGCTATGCTCTGGCGGGCATAGGCAATAATGTCGGGTTCCGATGCCCCTGCCCCATCCTTCAGCACGACGCAGGCTTTCACCGCCTCACCCCATTTCTCGTCAGGTACGCCGATCACTGCAACGTCGGCCACATCGGGATGGCTGTAGATCGCGTTTTCGACCTCGGCCGGATAGACATTCTCGCCGCCCGAGATGATCATGTCCTTGACGCGATCGTGGATGTACAGATAGCCGTCCTCGTCGAGATAGCCAGCGTCGCCCGTGCGCAGCCAGCCTTCGGCGTCGATGGTGGCTGCGGTGGCTTCGGGAAGGTTCCAGTAACCTTTCATATTCTGTGCCGACCGCGTTGCGATTTCGCCCACTTCGCGGGGAGGAAGGCTGTTGCCGCTTTCGTCGATGATCTTGATTTCGACCCCTGCAAGCGGCTTCCCGACCGAACGCATGCGGGGATTACCGTTCACATCATGGTCTTCGGGGTTCAGCGTTACGATGGTGCCCGATGTTTCGGTCATGCCGTACATCTGCACGAACTCGCAACCGAACATCTCCATGCTCCGTTTCATCAGATCGAGCGGGATGGGCGATGCGCCGTAAGTGATATATTTGAGCCGCGAGAAGTCGATTTCGGCGATGCGCGGATGATTGAGCATGATCTGGATCGCGGCGGGGACCATGAAGATTTTCGCAATGCCATATTGTTCGATGAAGTCGAGCGCTTGTGAAGGATCATATTCGCGGACAACAATCGCGGTCGTGCCGTTCTTCATCGTCGTCATGCCGTAGAGCGTGCCGCTGACGTGGAAACAGGGCATCGCGAGCAGACTGGTTTCTCCAGGCACGCTGCGCTGCCAGTCGTGCATAGCGGCCTCCTCTTCGGCGCTTCGCATGTTCAGGATGGACCCGTGGGTCATGATTGCGCCCTTGGGATGGCCGGTCGTGCCCGATGTGTAGAGCTGGATCGCGTCATCATTGGCGTCGATTTCGATTTGCGGGTCGGTATCGGGAAACACATCGCGCCAGGCCGCATAATCGGCAATGTCGCCGTCGGCGCCTTCGACCCCCAAGATGGTGGTGACATGGCTGAGTTGCGGTCTGATTTCCTGCACCAGCCCGCTGAATTCTGCACCTACGAACATGATCCGCGCCGTGCAGTCATTGACGATATACGCCACTTCCGGCGGAGCTAGCCGCCAGTTGATCGGCGTCATTACCGCCCCGATTTTGGCGGCAGCGGCCAATATCTCGAAATAGGCGGCGGTATTCTTGCCCATATAGGCCACGCGGTCGCCTGCCTTCACGCCCAACGCAGACAGGCCGTTCGCGGCCTGACTGCTGTGCGCATGCAATTCGCCGTAAGTGGTGTCGCTGCCTTCAAATACGAACATGACCTGCTCGCCCCGCTCCTGCGCCTGAAAGCGGACAAGGTCGCCAATCGAGATTATGTTTGACGCTTCCATTCTACCCTCTGTACCCCCGTCCCGACCATATTCCGTCTGTATAAGTAGCGCGGCGGATAGCGCTTCCTACCATAATCATTAGCTGAATGGTGCGGCGACGAAGCGTAGCCTGCTCTTCGTAAATAGAGGAGAGATGCAATGGCACTGGTTTCAGTCATCGGCGCAACCGGCAGGCAAGGGCTTGCGCAAATGCGGCAATTGGTTGCCGCGGGGCACAAGGTGCGCGCCCTGTCGCGCAGTGCGAACCCCGATTTGGGGCCAACCAATGCCGACATCGAAACGCGACAGATCGATCTGAATGATCCCGAAACCTTTGTTCCGGCGATCGAAGGCTCGGATGCGGTGTTTTTCACCCACCCCTTGCAGATGCGCGCATCGCGTGCCGAACTGGCAGGATTGCTGGGGAAAGCGAGTGAGCAAGTCGGCGTGAAACGCTTCGTCTGGAATACCTCGAGCTGGATTCCGGACAAGCCGGGCGAGGCGCACACATATGCCAACAATACCACGGCCATCAATGCGCTCTGGCGGTCGGGCGTGCCTGCGACGGTGTTCGGGTCGGTGCTGTTCATGGACAATCTGCTGACCAACTGGGCCCGTCCGTTCATCATGCACGAGAACCGCTACGTCTATCCGCACCAGCCGCATCTCGAGTCGAACTGGATCAGTCTCGACGATGTCGGCAAGATCATGGTGCTGGCGCTCGAACGCCCCGATCTGGAAGGGGCATGGATGAACATCGGCGGCCCGGAGCGGCTGCGTTCGCCGCAGGTTGCGGAGATATTATCGGAAGTGCTCGGACGGCATATCAAATATGATCCGTGCACGCCCGAGGAGTTCGGCGATTATCTGGTCGCGGCACTGGGCGACAGCATGCCCGAAGAGGAACGCGCGCCCATGGCAGCCGGAATCGCTGCCTTTTACCATTTCAACAATGATTCGCCCAACCAGCCGTTCAGGGTCAACACCGATTACATGCAGGAATGCCTGCCCGAAATGGAGTTCGAAACTTTGCGCGACTGGGCGAAGCGGCAGGACTGGTCGGACGACGCCCACCGGCCATCCGCTGGCTAGGTGACAGCCTCCTCGTAGCGTTCCCAGTCGTGAATGCCCTTGCGCTCGACGATCAACCATTGGCCGTCGCGATACTCGAGCCGGTCGAGATAGCGCCCCGCAACGATCCAGTCGGTGGCCTTGCCACCCGTGGGAACCGGCATGCCTTCGGTGTGACCGGCCTCGATCAAATGGTAGGCGATGAAACCGGCTTCGCTTGTTGCGCTCAGGCCATCGTCTGACAGCGTGATATGGACGTTGGAAATGCTGTGATGCGTGGCCGGCATTTTTTCCAGCAGACCTTTGGCACCGGCCACAAATTCATCCGGCGTTCCGGTAAAACCGCCATGATCATGGTGATGATCGTCGGCAAAGCAGGACCGCACCAACGCATAATCCCGCCGGTCGATACCCTTGCAATAAAGATGCAGGCGGTCGCGAATTTGTTCGCGGACCCATAGTTGCTCGACGATATCCACGGGGCGCTCTCCTTATTTTTGCTAGGCTCGTGACGCTAGCATGACGCGCCATTTCATGGGAACATGGCAAAAGTAACAGGAGACGATCATGGGCAGGCTGGCCGGAAAAATAGCCATCATTACCGGTGCGGCAAAAGGTCTGGGAGAGGCCGATGCGCGGATGTTTGCGCGCGAAGGCGCGACCGTCATTTTGACCGATGTCGACCGCAAGGGCGGCGAAGCTTTGGCCGCCGATATCGGTGGCAAGGCGGAGTTCCGTTATCATGATGTCCGCCATGACGCGGAATGGAAGGCGCTGGTCGACGATGTCGTTGCCCGACATGGGCGGCTGGACATACTGGTCAACAATGCAGGCGTAGTGACGCTCGGCAATATCGAAACGCAGACCGAAGAAGACTACCGCTTCATCATGGCGGTGAGTGCCGATGGTACCTTCTTCGGCTGCAAGCACGCCGTTCGCGCCATGAAGGAAACTGGCGGCGGCTCGATTGTCAACATGGCGTCGATTGCTTCCATAATCGGCGAACCGAGCGTTGCCGCTTATGCCGCTGCCAAAGGTGCAATCGAGAGCCTGACCCGGAGCGTTGCGGTCCACAGCGCCCAGAACAAATATAATATCCGCTGCAATAGTGTGCACCCGGCGGGGATATTGACCCCGATGGTGGTGGATGTGATGCGGCAGACCGGAACGATTGCCGCCGATGCAGATCCCCGGACTGCCCCCATACAGCTTGGTGCCCCCGACGACATCGCCAACACCGTCCTGTTCCTCGCGTCTGACGAGTCCAGATATATCAGCGGCGCGGCCATCCGCGTCGATAGCGCCAAATCAGTGGTCGAAGCCCATTTTGCTTGATCGCCCGCCGGAAGGAATGTCATTTTGAGCCTGTTGGATAAATTTCGCCTGGACGGTCAGGTCGCCGTAGTGACGGGTGCGGGCAAAGGCATCGGCCGTGCGATTGCGCTGGCATTGGCGGAAGCAGGGGCCGATGTTGCCATCGGCGCGCGGACGGCATCCGATCTGGACAAGGTGGCTGAGGAAATCCGCGCGCTTGGTAGGCGGGCGCTGCCGGTACCGACTGACGCGACCAGCAACGCGGCGCTGGAAAATCTGGCCCAAACAGCGAGCGACGAGATGGGACCAATCGGCATTTGGGTCAGCAATGCGGGTGGTATCCCCGATGGCACGCCGCGTTATCTAACTCGTACAACCGAGGAAAGCTGGGACGCGCAGATTGGACTTAATCTGAAAGCCGTCTGGATGGGGGCGGTTGTTGCGGCCGGGCACATGAAAGAAGGTGGCGGCGTCATCATCAACATCTCGTCGCGCGCCGCCACCGGGCCGCAGGTCAAAAACGGCCCTTATGGTGCGGCCAAGGCCGGCGTGAACAGCCTGACCATGACCTTGGCGCATGAACTCGCGCCCAAGATCCGCGTCAACGCGGTCGGACCGGGACCGATCCCGACCGAAAATTTCGACGAATGCATGGGAACGGACAGCGAGGAAAAGCGCGAGCAATTGCGCGCGATGATCCGCATCCCGTTGCAACGCTATGGCAAGGAAGAGGATATCGCCGCCGCCGTCCTGTATCTGGCATCGCCTGCGGCGAGCTGGGTCACGGGGCAATGTCTGTTCGTGACGGGCGGCCTGTAAGCCCGTGGCCGATCAGGAAACTGATGTTCTGATTATCGGCGCGGGTGCTGCGGGACTGACGGCGGCACTGGCGGCGCATGACGCCGGTGCAACTGTGACGATAATCGAAAAGGGCGACAGGCTCGGCGGGACCGCCGCCATTTCGGGCGGGATAGTGTGGGTTGCCAATAATCCGCAGATGCAGGCAGCGGGTATGGCCGACAGCGCCGACGAAGCCCTGGCCTATTTCGGCTCGCTCGATCATGGCGAGATGGACGTCGATGTCCTTGCAGCATTTGTCCATGAAGGTCCGAACGCGCTTACGTTTCTGTCGGATGCGGACGCGCTGAAAATGAGCATCTTGCCCGGCTATCCCGATTATTATCTGGATCGCCCCGGTGCCAAGCCCGAAGGCGGCCGTGCGCTCGACAATGACCTGTTCGATTTCAGGCTTTTGGGCGACTGGGCCGACAAGGTCTTCCATGGCGGCGACATTTACCGGCTGATGCTTCGCGAAACGCCACTTGGCGGCGGGTCGGGTATGATCGATCCTGCAGAAATGCAGCGGAGGACGGAGGAAGACCTTCGCGGCTTCGGGCAGGCGCTGGTCGGGCGGCTGCTGAAGGCCTGTCTGGATCGCGGCATCGAACCATTGCTGTCGTGCAAGGCGAAAAAGTTGCTGGTCGAGAATGGTCGTGTGGTTGGCGCGGAGTTGGATCAAAAGGGAAATAGCAAAACTGTCATGGCGCGTCGCGGGGTCATCCTCTCGACTGGCGGCTTTGAATGGAACGAGACACTTAAAAAGGCCTTCCTGCGCGGCCCGCTCGATGCACCTGCATCGCCGCCTGGTAATCAAGGCGACGGCCTGAAAATGGCAATGTCGGTTGGAGCAGGGCTGGGCAATATGACCAGCGCCTGGTGGGTGCCAACACTGTCGGTGAAGGGGGCAAGCTGGCCCGATGGAGCGCAGCGGTCGGTTCCGGTCCTGATCGAACGCACCTTGCCGCACAGCATCATGGTCAACACAGCGGGCCAGCGTTTTTGCAACGAAGCCAATAATTATGCGTCGCTGGCAGGTGCATTGCACGCCTTCGATCCGGCGAGCTACGGCTATAGCAATCTACCCTGCTTCCTGATCTTCGATCATCAATATCGCCAGCGTTACCCGGTCGCATCGCTGATGCCGGGTGACCCTTTGCCCGAATGGATAACGACCGGCGACACGCTGGAGGATCTGGCGGCGAAGATCGGCGTGCATGGCGACCAACTTGGCCGCACCGTCGCGACTTTCAATGAACACGCAGCCGCTGCCAACGACCCTCAATTCGGACGCGGCGAAAGCAACTATGACCATTTCTATGGAGACCGTTCGCGCCCCGGTGCCGCCGCGACGTTGGGACCGGTCGAGGTCGCACCCTTTTATGCTGTCGAACTCAAATCCGGTGCGCTTGGCACCAATGGCGGGGCGAGGACCAACGCATCGGCGCAGATACTGGATGTCGATGGCGAGCCGATTGCGGGCTTGTTCGGCGCTGGCAATGTCATCAGCTGCCCGACCGGCAGCGTCTATGCCGGAGCAGGGGGGACATTGGGGCCTGCTTTGACCTTTGGCTATATTGCCGGTCGTGCCGCCGCACGGCTGGCCAATGCTTGAACGAATGAAGGAGCGGACATGAAACGCATAATGGTATTGGGTGCGACGGGCGATCAGGGGCATCCGTTGCTGACGCGCCTGCTGGCCGCCGGAATGACGCCGGTTGCGGCGTTGCGAAACACAGCGGCATTGGCAAAAACCGAATTTGCGGGCGTCGAAACCGTTGAAGCCGACCTTTATGACATGGAGTCGATGATAAAGGCGGCCAAGGGCATGGACGCCATTGCGGCGCACTTGCCTTTTGTCTTCGACCTCGATCTGGCCAAGAAGCTCGGTGACAATATCGCCGCAGCGGCGCGCACCAATGGCGTGCAGAAAATCGTCTTCAACACCAGCTGTTACGTCGCCGAATTCGACAATGGCGACCCGGCGCATGATGGCCGTCGCTACATCGAACAGGCGATAATGGATAGCGGCTCGGACTATGCGATTTTCGAGCCGAAGGTGTTCATGGACAATATGATCCGCAGCTGGAACAAGCCGTCGATCGTCAACAACGGCATCTTTGCCTACCCCGCCAAGCCCGATCTCGAAATTTCATGGATCTGCGTCGATGATGTCGCGGCATTCATGGTCGAGGCACTGGCGCGCGACGATTTGCCGAACGGCCGGTACGCGATCGGTGGGCCCGAGGCGCTGGTAGGCGACGAAGTGGCGGCGCGGCTCACCAAAATTGCTGGCAAGCCGATTAGCTTCAAAAGCCTGTCGCCGGACGAATTTGCCTCCGCGATGAGCTTGCTGGTCACCGGCTCGGCCGATGTCGAGCCGCTTTCGATTTATGACGGCATGGCAAGCTTCTACCGCTTCTATAACAGCCGCCCGACATCGCCGTTGATCGCGGATAAAGAGGAAATGGAACGGACTTTCCGGCATCGCCCGGCGTCGATCGAGGAGTGGGCTGCGCGGCAGGACTGGAACGACCCACGCGATCCGGCGCTTGCGATCCGGTATGCACAATAGAACAGGGAGTGGATGGGATGGCAGGACAACTCACCGGCAAAGTCGCCCTCATTACTGGCGGAACTTCTGGGATCGGCGCAGGCACGGTACGGCGCTTTGTTGCTGAAGGGGCGAAGGTCGTCTTCACAGGATCGAACGCCGATGCAGCCGCAAAGATATCGAATGAGACCGGCGCGACCTTTATCGCCCAGCGGGTCGAGGAACCGGATGGCTGGGCCGAGGTAATCGAAGCCATCCAGTCCGGATTTGGCCGACTCGACATCGCTTTTGCTAACGCAGGGACAGAAACCGGCGACAGCAGCGTCGAGGCAATCACTTATGAAAACTGGATGAAGTTAATCGGCATCAACCTGACCGGGGTGATGCTGACCGCGCAACATGCGGTACGGGCGATGCGTGCCAATCCGGGAGGTGCCAGCGGTGCGATCATCCTCAATTCGTCGATGAGCGCCTATCGCCCGATGGGCAATTTCGTTGCTTATTCGACCACCAAGGGTGCGCTGGTGGCGCTGTCCAAGTCCATCGCGCTGCACTGCGCGACCGAGAAGACAAAAATCCGCTGCAACTCGATCCATCCCGGCGTCGTCGAAACCGAAATGATCCGCGGGGTCATCGATCGCGCGCCTGACCCGTCAGCGGCCCGGGCACAATTCGAGGGGATGGCTCCGCTCGGACGGATGGCACAGGTCGATGAAATCGCCGGGCTGGTAACCTTCCTCGCATCGGACGCCGCTGCGTTTATCTCAGGCTCCGAATATGGCATCGACGGCGCGAGCACCGCCGGGATGATGGGCGTTTAAAGCCCTAGCACCTGCTTGGCGATGATCGTGCGCTGCACTTCGCTTGAGCCACCAAAGATAGTGTGCGCGCGACCGTTGAGATAAAGTGGCATCGTGAGCTGCGCATCGCGGCTGCCGACGGGTTCTGGCGCTTCGTTGCCATATAGCGGCCTGCTGACCGGGAGTTGCAAACCGTCATAGCCGAACAGGTCGACCTGGAGTTCCTGAACGCTCTGCCGCAAATGCGAACTGATGAGCTTGACCAGCGACGTCTGCGGTCCCGCCGGACGGCCCTTCACCAGCTCTGCTAATATTCGCAATTCGGTGGTTTCGAACGCCTGTGCCTCGAGGCGCAGCTTTGCGATCCGCTGCGCAATGACCGGGTCGTGGATCAGCGCTCCGTTGACGCCTGACTGCAGCTTTGTCGCGTGTGCTTCGAGCCGGTCGATGGCGGCAAGCAGCCCCGGCGCGGCGCATGATCCGCCTCTTTCATTTTCCAGCAGATATTTGGCAATCGTCCAGCCCTGACCCTCTTCGCCGATCCGGTTTTCAACCCCCGTTTCGGCGTCATCGAAAAATGTGGCATTCACTTCATGGTCGTTGCCCATCGTGACGATCGGGGTGACAGTGATGCCGGGCTGATCCATCGGGATCAGCAGGAAGCTGATGCCCGCCTGCTTTTTGGAATTGGCATCGGTGCGCACCAGAGTGAATATCCAGTTCGCATGGTGCGCGTGGGTGGTCCACAGCTTTGATCCACTGACAAGATATTTGTCGCCCTTGCGGATCGCCCTTGTCTTGAGCGAGGCCAGATCGGACCCCGAGCCGGGCTCGGAATAGCCCTGGCACCAATAATCTTCGCCCGACAATATGCGCGGCAGGAAACGTGCCTTTTGCTCGGGGGTTCCGAATTTGCAGATAACCGGCCCGGCCAGACGGAGTCCGAGTATCGGCAACGACGGAGCGCCCGCCATCTGGCATTCCTTCTCGAACAGATATTTCTGCATCGGCGTCCATCCGGTGCCGCCGTCTTCCACCGGCCATGATGTCGCCAGCCAGCCCTTTTCGTACAATATGGCTTGCCATTCGCGGCTGATGTCGGGTTCGGTAAAGACGCTGGGCGTGTTGGCCGCACCTTCGCGCAGTCGCGGTGTCAGCTTTTCGTCAAGAAACGCGCGAACCTCATCCTGAAAGGCAAGGTCTGCGGCGGTAAAATTCATGTCCATTGCCCCAGGCTCCTACCTAAGCCGCTTGCGCATAGGCTGCCAGATCGGCGGCCGGGTCGCCAAACAGCCTGGACAGCAGCATGATCCGTTTCAGGCCGTGGCCGATGCCGAGTTCGTCGGTCGTTCCCATACCACCGTGCAACTGCACCGCCAGATGGGCAACCGAAATCGAACCTTCGCCGACAAAAGCCTTCAGCCCGCGAATCTCGCGCGCCCGGTTTGCGTCGGTCGCCAGCAAGGCGCGATAAAGCGCCGATTGCATGAGATCGACCTTCTCATAGCCCCCAACCATATTATGCTGGATGACCTGGAACCGGCCCAGCGGCTGCCCGAACTGTTCGCGCGTTTTGACATAGGCCAGCGTGTCGTCGAACAGGCGCTGCGCAATGCCCACCATTTCCGCCGCTGCCATCAACCGGCTATCTTCCACGGCCATTTCGAGCCGGTTGTGGCCAGGTAATGCCTCGCCAACCGTGACGTCATGAAGCGTCAGGATAGAGGCAAAGCTGCCATCGACAATCGGATAGGATCGAAGCTCGACGCCTTTAGCATCGCGCGGCACCGCGAACAGCGTTGTCGTCCCGTCCAGATTTGCCGACACAATGAAGAGATCGGCAACTGCGCCGTGCAGTACGAATTGCTTCTCGCCTGAAAGAACATAGCCATTGGCGGTCTTGCCCGCGCGCATCCGCACGGCGTCCAGCGCATAATGACGACCCGCCTCGGCAAAGGCGAAGGCAGCGAGGGTTTCGCCCGTTGCAACCTGCTGTGCCATCGGCGTGTCGGCGAGCAGGCGCACGCAGAGAAAACCGCATTCCAGCCAGGGCTCGACTGCCTGTGCTTTGCCCAAAGCTTGCGCCACAACCATGCAGTCGGTCGCCGATCCGCCAAGTCCGCCATCGGTTTCGTTGGCGGCGAGCGCTATCAGACCAAGATCGGCCATCTGGTGCCAGCGGGCACGGTCGAACCCGCCATCGAGCGCGCGTGCGCGATGCCGCTCGGGGACGCCTGCGTCTTGCGAAAACCGCTCGACCAGCGCCTTGAACTGGACCTGATTATCATCAAGGTCGAAATTCATCCGCGCTTCCGGAAGGTGATCGGAACCGACTTGTATCCCCGAAGCATCATGTTCGGAGCAACTTCGAGCTTGGTGCCTTCGACCAGGCGAATGTCATCCATCCGGTCCAAAATTTCCTGAAAAGCAACGGTCATTTCCTTGCGGCTGAGCATGTTGCCAACACACATGTGGATGCCCTTGCCAAAGGCCATATGCGTGCGCGCATTTTTCCGCTCAACATCGAACTTGTCGGGATCGGGAAATTGCGCAGGATCGCGATTGGCGGCTGCATAGCGCAGGATGAGCATCTCGCCTTTCTTGAAGGCATGCCCGCCCGCCTCGCAATCGCGGGTGACAACGCGCCACATCCCTGCAGTGGGCGTATCCAGCCGCAACACTTCCTCGACCGCATTGGGAATAAGGCTCGGGTCGGCGCGCAGCTTGGCAACCTGGTCCGGATTATTCGAAAAATGCACGATTGCCCCGGCAATTGCATGGGTCGTGGTTTCATTGCCGGCCACCATCAATTGCTGCGCAATCGACAAAATCTCTGCGTCGGTCAGCGGCTCTTCGCCTTCCTGCGTGGCGTTGACGACGGCCGACAGCAAATCGTCGGTCGGCGTCGCCCGCCGTTCGTCGATCTTGACCTTGACCGCCTTCTGAAACTCGACAATTTCGCGCGCACATTCCATTTCGCGCTCGTGCGAAATCATGTGACCGAGCCGGTCGGCAAAGGCATCCGACCAGCGCTTCACATCATCGTGCCACGAAGCATCGAAGCCCAGTTGTTCGCAGATGACCTGTACCGGCAACGGCACGCAGAACTCGTCGACAAATTCGCATTCGCCCTTGTCGATAAAGCCTTCGATCAGGCCGATAATCTTTTCCCTTATACCCGCTTCGAGCGCGTTCACGCGAGGCATCGAAAAGGCAAGGTTGACCAGTTTGCGGAATCGCGTGTGCACCGGCGGGTCGGCGGTCAGCAAAGTGTCCATTTGCGGCCAGCCCGCCTTCAGGATGGCCGAAACCTCTGGATCTTCCGCCCTTGCGCCCGATAGCGCGCCGGCGAAGGCGTTCGAGAAATCTGCGGGCCGTCCGCCTGCTTCGGAACATAAAGCATAAGACATCACCACCCTGAATCCCGCGCCCGGGATTTCGACTATCGGCGAGTTTGCATGGGCCCATTGATAAAATGGGAAGGGATTCTGCATGATCTCGGGATCGGTCAAACTCGGCGTAGTACTCAGGTCATTCATCGATTTTCTCCATGACCGGAAAAGTGGCACAGGGCGATATGCTTTGCGACGAGCGAAAATGTTAGTTTTTACTTCGCCTCCGTCCCTTGGAGACCGCCGATTGGCGGGGCTGGAGCCGTCAATTTAGATAGCTGCCATCGCGGTTAGCCTGCGCCATCCTTGGCCCATATCGGGTTCGTTTCGCGCATTTTGACGGGAGAGCATAACAGTGACACAAACGCGCCAATGGTTGTTGAACGGTCACCCTCGTGGCCGCCGGATTTCCGACGATGACCTGAAATTGGTGACGGTCGATCTGCCCGAACCGGGCGCGGGGCGAATGTTGCTGAAAACGCTCTATCTGGGGTTCGACCCGGCGCAAAAGGGCTGGATGGAAAATATCGCCGATTATGTCGCACCTATGGCGATCGGCGACGTGATGCGTGGCTCCGCCATCACCGAAGTCGTGCAGAGCAACGAGGGAAAATTCCCAGCAGGCACATTGCTTGCCGGATCGACCGGCTGGAGCGAATATGTCATTCATGACGGGACAGAACTGACGCCCATAGAATCCGGACTTTCGCCAACTGCGATGCTGTCGGTTCTTGGCACAACCGGGGTCACCGCCTATTGCGGGCTGTTCAAGGTGGGGCGGCCACTGGCCGGAGACGTGGTGCTGGTGTCGGGCGCGGCAGGGGCGACCGGATCGATTGTCGGACAACTGGCCAAGATTGGCGGCTGCACCGCGATTGGCATTGCGGGCGGGCCGGAGAAATGCGCGTGGCTGGTTGAGGAGGCGGGCTATGACCATGCCATCGACTACAAGGCGGGGAATATCCGCCAGCAAATCAAGGAACTGGCCCCCGGCGGCGTCAATGTCATTTTTGACAATGTCGGCGGCACGATATTGAACGATATGCTGAGCTGCATCGCCACCAATGCGCGCATCGTCATTTGTGGCGGGATCAGCCGCTACGAAACCGGATCGCTGCCTGCGGGTCCCGAAAATTACTTCAACCTCGTGTTCCGCCGCGCGCGGATGGAGGGATTTATCGTGCTCGATTGGGCGAGCGAATTTCCCGCAATTCGCAAACGCCTGACAAAATGGGTGCAGGATGGCAGTCTTGCCTATCGCGAGGATATCCAGCACGGCTTCGAAAACGCGCCCGCCACGCTGCAGCGGCTCTTCGACGGCGCGAACCGGGGGAAACAATTGCTGAAGCTTTAGACAAAATCCGACAAACGTGCAGGAGAGGAAAAGCGACAATGGCATCCGAGGCATTAGTGGCAGAAAAGCCGTTCTGGCTGACCGGCAATTTCGCCCCCGTCTTTGAAGAAACCACTGCATTCGACCTGCACGTTACCGGCAATATTCCTCCCGAACTGAGCGGTCGCTATTTCCGCAACGGTGCCAACCCGCCCTTTGGCAAAAGCCATGACTGGTTTCTGGGATGCGGGATGATCCACGGTGTCGAGCTGAAAAACGGCGAGGCGACATGGTATCGCAACCGCTATGTGCAAACGCCGTTGCTCGACGAAGAAACACCCAGTCAGGAGTCGCGGCGAAAGCTCGAAAACTCGATCGCAAATACGCACATTATAGGACATGCCGGTAAAATCCTGGCGCTCGCCGAGCTCAGCCTGCCTATCGAGTTGTCGCCCGAACTCGACACGCTGGGGCCATACAGGTTCGACGGCAAATTGAACGCGAACATGACCGCGCATCCCAAAATCTGCCCGGTAACCGGCGAAATGCTGTTTTTCGGCTATGGTATTTTCCCGCCCTATCTGACCTATTACCGCGTGTCCGCGTCGGGCGAACTGGTCCAGCAGGAGCAGATAGCGGTCAAGGGTGCGACGATGATGCACGATTTCAGCATCACCGAAAATCATGTGATCTTCATGGACCTGCCTTTGGTTTGGGATCTGGAGCAACGCGCGACCGGGGGGCTGGGCATCAGGTTCGACGATGATTATGGCGCGCGGATCGGTGTCATGCCGCGTAATGGATCAGCGCAGGATACCGTCTGGTTCGATATCGACCCCTGTTATATCTATCACACCTTGAACGCTTATGAAGACGGGGACGAAGTCGTCCTCGATGCCTGCCGCCTGATCGGTTATATGGCGGTGGGCATGGTCAAGCCGCCGTTGCCGACATTGTGCCAGTGGCGCATGAACCTGAAAACCGGCGCGGTCAGCACTCGGCAGATCGACGATCTGGGCGTCGATTTCCCGCGCGTTGCCGATAGCAAGCTCGGCCAGCCCTATCGTTATGGCTATACCGGCGAATTCGGCAAGGGTGCGCCGACGGTCGAGGCCTATCACAAATATGACCTGCACACGGGCAGCCGAACCTCGCACTGGCTGTCGGATGGCCGGACAGGTAGCGAGGCGGTGTTTGTCCCTGCGGCTGGCGGCACTTCGGAAGATGACGGCTATTTGTTGAGCTACGTTTACGACCCCGCCGAAAACAAGAGCGAGCTGGTTATCCTCGATGCAAGCAACATCGCGAATGATCCAGTGGCGCGGGTTCACCTGCCGGCGCGTGTGCCTGCGGGCTTTCACGGTAGCTGGATTGGAGACGCCGCATGATCGCCGAAACGCGAACTGGCGGATGCCTGTGCGGAGCGGTACGCTATGTCACGAGCTGGCCGCCGATGATGGTTGCCACCTGCCATTGCAAACATTGCCAGCGTCAGGCCGGTTCGGCCTTTTCGGTGATCGCGGTTGTGCCGAAAGGCGGTCTGACGATTGAGGGGACTCTGACCCGGTTTGAAGATGGCAGCGCGTCAGGCAACCCGGTCTATCGGAAATTCTGCGGAACCTGCGGATCGCCGGTGTTTACGGAAACTCCCGGCGCTGACGAGCAGGGAATTATCTTCATCAAGGCCGGAACGCTTGATGATGTAACCGATCTCGTCCCGACCACACATTTCTGGACAAGCAGCGCCCAAGGCTGGGTCGTCCATCCAGAAGGCGCAACGCTGGTTGCCGAGCAATAAGGAAGACATCGATGCGACTCGAAGGCAAGACGGCGCTGATAACAGGGGGATCGTCGGGCCTCGGCAATGCGATGGTGCGCCGCTTTGTGGCGGAGGGGGCGAGCGTTATCATTGCCGATATCGACGTCGAGAACGGACAAAAACTGGCGCAAGAGCTGGGCAACACAGCAAGTTTCGAGTTGCTCGATGTTTCGCTCGAGGAGCATTGGAAACGGGTGCTGGAAGGTGGCGCGTCGATCGACATCCTCATCAATAATGCCGGAATCACGACTTACGGCTCGATCGAAGAGCTGACGCTCGACCAGTTCCGCCATGAATTCGAGGTCGATGTGGTCGGCGTGTTTCTGGGCTGCAAATATGCGGTGGCCAATATGAGGGCCAATCCCAACGGCTCGGGCGGCTCGATCATCAACATGTCCTCGCTGGCAGGCGTCCGGGCGACTGGTAGCCTGACCGCCTATAACGCCGCCAAGGCGGCGGTCACTCATATGACGAAGTCGGTTGCCATGCATTGCGCGACCAACGGCTATGGCATCCGCTGCAATTCGATCCATCCGGGCGTAATCTACACCCCCATTCTCGACAAGGTTTTGGCGCAGGTTCCCAACCCGGATGAAGTCTATGCTGGCTGGGTTGCGGTGCATCCCATTGGCCGCATTGGCCAGCCAGAGGAGATTGCGGCAATGGCTGTCTATCTGGCGTCGGACGAAGCAGGCTTCACCACCGGCGCCGAGTTCCGCGTCGATGGTGGAAGCTCGATGTGAACCGGATATCGTTCGCCTCTGGTATCGTACCGGATGCGGGTCCGGTTGAAACCATCATGGCGGCAGCGGCAGGCGGCTTCGATGCGACCGGGCTGTGGGTCCAACCGGACAAATGGACATCGACGACAATTGCCGACGCCAGGGCAGCGCTGGCCGATACCGGCCTCGAACTGCTCGATGTCGAGGTTATCTGGATCAAGCCCGGCGATGATCTCGGTGCTCACAAGGCCTTTATCGACATCGGCGCAGAGCTTGGCGCGAAGAATGTCCTGTGCGTGTCCTCCGACCCCGACATGGGCGCAACTGCCGCGCGGCTTGCGGCGCTGTGCGAACATGCCGAGAGTCCGAAGATGCGCGTGGCGCTCGAGTTCGGCATTTTTACCGAGGTCAAAAATCTGGCGATGGCGATGTCAGTGCTCGACGCGGTAGCGCATCCGTTGCGGGCGTTGCTGATCGATCCGATCCATGTTGATCGGTCACGCAGTTCGATATCGGATATCGCGGCGATTCGTGCCGAGCTTCTGCCCTATGCGCAGTTCTGCGACGCCCCGGCGGAGCGGCCAGACCCGAACGATTTCAACGCGGTCATCATTGATGCCGTCGATTTGCGCCAGCAATGCGGGGAGGGCGGGCTTCCGCTGGCTGCGCTCTACGACGCCCTGCCGCCGGAAATTCCGCTCAGTATCGAGTTGCGTTCCAAAGTGCTGCGCGAAAGCTTTCCCGATCTGGGTGAGCGTGCCAAGGCTGTGGCCACCGCAACGCGGCGCTGGCTGGCCGCCAAAGCTGCCAGCTAACCTGCCTTCGCCGCCATCGCAGCCGCAACCGAGGCGCCGATTTCTTCGGGCCGCGGGTTGCGCCTAAGGGTCAGGCCACCATTGATCTGCAGATTTTGCCCGGACACGAAGGTCGCATCGTCGGCCAGCCACAGCACCGCCTGCGCAATGTCCTCTACCGTGCCGACGCGACCGAGCGGATATTCCTTGATAAATGCGTCGGCGACACCCGGCGTCGCAAATGAGGCTGATGTCATCGGCGATTCGGTGAATCCGGGTGACACCGTATTGGCGCGGATGCCCTGCGGCCCATATTGGTTGGCGACACAGCGGATCAGCGCGTCTGCACCCGATTTGGTGCCGATATAGGCGGCATGGTCGTGGATGATGCACTGCGTCGTTGCCGACGAAATCTGCATCAGCGAACCGCCATTGGGCATCGCGCGGACAAAGGCGCTCAGGAAATAATGCACGCCCTTGAATTGCAGCGCGACGATCTGGTCGAGTTCTTCTTCGGTAATGTCGTGTAACGATTTGAGGAGGCCCCAGCCAGTTGCATTGACGCCGATGTCGATCTTGCCATGACGCTTCATCGTCTCGTTTGCCAATGCTTCGACATCGGCCTTTTTGGCAATGTCGCACAGCATCCAGTCGCCGCCGATCTCGGCCGCCAGTTCCTTTACCGGCGCTTCCTGACGACCGGTGACAAGCACTTTCGCTCCTGCGCCTGCAAGCCTGCGGGCAATGGCCTGACCCATGTTGCCCTTGCCGCCCGCACCGAGCACGACCGCCACCTTACCCGTCAAATCCGTCATGATCGCTATCCCTTCGCCGTCAGGAATGTCGCCGTCGCGACGCCATCCGGGCCATAGACCGGCTCCGACAAATCGCAGCGATATTTGCGGGTTTCGGCGCTGAGGATCGAGAAACTGCCCAAATGTCCCAACATGCCGCGATAGGCTTCACCCTCCAGATGCTCTTGAAGATCTTCCGCGCAATCCCATTCTTCGAAAACATGGACGCGACCGGGAAAATGCGGATCGGCGGACCATGCATAGTGGCGGCAGCCCCGTTCGGCGAGCGCCATGTCGATCAAGGGCTTGGCACCCGTCAATGCAGCCTCGCGGGACTCGGGTGGAAGCTCGATTTCGCCGGATATCACTATCTTCATCGCGTCACGCCTTCAGCATCGAATAGATGCGTTCCTGATAGAGCCAGCGGCCGCCGACCTTGACGAAAAGATCGTCGTAGCGGCCCACGGGGCGGCGGATTTCACCATCGGGCATCTCCAGCACTTCATGCGTAAAGGTGCGGCCCGTTGCGGTGTCGCCCGTGATTTCGATCGACGCAGGCTGGCAAAAGAAGGCGACAAAGGCGAAGCCCGCCATTGCGCCGTTCCACATGCCGACAATTGCGTCGCGGCCCTCGACGGTATTGCCCATCAGATGCCAGCGGCCGTCGGTCGCCCAGTTGGCACCCCAGTCACTGGGATCGCGGCGGAATACGGCATCGACATAGCTGTCATGCAGGCTGCGGATTGCCAGTTGATCCTCAAGCGGCCCCGAAAAGCTCATAAACCTCTCCTCTCGGCCCCAAGTCTAATATTGCGGGTCCCCGATGCACACTATCAATTTGGCAAGCCAATGCTTGGCAAATGCCATCTTTTTTGGGGATACAACCCGCGCCATCCATGCTGCATAGTAGCATCCGGAAAAGAGGAGATGCGCGATGGATTTGGGACTGAAGGGCAAGAAAGTCATCATGAATGGCGGGGCGCACGGCATTGGCCTTGAAACGCTCAAACTGTTCGCTGCTGAAGGTTGCGACGTCGCCTTTTTCTCGCGCGATGCGGCCAAGGTGGCTGCTGCCAAGGAAGAAATCGGCAAGGCTGGTGGCAAGGTGTTCGCCGACACGCTTGACATGACCGATAATGCCGACGGCTATGTCGCCTGGCTCAATAAGGCTGTGGACGATTTGGGTGGCTGCGATATCTTTGTGCATACCGCAAGCTCTTCGGGACAGGGCGCGACGCAGGACTGGCAGCGCGGACTCGACCTCGACATATTGGGCGGCGTTCGCGGAGTTGAGGCATTGACACCCGCGCTTGAAAAATCAGCGGCAGGCTCGATCATCATCATGTCGTCAACCGCCGCTGTCGAGACGTTTTTCAGTCCGCAGGCGTTCAATGCGTTGAAATCGGCGCTCATCACATATGGCTCGCAATTGTCGCAAGCGCTTGCTCCGAAGGGCATCCGCGTGAACACGATATCGCCGGGGCCAATCGAATATCCGACAGGTAACTGGGCTGCGATCAAGGCAAATATGGCGGATTTTTACAACGCTACCGTCGCGCAAATGCCGATGGGCCGGCTGGGCGCGCCCGACGAGGTCGCCCGCGCGATTGTATTCATGGCCAGCCCGGCATCGAGCTATACCACGGGCGCAAACCTGATTATTGACGGTGGCTATACCAAGCGGGTCCAGTTCTAGGCCCCATGACCAGCACAAAAATCGATCGGGACAAGCTGCTCGATATCTACAAACGCACGATGAAAATCGCGCGCACAGACGAGAAATTCCGAAGCCTGATTGCGGGCGGTTCGCTCGCGGTCCTCTACTACACGGTGCGCGGGCAGGAACTGGTATCGGCAGCGATGATGGCGGCGCTGGAACCCACCGACTATCTGGTCACCACCTATCGCGGACAGCATGACCAGATCGCCAAGGGCGTACCACTCGACCTGCTGTTTGCCGAAGTGGCCGGCAAGGTTACCGGCACTTGCAAGGGAAAGGGTGGGTCGATGCACATCACTCATCCCGAAACCGGCATCATGGTCACGACCGGCGTCGTCGGATCGGGCCTGCCTATCGCCAACGGTCTAGCCTTGTCGTCACAAAATCGCGGCGACGGCAAAGTGACCATCACCTGCTTCGGCGACGGTGCGACCAATATCGGTGCTTTTCATGAAGCGATGAACATGGCGCAGCTGTGGAAGCTGCCGGTTGTCTTCTTCTGCCAGAACAACCGCTATGGCGAACATACGGCCTTTGCCGATCATACAAAAGTGGAGTCGATTGCATCGCGTGCCGCAGCCTATTCGATGCGGGCGGTGACGGTCGATGGCAATGATGCCGAGGCGATGTATCTGGCGGCCAAGGAAGCTGTGGACCGCGCACGCGCAGGCGAGGGGCCGACGCTGATCGAGGCGATGTGCTACCGGATGATGGGACATTTCTTCGGCGCGGATTTCTCCTACATGCCCAAAGAGCATCTGGCCGAAATGGCGGCGGCTGATCCGTTGCCGCGTCTGCGTGCCTTGATGCTGGACTATCAGTTTTCGGAAAGCGAACTCGACGCGATACTTACGGGTATAGATGCCGAAGTCGAGGCTGCATGGCAATTTGCAGCGGACAGCGCCTATCCCGGCCCGGAGGAACTGCGCGTCGATGTGTTCGAAGAGGAGATGCCCGCATGAGCGACAAAATCTCCATGGGCGCCGCAATCAACCGCGCCATCGACGAAGCAATGGCCGAGGATGAAGGCGTCATCCTGCTCGGCGAAGATGTCGGCGCAAAGCAGGGCGGCGGCGTTTTCAAAGTCTCGTCGGGTCTGACCGAAAAATATGGCGAGCACCGCGTCCGCTCGACGCCGATTTCGGAACAGGCGATCATGGGCGCGTGCGTTGGCGCGGCGCTTGCCGGCTTCCGCCCGATTGCCGAAATCATGCTGATGAACTTCCTGACCGTTTGCATGGACCAGCTCGTCAACCATGCGGCAAAGCTGCGTTTCATGTCGGGCGGGCAAACCAATGTCCCACTCGTTGTGCGCACCACCACCGGCGTGGGCGTCGGCTTTGGCGGCCAGCATTCCGACATGCTGGAGGCATGGTTCGCGCATGTGCCTGGGCTGAAGATCGTGACCCCGTCGAACCCCGCCGATGCGCAAGGGCTGATGCGCTCGGCCATTGCCTGCAACGACCCGGTAATCTTCATCGAGAATATCCTTTGCTATGGCATGACCGCTGACGCACCCGCAGCGGGCCACCGCGTTCCGCTCGGCAAGGCGGCTATCGTCCGGGAAGGCGTCGACTGTTCGCTAATCACTTATGGCCGGACAATGGCCGACGCGCTCGAAGTGGCGGCGCAGCTTGGTGAAGAGGATGTTTCGGTCGAGGTCATCGACCTGCGCACCATCGCGCCTTATGACGAGGAAACGGTGCTGGCATCGGTGCGCAAAACGGGCCGCGCGGTAGTGTTGCACGAGGCGGTCAAGGCTTATGGAACCGGCGCTGAAATGTCGTCTCGTATTCATGAGGCGCTGTTCAACGAGCTGAAGGCACCGGTGCAGCGGGTCGGGGGCACGTTTTCGGCTGTGCCAATGGCCAATGCGCTGGAACAGGCATGGATACCGTCTAAGGATGGCATCAAGCAGGCGGTGCGTACCGCGATGGACTGGCAACGCTAGCCATGCCAACCGAGATACGTATTCCGAAAATCGGCATGTCGGCGACCGAAATGACGCTGACCGAATGGATGTTTGGTGACGGAGAAGAGGTCGCCAAAGGCGATATCATCTACACGCTGGAAACCGACAAGACCACGGTCGAGATCGAAGCGCAAGCGGGTGGCACGCTCCGCATATTGGGCGGTGACGGCGAGGTCTATGCCGTGGGAGCCTTGGTCGGCACAATAGAATGACTTACGTTACAACGATTGCCCGTCGTCTATCGTGAAACCCACACCGGTCACGAATTTCGATGCGTCCGATGACAGATAGAGCAGGGTCGGATCGAGCGAGTCGATGTCCATCACCCGCTTGCGCGGAAAACGCTGCACCTGCTTCTGCCCGCCCTCGGTGGCAAACCAGTCGCCATTGATTTCGGTGACGATATAGCCGGGCAGCACGCTGTTCACGTTGATCCCCTGCCGCGCCCAGTCGCGCGCGAGTACCTTGCCCATCTGCAAAACCGCCGCCTTCGATGCCGAATAGAGCGCGAGGCCCGGCTCGATTGCCTGCGCGGTGATCGAGGATATGATGACAATGCGGCCATGCTCGCGCTCGCGGCTGCCTGCAGCGATCATCCGCCTGGCGGCTTCCTGCACGGTAAGGAACACGCCGCGCAGGTTGACTGACATGAGCTGGTCGAACTGCTCGGGTGTCTGGTCAATGAAGGCGTTGTCGGTGCCCATGCCGGCATTGGCGATGACGCTGTCGACCGGGCCGAAGGCCGCTTCGGCTGCATCGAAGGCGGCAATTGTCGATGCCTTGTCCGCAACGTCCATTTCCACGGCAATAGCTTCGCCGCCAGCCGCTTTGATCTCCGCGACGATGCGGTCGAGGCGATCGGTCCGCCGCGCGCACAGCACGACCCTGGCCCCGGCATCTGCCGCAACGCGCGCGAAATGCGCGCCGATACCCGAAGACGCGCCAGTGATCAGCAGGGTTCGGCCCTGAAGTGTCAGATTCATTTTATTGCCTTTGTTTGCTAGAGCGGCATGCCGATTGCGTCGGCAATATGCCGGTGGACGGCCTGCACGGCGTTTTCATTGGAACCCAGCACGACATGAAAATCATCGGGCGCCGTTAGCAAATTGGCATAGCCATGCGAGGCGACGCGATAGTCCTCGGTCTGCACGACTTGGGCCGTTCCGTCATAAGCCATGTTGCACATCGCCAGATGTTCGTCCGATTCGACCCCAAAAGGCGCATAGACCGCAAACTGGCAGCGCGTCTTGCCCACGCCATCGGGGAACAGCCGGAACACTTGCGTAAAATACACGCCTGGCGTGACCGCGCCGAAAAAGATGATGGTGTTGGGAAACAGGTAATGGACTCCGCCATAGTCGGTCACCGGCCATTCGTCCTCGGGCTTGCCGACCAGAGCGCCAATGCTTTTGTCGGGGAAGGAGACACGGTGGTGGCGGCCGAAACGGTCCACCGCACAAATGTCGCTATAATGGGTATTGGCCAGCGTCGAGGCGTGCAGCGTTCCGAAATGATAGCCTTCCGCATAGGTATCGAGCGCAAATTTCCAGTTCGACTCAGCGGTCAATATGCCCTTTTTGACGGGCGTTGCGCGGTGTAGCTCAAGCGCATTCAGGACATCGGCCAGTTCGCCGAGATGGTCGGCGGCATCGATCGGATCGCCGCCGCCCGGCCTGACAAAGATCAGACCGAGATGTTCGGCGCAGGGCAGTTCGAGCAGGTTTCTGGACCCGATCTCGCAGCCTGCAAAACTCTCCTTCGACGGCTGGCCGATCAGTTTTCCGGCCGGGTCGAATGTCCACGCATGGAATGGGCAGGTCAGCCGCGCGCGGTGGTCGGAAAAGGGCTCGCTTTCCTCGACCAGCTTCGCGCCGCGGTGGGTGCACATGTTGAGGAATGCACGCGCCACGCCGTCCTTGCCGCGAGCGACCAATATCGACGGGCCTGCTGCATCGAACACAAGCAGGTCGCCCGGGTTCGGAATATCGCCCGAGAGACCGGCGACGATCGGCTGGCCCAGAAACAGTTTTTCCTGTTCGGCGGCCAGACGGGCGGGGTCAATGTAGACGCTTTTGTGCAACGGTAGCGGCCCCGCCGCGCGATCCGTCGATTTTGCTTCGACCAGCGACACCATGCGCCGAACCGTATCGCGCGCCATGCTTCGCCGCCTTGCGCGCCAGTCTATCGGAGCCGGATTGTCCATTTCCTCTCAAAACTCCCAGTGGGAAATATGGGCGCATCATGTCAGCTTTCGGCTAGTCTGCAAGCTGTTGCATTCGATAGGAGCGCGCATGGGTATCAGTGCAATCGGGCCAGTGATGCAAATCGCGTTCGTGCCGAAGGATTTCGACGCGGCGGTGCGTTACTGGACCGAGACGATGGGCGTCGGTCCCTTCTTCCTGATGGAAAACATTCAGCTCGGCGACATGCGCTATCTGGGTGAACCGAGCGACTGCGTTTTTTCCATTGCGATCGCTTATTGGGGCGACATGCAGGTCGAGCTCATTCGGCAGGAAAATGACGCGCCCAGTATCTATCGCGGGCAAGAGGGCGGCGCGCTGCACCACACATGCGTGCTGACTGACGATATCGAAAAGGCGCGGCGCATTGCCGAAGAATCGGGCGCGAAAATACTGGTCGAAGCCAAGGTCGCCCCCGATGGCGCGGTCCTCTACGTCGATACCGGCGGCGGCCCGGGCAGCATCGTGGAAATTCTGCAGATGTCCAGCGGTAGCGAAGGCCTGTTCGCGATGATAAAGGCAGCCTCGGTCGATTGGGACGGCAGCGACCCGTTACGCAAACTGGGCTAGTTTCTCAGGAAGCAGCGCCCAGAAAGCCAAGCTGCCCCGCCTTGAAAACGGCTTGACTGCGGTTCACCGCGTTCAGTTTTTCACCTGCGCGCTGGACATGATAGCGCACCGTCGCGTGGCTCAATGACAATATCGCGCTAATATCATTGTCGGTCTTGCCAATCGCCGCCCAGCGCAAGCATTCCACTTCGCGTTTCGACAATGAGCAGTTGCTGGGTATCCATTGCTGCGTCCGCACCGCTGCAACATAGCCGGCAACAAAACGCCGGACCAATAAGCCTATGCTGTCGGAATAGCGCCGAAACGGCTCGCTCAGGTCGGTGAGATCCCTATCCAGCGGTGTCAGGCTGACCGCCCCGATCTGGCCAAAGGAGAGATGAACAGGGATCAGGATCGCCGCAGGGGTTGTGTGCGGGATTTTGAAATCCTTGATCGCAATGCCCTCGAGATATTTGTTTCGCCAATGCGTTTTGAACCCTTCGTCATTATACCAGAATGGTTCGCTTTCATAACGGCAAGCCCGCGGCAAAAACGACTTGAGCGCGAGACGGGTATCTTCCCACCAGCGCTCGCCATCGGCGACCCAGCCGAATATCTCTGCGTTCAAGATGCCGCCCTCGGCATCCAGCATCGGTTCCTTGGATGCGATGTCGGCGGCTACTGCGATCCGGAACCCGCAGGCATGCGCCGCATCGTTAAGCGCAATCGCAGCAGCGCGAATATCATCCACGCTGCGGATTGTCACCCGTTCGAGGGTCTCCTCGTCCAACTGCCATTTTGGCGGTTTGGACGAACTTCCATTGCTCGTCATTTATTGTCTCTCCTGCCCGCGAGACTATGCCATTTGCGTCGCAAGTGGAAGGTGTAAAAATCGTTACACACCTGTGTGTATCGGGCATTGGCTGACTCGTGAAAATCAGACCCTATCAATTTGAACGGATGGCACGAACCGGTGGTGGGCCTATAGAAAATCGATAGACCGGGCCTGCGATTTGCGCTCCAAAATTTGGAATAGGCTCGCAGATCGGGAAAACGGGAGATCGATAGTGCAACTCAGCCGGGACCAGTTGTTACGCGCTTACAGCCAGATGGCCATCATCCGTGCCTTTGAAGAGCGTTTGCACGATGAAATCAAGACCGGGGATATCGCCGGATTCACCCATCTTTATTGCGGCCAGGAAGCAGCAGCCGTTGGCGTGTGCGAGCATCTGGCCAATGACGATTTCATCGTTTCGACCCATCGCGGCCATGGCCACTGCATTGCCAAGGGCTGCGACGTCAAGGGCATGATGAAAGAGATTTATGGCCGTGCCGACGGCCTGTGCGGAGGCAAGGCAGGCTCCATGCATATTGCCGATGTGTCGGTGGGCATGCTCGGGGCCAACGGCATTGTCGGCGCGGGCGCACCGCAAGCGGTAGGTGCCGCACTGGCCGCAAAAATGGATGGCAAGGGCAAGGTCGCCATCGCATTTTCAGGCGACGGCGCGTGCAACCAGGGTACAACCTTCGAAGCCATGAACATGGCCGTCGTCACCAAGGCGCCCTGCATCTTCGTCTTCGAGAATAACCATTATTCGGAACATACCGGCTTTGAATATGCGGTGGGTACCAACAAGGACATTGCCAGCCGTGCGGAGGCATTCGGCATGAAGGTCTGGCGCGCCAATGGCAGCGACTTTTTCGACACCTATGAGACGATGCGTGAAGTGCTCGACTATGTCCGTGCCGGAAACGGACCGGCTTCTATCGAACTGGATACCGAGCGCTTCTATGGCCATTTCGAAGGCGATCCGCAGCGCTATCGGGGGCCGGGCGAACTCGACCGTATTCGCGAGGAGCGTGACTGCCTGAAGGCATTTCGCGAGAAGGTAACGACCGCGGGATTGCTCGATGATGCCGATCTGGACGCTATCGATGCCGAGGCGCTGGCGTTGATCGAAGCAGCCACGACTGAGGCAAGGGCTGCCGCTCCGCCAGACCCCGCGAACGTCACCACCGACGTCTATGTTGCGTATTAAAGGGAGCGCGGACCAATGGCAAAAATGAATATCCGCGAAGCGATCAACCAGACGATCCATGCTGAAATGGAGCGCGACCCGAACATATTGGTGCTGGGTGAAGACATTGTCGGCGGAAACGGCACCGCAGGCGGTCCCGAGGCAATCGGCGGCATTTGGGGGGCAACAACCGGCCTGTACGCGAAATTCGGCCCGAACCGCGTCATCGACACGCCGATCTCCGAAAGCGCGATTGTCGGCGCAGCGGCAGGGCTTGCACTGGCGGGCAAGCGGCCCATCGCCGAATTGATGTTTGCCGACTTTGTGGGCGTCAGCCTGGACCAGTTGTGGAACCAGATGGCAAAATTCCGTTATATGTTTGGCGGCAAAACGACCTGTCCGGCGATTGTACGTATGATTTACGGTGCAGGTATGAATGCAGCGGCGCAGCATAGCCAGTCGGTCTATGCGATGATGACGTCGATTCCGGGGTTGAAGGTCGTGATGCCGACCACGCCCGCCGACGCCAAGGGGTTGCTGATGGAGGCACTACGCGGCGACGACCCGGTGATGTTCTTCGAGCATAAGTCTCTGTTTGCGGTGAGCGGCGAAGTTCCCGACGGCGAATATCGCGTTCCTTTCGGCCAGGCGCGGATGGCGCGCGAAGGCGGCGATGTTACAATCGTGACCTGCGGCCTGATGGTCAGCTTTTCGGAAATCGCGGCGGACAAGCTCGCCGCCGAGGGCATTGGCTGTGACGTGATCGACCTGCGCACGACTAGCCCGCTCGACGAGGAAGCCATTCTCGATTCGGTTGAAGCAACGGGTCGGCTGGTCATTGTCGATGAAAGCACACCGCGTTGCAGTCTGGCCTCCGACATAGCAGGGCTGGTGGCGTCGCGCGCCTTCAGTTCGCTCAAGGCTCCCATCGAAATGGTCACCCCGCCGCATACCCCGATCCCTTTTGCGCGGGAGCTTGAGAAAGCGTGGCTTCCCGGTCCTGCCGAAGTCGAAGCCGCCGTCCGTCGCGTGCTTGCATTTCGATAGGGGCGCGGCAGATGGCTAATCTCAAGGCATTTACCATGCCCAAATGGGGCATCGAAATGAGCGAAGGAACCATCGCCGAATGGATGGTGGCCGAACGCGAAAGCTTTTCGCGCAACACAGTGCTCACGCTTATCGAAACCGACAAGATAACCAACGAAGTCGAAGCCGAAGCCGATGGCTGTTTTGTCCGTTTTGTCGCGGAAGCGGGAGAAACCTATCCGGTGGGCGCATTGCTCGCGGTGTTCGGCGATCCCGATTCGAGTGCCGAAGAGATAGACAGCTTTGTCAGCGGCTTCAAAGGCGGCGGGAGCAGCGCGGTGGCAGCCAGCGCAGCCGCACCGGCGTCTGAAACTGTGGTCGTGCCGGTTCCGGTGGCCGACCGCAAGATGATCAGTCCCGCCGGACATGCCGAAGCGATCGCCAACGGAATAGACATTGCAACCATAACGGGAAGCGGACGCAATGGACGCATTTCGCTCCAGGACGTGCAGCAGGTCACACGTAGCGAGCCGGTGGTTTCGCTCAAAGGTGCTTATGATCTGGCGCCCGAGTCGACGACATTGGCATCGCCGATGGCGCGGCGGCTGGCAGCGATGCACAATGTCGATCTGGCAGGCATCAAGGGTACCGGTCCGCGAGGGCGTATCTGCAAGGCGGACATAATGGAAGTGGCCGGGGTTTCGGCTCCCGCTTCATCGGGCGCCGCGCCCACGATATTACCGATGTCGAAAATGCGAAAGGCGATTGCCCGCAGGCTGACCGAGTCAAAGACGACCATTCCGCATTTCTACGTTCGCCGGCGTGTCCGGGCGGACGGGCTGATAAAGCTGCGCGCCGCCGCCGACCCGAAGCCCAGTATCAACGATTATCTCATCCGCGCATGTGCGCTGGCGTTGGTCGAGGTGCCTGCGCTTAACATCCAGGTGCATGGCGACGATGTTCACCAGTTTTCCAGTGCCGATATCGGAGTTGCGGTTTCAACCGATGGCGGGCTGATTACGCCGATTGTGACAGGGGCCGATCAAAAGAGCGTATTCGAAATCGGAGCGGCGATGACCGACCTTGCTGCGCGCGCGCGAAGCGGCAAGTTGCAGGCGCATGAATTCGAAGGCGGCAGCTTTGGCCTGTCCAATCTCGGAATGTTCGGTGTCGAGCAGTTCGACGCGATCATCAACCCGCCACAGGGCGCGATACTCGCAGTCGGCAGCGCTCGTTCCGAGCCAGTCGACGACGATGGCGCAATCCGCGTGCTTCCCGTACTGCACCTGTCGCTGAGTTGCGATCACCGCGCAATCGACGGGGCAGATGCGGGGCGCTTCATGGCTGCTTTGACGCGGCTGATCGAGGCCCCCGAACAATTATAGGGCAGTTGCAGGTTAGGGGCGCACCAGCAAATTGCCGGTGTGGCCGCCAGCGAACAGCGTGAACAAGGCATCCGGAAAGCGCTCTATACCTTCGACAACATGTTCGGGCAGCTTCAGCTTTCCTGCGCGCATCAGGTCGGAAATTTCCTTGATCGCCACCGGATATTGCGCAGCATAATGGCTGACGACAAAGCCCCGCATCGAAGCATTGCGCTCCGCCAGCCGCAGATATAATTTTGGACCGCGCACGTCGGTCAGGTCAGCATATTGTGAGATAGCGCCGCAAATCGCGACGCGCGCACCGGCTGGTGCCAGATTGTCGAGCGCAATGTCGAGCAGCTCGCCGCCGACATTGTCGAAGAACACGTTGATGCCACCCGGCGCGACTTCCTTTAGCTTCGTGGCAACATCGTCATTTTTATAGTCGATTGCCGCGTCAGCCCCGATCGTGCCAGTCAGATAGGCGCATTTTTGGGCTCCACCTGCAATGCCGATGACATAGGCCCCGCGTGCCTTGGCGAGCTGGACGACCACCGACCCTACGGCACCTGCAGCGCCGGACACGAGGACGACATCGCCCGCCTGAACCTCGGCCACCGCAATCAGGCCTACCCAAGCCGTCAGGCCGGTGGTCTGGCCCAGCGGACCGATATGGTCCCGTGGCTCAATACCATCTTCAACATCGATCTTCTTGAGCGCGGCGTCGGGCAACAATGCATGGGTTTGTGCGCACATCATGCCGTAAACCCAATCTCCGGGCGACAGACTGCTGCTGTTGCTTTCCGCGACCTGGCCAACGCCGAATGCGGGAATGGTCGTGCCGATCCCGGCGGTTTCGTGCATACCGGCATGGTTGAGCGTCGTGCGTATCCATGCATCCATCGATAGCGTATCGACCTTTACCACGACATGGCCGGACGGCACAGCATCGATGCTCGCCGTCTCGATTCCGAAATCCTCGATGAGCGGCATGCCGTCGCGGTGATGCTTGATGAAAACCCGGCTGTTCTGGATAGCGATGACCCGTCTCCCGATGTGGTGCTGTATATTAAGAAGCTACAGGAAGACCGGCCATTTCCACCATTATCGTTTTGACTAGCAGAACCTGAATGGCGCTTCATTCGCTCATGGCACTGAGCCTCTTGCGGTAATGCGAAAGCCCCAAATAGGCCGCTACAACCCCGCCTGCATATCCGAGAAGGGACGCGATCGCGATCGACATCCCGATGGCATTCTTGTCCTCAAATACATAATCGTTCAGCACCGCAATGATGGTGGGACCGAAGCCCGACCCCAGCAAATTGATGATGAGATAGATCAGGGCAACGGCGGTTCCGCGCGCCTCATTGGGCGTCCCCGTCATCAGGATCGTCGGCGAGGCAATGGTCGCCATGCTTGCACCGAAAACGCCGATTCCAAGAACGAGCGTCGTGATCCAGGGCGTACCCAGCAGCGGCGCAACGATATAGCAGGGGACAAAGGCCGCTATTCCGAGCAGCAAAACCCGCCATGCCGCATCTTCTTCTCCGCGCGCCCGTCGGCGGTCGATCCACCAGCCGCTGAAGATCATTCCGGCAACGCTTGCGACAAGCGAGGCTATGCCGAAATAGAGTCCGGCGTCGGCAGGCGTCCAGCCATGAATCCGGACAAAAAAGGTTGGTATCCAGGCCAGCGCGCCGAATGTGACAATCGACAGCATCGTCATCGTCGCACAAATGGCTGCATAGAATTTCACATTCTGGCGGAAAAACACCAGTGTTTGCGATATCGTCCACTGCGCATCGACCGTCATGCGTCCGGTTCTGGGAGGTTCTTTCACTGCCGACATCATGGCAACGAACACCAGGCCGCTCAGCCCCAGAAAAACGAAAATAATCTGCCACGGAGCGAGGTCATCGACAACGGGCAAACCCAGCTTTACGCCGCCAGATGCCGTCAGCATGGCGATAAGCTGGCCCCCAAGGATGAGTGACAGTCCCGCTCCACCGGCGATGCCCAGGTTGAAGATGCTGATAGCTCTGGCCCGCTGTGCCGGTGCAAAATAGTCGCTGATCAGCGAGTTGGCAGACGGCATCAATGTCGCTTCGCCGAGCCCCACGAAAACGCGGGCGACAAACAACTGCCAGTAACTGGTCGAAAGGCCGCAGGCGGCGGTCATGATGCACCAGATAACGGCGCCATATTTGATAATGCGGACCCGGTTCCAGCGATCAGCGATGAATCCCATCGGCACTCCGGCGATCGAATACAGGATCGTGAATGCCAGCCCCATCAGCAGGCTCATTTTGGTGTCGCTGATATCCAGATCGGCCTGGATCGGCGCCACCATCAATCCGATCATCGTCCGGTCGAGAAATGCGAACAGATAACCGATCATCAGGGTGATGATGACGTACCAGTGAAACTGTCTGGACGGATCGCTGTTCATGGCCGCTTTATTCCCGATCATCGTTCAAATCACCTTTGGCCAGCAACAACCAACAAAGGAGCCGGAGCAGCACATACCGCTCCGGCCCAGCTTGATCGGCAGGAGAGTGCGGATCAAATCTTGAATGCGGCCTCCAGGAATATCTGGCGACCGCGGTTTTGTGTGTGAATTGTATCATCGGCGGAGAACGGTGCCCCGCCATTGGTGTTTGTCCAGATCTCGTCTGTCAGGTTGGTACCAATCAACGACAATTTCCACTTTCCGTCGGGGTCACCGACCGAGATTGCTCCGTCAAGCACCACATAGGACGGCTGCCGATAGTAACTGTCGGTCGCGTTGGTCCAATAGGAGTCCGAGTAGGTCGCGTTACCGCTCAGCCCGAATTCCATCGAATTACCGACCGGCATTCTCCAGTCGAAGGCAATGTTCCCGGAAAATTTGGGCGCGCGGGCGACCGACCGGCCATCCACAAGTGCAACCGACAGATTGGGCCTGACGATATCCTCGGCATATTTGGTGTCGGTGTAGGATGCAGCACCAGACAATCTCAATCCTTCGACCGGCGTGCGCCACGCCCAGTCGACATCCAGGCCCTTGGTAATAACCTTACTCGCATTGTACGTTTCGAAGTTGAAGAGAGCGAGGCTGAATTCCTGGATCTGCAGATCCTTGAACGTGTAATAAAAGGCCGTCGCATTCAAAGTAACCGAGCGATCGGCAAATTGCGAGCGAAGTCCGATCTCACCGCCTTTCGACGTTTCGGATTCGAACCGCAAGCCATCCTCGATTGCTGCCCGAACCGCTGGGTCCGGGGAGTTCAGGTTCCGCAGCGGGCCGGATGGCAGTGCATTATTGTCGACACCGCCCGACTTGAAGCCGGTCTTGAAGGCCGCATAGACGTTGACATCCTCAGTTGCCTGATACTTCAGCGATACTTCCGGTGACACGTTGCTGTCGGAGAAGCGCACAGGGCCTGCGAAAAACCCGGAAGGCAAAAAGCCGAACCCGAATGTGATGATGTCGTGCACGAACGGGAAGCGGACGGTTGTCGATTTCTTCTCGTCGGTCCACCTTAGACCGCCTGACAATTCCAGCTTCTCGGTAATATCGAACGTCGCGCTACCGAAGACCGAAAAGGCCTTGGCCTTCGAATCGCGCTCCGCATACCAGTCGAATGTTTCCCCATTTGTCGTAGGTCCAAGAAATGCCGCAACGAAGGCGTTCTGCGACGTGCCATAGGGCATGCTCCGGTCTTCCCAGAAAGTGCCCAGCATGAAATTGAACGGACCGTCAAAGTCGCTGGTCAGTCGGAATTCCTGCGTGAACTGCGTCAACTCATTCCGGAAAGGAGCCATAAAGCCGCCGACGAGACCGGCGGTACAGCCGGTCAAAGCATTGAAATTCGCCGCAGGGCAATTGCCAGTATAGTTGAAATTCCCGTTATACTCGTTGAACAGATCGACGAAGCCGGACACACTTGAAAGCTTCAGCGTGTCGGTAAAGTTGAGGTCCCACGCCAGGCGGGCAAAGAGGATTTCAGTTTCGTTGTATTCCTGCGAAAGATCGCGGCCATCGCCTGTCGATCCAGCGAAAACTCGGTTTAGCCGGGGATCGCCGTCAGAGGCCGGATAGAGGCCGTCCTGTATGTTGCAGGAATGGCTGGACTGGAAAACAACCGCGCCGAGCAATCTTGTGGGGCTTACAAGCCCGTCGGGGCCGCAATCGAGGTCGGAATGGCCGAGGATCGTCTCGCTATCCTGCTTGTTATAATTGAGCTTGAGGTTGGCGGTAAAATTATCGGCAGGCTCCCAGTTCAGGGTCAGGCGACCGATGAAATTGGTTATCCCCTTGTTCCGGTCGCGGACGGCAACCTGGGGTTCGATCTGGACATATTTTTTGATGTCCTGATACTGCGCCGCGAGCCTGATTCCGAGTGTTTCGCTGATCGGGCCGGATACATAGCCGCCAATCGTGTAACCATCTTCCTCGAATTCATACGAGCCTTTGCCCGCAATTTCCCACTCAGCCGTCGGATTGGCCGATTTCAGCGACAGCACGCCAGCGGATGCGCTTTTCCCGAAATACAGCGACTGTGGGCCTTTAAGGACATCGATTTGCTGGACATCGAAAAATCCCGTTTGCAAAAGGCGCTGCGTGCTGACGAGGACGCCATCAAAATCGAGGCCGACGGCAGAGTCGAAGGCCGATGAGATATTACTCGATCCAAGACCGCGAAGGCTGATCTGCGCACCTGCGCCGGAGCCGCCGACCTGAACGTTAAGACTGGGAACGCGGCTGACCACGTCAGCGATTTCATTGACCTGATATATGTCGAGAGTGTCGCCCGCGAGCGATGTGATGTTTACGGGAACTTCCTGCAGCGATTCAGCCTGCGCGCGTGCGGTAACGATGATGATTTCGCTGTCGTCTTCGCCGGCCGCGTCCTGCGCGATGGCGGGTGTGGCAAGGCCCCATAAGGCCAGGCATGCTGCCGAACCGAACAGAACCGGACGGACCGTTTTGCGCATCGGTGTCGCGCAATCGCCAGCTATCAATTTAGTCATGTTACCCTCCCAAGTTGCAACAGCGCTTGCACGCTGGAACGCATTTTTCGCATCGATGTGAACCATCGTATCTGTCGGAGTTCAAAGCTAGTTTACGTTACGGCACACTCAACTAGCTAAAATGGGAATCGGCCGGTCGACTGCTTTTGCTGCGCTGCGAACGCGCTGGAACAGCCCGCAGCTACCGTGCGAGATTACCTGGTGGCCGGTGCCTTTACTCGCCTAGCGCGAGGATCATCTTGCCGTCGTTGCGGCCACTGAACAGACGCATGAAAGCGGGCAGGGCATTTTCGATGCCGTCGTCGATATGTTCGTCGAAAACAATCTGGCCCGACTGCAGCCAGCCAGCCATTGCAGTTATGCCTTCGCCAAAACGCGGGACATAGTCGGCGACCAGAAGTCCCGTGATTGACGCGCGCTTGACGATCAGCTGCCAGACATTGCGCGCACCTGTTTTCTCGCCCGCATTGTTATATTCGCTGATCAACCCGCACAGCCCGATCCGGGCACCCATTGCCAGATTGTTGAGACCGGCATCGAGAATATCGCCGCCGACATTTTCAAAAATGGCGTTAACGCCGTCTGGCGCATGGCTGGCGATTTCTGCCGTTAGCTGATCGACCGATTTGCCGCGATAATCTATTGCCACATCGAAGCCGTAACGCTCGACCAGCCGCGCACGTTTTTCCGGGCCGCCGGCAATGCCGATGACTTTCGAAGCGCCCTTGATCCTGGCGATCTGTCCGACCAGCGAACCCACGGCACCTGCCGCTCCGGTCACCAGAACGACATCGCCCGCATTGGGCCTGCATACCTCCAGATAGCCGAAATAGGCCGTCATCCCGACAGCGCCCAGCACCGAAAGGAAGTTGGTCGGTGACGGAACAATGGCGATATCGATTGCCGCAGAGAACCCGCCCGCCATTGCCACCGAATATTCCTCGATCGCGTTCAGGCCCGAAACCCACTGGCCGACCGGAAAGTCCGCCGCCCTGGATTCGACGACCACACCGACCGTGGAAGCGCGCACCGGATCGCCCAGCCTTATGGGCGGCATATAGGATGGCGTATCGTCCATCCACCCGCGCATGGCCGGGTCAAGCGATGCATAATGGTTCCGGATCAGAAACTGGCCATCTGCAAGCTGCGGCGTTGGCGCGGCTTCCAACCGGAAATCGTCCGCGACAGGTTCGCCTTGCGGCCTGCGCATCAGCAGAAACCGTTTGTTATTCATGGGCTATCCCCTGCCGATCCGTAAATTATCGCGAAAGTCCGTTTGCCGATGATGATCGGCAAACTTGCTGCGAAAGGAAACTATCAAATTCGGCCAAGCATATGGGGCGATGGATCGTAATCCGCATTGGCGGGCGCTCGAAAGCCCGCCAGACTACAACCACAGCGGCCATCGAAAATACGCAACTGGAATTGATCGGCTGACGAACCGTGCGAAACATAACGCCCGATGCAATGTTGTCTTGCATACAGTCGAAGGAGAGCAACAATGATCGACGATCCAAAAATTCCGACAAGACCGATTGAAGAGCCGAACGAACGTCCCATCGAAGTGCCTGATGATGGCGGTGACATAGACTTTCCGGGCGGCGCGCCCGACGAGACGCCGGAGCAAGAGTAGTTAGTAGAATGATTTAAGGTCCGGGAAGCATGAGCTTCCCGGACCTTAAACTTATGCCTTGCCCGGATTGAACGAAGGCGGATCGCTTGCGGGAAAGGACGCATCCGACATATCGTCGATATCTTCCCACTCGTCACCGGGGTAGTTGCGCATTGAATCGGTACCGGCGTTGCGGGTTTGATCGAAATTTTCGTAGTCGGTTTCATCATCGGCAAAAGCGGCGGCGAAATCGTCGCGCCATTCCTCGGCCTTGGCCATCCATTGTTTGCGCGTTGCGTAAAGTCCTGCGCCTATGGCGACACCGACACCAAGGACTGACACAGCCGTTGCCAGCCAGGAAGGCGTGTGGACCGACCGCTGTTTGCGAAACCGGCCATCGCTTTTGCGCTTGGGTGCGCTGGTGGCGCTTCTTCGCGATTTTGCCGCGCCGCCATTGCCGTTAGCGCTCGATCTGCTTGAAGTTTGCTGGGTAGAGGTAACCATTTCTGCTCTCCCGAAGGATAAAGGGTGGAGACAGGCAAACGGCGTACCGCGCGATAAAGTTCCGGCACGATACGCCGGATTTACAGGGAACCGAGTCGAAGCGTTGCCCCCGCTTTTCGCGAAACCGGGGCCGTCATGGAACCTAAAGCCGCACCGCTCGTTACTCTCGCACTCAAAGGGAGTAAGACATGAACATCATCATAATTCTGATCGTAGGCGGTATCCTTGGATGGCTGGCCAGCATCGTCATGCGTACCGACGCACAGCAGGGAATTTTCCTGAATATCGTCGTGGGCATTGTCGGCGCATTTCTGGCGGGTTTCCTTATCACCCCGCTCATTGGCGGAGCGCCCATTACCGGCGGTTCGTTCGACATCATGTCATTGGTTGCATCGTTCCTGGGCGCAGTGGTTTTGCTCGCGATCGTCAACCTGTTTCGTCGCGGACGGGTCCGCTAAATTCAAGCTAAGGAAGGAAAAGTCATGAAGAAAACTCTATTGAGCGCATGTGCCGCGATTTCGATGATTGCACTGGCAGGGTGTGATACCCCGGCCGAAAATGCCAACGAAGCCGCCGCCGAAAATATGGACGCGCAGGCCGACGCCATGCGGGATCAGGCCGATGCTACCGCCGATGCGATGGAAGACAAGGCCGACGCAATGGACACCAAGACCGATGGCATGGATTCTGCTGCCGAGAACAAGATGGAAGCAGACGCGCAAGCCGTGCGTGACAAGGCCGAAGTCAAGGCCGACGCACTGGAAGACAAGGCTGACGCCAAGGACTAATCGTCCGGTAAGGCAAACAAAGAAGCCCGCTGGTTTATTCCGGCGGGCTTTTTTCGTGCCTATTCGTTGCCTTCATAAAGATGATGCAGATAGTTGGCATTGAAAACTGCCAATTTCTGCAACTTTGCGAGGTTTTTAACCTCCAGTTTGCCGCGCTTCAGCGTTGCCACACCGCTCTTGTTGAGTTCGCTTATTGTCCTGCTGACATGCGGCTGTGTCATCCCCAAGGCGTCGGAAATGTCGGTCTGGGTCAGCGGAAAATCGCACGTCTGGTTGTGAACCAGCCCGACCGTCCGAAGTCGCAGGTAGAGCTCGCAAGCCAGATGCGCGATGCTCTCCAGAGCCGTCCGCTGGCCGACGCTCACCAGCCATTCGCGCTGGATGGAATCGGTGACCAGCGATTCCCACCAGAGCGCCCGTAACAGTTTGGGATGCCCATCGGTCAATGCCTCGAATTCCTTGGGTGACACTCTCGCATAAGTTACCGGCGTAATGGCCGAAATCGAATGATCGATCGCATTCAAGACATAGACATGCAGGTCGGCAAGGTCGCCGGGGATGAAGAAGGCCAATATCTGCCGCCTGCCATCCTCCATCATCTTGTAACGGCACGCCCAGCCGCTGACGAGCAGGTTGACCGTTCGCGGTTCTTCGCCCTCGGAGATGATATCCTGTCCGCGGCCCAGTTCGAAAACGCGCTTCGACGCCATTTCCTTGACGGCGTTTTCGGTATCCGCTGAAAAGCGCGTAAATGCGTTCAGCTTGGTTATCAAATGCCGCCCCGGTTCGGTCTGCTCGCCCTGCATAAACGCGCAATGGACCTTAACTTGCGGCGCGTCCAGCCATCTCGTCGCTCGTGCCCAAGGGGAAACGAAGCGTTGTCAGACTGCCCTTGCCGTGCTGGCTCGAAAAGGTGACGCTGCCGTTCAATTGGCTCGAAAAAGCGTGCATCAACTCGGAGCCCATTTCCGTGCTGCTCTGGTTTTCTGGGTCATAGCCCTTGCCGTCATCCTGCACTGACATCACGGCGTCGTCGCCCTCGCGCTTGAATGTCAGTTTGATGTGGCCGCCTACCCCTTCGGCGAATGCATGTCGGTAGGAATTGGTGACGGCTTCGACCGTGAACAGGGCCAGCGGCACGGCAATATCCATGGGGATAGCGAAATTTTCAGTGTCGCAACCGAAATCGATATGCCGCTTGTCAGGATTGGCCGAGCGGAGCTGTTTGCAAAGCTCGTCCATCAGATTGTCGACCGCGACCTCGCCGCGTTCATTTTCGCTGTCCTTTTCGTAAACCAGCCGATGGATCAGCGCCAGCGCGGCTATCCGCGACCGCGACTGGCGCAGTGCCGATTGGGCATTGTCGTCGGTCATGCGCGATGCCTGCATGGTCAGCAGGCTGGTCACTATCTGCAGGTTGTTCTTGACCCTGTGATGCACTTCGCGGGTGAGATCGGTCTTCGCCTCCACGGCGTCCGTAAGTTCTTTCGTCCGGCTTTCGATGACCTGCGCCATATTATGGAGGTCGTCGCTCAAGTCCGCCAATTCCGACGGCGCATTGGCAAACGCCTGCCGGTTGCCGGTGAAATTGCCTTTGGTAAATTCGTTGCTCAACTCACGGAGTGACTGCAGCCAACGTATTGCCAGCCGGTTGGTGCCGAACCAGATGGCCAGCGATGCGAAGAGGATGGCGGCTATCGGCCACAGGATGCTTGCCCGGAATTGGGAAGAAGCTGCCGACATGATCTCCGCATTGGGTTGGGCGTAAAGCACGTAAAGCTCGCGACCGCTCAGTGGAACGGTATCGAATATCCATTTTTTCCCGTTATCCGATTTGACGACCCCGGGCCTGTCTCCGACTGGCCCAACCGGCAAGGCAAAAGGGATGTTCTCCGTGCTGCCTGCAACCAGTTCGCCGCTATTGGATGCGATGGCGATAATGCCGGATTTTGCTTCGGGCGCCGCCGCTATCGATTGGCGCAGCTGGGACACATCCACTCCGGCGGTGAGCGTACCCATGAAATTGCCATCTTCGTCCTTGATGGCCAACCCCATGATAATGATTGGAACCTTGGATACCGGGCCCAAAACGGGCTGGCTGACAGTAATCTTGTCGGAATTTTTGGTGTTTTCCCACCAAGGTTCGCCGACAAAGGACATATTGTCATCGAAGGGCAGGATGGAGCAACGCGGTCGTGCGTCTGCGTCGGTACGAAGGAAATTGACGATACCGTCATAACCCCTGAACCCGGCACGCAGCGCGTTGCTGCAATTGCCGGTCATTCCTCTGATGTCCGGATTGGCCGCAGCAGCCACCATAAGGCGCGTGGCAACGAGAAAAGGATCGCGCTCGCGTTCGGCAACTGCCTTGGCATTGGCACGCAGGCTGGTGATCGCTGCCTGCTGCATGTTGTTCCAGGTTGCGGCGCTCTGGAAGATGCTGCTTACCGTGAGCGGCAGCAACGCCGCCATCACGATCAGCATCAATCCCTGTTTAAGGCTGATTTGCCTTCGCAGAAACAACTCGAACCCCCCGATTATGTGCAGCGGCCTTTCAGGCTGCGGAAGATCTGGCAATGTTTTTCCCGTTTGCGCCGATGTCCTTTGGCGAACTATCGGCGCCGTCATCGTCCGGCCCGTTGATTATCGCAGCGAGCGCCGTCCTGCCGCGTGCGAGTCTACTTTTTACGGTGCCCAACGCGCAACCTGCAATTTCAGCGGCTTCTTCGTAACTCGCGCCACCGGCACCGACCAGCAGGAGCATTTCGCGCTGCTCGGCGGGAAGCTGCTGCAACGCTCTCTCCACATCGGACATGTGGATGGCATGCGGCTGGGCGGCTTCCTGCACCAGCAGACGCTCGGCGGCCTCGGGGTCCCAACTCGTCATCCGCGAATTTTTCCGGATCGTCGTGTAGAAATGATTGCGCAGGATCATGAAAATCCATGCACGGAAATTCGTACCCGGCTCGAAACTGTCGCGCGCCGCCCACGCGCGCATCATCGCTTCCTGTGCGAGATCGTCCGCCAGTTCCCTGTTGCCGCACAGCCCGCGCGCAAAGGCACGCAGCGACGGGATGATATCCTGTAGCTGGCGGCGAAAGGCCTCCGTTGGCGGCTTTGCCACCGGTTTTGTTTGAGCTGCCGATGTCATGACGGTTTGGCGTCTTTTTCTGCCAGCCGTTCGTCCAATTGGTCGAGCAGCTTCAAAAATTCGTCCGGCACAGGCTCTTTCGCCACACCTTCGTGCATCTGGCGCAAAGCAGCGGCGATCGGATCGAATTCCGGATCGACCGCATTCACCAAACGCGGAGATTTGGATCTATCTTTTCCACTATTGTTCAAGGGATGCTCCGCCAAAAATGGGTGCAGCGTTAAGGTCAAAACAGTCCGCCTTTCGGCAAGAAACATCGTGCCTGTTGTTCATGGTCATTCCCCTCCCGCGTGTAAGACGCTGAAATAAGCCATGGAGCAAAAAAAAGTTCCAGCCCGTGGAACAAAAAAGGCGAATATGTGTATTTGCTCTATCAAGTCGTGGAGGGATCATGTCGATACGCGAGGCACTTGTTGCCGAAATTCCGTTTTTGCGCAGGTACAGCCGCGCGCTGACCGGGTCGCAGACCCTCGGCGACGCAGCCGTGCGGGAAGTGCTTGAAGCCCTTCTCGAAGCGCCTGAAGAACTGCAGTCGGACAGGCCGGTACGTACAGAGCTGTTCCGGATTTTTCATCATTTATGGAAACCCGAATTTGCCGAACCACTGGCGTCCAAGGGCAGGAGCGGCACCATTGCCCGCTTCCCCGTCGAAATGCGGCAGAGCCTGTTGCTGACGGCAGTCGAGGGTTTCAGCGTCGAGGAAACGGCAGGCATTCTCGGCATCGCTTCCGGCGACGTCGACAGCTACATCACCGATGCGCGCGACGCGATTGCCGATGCGCTGTCCGCCGAAGTTCTCATCATCGAGGATGAGTCCATAATCGCAATGCATATCAAGCAGATTGTCGAAAGCCTCGGCCATACCGTGGTCGGCGTCGTGCGCACGCATAGCGAAGCCGTCGCGGCCGCAAAGGACAAGAAGCCCGAGCTGGTGCTGGCCGATATCAGTCTCGCCGACGGGTCGAGCGGTATCGATGCGGTGAAGGACATATTGGCCGAGCAGGATGTACCGGTTATCTTCATCACAGCCTTCCCCGAGCGGTTGCTGACCGGTTCGCGTCCCGAGCCGACTTACCTTATCACCAAGCCATTCGAGCCGGAAACGGTGATGGCGACAATCGGGCAGGCTTTGTTGTTGCATCGCGGCAGTGACGGCGAAAAAATTTCGTCGGGTGCGGGAACCTTATCCGCCGCTTGATGTTTACTAATTGAACATACCCCGCCGGGCATCTCCCACCCCCTCCCGATGTTCGGCAATCAAGCACCCCGGTCCCAGTGACCGGGGTGTTTTTGTTTGCCGCCATGGCGAGTTAGCTCGCGAGTTCTGGCTCGCGTCCCGACCTGGCATCAGCCAGATTGGCAGCAGCAAATTCCCAATTGGCCAGCTTGTCGACAAAGGATTCCAGAAAGCCTTTGCGGTCGCTTTTGTAATCGAGATAATAAGCATGTTCCCACAGGTCGCAGGTCAATATGGCATGCTTGCCATGTGCCAGCGGAAGGTCGGCATCATGCGTAGACATGATCTCTAGCCTGTCATTGGCCGCGACCAGCCAGACCCAGCCCGATCCGAAATGGCCGACACCTTCCTCGACAAATGCGGTGCGGAATTCATCGAAACTGCCGAAGCATTGATCGATGGCGGCCAGTGCCTCATTGTCCGGGAATTTGTCGTAATCGGGCGTAAACGAGTTCCACAAAAAACTGTGGTTCCAGTGTTGCGCCGCGTTGTTAAATATCTTCTTTCCCTTTTTGTCGTCGGAACCGCTCGTCTCGACGATTATCTCGTCCAGGCTGGCCTTTTCATAGGTGGTGCCCTTCACCAGCTCGTTGAGCGTATCGACATATTTCCGGTGATGCTTGCCATGATGGGTCTTCATGGTTTCGGCAGAAATATGCGGCTCGAGTGCTTTTTGCGCATAGGGCAGGTCTGGGAGGGTGAACATGGGATGACTCCTTTTGGCATGGGATAGGCCAACGCCCCAACGGTCATGGAGTTCCGTTTACGCGACCAAACGACCTGTGCTTGGGAACCCGCTTCGCCATCGCGCGTTTGTGGTGTATACAGAAACAAGAGGCGAAATGGCCGTTGTTCCGATGCCAATTTCGTCCACATCGATGCATCGTGAGAGGACTTCGCGATTTTCGCAGGAGCTTATCTTGAACAGCGTCTCGACCGATTTCACTGCCCTTTTTTCCTGGGATCAACGCCCCGTAGCCCGTTATCCGGCAATGCCGCGCACGAAGGTTGCTGTGGTAGGACCATCCGAACATCGCGCCTGCGGGCTTGCCACCTTTACGTGCGACATCCTTGAAAACGCGCGCGATCATGGCAGCCTGCACCGCTTCGACCATGTTGCGGTACTGCGCAAGGACGAGCGGAGCGATGCGCCGATCCGGTTGATAGAAAGCGACCGTTCGGCCTATCGCTATGCCGCGCAGCAGATCAACGAAGCCGCCTATGACGCGGTGTGGCTCCAGCATGAATTCGGGATTTTCGGCGGACCGGACGGTGAATGGGCCCTGGATCTGGCCGAGCGCGTCGCTGCGCCGCTAATCATTACCTTTCACACGATTTTGGCCGAACCGTCGGCGTCGCAACGGGCCGTCATGCGAAAGCTGGTGTCGCTCGCATCGCGCATGATGGTCATGTCGCATGAAGGCAAAAGCCTGCTCGTGGCGCAATATGGCGCATCGCCCGATCGCATTTCGCTGGTTGAGCATGGCGCTCCGGATCGGGCGTTTGTCGAACAGGAGACATCGGGGCTCACGCTGGCGACTTTCGGCCTTATCGGTCGCGGCAAGGGGCTTGAAACTGCCATCGCCGCTCTCGCCAAGGTTAAGCCACATCATCCCGACATCAAATATCGCATCATCGGCGCCACGCATCCGGTGTTGCGGGCAAAGGAAGGCGAGATCTATCGTGAAGCATTGAAGGCGCAGGTCGCAGAGCTCGGGCTTGAGGATAATGTCGAATGGGTCGACCGTTTCCTCAGCATCGACGAGCTTCTTGCCGAGCTGGACAAAATCCAGCTTTACCTTACCCCCTATCCCAATCTGCAGCAAAGCACTTCGGGCACGCTGAGCTATGCGGTGGCGTTAGGCAAGGCCGTCGTCTCGACGCCCTATGTCCATGCGCGCGAATTGCTGGCCGATGGCTGCGGGCGGCTGTTCCCGGTCGGCGACGACGACGCGCTTGCGTCGGTCATTCTGGATCTAGCCAATCATCCTGCCGAACTCTCCGCGCTGCAATATCGCGCCTACCAGCGCGGCCGCCTGACGGTCTGGCCCGAATTTGTGAAAAATGTCGACGTGATGGTCGAACAGGTCATCGTTGCGCCGAAATATAGCAGGAAGAGCCAATTCAATGCCGTCCCGGGAATGACCGGCTTTTTCGCGATGGTCGACGATACCGGCATGTTGCAGCACAGCTGCGGGCTTATTCCGGACCGCAATCACGGTTATTGCCTCGACGACAATGTCCGGGCACTGATGCTGATGAATGTGGCGGCGAACAGGAACAGCGCGCAGCATTACCGCGTGACGCTGACTTTATGCTCGTTCATCCAGCATTGCTACAATCCCGAAACCGGAAGCCTGCGCAATTTCATGGGTTACGATCGCCGCTGGCTGGAACAAGAAGGATCGGAAGATTCGAACGGGCGCGCCATTTGGGCGTTCGGCCATAGCTATCGCTTTGCGCCGCTGGCCGAAGTCCGGAACTGGGGAAAAGACTGGTTCCGGCGCTCGGCCAAATATGCGCTATCGCTGGGGTCACCTCGGGCAATGGCTTTTGCCGCGATTGGTGCTGCCCTGGTGCTGGAGGTCGAGCCGGACCATATCGAGGCAAACGAAATTCTGACCCGCGCAGGCGGCACGCTGTTCCAGCTACTGAAGGCGTCTACCCGTCCCGACTGGGTCTGGTTCGAAACCGTCCTGGGCTATGACAATCCAAGATTGCCCGAGGCGCTGATGCGCGCTGGTCAGCATACAGGCAACGCCGAATGGGTCGAAACCGGTACCGATGCCCTGCGCTGGATCAACGACAAGCAGTGCAACGAACGCGGACTTTATCGTCCCGTGGGGTCCGATAGCTTCGGTTTAACCCATGAATACCTTCCGTTCGACCAACAACCGCTTGAAGCATGGTCTACAATCGATGCCTGCGTCGTTGCCAATGATATCGCCCCATCGGCCGAATGGATCGAGCATGGCCGGCTGGCGATGAACTGGTTTTACGGCGGCAATGATCGCGGCATTGCGCTCGCGGATATTGCCACCGGCACCTGCCGCGACGGAATAACGCGGCAGGGGGTGAACGAAAATCGCGGAGCGGAATCGATATTGGCGTTTCAGCTCGGACATTATGGCTATATGCGACTGGCAGGTTCGAATGATTGGGACGCAGCAAACGATGGGCGACAAGAGCATGACATCAGAAATGCTGTTGGACATTCACGATTTGAGGCTGAACGCAGATCCGCGGCAGGTGGTGCTGCGCCCCTTCCACCTCAGCTGGCAGGGTAGTGCCGCCGAGCCTTCGCGCGCGCAAAAGCTGGTCGACGACATTCTCGAACTGAGCGAAGATCAGGTCGAGGAAGAGTTGCGGCGGGTGATGATCGATTTCGAGCAACGCCACTGGCAGACCGAAAGCATTTTCCAGGAGCGCTGTGCCGAACTGAGCAAGGTCGTGAACATCGACCTTGCCAGCCTGTCCGATGCGCGCGAACAGCTTATCGGAGCCTATTTCTGCCACGAATATAGCTATGCCGCAGCGGCGTTGATGAACCCCAGCATAGTAGCACACCCCGACCAGAGCGGTCTCAAACGTGGGCAAAAGCGTATCATCATGTCGATGCGCGCGGTGGGCGAGGGACATATTTCGTCTGTCGCTTTCCGCGAAGGCATAATTTCCAAAGCCAAGGGCTTCACGCTTTGGCCGCAGCAGGAAATCGCAATGGCGATGAATGGCGCTGGTCACCCGGACGGCCAGTCGGAAGCTGTAGTGGTGCATCGCCATAAGGACAGTGCGCTCAACAACAGCGTATTGTTTCCGGTTACGGAAGCCCAGCGCAACGGCATCGAGGATTTGCGTCTGGTGCGGTTCCGCGAGGATGACGGCGACGAGGACATTTATTACGGGACCTACACTGCCTTTAGCGGCAGCGAGATTCGCTCCGAGTTGATGATAACCCGCGATTTTCGTTCGTTCGAGCTGCGTCCCGTCATCGGACGTGCGGGGCGTAACAAGGGCATGGCACTGTTCCCGCGCAAATGCGGCGGTCGCTACACGATGCTCGGGCGCCAGGACGGGCAGAATCTGTACGTGATGCAGTCCGACGATGTAGGCACTTGGGACAACGAAGGCACGCTGATCCTTGAGCCCAAATATCCGTGGGAATTCATACAGATCGGTAATTGCGGCAGCCCGATCCTGTGCGACGAGGGCTGGATCGTACTCACCCACGGCGTCGGACCGGTGCGCAAATATGCGCTGGGGGCAATTTTACTCGACCGCGACGACCCGACGAAATTGCTGGGGCGCACAGCTAGCCCCATCCTGACCGCATCGGAGGGGGATCGAGAAGGATATGTGCCCAACGTTGTCTATACGTGCGGTGCGACATTGCTCGGGCGTGATCTGTATATTCCGTTCGGAATATCGGACAGTGCTATCGGTTTTGCATCGGTGCCGGTGTCGCGCCTGCTGAAGCGGATGGTGTGACATATGCGTAACAGTGCACACTATGCCTCAAGCATAAGAACGATTGCAGTAATGCGCTATGCACCCCGCTGCATCGCGCGAGCAGTACCCCTGCTGACGGATGAAAGATAAGGGCAGGATGCTGCATAAAAGATTATCCGAAAACGGAACCGGCCCGCACAGCTATTGGCTTGAAACAGTCAGCAGCTCCAGCGCGGGCCTCGACGACAGCCCTACGGAGCCAACTGGCGCAGACTTCGGGCTGATTGCCAACAACCTTCCCGTGCTCTGCTGGATAGCGCGCGCTGATGGCTATATCTTCTGGTACAACCGGCGCTGGCACGACTATTGCGGTTCTACCCCGCAGGCGATGGAAGGCTGGGGCTGGCAAAGTGTCCATGATGCGGGCGAGCTTCCTGCTGTTATGGAGAGATGGCAAAGCTCGATCGCAACTGGCCAGCCGTTCGAAATGGTGTTTCCGCTGCGTGGGTCGGACGGACTTTTCCGCCGCTTCCTGACGCGGATTGTTCCCGTGCTGAACGAGGAAGGCGCGGTAGTTCGTTGGCTGGGGACCAATACGGAAGTCGAAAGCCAGCTAAATGCAGAGGCGGCATTGGAGGCGAGCGAGGCCAAGCTGCATATTCTCACAGATGCCATGCCGCAGATGGTCTGGTCGACCTTGCCCGACGGTTATCATGACTATTACAACGCGCGTTGGTACGAGTTCACCGGTGTGCCCTATGGCTCGACCGATGGCGAAGAATGGAACGGCATGTTCCATGAGGACGACCAGGAGCGGGCATGGGCGCGGTGGCGGCACAGTCTTGAAACCGGCGAGCCTTACGAGATCGAATACCGGTTGCGCCATCATAGCGGGGAATATCGCTGGACCCTGGGCCGTGCGCTGCCGGTGCGCGATGCATCGGGCAAAATCATCCGCTGGATCGGAACCTGCACTGACATAGACACCGCCAAGCGCGACGCAGAGCTGACCGAATTGATCAGCCGCGAACTGAGCCACCGTATCAAGAATATCTTCGCGGTTATCGCTGGGCTTATCGGCATATCGGCTCCGCGAAAGGGGGAGGCTGCTGCCTATGCGAGAGAAATCTCCGGTCGTATTGCGGCATTAGGCCGGGCCCATAATTTTGCGCGTCCCCACGGCCCTGAATCTGCTGTATTACAGTCGTTTGGCGGGCTTCACGGCCTTCTTGCCGAATTGATGACTCCTTATGATCGCGCTGATGCCAGGCAATACACCATCGCCGGAGACGATACCCCGGTCAGCGACCGCAGCGCGACGCCCATCGCACTGCTTGTCCACGAGCTGGCGACCAATGCCGTGAAATATGGCGCATTGTCGATGACTACGGGAATGGTGGACATCCATACCGCCATTGAAGGCGAAGACATAATTATCGAATGGACTGAAACGGGCGGTCCGACGATTTCGCGCGCCCCAGCGGCCAACGGGTTCGGCACGGAATTGTCGGATATCAGTATCGTCAGCCAGCTTGGCGGAACGCTGGAACGAGACTGGCGCAAAAGCGGGCTGAGGGTCCGGATTACGGTTCCGAAAGCCTATCTCTAATCGCTGCCAATCAATGAACGGTATTATTGTCGTTCCGTGCATCGGGAAACAGCCGGACGGCGGGCGGCGGAGATGCCGGTTGACCATGCCGGTGTTTGACCAGGAAATCGACAGCACTTTCGATCACATATTCGTCGACCGGTTTTGACAAGACGCCAATAGTTCCCTTGACGCCATTGCCGAGTTGCGACCCGTTTGCGGTCAGGAACAATACGGTCGCGCCAAATTCTTCGCTCAGCTTGGCGCCGATTTCCGGCCCGGTGTGCCCGTCGCGCAAATTGAGGTCGACCAATGCGATATCGACACCGTTCCGCGCTAGACGGAAGGCCGCAGCGGCATCCGGCGCAATGCCGGTCACTTCGAAACCCATGTCCGACAATATCTGCCGGACATTCAAGGCGACGATGAATTCGTCTTCTACAATAAGGATCTTGCTGTTGGTCATCATGTTTCTCGAATGGCAGAACGAGGTATTCTGGCCTTGGTTCCCGCAATTGGTGGCATTCTTGTGATCCGTGATGCTCGGGTTTTGCGTTGCTCCCTCAAAGCGGTAAACCGTCTGCCAGGCTTCTGGGCGATTAGAGCCGTCAGCCGTTGCGCGGCAACGGCCGCCTAGCCGTTACGTTCGGCACTATTTTTCATCATAGATACCCGCGCGGTAATGCAACATAATGA